>JAESFN010000043.1_pt1 | contig 490471 bp, 443 predicted proteins | sample 9269411 | NCBI WGS metagenome assembly JAESFN01 (sample SAMN14505399, study PRJNA617100) | algae metagenome | isolation source: Iphinoe sp. HA4291-MV1 and co-occurring heterotrophs from trail next to... | place: USA: Maunawili Falls, Hawaii | collected 2009-07-25
AATATGTGCGCTATGGCGTCGCATCGGGGCTCGACATCGACAAGTTCGCCGGGCGCCTCAGCTTCTTCTTCGCGATCGGCATGAACTTCTTCATGGAGATTGCGAAGCTGCGCGCCGCGCGCGTGCTTTGGCACCGTGTGATGACCAACCTTGGTGCCAAGGACGAGCGCAGCAAGATGCTGCGCACGCACTGCCAGACGTCGGGCGTCTCGCTGACCGAGCAGGACCCCTACAACAACGTCATGCGCACCACGATCGAGGCGATGGCGGCGATGCTCGGCGGCACTCAGTCGCTGCACACCAACGCGCTCGACGAGGCGATCGCGCTGCCGACCGACTTCTCGGCGCGCATCGCACGCAACACCCAGATCGTCATCCAGGAAGAAACCGGGATGACCAAGGTCGTCGATCCGCTCGGCGGCTCTTACTATGTCGAGGCGCTGACGCAGGAATTGGTCGACAAGGCGTGGGAGATCATCGAGCGCGTAGAGAAGGAAGGCGGCATGGCAAAGGCGGTCGCCGCCGGCTGGCCCAAGGCGATGATCGAAACCGCCGCTGCCGCGCGGCAGGCGCGCGTCGACCGCGGCGACGATGTGATCGTCGGGGTGAACAAATATCGCCTCGCGAACGAGGATCTGCTCGAAACGCTGGAAGTCGACAATACGAAGGTCCGCGAGGCGCAGATCGCGCGGATCAACAAGACCAAGGCGCGCCGCGACGAAGCCGCGTGCCAGGCGGCGCTGAAGGCGTTGCGCGATGCGGCGGCGGGCGAGCAGTCGATCGAGAATAACCTGCTCGCGCATGCTGTGGAAGCCGCCCGCGCCCGCGCGACGCTCGGCGAAATCTCGTCGGCGATGGAGGAAAGCTTCGACCGCTATGGCACTCAGCCGACGCCGGTGAAGGGCGTCTATGCCGCGCCTTACGAGGGCGATGCGCGCTGGCAGCAGGTGCTCGACGGCGTCGCGGCGGTCGAGCGCCGGATGGGCCGCAAGCCGAAACTGCTCGTCGCCAAGATGGGGCAGGATGGGCACGACCGCGGCGCGAACGTGATCGCCTCGGCGTTCGGCGACATGGGCTTCGATGTCGTGTCGGGGCCGCTGTTCCAGACGCCCGAGGAAACCGTCGTGCTGGCGCTCGACAGCGGGGTCGACGTCGTCGGGGCGTCGAGCCTTGCCGCCGGTCACAAGACGCTGATCCCCGAACTGATCAACAAGCTTCGCGATGCCGGCCGCAACGACATCAAGGTCATCGCGGGCGGGGTCATCCCGCCGCAGGATTATGACTATCTCCGCGATGCGGGGGTGCAGGGGATTTATGGTCCCGGCTCGAACGTCGTCGAGTGCGCTGCCGATGTGCTGCGCCTGCTCGGCCATAATATGCCGCCATTGGAGGATGCCGCATGATCCGAGCACTGGGCCTGATATTGGCCGGACTGGCGGCCAGTCCGTCGGTTGCCGCCGAGGCGGAAAGCCGCGCGAGCGAATATCGCCCCGACATAAGTGTCGAGCATGTCTATCGCCAACAGATCGACGACGTCTATTTCACCGACTGGTTCGCGCGCCTGGAGAGCGCGAAGGGCCCCTGGCGCGATGTCTATTTCGAGACGAGCGACAAGTTCGTGAACAAGGGCATCATCCGCCTCAACTGCGACGATCCCGAAGCCGATATCGACCTGACGCTCTACAGCACCGGCGTCTATGGCAGTGACGCCGACCGCCGCGAGGTGACGGTGCCCTATGCCGACCGCCGCGCGTGGGCCGACGGTGGTTACGAACCGCTGGCGGGCGAGACTCCGCCGTTCGAATTCTATAGCGCCGCGCTGACGCGCTTCTGCAAATAACAAAAAGGGTCGAAATCCATGAACCTCTCCCACACCGCCGAACAGGACGACCAGCCGCGCACCGACTGGACGCGCGAGGAAATCGCCGAACTGTTCGACCTGCCGTTCGACGAACTGATGTGGGAGGCGCAGGGCGTCCACCGCCGTTACCATGCGCGCGGCGAGGTTCAGCTTTGCACGCTTCTGTCGATCAAGACCGGCGGCTGCGTCGAGGATTGCGGCTATTGCTCGCAGTCGAAGAGCGCCGATAGCGGCCTCAAGGCCACCAAGCTGATGGACGTGCGCGCGGTGCTGCAATCGGCGGCACAGGCGAAGGATTCGGGATCGAAGCGTTTCTGCATGGGCGCTGCGTGGCGCAACCCCAAGGACCGCGACATGCCCGCGATCGTCGAGATGATCGAGGGCGTGCGCCAGATGGGCATGGAAACCTGCATGACGCTGGGCATGCTGACGAAGGAACAGGCGCAGACGCTCGCGGTCGCGGGGCTCGACTATTACAACCATAATATCGACACGAGCCCTGAGAATTACGAGAATATCATCTCGACGCGGACGTTTCAGGATCGCCTCGACACGCTTGAGGAAGTCCGCAATGCGGGGATCAACGTCTGTTCGGGCGGGATCGTCGGGCTGGGTGAGACGCGCACCGACCGCGTCGGTTTCATCCACGCGCTCGCGACGCTCGAACGCCATCCCGAAAGCGTGCCGGTCAACGCGCTGGTGCCGGTGAAGGGCACCGTGCTCGGCGACATGCTGGCGGACACGCCGCTCGCGAAGATCGACGATATCGAATTCGTCCGCACGATCGCGGTCGCGCGCATCACGATGCCGAAGTCGATGGTCCGCCTGTCGGCGGGCCGCGAGAGCATGTCGGAAGCGACGCAGGCTTTGTGCTTCATGGCGGGCGCGAACAGCATCTTCACCGGCGACAAGCTGCTCACCACCGGCAACCGCGGCGACAATGCCGACGCGGCGCTGTTCGCGAAGCTCGGGATCGTGCCGATGACGAGCGAAGAGCCGATGCGGATGGAAGCGGCCGAATAGTGACGCGCAAGCCGTTCCTGGCCCTGCTCACGTCGCTGCTATTGCTGCCCGCGTCCTGCGCGTGCGGCTATACGGCAAACCGGATGCAGGGGGTGCGGATCGGCGCCGAGGGCGGCACGGCGTCGCCGTTGTGGGCCGAGAATATGCTGTGGGTCGGCGCGCTGGCGCTGATGCTGCTGTGGGCCCGGCAGGTGTCGAAAATCTATCGGGCCGAGCCGGCGGCGAAGGAGATGGACGAATGATGTTGATGTCGTTGATGCTGCTCGCTGCGGCTGCGCAGGACCCCGAGATCGACTGCGGCAATGCCATGGCGCAGTTCGAACTCAATGCCTGCGCCTATAAGGAGTATGAGCACGCCGACGCGGCGATGAACGCGCAGTGGAAGATTACCTCGGCGCGCATGAAGGTCATCGACACCGATTTCGACAGCACGCAGGACGGTCGCCCCGGCTATTTCGATACACTGCTCGCCGGGCAGCGCGCGTGGCTGACGTACCGCGACAAGCATTGCGCGAGCGAGGGGTACACGATGCGGGGAGGGTCGGCCGAGCCGATGGTGATCAGCGGGTGCAAGGCCCAACTGACCGACGCCCGCACCAAGCAGCTTAAAGAGCTGATTGAGGAATATTGAGGGTGAGGCGGGGCCTTCTGCTTTTGTTGGGCGCCGTCGCCCTTGCCGGCTGTGTCCGAAACGATCCCGCCTTGAAGGATGAAGGCGAATATTCGTCATCCGGGTGGCTTGTTTTGACGATGAAGGAAGATGGCCGGGAAAAGGCCGTGAGTACCGCGATCATTTCGGATGAGACGAGATGGAATGAGCTCACCTGGGATTTTCCGTGGCCGTTTCTTCTCCGTGTTTCCCGATCATCCAGCAGGATCGGCCAATCCATCGCGCCCACGGTTCGTATGAAAAGCGGCGATATGACGCTTTTACTGACCGACAAAAATGGAAGTAACTGGCTCGATCAATTGTCCAGAAATGGCATAGTCGGGCGCCATAGCCGTTGCCCGTACGGGTATAGAAAAAATGCGAAAAATGGTGCGGTCGAGCCGGAACTGTCGCCATATTTCTTGCTGTCGGATGGCAAGGGAAATGCCTTCCGTGCGATCGATGTTTCAGAATTGCCCGAAGGTGTCGGGCTCGTCTCACTCTGCGTCAACGATAAGCCTACGGGGGAAATTCTCGAGACGCGCAATTCCGTCTGGCAAAAATTCATGCACGAGATTGTCCCTTCCGGCGAATATCCGCTGAATATCGGGCCGGCCAGCTTTTTCCAAGGGGATCGCATTGGGCCCGACACCATGTCTGACGCCGAGGCAAAGGCCTTTCAGGATGACGTCTTGGCTAGAATCGCGGCGAAATGCGCCGCGCCGAAAGATCCGCACCTGATCGCGGCCTGCGCCAGGCAAAAAGAAGCGCAGAATTGGAAGCAGTTTTAAAACAATCTGAAATCGAGATGGAAGAGCCATGTTCAAGAAGATCCTGATCGCCAACCGCGGTGAAATCGCCTGCCGCGTCATCAAGACCGCGCGGCGCATGGGCATCGCGACCGTCGCCGTCTATTCGGACGCCGACGCGCGCGCGCCCTTTGTGCAGATGGCCGACGAGGCGGTGCATATCGGCGCCTCGCCTGCGTCCGAATCCTATCTGATCGCCGACAAGATCATCGCCGCGTGCAAGGCGACTGGCGCCGAAGCGGTGCATCCGGGCTATGGCTTCCTGTCGGAGCGCACGAGCTTCGCCGAGGCGCTGGCGAAGGAAAATATCGCCTTCATCGGCCCGCCGGTGAATGCGATCGCCGCGATGGGCGACAAGATCGAGTCGAAGAAGCTTGCGAAGGAAGCGGGGGTCAACGTCGTCCCCGGCTTCGTCGGCGAGATCCGCGATACCGAGCATGCGGTCGAGATTTCGAACGAGATCGGCTATCCGGTGATGATGAAGGCGTCGGCGGGCGGCGGCGGCAAGGGCATGCGCCTCGCCTATGACGAAAAGGACGTCCGTGAAGGCTTCGAGGCGACGAAGCGCGAGGGGCTGAACAGCTTCGGCGACGACCGGGTATTCATCGAGAAGTTCATTTTGAACCCGCGGCACATCGAGATCCAGATCCTCGGCGACCAGCACGGCAACACGCTCTATTTGAACGAGCGCGAATGCAGCATCCAGCGCCGCCATCAGAAGGTCGTGGAAGAGGCGCCGTCGCCTTTCGTGTCGCCCGAAATGCGCAAGGCGATGGGCGAGCAGTGCGTCGCACTCGCGAAGGCGGTCGGCTATTACAGCGCGGGCACGGTCGAGCTGATCGTCTCGGGCGCCGACCCGACGGGCGAAAGCTTCTACTTCCTCGAAATGAACACGCGGCTGCAGGTCGAGCATCCGGTGACCGAGGCGATCACCGGCATCGACCTGGTCGAGCAGATGATCCGCGTCGCCGCGGGCGAAAAGCTCGAGATGACGCAGGACGATGTGAAGATCGACGGCTGGGCGATCGAGAACCGCGTCTATGCCGAAGACCCGTACCGCGGCTTCCTGCCCTCGACCGGACGCCTCGTCCGCTACCGCACGCCGGTTCCGGCGTGGGAAGGCGACGAGCGCGGGGTGGATGGCGTGCGCGTCGACGCGGGCGTGGAAGAGGGCGGCGAAGTGTCGATCTTCTACGACCCGATGATCGCCAAGCTGGTGACATGGGGCGCGACACGCGACGAAGCCGCCGACCTGCAGATCGCGGCGCTCGACCGTTTCGAACTCGAAGGGCTCGGCCACAATATCGATTTCGTCTCGGCGATCATGCAGCACCCGCGTTTCCGCTCGGGCGAGCTGACGACGGGCTTTATCGCGGAGGAATATCCCGAGGGTTTCCACGGCGCGCCGACCGACGCGAAGATTTCGTGCGCACTCGCCGCCATCGCCGGCTTCATGGCGAGCGCCGAGGCCGACCGCGCGCGGCGGACCGACGGCCAGCTCGGCGACCGGCTCGAACCGCCCGCGAAGTGGCAGGTGTCGATCGACGGCACGCCGCACAAGGTCAAGATCGGCGCGAAGCATATCAAGGTCGAAGGCGACAAGATCGACATCGCGCTCGAATATACGCCGGGCGACCGGCTGGTGGTTGCCGAGATCGACGGGACCGAACTAGCGGTGAAAGCCCTGAAGACGCGCACCGGTTGGAAGATGACGACGCGCGGGCATATCCACGACGTGCGCGTGCTGCCCTGGCATATCGCATCGCTGACCCGGCATATGATCGAAAAGATCCCGCCCGATCTGTCGAAATTCCTCATCTGCCCGATGCCGGGCCTGCTCGTCACGCTGCATGTGGGCGAGGGCGACAAGGTCGAGGCCGGCCAGCCGCTCGCGACGGTCGAGGCGATGAAGATGGAAAATATCCTCCGCGCCGAAAAATCGGGGGTCGTGAAGACGGTCAACGCTGCGCAGGGCGATAGCTTGGCCGTCGACGCGGTGATTTTGGAGATGGAGTAACGCCTTGCACGTCAATCACGATCAGGATGCACCGGCAGCGGAGGCGATCGGCTTCGACGATTTCCTCCGCGTCGACATCCGCATCGGCACCATCGTCGAGGCCGAGCCCTTTCCCGAGGCGCGCAAGCCCGCGTTCAAGCTGAAGATCGACTTCGGTCCGGCGATCGGGGTGAAGAAGAGCAGCGCGCAGATCGTCGACCGTTATGCGCTGGAAGAACTGGCGGGGCGGCAGGTCGCCGCGGTCGTCAACTTCCCGCCGCGCCAGATCGGTAAATATATGTCCGAAGTTTTGACGCTGGGGTTCGCCGACGAAGAGGGTGCGGTGATCCTGTTCGCGCCCGACCGCGCGGTACCGAACGGGTCGCGCCTGTTCTGACGAAGGGCTCGCTAGGGCGGGAGCGCGGCTAAGCCGACCCTCGCGCCAGAATGGGCGACAGTTGCTCAAGCCCGCCCGGAGCATCTTCCCAGAATGCGGACATGCCATTCGGATAGCGCTCGACCAGGTCGGCCAACAGCGGCGCGGCGCGAGGCTCAAGAAGCCGTGCCAGCCAGCCGGACAAGGGCATCCCGGCGTAAGCTGCACCGCATAATATACTCTCCGCCCGGCTGCCGACGAGCCAGCCCTCTGCCCCGTCCCTCAAATCCTGCTCAAGCGCGTAATCGAACCACGCATCGACAAACTGCCACACGGCTTCTCTTTCGAGCGTTTCCCATGTGGTCCAGCGGGCACGCGCGAGTTTCCCGAGCACAATCTCCGTGTCTGGAATCTCGAAAGGCGAAAATGCGGAAAGGTCAAAAATGCGCGGCAACAGGTAGCGAAAATCGCGGTCGCCCCCCACGGTGAGATAAGCACCGGTAATGTACCGCCAGAGCACCTTTCCGCTCAACTCCCGCAATGGCGTGCTCAGCAGGACATCGACACCGCGCGTGTCGATGCAGCAGGGGCAGCCTTCTATAACGGGGGGCGGCGGCGCCGAGAAAACATCATATAGTTTTTCAAGCGCAGCCACCAGGTTCGGGTGTTGTGGAATAGGCGCCGGCGCATTCATGTCGCGACGATACGGTCGAGCTTCAATGTCCGCAACCGGCTGGAACAATCGTTTGGTTTAGCCGTCCACCAGCGCCACCGCCCTGATCCACCCCGCGCTCGCGCGCTCGATCTTCACCGGGAAGCAGCTGAAGGTGAAGCCCGTCGCGGGGATCGCGGCGAGATTAGTCAGCTTCTCGATCTGGTAATAGGGCCTGATGCGCCCCGCCTTATGGCCTTCCCAGATGATCGACGGGTCGCGCGTTTCGGCCCAGCGTTTTGCGGTGTGGCTGAACGGCGCGTCCCAGCTCCACGCGTCGGTGCCGACGACCTGAACGCCGCGCTCGGTGAGGTAGAGCGTCGCCTCGGCGCCCATGCCGCAGCCCTGATCGGTGAAGTTGTCGGTGCCGTAGATCGCGCCCGACTGGACAAGCACGATGTCGAGCGGCTGGAGGTCGTGGCCGATCCGCGCGAGTTCAGCCTCTACCTCGGCGCCGCTGACGACATGGCCGTGCGGGCGGTCCGAAAAGTCGAGTTTCACGCCGGGGCGAAAGAACAGGTCGAGCGGCGCCTCGTCGATCGACGGGGCAGGCGAGGCGCCGCTGTCGGTCGTCGAATGATAATGCCAGGGCGCATCCATATGCGTGCCGTTGTGCGTGCTCAGCGACAGCATCTCGACCGCCCAGCCTTCGCCGTCGGGCAAATCCTCGCGCGTCAGGCCGGGGAAGAACATCGCGATCTGCTCCCACGTATTTTCATGGGTCATATAGGTGATGTTGGGGCGCATCACCGGCGGGTCGGAGACGACGTCGTTGGTGATCGGGATCGAAAGGTCGATGAACTGCATGGGCGGTATCCTGCCACCGGAATGACGCTACGCCAAGAAGGCTTGCGCGGCGGCGCTTGCCCGGTAGAGAAGAGCGAAAGCCCCATGCAAACCGGGGCGGGGGAGAGTATATGACCGAGAGTGCCGCCGCCGGAAACGGGGCCGTTTACGAACCGACCGCGAAAGACATTCGCATGGTCATCGCCGCATCGTCGGCGGGCACGGTGTTCGAATGGTATGATTTCTTCATCTACGGCACGCTCGCGGCGATCATCGGCAAGGCCTTCTTCCCCAGCGACAATGCGACGCTCGAAATCCTGCTCGTCTGGGCGGGCTTCGCGGTCGGTTTCGGTTTCCGCCCGCTCGGCGCGGTGCTGTTCGGCTTTCTCGGCGACCGGCTGGGGCGCAAATATACCTTCCTCGTCACCGTCACGCTGATGGGCATCGCCACCGCGGGCGTGGGCATGATCCCGTCGGCGGCGTCGATCGGCATCGTCGCGCCGATCATCGTCATCCTGCTCCGCGTGCTGCAGGGCCTCGCGCTCGGCGGCGAATATGGCGGTGCGGCGGTCTATGTCGCCGAACATTCGCCGCCCGGAAAGCGCGGTTTCTATACCAGCTTCATCCAGGCGAGCGTCGTCGGCGGTTTCGTGCTCAGCCTGATCGTCGTGCTCGGCTGCAAGGCATTGATGCCCGATGCCGTGTGGGAGAGCTGGGGATGGCGCGTGCCGTTCCTGCTTTCGCTGATCCTGCTCGCCATCTCGCTGTGGATGCGTCTCAAACTGTCCGAAAGCCCGGTGTTCCAGGCGATGAAGGCCGAGGGCGAACTGGCCAAGAACCCGCTCAAGGAAAGCTTCACCTATCCCGGCAATCTCCGCCGCATCTTCATCGCGCTGTTCGGTATCGCGGCGGGGCTGACCGTGATCTGGTACACGGCGATGTTCTCGGGCTTGTCCTTCCTGAAAGGCCCGATGAAGGTCGAGGATACCGCCGCCGAAATCATCGTCGGCTGCGCTGCGGCGGTCGGGATGGGCTTTTTCATCTGGGCCGGGCGCCTGTCGGACCGGATCGGACGCAAGAAGCCGATCGTCTGGGGCTATGCCGCGACGCTCGTGCTGCTCTTCCCGCTGTTCTGGTGGATGGGCAGCGTCGGCAATCCGGCGCTGTCGGCCGCGGCCGAGCGCGCGCCGGTGACGGTCACGGGTTCGCGATGCAGCTTCGATCCGTTCGCGCAGAAACAGGAAACCGCCTGCGGGCGGACGCTGGGCGAGTTGACCAAGCTCGGTGTGCCCTACACGGTCGTCCAGACCGACGGCGGTTTCGACAGCGTCAAGATCCGGATCGGCGAGCGCGAGGTCGCGAGCGAGGATCCGGCGCTGCTCCAGCCGGCGCTGGAAGCCTTGGGCTATGATTTCGCGAAACAGGTCCCCGACGCCGGCAGCATCGTCATCATCTTCCTTGCGCTGCTCGGCCTCAGCGCGCTGTCGGGTTTCACCTATGGGCCGGTCGCGGCATTGCTTTCCGAAATGTTCCCGCCGCATGTGCGCTATTCGTCGCTATCGATCCCCTATCATATCGGCACCGGCTATTTCGGCGGTTTCCTGCCTTTGATCGCGAGCTTCATCGTCGCAAAGACCGGAAACGCCTATGCGGGGCTCTGGTATACATGGGGCGTCGTACTGGTCGCCTTCCTCGTCACCGCCTTCATGCTGAAGGACCCGGTCGAGGGGCAGTGGGACAAGCCGGCAAGCTAAGCCGATCGGCCCCATTGGCGCGGCGCGCGAAGCCGTCTAGGGCAAGCGCATGATTGCCATCCCTTCGCCGCTCCGTCTTCGCCTGATGTCCGATGCGCTGGTTGCCAACTGGCGCTGGCTTGCCGCGCAAAGCGGCGGCGCGGCGTGCGGCGCAGCGATCAAGGCCGACGGTTACGGGCTCGGCGCGCGCGCGGTGATGCAGCATCTGGCGGCCGCGGGCTGCCGCGATTTCTTCGTCGCGACCTGGATCGAGGCGGCGGCGCTGATGCCGCTGCCGCGGGGCGTATCGCTGTCGGTGCTGCACGGCGTCGGCGCCGACGACATGGTCGCCGCCCGCACCATCCCCGCGCGCCCCGTGCTCGGCAGTATCGAACAGGTCCGCCGCTGGCGCGAGGCGGGGGAAGGGCGGCCGTGCGATGTGATGGTCGACACCGGGATGAGCCGGCTTGGCCTCCGCCCCGAAGAGGCGACGAGCGGCGCGCTCGACGGGCTGGCGATCGAAACGTTGCTCAGCCATCTAGCCTCGGCCGATGAGGATAGCGAGCAGAATGGCCGCCAGCTCGCGGCGTTTTGCGCATTGAGGCAGACCATTCCGGCGCGGCGTTACAGCCTCGCGAACAGTGCGGGCGTCTGTCTTGGCGCCGACTATGCGTTCGATCTTACGCGTCCGGGGCTGGCGCTTTATGGCGGTACCCCGCGCGGCGAGGCGGCGGGGCATATTCGCCAGGTCGTGTTTCCCGAGGCGCGGGTTCTGCAAGTGCGGAGCGTGCGCGCGGGCGAGACGGTCGGTTATGGCGCGACATGGACGGCGCAACGCGATTGTCGGATCGCTGTCGCCAATATGGGATACGCCGATGGCTATTTGCGCTGCCACGCGGGAACCGGTGCCGGCGCGACGTGGCAGACGCGCGCGATTCCGCTTGTCGGCCGCGTGTCGATGGACCTGATCGCGTTCGACGTGAGCGGAGCGGGCGCGATCGGCGAGGGCGACTGGATCGGTCTCGACTATGACCTGCCGACGGCGTCGGCAGCGAGCGGGCTGTCGCAATATGAACTGCTCACCGGGCTAGGCAGCCGGTTCGAGCGCTATTGGCGGTAACGACTTGGCGCCGGATTGAAAAAGGGCGCCCAAGCGGGCGCCCTTTTCCATTTCTATCGTAAATATCGGCGCGGATGCGACCGATCGCGGCGGCCTTGCTATTCTGCAAGGACGCCGCGGATATGTCCCTACCCGATCAGAACACCTTTGCGGTGAAGTTGAGGTAGAAAGTCCGACCGGTGAAATCATAGCCGCTGTACAGCGGGGAATTCCCCAGACGGTTGAACACATAGGCCGAAATCTGCGGCGGTTCCTTGTCGGTGAAATTCTTCACACCACCGGTGATCGTGAAGTTGTCGAGCTTGAACCGGACCGACGCCGAATGCGTGAAATAATTCGGCGTAGCAAACTGGTAGATGCTGTTGTTCCGGTCTTCGCCAACGGCTTCGAAGCTGTCCATTTTGCCGACCCAGTTGAGGCCGTAATAGAAGCTCACCTTGCCGATGTCGTAGGTCACGTCGAGATCGCCCGTCCACTTGGGCAGGTAGATCTCGCCATTGTCATCGTCGAGCGGGTCGTTCGGATTGATGTTGCTTGCCTGCTCGAGATACCGGGTTGCGCCGGCATTCACACGCAGGGTCGTTTCACCGATCGGCACGACATAACGCAGGTTGAAGTCAAGACCACGAACCTTGTTGGTCGCAATGTTGATGAACGCGTTCGTCACCGTTGCGCGATACGGGTTGGTGCTGTCCGCCGCGTCACGCACGACGAACTGGCACAGCTCGCCGCCGTTGGTGCCCGAAGCGAACTGCGGGTCGTTGTAGCAGGACGAGATGATGTTCCCGCCACCGAACTGCGCGACGCCGTTGTTGATCTCGATGTTGAAATAATCAACCGCGAGTTCGAACTTCCCGACCGAAGCCGGCAGCGGCGGCTGAATGATCGTACCGACCGTCCAGCTCTTCGACGTTTCGGCCTTGATGCCGCTGTCGGCGCCGCCGGTGGTCAGCACGCGTACGCTCTGGCCGAGGGGCGATCCTGCCTGACCATTGCCGTAGCTGGTCGGGATGCCCGCCGCCTGGCAATTTTTGAAGATCGTCGTCGACGGATCGCGGGTGCCATATTGGAAGCAGGGATCGACGTTGTTCGAAAGGAAGCCGGCCGTGGGGGCCTGGAACTGTTCCGACAGCGCCGGGGCGCGATAGGAGGTCCCGTAGGTGCCACGGAACGACAGTGCCTCGATCGGCGACCAGACGGCACCGAGCTTGTACGTCCAGCCGTCGCCATAGCTGTCATAATCGGTGTAACGCACCGATCCGTTGAGCGACAGCACGTTGAAGAACGGCCGATCGGCGAGGATCGGCAGATCGATTTCGCCGAACACTTCCTTCACCGCGTCCTTGCCCTGCGTGATCCCGGCAGTCGAGAAGGAGTAGAGCTGACCCGTCTGCTGTTCGATCGGCGGTTGGTCGTCGATCTTCTGCTTGCGATATTCGGCGCCGATGGCAATGCCGACGTCGCCGCCGGGCAGGGTGAAGAGGTTACCGCTGACCTGGCCCGAAACCGTCGTTTCCCAGAACTTCGTCGTACCGCCGACTTCCGGCGCGACGAAATCGAGATAGTCCTGCGGGATGGCGCCGTTGACGACATCGCCAGTCAGGCGCGGTGCCGCGACGCAACCGTTCGAAGTGTCGCGGCAAACGAAGCCGCCGGACCCGTTGGGAACGACATCCATCGCCTGGATCATCCGCGACGTGATCAGCTGCTGGAAGAAATATTCGCCCTTATTGTAGGATTTCCCGAAATAAAGGTCGTAGGTCCAGTCCTTCCACGGCAGGTTGCCGCGGATGCCGCCGCCGAACCGCATATAATCGACGCGCTGCCGGCCGCGATAGTTGCGGCTGGTGAACGCGCGCACGCCGACGGCGCGGCCGCCCGACTGGTCGGTTGCACCGATGTTCGAGAATTGCAGCTCGGTCGGGATGAGCGGGCTGCCCGCCCAATAGTCGATGATCGCCTGGAAGAAGGTCGGCTGGGTCGATTCACGGCGGGTGAAAAGGCCATCGAAATAGATTTCGGCATCGCCGAGGGCGTTGAGTTGGAAGTCGCCCTGCAGATAGCCGCTATAGTTGGTGGTCGGCGAAATCAGCGCACGATTGAAATAATTGTCGTTGATCGTGTCGCGATTGCCGAGACCCGACGAGCCGCCGTTGTTGACGCCTTCCCAACCGGGGACACTGCCGCCGGCTGCCGGATTGAAGCGGAAGCGGTTGAAGGTCCCGATCGCGGGATTGCCCGGGCCGCCCGCTGCACCGGCGCGTGTGCTGGTGCCGATGGTGTTGACGGTCACGCCGTCGACGCCGGTAAAGCCGGTCGGATAGCATTTGGGCTTGCCGGTCTTCGGATCGACGAAATCGCCCGAACCGAACGGCTGCCCCGGTGCCGACGCAATATATTCGGTCTGGCAACGCAGATATTTGTGCGCGTCGAACTTCAGAATGTCGCGATCGTAGATTTCGAACGAACCCGAAATGTTGAAGCGGTCGCTGCTGTAGCCGCCGATCACGGCGATACGGCGGGTGATGCCCTGGCCGACTTCGGGGATCGAGACACCGCCGTCGAGGGTCAGGCCCTTGGTCTTGCGGTCGGTGATGATGTTGACAACGCCGGCGATCGCGTCCGAGCCGTAGATCGACGAGGCACCGTCCTTGAGGATTTCGATGCGCTCCACGATCGCGTTGGGCAGGACGTTAAGGTCCGCCGATGCCACGCTGCCGCTGGTGCCCGACGGGGCGAGGCGGCGGCCGTTGAGCATGATCAGGGTACGCGCAGGGCCGAGGCTGCGGAGCGACAGGGTGTTGGCACCCGGACCGCCGCCGGTGATGAAACCGGTGAAGGTGTTGTCGATCTGGCGTGCGCCCGCGGTGACCGAAGTGCTCTGCAGGATTTCCGACGTCGAGTTGAAGCCGGCGACGGTGGAATCGTCACGGGTCAGGACGGTGATCGGCGAAGGCGAATTGAAACTGTCGCGGCGAATGCGCGAGCCGGTGACGACAATGGCGTCTTTGGCGCTGGCGTCGTCTTCCTGTACGGTGGTCGTCTCGTCCGCCGAAGCGGCTTCCTGTGCAAGCACAGGCTGGCTCACGGATATTGCCACTGCAAACGCAGCAGCACCCAAAAGCAGGTGCGTCTTATTCATCAATGTAACTCCCCGGTTGGCCCGTTCAAAATCTAAGATGAACGGATTGCCTTTTAGAGAGCCCGAAAAAAACGCGAGCACAAGCCCCGCATGGCAAATTTGTGTCAGTGATACTTCTGACCCGTGTCTTTGTGTCATTTTGGCAACACCCGGCGACGCTTGCGCTGGCATGCTTCAAATAATATGCTTATGTTCCAGCGACATGAAACACCCCGAAGACACCAGGTGGGCGCTGATAGTTTCGCCGGAAACGTTTCCGGTGCAACTAAATTGCGTTTGAGCCTGTGCGCGGGCCCCAGCGCAGCGAGCATGCGGGCGCCGCCGACCCAAGGGTTTCTGCACGACGAAGCAATCCCTCCCGAGCGGCTGTGCCCGTGCGTCGGGTAGCGAATCGGTTTCTCTGGAGCGCGTGGCAGGGTGTTTGTGGCGATTGTTGCGACGCATCATAATTTGATGCTAATGCGATAGCCGGTCCGGTGCGGCGCGGTCGCCATTGCCCGGAATACAAGGAGCGCGGGTCAAAATGGCGAAGTCCAGGGCGGCGGCGGAAAATGACGTCGTCACGATCAAGAAATATGCCAACCGGCGGCTCTACGATACCGAACGCAGTTGCTATATCACGCTCGAGGATCTCGGCACGATGGTGCGCGATGGCCGCGAATTCCGCGTCGTCGATGCGAAGAGCGGCGAGGATATCACGCACAATGTCCTGACGCAGATCATCATGGACGAGGAAACGCGCGGCGAAACGCTGCTGCCGGTCAATTTCCTTCGTCACCTGATCGGCATGTATGGCGACAAGATGCAGTCGGTGGTGCCGCAATATCTGGAAGCCTCGATGGCGGCCTTCCGCAAGAACCAGCAGGATGTCCGCTCGGCGTTCGAAGGCGCGCTGGGGGCCAACCCACTCGCGGAAATGACCCGGCGGAACATGGAAATGTTCCAGCAGGCGGCGGGGGCCTTCATCCCGGGCGCCGGTAACAGCAAGGCCAAGGATGCGGAGATCGCGGCGCTCAAGGCCGAAGTCGCCGACCTCAAGGCGCAGCTCGCCAAGAAAAATTAATCGGAGCCCTTTGGCTCCAGTGACGGAAAAAAGAACAATCTCATGGTCAAACATGCGCTCAGCGTAACCCGGCAGGCCGACTTCGCGGCCTGGTATCAGGAAGTGATTGCGGAAGCCGATCTTGCCGAGGAATCGGGCGTTCGCGGCTGTATGGTCATCAAGCCGTGGGGCTATGGCATCTGGGAACGGATCCAGACGATCATGGACGCCGGTATCAAGGACATGGGCGTCCAGAACTGCTATTTCCCGCTGTTCATTCCCTTGAGCTTCTTCGAGAAGGAAGCCGACCATGTCGATGGTTTTGCCAAGGAAATGGCGGTCGTTACCCACCATCGCCTGATCCAGGACGGCAAGGGCAAGCTGATCCCCGATCCCGAAGCGAAGCTGGAAGAGCCGCTGATTGTCCGTCCGACGTCGGAAACGGTGATCGGCGCCGCGATGAGCCGCTGGGTCCAGTCGTGGCGCGACCTGCCGCTGCGCGTCAACCAGTGGGCGAATGTCGTACGCTGGGAAATGCGCACGCGCATGTTCCTGCGCACCGCCGAATTCCTGTGGCAGGAAGGCCATAGCGCGCACGACAGCAAGGAAGACGCACTCGCCGAAACGATGCGCGCGCTCGAACTCTATCGCAGCGTTGCCGAGGAAGCGCTCGCGCTGCCCGTGATCGCGGGCGAAAAGCCCGAAAATGAGCGTTTCCCGGGCGCTGCCGCGACCTATTCGATCGAGGCGATGATGCAGGACGGCAAGGCGCTGCAGGCCGGTACCTCGCATTATCTCGGCACCGGCTTTGCCGAGGCGGCCAACATCCGCTTTCAGGACAAGGAAGGCGGCCACAGCCTCTGCCATACGGTCAGCTGGGGCTTCTCGACCCGCACGATCGGCGCGGTGATCATGACGCATGGCGACGATGATGGCCTCCGCTGCCCGCCGCGGATCGCGCCGCACCAGATCGTTATCGTGCCGATGCTGCGCGACAATGAGGAGGATGCCGCGATCCTCGACTATTGCGCGTCGCTGGAAAAGGAACTGAAGGCGCTCGACGCGTTCCGCGAACCCGTGCGCGTGCTGCTCGACACCAATGCCAACAAGGCACAGACGAAGCGCTGGGGCTGGGTCAAGAAGGGCGCGCCGATCATCCTCGAAATCGGTCCGCGCGACGTTGCCGGCGGCAATGTCGCGGTGATCCGCCGCGACCGCCTCTACAAGGATGACGGCAAGCTCAACAGCGCCTTCATCCCGCGTGGCGAGTTCGTTGCGGCTGCCGTCGCGACGCTCGGTGAGATACAGGACAATCTCTACGCCGAAGCGAAGGAGCGCCTCCATGCGAACATCCGCCGCGACGTGACCGACCTTGCGGCGCATTATGCCGGCGAGGACAAGTTCACCGGCTGGGTCGAGGTGCAATGGTCGCGTCCAACCGGCGCGGCGCTAGACAAGATCGTCGAGCAGTTGAAGGCGTTCAAGCTTACGATGCGCAACACACCGCTCGATGCCGAGCCCGCCGATGGTGCGTGCTTCTTTACCGGCGACCCGGCGGTTGAGCGCGTTTTGATCGGGCGGACTTACTGAATCTGCCCATCCGCCGTGGTTAGCCGCGCCCTAACCCCGAACCTCATTCTTTGCGGGCGGCGAATCTGCTATGCAACGCGTCGAGGGACTCGGTTCGGCGAGCCCCGTGCTTCGCGTTGCGGCGGGGGTCGTGCGCCGCGCGCTCAATCAGGGGAATGATATGCGACGGACGATTGCGATCGTGGCGGCTGCCTCGATGATCGGTGCCGCTTTGGGTCCGGCTTACGCCAAGACGCCCGGCGGCCTTTCGGACCTTGTCGGCGCCCGCGCGCCCGGCGCGGAAAGCGAGATGCAAGATCGCGGCTACAAGATGGAGACCTTCAAGAACGGCGGTCAATATTGGTGGAACGGTGACAGCGACACTTGCGTCCGCGTCGTCGTCGGTCAGGGACGCTATGCGAGCGTCGACAAGGTCGGCGCGAGCGATTGCGGCAAAGGCGGTGGCGGCGATGCCGCTGCGGCGGTTGGCGCGATCGCGGCCGTCGGCCTGATCGCCGCGCTCGCCAGCCACAAAAAGAAGCACGGTGACAGCGGCGCGAACCACGACAGCGAATATTCGCGCGGCTATAACGACGGTCTTTATGGTGGGTCGTACGACCGGAACGACAGCGAGGGCTATCACGACGGTTATATGGCCGGTGAGGCAGAGGCATCGAACCGGCGTGCCGCGAATCGCAGCTATGCGCGCCGCGGTTCCGATGGCGGGCGCGCCGCGTGCGAGCGCCGCGCCGACGAATATCAGAGCGCGCCCTCGGGCAGTAGCGTCGTGGTCAGCCAGCGCGACAAGCACGGCAACCATGTCTATACGGTGGCGACCGGCAGCTATCGCTCGGTCTGCACGGCGGACCCCTCGGGCCGGGTGATCGACATCCAACCCTATTATTGATCTGCGGATGGGGGTGACGCGCCGCGCGTTACCCCCTATCCGTGATGGATGGCCCGCAAGAAACATGTCGGACTGCCGACGCCCGACCAGATTCTTCGCTTCATCGAAGAGAGCAAGGACGCGGTCGGCAAGCGCGAGATCGCGAAGCATTTCGCGCTTCACGGCAATGAAAAGATCGCGCTGAAGGCGTTGCTCAAGGACATGACCGACGAAGGGCTCGTCGATCTGGCGCCCGGGCGTGCTTTTCATAAACATGGCGGGCTGCCGCGCGTCACCGTGCTGCGCGTCGTCGCGATCGAGGGCAGCAATTTGTGGGCGGTCCCCGATCGCTGGGAGGGCGCCGGCCCCGCGCCGCGGCTGCGCGTGATGGAGCAGGGGCGGAAAGGCGCGCTCGGCGTCGGCGACCGTATCCTCGCGCGGACCGAGGAGCGCGGCAGCGGCCATGTCGCGCACCCTATGAAGCGGCTGGCGGCGAGCGCCGAGATGGTGATCGGCGTGCTCGTTGAGGACGTCGGTCCCGGCGGCAAGCCGATGATCTGGCTGCGTCCCGCCGACAAGCGCGCGCGTTATGACTTTGCTGTCGCCGACAAGGGCGACGCCGATATCGGCGATCTCGTCCGCGCCGAACTCACCGGGCGCGGCGCGGCGATCAAGGCGAAGGTCGTCGACCGCATCGGCGATCCCTTCGCGCCGCGATCGCTCAGCATGATCGCGATTGCGCGGCACGAGATTCCCCATGTCTTCGACGGCGAAACGCTCGCCGAGGCCGAGCGCGCGGCGAAGCTGCCGCTCACGCCGGGCGGGCGTGAGGATCTGCGCGACCTGCCGATCGTCGCCATCGATCCCATAGATGCGCGCGACCATGACGATGCCGTGTGGGCGATCCCCGACGACGAACCGGGCAACAAGGGCGGCTTTCGCGCGATCGTCGCGATCGCCGACGTCAGCTATTATGTCCGTCCCGACGGCGCGCTCGACCGCGAAGCGCGGCGGCGCGGGAACAGCGTCTATTTCCCCGACCGCGTCGTTCCGATGCTTCCCGAAACGCTGTCGGCAGGGGTGTGCTCGCTGAAAGCCGGCGAGGATCGCGCCGCGATGGCGTGCCACCTCGTCATCGACAAGCATGGCAAAGTGACGTCATGGCGTTTCAACCGTGCGCTCGTACGACTGCGCGCGAACATCGCTTATGAACATGCGCAAGCCGCCTATGATGCTGATACGCCGCGCGACGACTGGGACGCGGACGTCCTCCCGACGCTCAGGAATTTGTGGGCTTGCTGGGCGCTGCTCGCGAAGGCGCGGGCTGCGCGCGACCCGCTCGACCTCGATCTGCCCGAACGGCAGGTGATTCTCGACGAACAGGGTAGCATCGCCGAAATCCGCGTCCGCGACCGGCTCGATTCGATGCGGCTGATCGAGGATTATATGATCGCGGCGAATGTCGCCGCAGCCAAGGCGCTCGAGGCGAAGAAGTCGCCCGTCATGTACCGCATCCACGAACCGCCGAGCCGCGAGAAGCTTGTCGGGCTCAAGGATTATCTGGAAACCTTCGAGCGAAGCTTCGCGCTCGGGCAGGTGATCACGCCCGCGGTGTTCAACCGCCTGATCGACGGCTTTTCCGAAGACGACCGGTTGCCCGAGATCATGCAGGCGATCCTGCGCAGCCAGACGCAGGCCTATTATGGGCCGGCCAACGCCGGGCATTTCGGGCTCGCGCTCGGCTCATACGCGCATTTCACGTCGCCGATCCGGCGCTACGCCGACCTCATCGTCCACCGTGCGCTCGTCGATTCCTACAAGCTGGAGGTGCCGGGCAAACCGAAGGACCTCCCCGCGCGGACGGGGCTCGGCGAAGCCGACGCCAAGGGGCTGTCGCGCATCGGCGAGGCGATCAGCGCGCTCGAACGCCGCGCGATGGAGGCGGAGCGCGAGACGGTCGACCGCTATGTCGCCGCCTATCTGGCGACCAAGACCGGCGAGATCGTCGTCGCGCGGATCACCGGCGTCCAGCCCTTCGGCTTTTTTGCCACCGTCGACGGGCTCGGCGGCGACGGGCTGGTGCCGGTTTCGACGCTCGGCAGCGAGCGTTTCTTTTATGACGAGGCGGCGCGCAGCCTCGACAGCGAGCATGGCCGGGTCAGCTATACGGTCGGGCAGTGGATCGAACTGCGGCTGATGGATGCGAACCCGGTCAGCGGCGCGCTGCGCTTCGAATTGCCCGATGCGCCCGAAGGCGGCTTCCGCAATCGCCCGCCGCGGCGCGATGGTGTGAAGGCGAAGGGAGCCATGAAGGACAAGGCCGGCAAGCATATGGTCGGCAAGCGTGGCCGCCCCGCGAACATCAAGCATAAGGGGCGGAAGCGCTAGGTCAGGTTGCGGCCATTGCCTGCAGTAGCGCGGCGCTCTCGGCATCCGCCGGGAAAAAGGCTTCGATCGCGAGTTCCGACAGCGTGATGTCGACGGGGGTGCCGAAGATCGTCACGGTCGAGACGAAGCGTATCTGCCCCATCGGCGTGTCGAGGATCAGCGGCACCGCGATGCCGTTCGCTGCGCTGCCATGGTCGTCGCCGACGTCGGCGCCATAAGCCGCCAGTTCCTCGCGCAGCGCGATCAAGCCGGCGTCGGCGCTCGCGTCGATCTGGTGATCGAGCCGTTCGAGCAGATGCGCGCGCCACTCGCCGCGGTTGACGATATGCGGCGCGAGGCCCCTGGGGTGCATCGCGACGCGGAGCACGTTGACGGGCGGCTCGAAGAGTTCGGGCGCCGCGAGCTGCGTCAGCAGGGAAACCGCCGCGTTCGCCGCGACCATGTTCCAGTGCCGGTCGACCGCGAGCGCGGGATAGGGCTCGTGCCCCTTCAGCACATGTTCGACGATCGCCCGCATTCCCGTCATTTCGGCGCTGTCGAGCGCGCGTTCCTGATAATCCGGCGCATAGCCCGCGGCGAGCAGCAGCGCGTTGCGCGCGCGGAGCGGCACCTCGAGGCAGTCGGCGATTCGCCCGAGCATCGCCGCGCTCGGTTTCGACCGGCCCGTTTCGATGAAGCTGAGGTGCCGCGTCGAAATTTCGGTATCGAGCGCGAGGTCCATCTGGCTCATCCGGCGGCGCGTGCGCCATTCGCGAAGCTGTTCGCCGAGCGTTGCGACTTGCATGATCGTCTCCTTCGTAAGCGGAGCTATACCCCGGCCTTCCTCTTTTCCATTACCTCCCGCGTAATCGACGCCATTCAATTCCAGGTTCAATCAGGGCGGGTCGAAAGGAGAACCAACATGTCGATCCTCAATCTCAAGAATGTCCTGGTTGCCGATGCCATCACCTGCGGAGGCGTTTTTGCTGTCGGGCTGCTCGCTGCCGCACCCGTCGGGGCCTTGCTCGGCCTGCCCGCGAGCGTCGTCGCGGTCGGCGGCTGGATCTGTCTTGCCGCCGCGCTGCTGATGATCGTCGCGGCGCGGCAGGCGGTCCCGAACCCGGCGCTGGTCAAGCTGATCGCGCTCGGCAATCTCGGCTGGGTCGCCGCCAGCTTTGCGGTGATCGCGACCTTCGGCGCCCAGATGACCGCCCTCGGCATCGCGGTCGTCGTCGCGCAGGCCATCGGCGTGCTCGGCTTTGCGATCCTCGAATGGAAGGATGCGGCCGTGCCGCGCGCGCTCGTGATCTAGCTCAACGCGTCGAGCCGGGCGACGTCGATCCCGCCCGGCACCAGCATCACCGGACAGGGGAGGGTTCCCGCATCCTGTCCGGTGAAATGCGCGACCAGCGGCCCGGGGGCACCCGAGGCCGCCGTCGCGAGGACGAGCGCGGCGATCTCGTCGCTCGCGCCGATCACTTCGCGGACCACCTCGGCGGGCTTGCCCGACTTGATCATATTCTGCGGCGTCACGCCTTCCTGCATCACCGCGTCGGCGGCGGTCGCCACCAGTTCCTCGGCATGTTCGCGCGCTTCGGCTTCGATCGTCGCCTGCACCCCGCCGAACGCCACGAAATCCTGCGGCGGGATGATCGCGAGGATGATGACGCCGCCGCCGGTGCGGGCGGCGCGGCGCGCGGCAAAGCGAAGCGCCAGCGCCGCCTCCGGACTGTCGTCGATCACCACCAGATATGTCCGCATCGCCCCGACCCCTCGTGTTTTTGCTTGGCGCAAAGAGTGCGTCACATTCGTATGAAACGCAAGCTGGCCCGCTGGACCTTGCTCGAAGCAAGGCTTATGGCGGAGAAGAATCCGTAGCGGCAGGCCCGGCCTGCAAGACTGACAGGGACAAGCCCGAATATGCCAATCGAACTCAAAATGCCCGCTCTCTCGCCGACGATGGAGGAGGGCACCCTCGCCAAATGGCTGGTGAAGGAAGGCGATACGGTCAAGTCGGGCGATCTGCTCGCCGAGATCGAAACCGACAAGGCGACGATGGAGTTCGAAGCGGTCGACGAAGGCGTGATCAGCCATATTCTCGTCGCCGAAGGCACCGACAATGTGAAGGTCGGCACGGTGATCGCGACGATCGCTGGCGAGGATGAGGATGCATCGAGCGCCAAGGCCGCGCCGGCGCCCGCCGCTCCCGCAGCAGAAGCCAAGGCCGAAGCACCGGCGCCCGCTCCGACTCCGGCACCTGCCGCTGCACCGGCAACCGCTGCTGCACCGGCACCGGCACCGGCACCGGCACCCGCCGCGGCGCCGGCGGCTTCGGGCGAGCGCATCAAGGCGAGCCCGCTTGCCAAGCGGCTTGCTACCGAGCAGGGCATCGATCTCAAGACGCTGACCGGCACCGGCCCGGGTGGCCGCATCGTCAAGGCCGACCTCGAGGGCGCGCCCGCGGGCGCCGCGGCTCCGGCTGCTGCGACGCCGGCTTCTGCACCCGCTGCGGCTCCGGCGCCTGCCGCGTCGGCACCCGCCGCCGGGCGCAGCGAAATCCCCGATTTCGGCATCCCGCACGAGGACGAGAAGCTCAGCGGCATGCGCAAGACGATTGCGCGCCGGCTCAGCCAGTCGATGCAGGAATCTCCGCACATCTATCTCACCGTCGACATCCGTCTCGACGCGCTGCTCAAACTGCGCGGCGAGCTCAACGCCAGCCTCGAAAGCCGCGGCGTCAAGCTCAGCGTCAACGACATGCTGATCAAGGCGCTCGCGGTCGCGCTCGAACGCGTGCCGTCGTGTAACGTCAGCTTCGGCGGCGACGTGATGCGCAAATACAGCCGCGCCGACATCTCGGTCGCGGTCAGCATCCCCGGCGGCCTGATCACCCCGATCATCGTCGATGCGGGCGGCAAGTCGATGTCGAAGATCTCGACCGAAATGGCCGAACTCGCGGCGAAGGCGAAGGAAGGCAAGCTCCAGCCCGCTGAATATCAGGGCGGCACCGCCTCGATCTCGAACATGGGCATGATGGGGATCAAGCAGTTCACCGCGGTGATCAACCCGCCGCAGGCGATGATCATGGCGATCGGCGCGGGCGAGAAGCGCCCCTATGTCGTCGACGACGCGCTCGCGATCGCCACCGTCATGTCGGCCACCGGCAGCTTCGACCACCGCGCGATCGACGGGGCGGATGGGGCGCTTCTGATGAAGACCTTCAAGGAACTGGTGGAGAACCCGCTGGGGCTGGTGGCTTGAAAATCACCAGATTTATGGCTGCAGTCACAATCTTGGCTGCCAGTTTTGCCTTGATCTTCTTCAGCGCGCTGCTCCTGGTTTTTGAAATCGGCGTTCCAATGCTCGGCGGCCAGAGCAAGGCTGCCCTGGAGAGCATCGCTCCTCAAGCATGGCTTGGGATTGCGATTGGAATTCTGCTAATTCTTACCGGCATGTACCTCGCGGGGCAGAGAAAGATCGAAGCGGTAATAAGAAGCGCGATTGCTATTTTCGTCTTCCAGTTCGTTCTATTTTACATGGTGCGCCCTGTCGTGCGCGCGCTCGGCTAAACACGGAGTTTAAAGTGGCTGACACCAACTACGACCTCATCGTCCTCGGCTCGGGTCCCGGCGGCTATGTCGCGGCGATCCGCGCGGCGCAGCTCGGCCTGAAAACCGCGATCGTCGAGCGCGAGAATCTCGGGGGCATCTGCCTCAACTGGGGCTGCATCCCGACCAAGGCGCTGCTGCGCTCGGCCGAAATCTATCATTATATGCAGCATGCCGGCGATTACGGCCTGATCGCGCAACAGATCAGCGCCGATATCGACGCGGTCGTGAAGCGCAGCCGCGGGGTTGCGAAACAGCTCAGCCAGGGCGTCGCCTTCCTGATGAAGAAGCACAAGATCACCGTCCATATGGGCGAGGGCAAGCTCACCGCGCCCGGCAAGCTGGAAGTGAAGGGCGAAAAGGGCAGCGAAACGCTGACCGCGAAGAACATCATCGTCGCGACCGGCGCGCGCGCGCGCGACCTGCCGTTCGCGCCTGCCGACGGCAAGCGCATCTGGACCTATCGCCACGCGCTCGTCCCGCCCGAAATGCCGAAGAAATTGCTCGTCATCGGATCGGGCGCAATCGGGATCGAGTTCGCGAGCTTCTACAGCGATATGGGCGTCGACGTCACCGTCGTCGAAATGCTCGACCGGCTCGTCCCGGTCGAGGATGCCGACGTGTCGGCCTTCCTCGAAAAGCAGCTCAAGAAGCAGGGCATGACGATCTTCACCGGTGCTGGCGTCGAGGAACTCAAAGCAACCGCGACCGGCGTGACTGCCAAGATCAAGACGAAGGATGGCAAGACCGAAAGCGCCGAATTCAGCCACGCGATCGTCGCCATCGGCATCGTCCCGAACACCGAGAATATCGGCCTCGAAGCGCTCGGCGTGAAGACGACGAAGGGCCATATCGACACCGACGCGATGTGCCGCACCAATGTCCCCGGTATCTGGGCAATCGGCGACGTCACCGCGCCGCCTTGGCTCGCGCACAAGGCGATGCACGAATCGGTGATTTCGGTCGAGGCGATTGCGGGCAATCACCCGCACGCGATGGACCCGCGCAACATCCCCGGTTGCACCTATTGCCGCCCGCAGATCGCGAGCGTCGGGCTGACCGAGGCAAAGGCCAAGGAACTCGGTTACGAGGTCAAGGCTGGCACCTTCCCCTTCATCGGCAACGGCAAGGCGATTGCCCTTGGCGAGTCCGAGGGGTTCACCAAGACGGTGTTCGACGCGAAGACCGGCGAACTGCTCGGCGCGCACATGATCGGCGCCGAGGTCACCGAGCTCATTCAGGGCTATACGATCGGCAAGACCGCCGAGCTGGTCGAGGATGATTTCATCGGCACCGTCTTCCCGCATCCGACGCTCAGCGAAACGATGCACGAGGGCGTGCTGGCGGCATTCGGGCGGCCGCTGCACATCTAGCCGGCTTGAACCCGTCGATCCTCCATTTCTCCCGGACGGGCAGCGCCATCAAGGCGCTGTTCTTCCTGGGGTTTGCGGCGATTGCATTCGCGATGGCGGGGCTGTTGCATGGCGAGCGCGAAGCCGTGCCCCGAACCGCGCAATTGCCGGGAGGGCTCGAACTCCCGGCGCCGGCGCCGCGCAGGGACCCGCTGGCGCCGTTCAAAATTCCGGCGATGATCGTCGCGGGCGGCATATGCCTCTTCTACGCCGGTCGGCACGGGTTGCGCGTCGTGCGCCGTGATGTGGCGGCGCGGATCGAGAATCGCCAGCTCCATTTTCATGCGAGCTATGCCGTAGCCCCGAACCCGCTGCCGATCGGCGATATCGTCGAGACCGTCGTCGATCGCGCCGACCGGCTGCCCGGCGAAGCGAGCGGATCGGCGCGGCTGGGGATGCGGATGCGGCAGGGGCTCTACATCGCCTACAGCGCTAGTGGCGCGGTCAGCGAATTGCGTTTGATCGACAACGATATCGATGGCGGCGCAGATCAGCTGCGGCGTTTCGCGGCGTATCTGGATGAATGGCGCCGGTCGGCGGTGGGGAAACAGCGATGACGATAACGCAGAACAGGCCGATCCTAATCGCGGGCCTGCTGATCTTTGCGACCGTCCTGCTCGGCCTCGCCGTGGGCGCGGGATGGACCGACGCGGTCGACTGGCGGGTCTCGCATGCGCTGTCGCTGCGCGTCGACCAGAATGACCCGATGCTCATCGCCTTCATGCAGGGTGCGAGCTGGATTGGCGGGGGCACGCCGCGCTGGATCATCGTCATCCTGCTCTGTGCGCTCGTCTGGCACTGGTGCGGGCCGCGCTGCGCGGTGGCGCTAGGCGGGGCATCGCTGCTGTCGAACCTCGCGTCGAGCCTGCTCAAATTCGGCTTCGGTCGCGCGCGTCCAGACCTGATCGACCATCTCGATCATCAGACGAGCTTTTCCTATCCCAGCGGCCATGCGACGAGCGCGGCGGTCGTCTATCTGCTGCTCGCCTGGCTCGCGCCGCCGCGCTGGCGGCGGGCGGCGTGGAGCCTTGCCGGCGTGATGATCGTGCTCAACGGCTTTTCGCGGATCATGCTCGGCGTCCATTGGGCGAGCGACATTTTGGGCGGCACGATGCTCGGCGCCGCCTTTGCCCTGCTCGGCATCTGCTGGGTCCGCAGGCCGAAGGAAGCATCGCCGGCGTCCCTAAGGGAATCGTAAACTCTCGCTGCTATCGGGTGGTCGCTCGACTGTGGGGGCTGTCCGAATGAATTTTTCCCTTGGCAAGACGCTGGGCGTGATCGCCGGTCTGCTTCCGCTGCTCTATATCGGATTCATGCTGCGCCATTTCGTCGGCGTTGGCGGCGGTTCGATCGACGGAATAGTCGGGATCGGGCTCGGCCCGACGGTGATCGGGCTGTCGATCGTCGGGTTGCTCTTCGCGCTGCCGCTGATCATCAAGCTGCTTCGTGCCGCGACGGGCGTCAACCGGGTGCCGGGCAAGAGCTTCGATACCGCGCTGAAGCCCGGCGAAGTGTCGGACGAACCGTCGTTCGACGCCGACGCCGTCTTCGCCAACTATATGCGCAAGCGCGATCAGGGCGGTGACGTTCCGCCTGCCCAACCGGTCACGGGAGAGTTCGCCGACGATGCCGGTTTCGCGCCGCCCCGCCCGTCGGGTTTCGGCCGCAAGGGGCTCGGCTGAACGCCGCTTTTCGATCCTCCCGGATTTTCCCCTGTCCTACGCTGCCGCTTTTTGCCATCACCGCGACAGGCAATAACAAGGGGCGGGGCGGACAATGCAATCGCGAGTGAAGTTCGGGACTTTTCTGCGGGGAATCGCTTTTGGCGCCGCCGCTTTTTCGGCTGCGGCCGCTACGTCGGCGCTGGCGCAGGACGGCAGCGGGCAGACCGTCATCACCGCCGCGCGCTACATCGATGTGCTGACCGGGAAAACGGTCGATTATCCTGCGATCTTCGTCGGCGCGGACGGGCGGATCACGAACATCGCCGACGCGCGCACGGTGCGCTGGGGATCGAACGTCAAGCATATCGACCTTGGTGACAAGACGCTGCTGCCCGGGCTGATCGACATGCACGTTCATCTCGATGGCCCTGCCGATATCGGCGGTTATCGCGGGCTGGAATTCACCGACAGTTTCTGGGGCATGACCGCGGTCAAAAATGCGAACGACATGCTGGGGGCGGGCTTTACCACGGTGCGCAACGTCGGGTCGAGCGACCGCAACGATATCGGGCTCAAGCAGGCGATCGACGCGGGCTATGCCACGGGGCCGCGGATCGTGCCCGCGGGCTATGCGCTCGGCGCGACCGGCGGGCATTGCGACAGCACCTTCCTGCCGCCCAGCCTCGAAAAGAAGGACGGCAAGGAAGAGGGTATCGGCGATAATCCCGAAGAGCTTCGTTATCAGGTTCGCCGCCAGCGCAAATATGGCGCCGAGGTGATCAAGGTTTGCGCGACGGGCGGCGTCTTCTCGCGCAACACCGAGCCGGGGCAGTTGCAGGTTTCGGAAAAGGAACTCGCCGCGATCGCCGACGAGGCGCATCAATGGGGCCTGCGCGTCGCCGCGCATGCGCATGGCGCGTCGGGCATCCGCGCCGCGATTGCTGCCGGCATCGACACGATCGAGCATGTCAGCCTTGTCGACGACGAAGGCATCCGCATGGCCGTCGCGCGCAAGCAGCCCGTCTGGTTTTCGATGGATATCTACAACACCGAATATACGCAGGCCGAGGGCGCGAAGAATGGCGTGCTCGAGGATAATCTGCGCAAGGACCGCGAAGTCGCGCAGATCCAGCGCGACAATTTCCGGAAAGCGGTGAAGGCGGGCGTGCGCATGGTGTTCGGTTCGGACGCGGGCGTGATGCCGCACGGCGACGTCGGCAAGCAGTTCCGCGTGATGGTCGAATATGGGATGACCCCGCTGCAGGCGGTGCAGGCGGCGACGAAAAATGCCGCCGAAGCGCTGGGCCGCGAGAAGGATGTCGGGGCGATCGCGGTCGGCCGCTATGCTGATATCGTCGCGGTCGACGGCGATCCGCTGGCCGACGTGCGCCAGCTCGAAAGCGTCGACGCCGTGGTGAAGGGCGGGGTGCTGGTGAAGGGCCAATAGGCCCTTACACCACCAGCCGGTCGACCAGCGCCTCGCGCTTGTCGGGGGTGAAGTTCAGCACCGCCTCGGCATAGGTCGGGATGTCGCCATGGTCGCGCCGCACCGTGGCGAGTGCGGCGTCGAGATAGGCGGGGTTGACCGACATCAAAGCGCGGATCGCATCATCGTGGATTTCGGCACCGTAACGCGACCGGATATGCGCCGCACCCTGCGCGATGCGTTCCTCGATCTTGCCCGCGGTGTTGGTGAGCAGATAATCCTGCATCAGATCATCCTCATGGACGCCGAGCAGCCGGTGAACGATCGCGACCGCAAAGCCGGTCCGATCCTTGCCCGCGACGCAGTGGACGAGGCTCGGCGCATCATATTCGGAAAGCGCCGCGAGATAGAGCCGCAGCGTCGCGACGAGCGCAGGCCGGTAGGGCATGCCGGCATAGGTGTCGATCATGCGCTCGCGGGCTGTTTCGACGTCGATCGTGCCGCCCGCGGCCTGCAGATGCGGCGCGAGCCCGGCGGTAATGCCGCCCGCGAACAATACGCGCGCCGAGAAGGTCTCGCTGCGCCGGCAGGGATGCAGTTCGCGCTCGTCGTCGCCGCGCAAATCGACCACCGTTTCGAGCCCCAGCGCGTCGAGCGCGTCGAGATCCTCGTCGGTCGCCGCCTCATGGTGCGCCGAACGCCACAGCATCGCGTCGCGGAGCCGGCCACCACCCTCGACGGCATAGCCGCCATAGTCGCGGAAATTGTGGATGCCGGACAGCGGCAGGACACGCTCGGCGAGCATGGTCATTCTCCTGTAAACATAGGGGGACGTTTTTCGACGAAGGCATTGATCGCCTCGCGGTTATCCGCGGTTTCGTGGACGATCGCCTGATAGGCTGCGCTGAGTTCCAAAATATCGCTCATCCGGCTGTGCTGCGCCTCTCGGAGCAGACGTTTCGTCAGGCGCAGCGCGCGGGGCGGATTGCAGACGATCCGCTCGGCAATGGCGATTGCACGGTCGAGCAGTTCCGCATCGGGCACGACGTCCGTGACCAGACCATATTCCTTTGCCTGCTGCGCGTCAAAGCGGTCGCCAGTCAGAAAGAGTTCGGCAGCGCGCGGATAGCCGAGTATCTTCTGAAGGAGCCATGCACCGCCGTCGCCGGGAACGATCCCGACCTTGATGAAGCTGCATGCGAATTTCGCGCTCTCGGCCGCGATGCGAATGTCGCAGGTACAGGCAAGGTCGGCACCGAGCCCGATCGCATGGCCGTTGACCGCGGCGATCATCGGCACTTCGCAGTCCATCAGCGCGCGGATCACCGCCTGCACGCCCTTGCGGTAATTGGCGCGGGTGGAATCGGGCTGGTCGAGCACACCGATGCCTTGGCGGTCTTGCATACCTTTCAGGTTCCCACCGGCGCTGAACGCCTTGCCGCTGCCGGTCAGGATGATCGCGCTGACGCTGCGGTCGTCGCCGAGGTCGCGCAGCGTGTCGATGATGTCCTGACAATCCTCGTGGGTGCCGATCGCATTCATGCTTTCGGGCTTGATCATCGTCAGGATCGCGATCTTGTCCCGCCGCTCGACACTCAAAAATTCACCCATCGTCAATAATCCTTTGCTGCCTAACCAAAGCTATTGCATGGCTGGTGCGACATGCAAGGCTTTGCGCTCTATCCGTTCGATCCGCCCGGCGACATTGCGGCACTGCGTGCCGAATTACGGGCGTGGCTGGCCGAGCATCAGCCGCGCGGAGACATCGTCGAACGTGCCAATTGCTGGGCGAGCTTCGACGCCGATTTCAGTCGGCGTCTCGGCGCCACCGGATATGTCGGCATGACGCTGCCGGCGCAATATGGCGGCGGCGACCGGCATCCGCTCGAACGTTATGTGGTGATCGAGGAACTGCTCGCCGCGGGTGCGCCGGTCGGCGCGCACTGGATTGCCGACCGGCAGACCGGGCCGCTGATCCTGCGTTATGGCAGCGAGGAACAACGCCAGCGCTATCTTCCGGGGATCGCGAAGGGCGAGCTTTACGCTTGCATCGGCCTGTCCGAGCCGGGCGCGGGATCGGATCTTGCCGCGGTGCGGACGTCGGCGCGCGAAACCGCGGAAGGCTGGCGGATCAACGGCCAGAAAATCTGGACCACGGGCGCGCATCTGTCGCACGTCATCCTCGCGCTGGTGCGCACCGAGGAAGGCAGCGAACGCAACGCGGGGCTGAGCCAGTTGCTGGTCGACCTCGACACGCCCGGCGTGACGATCCGCCCGATCATCGACATGGCGGGCAACCATGATTTCAACGAGGTGTTCTTCGACGATGTGCTCGTCCCGCATGGCGCGCTCGTCGGCGAACGCGGGCAGGGATGGAAGCAGGTTACGGCCGAACTGGGGCTCGAACGGTCGGGGCCCGAACGTTATCTGTCGAGCCATGCGCTGCTGGTCGCGCTGATCGATGCGGCGGGGGTCGATCCCGATCCGGCGGTGGCCGGACTGATCGGCGAACTGACGGCCGAGATGTGGACGCTGCGCCAGCTTTCGATGTCGACGGCGGCGAAGCTGGCGGCGGGTGAGGACCCGATGGTCGAGGCGTCGGTGGTCAAGGAACTGGGGAATGCCTTCGAACAGGATATGCCGCGGCGGGTGCAGGCGATCATCGACTGCGCGTGGGATGACGAAGCCGATCTCGCGAGACTGCTCCGCGCGCTCCTTATCGCGTCGCCCAGCTTTTCGCTGCGCGGCGGGACGCGTGAAGTGATCCGCGGGATCATCGCGCGCGGGCTGGGTCTGCGATGAGCGCGTCGCGCGCGATGCTTTGCGACACGGCGCGTGCGGTCCTGACCGGTGCGAGCGATATCGCGGCGGTCGAGGAGGCGGGTTTTGCGCTGCTGCTGGTGGCCGAGGAAGAAGGCGGTTTTGGCGGTGACTGGGGCGATGCTAATGCCGTCCTCCATATCGCGGGCATGTCGGCACCGGATTTGCCGGTCGCCGACATCATTCTCTCGGGTCTCGGCGACCCTTCCATGCCGCACCGCGCCGCCGCAACGGTCAGCCTGATGGCCGGCGCGATGGGGCAGGCGCTGGCGCTGTCGATCGACCATGTGAACACGCGGCAGCAATTCGGGCGCCCGCTCGGCAAGTTTCAGGCGGTGCAGCAATCGCTCGCGGTGATGGCGTGCGAGGTGGCGGCGGTCGACGCGGCTGCCGCCGCGATGGCGGCGCGGCTCGACGCGACGGGATTCGACGCCGATGCGGCGGGTTTCGAAATCGCCGCCGCGAAGCTGCGCGCCAATCGCGCGGTCGGCGTCGTGACCGCGATCGCGCACCAGGTGCATGGCGCGATCGGGTTCACCGAGGAATATGACCTGCGCCGCGTCACGATCCCGCTGATGCGCTGGCGCGGTGAACATGGCAACGACGCGTACTGGGCGCAGGCCCTTGGGCGTCAGGTTGCCGTCCTCGGCGGGCGCGGCCTCTGGGAAGGCCTGACCGCCCGCGCGGGGTGACGGGGGTCAGCGCAGCGCGCCGCTTTCGCGTAGCGCGGCGATGCCTGCCGCATCATAGCCAAGACCCGTCAGCACGCTATCGCCGTCGGCGCCGACCGCAGGCGCGGCGCGCGGCGTGTCGTTGACTGTCGCCGAATAGCGCGGGGCGGGGGCGGGCTGGATCGCACCGCCGACCGTCAGGAAGGTTTCGCGTTCGACATTGTGCGGGTGCTGCGGCGCCTCGCCGAGCGACAGGATCGGCGCGAAGCAGACATCGGTCATTTCCATGATCGCGCACCATTCGTCGCGCGTCTTCGTCTTGAACAGCGCGGTGAGCTTTTCCTTCAGCGGCCCCCATTTCGAAGGATCCAACTGCGCGTCGAAATCGGCATCGTCGGTCAGCCCTGTCTTCTCGCGAAGCAGGGCATAGAATTGCGGTTCGATCGAGCCGATCGAGACGAACTTGCCGTCGGCGCATTCGTAACTGTCGTAGAAGTGCGCCGCGCCATCGAGCATGTTGACGCCGGCCTCGTCCTTGAGCCGGCCTGCGGCAAGGAAGCCCCAAGTCATTCCCGCGAGCAGCGCCGAGCCGTCGGTCATCGCGCAGTCGATCACCTGGCCTTCGCCGGTACGCGCGGCGTGGACGAGCGCGCTCGACATGCCGAAGGCAAGCATCATGCCGCCACCGCCGAAGTCGCCGACATAGTTGACCGGCGGCACGGGCTTTTCACCCGCGCGGCCGATGCCGTGGAGGACGCCGGAGAGGGAGATATAGTTGATGTCGTGACCCGCGGCCTGCGCATAGGGACCGAACTGGCCCCAGCCGGTCATGCGTCCGTAGACAAGCTTCGGATTGTCGGCGAGCAGCACGTCGGGGCCGAGCCCGAGCCGCTCCATTACGCCCGGACGATAGCCCTCGATGATCCCGTCGGCGCTTTTGCAAAGCTCGCGTGCGATGCGGACCGCGTCGGGGTTCTTCATGTCGAGCGCGATCGAGGTGCGATTGCGGCTCAGCGGATCGCGCGGATCCATGAAGCCGCCGGGGCGATCAATACGGATCACCTCGGCGCCATGGTCGGCGAGCATCATGCCGCAGAAGGGGCCGGGACCAATGCCGGCAAATTCGATGATCCTGATACCCTTCAGCGGCCCGGTCATGCTCTACTCCTGTAACTCAGATACGTTCGATGATGATCGCGGGGGCCATGCCGCCGGCGGCGCACATGGTCACGAGGCCGTAACGGCCGCCCGAGCGTTCGAGTTCGTCGAGCGCGGTGCCGATCAGGATCGAACCCGTCGCGCCGATCGGGTGACCAAGCGCCATCGCGCCGCCGTTGATGTTCACCTTCTCGCGGTCGAGATCGAGGTCGCGGATGAACTTTTCGGCGACGACCGAGAAGGCTTCGTTGATTTCCCAGACGTCGATGTCGTCCTTCTTGAGACCCGCCTTTTCGAGCACCTTCTTCGCCGCCGGGACGGGAGCGTTGAGCATCAGCGTCGGGTCGTCGCCAATATTGGCATAGGCGACGATGCGCGCGCGCGGCTTCAGGCCATGCTTGTCGGCATAATCCTTCGAGGTCAGCAGCAGCGCGGCCGCGCCATCGACGACGCCCGACGAATTGCCGGCGTGGTGGAAGTGCTTGATCTCGACATCGGGATAGCGGCGGTTGATCTGCTTGCGGAAGGTGAAGCCACCGCCAAGGTCGAAATCGGCAAGGCCGGTGAACGCCGGCTTCAGCGAAGCAAGCCCTTCGGCGGTGGTTTCGGGGCGCGGAAATTCCTCATGGTCGAGCGCGACGCTGCCGTCGGTGTTCAGGACCGGCACGACCGACTTGTTGAAGCGGCCTTCCTTGATTGCGCGGTCGGCGCGCTGTTGGCTGACGAGCGCAAGCGCGTCGAGGTCTTCGCGGCTGATGCCTTCGATCGTCGCGATCGCGTCGCCGCACACGCCCTGATGCGATTGCGGGTGGATTTCATCGAGGGCCTCATGACCCGAGCCCATCAGGCGCTGCGGCAGGCCCGCATTCGCCTGTTCGGCGGCGTAGGCGGTCGTGTAGCTCATCATCTCGGTCCCGCCGGCGATGACGCAATCTTCCATGCCGCTCATCACGCTCGCGGCCGCGAAGTTGACCGAGCTGATCCCGCCGCCGCAGAAGCGATCGAGCGTCGTGCCGCTGGCCTTGGTGTCATAGCCCGCCGACAGCGCCGCCATACGCCCGAGGTCGCCGCCCTGCTTGCCGTTCTGGCTCGACGTCGACCAGACGATGTCGTCGACGGTTGCGGTGTCGAGATTGTTGCGGTCGCGGATCGCGGCGAGCACGGTCGCGGCGAGATGCTGCGGGTGGAGGTGCGAGAGCGCGCCCTTGCCGGGCTTGCCGACCCCGCGGGGGGTGCGAACGGCGTCGATGATATAGGCCTCGGCCATGGTGGATATCCTTTCGTGGAGAGCTTCGAAGATCGTCGGTCGATTGAAAAGCGCGTTGATGGGGAGTCTAGCGGGGGGCCATCCTTATTGCGCCGTCGAGGCGGACGGCTTGGCCGTTGAAATAGGTGTTGCGAACCATCTCCATCGCGAGGCTCGCATATTCCTCGGCCTTGCCGAGCCGCTTGGGGAAGGGAACCGAGGCCTCGAGGCTTTCCTTCACCTTCGGGTTCATATTGTTGAGGAGCGGCGTGCCGAAGACGCCCGGCATGATCGAATTGACGCGGATGCCGAGGTCCATGAGGTCGCGCGCCATTGGCAGGACGAGGCCGTTCACCCCGGCCTTTGCCGAGCCGTAGATCACCTGGCCGATCTGCCCGTCCTGCGCCGCGACCGAGGCAGTCAGCACGATCGCCCCGCGTTCGCCGTCTTCCATTTCGGGAAGGGCTGCCATGCCTTCGGCCGAGATCGATGCGACGCGATAGCTCGCGGTCAATATGCCCTCGACGCCAAAGGCATAGTCGGCGGTGGGCGTACGGCGATAGCCGCCGCTTTCCTTGTCATAGGCGAGCGTCTTGCCGCGGCGCGAGGTCATCGCGCAATGGACGCAGACGCGCTCCTGGCCGTGTGCGGCGCGGGCCTTGGCATAGCCGTCGAGTACCGATTGTTCGTCGGTGATGTCGACGTGGACGAACAGGCCGCCGATCGACGCCGCCACCTCTTCGCCAAGCGCGTCGTTGATGTCGAAAATCGCGACCTTCACGCCCGAGGCAGCGAGGGCCTCGGCGGTGGCGCGACCGAGGCCCGAAGCACCTCCGGTGACGACAGCGGCGACGGTGGAATCGATCTTCATGGGGAGGCTCCTCAGGCGGGAATCTGGTTGAAAGGGACGCCCTTGTCGGGGCGATGGTCCTGCGGCAGGCCGAGGATGCGCTCGGCGATGGTATTGAGCAGGGTTTCGTCCGACCCGCCCGCGATGCGGCCCGTCGGCGCGTTGATCCAGCTCGATGCCCAATCGTCCTTCGGCGAGGCATGTTCGTCGAACGCGAAGGCGTCGGTGCCCTGCAGGTCGAGTGCGAGTTCGGACAGCTTCTGGCGCGAACGCACCGCGACCAGCTTGTTGAGCGATCCTTCGGGCCCCGGGGTCATTCCCGCCTGCATCATCAACCGGGCGCGCATGTTGATCGAATCGAGCCCGGCGCGCATCGCATGATTGCGCGCGATCTGTTGCCGGATACGTCCGTCCTCGATTGCCGGGCGACCATTCAGCTTCACCTCTTTGGCCAGTTCGACGAACAGGTCGAGGTGCGGACCGAAGCCGGCGCTATCGGTCGCGACATAACGTTCGATCATCAGCGTCGCGAGCGCGACCGCAAAGCCGCCGCCGACGGGCGACATGCGGTGGTCGTCGCTGATCTTCACATCGTCGAAGAATACCTCGTTGACGTGGCTGTCGCCGCCCGCGAGCTTGATAGGGCGCACGGTGACGCCGGGCGCCTTCATGTCGACCCAGAAATAGGTGAGCCCCTTGTGCTTGGCGACGGTCGGGTCGGTGCGCACGACGATAACACCATAGTCACTATATTGCGCCCAGCTCGTCCAGACCTTTTGACCGTTGATCTTCCAGCCGTTGCCGTCGGTCTCGGCGCGCGTACGCAGGCCCGCAAGGTCGGTGCCTCCCGACGGTTCGGAGAAAAGCTGGCACCAGATTTCCTCGCCCTGCAGGGCCTTGAGCACACGTTCCTTGACGAATTCGCGGTCGCTGCCGAATTGCATGAGGACAGGCACGGGCATGCCGAGCGAGATGCCGAAATAGACGTTGGGGAAGCCGTGCTTCATCTCCTCGCCCTCGAAAGTGATCTTTTCGATATGGCCGAGTCCTTGGCCGCCGAGGTCGGTCGGCCAGTTGATGCCGGCGTAGCCGGCGTCGAATTTCGTCTTCTGGTAACGGCGGCCGAGGGCAAGATCCTCCTCGACGCTGAGCCCCTTGCGCGCAGCCTTGCCGAAAGCGGGCGCCATCGCTTCGCACCATTCGGCAGCTTTGGCGCGATATGTTTCGAGATCGCTCATGCGACATCTCCTGCAAGCTGATCCACGAGCACGTCTTCCCAGAAGAAGCTGCTTCCCTGTTCGAGTGCGAGCGAGCGCGAGCGGCGCATGTGAAGATGCAGCCCGATCTCCCACGTCACGCCGATCCCGCCGTGGATCTGGACGCAGTCGCGCGCGGCGGTATCATAGGCTTCGGTTGCCGACAGGCGCGCGGCTGCGGCGGCGGTGATGAAATCATCCTGCCCTTCGCGCGCGGCTGCGTGGATTGCATTGGCGCGCGCCAGTTCGACGAGGCCATAAAGCTCGGCGATGCGATGCTTGATCGACTGGAAGGCGCCGATCGGCTGACCGAAGGCCTTGCGGGTCAGCGCGTAGTCGCGCGCGATTTCCATCAGCGCTTCGGCCCCGCCGGTCTGTTCGTGCGCGGTAACTACTGCCTGCAGTGCAAGGATATGGAGCGCCGCCGCGCGCGCCGCTTCGCCGATTACGAGCGGCTCCGTCGACGCGCCAGCGAACAGCAGATCCGCGACGCAGCGGCTGTTGTCGAAGCTGTCGACAGCCTTGCGTTCGATGCCGGCGAGATCGGCGATCACCAGCGCGGGAACGCCGCCGTCCTGTGCGAGAAGGATGCCGACATCGGCAAGCAGCCCGCCGGATACGCCGGGAGCCGTTCCTTCGATCTTGCCGGAATTCAATATAACCGCCGGTTGGGCGGGCAGGGCATCCGCTCCCGCCGCAAAGGCGATGGCGCCGATCGTTTCACCGCTTGCGAGGCCCGGGAGCCAGCGCGCCTTCTGCGTATCGTTGCCGTAAAGCTCGATCGCCTTGGCCGCGCCGAAGTTCGAGGTGAGAAAGGGGGCGCCGCTGAGCGTCCGACCCGCCTGATGCGCGATCAGCCCCAGCTCGACGAGACCGAGATCGAGGCCGCCATAGGCTTCGGGAAGCGCGAGCGCCGTCCAGCCCTGTTCCTTCGCGGTCGCCCAGAAACCGTCATGATATCGGCCGCTCGTCTGGAGCAGGGGCAGCAGGTCATCCTTGCTGACCCGCGCTTCGAGCGCGCGACGCGATTCGGTTGCGATTGCCTGTTGCCCTTCGTCGTACAAGATCGACATCGGCCCGATTCCTCCACCCTCAATGTTTCCGGCCATCATCCGGACGTTAACGTAAACGTCAAGTGTTTTGACGCTACGGCTCGATGGCCGTCAACTGACACCCCTGTCAGGCGAGGCCCGCCTTCCAGTCGCGGCGGATCTTCTTGGCGAGGCTCCATTTGTGAACCTCGGTCGGGCCGTCGTAGATGCGGAAGGCGCGGACCTCGCGGAACACCTGTTCGACGATCGTCCGATCGGTAACCCCTGTGCCGCCCATGACTTGCACGCAGCGGTCGGCGATGCGCATCAGCGCCTCCGACACCGCAACCTTCGCCATCGAGCTTTCGACGGTGCCGAGCGATCCGGTGTCGAGGACGCCCGCGCACCAGTCGATCATCAATTCGGCCTGCTTCAGGTCGATCATATTCTCGGCGAGCATGAAACCGACGCCCTCATGCTCGATCAGCGGCTTGCCGAATGCTTCGCGGCGATTGGCATAATCGGTCGCGATCTCGTGGGCGCGGATGCAGCAGCCGAGCCAGCGCATGCAGTGCGACAGGCGGGCAGGGGACAGGCGGACCTGCGCGTAACGGAATCCTTCGCCCGCCTCGCCGAGCATCTGGTCGGCGGGGATGCGGAGGTTGTCGATGGTCAGCGTTGCATGGCCGCCGGGCATCGAGCTGTCGATCGTGTTCGGCACGTCGTCGATGCGGATCGCGGGATCGGGCAGGTCGACGAGGAACATGCACGCACCCTGTTCGGACTTTGCCATGACGATGCCGACGCGCGCGCCCTGCGCGCCGGTGATGAAGGTCTTGCGCCCGTTCACCACCCAGTGATTGCCGTCGAGGTGACATGTCGTCTTCATCATCGACGGGTCGGACCCCGCACCGCCATCTTCGGCGGGTTCGGTCATGAAGAAGGCGGAGCGGATGCGTCCCTCGACCATCGGCTTCAGGAAACGGTCCTTGAGTTCGGGGCTGCCCTCCTTGCCGAGCAGATACATATTGCCCTCGTCGGGTGCCATTGTGTTGCACGCGAGCGGGCCGAGCGGTGAGAGGCCGCTCTTGATCAGGACGACAGCGGTTTCGCGCTGGTTGAGATGGCTGCCGTCGCCAAGGATGTGCGGCGTCAGCACGCCGGCGGCGCGCGCATGGTCGCGCATCTCCATCACGAGTTCGTCGGTCGGCGCGCCATGATGGTCGCGGCGCGGATCCTTCTCATAAGGAATGATCGTTTCGCGGACGAAATTTTCGACCTTTGCGGCAATGGCAAGCGCCCGATCCGATATGCCTTCGTGCGCCGTCATTCCGATTCCCTTCGCTATCTAACTATTTTCCTAGTCAACCCGACGTTGACGTAAGCGTCAAGTTATTTCATGGATCGGGGCGACGATGCCGTAAGGGCAGGAACGCGCAGGAGAGATCGATATGGCTTTCAAGACACGCATCACCGAAATGCTGGGTATCGAGCATCCGATCGTCCAGGGCGGGATGCAGAGCGTCGGCTACGCCGAACTTGCCAGCGCTGTGTCGAACGCGGGCGGTCTCGGCATCATCACCGCGCTGACGCAGCCATCGCCCGCCGCACTCAGCGAAGAGATCGAGCGGTGCCGCGCGATGACCGACAAGCCCTTTGGCGTGAACATGACCGTCTTTCCGACGATCAACGCGCCCGATTACAAGGCCTATGCGCAGGCGATCATCGACGGCGGGGTCAAGATCGTCGAAACCGCAGGCACGCAGGCGGTGCGCGAAATCTGGGAGATGCTGAAACCCCATGGCGTCACGATCCTCCACAAATGCACCGCGGTTCGCCACGCGCTGTCGGCCGAGCGTGCGGGCTGCGACATCATCTCGATCGACGGCTTCGAATGCGCGGGCCACCCTGGCGAGGACGATATCCCCGGCCTGATCCTGATCCCCGCCGCCGCCGACAAGGTGAAGATCCCGATGCTTGCCTCGGGCGGCTTCGGCGACGGGCGCGGCCTTGTCGCCGCATTGTCGCTCGGCGCCGAAGGCATCAACATGGGCACGCGCTTCTGCGCCACCGTCGAGGCGCCGATCCACGACAATGTGAAGCAGGCCTATATCGACAATGATGAGCGCGGCAGCTTCCTGATCTTCCGCAGCCTCAAAAACACCGCGCGCGTCGGCAAGAGCGCGGTGAGCGAAGAGGTGGTGCGGCGCCTCGCTGTGCCCGACGCGACTTTCGCCGACGTCGCCGAGCTGGTGAACGGCAAGGCAGGCCGCGAATTGCTCGAGACCGGCGACCTTGCGAAAGGCGTGTTCTGGGCAGGGATGGTGCAGGGGCTGATCCACGACATCCCGACCTGCCAGCAGCTCATCGACCGCATCATCGCCGAGGCCGACGCGATCGTCGACCAGCGGCTGGCGTCGATGCGCGCCTAATTCGCCCCCGCACGCTGGCGCGACGAGGCGGCTTTCGATATGGTCCGATTCATCACAATCTGGTCATAGCGATTGCCGCCGGGGCGACCGCCCGCCGGCGCGGCAAGGGGGATTTTTGAGCCTCATCGAATATAAGGGTTTTGGCGGCGTCGTTTTGGCGGCTGACATGCTGGGCGATGAAAATGACCCGGCGGTCCTGCTGCTCCCCGACATCGGGCAAGGCCGCGCGAGTTGGCGCGAAGTGGCCGAGGCGCTGGTGCTCTCCGGACGCCGCGTCGTCAATCTCGACCTTCGCGATGGCGCCGATCTTGCGCCGCATATCGAGGATTTGCGCGCCGTCCTTGCGCAAATGGGATCGCGGCCGGTGGTGGTCGCAGCGGGACGTGGCAGCTGGATCGCTGCGCATGCGCTCGGCCTCGATGATGGGACGCATCTCGCCGCAGGGCTTGTCCTCGTCGACATGCCCGTCGATGACGTGGCTATTGCAAGCGCCGCTGCGGCGCGCCTTGCCCTTCCAACGCTTGCCGTTCGTGGCGGCTTTTCTCCCGCGGAGGCAAGCGTCGGCAGCGACGCCTTCATCGCCGCGCTTCCGCTCGGCCAATGTGCCGAGATCAACGATTGCGATCTCGAACTCGCATCGGACCGCAAGGAAGCACTGCTGGGGCAGCTCCTCGAATTCCTCGAGCGCCGCCAGCCGCGCGAGGCGATGGAGTTCAAAGCCGGCTCTGATCCGCGCACGCTCCGTGATGCGATGGGCTGTTTCGCGACAGGGATTACGATCGTGACGGCGCTCGACGCGGCAGGGACGCCCGTCGGATTGACCGCGAACAGCTTCACATCGGTATCGCTCGACCCGCCGTTGCTGCTCATATGTATTGCCAACACCGCCGGGACGGCGCCGGCATTGCGCGACGCCGCGCATTTCGGGGTCAATGTCCTCCAGATCGGTCAGCAGCCGGTATCGAACCGGTTCGCGGCGAAGGGCGAGGACCGTTTTGCTAACCAGCCATGGGCGCCCGGCCAGACCGGCGTGCCATTGCTCGGCGGTTCGCTGGTGTCGTTCGAATGCCAGCGCGAATCGCTGCACGAGGCCGGCGACCACTTCATCCTCGTCGGGCGTGTGGTCCGCGCGCAGTTCGAGCCGCACCGCGATCCCTTGCTCTATTTTCGCGGAAAATACCGCCGTTTGCATTTCGCCTAACCATGATCAGGACCGTTATTCCGCCGGAAGACAAAAGCGGTGCTGTTTGCCGATAATTAAGTAATGATATCTGAATGCTGCCGCGGTTTTGTGCCGTTTCCGGGCAGTTTTGCCTATTGTGTCCTTACCAGCCGATTCAGAACATGCTATGCCAAGTAAATATTGGTGGGGACAAAATCGATGCATCGCGTCAGCCGACGGACGGCGCCGGGAATTGATTTTCCGGCCTTTGAGTCATGCGTGTCCTGATCGTAGAGGACAATCGCCGTTTGGCGGGGCTCATCGAGCATGGCATCGCGCAGAGCGGTTTTACCCCCGATATTGCCGAAGACCTGCATGACGCCGACGCGGCTTTGACCGAAGCAAATTATGACGCGATCATTCTCGACCTCGGCCTTCCCGACGGGGACGGCCTGAACTGGTTGCGACGCGAACGGGCGAAGCTACCGCTGCCTCCGGTCCTCATCCTTACGGCCCGCGATGCCCTGGGCGACCGGGTCGCCGGGCTTGACGCCGGCGCGGACGATTATCTGGTCAAGCCGATCGAGATCGACGAACTCGCCGCGCGCCTTCGTGCATTGTTGCGACGCCCCGGCCCGCGGAGCCAGCCGATCATCCGCGCGGGCAAGCTGGCGTTCGACGTAGCGGCGCGGGCCGCGCGAAGCGGCGATCGCGCGATCGAACTGACGCGCCGTGAAGCCGATCTGCTGGAACTGCTCATTCGGCGCGCCGGGACGGTCGTCCGGCGCTCGACGATCGAGGAAGCGCTATATCGTTTCGATGAAGCGGTGACACCCAATGCGGTCGAGGCGATCGTATCGCGGCTTCGACACAAGCTGAACGATGTCGATCATCCCGACGTGCTGATTACGGTCCGCGGGATGGGCTATCTCCTGAAAGAGGTCGGCGATTGAAGCGGCCTTTTTCGGTATCGCGGCGCCTGTCGCGTGGCTTCAGCTGGATCGGGCTGTTCGGCGGGCTCGCGCTGATCATATTCGTCAGTTTCGATGTCGAGGTGATGCTCGAACAACGATCGGATGCAGAGGGGTGGCGCGGCGAATGGCTGGAGATTGCCGAGCATGTCGTGCTGCCGCTGGTCGTGCTGATGATGCCGATGTTCCTAGCGGCGCGCTGGGTGATCCGGACGTCGCTAGAGCCGCTCGGCGTGGCAGCAGCACGCATGGACATGGTCGCCGGTACCGATCGCGGCTTTCGTCTCGACCCGGATGACCTGCCGCTCGAGGTCCAGCCCTTTGCCGGGGCGCTCAACAATCTGCTGCAGCGCCTCGACGACGTCGCCGGGCAACGTGAAGCGTTCGCGATCAACGCGGCGCACGAACTGAGGACGCCGCTCGCCATCCTGATGGGGGAATTGGACCGGCTCGGATCATCCGAGGCCTTGCGGCTGAAAAAGGATGTCGCGGCAATGAACCGGCTGGTCGGCCAGCTGATGCTGATGGCGCAAGTCGAATCCTATGTCGCGGCGCCGATCGCGCGCGATCCCGTTTCGCTTGCCGAAGTAGCGGCCGAGGTCGCGGCCCAGCTCGCGCCGCTGGCAGCAACGCAGGGGCGGCATCTCGAATTGAAGATCCATGCGGAGGTTATGGTAGCGGGGATCAGGGAAACGCTCGTCGCCGCCGTTCGCAATCTGGTCGATAATGCGCTGCGCGTGACCCCCGTGGATGGACTCGTCGTCATTTCGGTTGGTCCGGGCCCGAAAATATGTGTCGGGGATGAGGGGCCCGGCCTGTCTCCCAACGATCTCGAACGGTTGAGCAGGCGCTTTGCGCGAGCCGATCATGCCAGTGCCAGTGGAGCGGGATTGGGCCTCGCCATCGTTGCCCGGATCGTCGAAATCCATGATGCCGAGCTAGTCACCGACCCTCAGAAAAAAGAAATCTGCCTGTCATTTCAAGACCCGGACAGTGCTGATAAACAATCGCCTTCCGAACAGGGTTAATCGTCAGGTTGGCGTCAGCTTGATCCTATAGCTTAGCTTTTTTCGGTCGAGTCGTGAGTACTCGAAATGATGGTCTTCCCGCACGGGTCGCGGCGGCGGGCAGGATTTGGGCGGCGCATATTTACCGGCATATGCCACCGTAAATTGCCCGTGGGGGGGACGTTCCGTGGCGGAAGCAACCAGCGATATTCTTGTTGCGGATAATCACCCGCTTTGCCGCGAAGGGCTGACCACGCTCTTTGCGAGAAACTTCGGTTTGTCCAACATATTCGAGGCGTCGGATTTTCCGGCGGTTCTTTCCAGAATAGCGACGCGCCCGTCCATCGGGTTCGTGACGATCGACCTTGGCTTGCCGGGCTTGCACAAGAGTGATGGGCTCCGCGATCTGCGCGTCCGATATCCCGATGTCCGCGTGGTCGTCGTCGCCGCTCCGCGTGATCGCGACGTGGTTCTCGAAGCGCTCGGCGCGGGCGTCCATGGCTATATTCCCAAAGATGTATCGGTTCAGGAAATGGCCGAGGCGTTACGGAATGTGATCGCCGGGAGGATGTATGTACCGGATTTTGTTTCGGATCTGACCGCGCGGAAAGACGCCGCGACCGAGTCCGGTAGCCCCGCGAACGACGCGGCACTGACGAGCCGGCAGTTCGAAGTTTTGAACCTGCTCGCGGCCGGACGATCGAACAAGGAAATAGCGCGCCTATTGTCCATCGCCGAAGGAACGGTGAAGGTCCACATCGCCGCGGCATTTCGCATGCTGGGGGTCCATAATCGGGTCAGCGCGGCGGCGGCGATGCAGGCCAGGGCGTTCAACGACGATCCGTTCGACACCTATCTGCCTGGCATATTGGAAGAAAGGCCGGGTCAGCCGGTTTTACGGCGCAGCTTCGACACGATGCCGCAAATTTCCTATCGGCGTTAAGGCGACCATCGCTTCGCTCCTCGCGCAACGCGCTTCGCTGCGCCATTCGCGACCTGCACTTCATCCGCTTCCTGACGGCTGCGTACCGCTTCCGCGGCCTTCTCGTGGTGCCGTATATATGGAGTGCCTATATCGAATGGCCTATGTCTTCATCTGCAAAGATATAGTCATGACAAGTATAGTGCTAGCAGAAGGTAATAGCCCACCAGTCCAACTCGACGCCCGATCGCGATAAGTCATACATTCCAACCACAAGACCTGCTGATCGACTGCCGTGGAGGCGAGTCGGCGCCGGCCGGGGAGGCCGCTCTGCGCAGGTCCACTGTAGGGAGGCAAATCATGGTCACGTATATCCGCAGCGATCTCGAATTCATCCTCGATCAGATCAAGATCGCCGAGGCGCATGCAAGGTGGACGCAAGACCCCACCGATCCCCTGGGCAAGCCCTTGTTCGGACCCAATGGTTCGATTCCTTCCTATAACATCGCATGGGGTCTGCGGACCGTCGACGGGACCTATAATCACCTGCTTCCGGGCACCGAAGAGCAGGGCGCAGCCGATAATCCATTTCCGCGCCTGCTGGACCCTGTCTACCGTCCCGCGCAGGGCGGTATGCTCGACCCCGACGGTCCGGGACCCGCGCCGTCCTTTCCGACCGCACCCAATTACAATCCGTCGAACAATCCGAACAATGTCGTCATCGATTCGAGCCTGCGCACGATTTCGAACCTGCTGGTCGACCAGACGCTGAGCAACCCGGCGGCGATCATCGTGGCGCTGCAGCGCAGCGGCATCGAGGGCGACCTGATCGCGCTCGCGCAGAGCATCAAGGCCGAATATGAGCCGATCAAATCCTTCTTCAAGGATGTCGACGACGCGACCGATGCCTATGCCGAAGCGCAGGCGGCAGCCGATGCCGCGAACCCGCCCGACCCCGCGCTCGACGCCGCCGCGCTGGCGGCCTTCGCCGACCTCCAGGCCGCACAGGACGCGCTGACGGCCGTTCGCGGGCCGCTGGATGCGCTACTCGTTCCGAACGGGATCGAATTGAGCGGCGCCAATGTCGAGCTGCCGAACATCGCACCCGACGAGGGGCTCTCGGCGCCGTTCAACTCGTGGTTCACGCTGTTCGGCCAGTTCTTCGACCATGGCCTCGATCTGGTCGCCAAAGGCGGCAGCGGCACGGTGTTCATCCCGCTCCAGCCGGACGATCCGCTGTACGATCCCACCAGCCCGACCAATTTCATGGTGCTGACGCGCGCGACCACGGGGCCCGGCGCCGACGGCATCATGAACACGGCGGACGATACGCATCTTAACACCACGACGTCGTTCGTCGACCAGAACCAGACCTACACCTCGCATGCCTCGCACCAGGTTTTCCTGCGGCAATATGAGCTGAACGTCGCGGGAGATCCCGTCGCGACCGGCAAGCTGATCCAGGGCGTGAATGGCGGCATGGCCACGTGGGCCGATGTGAAAGCGCAGGCGGCGGATCTTCTTGGCATCCAGCTGCTCGACGTCGATGTCGGAAATGTTCCGCTGCTCGCGACCGATGAATATGGCAACTTCATCCGCGGACCCAACGGCTATCCGCAGATCGTCATGGCGGGCCTCAACCCCGGCGATCCACCCTTCCTTGTCGAAGGCGATCCGGCTGCCAATGGCGGGCTCGGCGTGCTCGTGGCCGGCGCGGTGCGGACCGGTCATGCCTTCCTCGCCGATATCGCGCACAATGCGGTGCCCGACGGACTCGAGGATGGCGACACCGAGATCGGCGGCAATATCCCGGCCGACGGCGAATATGACGATGAACTGCTCGACGCGCACTTCATGGCCGGCGACGGCCGCGCGAACGAGAATATCGGCCTGACCGCCGTCCATCATGTCTTCCACTCCGAGCATAACCGGCTGGTCGAACATACCAAGGCGGTCGTGCTCGCGACGGGCGATGCGGCGTTCATCGCGGAATGGCAGATGCCCGACGGTTCTTGGAATGGCGAACGCCTGTTCCAGGCCGCGAAATTCGGCACCGAGATGCAATATCAGCACCTTGTATTCGAAGAATTTGCACGCAAGATCCAGCCGGCGGTGAACACCTTCCTTGTGCCCGACGGCTTCGACATCACGCTCGATCCGTCGATCGTGGCGGAGTTTGCGCACGTCGTGTACCGCTTCGGCCATTCGATGCTGACGGAATCGATCGACCGCTTCGACACCTCTTTCAACGAAGATCATATCTCGCTGATCCAGGGCTTCCTCAATCCGCTCCAGTTCGAGAATAATGGAGGGAATGTCGGCGTCGATGCCGATATTGCAGCCGGCGCGATCATCCGCGGGATGACGCGGCAGGCAGGCAACCAGATCGACGAGTTCGTCACCAGCGCGCTGCGCAACAATTTGCTCGGATTGCCGCTCGATCTCGCCACTATCAACCTTGCGCGTGGCCGCGACACCGGCGTCCCGTCGCTCAACGCCGCGCGGGCGAGCTTCTATGAGGCGACGAACGAGGATGAACTGCTCAAGCCCTATGAAAGCTGGGTGGATTTCGCCGCCAACCTCAAGAACGAGGCGTCGATCATCAACTTCGTCGCGGCCTATGGCACGCACAGCCTGATCACGTCGCAGACCACGATCGAAGGAAAACGCGACGCGGCGCTGACGATCATCACAGGGGTAAGCACCGGCGGGCACCTCGTTCCTGCGGATCGGCTGGACTTCCTCAACGCGACCGGCGCTTATGCGGGCGGTTCGCTCGGCGGCCTCAACAATGTTGACCTGTGGATCGGCGGTCTTGCCGAAAAGACCATGCCGTTCGGCGGCATGCTCGGTTCGACCTTCAACTTCGTGTTCGAGGTCCAGATGGAAAATCTGCAGAGCGGCGACCGCTTCTATTATCTCCAGCGGCTCGACGGCCTGCACCTGTTCGGCGAGATGGAAAATAACAGCTTCGCCGCGATGATCATGCGGAACACCGATGCGACGCATCTGCCGTCCGACGTCTTCTCGACCCCGGGACTGATCCTCGAAGTCGATCCGACCCGGCAGTACAACGATCTCGACGGCGACGGGACGCTCGAGGGCGGGGACCCCGCGGGTGGAGGCATATTGACCCCGCTCGTCAGCCGCGACAATCCCGGAACGGCGGGCGCCGACACCAACTATCTGCGCTATAATGGCGGCGACCATGTCGTGCTCGGCGGGACCGAGGGCAACGACATCATGATCGGCGGGATCGGGGACGACACGCTGCACGGCGACGGCGGCAACGACCGGCTCGAAGGCGGCTTCGGCAACGATATCATCAACGGCGGTGCCGGCGACGACTTCATCAAGGACACGGGCGGCGACGACAATATCAAGGCCGGCGACGGCAATGATATCGTCCACGCGGGCCCCGGTCTCGACCTTGTCCTTGGCGGGCGTGGCAACGACTTCATCTTCCTCGGCACCGACGAGGGGTCGGAAGTGTTTGCCGGCGAGGGCGACGACTTCATCTATGGCAACAAGAATGCAGAGCGCATCCTCGGGAACGAGGGCAGCGACTGGATCGAAACCGGCACCTTCGACGGTGCGCCGGGCGACAATTTCGATGAGGTCTTTGCGCGTGACGGCATCGACGGTCACGACGTCTTCCTCGGCGATGGCGGTTTCGACGAGTTCATCGGCGAGGGAGGTCATGACATCATGGTCGGCAGCGCCGGGCGCGGCAAGATGGCCGGCATGTCGGGCTTCGACTGGGCGACCTACAAGGACAGCAACACCGGTGTGAACGCCGACCTGTCGATCCCGATCGTTTTCGACGAATCTCCGGTCATCCCTGGGAATGCCGCGCTCGATGAATATGAGAGCATGGAAGGCCTGTCGGGTTCGGCGTTCAACGATGTCCTGCGCGGCACGAACGACGATGCCGTCGCGATGGGACCGACCTCGCTGGGCGGTTCGGGCGGTTACCGCGGCAGCGCGCTCGACCAGGCCGGCATCAACCTCATCAGCGGCCTGCAGGCCGTGGTGGGCGCCGGCGTCACCTCCTTTACGGGAGGCGACATCATCCTGGGCGGCGACGGCAGCGACCTGATCGAAGGGCAGGGCGGCGACGATATCATCGACGGCGACAAATATCTGAACGTCCGCATCGGCGTGTTCCAGAACAACGACGGGACGGGCGCGCAGATCGACACCGCCAACAGCATGACCGAACTGGCGTCGGAAATGTTCAATGGTGTGTATAATGCCGGGCAGCTCCGCATCGTTCGCGAAATACTGACCGCGAACGGCGTGGGCGATATCGATATCGCGGTCTTCTCGGGCGATCTTGCCGACTATGACATCACCAACAATCCGAACGGGACGATCACCGTCGCGCACGCCCGCGGTACGCAAACCGACGGGACCGACACGCTGCGCAATATCGAGCGGATGCGCTTCGCCGATCAGGAAATCGCCGTCAATACACCGGCGACCGGCCAACCGGTGATCAGCGACACCACCCCGACCGAGGGGCAGACGCTGACGACCAATACGGCGGGCATCGCCGATGCGAACGGCCTCGGTGCGTTCAGCTATCAATGGCAGAGCTCGGCCGACGGGACGACCTGGACCAATATCGGCGGCGCGACCGGGGCGAGCTTTACGCCCGACGACAATCTGCTGACCTCGTTCGGTGATCAGGCTGGGCTGCAACTGCGCGTTGTCGTGAGCTTCACCGATGGAGCCGGGACCGGCGAAAGCGTGATTTCGGCGGCAACAGGGCCGGTCGGGGTCAACTGGGACGGGCTGCCGCTGGTCAACAATACGCTGAACGGTACGGCGGGAGACGATATCGCCGACGGGTCCAGCCCGGTGCTGGGCTTCGGCGGCAACGATACGCTCAACGGCAATGGCGGGAACGATATATTGAACGGCGCCGGCGGGACAGACACGATCAACGGCGGGACCGGCAATGACACGATCGACGGCGGCACAGGTGCCGACACGATCAATGGCGGAGCGGGTAACGACCTGATCAACCAGGTCAGCACGGCGGGCCGCGACTTCGTCGACGGTGGCAGCGATATCGATACGTTCCAGCTCAACGGCGTGGCGGGGGCCGAAACCTTCACCATCTATACGCGCGCGGCGTGGGATGCGCTGGCAGGTAACAATATCGCGGACCTCAATGCCAATACCGAGGTTGTCATCACGCGCAACGGGACGAACTTCGCCTCGGTGATCGCGCAGCTCGATAACATCGAGGAAATCCGGGTGAACACGCGGCTGGTGACGTCGCCCGGACCGGGTGGTGGCCCGGGCGGCAGCGGCGGCGACACGATCAATGTCGTCGGCAACTTCGCCGGCACGAGCCTGAACTTCAACACGATCACGGTGAACGGGGGCGAGGGCGGCGACACGATCGACATGTCGGGCCTCGAATCCGACCATCGTATCGTGTTCAAGGCGCTCGGCGGCAATGACGTCATCCTCGGCACGCTGCGGCCACAGGATGTGATCGAACTCCCGGCGGGGTCGGTGCTGACCGATTATGTGTTCAGCGCCGGACCGTCGGGAACGACGATCCTGAGCAACGGCACCCACACCATCACCTTTACCAGTGTCGGCGGGCTGCCCGAGTTCCGCGTCGCCACGGCTGACGAAGCCGCGGGCGCCGTGGTCGAGGAACCGCAGTTCGACCCGTCGGGCAACGACACGATCGTCGGAACCGACGGCGACGACATGGTCAACGGGTTCGGCGGCGCCGACACGGCGACCGGCGGTCTCGGCAACGACTGGTATTTCGTCGACAATATGGGCGACCAGGTGGTCGAGGGCGCTGGCGAGGGTACGGGGGACCGCGTCTTTGCCAGCGGCAGCTACCGCCTGACGGCCGGCGCGCAGATCGAGGTCTTTTCGACCGACAATCATAGCGGGACCGGTGCGATCAACCTGACCGGCAACGAACTTGCCAATACCATCTATGGCAATGATGGCGTGAACATCCTTGACGGGGATGTCGGCAACGACCGGCTCTATGGGCTGGGCGGCAACGACCAGCTGGTCGGCGGCGCAGGCCTCGACGTGACGGTCGGCGGTGCAGGTAACGACTGGCACTTCGTCGACAATATGGGCGACCAGGTGGTCGAGGGCGCCGGCGAAGGAACGGTCGACCGGGTGTTCGCAGGTGCAAGCTATCGGCTTGGCGTCGGCGCGCAGATCGAGATTTTCTCGACCGACAATCATAGCGGGACCGGTGCGATCAACCTGACCGGCAACGAACTTGCCAACACCATCTATGGCAATGATGGTGCCAACACGGTCGAAGGAGGTGCCGGCAACGACTATCTCTTCGGTCTCGGCGGCAACGATCGCCTGTTCGGCGGTACGGGGGTCGATGTGACCACCGGCGGTGCGGGCGACGACTGGCACTATGTCGACAATGCCGGCGATCAGGTCGTCGAAGGCGCGAGCGAAGGCACGCTCGACCGGGTGTTCGCCAGCGCGAGCTACCAGCTTGGCGCCGGCGCGCATGTCGAAGTGGTCTCGACCGACAATCATGGCGGGACAGCGGCGATCAACCTCACGGGGAATGCGCTTGCGAACATGATCTATGGCAACGCCGGTGCGAACACGCTCGATGGCGGCGGCGGCAACGACCGCATCTTCGGGCTGGGCGGCGACGATCACATCGTCCAGACGGGTGCGGCGGGTGGCCGTGCGATCATCGACGGCGGCGACGGGATGGACACCTATCAGCTCAACGGTTCGGCCGGGGCGGAGGCGTTCGTCATCTACAGCCGGGCGGCGGCCGAAGGCGCGATCGCGGGCCTCTCGCTCTCGGCAGGGACCGAAATCGTCGTGACGCGCAACGGGCAGGTGATCGCCGAACTCGACAATGTCGAGGAGATCAACGTCAACGCGCTCAACGTGTCGTCGCCCGGCGGCGTCGCACCCGGTGGATCGGGCGGCGATGGCGGCGATACCATCCAGGTGATCGGCGACTTCAATCCGACCAGCCTGAACTTCAACACGATCACCGTGAACGGCGGCGTAGGCGACGAGACGGTCGATATCTCGGGACTCACCTCGGCGCACCGGCTCGTGTTCAACTCGGGCGGCGGCGACGATCAGGTGCTCGGCGACCTTCGCGCGCAGGATGTCGTCAACGGGAGCGGCTTCGCCGGCCCGGCATCCGCTGCCGGTACCGGGCACGGGATCCGCTTCGATGCCGACATCCACGACCTCGGACGCCACGTCCTCGAGAATTCATGGGATTATATGTTCGCGTAAAGAGCATGGCGCCGGGAACCCCCCAGCCAAGCTCGGCGCCGGGAGTCCCCCCGTCCCGGCGCCACTTTTTCAGACTGACGTTTACAAGGGGGAGTATCGCATGCGTTTGTTCTGGATGCCGGTGCCACCGGCGCTGGCGGGAGCCGTCCGGGCCTGCCGGACTCACTTCGCGCTCGCGGCAATCTTCAGCGCGCTGATCAACATCCTGTATCTCGCGCCGACCATCTATATGATGCAGGTCTACGACCGGGTGGTCCCGACCAACGGTGCCCTGACATTGTTGTTCATCACCATCATCGTCGGGATCGCCATTGCGACCTTGTCTGCGCTCGATGCGATGCGAATGCGGCTGATGACCCGCGCGTCGCTCCGGCTCAACCGGCTGTTGGCGGGCGAGATACTCGACAAGTTGCTTGCCCGGTCGCGCGCGCTTCCCGGCGATCCGTCGACCCAGCAGGCGATGCGCGAATTCGATACGCTGCGCCAGTCGCTGGCCGGCCCGGCGATGACCGCCTTGTTCGACGTCCCCTGGACACCGCTCTATCTGTTCGTCGCCTTCCTCATCCATCCGGTGCTCGGCCTGCTCGTGCTTGGCGCGGGATTCATCCTCGTTACGCTCGCGATCACCAACGAGAAGCGCGGCAAGGCGAAGGCCGAGCAGGCGCATCAGGCGAACGGGCTGGCCTATGAATCGCAGGAGGTGATGCTGCGCCGCGCCGAAGTCGTGCGGTCGCTGGGAATGCGGCGCGCGCTCGTCTCGCGTCATATCCGTCAGCGTAGCGTGGGGCTCGACGCATCCGCCGACCTCCAGTTTTCGAGTAGCCGCTACAATTCGCTCGTCAAATTCGTGCGGATGTTCATGCAGTCGCTGGCGCTGGGGGTCGGGGCATGGCTCGCGATCAACGGCCAGATATCGGTGGGTGCGATCATTGCCGCGTCGGTGCTGCTCAGCCGCGCGCTGCAACCTGTCGAACAACTGGTGGGGCACTGGCCGAATATCATCCAGTCGCGTCAGGCGATGCAGACGCTGGGCCGACTGTTCGAACAGGCGGCGTCCGAGCCCGCGACCCGCACGACCCTGCCCGATCCCAAAGGTGCGGTCGAACTCGATCGCATCGTCATTCGCACGGCCGATGGCAGCGCGATCCTGCTCAAGAATATATCGCTCAAGCTGACGCCGGGCGAAGTGCTGGGCGTGATCGGTCCGTCGGGTGCAGGCAAGACGACTTTGGCGCGCGTCGTTGCCGGCGCGCTTCCTCCCGATTTCGGCGAAATCCGCGTCGACGACGCCAGCATGGCCGACTGGGACCATGAGCAGCTCGCGCAGCATATCGGCTATGTGCCGCAGGACTGCGGCTTGCTGCCGGGAACGATCAGCGAAAATATATCACGCTTCGCGAGCGAACGCGGCGTTCCGCGGCCGATCATCGACGTCGAGGTGGTGGAGGCCGCGCGAATGGCCGGCGTCCATGAACTGATCCTGCACCTGCCCGCGGGCTATGACACCACTATCGAGGGCAGTGGCCACAAGCTGTCGGCGGGTCAGGCACAGCGCATCGCGCTGGCACGCGCGCTTTATGGAAAGCCCAGCATACTTGTCCTCGACGAGCCCAATTCGGCGCTCGACAGCGAGGGCGAGGAAGCCCTGAGCCGCGCGATCGCGGCGGCGAAGCTGAAAGGCGCCGCGGTCATGATCGTTGCGCACCGCGCTGCGGTGCTGGCGGGCGCAGACAGGCTGGCGGTCCTTTCCGAAGGCGCGTTGGCCGCGATCGGCCCGCGCGACGAGATTTTCGCTGCGCTGAAGAAGTCCGCCGCGAAACAGAATGTTGTCCCCATCAACGAAGGAGGACGGCCATGAACGCCATGATGTGGAAACCCCCGACGATGACCGACCCGAATGGGGAAGATGCCGCCGACCGGCCCCACCGCGAACTGCGCATCGGCGGCGCGATCGTCGCGCTGTTCTTTCTGGGCTTGCTCGGATGGGCCGCGCAGACGCCGCTCGACGCCGGAGCCTATGCGCAGGGTGTCATCGCCGTGTCGGGGAACCGGCAGGCGGTCCAGCACCGCGACGGCGGCATCGTCACGGCGCTGCATGTCGCCGAGGGGCAGACAGTCACGAAAGGGCAGGCGTTGCTCAAGATTTCGGCGTCCGAACTGGTGGCGACCGAACGCGGCCTGACCGGCGAGATCATCGCGCTGCTCGCGCAGCGCGCGCGGCTTGTCGCCGAACAGAACCGGCTGTCGTCGGTCGGCGAGCCCGCCGAGTTCGCGGCCTTTGCACCCGAAGATCGCGCGCTCGCCGCCGAGGCGCTGCGCGGACAGCGCCTGCTGTTCGAGGCGCGGCGCAATTCGCTCCAGACGCAGCGCGGCGTGTTGGGGCAGCGGATGCGCCAGCATTCGGAACAGATCAACGGCTATGCCTATCAGATGCAATCGAACAAGGAGCAGCAGCGCCTGATCGGCGAGGAGCTCGACGGGCTGCGACAACTGCTCCCCAAGGGCTTTGTCTCGATCAATCGCGTGCGCGGCATGGAACGGACCGCTGCCGAGCTCGATGGCGCCTATGGATCGTATCGCGCCGACATCGCGCGCTCTTCGGAGGCCATCGGCGAGGCGCGGATGCAGGTGGTCGCGCTCGACAAGCAGATGATGGAGGAAGTCGCGGCCCAGATGCGCGAAGGCCAGATCCGGCTGGACGAACTGCAGCCCAAGCTCGTTTCGGTCCGCGAGCAACTGGCGCGATCGACGGTTCGCGCGCCGGCGAGCGGGCGTGTCGTCGGGCTCAAGATCTTCACCGTGGGCGGCGTCGTCGGGGCGGGCGAGACGGTGATGGAAATCGTGCCGCAGGACCGCGCGCTGGTGGTTGAGGCCAAAGCCTCGCCGACCGATGCCGACGACCTCCGGCCCGGTATGGATACGCAGGTTCGGTTTACCGCGCTGCAGGAACGCAACCTGCCGATATTGATGGGGCGGATCTCGAAGATTTCGGCCGACAGTTTCGAGGATGAGCGAACCGGAATGCGGTTTTTCAAGATCGAACTGCTCGTACCGCCGAGCGAACTCGCCAAGCTGCGGCAGGTCAGGGAGGACGGCGGTCTGCGCGCCGGGTTGCCGGTCGATGTCATGATTCCGCTGCGGAAGCGAACGGCGCTATCCTACCTGATCGAGCCGCTCACGCAGACATTGTGGATGGCCGGGCGGGAGAATTGAGGCGCCGCCGATGCGCGAGCAATATTGGGGTGGGATGGCGGAGCGGGAGGGATTCGAACCCTCGATACGCTTTTGACGTATACTCACTTTCCAGGCGAGCGCCTTCGACCACTCGGCCACCGCTCCGCATGCACTGGAACGCGCGCCCTAATCGCTTGGCGGGGCTTTCGCAAGCCGATTGGGCGTGGCAGACATTCGGCATGAAACATCTGCTCCCGACCGTCGCTGTCCTGTCGCTCGCCGTTCCTGCCTTGGCGCAGGAAGCCACGCCGCCCCCTTCGCCCGGCGAGATTGCGGCGGCAGCTCCAGCGCGCGACTGGGTCGCTATTGCTCCGTCGGACCTGCTGGTGATGGACCTTGCCCCCGACGCCAAAAGCAGGCCGCGCCGCGTCGTCATCCAGTTGATGCCGGCGCCATTCAGCCAGGGATGGATCGGCAATGTCCGCAAGCTTGCCGCTGCGCATTGGTGGGATGGGACGAGCGTCAACCGCGTGCAGGACAATTATGTCGCGCAATGGGGCGATGCGACCGAGAAGAAGCCGCTGCCGCAGGGATTGGCGGCGCTGAGCGAAGACGCATATTCGCTGGCGTTAGACGGAATCACCTATTGGGAGAATCCCAAGACCAATGCGATGCGCCTCAAAGCGGTATGGCTCAGTCCCGAAGCCTTCGAGGGAGGCCCCATCATCCGCGACGATTCCTACGCGGATGCCGGCATGTTCTGGAAAGGCTGGCCGGTGGCGATGGCCGGCGACGCGAAGGCCGACGAAATATTTGACCGCGGGAAATATGTCTGGCCCGTCCACTGCTACGGCATGGTCGGAGTCGGCCGTAACATGTCGCCCGATACCGGGAGCGGCGCCGAGCTATATGCCGTGATCGGTCACGCGCCGCGCCATCTCGATCGCAATATCGCGGTCGTCGGCCGCGTCGTCAGCGGCATCGAATATCTGTCGAGCCTGCCGCGCGGGACCGAAGAACTGGGATTCTACAAAACCGAAGCCGAACGGACGCCGATCGGGTCGATCCGCATCGCCAGCGATCTGCCCGCGGCGGAGCAGCCGCGGTTCGAATATCTCTCGACCGAAAGCGACAGTTTCGCGCGCTACGCCGACGCCCGCGCGAATCGCCGCGATCCCTTCTTCATCAAGCCCGCGGGCGGCGCCGACATCTGCAATATCCCGGTGCCCGTGCGTCCGGTCGTGGCGAAATAGCGGCGTTGGAGGATTTCACCGTCACGACGCCGCTCTGGCGCTGGCAATCAGCGACGGCGCCTGCGGCCTGGTTCTTCGTCACCATCGCGGGTGAGGCCGCCGACGGGATTCGCCTCGCTGCCATCGGCGGCCAGTGGCTCGACGGGCGCAAGGGCTTCGGGTCGGCCAAAGTTCGCGCGGCGATCGGCGATACCAGTTGGACCACCTCGGTCTTCCCGCACAAGGAAAGCGGCGGCTGGCTGTTGCCGATCAAGGCGGCGGTGCGCAAGGCGGAAGGGATCGTCGAGGGCGATGAGGTGACGGTAACGGTCAGTCTTTAGCCGGATTTTCGCCCTTTGCCTCGCGCGCCTGCGCCTTGCGCTTGCGCAGATTGTCGCGCAGCGCCTCCGCGAGACGGCGTTCGCGTTCGAGATCGGCGGGGGAAGGCGTCTTGCTCACGCGGCGGGTCTTGCCCATGAAATTGCCCCATCGTCAAGCCTCGCACCTTGACAGGCGAGAGACGCCCCGCCATAGGCCGCGCCTGCCCGGCAAACACCGCGTTTGGGGGCGATCCGGTTGCTGCTGTAGCTCAGTGGTAGAGCGCGTCATTGGTAATGACGAGGTCGACAGTTCAATCCTGTCCAGCAGCACCATTTTCTCCGACCATCGTCGATCGAGCAAAACCGGCACGCGAGCGCCGCCCGGTCAGATTTTGGCCGCCAGCAACCAGTCGTGGAACAGCTTGACCGCAGGCTGGCGCAGCGCGCGCGGGCGGCAGACGAACCAATAGCTGTACGGGCTGTCGACGTCGAAATCGAAGAGGCGGACGAGCCGCGGGTCGTTGGCATCGTCGAGGTGATGGCCGTGCATGAAGGCCACGCCGATGCCCTGCGCCGCGGCTTCGAGCATCAGCGGCCCCGAATCGAAATAGTCGATACCGGCAGGCTCCAGATAGGGCATGCCGATCGCCTTTTTCCATTCGGTGAAGGTTTCGGGCATTTCGCGGTGGAGCAGGACCGTCATCCGCTGCATCTGTTCGGGCACGGTGATCGGGCGGTTGTCGTCGACCAGCGTTCGCGAGGCGATGGGGAACACCTTGTCCTGATCGAGCCGTGCCGCGTAGAGCGCGGGATCGATCGACCGCGCGAGGGCGATCGCGGCATCGATCCCTTCGCCCAGCCGCGCCTCGGCATGCGACATGGTGTCGATATCGATGTGAAGCTCGGGATGCTGGCGCCGCAATTCGGGCAAGCGCGGAAACAGCCGTTGCTGTGCAAAGAGCGGCAGGACGTTGAGATGCAGGCGAAGCGACGCGTCGGGGCTTCCGACCTGGCCGATGACGGTGCGCAGCTCATCGAGGATCGGCGAGAGTTGTTCGTGCAGCGCACGACCCGTTTCGGTCAGGCTGAGGCCATGATGGTGACGATTGAAAAGCGGGCGCCCCACCGCATGTTCGAGCGTCTGGATCCGCCGCGATAGCGCGGGCATCGACAGGCCGAGCTCGATCGCCGCGGCCTTGACCGTGCCGTGGCGCGCAACCTCCAGAAAGGCTTCCATGCTGCTGATCGGAGGAAGGCGTGGCATATCGGTTGCCGATGATGGCATGGCCATGACCGACATACCAGAATTTTGTGCGGTGCGGCATAAATTGGCGTGCGGGCAGGGGTCGCAAATCGGGAACGACAACCCTATCTTTCGCATTCTGACCTTTTTGAGGGAGACGCGCTTTGGCCGACGCAGCGGTAAAAGAAAAAGAAGTGAAACTGCAGGTCGCGAATTCGCGCGCCGAGGAAAGCGGCGGCGGGATCGCCCGTATTCCGCGTTCGGCGATGATCGAACTGGGCGTCACCGAGGGCGACATCGTGCAGATCAGCGGCAAGCGCCAGACCGCGTCGCGCGTCGTCGCGCCCTATGCCGAGGACGAAGGGCTGGAAGTGATCCGGCTCGATGGCCTCCAGCGCGCCAACGCCGGCGCCGGTGCGGGCGATATGGTCGCGCTGAGCCGCGTCGAGACGCGCCCGGCGACGCGCGTGGTGTTTGCGCCCGCGCAGGAAAATCTGCGCTTGCAGGGATCGGCGAATGCGCTGAAGCGCAGCTTCTTCGGTCGTCCGGTCGTTGCGGGCGATACGGTGGCGACCGCCGGCCAACAGCGGCTCGAATCGGGCAATATGCCCCCACAGCTTCGCCAGATGCTCAACGCCCCGGCCTATGCGCTCGCCGAAGTGCGCCTGCTCGTCGTGTCGGCGAGCCCCAAGGGCGTCGTCTTCATCGACGAGAATACCGAAATCGAGCTGCTGCCCGAATATCAGGAGCCGCAGGACGCGCGCCGCACGGACGTCACCTATGACGATCTGGGCGGGCTCGGCGAGACGATCGACCAGCTGCGCGAAATGGTCGAATTGCCGCTTCGTTATCCCGAACTGTTCCGCCGGCTGGGCGTCGACCCGCCGCGCGGTGTGCTGCTCCATGGTCCGCCGGGCACGGGAAAGACGCGGCTGGCGCGTGCGGTCGCGAACGAGAGCGACGCGCAATTCTTCCTGATCAACGGCCCCGAAATCATGGGCAGCGCCTATGGCGAGTCCGAAAAGCGGCTGCGCGACGTGTTCGAACAGGCGACCAAGGCCGCGCCCTCGATCCTGTTCATCGACGAGATCGATTCGATCGCGCCCAAGCGCGGGCAGGTGCAAGGTGAGGCCGAAAAACGGCTCGTCGCGCAGCTGTTGACGCTGATGGACGGGCTCGAACCGCGTACCAACCTTGTCGTGATCGCGGCGACCAATCGCCCCGATGCGATCGACGAGGCGCTGCGCCGCCCGGGCCGGTTCGATCGCGAGATCGTGATCGGCGTTCCCGACGAGAGCGGACGGCGCGAGATCCTCGGTATCCATACGCGGGGCATGCCGCTCGCCGACAATGTCGATCTTGCCGAACTGGCGCGGACGACTTTCGGGTTCGTCGGCGCCGATATGGCGGCGCTGACGCGCGAAGCCGCGATCGAGGCGGTGCGCCGGATCATGCCCAAGCTGAATCTCGAGGAGGGGACGATCCCGCCCGAGGTGCTGGAAGAGCTTCGCGTCACGCGCGAGGATTTCAACAATGCGCTGAAACGTGTCCAGCCGTCGGCGATGCGCGAAGTGATGGTGCAGGCGCCGAAAACGCGCTGGAGCGACATCGGCGGGCTCGACGCGGCACGCGACAAGCTGATCGAAGGGATCGAGCTGCCGCTAAAGAATCCCGAGGCATTCCGCCGGCTGGACATTCGCCCCGCGAAGGGCTTCCTGCTCTATGGTCCGCCGGGCACGGGCAAGACGCTGCTCGCCAAGGCCGCCGCGCGCGAGTCCGACGCCAATTTCATCTCGATCAAATCGTCGGACCTGCTGTCCAAATGGTATGGCGAGAGCGAGCAGCAAATCGCGCGCCTGTTCGCGCGGGCGCGTGCCGTCGCGCCGACGATCATCTTCATCGACGAACTCGACAGCCTGGTGCCCGCGCGCGGCAGCGGGACCTCGGGCGAGCCGCAGGTGACCGAGCGCGTCGTGAACACGATCCTCGCCGAGATGGACGGGATCGAGGAGATGCAGTCGGTCGTGGTGATCGGCGCGACGAACCGCCCGAACCTGATCGACCCCGCGCTGCTGCGCCCGGGGCGGCTCGACGAGTTGATCTATGTTTCGGTGCCCAATGCCGAAGGGCGCAAGCGCATCCTCGAAATCCAGACGGGCAAGATGCCGCTGGCTCCCGACGTCGACTTGTCGGTACTCGCGGAAAAGTCGGACCGTTTCACCGGAGCGGACCTTGAAGACCTGACCCGCCGGGCTGGCCTTGCCGCGCTGAAGCGCTCGCTCGACAGCGATTCGGTGACGATGGAGGATTTCGAAACCGCGCTGAAGGATACGCGCGCCTCGGTGACCGAGGCGATGGAGAAGGATTATGAAAAGATCCAAGGCGAGATCAAGCAGGCGGCGATGAGCGTCGACCCGATCGGCTTCTTCGCGCCCGGAATGCTCAAGCCTTCGCGCGAACGAAAGCATGAGGAACCCAAGGATTAAGTCGCGGGCTGGTCCTGCTTCAGGGCGGACCAGCCCCATACCACCAGCCAGCCGCAGAAACCGGCCATCAGGCTGTAAGCCGCCATCGGGTGCCAATTGTAGAGAAGCACGCCGATAGCGGGCGAGACGATATAGGCCGATCCGTTGATCGACGCGGTCATGCCGGCGACGCTGCCCTGATCGCGCCGGGGCACGGAAAGCGACGCGCCCGCGGTAAAGCCGGGACGAAACAGACCGAAACCGAGCGAGCCGGTGGCGAAGCCGATGGTAATCGCATGCTGATCCTGCGCGAGCCCCGTCATCAGGATGCCGACGCCTGCAAGCGTGGCGCCCCACAATACCGTCGAGCGCGGCGTGAGCTTGAACAACGGGATGAGCCCCCATTGCGCGAGCAATGTGGCAACCGCGCCCGACATCAGGACCGTTCCGGTTATGTCGGCGCCGATTTCGGGCGTCGGTCGCAAATGAAGCCGGTCGAGGATCAGGAAGCCGATGACACCGAGCATCATCGCTTGCGCCTGACCGCCGAAAAAGCCGGCGAGCAACCAGGGGCGCACGCGCCCGTCACGCCAGCCGAGCACCTCCTGCGCCGGCGCATCGGGCTCATTCTCTTCTTCGCCGGTGGGCTCTGCCGGTCCGGCGGAAAGCGGATAGGGTGCGATTGCACCGCGCGCGGCAAAGCGCGGCGTGTCGTTGGGCAGGCGCCAGCGCAGCATGACGAGGACGATCAGGCCGATCAGCGCAAAAACGAACATGGGTCCCGCGAGCCCGACGACAGGGAGAATGAAATAGGGCGCGACGGCCGGCCCGATCACCGTACCGAGACCGAAGGAAGAGGAAACGAGCGACAAGGCCTGCGTACGCTGGGCAGGGTCGGTACGCGACGCCACATAGGCCTGAACGGCAGGCGGCGAGGCCGAGCCCAGCCCGCCATAAAGGCTGCGGAACAGGGCAAAGGCCACGAAGGTGATGCCTGCGCCGATCAGGCCGTTCAGGCCGGCCCACAGGACGAGCCCGCAAAGCGCCATCGAGGACAGAAAGCCGACAACGCCGAGCGCCATCAGCGCCTTGCGGCCGCGTTTGTCCGACTGGCGCGCCCAGTGCGGCGCGGTCAGCACCCACAATAGCGCCGACCAGCTGAACGCCAGGCTGACCCAGACGTCGGGAATGTGCAGTTTTGCACCGATTGCGGGGAGGATCGACTGCATTGCCGTGTTGCCCGCAGCCGCCACCAGCATGACAGCGAACAGCACCGCCATGCGGTCCGAGGGGATGGAATGCGATGTCGTCGCCATGTCCGCCCCTCCTTTGTCATTGTCTGTAACGCAGCCTCTCCCTACACGCGAGCGCGGGTCTGTCCAGAGTCAAGACCGACTCTTTCCTTGCGCCATCGCGCTGATTTTGCCACGCCTTGTGCGACTGCAACAATGCGAAAGCCGACATGACCAATCCGCGGGCGCAGGCCCAAGAAACGAAAGCCCCGCTGGCCCGTCGGCTGCGCGTGGGTCTCAAGCGCTTTTTCGGGCCGTGGGGCATGTTTGTCCGCGGCTTCATCAAGCATCCGGTCATGGTGGGATCGATCGTGCCTTCGTCGCCGACGCTGATCCGCCACATGCTGCGTCCGGTCGACTGGAAGAACACCAAGCTGTTCGTCGAATATGGTCCGGGCGTCGGTACCTTCTGCCGCCCCGTGCTCGAACGGATGGCGGGCGACGCGACCCTGATCGCGATCGACACGAACGAGGATTTCATCGACTATCTGCGCAAGGATATTCGCGACAGCCGCTTCATCGCGGTCCACGGCTCGGCGGCCGATGTCGAGGAAATCGTGCGCGCGCATGGGTTCGAAAAGGCCGACTATGTCCTGTCGGGCCTGCCTTTCTCCACGCTGCCCGCCGGTGTCGGTCCCGCGATTGCTGCGGCGACGCACCGCGTGCTGCGCCCCGGCGGGGCCTTCCTCGTCTATCAGTTCCGTGCCCGCGCGCGCGATTTTCTCGCCGCGCATTTCAACCGCATCGACAATGCGTTCGAATGGGTCAACGTTCCGCCCTGTTTCCTGTTCTGGGGCTGGAAGGACTAGACGTCCGGATCGGGGTCGCCGAGGCCGAAGTTGAGCTTTCGCGACACGGTATAATCGACGATGCCGACGACGAACCAGGCGAGCGTCCAGCGGATGCGCGTCAACCAGTTACCGCGCGCCTTGTGCGAATCCGCCGTGATGACCTCGCAATCGGGCCTCTGGCTCGTCAGGAAGTTGCGCATCTTTTCGGCAAAGCCCGCGTCGACGATGCGCACCATCACTTCGACGTTCACGAACAGGCTGCGGACGTCGAAATTGGCCGATCCGATATAGACGACATCGTCGATGACGATCAGCTTCATATGCAGCCGGCAGGGCCGATATTCCCACACGTCCGCAGTCTTGCGCAGCAAATAGCCGTAGAGGAGGCGCGACGCGCCGATCGTCGCGGGATTGTCCGACTTGCCCGCCATGACGAAGCGTGCGCGCCCGCGCCGGGCGACGCGGCCAAGCCGGCGAAGCATGCCTTGCCCCGGTGAAAAATAGGCCATCGCCATGTCGAGTTGCCGGGCGCTTTCGAGATCGGAGCGCACGGCGCGCGCCCAGGGGGAGAGCCGCTGCGTCGGGCCGCCTACGAGCCATGATACAGCCCCGCCGTCGACCGGCCATTCGCGGATCAGGCGGCGCAGGATCAGCAGCTTTCCGTCGTCGTTCACCGTGTAATCGTGGATTTCGGCAAACCATTGCGCTGCGCGAACGACGGTCGGGCCCTTCACGATCATTCCGATATCGAACCAGCAGTCGCTGCCCGGCGCGCTCAGATAATCGTTCGCGATGTTAAATCCGCCGGTAACGGCGATATATTCGTCGATCAGGATCAGTTTCTGATGATTGCGGATCAGATAGGTCGAACGCCAGCGGCGCGAGAAGAAGGTCACGCTGCCGCCCGCCGCGCGCAGCGGAGCGAACAGCGCGTCGGGTGTATCGCCCGACCCGAAACTGTCGATCACCGCGCGGACGCGAACACCGCGTTGTGCGGCGACGAGCAGGGCATCGAGAATCTTCACGCCGGCGCCGTCGCCCTCGAATATATACATGATGATGTCGATGCTGTGCGCGGCGCCGTTGATCAGGTCGAGCAAACGGGTCAGCCGCTCGCTACCGTCGAATATCATCTCCAGCCGGTGCCCGGCGACATCCGCCGTCAGCCGTTGGGACAGATCGACGGTGGCGCAGGCTTCGGTCATCGCCCGGTCATAGGCTGGCGGCGGCGCGCGCCGCAAGGGGAGGGCTTTGATTGACATCGCGGGGCGAGGCTGCTAGCGCGCAGCGCTTGCCGCCATGCCCTGAAAAGGCTGGCCTCTCCTAATTTTTAAGGAAACAACATGGCCCGCGTTACCGTCGAGGATTGCGTCGACAAAGTCCCCAACCGTTTCGACCTGGTTTTGCTGTCGGCGCACCGCGCTCGCGAAATCTCGGGCGGTTCGGAACTGACCGTCGACCGCGACCGCGACAAGAACCCCGTCGTTGCACTTCGCGAAATCGCCGAACAGACCGTGCGTCCGAAGGATCTGCAGGAAACGCTCGTCGGTTCGATGCAGAAGGTCGTCGTCGACGATGACGATACGCCCGATGAAATCAGCTCGATCAGCCGTTCGGCCGAAGCGCTTCGCCTCACCGCCGCGGCGCCGCCGCGCAGCCCGGCAGGTGGTGGCAGCGACTTCGAATAAGCGCGGATCGCAATCGATCACCAAGGGGGCCGCAGGAAACTGCGGCCCTTTCCGTTTCAGCCGACGTGCGTCAGTTCGGCGATGCGGATCGCCCTGGAAGCGAGCATCGGGTCGAGAATACGCTGAATCCGGTGCGCACGTTGCGACTGGACGGTGATGTTGAACAGGCTGTTGGCGATGACGTCGGCGATCTGAACGCCGTCGCTACGGCGACTGTCGGCAAGCGACGCGCGCCCCCACTGGCCAAGGCCGGCCTGAATATCCTCACGGACATGCCCGAGAATTTTCGGATCGTAACGACCGTCGTCGATCACGACGTCGGTGCACACGCCGCCGGTTTCGGGAAGCCAGCGCCCGATCGCGAGGTTGAGCAACGCTGCATAAAGCGCGAGGTCGCTAGGCAGCGTGCCGCCCGGGTTTTGCGACAGTTTGTCGCGCTCGGCGACCGCAACCCACGCGCGGCCGCCGGCACGGTCGAACAGTTCGAGCAGATAGGCCCGCTCGACGATGCTGATCCGGCTGCCCTTGAGCTCGCCGCGCAGCCCGGTGACGCCGCGAAAGCGCTCATGGATTTCACTGGCGGCTTTTGGCGTCAGCATCACCGCCGAAAAGGTCATCGCGCCAGCGTTGAGACCGCCCGATTCATCGCAATAGATCGTCATTTCGGGGCGCTAGCGGACGCGGCCGAAAAAGGCGACCGTTCGGGTCTGGCCGGGGCCAATCGCGTCGGTCCAGTTCCAGCGGACATGTGTAACGTCGGCAGCGGTCGCGGCCCGCGGCGCCGCCCCGCCGACGGGCACAGTCAGGTCGGAGAGAGGTGAGAATTGCTTGCCGCCGTCAATCGAGACAGCGAATCCTGCCGGATCGTCCGTGCCGTCGAATAGCAGGGCCAACGGGATCGGGTTGGATATGACGACCCCCGATGCGGGCTCCGCGCCATTGTTGGTGAAGGCGAGCGAGATGCGCACACGGTCGCCCGGAACGACGACATCGGGCGTGACATAGGTCTTGCCGCCGGGCTGGCCGTCCTGGCCCGTGGTCGTTTTTTCGACTTCGACCTTGGTCGAGAGATTGCCGTTGCCCTGCGCCGCGGCGGGTAGGCTCGTTACGAAAGCCGCGAGGGCCAACGCTTTCCACATCTTGCCGGTCATCGCCGTCTCCTTTGGTCCACGACCCTCATGGCGTATCAGGCGGGGCAGGGGTAGCGTTTCTTCATCAGGGCATCGAAGGCCGAGTTGATGCTGACCGTTTTGCGGACGGCAACGGGATAGCTCCGCAGATGGGCGAGCCATTGATCGGGGGTCAGCGTACCCGTTTCGGGTGGGCAGCTTGTCGTTTTCAGCCCCGCCTTGCGTTGGGCATCGATCCGCGCCTTGTAGCGCTTGCCCGCGGCGACGACTTCGCCCTTGAGCTGATTGCCCTGCGGCGTCGCGAGCGCGAGCGGGCCCAACCGTTCGAGTGAAGCCGCGCGCGCGAGAAAGGCGGCGACGCTCATATCGCCGGGTGCCATGCCGCAGAGCAGCGGCAGGGCGAGGAGGGCCGGTGCGATGCGTACGCATTTCCACTTGGTCATGCGACCCAACTTGCCCTCAGCCAATGAATAGCCCCTGAATCAGACGCTTGGGTGCGGACTATGCGCCCTGCGGATTGGCGTCGCCGAACGGACGCGGCTTGCGCTTGATCTGCGGCATGCCGCCGGCATGGCCCGAAACGGGCTTGCCGCGCTTGTCGGCATCATCCTCGCGGCCGATATCCTCGCCCTTGATTGCGCGCTTCGCTTCTTCGCCCGACAGCGTCTCATATTCGAGAAGCGCGCCGGCGAGCAGGTGGAGCTCATCGATGTGGTCGGTGAGCACCTTGCGTGCGACCTTTTCGCCTTCCTCGACAAGGCGGCGAACCTCCGCGTCGATCAGCTTGGCGGTCTCTTCGGACATATTCTGTGCGCGCGACACGCTGTGGCCGAGGAATACCTCGTCCTGATTGTCGCGATAGCGCAGCCAGCCGAGCTTTTCCGACATGCCATATTCCATGACCATGGCGCGTGCCATGTCGGTGGCCTGCTGGATGTCGTTCGATGCGCCGGTGTTGAGCTCGTCCTTGCCATAGATCAGCTGCTCGGCAATGCGGCCGCCGAAGCAGAGCGCGAGACGTGCCTTCATCTGCTTCATATTCTGCGAATAGCGGTCGCGCTCGGGAAGGTTCCACGTCACGCCCAGCGCGCGGCCACGCGGGATGATCGTGACCTTGTGCAGTGGATCGTTATGCTCGACGTGCAGCGAAACGAGCGCGTGGCCGGCCTCGTGATAGGCGGTCGCCTTTTTCTCATCCTCGGTCATGACCATCGAGCGGCGTTCAGCGCCCATCATGACCTTGTCTTTCGCTTCCTCGAACTCGTTCGAGGCGATCAGGCGCTTGCCCTTGCGCGCGGCAAGCAGCGCCGCTTCGTTGCAAAGATTGGCGAGATCGGCGCCCGAGAAACCCGGCGTACCGCGCGCGATGCGGCGGAGGTCGACGTCGGGTGCGAGCGGCTTCTTGCGCGTGTGCACTTCGAGAATCTTCTGGCGACCTTCGATGTCGGGGCGCGGCACGACGACCTGACGGTCGAAGCGGCCCGGACGGAGGAGTGCGGGATCGAGCACGTCGGGACGGTTGGTCGCCGCGACGATGATGATGCCTTCGTTCGCTTCGAAGCCGTCCATTTCGACGAGCAGCTGGTTGAGCGTCTGCTCGCGCTCGTCATTGCCATTGCCGAGGCCGGCGCCGCGATGGCGGCCGACCGCATCGATTTCATCGATGAAGACGATGCACGGGGCATTGCGCTTGGCCTGTTCGAACATGTCGCGGACGCGGCTGGCGCCGACGCCGACGAACATTTCGACGAAGTCCGAACCCGAAATGGTGAAGAAGGGAACGCCGGCTTCACCCGCGATCGCGCGGGCAAGCAACGTCTTGCCGGTGCCGGGCGAGCCGACGAGCAGCGCGCCCTTCGGGATCTGGCCGCCGAGCTTCGAGAATTTGGTCGGGTCCTTCAGGAACTCGACGATTTCCTCGAGCTCTTCGCGTGCCTCGTCGATGCCCGCGACATCGTCGAAGGTGACGCGGCCCTGCTTTTCGGTGAGCATCTTCGCGCGCGATTTGCCGAACCCCATCGCGCCCGAGCCGTTGTTCTTCTGCACCTGGCGGAACACAAAGAAGGCGATGCCGAGGATCAGCAGGAAGGGCAGCGACTGGACGAGCATGTACATCCAGAAATTCGGAACCTCGGTCGGCTTGCCGTCATATTTGACGCCATTGTCGTTGAGCATCTTGAGCAGTTCGGGATCGCGGACGACGTTCGCGCTGAACCGGTCGCCGTTCGACAGCGTGCCAATCACCTTGTCTTCGGACAGAACGACGTCCTTGACGGCGCCTTCCTCGACCTTCTGGCGGAACTCGGAATAGGCAAGGGGATTACCCGTCGGCTGCGACGCGCCGCCGAACATCGAGGCGACGAGGAGCATGGCAAGCAGGATGCCGCTCCAGATCATCACGCTCTTCATCCAGGGGTTGCCCTGCGGTTCCTTGTCGTCCTGCATTCGGAATCTTTCCTATCGTCGCGCACATATGCGAAGCTGATCCCCGACAAGATAGGATAATCCGGTTAAATGACAATGAGGCAATCAGGCCTTTTTTGGCACTTTCCTGCGCGGTGCCGCAGAAATGCGCCAGATCGTCCCCTCGAGCCCGCGCACCGCGTCGATCAGCAGCGCGCCGACCATCGCGCGGCGGCCTTGCTGCATCGCGGCGATCACGCCGTCGAGCGAGGCCCCGCGCAGGACGAGCTGCGGCGCGTTGGCGCGCAGGCGCTGCGCGACGATGCGGCGGAATAGCTCGGGCGGATAGCCGTCGTCGCGGATCACCGCGACGTCCGACGCATCGGGCCAGGAGGCGATCAGCCGCTCGACCGCCCAGTCGAGCGCTTCATCGGCTTCGGCCAGCCAGACGGCCGATTTGGCGGCCGCGACGGGGTCGATCGCGGTCTGCGATTGCAGCGCGTGCCGCAGCCGGGCACGGTCGAAACGATTGTCGCTGTTCGAGGGATCCTCGACGAAAGGCAGGTCGTTCTCGAGAGCGAGATGGACGAGGTCGCTGCGCCGCCAATCGAGCAACGGGCGCAGGATCATGCCGTTTTTCGCCCGAATGGCGGCAAGGCCGCCGACGCCGCTGCTGCGGTTCAGCCGCATCACGATCGTTTCGAGCTGATCGTCGGCGTGATGTGCCGTGACGACATGATTCAACGCATTGGCTTCGCGCCATTGTTCGAGGAGGCGATAACGCTCGGTTCGCGCAGCAGCTTGCTGCGACCCCTTGATCGGCGCCGGTGGCCGCAGCGTCGAGTGTGGGATATGCTCGCGCTCGCAAAAGCCCGCGACCATGCGCGCTTCCTCGTCCGACCCCTTGCGCAGCCCGTGATCGACCGTCGCGGCCCAGACCTGTCCGGGCAGCAGGGTCGCCATCAGCCAGAGCAACGCCATGCTGTCGGGTCCGCCCGACACCGCGACGCCATAGTGGAGACGGTGCCATTCGGGACCGAGGCGCGCGAGGAGGTCGCCGGCGAGCCTGCCAGCGCTGTCGCGATCAGCAGCCTGCTTTTGCTTTTGCGGCGGTTGCATCGGTCCGGACATCCTGCGGCGCCTTGTCGCCGTAAACTTCCTCAAGCTCGCGGAACGCCTTGCACGCGTCCGCCTTGCGGCCGAGCTTGTCGAGCGCGACGCCCATATACATCAGGCTGTGCGGCGCGCGCGCTCCGCTCGGCCGATCCTTGTAATTATTATAGAAAGCGACCGCAGCGAGGCTGGGCTTGCCTTCGTCGAGATAGGCGCGGCCGAGCAAATTTTGCGCATAGCTCGCCTGGCTGCTTTTCGGCCATTTCGCGACGACGGTTTTCAGCTGCGCCTGCGCTTCGGGATAGAGCTTGGCCTCCCACAGGCGAAAGCCGTAATCATAGGCGTCCTTGGTTTCATTGCCGCTTGCCGGCACCTCGACCTTCTTGACCAGTGCCAGCCGTGCGGCGTCGGAGGTCGCCGGTTTGGCAGCAGGGGTCGTCGCTGGCTTCTTGGCGGGCGCCGCAGCTGTCGTCGTCGGCGTTGTAGCGGGCGGCCTGACCGTCGGCGCGAGGCTGGCCGGCGTCGCGGTGGGCTCTGCGGCGGCGGGGTCAGCAAACCGCTTTTCCATCTCGGCCTTATAGGCTGTGAACTGCTTTTCGAGCTCGCGGAGCTGGAAGGCATTTTGTTCGGTCTGGCCGGTAAGAGTCTGAAGCTGGTTCTCAAGCGCGTCGACGCGCGCCGTCAGGTCGATCACGGGCGCATTGCTGCGCGCGCGTTCACCGGGCGTGTTGTCGGGCGCGATCTCGCCTTCGAAAAAGGTCGGGCTGCCGCCGGGAAAAACCGAACGCTGGACGGCACGCATTTCCTTTTCGAGCCGTTCGACGCGCTTGTCGATAGCGCCGTCCTGCGCCGCTGCCGGCATCGCTGCGGCGAGGGCGATCGTGGCGGCTCCGAAGAAAGTGATTTGACGCATGCTCATCTACCGATAGGTCCCCACCAGTTAACTATTTTTCTGCTCATAACGCGGCAAAGCGGGACAGCGCAAACCCATTTCGGCGCGCCGCCGTTTCCGTTCGCCCGAATGGCTGCCGATTTAGCGCTTGGGCTGCGGCATCGCCGGGGTTGTCGCCGCGCCCGTCGCACCGCTGCTTTCGGCGCGCGCGATCAGGTCGGCGGGCTTTAGCGAGACGTTCTTGACCAGCGTATCGGCAGCGCCGATCGGTCCGACGTCACGGCCGCCGACGGTGACCCTGAGCGCCTGCGGAATACTCGTGCGCAGGGTGAACTGTTCGACATAGGCCGGCGGCACCTGATAGGCTTCGCCCGCATCGAGCGTCCGCCAGTTTTCGGTCTTGCCCTGCGCATCGTCGAAACCGATCCAGACTTCGGACAAGCCCGTCAGCACGACCGGTGCATTGGCGGCGACGGCAGCGCCGGGCGTCCCCGCCTTAGTCGCAGGCGCGGTTGTGGCATCGCCTTCGGGGGCTTCGGATTCGTCGGCGGCGCGGTTCTGCGCTGCTATCAGTGCCTCGTCGGGCTCGACCGAAAGGAAGCGCCACACGCCATAGGCCGACGCCAGCAGCAAGGTGACGATCACCAGTGTCCAGGTCAGCCGCGCGGTCGGCAGCCGCGCCGGATCGGTCGGTTCATAGGCTTCGTAAAGCGGACGCGAGCCATATGCGTCTTCTTCGAGTTCGCGGCGGACCGCAGCCCCGATCTCGGCCTCGGGCAGGTCGATCGCGCGCGCATAGGCCCGCGCGAAACCGGTGACATAGGTGCGCCCCGGCAGTTCGGAAAAATCGGACTTTTCGATTGCGGCGAGATGGCGTTGGGTGATCCGCGTCCGCGTCGCAACATCGGCAAGCGACAATCCCGCGGCCTCGCGCGCCAGCCGAAGCCGATCGCCGGTGCGCGTGATCGCCAACTCGCCCTGTTCCGGGGCGGCTTCCTCTTCTGCCATTACTGTCTCCGTGCCGGTCGGTTGCAACCCAGATTGACCGTGTCGGAGCGTTCATCGCATTGGGAACGCGCGAAAGTCAAATGAAGTTCGGTAAACGGCTCGCTGATGTGGAGGGGATTCCGGAATGCGCGCGGGCGGGCGGATGATTTTCGCGGCGGTGTGCGCGAAAGTCCGGTTTGGGGAAGGACGCGGCCCGTATATGCTCACCCCGGCGAAAGCTGGGGCGCAGTTGCGCTGTCGGAAGATGGGCCCCGGCTTTCGCCGGGGTCACATCTCCCTCGACCGCTTCGGGTCGCTCCAGGTTATCCGCCCGACTTGGCGGCTTAGCAGTTACCTTTGACGCCATCAGCGCAGTCGGCGGCCGATTCAACGTCTTTCCCGGCTCCTTCGACCGTGTTGCAAGCGGACAGGATCAATATCGAGCCGCTAATCGCGAAAATTTTCAGAAGCTTTTTCATTCTCTCTCTCCGATGGGGAGGGCCAATCACCCTCCGTTTGCATCCCGATATTTCGGCAACGGCTGCTTGCAGCGCTTGTTCCCGCCTCATCGGTGTCGGCTAGCCAAAGCGTTCAAAATGATCGCCAAGCCGGGAGAATGAACTGAATCCCGACCCTAAAGCACGTATTTGCTGAGGTCGGTGTCGCCGACAACGTCGGCAAGCTGGCTGTCGACATAGGCGGCGTCGATATCGAGCGTCGTGCCGGGGGCATCCTCGGCGGTGAAGCTGATTTCCTCGACCAGCCGCTCCATGATCGTCTGGAGGCGTCGCGCGCCGATATTCTCCACCTTCTCGTTCACCTGCGCCGCTAGTTTCGCGACGCGCGCGATCGCGTCGGGGGTGAAGTTCAGCGTTACGCCCTCGGTGCCGAGCAACGCCACATATTGTTCGGGCAGGCCGGCCTTGGTCTCGCTGAGGATACGGACGAAATCCTCCTCGGTCAGCGCGCCGAGCTCGACACGGATCGGCAGGCGGCCCTGCAGTTCGGGGAGGAGATCGCTGGGCTTCGCGACATGGAACGCGCCCGAGGCGATGAATAGGATATGGTCGGTCTTCATCGGACCATATTTGGTCGCGACGGTCGTACCCTCGATCAGCGGCAACAGGTCGCGCTGTACGCCCTCGCGGCTCACCGAGCCGCCGCGCACATCGCTGACCGCGATCTTGTCGATCTCGTCGAGGAAGACGATGCCATTGGCTTCGGCATCGGCGAGCGCGACGCGCGCGACATCGTCCTGGTCGAGGCGTTTGTCCTGCTCTTCCTCGATCAACCGCGTTGCGGCCTCGATGACTTTCAGCTTGCGGCGCTTCTTGGGCAGTCCGCCCATCGCCTTGCCGAGCATGTCGGACAGGTTGATCATACTCGTCTGGCCGGGCTGGCCGGGGAGGTCGAAGGGCATCGACGGCGCGTCGGCGATTTCGATCTCGACCTCATTGTCGTCGAGATGGCCTTCGCGGATGCGCTGGCGAAAGCTCTGGCGCGTCGCCTCGCTCGCGCCCTTGCCCGTGAGCGCGTCGAGCAGCCGTTCCATCGCGGCTTCCTCGGCGGCGGCGCGCACGGCTTCGCGGCGGCGGTCCTTTTCAAGCCGCACGGCTTCCTCGACGAGGTCGCGCGCAATCTGTTCGACGTCGCGGCCGACATAACCGACCTCGGTGAACTTGGTCGCCTCGACCTTGATGAAGGGCGCGTCGGCGAGCTTGGCAAGGCGGCGCGAAATCTCGGTCTTGCCGCACCCCGTGGGGCCGATCATCAGGATATTCTTGGGGCTCACCTCATCGCGCAGATCAGGTGCAAGCTGCTGGCGGCGCCAGCGGTTGCGGAGCGCCACGGCCACGGCGCGCTTGGCGGCGCTCTGGCCGATGATATGCGTGTCGAGCGCAGCGACGATCGCCTTGGGAGTCAGATCCTTGTTCATGTGATTATGCCCGGATTTCGATGGTTTCTTGGGTGAACTGGTCGTTCGTGTAAACGCAGATGTCGGCGGCGACTTCCATCGCCTTCCGCACCAGCACCTCGGGGTCTTTTTCATAGTCGGCGAGCGCACGGGCCGCCGAGAGCGCGAAATTGCCGCCCGACCCGATCGCGGCGATCCCGCCCTTGGGTTCGAGTACGTCGCCGTTGCCGGTGATGACGAGCGTCACCTCCTTGTCGGCGACGATCATCATCGCTTCGAGGTTGCGGAGATATTTGTCGGTGCGCCAGTCCTTCGCGAGTTCGACCGCGGCGCGCAGCAGTTGGCCGTTGTGGCGTTCGAGCTTGGCTTCAAGCCGTTCGAAGAGGGTGAAAGCGTCGGCGGTTGCGCCCGCGAAGCCGCCGATGACGCTGCCGTCGTGGAGGCGGCGGACCTTCTTCGCATTTGGTTTCATCACCGTCTGGCCCATCGAGACCTGACCGTCGCCGATGACGACGACCTTGTCTGCACTGCGGGCGGAAAGGATGGTGGTTCCGTGCCAGGGTGCGGCACTTTGCGCATGGGGATTGGTCATGCGCCGGGATATGGGCGATGGGTCGGCCCGCCGCAAGGGGAGGCGGTTCAGGTCCAGGTCAGGAGAGCGCGGCCGCCTTCCTCTATCCTGATATCCCGCGGATCGGTCAGCAGCACGGCTTCGCCGAGCGCGACATCCTCGCCTGCGACGCGGCAGCCAGCCGAGAGCGGGACGAAGATCAGCTCACCTGTAGCCTGCTCGGCGATCGCCGGGTCGACGGGGCCCGCGAGCTGGGTGAGGTGAAAATGGGGCCCGTCGACGAGCATGAGATTTGCTTGCGGATCGACGACCGTATCGCGCGGATCGTGGACCGGCGCCGGGTTCGATACCTTTAGCCCCTCGCTCAGATGAAGTTCGCGCGGGCGGCCATAATCATAGAGACGATAGGTGCAGTCGACATTCTGCTGGACCTCGACGACCGTGAGGCCTGGGCCGATCGCGTGGATAGTGCCCGCGCGGTTGTAGACGAAGTCGTCGGTCTTCGACGGGCGCCAGTCGATCATGTCGACGATCGATCCGTCGAGGGCGGCGGCGTGGAGTTCCTGACGGCTGCTATGGCGATTGAGCCCGACACCGAGTTCGGCGCCGGGCTGCGCGTCGAGGATCAGCCAGCATTCCTCCTTGCCGCGCGGATAGCCCGCGGCCTGCGCCGCAGCATCGTCGGGGTGGACCTGGATTGACAGCCGTTCGGACGTGAAGAGAAATTTGACCATGATCGGCGCGTCGTCGCCAGCGGGGTTGGCAAACCATATCTCGCCGATACGGCGGCCACCGAAATCGCCGAAAACATCCGGGATATCGGTGCGGCCCCACGGCTTTTCGACGACGATGGTTTCGAGACGGGTCAGCATCGATCCCAAATGCGGGCGGACCGCTGGAGCGTCAAGCGAAGAGCGTCACGCGGCCCGGTGCAAACGATTACCGCCGTTGCCATTTGGCTGGTCGAGCCACAGTCCGCGCGTATCATACACGATCTTGTCGCCGCGTTCTTCGAGCGGGATCGATTTGAAGAGATCGTGATCGACGAGCACGATCAGCAGGTCGCAGCCGGCAAGCGCGCTGTCGAGATCGATCAGTTCGGCGCCGGTGCCGGCGAATTCCATCGGCAGGCCGCGCGCATAGGGCTCGACGATCTGGATCTGCTTGCCGAAGCGGCGGGCAAGTGCGGCGGCGACTTCGACCGCGGGGCTTTCGCGGAAATCGTCGATGTTCGGCTTGAAGGCCAGGCCCAGGCAAGCGACGCGCGCCTGCGGGTGCTGCGAGACGAGCATTTCGGCGGCGCCGATGACATGCGATGTCTTCGCAAGGTTGACCTCGCGTGCGGTGCGGATCAGGCGGCTGTGATCGGGCGCGCCATGGACGAGGAACCACGGGTCGACCGCGATGCAATGGCCGCCGACGCCGGGCCCGGGCTGCAGGATGTTGACGCGCGGGTGACGGTTGGCGAGGCGGATCACCTCCCACACATCGACGCCCATATGCTCGGCCATCATCGACAGTTCGTTGGCGAAGGCGATGTTGACGTCGCGGTAGCTGTTCTCGACGAGCTTCACCATTTCGGCGGCGCGCGCCGAGGTGGTGACGCAGGCGCCGCGGACGAACTGGCGATAGAAAGTCATCGCGCGGCGGGCGCAGCGCGGGGTGATGCCGCCTATGCAGCGGTCGTTATCGACCAGCTCGACAAGGATGCGGCCCGGCAGCACGCGTTCGGGGCAATAGGCGATAAAGATATCCGCGGCGCCGGTGCAGGCGCCCGGGACTTTGAGGTCGGGGCGCAGCTCGGCGATCAGCTCGGCGACCTTCTCGGTCGTACCGACGGGCGAGGTCGATTCGAGAATGACGAGATTGCCGGCCTGAAGCTGCGGGGCGATCGCGCGCGCGGCCGACAGGACGTGGCTGATGTCGGGGCGATGCTCTTCGTCATGCGGCGTCGGCACTGCGATGACGAAGGTATCGGCGGGAACGACGGCGATCGACGCGGTGAGCGCGCCGCGCGCGACGACGCCCTGGACGAGCCCGTCGAGGTCGACCTCCTCGATATGCACCTTGCCGTTGTTGACCGTATCGACGACATGCTGGCTGACGTCGATGCCGGTGACCTTGCAGCCGGATCGCGCAATCAGCGCGGCGGTCGGCAGGCCGATATAGCCGAGCCCGAGGACCGTGACCTTCTGTTCCGTATCAATGGGCACGCGCAACTATCTCCGCAATCTGTCTTGCCGCCGTGCCGTCGCCGAAGGGGTTATGGGCACGGGCCATGGCCGAATAAGCGTCCTTGTCGTCCAAAAGCTTGAAAATTTCGGAAACAATACGCGCTTTGTCGGTTCCGACAAGGCGCGCGGTGCCCCCCGCGATGCCTTCGGGGCGCTCGGTCGTCTCGCGCATGACGAGCACCGGCTTGCCCAGCGAGGGTGCCTCTTCCTGCACGCCGCCGCTATCGGTCAGCACCAGTTCGGATGTGGCGAGCAGGCGGACGAAATGCGGATAGTCGAGCGGGTCGATCAGCGCGACATTGCCGAGAGAGCCGAGGATCGGCTCCATCGCGGCGCGGACATGCGGATTGGGGTGGACGGGAAACACGACCGCGACGTCGTCGCGCGCCGCGATGGCAGCGATGGCGTCGGCGATCGCTTTCATACCGTCGCCGAAATTCTCGCGGCGATGCGACGTCACTGCGATGATCCGCTTGCCGGCAAAGCGCTCGACCAGCGGGTCCAGCCCCGATGCGAGCGCGGGTTCCTCGGCAATGCGCGCGGTCGTTGCGAGCAGGGCGTCGATCACCGTGTTGCCCGTGATATGGATATGGTCCGCCGGGACATTTTCGGCGCGCAGCGCCGCCGCCGCCGTCTCGGTGGGCGCGAAATGCAGGTCAGCGACCGCACCGGTGACCTTGCGGTTCACCTCTTCGGGCCAGGGGTGATAGATATTGCCGCTGCGCAGCCCCGCCTCGACGTGACCCACGGGTATCTTGCGGAAATAGGCGGCGAGCGTCGCCGCCATCGTCGTCAACGTATCGCCGTGCACGAGCACGCGATCGGGCTTTTCGGCATCGAAGGTCGCGCCAAGTCCCGTCACGAGGCGCGCGAGCAGACCATCGAGCGACTGGTTCGCCTGCATCACGTCGAGATCGATATCGGGTTCCAGCCGGGCGATATCGAGCACCTGGTCGAGCATCTCGCGATGTTGGGCAGTGACATAGAGCCGCGCGTCGATCCCGGGCGTTTCGCGTAGCGCATGGACGACCGGAAACATCTTGATCGCTTCGGGCCGGGTCCCGAACACGATCGCAACACGGCGTCCGGGCGAAGATGAGGTCATGGAGAATCCTGTTGTTTTCGAGCAAGTCCAATAGCGTAACCTGAATCGGTTGCAGAGTATTTAAGCGATTGTCGCCCGGGCGACCTCGCATCTTCGACGCGATTCCGGGCTTGACCGGCTTCGTTGGGCATGCAACCGCGCGCGCCGTCCGGGTTTATAAGACTGACGAGCGAGGCTCGACCCGACGCGAAGACGCGAGGACATGGATTTGTTGGGTTTGTTCAAACGCAAGGAAGTGGCGCCGCCGCTGCGCCAACCGCGAATTCCGGTTGGCGAACGCGTTTATGCCATCGGCGACATCCATGGCCGCGACGATCTGTTCGAGGAGCTGATCGGACGCATCCTTGCGGACAATGCCGGACGCGGGCCCGCGCGGACAACGCTGATCCTGCTGGGCGACCTCGTCGACCGGGGACCTTCGTCGCGCGAGGTCGTCGAACGCGCCCGCCTGCTCGGTGCGCCGTTCGACCGCGTCCGGCTGCTTGTCGGCAACCATGAGGAATGTTTCCTGGCTGCGCTGTCGGGCGATGTGCAGCGCATGCGCTATTTCGTCCGGATCGGCGGCGATGCCACGCTTCGCAGCTATTTGTGCAACGATACGCTGTACGACGGCGCCAGCTTTGGCGAACTGGCCGAGATCGCGCCGACCTGTGTCCCGCAGGCGCATATCGACTATTTGGCTTCCGGCGAGGACTATATCGAAATCGGCGATTATGTCTTTGTCCATGCCGGGTTGAGGGCAGGGGTGCCGCTCCACCGCCAGTCGGCCAGCGACCTGCGATGGATTCGCGACGATTTCCTGCGCGAAAAGGGCGATTTCGGTGCGATGGTCATTTATGGCCACACGATCAGCGAAGAAGTCGACGAACAGCCCAACCGCATCGGGATCGACACCGGCGCCTATGCGACGGGGCGACTGACCGCGATCGGTCTCGAAGACGACGCACGCTGGTTTCTCGCGACCGGCGAACGCTGACCCGATCAGGCGGCCGCCGTCGCCCGCAGTTCGAGTTTGCTGGCGAGAAGGTCGCCGCACGCCATCGCCAGTATCGCCGCGAACGCGGCGGTTCGCAGCGGATAGTCGACGAGCGAATGCGCGAGCAAGAGGACGACGATCAGCGTCATCGCGAAGCAGTGGACGCGCGCCGCGCTTCCCGCCTCGGTCGCGCGATAGATGGCGACGACCGTTTGCACCAGCCAGAGCCCGAACAGCAGCATCAGCACGGCGGCCAGAACGCCGCCCTCCATGAGCAGCTGCAACAGGTCGCTGTGCGCATGATTCCAGTAGGCAAAGCTGATCTGCGAAAATTGTTCGTAGGGCAGGATGGCCCATTGGAATGAGCCGATCCCTGTCCCGGTGAGCCAATTGTCGGCAATCGCCTTGCCGGTAAGCGCATAGACTTCGCTGCGGTTGAAATTTTCGACCGATGCGCGCGTAAAACGGTCCTGAATGCCGCTGAGCGCGATGGCCCATATCAGGAAAGCCGCGATCGCTACCAGGGAAATGATCACGACCGCCCGGACCAGCTTTGGCGACGCCGAACGCCGGCCTGTCAGGTTTTCCGCGGACATCGCACCGCGCAGCAAGCGCAGGGCGTGCGTCTGCCAGAGCAGGAGGAGGAATGCGCCGGCGGCAAGCGCCGCCCCGGCGCGGCTTTGCGTCGCCATTGCGACGATCAGGAAGGTCAAGGAAAGGGCCAGCATCAGCAAGACCCGGAGCCATGCCGGGTGCGGCCTGTTCGCTTCCAGAATGACGAGCGGAATGAGGCTCGCGATCGCGACGGCCATCAAGGTTCCATTGTGGTTCCGGTTGGCGAAGATGCCGACCGCGGAGCCTTCGTTGGTGATACGGTAGAGATAGGCGCTGCCGCCTTCGCCCTGTATCAGCTGGACCACCGAGAAAGCGGCCGAAAGAAGCGCGATCGCGACGATATATTTGAACAATATATAGCGGTCGAGACCGAAGAGCGCGTTGCCGAGCGCGAAACCCGCCACGACCGTTACGAGGAACAGGACGGCATCGATCGTTCGCGCCGGCGCAAGGCTGATCTGGCTGTACGCCGCGTCGACGTCAGCCGCGACCAGCACCTGATGGAGCGATTGCCGACCGGGAATATTGTCCCAGAGCCCCATGCCGAGCGGCACGAGCTGGATGAGCGGCAATGCGACGATCCCGACCAGCAGCAAGAGCGAAAAGCGATCGACCCGCAGGTGGAGATGATGCCAGAGGATCAGGAACAGCGCGAGGCAGGCCGCGAGGCGGCCGGGCATGTCGTTCGACATGAAAAATTGCGCCGAGCCGCCGAGCAGGAGCATCGCAGCGAAGCAAAGCGCCAGGAAATGGGCTCGGATATCGATGGTTTTCGATCCGGACGTCATGAGCTTTTCTTCGCACTCACGCTTTGGAGGAAGAGATTATAGGGATAGTTTTCGGCGCTGCGTTTGGCCGTGATCTCGAACTCCTGCGCGTCGCACCCGCTTGCGGGAACGGCGAAGGCGAAGGCGATCGGCGCATTGTCCTTGCCGATGTTGAAATCCTTCTGCGCGATCCTGGTCCGGCTCGGGAGGCAGGTGACGCCGAGCTGCACGGCTTGCGGCGCACCCGAGTTGGTTTCGGTCCGCGCGACGAGGTTGACGGTCCAGCCCCCGGCGGGGAGCAGCATCTGCTGTCCGGTGACAGGCGTGTCGTCGGTGCCGTCGATCGTCGCGGCGAGCACATGGCGACCGCCTTCCGCCGCCTCGAGCCGGATGAAGGCTCCGCCGTCCTGCCGTATTGACCAGGTGAAGGGCGGGACGCCGGTCAGGCGGGCGAAATCGCCATCGCGAATGCCGCTATTCGCTGCCGACGGTGCAAAAATGGCCTGCCAGCGACGATATTGGTCACGTGCGGGAAGGGTGTAGCGATTGACCCAGAAAAAATTCTCGGTCTCGCTCGCCGTCAACTTGTCCGAACGAGCCAGCAGGCCGTCGAAGATATTGGCCGCGACGGGCGCAAAAGCAGCCTCGCCGCCCAGATGATGGAGGAAGCGCGAGCGCCAGTGGGGTCGCGCCTCGAGCAAGCCGACAAGTTCCGTATTGAATTGCGGATCGGTTGCGAGCCGCACCAAAAAGGGAAACACGCGCTGTTCGGGGCGCCGCGTGCCGCGCAGGAACACGTCGATCGTTTGGCCGACGCCGCGCCGGTCGCCGAACTGGGCCTGCTGGATCAGCTTGCCGATCAGGGCAAGTTGATCGCGCCAGCCGATATCGGGCTGCACCGCAATGAGCTTTGCCAATTGTTTCTGGTTCCCGCCGAGCGCCTCGGCATAGGTCAGCGCGCCGAAACCGCCGGGAACCAGCGGTGACCGTCCCAGCGCGTCGCGGGCATGACCCCTTGCATCCGCCAGCAGGCGCTTCGCGTTGGCAGGCTGCGTTTCGACCTGCGCGAGCGCGATTTCGGCAAGACGAACCTGCCGGATTTCCTCGCCCCCGAGTATCGCGGGCGCGGCGGCAGGGTTGGATCGCAACAGCCAGTGCCCGACGCCGTTCCAGACGGTGAGCGCCGCAACGATCGCAAGTGCAAGATATGCGGCGATTCTTGCGGAAGACAGGCGTCTCGTCATCATATCGCTTGCCTAGCCGATCGGTTCATCTGTCGCAACGGTCGCGCCCGGATCGTTCCGGGCGCGCCTGATCAATCATTCTCCGACGATTTATAGGTATAATAGCTATAGCTGCCGTAGCCATATTCGTCGAAGCGCGAGGTGCGCGGTGCAAATTTCGACAGCGCGATGCCGACGATATGCGCACCGGTCGAACGGATGCGTTCCATCGCGCGCGACGCTTCGCCGAAGCGGGTGCTGCCCGCGGCGACGACGAAGACGGTGCCCTCGGTCGAGCGCGCAAGCAGAGGAGCGTCTGCGAGACCGAGTACCGGCGGACAGTCGACGATCACGCGGTCGAACTGCTGGCCCAGCTCGTTCATCAGTTCGACAAGCTTGCCGCCCGACACGAGCTCGGCCGGGTTCGGCGGCATCGGGCCCGAGGTGAGGACCTGCAGCCCGGGGACCCGGTCGAGGTTGGTCAGCAGGCGGTCGATGTCCTTGTCGCCCGTCAGCAGGTTCGCGAAGCCCGCCTTGTTCGGAAGCTCGAGCTTCTTGTGCAGGCTCGGCTTGCGAAGGTCGGCGTCGATCAGGAGGACGCGTTCGTTCTGCCGGGCAAACAGCGTCGCGAGCGCGATCGAGGTCGTCGACTTGCCTTCCGACGGCTTGGAGCTCGTCACCGATATGGTGCGCGGCGCGCCCTCGGTGGTCGAGAAGCGCAAGTTCGCGACCATCGAGACATAGGCTTCGGTGAGCGCCGCCTTTGGATCGGTGAGCAGCCCGACCGTATCGTCGATCTTTGCAGGCGGCAGGATGCCGATGAGCGGATCGGTGAAGCGGGTCTTGACGCTTTCGGGCGACGCGATGCTCGTGTCGAGCAGTTCGGCGGCGATCGCGGCGACACACATCAGCGCAAGGCCGAGCAGGATGCCGATCACGAGGATCTGCTGCTTGTTCGGCGCGAAGGGCTTGAGCGGCGGATCGGCGCGCTGGATGATGGCGACGTTCGACGCGCCGATATCGTTTTCGACGCTGAGCTGCTTCAACCGCTGGAGCAGGCTGTCGTACTGGATGCGCGAGGTGTCCACTTCGCGCTGCAGGATATTGTAGCCGACGCTGGAGCGGGTCACGCCGATCAGCTGCGACTTCAGCTCGTCGACCCGCGCCTCGAGCGAACGCTCGCGGGCGGCCGCGCCCTCGGCTTCGGTTTGCACGCCGCGGAGGATCTGCGACGACAGGCCGTTCAGCTGGTTGTCGATCTGTTGCAGTTCGGCGCGCTTCGACGCCAGCGGCGGATAATCATCGTCGAACAGGACCGACATGCGCGCGATTTCGCTCGAAACCAGGGCGCGCTGCTGTTGCAGGCCGTTCACGGCGTTGTTCGAGAAAATTTCCGGCGAGGATTTGCCGCCCGCAGCGCGGAGCGCCTGGAGCCGGCCCGCCGCCGCCGCATGGTCCGCGCGCGCCTTCGCGAGTTCGTCGCTGAGCGCTTGCAGTTCCGATCCCGCGAGCGACTGGCCCGCGGTCTGCGTCGCGCCTTCGCCCTTGTCCGTCGAGCGGCTGGAGGGCAGCGAAACGATCTGGGCATTGGCGGCATATTCGATCAGGCGCCGCTCCTGCTCCTCGAGGCGGAGGCGCAGGTCGTCGATCCGCTTGGTCAGGAACGAGCGGGCATATTCGCTGCGCTGGACGCGGCGGTCGAAGTTCGCCTGGATATAGCTGTCGGTGACGGCGTTCGAAATCGAGGCCGCGAGCTTCGCGTTCGGGTCGAGATAGCGGATTTCCACCAGTCGCGACTGCCGCCCGGGAACGATCTGCAGGTTTTTCTGCAACTTCTCGGTCAGCGCGATTTCCTGCGCCGCGAGTTCGCTCGCAGAGGTGACCTTCGTCCCGGCGTCGGGGAAGAAGTCCTTATTGTCCTTCAGGCGGAGCTTGCGGACCACAGCGCGTGCGGTCGCCTGGCTGCGCAGCAGGCCATATTGCGTTTCGTAGAATTCATTGTCGATCGCAACGACCGGCCGCTGGTCCGAACTGGTCGCGGTTGGCTGGTCGGAGCTGTCGCGAAACACTTCGATCAGCGCGACCGCGCGATAGGTCGGCGTCGCGAGCAGCATATAGGCGATGGCGGCGAGAATGCAGAACGCAAAGACCGACAGCACGAGATAGAGCCGCTTGAAAAGCAGATGGAGCAGGTTGCGCAGCGCGTTGCCGGCAACCCCGCCGAATTCCAGCGCCTGGGTGGGCTGAGCCGCGGCGCCGGCTGCGGCGCCTTTTGTCGAGGATGTCATGTCTGATTATCCAAAAGGACGGAAAACTGCGACAAAGGGCGCAATCTGGATGATGTCACGGAAGATGCGGCGAACCTGCGACGTGCCGACCACGACGACGTCATTGGGATAAATGAGCGGATCGGCATAGGCCCCGCGCCGGATATCCTGAATATCGAAGATCGCCGCCATTTGCTTACCGTCGACCTTGCGGAAGACCGCCACCTTGTTCGGCGCAGCGAATTCGGTCATGCCCTGCCCGAGCGCCAGCGCGCGCGTCAGGGTAAGGTTGGTCGGTATGGGGATCAGCCCCGGATTCTTGACCTCGCCCTCGATCGTGATGAAGCGGCTCTTGATCTCCTTGACCGTCACGAACACCTTCGGCTTGCGCAGATAGGTCTGCTCGAAAGCGGTGGTGAGTTCGCCCGACAGTTGTTGCGGCGACCGGCCGAGTGCGGGCATCGATCCGACCAGCGGCAACTGGACATGCCCGCTGAAGTCGACCTGCGCTTCGGGCGCGTCGAATTCGGGATAGCCGATGACCCGGACCGTCAGGATATCGAGCGCGCCGATAAGGTAGGATTCGCCCACGCCTTCGCCGACGACCTCCGCCTGGTTGGACGGCGCGAGCGCTTCGGGTGCGACGGTCACCGCCGGATCGACCTTCAGCTTCTGCCCGGCGCATCCCGTCAGGCTCAGCGCGAGGCCGAGCGCGGTCAGATACGGGTAAAAAGAGCGTGCCTGCTGCTTGCTATCTGCATCAGCGGTGGTTGATGGGGTCAACCAACTTCCCCTTCTTTTCTATTCAAAAATAAACAGATGTCGGAAATATCCGGGCTGCGTCGATAGTCTTCATTTGATGGCACCCTGGAGCGCTCCGTTAGCCGTTAGCCGCATTTCGGGTCAACAGCAATGTCACCCCGCGCAGCATTTGTTCCTTGGTAAAAAGCCGTTCAAAACGCTGGCGAGCACAACGCGCCATGTCTGCAGCGAGTTCCTTGTTGGACAAGATTTTCTCGATCGCCACGGCCATTTTGTCGGGGCTTTCTATCGGCACCACCTCCGCCGCCCCGTCGTCGCCCGCGACCCACGGAACGCCCGATCCCTCTATATCGCAAGCGACGACCGGCTTGCCGTAGCTCATGGCCTCGAGCAGGACCATTCCGAACGCCTCGGAGCGTTGGAGCGACGACATCACGAAACAGTCGCAGCGGCGATATAATGCGGCGAGTTCGCGATGCGCCAGCGAGCCGACGAGCAAGATCCGGTCGGCCGCACCGGCGCGATCGATGGCGCTTTGCAGGTCCGCACGAAGCGGTCCTTCGCCGACGATGACGAGGGACCTAGTCGGCGGCAGTTTGGCGAATGCCTCGATCAGCACATGAAAGCCCTTGTAGGGAACGAGCCGCCCGACCGACAGGGCGAGCGGACGATCCCCTATGAAATCTGCCAATTGCCCGGAAATCGCCGGTCCGGTTTCGTCATCTTCCGGCGCCGGATCGTCGATTCCCAGCGGAACGATCTTCGTTTTCTGTCCATGACGCGACAGGATAGGGGAATATTCGGCATAAGGGGGCGAGGTCGCGATGATATCGTCCGAAATCGCGACGAGAAGAAGCTCGATCGGACGCGCGATCCATCCCAGCGCCCCTTTGCCGACGATATCGCTGTGCCAGAACAATATGCGCTGCGGACGCCGCGCACCGAACAATCCGGTGAGCCAGAGAAAAAGCATGGGAAAAAGGATCAGCAAATTGGGGGCGTGCGCGATGATCGCGTCGGCATCGCGTGCCTGCCGCACGGCATTGGCGATCCATCCTGCCGACACGGGCTGCGTGTCGAGCTTCACGCTCAGCGGGTGGCGATGAATATGGACGCCCTCGTCGACCCGAGAGCCCGCCGACGCCCCCTTGGTGAAGGCGACGACGACCGATTCCATCCCGTCGGCCGCCCAGCCGGCGGCGAGGTCGTAGGTAACCCGCTCCATTCCGCCCCATTCGGGGGGATAATATTTGGCCCACTGGACGATTTTCACATGAACTCCTTCGCGGGGATTGCCGCGTTCAGATGGCCGGCTGCAGCATCTGGTTGACGAGCGCGATGACGGCGAGAAGCAGGCCGAACGCCAAAGCGCATTGCCCGACCTTGCGATGCGGTAGCCGCGCCCGGACCAGAACCAGCCATTCGGCGACGAAATAGGCCGCACTGTGCAGGGCAATGCCCCAGCACAGACCGACCAGCCCCAACGAAAACAGCTTTGCGCTCGCCAGGATGGCGGCGGTTCCGATGAGCGTGACCCAGAGCACCGGCCAGATCGCGCGACCTGCCAGCCCCGATCGGTTGATGCGCATCTGCAGCATCGCGAAGGCGATCCAGAAAAAGACCTGGATGCAGACGATGGGCAATGCCTTGCGGAACATCGCTTCGCCGCCGTCGTGCAGCGCCTTGAATCCGATGACGTGGACCAGCGGCGGCGCTGCAAGCGCGATCAGGACGGTCAGCGCGCCGACCCCTGCGAGAAACGGCAGCAGCAGGCGATCAGCCTCGCGCGTGCGCGCCCCATAAAGCCGGGCGTAAAGCGCCGTGATGGCGAGCTGGTGGATGCCGAGCGCCAGTCCTGCGACGCGGAACATGACGCTATAGGCGGCGACGTAGCTGGCGTCGACGAAGCCGACGATCATGCGCCCGCCGACGCCGAGCCACATCGCAAGAATGCCGCCGACGAGCATCGGAAGCCCGATCGTCCACGACCGCGCGATCCGGCCCATCAGTCCCGCTTCGCGGAGCCAAAGGAAAAGCGCCAGCCCGCCCGCTGCGATCCCCGCGGCCGCGAAGGCATAGGCCACGCCTAGGCCATGCACCGTCATCGCCGGCTGCGCCAACCATAATGCGCCGACAATCAGCGCTGCGGCAATCGTGGCGGTGCCATCGAACCATGCGGTCAGCGTCCGGTCGCCGCGCATGCGGAACAGGGTCGAGGCGACATTGTGAAGCGTCGCGACGCCTAGCGACGCCAGCGCGACGGCCCATTCGGGGCGTGCGCCCAGAGGCTCGGCGCCGCCCCATAGCAGGATCGCGATTGCGCCGCCGATAAAGGCAGTGAGCGCCAACTCGTCGGAGACACGGCGATCCTTCTGAACGATATAGCGCTGGTTGATGCCGCCGAGCGGTGCGCTGAACAGGAGCGCCGCGGCGAGGAGCGCGAACGCCCAGCCAAATTCGATCGCACCATAGACTTCGGGCGGCGCGACCGCGGCAATGAGCAGCGGGATCGCATAGATTGCGACCTTCGACAGGCCGAAATTGGCCAGAAAGAATATCGTGCGCGGCATGGTCGGTCGTTGAGGTCTGGCTAGACCCCGTCGCGCTTTCTGTAAACTTGGTCGCAGGAAAGCGAGGCGTCGAGTCGTTCGAGGTCCGGCCGCTGGTCGGGATCGCCCGGACGAGGCAGCATGCGCAGCGCCGACGATACATATAGCCCGGGTTCGAGAAGGTTTTTTGCTACCGAGCTGCCGCCACCGACGATCACACCCTTGGCAATGCGGACCCCCATCGAGATGAAACACATCGACCCGATATAGACATTGTCGGCGATGTGGATCGCGCCGTCGATGCGATAGCGGCCAAGCCCCTCGGTTTCGTGAACATAGCCGTGCGTCCACAACTGGCATCCTGTGCCGGCAATCGTGCTGTAGTCACCGATGTGGATCGAGGTGGTGAGATCGAGCCGATGTCGCGCGGTCACCGCCGACCAGATGCCGAGGGTCAATGTCGAAGGCCCGACAGACACGATCATCGACGCGCGCGAAAGCGTGTTGAAGTGGCCGATTTTAGCGTTCGCGGCCATTTCCACCGCGAAGGGTCCCCGAAACTGGTTAAAATGGCCGATGTAGGCGCCCTCAGCCATCGTCAGCGCGTCGGCATCGATCCACGACAGCCCGATCCTTGCGGTCGGTGCGATCCGGTAGCCAAGCGCATTGCCGGCCATCCGCGCCAGCGGCGAGGGCAGCACGAACAGCAGCAGCGCGCGCAGCAGCCGCTTGGCCCTCACCGCGATGCGTCCAGATAGAGCCGGTTGACGAAGGGGTCGAGTTCGACCCCGGCGATCTGCTGATACGCGCTGAGCGCGCCAACCGGGCGGCGTGGCGCGTAAGGAAGCGGCATAAGCGTATAAACCGCCTGGAACATCAGGCGATAGCCTTCCTCGACCGGTGTCCCCTTGTGGATGCCATAGGTGTTTTCGAGAAAGCCTTCGCCCGCTTCGCCCTTCAGGACCATGATGGCCTCTTTCCCGAACGCCTCTTCCACCTCGGCGTCGTCGAAACGGCGAATGGCGTCGAGTTTGGTAACCTTGCTCGATGCGCGCACGTAGACGTGCGGTCCACGCCGGTCGTCGACATCGGTCAGATAGACAAAGAGCTTGATGAATTTAAGGTCGTCGACATCGCGGTGAAACATTTCTGCCGCCTGTGCGCCGTCATGCGCAGCGAAGCTCCACCAAGCGGCGAAATAGCCGATCGTCGGCTTGCAGCCGAGAAAGGTCTCGGCGAGCGCCAGAAGCTCGGGGCGGTTCGCCAGTGCGAGAAGGTGCGGCGCGGCCAGGACATCCGCAGGCTCATGATAAGCGACGTGCGTGCGCGGCGGTCGGTCGTTGGCCATCGGGAAAAAGGCCGTCGACTGGGGCTGATAGGGGTCCGCGATCTTCACGGCTTCCAAATGGCGGCGGACGTCTGCGATCTGTTCGGGCGTCAGGAGGCGGCCGAATTGACTGATCCCGTTCGCTTCGAGATCCGCGGCAAGGGCGGGGTCGAGACGATCAGCCCAAGCCTTGCCCGGTCGCCGGTTCGCCACCATCGCACCGAGCCGGTCGCGCCAGGCCGGACGCTTGACGCGCCGCTGGAGCAGGAACGGCAGGTAGCGGGTATCGCCCGCGATCCGCATGAGCTGGTGGAGCTTGAATCGGAGTGACATCAGGCAGGCTTTCCAATGGGCCGGGCAGGAATACCGGCAACCGTAACCCCCGGCGGCACGTCCCTTGTCACGACCGAGCCGGCGGCGACGACCGCGTTGCGACCGATCGTCACCCCGCCGAGGATGATAGCGCGCGCGCCGACCCATACGCCCTCTTCGAGCGTGATAGGGGCGTGGATATGCGGGTAGGGCGGTTCACCGCCACTGAAATCGAGCCCCGCGGTTTCGAGAATGGCATCCCGCGACAGCCGGACATTATTGCCGAGCCGGATGCCCCCCGCGGCGCCGAGTGTCACGTTCAGCCCGATAATGACGCGATCGCCAAGTTCGATCCGCTCGGGATATTTGATCTCTGCATTCCAGTGGCACACGCATCCGGTGCCCTGATTGCGGATCAGCGCAGCCAGACGGAGATGGCTCCACATCCACAATATCCGCCGCACCGAAATATCGAACAGGCGAATGAGCGCGCGCACCGGCCAGAAGCCGATCACGCCGAAGATGGTCCTGCGAAGAGCGAGCCGCACGATCAGTCCACGATCGGGCGCATGCCGCCATGACCGTTGGCGGCCGTTCCGTTGGTGTTGCCCGCAGTCTCGGACGAAAAGCTCGAGAAGATCGCGAAGATCGCGAAACCGTGCAGAATGAAGAATCCGAACCCGCTGACGAGGAAGTTGAACACCGGCATGTAAAACACGACAACCAGACAGAAAAGATATAGCGGGAGGATGTTTATCTGCCCCGCTGCTACCATCGGCGACAGGCGCTGGATGACGAATCCGATCAGGATCATGATCGGGAACATCGCATATCCGAAATCGACCCATAGGGGGCCGAAGAAGGATGTGAAGACGCCCGTTCGATAGATGAGTTCGTCTTCCTCGAAAATCGAGGCGCTTTCGGTCCCGAGCGCGAGCGCAAGGACGCGCGAATAGGGATAGAAGATATAGGCGCCATAGCCAAACACCTGTTCGTCGGGCCGGTTCAGCGCCAGGTCGAATTCATAGATGCCCGAAAGATAATACATCGAGTTCGGCAGGATCGCGCGATAATATTCCTCTTCGATCGGGTTGGGCGACGACAGCCCTGCCTTGGCATTGCTGTTCAACGTAAACGCAGCAGCGTAAGCCGAGTTGACCACGCTTTCGTCGAGATTGCGTCCATAGCTTTCGAGCCGCGACGAGAAGATCACCGTCGAAGCGGCAAGGGTAAGGAAAATGCCGAGGACGGTCGGGAGGATCAGGCGGCGGTGAAAAACCTGCCCGTCGAATTTGATCAGGCAGACCGAGAAGAAGGCCATGACGATCGTCAACAGCATGATCGAACGCGAAGCCTGTGCCAGACTCTCGAGCATGGGCAGGCAGAAGAGGATACCCGCCAGCATGAGCTTGAACCAGTGCTGCGGGCGCCATTTCGAGGCGAGCAGCAGGATCAGTGGAATGAAGCAAAACGGCATGATGACGCTCGCGACCGCCGACGCCCCCGAAAAGTCGGTGCTCGACAGCGTATCGCGGACCTGGTCGGCATCGGCGGTGTAGGACACCCCCCGGATCACCACGCGGTCGAAGAAGCGCAGTCCCATCGCGGCGGCGCCGACAATGAAGGAAAGCCAGAAAAATCCGGACAACAACTCGCCCTGCCAAGGACGGCTCTGCTGCAACAGCGCCTTGATATCGACCTGGCTATGTTCGGCCCAAAGGCAACCGACCGCGAAGAAGAAATAGCTGAGCGCGATGAACACCATGGTGTTCGTGCGCAGCGGAAATGCAATTTCGAGGGGGGCGATGAGCCAGATGAAGAACCATCCGGCCAGTCCTGCCGCACCGACCAACAGGGGGCGATAAAGCATCGATCAGGTCCCGCCGTCCGACTTGATTGCAACGATCATCATTCCCTGATGTCCGTTCTGGTCCACCGACCATCCGGCGAAAGCGGGTGACACCTTGTTCCGGAACAGTGCGAGCACTTCGGGCATCGGATAGGCATTCATTTCCGACAGCGGCAGATTCCAGGGCCTGCCGGTCGTTATGTTATAGGCCCAGTGCAGCGGAGGGAGCCGGTAGCGGAACCGGTTGAGCAGCCTCCGCCGCTTGCGGATATCCCCGACGGTGAAGTGCAGGGCGACGACGCCGCCCGGTCGGGTCAGCCCGATCAATTGTTCCATGATCGTCAGGCCGACGGCGGGCTTGATATGCTGGAGGACGATATAGCTGTGGACCAGATCGAACTGCCGGCCTTCGCGTTCAAGCGCGTCGAGATTGTCGACGAGTGTCAGTCTATCGCCCTCTCCGCAATTTTCGCGCGACAGTTCGAGCATCCGCGGCGCGATATCGACGCCGGCAACGGCCTCAAAGCGCTGTAACAGCGGGCGAAGCAGGCGCCCGACGCCGCAGCCGAAGTCGAGCGCCGACTGCATACGCACGTCACCCAGTTCGCGAGCAGTGTGCAGCACCTGGTCGATGTGCCGTTCGCCCTGCGCGAAAAACAAGTCGCGCACTTCGGGCTTTTCGATGTCGCCGACACCGAAGCCGCGACCCAATACGCCATGATAAGGGTCCTGCTCGGCCCAGCGTTTCCAATGCTCGTTCGTATTCGACATGTTGGCCCCTGTGCGCCTGATCGCGGCTAAACCACGGCTCTCTTAGCCACGCAGCGCGCGGCATGCCACCGTTATGGTACCAGAATGTCCCAGCTGGCGGGCGTTCCGGCGACGAGGTCGCGCGCGACGCGCTTGCCGACCAGTGCATCGAAGAAGCTCGGCGGCAAACCGAAACCCGGGCGGACAAGCCGGAGATTGCTCGTTGTCAGTTCGTCGCCCGCCTTCATATCCTGCGCGATATAGAGGGATCGGCGGAACTGCTTCGACGCCTCTTCGGCCTTGGTCCCGCCATAAGTGATGCGGCCGATCGCCATAGCGGCGCGATCGACTTCCTCACGCATCAGGCTGAATTCGGCGGGTTCCATCGAAAATGCGCTGTCGACGCCGCCATCGGCGCGGGCGAAGGTGAAATGCTTCTCGATCAGGCATGCGCCGAGCGCGACGCTCGCCACAGCCACGCCGCAACCCATCGTATGGTCCGACAATCCGATCGCGCAGTCGAAGGTATCGCGCATGTTGGAAATGGTCGCAAGATTGCTGTTCTCTGGCGTCGCCGGATAAGTGCTGGTGCATTTCAGCAGGACGATCTGCTCGGCGCCGGCTTCGCGCGCTGTCGCAACGGCCTGACCGATCTCGGCCGCGCTCGCCATGCCGGTCGATATGATCATCGGCTTCCCGGTCGCCGCGACCTTGCGGATCAAGGGGACGTCGGTCATTTCGAACGAGGCGATCTTGTACGCCGGGACGTTCAGCGTTTCGAGGAAATCGACCGCCGTCGCGTCGAACGGCGAAGAAAAACAATGGATGCCGTGCGACGCGGCGCGCTCCATGATCGGGCCATGCCAGTCCCATGGCGTATGCGCTTCGTCGTAGAGTTCGTAGAGCTGGCGGCCGTTCCAGAGGCTCTTTGGATCGTCGATGACGAAACCCGGCGCGCGGAGGTTCAACGTCATCGTGTCGGCAGTATAGGTCTGCAGCTTGATCGCATCGGCGCCCGACGCTGCGGCGGCGTCGACGATTTCGAGCGCGCGATCGAGCGAATTATTGTGATTGCCCGACATTTCGGCAATCAGATACGGGCGGTGGCCCGGCCCGATCAACTTGTCGCCAATCTTCATGATATCAACCATTTCCTGACCGTTCATTGCTCGCCGAATCCGTGCCGGCATCCTTAACGAAGTTGACGTCCCCCCGATAGCCACATGACAGGAACATCGTCCGTGAGGCGAGGTTCCCCGGCAGCGTTTCGGCATGAAACCGGATTTGCGGTCCAGCCGCCGCGAGCATCGCCTGCTCTCCCGCGCGCAGCAACCGGGTGCCGAGCCCGAGACCAGGAAGCCCCGGATCTAGGAAAATCGATACGGTCCATTCGCCGGCGCCACTGCGGTCGAACCGGACCACGCCGACATCGACAACGCCGATCATACCGATAAAGATCCGGCGATCATCTTGCATCGCCAGGCTCCGCTCGAACCATGCCAGGTGGTTGTGGAGGTCGATTTCGGAGGAGTCGATGGACATCGCGCGCGTTTCGGGATGGTTGCGCCAGACGAGAATCTTTTGCGCGTCGGACATGGTGGCCGGGCGAACGGCCACCCTTTCTGCCGCCATCGCCAGCGCGACACGTTCGCATCCGCGGCCGTCGACGAGCTGGGCGGCGTTCACCGAAAGCCGTGCGCGCAGCGCGGGGTCGCCGAGCAGCCGGCGGATCGCATCGGGAAGTGCGCCCGCTTCCCCGGCGTAGAGCCCCACCGCCGCGTCGGCCGCGATCAGGCCGTCGACGACGATGCGCTGATTGCTCGCCGTCGACAGGACGATGGCCGCTGCGCCGGTCCGGCACCGCTCCCAGGTCGCGCCGCCACCAGCGCCGATCTGGATGTCATGGGCGAGAAAGAAGGATACGAGGTCGGGGAGGTCGGTCAGCAGGATTGCGCTGCCGTCGACTGCGATCGCGCTTTCGAGCGCGGCAAGGTGAGGATTGGCCGAGGTCGATACGATCGCGACCGGCCCATGGAAGCCTGCAGCGCGGCACGCCGCCAACACGCCGGGGGTTCGGTTGTCGAGATCGACTCCGCCGAGAAATATCCCGATGCTTCGGACCGATTGTGCCCTTTCCGGAACCGCGAGGTCGCGATAAGCGGGCGCAAGCAGGGCGTAACGCGGGCCGCCGAGCAGGCGTCCCAGCATCGGGCCGCTGGCGGCATATTTTGCCCGGTGATCGGGCGCCGGATTGTGGTCGACGAGCAGGTCGACCGCCAGCGGCCGATCGCCAAGGTCGTCGATCTGCGCGAGCTTGCAGCCCAGCGCGTCGCGCACCGTGTCGTGCCAGCGGCGATCGAAACCATAATGATCGAGGACAATCCAGTCCGGCACCCAATTCTCAAGCGCCGCGACGGTTTCGGCCGCGTCGGCTTCGGCGGTCAGGCCGGCCCATTCGGCATGCGCCGGATCGCCGTCCGCGCGAGTCCAGCCCGGCGCGGGCGGCGTCAGCAGGACGAGCGGTTCAGGCCGCCCGGCGAACATCGATTCATAGGAGAGCCCGTGATCGCGACAAATAAACCGCACCTCGGCGCCAATCGACGCCAACGCTTCGGCCAGCGACAGACAGCGTTTCACATGCCCGGTGCCGATGTCGGCCGACGCATCGACACGAATGGCGACGCGCATGGCTACCTGATCTTGAATAGCGGCACCAACGGGTCGCAGCGCAGCTGTTTACGGATGTCGCCTGCCTCGATCGTGCGGCGCAGCATCGGCAGGAATTGCCGATAGGCCTCGATCAGCGCCGCGACCTCGGCCGCCCCGTGCGAATAGCTGATGTTGTGCGTTCCGTATCCGAGCACGCCCTGCTGGTGAAACTCCTGCATCATCAGCGTCTTCATCTCGAATGCGCTGGCATTCGGCTGGTCGGTCATGATCAGGAAAGACCAGCTTGGGTGCCCCTTGACCGACAAAACTTCGTCGAGGCCGTTTTCGGCGACGAGTGCGCGCACGCCTTCGATCACATTCTCGCCGGTCTGCGCGATTTTCGCCAGCACCGGTTCACGTTCCAGCTTTTGCAGCGTGGCATTCGCGGCCGCGAGCGAGAGCAATTCCCCGCCGAAGGTAAAGGAGAAGAAGACCTCCTCCATTTCCTTCATGATGTCGCGGCGCCCCGTGACGGCGGACACGGGATAACCGTTCGCGATGCCCTTGCCGAACGAGGCGAGATCGGGCGTGACGCCGAACAGGGCCTGCGCCCCGCCGTTGGCGTAGCGAAAGCCGGTAATCGTCTCGTCGAAAACAAGTACGGCGCCTTCGCGGTCGCATATCTCGCGAACACCTTCGAGGAAGCCCGGAGCCGGCCATTCGACATTCATCGGTTCGAGGATGACGGCAGCGATCTTTCCGGGATTTTCGGCGAATATGCGTTCAAGCGACCCAAGGTCGTTATAGGCGAAGCCATGGGTCAGGTCGCGCGTCGCCTGCGGCACGCCGCGATTGCGCGCGGTCGATCCGATGTACCAGTCCTGCCAGCCGTGGTAGCCGCACACCGCGACATGCTCGCGCCCGGTAAAGGCACGCGCGATGCGGATACAGCCCGCCGTGGCGTCAGAGCCGTTCTTGCCGAAGCGCACCATTTCGGCGCACGGAACCATGGCGCATATGCGCTCCGCCACTTCCGCCTCGATCATATGCGGAAGCGAGAGGATCACGCCCCCGTCGAGTTGATCGCGAACCGCGCCGTCGATATCGGGGTCGGCATAGCCGAGCGTGATCGAGCATTGGCTGCTGATGAAATCGACATATTCATTGTCGTCGATATCCCACACCCGCGCACCCTTGCCGCGTGCGAGAAAGAGCGGCGACACGCCGACGGGAAATTGGGTGCGGCTTTTCGAGAAAGTCTGGCTGCCGAGCGGAATCACGGCTTCGGCTCGTTCCAGATACGCCGTCGAATTGGTAAAATCTCGCATCAATGCCTCGGTCTGTCGGGGGAGGGGGGCGCTATACGCGCTCTGTTTCATGAAGGCGACAGTCGCCTATCACTCGCCGACCGGAATTGTCCAGATGCGGCTCGATGTTACGCTGTTCGCGAAACCCAGCTTGAAATTGTTGATCGACAGTTCCTTTTTGGAATCTGCGAGGCTGAGCGGCAGGATTTCGCCGAGGTGGGCATGGGTTCGGCCGCGTTCGCGCGCACGCAGAATACATTGGAACAACGGGAAATGCGTGATCGGCTTGTCAAAATGCTCGCGCAGGTAGGCGCCCGAAGCATAATAGGACATCTGCCCGGCATCGAGCATGAGCGTGCCCCCGAGCAGTTCGCCCTGCCAATAAGCGAGCGCAAGGTCGCCTTCGCCCGCCGCGACAAGGTCGAACATCCGGTCCCAGCTTTCGCGTGACCGCGTCGCACGCCCCGCAACGCGTGCGTGCAATTCGCGAAAACTGTTGAAGGCGGCCGCATCGGGTCGCGACTGATCGACAAAGGCCAGGTCGAGGATCCGGCTGCCTTGCCGGACCTGTTGCCGGTGACCGCTCCGCAGCGCCCCCATCAGGGTTGCATCGTCATGCGCAAGGTCGACCAGAATAGGAAAGCTGCTTTCGGGCCAGACGCCCCGTTCGAGAAGGCGCGCGGTCAGGAATGCGTTGAACCGGGCATCGCCGGCCTGACGCAGCACGATCTTTTTCGCGCCCGCTTCGCGCGCCCGTTCGAACAATGTTCCCAGCAGGTCGCCCGCCAGTCGGCGCTGTACCTCGTCGGACAACCCCTGGCGGATCCACAGCTCGATCGCGAACTCATACCAGCTGAGGACATCCGCCTTTGCCGTATTGCACGGAACGACCGCCGCGAGTCCCTGATGGTCGGCGAAGCCGAAGCTGAGGTCGTCGATCTCGCGATCGATCGCCGCCTGATAATAGCGGACACCGCGCTTCGAAAAAGGCAGGCCGAAACCGGTATGCGCGAAATCGGGCAGGCTGGTCACGACGTTGATGGGATGGACCAGTTTCATCGGCGCGCTCCGGCAATGACGACGACCAGATCGTCGATCGATTGTCCGGATATGGCGTGGTGACACGGCAACAACACTGCCTGTTCCCATCGCGGATCGAACATGTTCCGGTTCCGGTCGACCTGATAGACGCCGGTTTCGAACCCCAGGGCCGCCGCGGCGCCCACCAGTTGCTTCGCCGCTTCTACGTCGGCGAAGACCGGCAGTGCATAGGGCAGCGTTCCGCGGCACATCGCCCGCCAGCCCGGTTCGAGCCAGGCCTCGGGGATCGAGTCGACAAGGCGGCGGGTGGATTCGGCGCGACTCTCGCCGATCGACGAGAGGCCGTCGACCGTGTCGGGCAGGCCGGTTAGTGCGGCCGGATTGCAGGCCGGGTGGAGAAGCGCGCGAAGATAGATTTCTTCGAGTTGTTCGGCTGCTCCGGACAGCCAGCCCTGCCGGTCATCCTCCCTTGCCGCGTCAGACATGGCCGCGGCCTGATCGCGCTGCTCGCGAAGCGCGACGGCCAGGGCATCGCTTTCGACGGCGAGGCCGCCGCACATGCCCGTCATACCCAGGAATTTGGGCAGGCTGAAGATCGCCATCGGCGAACGCCATGCGCGTTTTCCGCTTGCCGGATCTGCGAAAAAGCTGTGGCAGATATCCTCGATCACCGGACCTTCCGGCGTGCCGATCTGAATAAAGCCATATTGATGGATCAGCACCGTTGCCTGTGTTTCGCCTCGGTCGGTGACCGGGTCGACGGGGAAGGCGGCGCGGATCACCGCATCGAGCACGCACTGCGCAGTGCGCGGCGCGATGGCGACGCGGCTGCGATAGCGGTTCAGCCCGGAATGGCGCAGCGCGAGCAGCAATGCCGCGCGCCCCGAAGAAGTGAGCACGACGGGGCGGCCGAACCATTCGCCAAGCAGGGCTTCGCCTTCGGCGACCGACAGGGACGATCGGGCCGGCGTTGCGACGGGCGGAGAGAATCCGATGGGGCTCATTGCCGGGCTATGGCTTGACGATGACCATGTCTTCGCGGGTATTGCCGAAGGGCAGGTCCGGCGACTGCGGCATGATCCACACATCATAGCCATCGGCGCGCAAGGTCGATGCCATATCGAAGATCTGCGCATCGGTCAGCTGGCCGAGCATGCCCGCCGTCGCAAGGGTCCCGAAAGCTTCGGTTTCTTCGGCGGTTGCCTCGCTGCTGTCGCGAAGCTTGATCCATTCGGTCTCGAACGCCTGCCCCCGCGCGCTGGCGCGAAAGCGGCTGCGGCGATCGGCGTTGGGGATATCCGCAATGACGAGCCGCCCCTCGGGCGAAAGCAACCCGGCGGCGGCACGAACGAACGCGAGCGCGCTCGCATAGTCGGGATTGCACTGCATGACCGAATAAGCGACGATCCGGTCGAACGTTCCAGACAATATGGTTGCCGGGAAGCTGCCGCCGATCAGTTCGATGTTGGGAAGGTTGATCGTCCGACCCAGCGCGGCGACCACATCGGGATGATCGAGACCGACGACTTGTTCGGCAAGCTGGGCGAACGGGATCACCAGCAGCCCCGACCCGCACCCGATATCGAGGACGCGGTGATGCGGCTGGAGCTGCAGTTTGGGCAAAAGGTCCCCCAGAATGCGCCGTTCGGCTGCTTTCTGATAGCTGTAGCGCCCGGCACGGATCGTCCGATCCTCCGCCTGCCCCGCAATTGTCCCGAAAACTTCCTGAGAACTGTTAAAGGCTTGCGCCATCGAATCGCCCGTTTCTATCGCCCCGTTGCCCCGGCAATTAGACGTTTTTATTGTCCGCTGCCAGCGACTTGGCGTAGCCCTCGTTGCGATCGTGACCGGTCGTCGCGCCACCCAGCGCATCATAGGCGCGCAACAGGTCGAAGAGGTCGGCAGACAAGGCCTGGCGGCCCAGATAATCGACCATCGCGCGAACGGTTTGCAGGTCTTCCGGATAGTCCACCGTCCAGCGAAGCCCCGAGAGATCGATCGCGCATTCGATACTGGCCGAGCGGTCGCCGGCGAACTGCCTGATCCACGGCGTCACATGCTCGCGTTCGGACGCAAGCTTCGCTTCCCTTACCGCCCGGTTCAGCAGGTCGGCACCGAACGCCTCGCAATCGAGCCCGTCGGGATAGGTCGCCGGCACGCAATTCGACGCATAGAGCGCTTCGCCCGAAGCAATTTTCGCGACCACCCGGTCTATGAGCACCGGATCTATCAACGGGCAATCGCCGGTTAGCCGCACGACGATATCGGCACCTGCGAGTTCGGCGGCCATGCCGAACCGGGCAAGGACGTCGTCGAGCGGGCCGCGAACCACACGAACGCCAAGCCGTTCGACGGCATCTACCAGGGGATCGTCGGATGCCTCGACGCTGGTCGCGACGACGAGTTCGTCGATGGCGGTAGCGCGCCGGACGCGTTCGATCATGAATGCGATCAACGGCCGGTCCGCGAGCGGCATCAGGACCTTTCCCGGCAGCCGGCTCGACGACATGCGCGCCTGCAATATGGCAACGCTGCGTGGGCGGGTGACGTCGGTCATGACGGGTTTGCTCCTGGAGCTTCGGCACGTTCGATATGTATCACAAGCTGCTCGACCCCCTGCGCCACCTTTGCGACATTTTCGGGCGCCAGACATGCACGGGACGAAAAGGGATCGCTGATGTAGCCTGGATAGGAACGGCGGGCGATCGCTTGCAGCAAGCGCGCGCCCAATACCGGCGAACCAATGCCCGACCGGGGTTCGCCGAGAAGTTTTCGAACCGCCTCTTCGGGGGTCGCCGCGGCATGGTCCGGACAATTTTCGGTGATCACCGGATGGCGCACGGAAATGCATCTCCCGCGACCGAAAACGGCCTCGAAGCCGACGGTCCCGCAAATGGTAATCGCGCCGATACATTGGGCCATCGCGTCGGGCATGCGCATCGCGGCGGGGAGCAGGATGACGCGCGGTTCGCTGCGCGCAAACGCAAGCAGCTCGTCGGACATCTCATATTTCGGCTTCGGGTTGCACTTGATCGCGAGCTTCACGTTCGCGGGTGCCGCCGCGACGATCCGGCGCATGACGTCGACCTGATCGTTGTAGGGGCGGCCCCAGACATCGATATTGGCTTCGGGCGCCATTTGCATCGGATAGAGTATCGCCTGTTCGCCCGCCTCCACAGGCCGTTCGAGCGAGTGCCACTGCGCCAGCCGCTGCTTGACTCGCCGTTCGAGACGCCATTTGAGGAGAGGGCCGGGCGTGTTGTAGCGTTCGCCGCGCAGCCGCGCGAAAAAGACGCGGCCCCGCGTCCACGCCCACTCGAGCTTGCGCAGCATGAGCCCGATACGGCCGCGCTTGCGCATGTAGACCAATGCTTCGCGACCTTCGGCGACGCGCTGCGCGTAGCTCAGCGCCTCTTCTTCTGGATATTGGTAGCCCTCGCCTGCATAGGCTTCCTGCGTCACATCGCGGAAAAAGCAGAAGCGGTCCTGCGGATAGCGTTCGGCGGAGGGATGGAAATAGGGAATGCTGCGCCGCCGGGCTTCGGCCACGGCGAGCAGTTCGTGGAACAAGGTTCCTTCACCAAGCACGAGCCCGGGCTGAAAGCTGTCGAAGATGGCCCGATACTGCGCTTCGTAATGCGAATAATGCGCGTGACCGCTCTCGAAATACTGACGGCCGCGATCGGTCGCAAGCAGCGGCCATTCCTCGGGGTCCCATGCCGCAACGGCCGGGGCCGGGGCGGGGAAGGGCATGACGAAAACCTGCCCCGGCAGGCCGTCGGCGAACATCGGGTTCTGGACCGCCCACGCCACGACATGCCCGTTGGCTTCCAGCCGCGCCGCGATGGCGGACCAGAAGCGGGTCTTTTCCCGATTCTCGATAAATAGGATTCGCATGGCGCCGCTATAGCGGGGTCGATATCGCTGTCACGCGTCGGGAAAGAAGTCCGGGTTGAAGCAGCTCACCACGATGCGATCGCGCGGGGTCCCGTCGATCATATGGTGCCCCTTCAGCCGCCCTTCGATCACCCATCCGCCGCGGGTATAGGCCTTGACCGATCCTTCGTTGCCGTCGGCGATGCCGCCGCTGAGCTTGCGGATTCCATATTCCTTGAAGGCGATCTGGTTACCCGCCTTGATCGCCTCGGTTGCAAGGCCCTTGCCCCAGAATTCGCGGCGACCGATCACGGTGACGAGATCGGCGGTGCCGTGCATCCAGCTGATCGGGCCGAGTTTGACATTTCCGATATGCAGGCCGCTTTCGTTGTCGATCACGGCATACATGAAATAGGCGCGGGTTTCGAAGCCCTGACGCAGATAGTCACGGGCGTCCTGTACCGAAAATCCGCGCGAATCGAGGTATTCGGTGACGGTCGCATCACGAAACCAGCTGACATATTCCTCGGTGATATCGTCTTCGGTCATCAGGCGCAGCGAAACGCGATTTGAATCGGTCATTTTCTTAAATAGTCCCCCATTTGGCCGGATTGATCAGGATCGGATCGTTCGAACCGATATGATGAGCCCCCATCAATTCCGGGTGTCGCAGCGATGCCGCGACAACCTCGTCGAGCTCGGACTTTTTCTGGACGCCAACCACCACCCGGTCGATGGCGTCCTGCCCGAGGACGAACTCCAACGCCGCAGCAAGCGGCGTGGTTCCGCATCTTGCCACAAATTCGCGAAATTGTTCCAGAGCCGGGCGAAACCGCTGCAGATTCTCCGGAAGGCTATCGGGGCTCGACAATGCGAAGCCCTGCAGAAATATCGACCTCGCGTGGATTTCGACACCCTGGTCCTTCAGCCGGGCGAGGGCGCCGGTCGAAATGGCGCGCTGGTCGAAGATATTGACCGGGAGTTGCACGGCACGGATCGGAAAACGGGCCGCGATCGCGAGCGCCTCTTCATGATCGTAAACCGATACGCCGAGCGCGCGTACCTCGCCGCGATCCCGTGCGGCTTCCGCTGCATGCCATGCCGCGCTTCCCGTCTCGCCAAGGAGGTCCGGTGCCGAATGAAACAGCAGCGTATCGAGGCGGTCGGTACCGAGCGCGTTGCGGCTGGCGGATATACTTGCCGCGACCGCCGCGGGGACATCGGGTTCGCCAGCCAGCGCGCGGATCTTGGTGACGACGCGAAACCGGCTGGGTGCACCGTGACGACCGAGAACCGCTTCGCTGGTGCCATAGGCCCGCGCCGTATCCAGCGTGTCGATACCCGACTCTTCGGCGCTGTGCAGGATGGCAGTGACTTCGTCGTCGCCCACCTGGCCGCCCGGATTGAAGGCGCCGTAATCGAGCCCGAACTGGACCGTGCCGAGCGCCAGCTTCATGCCAGCAAAGCGGCCAAGGTCGCGATCACGCGATCCTGATCGGCATCGGTGAGCGTCGGGAACATCGGGAGCGAGAGCGCACGGGCGTAATAGTCCTCCGCCGCAGGAAAATCGCCCGGTCGGAAGCCCTGCTGAAGGTAGAAGGGCTGGGTGTGGATCGGAATATAGTGGATATTCACCCCAATGGCCGCGGCGCGCATGCCGTCGAATACCGCCTTGCGCCGGCTCGCATCGTCGAGTTGTACTGGATAGAGATGAAGCCCGCTGCGCCGCCCCGATGCCCGAACGGGCGTGCGAAGCGGAAGACCGGCAAGACCCGTGCCATAGCGATCGGCGATGCGATGCCGCCGATCGATGAATTCGGCAAGCCGGTTCATCTGCGACGCGCCAAGCGCGGCCTGCATATCGGTCATGCGATAGTTCAGGCCAAGATCGATCTGCTGGTAATACCAGGCGCCCTCGGACTCCCCGCTCATCTCGGCGGCATTGCGCGTGATACCGTGCGTACGCAGGCGTGCGAGTTTAGCCGCCAGATCGGGATCGTTGGTCATCGTCGCGCCGCCTTCGGCCGTCGTGACGATCTTTACCGGGTGGAAGCTGAATACCGCTATGTCGCTATGTTCGCAGGCGCCGATCATTTTTGCGCCATAACTGCCGCCGATCGCGTGGCTGGCATCCTCGATCACGCGAAAGCCATATCGCTTCGCGAGCGCGCCTATTTCGGCCATATCGGCCGGCTCACCGGCGAAATGCACGGGGATGACGATCTTGGGTAGCGTGCCGTCGCGCTTAGCCGCTTCGAGCTTCCCGGCCAGCTTGCTCACGCTCATGTTGAGCGACACGGGATCGATGTCGACAAAGTCGACGCGCGCACCGCAATAGAGCGCGCAATTGGACGATGCGACGAAGCTGTTCGGTGACGTCCAGACCGTATCGCCGGGGCCTGCGCCAAGCGCGAGGCAGGCTATGTGCAGCGCGGCGGTCGCGTTGCACACGGCAATCGCGTGCGCCGCGCCTGTCGCGTCCTTGAGCGCCGCCTCGAACCGCTCGATCGCGGGTCCCTGCGTCAGCCAGTCGGACTGGAGAACTGCGACGACCGCGGCGACATCGTCGTCCGAGATCGCCTGCCGTCCATAGGGAATGAACGTCTCAGTCGGGTGCATGTTCGTCGGCCAGCGCCCTGATTTCTTCGACGGTCAGGAAGTCCGGGTTCGACCCACTTTCATAATGGAAATCGGGCGCGACCATCTTTCCGGCGTTCGTCGCGCTCTCGCCGATGAACTTTTCGACATCCCAGAGCGGCGTTGCCGGAAGGATCACATAATAATTGTCGAATTCGACCGTGCTCAACGCGTCGGTGACCGTGATCATCTCCTCGTGCAGCTTCTCGCCCGGACGGATGCCAACGATGTTTGTGGGCACGCCCGGCGCGATGGCTTCGGCGACGTCGAGGATGCGGTAGGAGGGGATCTTGGGAATGAAGATTTCGCCGCCCCAGGTGCAGTCGAGCGAGTTGAGAACGAAGTCGACACCCTGTTCGAGGGTGATCGAAAAACGCGTCATCGCTTCGTCGGTGATCGGCATGACCGGGCTGTCGGCGCGCGCCTTTTCGCGGAAAAAGGGAATGACGCTGCCGCGGCTGCCCATCACATTGCCGTAACGGACGACGCAAAGGCGCAGGTCGCGTCCACCGACATAGTTGTTCGCGGCGACGAACAGCTTGTCCGAGCACAGCTTGGTCGCGCCATAGAGGTTGATCGGAGCTGCGGCCTTGTCGGTCGACAGCGCCACGACCCGCTTCACGCCGTTGGCCCGTGCCGCTTCGATGACATTCTGCGCGCCGAGAACATTCGTCTTGATACATTCGAACGGGTTGTACTCGGCCGCCGGAACCTGCTTCAGCGCCGCGGCGTGAATGACGACGTCGACGCCTTCGCAAGCAAGGCGCAGCCGCTCGGCGTCGCGCACGTCGCCGATGAAAAAGCGCAGGCGCTTGCGATGCGTTTTCACCCAGTCGAGCTGCTCCATCTCGAACTGCTTCAGCTCGTCGCGGCTGAAGATGATCACGCGCTGGACGTCGGTCGTCTCGAGGATACGCTTGATGAAGGCTTTGCCGAACGAACCGGTCCCGCCGGTCACCAAAATCGACTTGTAGTTGAATTTCGACATATTCACAGGATCACCCACTTATTTGGCCCCATAGCCGTTGAGCATGACTTGCAGGGTCTTGATCGCGATCAGCGCATCAAGCCACAGCGAAAAATTCTTGATGTAGTAGAAGTCGTATTCGAGCTTTCTCTGGATCGCGTCGAGTTCGGTCACGTGCCCCTGATGGACCTGCGCCCAGCCGGTAATCCCCGGTCTGATGATGTGGCGGTACGCATAAAAGGCAATACGCTGCTGGTAAAGCTCGGAGAGTTCGATGGCCTCGGGCCGCGGCCCGATCCAGCTCATCTCGCCTTTCAGGATGTTGATGAGCTGGGGCAGTTCGTCGATGCGGCTGCGCCGCAGGAACGAGCCCAGACGGGTGATGCGTGGATCGCGGTCGCGCGTGACCGCGGCGGATTCCTGTTCGTCGGCCGCAGGCGCGCCATGATACATGGTGCGGAACTTGTAGACCTTGAACGACCGCGCACGATAGCCGATGCGCTGCTGCGTGAAGAGCGCCGGGCCGGGGCTGTCGAGGCGGATGATCACCGCGACCAGCAGCATGGGAATGGCGAGGATGACGAGGGCGATCAGCGCGACGACGCGGTCGACCGCATCCTTGCCCCGGGCGTAGATGCTGTTCGGCGTCAGCGTTCCGAAGCTATTCTCGGACAGATGCTCGACGCGGACGCGGCCCGTGAGCGTTTCCATCAAATTCTTGTAATGATAGACCTTTACGCCGCCGAGCGCGGCCTTGGCGAAATAGTCGTCAACGCTCGCCGGGTGCTGCGCGTGCAGGTCCGCGACGATGATCGTGTCGTCGGAATCCGGAATGCGGCTCAGGTCGGCGGCGATCACCGGCGCACGCAGGACGCTCTTGATCCGGTCGACCTTTTCGCTTGGGACGAGGATATATTTGCCTTTGTCGCTCGGCTTGAAAAAGACTTCGAAAAGCATCGCGAGCAGCGTCGATATCACGAATCCGAGCGCAAAAATGATGGTGCTGTAATTTTCACGGAAAAAGAGGATGACCGCGCCGCTTGTCGCAAAACTCGCCGAATAGATCGGCAAGATCACCTCGACACCGCGAACGATAGCGAATTTCTTCATTTCGTGCAGGACGAAGCGCGCGAGAAGGATCGATATCACGATATAGGTCATCGCGTTCACGATGTTGTCGGAGTGGATCGACACGGTAGGCGACAGCGCATCATAGGCGAGCGAGGGCACCACGGCGCCAAGCGCAATGGCAACCGCGACCTGTACAAGGCCGTTCCTGAAAATGCTGGCGACGAGTTTCATCAATTAGTCCGCATGACTCTTGCTCGCTGTGTCGAAAAACAGAGCGATTGATTGGGCGTGGAAATTCTTCACTTTAAGATATTGATACCCCCGACTGCGTTCAGGCTAACTCGGAGCCGCACCGCGTTCTTCATAACGCAGGTACCAACGCAGAAATTCTTTCACTCCTGTGACGATAGACACACGCGGCGCGAAACCCAGGTCCGATGAAATATCGGTTATATCTGCATATGTTTCATATACATCCCCGTCTTGCATGGGAAGCAGATTCAATTTTGCCGATTGACCGCAAGCCTGTTCAATCGCGGCGATCAGGTCCATCAGCGGCTCGGGTTGACTGTTGCCGATATTGTAGAGGCGGTGCGGCGTCGTGAAGCCGCCCGGTTTCGGCTGCCCGTCGTCTGTGGGCGGGCTGTCGAGGCTGGCGATCACGCCGTCGATAATGTCGTCGATATAGGTGAAATCGCGCTTCATATCGCCGCGATTGTAAACGTCGATCGGCTTGCCGGAGAGGATGTTCGTAGTGAACTTCCAGAGCGCCATGTCGGGGCGCCCCCATGGCCCATATACGGTAAAAAACCGCAGTCCGGTTTGCGGGACGCGGAAAAGATGCGCGTAGGTTTCGCTCATCAGCTCGTCGGCGCGCTTGGTGGCGGCGTAGAGCGAAACGGGGTGATCAACTCTATCCTCCACGCGAAACGGCATAGCCTTGTTGGCGCCGTAAACCGAGGAAGACGACGCATAGACGAGATGCGCAACGCGCCGATGCCGCGCGAGTTCCAGAATATTTACATGGCCGGCAACATTCGAGCGGACATAGGCTCGGGGATTGTCAATCGAATAGCGGACGCCCGCCTGTGCCGCGAGATGGACGATCCGGTCAAATTCGTCATTTTTCAAAGCGCTGTCGAGCGCGTCGGCGTCACCGATATCGACGCGGTGGATCGTCAACCGGTCGTCTGCGATCCGCTCGAGCTCGGCCACCCGTGCCTCTTTCAGGGCCACCGGATAATAGTCGTTGAAATTGTCGACCCCGATCACCGTTTCGCCGCGCGCGAGAAGCCGCGCCGCGGTGTGCATGCCGATGAAGCCTGCGATTCCAGTAACCAGAACGGTCATGTCAATTCGGTCCCCTGTTGCCGTCGCTGCCGGTCACGATAACGCGCTTCGGCAGGCTGAATGGCCGATGTCCTGCCATCGCCTTGTGATCGGGATCACTGGAGACGAAATTCGGCGCTGTCAAAGGGCTATCAAATTTGGGGGCGGGTCCGCGCAGCGCGAGCCCAGCGGCCGCCTGGCGCTTGGTCTCGATCTCGACGGATGATCCCGAGATGAATCGTAGCTAACCGCGACGCCGGCTGGCTACAACCTGTCCGGCCTTGCATTCATGGCATCAACGCTCGACATAGGGCGTCTGGGGAGCCGTGATGGATTTTGCCTTCGATAATAGTTTTCACGATGCGATGGACGGCTTCTACGCGCCGGCGGAGGCCGCTCGACCATCCGCGCCGCGCCTCCTGATTTTCAATCAGGCGCTTGCCGAACGACTAGGCATCGATACGGCGGGCGCAACCGACGAACGGCTGGCGCGCATTTTTTCAGGGCAGGAGCTTCCCGAGGGCGCCGAACCGCTCGCCTTTGCCTATGCCGGGCACCAATTCGGCCATTTTTCGTCACAGCTCGGCGACGGCCGTGCGCTGTTGATCGGCGAGATCGTCGCGCCCGACGGGGCGCGGTTCGATGTCCAGCTGAAGGGATCGGGACCGACTGCCTTCTCGCGCAATGGCGATGGCAAGGCGGCGATCGGGCCGGTGCTGCGCGAATTCCTCGTATCGGAAGCGATGGCGGCGATGGCAGTTCCGACGACGCGTTCGCTGGCGGCGGTTGCTACCGGCGACCGCGTGCAGCGTGAGCGAGCTCACCCCGGCGCGGTGTTGACGCGGATCGCGAGCAGCCACATCCGCGTCGGCACCTTTCAGTTCTTTGCCGCCCATTTCGGGGTCGAGCATGTCACCCAGCTGTCGAATTACAGCATAGGGCGCCATTTTCCTGATCTGGCCGATGCGCCCAACCCGCATCTGGCGCTGCTCGATCGCGTCATCGCACTGCAGTGCGAGCTGGTCGCGCACTGGCTGGGCGCCGGGTTCATCCATGGTGTGATGAACACCGACAATGTCGCGATCAGCGGCGAGACAATCGATTATGGCCCCTGCGCCTTCATGGATCGCTTTGCGGTCGAAACGGTGTTCAGCTCGATCGATGCGAACGGCCGCTACGCCTATGGCCGCCAGCCGCAGATCATGCACTGGAACATGGCACGGTTTGCCGAGGCCTTGCTGCCCGCGATCCATGCGGTCGATCCTGGCGATGTCGATAGCGCCAAGGCGCTTGTCGATGCGATCCCCGAGCGCTTCCGGAGCGCGTGGTTCACCCGGATGCGCTCCAAGCTGGGGCTGGCGCAGGCCGATGAAGCCGATGTCGCGCTGATCGACGCGCTGTTCGCCGAACTCGAGCAGCATGCGGTCGATTTCACCTCCTTTTTCCGCGCGCTCGCGCAGTTGCTGCGCGGCGACGGTTCGATGTTGGAGGCGTTGCTGCCGAACGCCGACGCGATGGCGCCATGGATCGCCGACTGGTGGGCGCACCTCGAGCGCGAAACGATCGCGCCGCTGGAGCGCGCTGACGCGATGGACGCGGTGAACCCTCTCTATATCCCGCGCAACCATCAGGTCGAAGCTGCGCTGGCTGCTGCGGAGGGCGGCGATATGGCGCCGTGGCTCGAATTGCTCGAGGTCGTCCGCAATCCTTATGTCGCACGGGCCGACTGGGCCGGTTATGCCGAACCCGCTCCCGCCGATGCGGGGCCGTACACCACTTTCTGCGGCACCTGAAAGAACCTCCGCGCATTGATGGTTGCCGGAGTTGAGCGAACGGGTTCCGACTGTTAGGGAGCAGCCCTCGCGTGACGAAGGAACAATGAAGGTGCCGAACTCTCCGGTAAAAATCGCAGTCGTCGGTACCGGCTATGTCGGCATTTCGAACGCGGTGCTGCTCGCGCAGCACAACCGTGTCGTCGCACTCGATATCGATAGCCGCAAGGTCGACCAGATCAACGCGCGCGTGTCGCCGATCGCGGATCCGGAGATCGAGGATTATCTGGCGAACCGTGAGCTCGACCTTGTCGCGACGACCGACCGGCGGACCGCCTATGACGGCGCCGATTTCGTCGTCGTGGCAACGCCGACCGATTATGATCCCGAGAGCAATTATTTCAACACGGGATCGGTCGAATCGGTGATCGCCGATGCGCTGAAAATGGCGCAGGGCGCGATGATCGTCGTCAAATCGACCGTTCCCGTCGGCTTCACCGACCGGATGCGCGCCGAGCATGACAGCGATGCAATCGTCTTTTCGCCCGAGTTCCTGCGCGAAGGGCGCGCGCTGTTCGACAATCTCCACCCGTCGCGGATCATCATCGGCAACACGCATCCGCGCGCCGCGGAATTCGCCAACCTGCTGCTGAATGCGTCGCTAAAGCCCGATGCAACGGTGCTGCAGACCGGCAACACCGAGGCCGAGGCGATCAAGCTGTTCGCCAACACTTATCTCGCGATGCGCGTCGCCTTCTTCAACGAGCTCGACACCTATGCCGCGATGCACGGTGCGGATTCGCGCCAGATCATCGACGGGGTCGGCCTCGATCCGCGGATCGGCCAATTTTATAACAATCCGTCCTTCGGCTATGGCGGCTATTGCCTGCCCAAGGACACGAAGCAAATGCTCGCGAACTACAAGGACGTGCCGCAAAACCTGATCCAGGCGATCGTGTCATCGAACACGACGCGCAAGGATTTCGTCGCGTCCGAGGTGTTGAAGCGCAACCCGCGCGTCGTCGGGATCCATCGGCTGGCGATGAAGGCCGGGTCGGACAATTTTCGTGCCAGCAGCATCCTGGGCGTGATGAAGCGGATCAAGGCCAAGGGCATCGAGGTCATCATCTATGAACCGCTGCTCGACGAACCGACGCTGTTCAACTCTCGGGTCGTGAACGATCTGGCCGCATTCAAGGTCGAGGCCGATGTGATCATCGCCAACCGGGTGGGTGACGAACTGGCCGATGTGATCGACAAGGTTTACAGCCGCGACCTGTTCGGGGTCGATTCCTGATCGGTGGAACTTGATCGCCGCGGGCTCGTTGAGGATGGGTAACCCATCGAGCGGGCAGGGGAAATGCGACGAAATGATGGGGCTCGGGGACCTTTCAGCCATAGAAACGGGTTGCGCCATCGCAGCGGGCAAGCCACACACGCATCATTGGCGGGCCACAGATGCATGATCTTGAAACACCCTGTGAAAGCCACTCCCGCCGGTCGCACCAGGCGCGGCGTTTGCTGATCGTTTCAACTTCCGTTCTGGGCATGGGCTGGGCTGCGTCGGCGCAGGCGCAGCAGGTGGAACCGCCGGCCGTCGTTCGGACACTTCCAACCGCGATCGATGAGCCGATCGCGACGCCCACGCCGCCGCCGCCCGACGCGCAGCTGCCGGCCGTCGAGCCGATCATCGAAGACGACGAGTTCGAAAAGGCGATTCCGCCGATCAGCGCCGAGGACGATGCGGAGCTCGATCGCCCGCTCGAATCGATCGCGGATTTCGAAAAGAGACAGGCCGCCGAGGCGGCCAAGAGCGCCGCGACCAGCGGCGAGGCGACCGTCGAAGCCCAGCCGCCAAAGGTCGACGGCGTCCCCGTACCCGCGCTTGCCGACGGCGATGCCGTCGAAGCGATCGGCGACGCGCCCATCAGCGACAGCGAACTGGCCGCACCGCTTCCGCCACTCGAAAATTTCAACGTCGAGCCGGTTGTCTTCGCCGAGGCCGAGGACGACAAGGACAATGTCAGCATCGCCTATTCGGTGCAGGTCACCGGGCTGGACGCGGCCGACGACAGCACCGATGTCGACCTAGCCGACCTGTTCGGCGACCTGTCGGCGCTCTACGACGGCGATGGCAAGGCCGACAATGCGGCGATGGTCCGCGCGCGCCTGTCGGCCGATGGCGAGTTGATGCAGCGCATCCTCGCGTCGGAAGGCTATTATGATGCGGTCGTCGACACCCGGATCGATCGTGGCGAGAGAGAAGAAGGGCAAGACCGGCAGGAGCGCCAGCGCCGCCCGATCACGGCGGTGATCGACGTCAAACCGGGCAAGCGCTACACGCTCGCCGATATCATCATCGACGCCGCGCCGACGGTTCCCCCGGGCCTGATCGCCGACAATTTCCCCCTCGCGGTTGGCGAGCCCATCGTCGCGCAGCGCATTCAGGGCGCCGAGGCCGCGATCGCGCTGAAGCTGCCGGAAGAAGGATATCCTTTTGCCAAGGTCGGCCAGCGCGACATCCTGCTCGATGGCGCGACCGGCGATGGCGTCTATACCTTGCCCGTCGACATCGGCAAACGATCGCGTTTCGGCGGGATCGAAACCACCGGCGACCTCGCTTTCGACGCCGAGCATGTCGCGATCCTGGCGCGCTTCAAACGCGGCGACCTTTATGACAGTCGCAAGGTCGACGACCTGCGGCAGGCGCTGGTCGCGACCGGCCTGTTCGCAACCGTCGCCGCCGAACCGCAGGCAACCGGCGAAAGCGCTGGCGACGGGACCGAATATGTGACGATGCTGGTCACCCAGCAGGCCGGCCCGCCGCGGACGATCGCGGCGAGCGCGGGCTACGGTACCGGCCAAGGCCTCAGGATCGAGGGCAGCTGGACGCACCGCAATTTCCTGCCGCCCGAAGGCGCGTTGATCTTTCGCGGCGTCGCGGGGACGCAGGAACAAGGCGTCGGCGCGACGCTGCGTCGCTCGAACGCCGGGCGCCGCGACCGCACCTTCGAACTCGTCACCGAGGTTTCGCGAAGCAATTATGACGCGTTCAATGCGATTACCGGCCGCGTCGGCGCGCGGGTCAGTTATGATTCGACCCCGATCTGGCAGAAGAAATTCACCTATGCCTATGGCGCCGAACTGATCGCGACACGTGAGGATGATTATGACTTCGTCGCGGGCGACCGGAGCTATGATTTCTATACCATCCTTGGCCTGACGGGGCAGGTCGGGATGGATCGCACCGACAGCCTGCTCGACCCGACCAAGGGATTCCGCGTCACCGCGCTGATCCAGCCGGAAGGTTCGCTCGCCGGGCGTTTCTCGCCTTATGCGCGGGCGCGACTCGACGTGAGCGGCTATTATCCGGTGACCGACAGCATCGTGCTGGCGGGACGCGTCCGCGTCGGATCGATCCTGGGCGCGGCGCGCGAACGGCTTGCCCCGTCGCGGCGCTTCTATGCCGGCGGCGGCGGATCGGTGCGTGGCTTCGGCTATCAGGAACTGGGACCCAAGGATCCGAACAACGATCCGATCGGCGGCCGCAGCGTCAACGAGGCCGCGTTCGAGGCGCGGTACCGGTTCGGCAATTTCGGGGTCGTCGGGTTCGTCGATGCGGGACAGGTGTATCGCGGTTCGACGCCCGACTTTTCGAACCTGCGTTTCGGCGCGGGTATCGGCGCGCGCTATTACACCAATTTCGGCCCGATGCGTTTCGACATCGCGACGCCGATCGCGCGCAAGCCGGGTGAAGCTCGGGTCAGTGTCTATGTCTCGATCGGACAGGCGTTCTGATGGCCGAGGACGCCGCCTTCGACGCCGAAGAGACCGCCCCGGCGAAAAGCCGATCGTGGCCGCGAACCATCGCGCGCTGGATCGGGATGACGCTGCTTGGGCTGATCTTGCTCTTTGCGCTATTCCTTATCGGGCTCAACAGCGACGCCGGGCGCCGTTTCGTCGTCACCCAGATCGAAAAATATGAATTCGAAAACGGGATGAAGATCGGCATCGGCCGGCTCGACGGATCGCTTTACGGCCAGATGATCATTCGCGATTTCACCCTCTCGGACCCCAAGGGCGTGTTCCTCGCGTCGCCCGAAGTGCGGGTCGACTGGCGGCCGGTCCGCTATCTTGCGAACCATGTCGATGTCCGGTCCGCAACCGCCGCGACGATGACGATGCGCAGAATGCCCGAATTCAGGCCGGTTCCCGATACGGGCGAGCCTCTGCTTCCCGATCTCGACGTCGATGTCGGATTGCTGCGCGTGGACCGTTTCGTCTTCGAACCTGCGGTGGCGGGTGAGCGACAGGTCGCGACGCTTAACGGCAAGATCATGATCGCCGACCGCCGGGCGCAGGTGACGGCAAACGCAGCGACGATCAGCGGGGGCGGCGGGCAGGGCGATACGCTAAAACTGTTGCTCGACGCGGTGCCCGAACAGAACCGGCTCGCGGTGACGCTCGATGTTTCGGCGCCGAAGGGCGGTGTTCTCGCCGCCATGGGCGGCTTCGAGGAGACGCTGACCGCCAAGCTCGATGGCCGTGGCGACTGGAAGGCCTGGAACGGCAATCTGACCGCAAACCTCGGCGCCGCACCGCTCGCGCGCGTGGCGTTGACCGGACGCGACGGGACTTTCGCGGCAAAGGGCGCCGCGCAGGCCTCGCGGATGTTCGCCGAAGGTCCGGTCGCGGAAATATTGGGCAGCGAAACTGCCATCGACCTGACCGCGAAGCTCGACAAGCGCAAGGCCGCGGTCGACGGCCGTCTGTCGTCGGACGCGGCGGAGCTTGGCATCAGCGGTGGCGTCGACCTCGGCGCCAACCGCTATGAAGGGTTGCAACTCGCGGTCAACATATTGCGGCCGGGCGCCATCGCGCCGGCGGTGCGCGCGAACGGCCTGCGGGCAATCGCGACGCTCGATGGTGAATTCGCGCTGCCGACGGTCGATTATCAGGCAAACGCCAACAGCCTGGCGGTCAACGATATCATCGTCGAGGGGCTGAGTCTTGCCGGCAAGGCGCGCGTCGATGCCGACCAGATCGTGATCCCGGTCGCGGGCCGTGCCGCGCGCATTCGCGGGCTCGACACCGTCGCCGGCGGCACGCTCGTGCAGGTTCGGCTCGACGGCGACCTCGCCTATAGCGACGGGCGCATCCTCAGCGACAATCTACGCCTCCGCTCGCCGCGTATCGATGCCAAGGCGATCCTGATCGCCGATCTCAACAAGGGCTTCTATACCGGGGCGATCGACGGACGGATCAACGATTATCGCATCGAAAGCGTCGGGATTTTCGATATCGACACCGATGCGGACCTGAAGACCGCGCCGCGCGGCGGGTTCGAGATTGTCGGCCGCGTCCGGGCCCGATCGACGCGCCTGTTCAATTCGGGTGTCCGCGACTTCCTCGGCGGCAATGCGACAGCGTCGAGCGACGTGCGCTATGGCACCGACGGCGTCGTCCGTTTCGCCAACCTGCGCATGTCCGCCCCGCGCCTGCGGATTACCGGCGGGCAGGGGAGCTATGCGCCGAACGGGCAGATCCAGCTGACGGCACGCGCCAATTCGACCGACTATGGCCCCGTCGGCGTCCAGCTTGCCGGGACGATCAGCGATCCGCGCGCGGTTGTGACCGCCGAGCGTCCTGGACTCGGCATCGGCCTTGCCAAGCTTGTGGCGCGCATCAACGGCGCCCCGAACGGCTATCGCCTCGCCGCGACGGGCGAGACCGATTACGGCCCCTTGTCGGCCGATGTCCTTTTGCTGATGACGAAAGGCCCGCTGACGATCGATATCGAACGCGGCGACCTGTCGGGCATCGGGTTCAAGGGACGACTGGTGCAGAGCGATGCTGGGCCGTTCGTCGGCCAGCTCGATGCGTCGGGGCAGGGGCTTGGCGGCCTCGTCCGCCTGAGCGCGGCGGGCAAATATCAGGCGGCGGCGATCAACGTCCGCGCAAACAATGTCGTGCTGCCGGGGGGGGCACAGCTTTCGGTCGGCTCGGCGATCGTCGACGCCGATGTGACGCTGTACGATACGCCGCACGTCGTCGCCGATATCCAGATCGCGCAGACGCGCATCCGCGAATTCGATATCGCCGTCGGCAGGGTCAAGATCGACTATCGCGACGGCAGCGGCCGCGCGCAGGCGCTGGTCGAAGGCACCAACGGCGTGCCGTTCCGCATCGCCGCCAATGCCGACCTGAAACCCGAATTGTGGCGCGCGTCGGTGCAGGGCCGCGCGACGGGGATCAATTTCCGCACCACATCGCCCGCGCGGATCATCCCCGGCGCCGATGCCTATGAATTGCTGCCGACGACGGTCAATCTGGGGCGCGGCAGCAGCGCGCGGATCGCCGGGCGCTTCGGCGACGGCATCATGCTCCAGAGCCGCCTCGAACGTGTCAATATGGCGATCCTCAACGCCGTCTATCCCGATATGGGCCTTGGCGGTCGCGCATCGGGAAGCCTCGATTTCGAACAGGCTAATGCCGACAGCTTCCCGCGCGCCGACGCACGGCTGACGATCACCGGATTCACGCGCACGACGGCCGCGTCCGTCAGCCAGCCGGTCGACGTCAATTTCGCGGGCAAGCTGCTGAGCGACGGCGGCGAGGCGCGCGCGGTTATGCGCAAGCGCGGTAGCGTGATCGGACGGATGCAGGCGTCGCTGCGTCCGCTTGGCGCGGGGGCTGGCAGCTGGACCGAACGGCTGATGGCCGCCCCGCTGGGCGGCGGCATCCGCTATAATGGTCCTGCAGACACGCTCTATTCCTTTTTCGGTCCCGCCGATCAGCATGTCACCGGCCCGATCGCGGTCGCCGCCGATTTCAGCTGCAGCGTGTCCGACCCCTGCCTGAACGGCGTCGTGCGCGGGAAGGACATGGTCTATGAGAACCAGACCTATGGCACGCGTCTGACGAACATGGTCGTGAACGGCCGTTTCACCGGCAACCGGCTGGAGATCGAGCAGCTCACGGCGACGGCGGGCGACGGCAGCGTCCAGGCGAAGGGCTTTATCAGCCTTGCATCGGCCGACGGTTACCCGATGAATATTTCGGCGACGCTCGACAATGCGCGGCTCGCGCGCAGCGAGAATATCGCCGCGCGCGCGACGGGCAATCTGACGCTCGAAAAGGTTGCCGGACAGACGGCCTTGCTGTCGGGCAGCCTGCGTCTTCCCGAAACGCGGTACCGGATCGTGCGCGAAGGCGCGGCGCAGGTGCCGGTGCTGACCGGCGTTCGCCGCAAGCCGGCGGCGGGCCGTCCGCGTATCAGCGGCGATGGGCTGGCAGCGGTCGGCGGCAGCCTGTTCGATCTCATCCGGCTCGACATCGCGCTGAAGGCGCCCGACGAGATATACGTCTCCGGCATGGGGCTCGAATCCGAATGGAAGGCCGACATCGTGCTGCGCGGGACGACCGAGGCGCCGCGCGTGACGGGCGAGATCGAGCTGGTGCGCGGGACGCTGGGCTTCGCGGGGCGTTCGTTCGAATTGCAGGAAGGCCGGGTGACTTTCCCGACCGGCGACGCGTTCGATCCGGCGATCCGCCTGCTTGCAAGCGACACGATCGAAACGGTGACGGTCAATGTCAGCGTCACGGGACGCGCCAGCAATCCGCAGATCGCATTCTCGAGCGTTCCCGGCCTGCCGCAGGACGAAATCGTGTCGCGCATCCTGTTCGGCGATTCGATCACGACGCTGTCGCCGTTGCAGGCGGTGCAGCTGGCGTCGTCGCTCAACACGCTAAGCAGCGGGGGCGGGGGATTGAGCCCGCTCGGCGCGTTGCAATCGGCGACCGGGATAGACCGGCTGCGCATTCTCGGCCCCGACGATACCGTCGGGCGCGGCGCGGCGCTCGCCGCCGGGCAGTATATCACCAAGGACATCTATCTGGAGGTGATCACCGACGCGCGCGGCTATACGGCGACGCAGCTCGAAATCAGTCTGACGCCGGCGCTGTCGTTGCTCAGCCAGGCCGGCGGTTCGGGCCAGTCGAACCTCAGCATCCGTTATCGCAAGGATTATTGATGCGCGCCGCCTTTATGTCGGTTCCCCTGCTGCTGCTCGCGGCCTGCAAGGACGAACCGCGTTTCGACGATCGCTACGACAAGGCGGCAAAAGAGATTGAGGCGCGCGCGAAGGCGATGGACGCCGATATCGCGAAATCGGATCAGGCAGCTACTGCGGCGTCAAAGGACTTGTCTGAAGTCGCGAAGCCGTCTAACCCGCCGCCGTCATCTGGGGAGTAGCCAGCCGTCCTTCGGGGCGGGCCGCCGCGTCAACATACTTGGCCGAGAGGTCATGGTGCGGTGGGAACGGGGGACCGTTCGGGCGAGACCAATGGCATCGACCTTCGTCCGGGCCGGGCGGCGGGTTCGGTGTCTATTGGAATCGCAGCCGTCCGGCCCCGGAGTATCCCATGGAAGCCCTGTTCACCTCGACCGCGGTCGTCGCACTCGCCGAAATCGGCGACAAGACACAATTGTTGGCGATCCTGCTCGCGGCGCGCTTTGGCCGTCCGGTGCCGATCATCCTTGGCATATTGGTCGCGACGCTGGCCAATCATGCGCTGGCGGCCCTGCTCGGCGCGTCGGCGGCGGCTTTGCTCGACAGTCCGGTTTTTCGCTATGCGATCGGTCTGTCGTTCGTCGCGATGGCGACATGGACGCTCATCCCCGACAAATTCGACGATGACGAAGCGCCCAAGCCGCGCTTCGGGGCGTTCCTGACAACGCTTGTGGCCTTCTTTCTCGTCGAAATGGGCGACAAGACACAGGTCGCGACGATCGCGCTGGGCGCGCAATATAAAAATGTCTTGGCGGTGACAGCGGGAACGACGCTCGGCATGATGATCGCCAATGTCCCTGCGATCTTCCTCGGCAACGAACTGCTCAAACGCGTCGACCTCGCCAAGGTTCGTGTGGTCGCAGCAGCCTTGTTCCTCGTGATTGGCCTGTGGGTGCTCGCGCAGACTGCGTGCTGGCTCGGCTAGTCGGCGTTGCGCGTCGCGAGCATGCGTTCGAAGCGCCAGCTCGACGCACACATGGCGTCGAGGTCGCGGCTCGCCTTCCAGCCCAGTTCGCGTTCGGCGCGTTCGGGGCTGGCGAAACAGCTCGCGACGTCGCCATCGCGGCGCGGCGCGATGCGATAGGGGACACGAACGCCGTTTATGCGCTCGAACGCCTCGACCATCCCGAGCACCGAATAGCCCTGGCCCGTGCCGAGGTTCCACGTCGACAGCGGCTGGTTGGCGTTGGCGATCACATCAAGCGCGGCGACATGTCCGTCGGCGAGGTCGACGACATGGATATAGTCGCGGACGCCGGTTCCGTCGGGCGTGTCATAATCGTCGCCGAACACCGATAGTTCGGCCAGCCGTCCGGCGGCGACGCGACTGATGAAGGGCATCAGATTGTTGGGAATGCCATTCGGATTTTCTCCGATCAATCCGCTGTCATGCGCGCCGACCGGGTTGAAATAGCGCAGGATTGCGATGCGCCAGTCGGGGTCGGCTGACGCAACGTCGGCAAGCATCTCCTCGATCATCAGCTTGGTACGCCCATACGGGTTGGTCGCCGATGTCGGATGATCTTCGTCGAGCGGCAGATATTGCGGTTGGCCGTAGACGGTCGCGCTCGATGAAAAGACCAGCGTACGAACGTCGCAATCGCGCATCGCTTCGAGCAGGGTCAGCGTGCCGCGAACATTATTGTCGTAATATTTCATGGGCTCGGCGACCGACTCGCCTACGGCCTTGAGTCCTGCAAAATGGATGACCGCCCGAACATCATATTCGCTGAGAGCCTTGCGCAGCGCGTCGCGATCACGAATGTCGCCTTCGACCAGCGGGATGGCGGTGCCCGTGATCGCTTCGAGCCGGTCCATGACGGCCGCATCGCTGTTCGAGAGATTGTCGAAGCAGACGACCTCGTTCCCCAACGACACCAAGGCGGCGGCGACGTGGCTGCCGATATATCCTGCCCCGCCGGTCAATAATATCGTCATCGCTTGCCCTGTCTCCAATAGGCAGTCTCGAACCGCCGCCCTAGTCTATCGGCGATATACTACCAACAGATTGTGCACCGCCGGTACGGCAGGCCGGTTTTGCGATGTCGATCAAGGGGAATGGTGAGCCCTGCTGGGTTCGAACCAGCGACCTACTGATTAAAAGTCAGTTGCTCTACCGACTGAGCTAAGGGCCCCATCGCGGCCTCGCCGAAGCGGGCTTACGAAGTGAGCCGCCGCCCTAGTGCGCCGATGCGGCCCGGTCAACCGGCTTTGGACGCGAAAGGCGTGCCGCGAGCTGTCGTACGCTACGCCCGTGCAGGGGGTGCTGCCATCCGGGAACGATTGCGCGTAGCGGGCCGAGGACGAAGGCGCGCTGTTCGATCGCGGGGTGCGGAATGGTGAGCACGCCGTCGGCCCACACCCCGCCCGACCAGAGCAATATGTCGAGATCGAGGGTCCGTGCGCTCCAGCGCTGGCCCGTGCGACGACCGAAGCTCGCTTCGATCGCTTGCAGCCGTTCGAGCATCTCGGGCGGGCTGAGCGACGAAGCGACGAGCGCGACGGCATTGGCATAGCGACGGCGCGACGGGCCGATCGGATCGCTCGCGATGATCGGGCTGGCGTCGACCGCCTCGATATCGTCACTCTCCAGCGCAGCAAGTGCCGCCAGCAGCACGGCGCGCGGGTCGCCGAAGCGCGCATGGCGCCGGTTCGACCCGAGGCCGATGGCATATAGGGGAAGCGGCATTGCGTTGCTCATGGCGCTGCGCCTATCGCAGATGCGTGGAAATTGACAGCCCGTTGCCCGGAACGGAACCGCCGCGCGATTGTCCGCGGTGCCCTCGACTCGTCGCGTTGCGGCGCGAATGTCAGGCCGAACATCCGGATTGGTGGAATGCGCCGGTCCATGCGTTCGGCGATCCCGACGCATAGCTCGCGTTCGCTGGCCTCGCACCCGGCAAGCATGGCGCGAACCGGACGGGGCGACCGTTCACCGGCGACTATGCCGGCGACCTTCTGTTCGCGACGCTCGCCGAGTTCGGCCTGAGCCGCGGGCGTTATGAAGCGCACATCGACGACGGGTTGACGCTCGATGGCGCGATTATCGTCAACAGCGTCAAATGCCTGCCGCCGCAGAACAAGCCGACACCGGAGGAAATCGCTAATTGCCGACCCTTCTTCGAGAGACAACTGGCGGCATTGCCGAAGGTTCGTGTGATCATCGCCCTGGGACGGATTGCCCATGACGCGACGCTACGCGCTTTCGGCGAACGATTGGCTGCCCATCCATTCGCCCATGGCACAATCCATCCGTTGCCCGGCGGCCGCCACCTCGTCGATAGCTATCACTGCTCGCGCTACAATACGAACACGGGGCGGCTGACAGCAGAGATGTTCGCGGACGTCTTTCGTACAGCTATCGCGTTGAAGGGTTAGACCAGCGGTCCGAATTCCTCGACCAGTCCACGGTAAAGCGTGCGTTTGAACGGCACGATCAGCTTTTCGATCTCGCCAAGCTCCGCCCATTTCCACGCGCGGAATTCCTGGTGCTTCGTGTGGATGTTGACGTCGCCGTCCTCGCCCATGAAGCGCATCAGGAACCAGTGCTGGCGCTGGCCGCGATATTTGCCGCCCCACATCTTGCCGATCAGATGATCGGGCAGATCGTAGAAATATTCTTCCTTGCTGCGCGCGATGATTTCGACCAGCCCTCCATGGACACCGGTCTCCTCGCCAAGCTCGCGGATCGCGGCTTGCTCGGCGTCTTCGCCATCGTCGATCCCGCCCTGCGGCATCTGCCAGGCCTCGCTCGACGTATCGAGCCGCTGGCCGACGAAGATGCGACCGTCGCGGTTGGCGAGCATGACGCCGGCGCAGGGCCGGTAGGGGAGTTTGCTGTGATCGATCATGCCGCCCCGGTAGCTTCGGCGACGATTGCCTTCAAGACGGTCAATGCGCCGCGAATATCGTCCTTCGCGCTCGGGATGCCCTGCGACAGGTTGATATAGCCGTGGATCGTGCCCGTCGCTTCGCGATAGGTTGTGGGCACGCCGGCTTCGATCAGCTTCGCCGCATAGGCGCGGCCCTGATCGCGCAGCGGGTCGAGCCCGGCGGTGATCAGCAACGTCGGCGGCAGCCCCTCGGCCGGGAAATCGAGCGGTGAAGCGCGATAATCGGCGGGGTCGGCGGCATAATGATTGCCGAACCATGTCATGCTACCTTGGGTGAGCAGATGCCCCTCGCCGAAATCGCGATAGCTTTGCCAGTCGTCGTGCGTCGTGACCGCGGGATAGATGGGATGGATCGCGATGACGAGCTTCGACGCCGGTTTGTCGCGAAGGGTGAGGGCGGTAGCGATCGTCAGGTTGCCGCCGGCGCTTTCGCCCGAGAGGACGAGTCCGGTGCACGGAATATTGTCGGCAACCCAGCGCGTCGCGGCTTCGCAATCGATCGGTGCGGCGGGGAAGGGGTGTTCGGGTGCAAGGCGATAGTCGACCGCGATCACCGGCATGTCGAGAAGCCGTGCGGCCTCGGCGCAATAGGGATCGTGGGTGTCGAGGTCGCCGATCACCCAGCCCCCGCCGTGATAAAAGACCATGACAGGGCCGGGCTCGCGGTCGGGGCGATTGTCATAGATGCGGATGGCGATGTCGCCGGCGGGCCCGGGAATCGTCCGGTCCTCGACCTTCGCAATGTCGCCACGCGGCACGTCGGCGAGCTGCCCCATCATGCGGAACATTTCGCGCGCGCCGGCGGGCGGCATCTCCTCCATTTTAGGGCCTTCCTGCGCATTCAGGAAGGCGAGGAAGGCCGCCACGTCGGGGCGCGTGAAAGGGGTGGTGCCGTCGGTCATCTGCGTCTCTCCCTGATCGTCATTTTGGCCATGCTATTCGGGATCGGGGCTGCAAATTCAATCCCGAAATGAAACCCACCTGCGCTTCACCCTTTGCAGCGCACAATTTTTTCTCAATTGCGGCTTGACGCGCAGGGGCCTAGGCCAGTGTCACAGGTTCGCAAGATTCAAAGGCAGATACGAAAAATGGCGACAGCGGTAGCGGACGAAGCCGACAAACGGCAGTCCCCCCTTTCGGACGCAGTGGTAGTTCGATTTGCCGGCGATAGCGGCGACGGGATGCAGCTGACCGGCGGTCAGTTTACCTTGTCGTCGGCGCTCGCAGGCAACGACTTCGCGACCTTCCCCGATTTCCCGGCCGAGATCCGCGCACCGCAGGGGACCCTGTTCGGGGTTTCGGCCTTCCAGATCAATTTCGGTTCATCGGCGATCGAGACCGCGGGCGATGCGCCCGACGTCCTCGTCGCGATGAATCCCGCGGCGCTGAAGACCAATGTGCCGCAATTGAAGCAGGGCGGCCTCATCATTGCGGACGAGGGCGAGTTCAACGATCGCAACCTCGCCAAGGCGAAATATGAAGCGAACCCGCTCGATGACGGCAGCCTCGCGAAGTGGCAGCTCCTCAAGCTCAACATCAGCCAGCTCACCATGGACGCGGTCAAACCCTTCGGGCTCGGCAACAAGGAGGCGCTGCGCTGCAAGAATATGTGGACGCTGGGGCTTTCGCTTTGGATGTTCGACCGTGATCGCCAGCCGTTGATCGACTGGCTCGAAGCGAAATTCGCCAAGGACCCCAACCTCGCCGCCGCCAACGTCGCTGCGCTCAACGCCGGCCACGCCTATGGCGAGACCGCCGAGCTGGCGGGGCCGCTCAAGCAGCATCATGTCGATCCCGCACCTGTCGCGCCGGGCCTTTATCGCACGCTGACCGGCGCGGAGGGTATCGCGCTCGGCCTCGTCGCGGGCGCGCAGCTTGCGAAGCTGCCCATGTTCTTCGGCGGCTACCCGATTACCCCAGCGTCGGCGATCCTGCATCATCTGTCGCGGCTCAAGGAATATGACGTCACGACCTTCCAGGCGGAGGACGAGATTGCGGCCATCTGTTCGGCGATCGGCGCCAGCTATGGTGGCTCGCTCGGCGTAACCAGCTCGTCGGGGCCCGGCATCGCCTTGAAGGGCGAGGCGATGGGCCTTGCGATCATGACCGAGCTGCCGCTCGTCATCGTCAATTCACAGCGCGGCGGTCCGTCGACAGGCTTGCCGACCAAGACTGAGCAATCCGACCTTTATCAGGCGGTCTACGGCCGCAACGGCGACGCGCCGATGCCCGTCATCTCCGCACGCTCGCCCGGCGACGCGTTCGAATGCGCGATCGAGGCCGTGCGTATCGCGGTGCAATATATGACTCCGGTGATGCTGCTCACCGACGGCTATATCGCCAACGCTGCCGAGCCTTGGGCGGTGCCCGATCTTGCCACCTATGAGGCGTTTCCGGTCGAGTTCCTGACCGAAGTGCCCGAAGGCGGCTTCAAGCCCTATGGCCGCGACGAAAATCTGAAACGTCCGTGGGTCAAGCCGGGCACGCCCAGGCTGCTCCACCGCATCGGCGGGATCGAGAAGGAAGTCGATACCGGCCACATCAACTATGCGCCCGCCAACCACCAGGCGATGACCGACATCCGCAAGGACAAGATCGACGGCATCAAGGTGCCCGACCAGGTCGTCGAACTCGGCGCGGAGGGCGGGAGGCTTGCCGTCGTCGGTTGGGGCTCGACCTTCGGCCCGATCCATCAGGCGGTGCGCCGCCAGCGGGCGCAGGGCGCCGACGTCAGCCATGTCCACATCCGCCACATCTGGCCGCTGCCCGCCAATCTTGGCGAATTGCTCAAGAGCTATGACAGGGTGATCGTGCCCGAAATGAACACCGGACAGCTCAAGACCGTGCTGCGCGACCAGTATCTGGTCGACGCCAAGCCCGTGAACAAGGTGTCGGGCCAGCCCTTCACCATCGCCGAAATCGAAGCTGCCATCGAAGGAGCGCTCGCATGAACGAGATGACCACCATCGCGCGCCCGACGACGCTCAAAGATTGGGAAACCGATCAGGAAGTCCGCTGGTGCCCCGGGTGCGGCGACTATGCGATCCTCAAGGCGGTGCAGCGCACGATGCCCGAAATCGGCACCGCGCCGGAGAACACCGTGTTCATCAGCGGCATCGGCTGCTCGTCGCGCTTCCCTTACTATATGGAAACCTATGGCTTCCACACGATCCACGGCCGCGCGCCGGCGTTTGCGACGGGGCTGAAGCTCGCCAACCCGAGCCTCGACATCTGGATCGTCACCGGCGACGGCGACGGGCTGTCGATCGGCGGCAACCACACGATGCATCTGATCCGCCGCAATCTCGATTGCCAGATCATGCTGTTCAACAACGAGATTTATGGGCTCACCAAGGGACAATATTCGCCGACGAGCCGCGTCGGCACGACCAGCCCGTCGACGCCCTATGGCTCGGTCGATCGCCCAGCGCAGCCGGCGGCCTTCGCGCTCGGCGCAGGTGCGCGCTTCGTTGCGCGCGGCTTTGATGTGTCAAAGGAACTGCCGAACGTGCTGAAGGCCGCGCATGCTCACAAGGGTGCCGCGTTTATCGAGATTTTCCAGAATTGTATCGTCTACAACAAAGACGTGTTCGAGGATTTCGCGGCCCCCAAGGGCGCCGAAGACCGCCAGCTCTGGCTCAAGCAGGGCGAACCGATGCTCTATGCCAAGGGAACGAAGGGCATCGCACTCGATGCCGAAGCGCTGCACCTCAAGACCGTCGACGTCGCCAACGGTGACTGGGAAGCGGCAGGCGTGATCGTCCACGACGTGACCAACCGCAGCGTCGCGCACATGCTCGTCGAAATGCGTTTCGGCGAATTCCCGATGGCCCTGGGCGTGCTGTACGACGACCCGCGCCCGACCTTCGAAGCCGATGTCGTTCGGCAGAATCAGGCGGCTGCCGAAGGTAAGAAGGCCGATCTGCAAGGCCTGCTCAAGAAGGGGCAGACGTGGACGGTGACCGAGGGCGGCCCCGAACTCTGACGCTTCGCGACAATGGATAATCTCACGCACAGCCTCGTCGGGGCGGTCCTTGGGCAGATGGGGCTCAAGAAAAAGACCGGTCTTGCGATGCCGACACTGATCATTGCCGCGAACCTCCCCGATATAGACGCGGGCTGCGCAATCTATGGCATCGAATCATTGTCGATGCGGCGCGGGATCACGCACGGGCCGATCGCGCTGCTACTACTGCCGGTCCTGCTCTGGGCGTTGATGATCGGCTATGATCGCTGGCAGGAACGGCGGGGGAAGCGGCCTTCGGGGCGCCTCCCGGTGCACAAGGGCTGGCTGCTAGCGCTTGCCTATGTGGGCTGCCTCAGCCATCCGGCGCTCGACTGGCTGAACAATTACGGTATCCGCCTGCTCGAACCGTTCAGCCACCGCTGGTTTTATGGCGACAGTATCTTCATCATCGACCTATGGATCTGGATCGCTCTGGCCGCTTCGCTGTGGCTGTCGTTGCGACGCGAACGCCGTGCGGCGGCAAACTGGGCGCGCCCTGCGTGGGTCGGATTTACCGCGGTGTGCACCTATATCCTTGCCAACGGGCTCATCACCGGCGTCGCCGAAGCTCGAGCCACGACTGCGCTGACGGCCGCCGGACATGCCAACGCGCTTGTCGTCGCGAGCCCGCCACCACTGCAGTTCTGGCAACGCGACATCTTTTGGCGCACTGCGACCGAGTATGGAACGGGGCATTTCGGGCCGGGTACGGGGCTAGATATCGATAGCCGCGGCGCGCCGACCGGTATGGACGACCCACGACTTGCGACATGGGTAAAGGGCGATCCCGCCGCCCGCGCATTCCTGTTCTGGTCGCGAATGCCGGTAGCGCAGAAGGACGGCGACGCGATATTGCTTCGCGATCAGCGCTTCATGCACCCGCTGGCGCAGGATCGATTTCAGGTCCGTTTGACCGCGCCCGACACGGCGAGCCACGCTGACTGAATGCGGGGCATATGAGGCCGTGACGCCACGCGACAGCCGATTGTCAGCCGCATCGCTTTAAGGCAGGAAGGGGCTATGAACACGCATGTCAGCCCACGCCGCGGCAAGGAATTGCTCCGCGCCGACCGTGCCTACCGCACCGGCGGCGTGATGGCCCGGCTGATTGCGCTCGCGCCAGCCAGTCTGTTTCACCTGATGCTCGACCGGATCGACGCCGGGCTCGCGCAGGGAACGATCGAAGGTCATTTGCCCGACGGCAGCGTGCGGTTGCTCGGCGGTCGCGGGAAGGGGCCCATCGCAGTTGTCCACCTTCACGGCTGGGCGGCGCTTGCGCGGCTGGCGCTCTCGGGCTCCGTGGGCTGGTACCGCGCGTGGGAAGCGCGCGAATGGTCGTCGCCCGATCCGGTGCCGCTGTTCGACCTGTTCATGCGCAACGGCGAATCGCTGGGCAATGTGGCGCGCGCGCATGGCCCTTCGCGCTGGCTAAACAAGGTGATCCATGCGTTTCACCGCAACGACCGCCGCGGCGCGAAACGAAACGTTCACGCCCATTACGACCTCGGCAATGATTTCTATCGGCTGTGGCTGGACGTGAGCCTGAATTATTCGAGCGCGCTGTTCACCGATCCCGGGCAGACGCTGGAACAGGCACAGGCAGCCAAGGTCGATGCGATCCTCGACCGGCTCGACCTGCGCTCAGGCAGTCGGCTGCTCGAGATCGGGTGCGGATGGGGGGCGCTTGCCGAACGCGCAGTCGAGCGCCACGATGTGCTCTATACGGGCATCACTCTGTCGCCGGCGCAGGCCGAAGTGGCCGACGCGCGGTTGGGCGCGGTCGATCTCACCGGGCGCTCGCATGTCGAGATTTGCGACTATCGCGATGCCAAGGGGCCCTATGACGCGATCGCCAGCGTCGAGATGGTCGAGGCCGTCGGGCAGGAATATTGGCCTGCCTATCTCGATGCGATCGCGCGCCTGCTCCGTCCGGGCGGCAAGGCGGCGATCCAGTATATCCTGATCAACGACGCGCTGTTCGAACGTTACGCGGCGAGCAGCGATTTCATCCAGGCCTATATCTTTCCTGGCGGCTGCCTGATTTCGGAAAGCCGCTTTCGCGCACTGGCCGAGGAGCGCGCGCTCGCCTGGCGCGATGTCCGCCGGTTCGGGGGCGATTATGCTGAAACGCTGCGGCAATGGCGCGAGCGCTTCGATGCCGCGGTCGCGGCGAACGACCTGCCTTCGGGCTTCGATGATCGTTTCGTCCGTCTCTGGCGCTATTATCTGCAATATTGCGAGGGGGGCTTTCGCGGCGGCGGCATCGACGTCGCGCAGGTCACTCTCGAAAAGACAGCCTGAAAACAGGGGAGGAGAGCATATGCGACGATTTTTGGCAGCGGTGCTGTTGTGCACCGCGGCGACGGGGTGCAGCGCGCCCGCGACCACCGAAAAAACCGATCAACTGCCAAAGGATCTGAATGTGCTGTTCTGGACCCAGGATCAACGCGACGCCGCTTTCCGCACGATGGAGACGGTCCCGAAGGTCGTGGTGAACAAGGTCGAGGCGGGCGGGCCCGTCTATCCCTTGCCGCAGGGCAAGCCGATCGATCTGGGTGCCGACGTCGATGCCTATATGGCCAAGCAGCGCAATGCCGGGCTGATCATCGTGCAAGATGGCAAGATCCGGCTCGAAAATTATGCGCTCGGTTATAACGCGACGGGGCGTTGGACCAGCTTCTCGGTCGCGAAAAGCTTTACGTCGACGCTTGTCGGGGCGGCGGTGAAGGACGGCTATATCAAGAGCCTCGACGACAAGGTCACGACCTATATCCCCGGCCTCAAGGGCTCCGCCTATGACGATGTTTCGGTGAAGCAGCTCCTCACCATGACCTCGGGCGTCAAATGGAACGAGGATTACACCGATCCCAAGTCCGACGTCGCGCTGTTCAACATGCAAAAACCGGCGGCGGGCGAGGACATAACGGTCAGCTATATGAAGACCTTGCCGCGCGAAGCGCCCGCGGGATCGAAGTGGGTCTACAAGACCGGCGAGACCAATCTGATAGGCGTTCTGGTGTCGAGCGCGACGGGCAAGACGCTGTCGGCCTATCTGTCGGAAAAGGTCTGGAAGCCCTTTGGCATGGAGCAGGACGCGGTGTGGATGCTCGGCGCGACGGGGCATGAGATCAGCGGTTGCTGCATGTCGGCGAGCCTCAGGGACTATGCGCGCTTCGGCCAGTTCATCCTGAACGGCGGCGTTGCGGGCGGCAAGAAGGTGCTGCCCGACGACTGGCTTCCCGCCGCGACGACGAAGCAGGCCGGGATCGACCTGCCGGGACGCGGCTATGGCTATCAGTGGTGGACGAACGACGACGGCAGCTTTGCCGCGCAGGGCATCTTCGGGCAGGGGATCTTCATCGATCCCAAGCGCAAGCTGATCATTGCGTCGAACGGCAATTGGCCGACCGCCACCGACCCCGAAGGCGTCGGGGCCGCACGCGAAGCCTTTTACAAGAGCGTCCAGGCGGCAGTCGACAAGGAAACGAAATAAGCGTCGCCCCCGCCGGTGCGGGGGCGCAGCGACCTTATTCGGCGGCCGTCGCCGTCGCGCGCTGGGCCAGCCACACCGCGGCAAGCGGGACGGCGACGCCCAGCGCCATGATCCACCAGGTGTCCGCCAGCGTGACGGCACGGTAAAGCGCCGCGCCGATCACCGATCCGGCGACGATCCAGCCTGCGCCGGTGCCTGCCGAAACGCGCATGGCCAGCCAGCTTCCGCCGAACGTTCCGATGAACCAGCCGATGATCAGCGCGATCGTCGATCCGATCGGGATCAGGACTTCGCCGGTGTCGAGGTCATAGACGTCGGGCGAAATCTCACTGCCGGCATATTGTGCCAGCCAGATCAGCCCGAACGCAACGACGATACCGATCACTGCGGCAATCGCCGGTCGCAAAATGTTCTTGGTCATTCCCGCGCCCTCGCAAACCCTTGTTATGCAGGCTTCCTAGTGCCGGAAAACGAAGATGGCGTTAAGCTTTTTCCATGACCTTCGGCAGCGCGTGAAAAGCGGTGCTGTCAAAGCCGTCGATCATCAACCGGGCGACATAGTCGCCGACCGCCGCCGGCTCCTTGATGCTCTGGGGATCTTCGCCCGGATAGGCGCGCGCGCGCATCTGCGTCCGCGTGCCGCCGGGATCGAGGATCGCGGAGCGGACGGTTGAAATATTACGCATTTCGGCGCCATAGCTGGTGACGAGGGTTTCGAACGCCGCTTTCGATGCGGCATAAGCGCCCCAATAGGCGCGCGGTTCGCGCGCGACGCTGCTCGACAGTGCGACAAGGCGACCATTCGCAGCCCGACGCAGCAGCGGATCGAAATTGGCGATCATCGCCTGCTGCGCGATCAGGTTCAGCGTCAGCAGCTTGTTGAATTCCTTGCCGTCGATGGCGGCTACGGGGGTCAATGTCCCGAGCATCGCGGCGTTGAGCACAAGCATGTCGAGCTGCTGCCAGCGTTCGGCGACCGCACTCGCGAGACGCGCGATGCTGTCGCCATCGGTCAGGTCGAGCGGCGCGATCGTCGCGCTGCCACCAGCTTCGTGGATGCGGTCCTCAAGTTCTTCGAGTCCACCTGCCGTGCGAGCGGTAATCACGACATGCGCCCCGCGCGCGGCCAATGCTTCCGCGATGGCTTCGCCAATCCCGCGGCTCGCCCCGGTAACGAGCGCAACCTGGCCCGCCAATTCTTTAGAAGTCGTGGTCATTGCGTCAGACAACCCGTTCAGCAAGCAGTGAAAACTGATCTTCCAGTCCATGCTCGTCGAAATCGGTCAGCGTGGTCGGATAGTCACCGGTAAAGCAGGCATCACAATATTGAGGCGCGTCATGCTTGCGTTCGGCCTCGCCAAGCGCGCGATAAAGGCCGTCGATCGTCAGGAAGGCGAGGCTGTCGGCATTGATGAAATTGGCCATCTGGCCGACGCTCATCTGCGCGGCGAGCAGTTTTGCGCGTTCGGGCGTGTCGACACCGTAGAAGCAGCTGTGCTGCGTTGGCGGGCTCGCGATGCGCATATGGACTTCAGCAGCCCCTGCATCGCGCATCATCTGCACGATCTTGAGGCTGGTCGTACCGCGGACGATCGAATCGTCGATAAGCACGATCCGCTTGCCCGCGATCAGCGCGCGGTTGGCATTGTGCTTCAGCTTGACGCCCAGATGGCGAACCTTGTCGCCGGGCTGGATGAAGGTGCGGCCGACATAGTGCGAGCGGATGATGCCAAGTTCGAACGGGATGCCCGATTCCTGCGCATATCCGATCGCTGCGGGCGTGCCCGAATCAGGAACCGGTATGACGAGGTCGGCATCGACCGGATTCTCGCGTGCGAGTTCGGCGCCGATCGCCTTGCGCACCGAATAGACGCTGGTCCCGTCGACGATCGAGTCGGGGCGGGAAAAATACACATATTCGAAGATGCACGGCCGCGCCGACTGCTGCGCAAAGGGACGGTGCGATGTGAGCTGGCCGTCACGGATGATGACGAGTTCGCCGGGTTCGACCGAACGGACGAATTCGGCGCCGACGACGTCGAGCGCGACGGTTTCCGAAGCCAGAATATGGGCATCGCCAAGCTTGCCGATCACGAGCGGTCGGATGCCGAGCGGGTCGCGGCAACCGATCATGCCTTCAGCGGTCAGGCAGATCAGCGAATAGGCGCCTTCGACCTGCTTCAGCGCATCGATGAAGCGGTCGAGCAGCGATCGATAGTTCGACGTCGCAACGAGATGGATGATCACCTCGGTGTCGCTGGTCGACTGGAAGATCGATCCGCGGCGAACGAGAATCTTGCGCAGTGCGGCGGCGTTCGAAATGTTGCCATTGTGAGCCACGGCAAAGCCCCCGGTCGCCAAGTCAGCGAACAGAGGCTGGACGTTGCGCAGCGCAGTTTCGCCCGTCGTCGAATAGCGGACATGTCCTACCGACGATGCACCCTGCAGCTGGCGCATGATGTCGTCGCGGTCGAAATTGCCGGCGACATGGCCCATTGCACGGTGGGTATGGAATTCCTTGCCGTCGAAGGCGGTGATCCCCGCGGCTTCCTGTCCGCGGTGCTGCAGGGCGTGGAGGCCCAGCGCGACAACCGCGGCGGCGCTGTCGGCGCCATGAATACCAAATACGCCGCACTCCTCGCGGAGCTTGTCGTCGTCGAAAGGATGGGTCGTCAGCATGTCGTTCCAGGGGCAGGGGCCAGTGACTGCGGCGCATATAGGGAGGGCAATCGCAAATGTCGCCCCCCTAATCACGCATTTGTCACATGGCAGGCGAAGCATGGGGTGACAGCGCCGTCGAACCTGCTCTAAAGCGCCATTTATGGATGACCAGCGCGACACCGCCGACCGTTTCCTTCCTCGTTTCGACGCCGCCGGACTGGTAACGGCGATCGTCGTCGAGGCCGACAGCCATAAATTGCTGATGGTCGCGCATATGAACGTCGAGGCGATCGAGCGGACCCGCGCGACGGGGCAGGCGCATTTCTGGTCGCGGTCGCGCGCCGCACTGTGGCGCAAGGGCGAGACGTCGGGCAACGGCCTGACAATGGTCGAAATGCGGGTCGATTGCGATCAGGACGCGCTGTTGCTGCGCGTGAAGCCGGCGGGCCCCGCGTGCCACACCGGGCGGAAGTCCTGCTTTTACCGCCGCGTCGAGAGCGACGGCAGCCTGACCTTCCTGGCCGATGATGCGCAAGGCTAGCGCCGCGCTGGCGCTGGCGCTTTCGCTTCTTGCCGGATGCGGACGGCCCGCGCCCAATGACGGGCCCAAGGGGATCGACGCCGACAATCCGCTCGAGATGGCGGCCCGCGAACGCGGCGTGGTTCGCCCGGAGGCGTCGAGCCCCGTCGGCGTTTTCGAGCGAACGCACGACCTTGGGCGCGACGCGATGTGCGTGATCCCGGACGGCGCCGGGCAATGGCGCTTTGCCGTGACCGCCGCTTTCGGTCCCGGTCTGTCCTGCACCGCAAGCGGCACGATGGTCCGCGAGGATGCGGGATGGCGGATGCGCTTTGCCGGTGTCGAAGGATGCGAGGCGGTGGTGCACGAGGAAGAAGACGAGCTGCGCCTACCCGGAAACCTGCCGCAACAATGCAATCGCCTGTGCCCCGCGCGCGCGTCGCTTTCGGGCCTGCGGCTGCCGCGGGCGAGCTGGTCGGCGGACGACGCCGGGGGCTTGCGAATGACCGATCGACGCGGCAATATAGGGCGCCCCTGTAGCAGCTGAGCTGTCCCGGATCGGCGCGATCTGGCGGGCTTGACGTTCACGTCAACGGAAACTAGTTTCGCTCGCATGACCGAACCTTACGGCCACGCCCATATCGATACGCCCGATCATCTGGGGCGCGAACAATTCAGCATCACCGACTTGTCGACCGAGTTCGGCGTGACCGCCCGCGCGCTGCGCTTCTATGAAGACGAAGGGTTGATCAGCCCGTCGCGCAAGGGATTGTCGCGCATCTATTCGAAGCGCGACCGCGCGCGGTTGGCGTGGATATTGCGCGCCAAGCGCACGGGCTTCAGCCTCGCCGACATTCGCGAGATGATCGACCTTTACGACGTCGGCGACGGCCGCAAGCTGCAGCGTCAGGTGACGATCGAAAAATGCGAGGAACGCATCTCGCTCCTGCGCCGTCAGCGCGACGATATTGACAGCGCTGTAGATGAGCTGTCACGCTTCATCGATACGGTGAAGAAAGTCGATGCCGGCCAATAGGCCGCCCGGCTCCTGACCCTCTGCCTCTCCCCAGGCAAGTTTGACATCGAAACTGCTTTTCAGAAGGATTCCCCATGCCCGTCTATCGCGCCCCCGTGCAGGACACGCTGTTCCTCCTCAACGACGTGCTCGGGATCGAGCGCTATTCGAACCTGCCCGGCTTTTCGAATGCGACGCCCGACATGATCGAAGCGGTGCTGACCGAAGCGGGCAAGTTCTGCGAGGAAGTGCTGTTCCCGATCAACCAGTCGGGCGACCTCGAAGGCTGCACGCGCCACGACGATGGATCGGTGACGACGCCGAAGGGGTTCAAGGACGCCTACAAAGCCTATTCGGAAGCGGGCTGGGGCCTGCTGACCGCGCCCGAAGAGTTCGGAGGACAGGGGCTGCCGCACGTCCTCGGTTTCCCGGTCGAGGAATATCGCAACGCCGCCAACCAGGCGTTCGCCATGTATCCGGGGCTGACGCAGGGTGCGACCGCCGCGATCCTCGTCAAAGGGTCGGACGAGCAAAAGGCAACCTATGTCCCCCGCATGATTTCGGGCGAATGGGGCGGCACGATGAACCTGACGGAGCCGCATTGCGGGACCGATCTTGGCCTCATCCGTACCCGCGCGGTGCCGAACGGCGACGGCAGCTATGCGGTTACCGGCACCAAGATTTTCATCTCGTCGGGCGAGCATGATCTCACCGACAATATCATCCACCTTGTCCTCGCAAAGACCCCCGACGCGCCCGACAGCGTCAAGGGCATCTCGCTGTTCATCGTGCCCAAGTTCATCGTGAACGACGACGGCTCACTGGGCGATCGCAACACGCTGTCGTGCGGGTCGATCGAGCACAAGATGGGCATCCACGCCAACTCGACCTGCGTCATGAACTATGACGGCGCAAGGGGCTGGATGGTCGGCGAGGAGAATAAGGGCCTCGCCGCAATGTTCGTGATGATGAACGCCGCGCGCCTTGGCGTCGGTATCCAGGGGCTCGGCCAGGCCGACGTCGCCTATCAGAACGCGGTCCAGTATGCGCAGGATCGCCGGCAGGGCCGCGCGCTGACCGGGCCCAAGGACCCGCAGGAAAAGGCCGACCCGCTGTTCGTCCACCCCGACGTGCGCCGGATGCTGATGGACGGCAAGGCGACCGTCGAGGGCCTCCGCGCGCTCTGCACCTGGGGGGCGCTGCAGGTCGACCTCGCGCACGTCGCCGAGACCGAGGAAGAGCGCCAGCGCGCCGACGATCTCGTCAGCCTGCTGACTCCGGTGATCAAGGGCTTTGGCACCGACAAGGGGTATGAGGTCGCGACGAACGCGCAGCAGGTCTTCGGCGGCCACGGCTATATCGAAGAGCAGGGCATGAGCCAGTATGTCCGCGATGCGCGCATCACGATGATTTACGAGGGCGCGAACGGGGTGCAGGCGATGGACCTTGTCGGACGCAAGCTGGCGCAGAATGGCGGCCGCGCGATCCAGGCCTTTTTCGCGATCGTCGACGAGGAATGCACGCGCGCGAAGGGCAATGAGGCGCTCGCCGACTTCGCGACCCGCCTCGAGAAGGCGAATGGCGAACTGAAGGCTGCGACGATGTGGTTCATGCAGAACGGCATGGCGAACCCGAACAATATCGGTGCCGGCGCGCATCACTATATGCACATCATGGGGATCGTCGCGCTCGGTTCGATGTGGCTGATGATGGCCGAAGCAGCGCAGAAGGCGCTCGCCGAAGGGCGCGGCAACAACGCTTTCCTCGAAGCGAAGCTCGTCACCGCGCGCTATTTCGGCGAACGCTTCCTGCCCGACGCAGGCTCGCTCCGCCGCAAGATCGAGGCGGGCAGTGAGGCGATGATGGCGCTGACGCCGGAACAGTTCGCCGCCTGATATGTCCGGTTGCAACCATCGCCGCCGCCATGCGTGTCGGCGGCGATGAGCAACCGCGACCTGAAACCGATCGTCGTCGAAGGGCGTAATTGCTGGCGGATCGAACGCGCCGACAAGGCGCGCATGATTGTCGATGCGGCCGATTATTACGCGCTGCTCGAACGACTGATGGCCGATGCGAAGCAACGGATATTGCTGATCGGCTGGGACTTCGATCCGCGCATCGCGCTGAAACCCGGCAAGGACGGCAAGGGCGAACCGCTCGGAGACTATCTGCTGCGGCTTGCGCATGAAAAGCCCGATCGCGACATCGACATCCTGCGCTGGAACTTCGGCGGACTGAAGCAATTTGCGATGCCACGCATCGTTTCGATGGTCGTGCGCTGGAAACTGACGCGTTCGATCAGTTTCCGCCTCGACAGCGCGCACCCCGTCGGATGCAGCCATCACCAGAAGGTCGCGGTGTTCGACGATCATCTCGCGGTGTGCGGCGGTATCGACGTCGGATCGCGCCGCTGGGATACGCGCGAGCACGAGGATGGCGACCCGCACCGCATGACGCCCGACGGCAAGGCCTATATGCCCTGGCACGACAGCACGATGATCCTCGCCGGACCTGTCGGCAACGCACTCGCCGACCTCGGCAACGAGCGTTGGCAGCGCGCGACGAAGAAGCCGCTGCGCGACCTGAAGGGCGAGGGCGAGAACTGGCCCGATGACCTCGAACCCGATTTCGAGGGAGTCGACGTCGCCATCTCGCGCACCCGCGCCGAATATGACGGTCATGAGGAAATCCGCGAGATCGAACAGCTCTATCTCGACATGATCGCGGCCGCGAAACGCTTCATCTATTTCGAGAATCAATATTTCACCTGCGGCAAGATCGCGGCAGCGATTGCCGAACGGCTGAACGAAGACGATCCGCCAGAGTTTGTGATGGTGATGCCCGAGACCGCCGACGGCTGGCTCGAACAGATGGCGATGGACGCCGCGCGCGTGAAGCTGGTGCGCGAAATTGCCAAGGCGAAGCATGGCGACCGGCTGAAGGTCTATTGCCCGCGGACGGGACGCGGCGAGGCGATCTATGTCCACGCCAAGACCGCGATCGTCGATGACCGCATGATCCGTGTCGGATCGGCCAATATGAACAACCGGTCGATGGGCCTCGACAGCGAGTGCGACGTGACGATCGACACGGCGCTGCCCGCGAACAAGGGTGCCGAACCGGTGATCGCGCGCTTGCGTACCTCGCTGATCGCCGAGCATCTCGACGTGCCGGAAGAGGAGGTCGCGGGTACCTTTGAACGCACCGGCTCGCTGATCGACACGATCGAGGGGCTGCGCGGGAAGGGGCGCTCGCTCGAACTGCTCGACTTGGTGCCCCCGGGGCCGATGGACGAATTCATCGCCGAGAATGAGGTGCTCGATCCGACCAGCCCCGATGCGATGTTCGAAAGGCTGACCGAACGCGGCCTCCGGAAAAGCTGGCATCGCGGCCGCGACTGGATGAAGCGTCACCGGCCATTTGGGCGCCGATCCGCCTGATTGGCCTGTGCGCATAGTCACTTGCGGTCGCGGCACTTGCCCATATGATGGCCGCGATGACCGACGCCGGACCCACGCCGATCGCGCCAAAGCGGCTTTCCGCTTTCATCAGCCATCACAGCTCGCAGGTCGAGACCGCCCGGCGGCTGAAACGCCTGCTCGCGGTGCGCGGGATCGATGGCTGGCTCGCGCCCGACGACATCGCCGCGGGCACCGCCTTCGACCAGTCGATCGTCGACCAGATCGATCGGTCCGACGCGATCGTCCTGCTCTTTTGCCCGCAGTCTGACCAGTCGCGCCATGTGAAGCGCGAGCTGATGCTGGGCGAGGACAGCAACAAGACGATCCTGCCGGTGCGGTTGGAGGATATCCGCGCGCAGGGGCTGGCTTACTGGCTCAAGGATTATCAGTGGATCGACTGGTTCGCGGGCGAGGAGCAGGCGGTCGACCGTATCGTGGCCGCGATGACGCGCGTGCCGGAACCGGGTGTCGCGCCCGGCGCGACCGCACGGCAGATGGCACCGTCGGCGGCCGCGGCGCTCCCGCGCCGAAAATTATGGCTCGGCCTCGCCGGCGTTGCGCTGCTCGTCGCGGCGGGGGCGGGCGCGATCTGGTGGAAATCGGGATCGCAGGCGGACGGCGATCCGGGCGCGGCGGTCGCCGACAATCCGATCGAGCCCGGCATCTGGACGAGCAAGCGTGAGGTGGTGAAGATCCTCTTTCCCGAAGAAATCGCGCCCGAATATGAAAAGCAGTTCAAGACGCTGATGGAGACCGACCCCGATCCCGAGGACTGCATTTCGGCCGAGGTCGCTGCCAAACCCGACGTCAAATTGTTCGACCCGAACAATGAGTCATCCTGCACGATCGGATCGTTCAAGATGAACGGCGGACGGATCAGCGGCTATCTCAATTGCAAGATCGCGGGCGATCCCAATGGCAATCTGCAGGTGACCATACGCGGGACGTACACGCGCACGAGCATGGAATATGACAATGTCGTCACCATGCAGACAAGCCAGGGCATGGTGCGTTTCCGCAGCCACGAAACGTCGAACTGGGTTCGCGGCCCCGCCTGCAGCACCTGATCAGTCCGCCAGCGACAGGATGTGCTTCGCCTGCTTGAGGTGCGGGGCGTCGACCATCTTGCCGTCCACCTGCAACACGCCAGCACCGGGATTGGCGGCGAAGGCGTCGACGATCGCCTGCGCGCGCGCGGCTTCGTCGGGCGACGGCGTGAAGGCGGCGTTGATCGGCTCGACCTGCGAGGGATGGATCGCCATCATGCCGGTGAAGCCGTCGCGGCGTGCGCGCGCGGCATAGGCAGCGAGGCCGGATTCGTCCTTGATCGCGGGGAAGACGGTATCGATGGCAGCCGCGCCCGCGGCGTGTGCGGCGAACAAGGTCATCGCGCGCGCGACGTCATAGGGCGCGGTATAGCTGCCGTCGGCCTCGCGGCTCGTCGTCGCGCCGATCGCGGCGGGCAGGTCTTCGGCGCCCCAGGTCAGGCCGAGCAGTCGGTCCTTCGCCTCGCGATAGCTGCCGAGCGTGAAGATCGCCGCCGGCGTTTCGGTCGCGATCGGCAGGATCGGCGGCAGCGAGGCACCCTGCGCGGATTCGCTGCGCAGGATCGTATCGAGCTGCGCGATGCTCGGCGCGCCCTCAGCCTTGGGCAGCATGATCGCATCGGGACGCGCGGCGGCGATCGCGGCGACGTCGGCGGCGGTCATATGGCCGTCGAGTGGATTGACGCGCACCAGCGTCACGACTTCGCGTGTCCCCACCAGATAGTCGGCAATCGCGGCGCGCGCCGCCTCCTTGTTCGCGGGCGATACCGAATCCTCGAGATCGAGGATGATCGCGTCGGCGCCCGACGCCGCCGCCTTGGCGAAGCGTTCGGGTCGGTCGCCGGGAACGAAGAGGAGCGAGCGGAGGCGCATCAGGCGGCTTTCCTTTTGAGCAGTGCGGAGCGTTCGCACTGGCAGACGATTTCATCGCGCTGGTTGATCGCGCGGTGGAGGAAGGTCACGATACCCGCATTCGGCCGCGATTTGGACTCCTTGAGACCAACGACCTCGGATTCGGCGCGAAGCGTGTCGCCGATGAACACCGGCTTCGGCATCACCAGCTTGTCGTAACCGAGGTTCGCGACGAGCGTTCCGAGCGTCGTGTCGCCGACCGACAGCCCGACCATCAGGCTGAAGGTGAAGGTGCCGTTGACGAGGATCTGGCCGAATTCGGACGCCTTCGCCGCCTCGATATCGAGGTGAAGCGGCTGCGGATTGTGCGTCATCGTCGTGAAGAGGAGATTGTCGGTCTCGGTCACGGTGCGGCGGATGTCGTGGGTCAGCGTGTCGCCGATCGCCCATTCGTCGAAATATTTGCCGGCCATTATGCCTCTTCCTTCTCGATCTTCACCAGCAGCGCTTCGACCTGAACCTGCGCGCCTGCGGTCGCATTAAGTTCGGCGACGACGCCGTCGAACGGCGCGGTCAGGCTGTGCTCCATCTTCATCGCCTCGAGCGTGAGCAATTTCTGCCCCTTGGTCACCTTGTCGCCCGCGGCTACCTCGACCGCGATGACCTTGCCGGGCATCGGCGACAGGATCGCGCCGTCGCCCGCGGTGCCGGCGGCACTGCCTTCGGCGCGCCAAGGGGTGAGTTGCCAGACCGAACCGCCCTCCGCGACGAGCATCGCTGGCGCGGGCTCTTCGGCACCGGGGCCGTGCAGCTCGACCTCGACGCGCTTGCCGTCGAGCAGGAAGGGCGCGCTGCGCACATCGGGCGCGTTGAGGCGGAAGCCCGACTGCAGCGAGCGCGGCACCATCGCCATCGCGGCGTTGGTGAGCGCCTGTGCGGTCGGGACCGGCTCCTCGGTCATCGCGTCGCCGTCGCGGCCGATCAGGCCGGTGTCGACGGTGCCCGCGACGAAATCGGGATGATCGAGCGCATTGATCAGGAACGCCGAGTTGGTCTTCACCGGCCAGATCGCGCTGTCTTCGAGCATCTCCGACAGCAATTCGCGCGCTTCCTCGCGGTCCTCGCCCCATGCGATGACCTTGGCGATCATCGGGTCGTAGAAGGGCGAGACCTCGGCGCCTTCATAGACGCCGGTGTCGACGCGGCCCATATGCTCGGGAAGCTGGAAGAGTTCGAGCGTGCCGATCGAGGGCAGGAAGCCCTTGGCGGGGTCTTCGGCGTAGAGCCGCGCTTCCATGGCCCAGCCGTTGATCGAAAGTTCGTCCTGCTTCAGCGGGATCGGCTCGCCGCTCGCAACGCGGAGCTGCCATTCGACGAGGTCGACGCCGGTGATCTCTTCGGTCACCGGATGTTCGACCTGCAGGCGCGTGTTCATTTCCATGAACCAGATGCGGTCGGCGCGGAGGCCCTCCGAGGCGTCGGCGATGAACTCGATCGTCCCTGCGCCGACATAGTCGACCGCCTTCGCGGCGCGGACAGCGGCGGCGCAGAGGTCGGCGCGCGTTGCTGCGTCCATGCCGGGGGCGGGGGCTTCCTCGATCACCTTCTGGTGACGGCGCTGCAGCGAGCAGTCGCGCTCGAACAGATGGACGACATTGCCATGCGTGTCGCCGAACACCTGCACTTCGATATGGCGCGGGGTCAGGATATATTTCTCGATCAGCACATGGTCGTTGCCGAACGAGGCCGCCGCCTCGCGCTGGCACGAGGCGAGGGCGTCGGCGAAATCCGCCGCGGCATCGACCTTCCGCATGCCCTTGCCGCCGCCGCCCGCGACCGCCTTGATCAGCACCGGATAGCCGATCTGCGCAGCCTGTTCGGCGAGGTAGGCGGGGTCCTGATTCTCGCCCATATAGCCCGGCGTCACCGGCACCCCGGCGTCGGCCATCAGCTTCTTCGCGGCGTCCTTCAACCCCATCGCGGTGATCGACGACGGCTTCGGTCCGACCCACACCAGCCCGGCGTCGGCGACCGCCTGCGCGAACTCGGCGTTTTCCGACAGGAAGCCATAGCCCGGATGGATCGCCTCGGCGCCGGTCGCCTTTGCGGCGGCGATGATCTTGTCGCCGATCAGATAGGATTCACGCGCCGGCGACGGCCCGATGTGCACGGCCTCATCGGCTTCGCGCACATGCAGCGCCCGGGCGTCGGCGTCCGAATAGACCGCAACGGTCCTGATGCCCATCTCACGCGCGGTGCGGATGATACGGCAGGCGATTTCGCCACGATTGGCGATGAGAAGAGAGTTGATCATGATTCCAGCCGCAAGTTGATCGAGCCGTCGCCGCGATAGGCGATGGCGTCGAAGATGACAGTGATAAGCCGGTCGAAGCGTTCGCCGATGGCTGTACGCGACCGGGCTGCATTGACCCAAATGATGTCGATGGGGCCCGACACAACGCCGACTAACAGGTCGAACAGGGCGTCAAGGTTGCCGCCATACCATTCGACGCCCGACGCCTCGCGGAACGCGGTATGGAACCGCGCCTCGCTCTCGATGACATTACTGTCCAGATTTACGGTCATCGCCATCGTCACATCCTGAACACGCCGAAGCCGCGATCCTCGACCGGGGCGTTCAGCGTTGCAGAAAAGGCGAGGCCGAGCACATCGCGCGTCTGCGCTGGGTCGATGATGCCATCGTCCCACAGCCGCGCGGTGGCGTGATAGGGGTTGCCTTCGTCCTCATATTTCTGGCGGATCGGCGCCTTGAAGGCTTCGGCCTCTTCGGGCGTCCATTTGTCGGCGTCGCGGTGGACCGTGGCGAGCACGCTTGCGGCCTGTTCGCCGCCCATCACGCTGATCCGGCTGTTGGGCCAGGTGAAGAGGAAGCGGGGCGAGTAGGCGCGCCCACACATGCCGTAATTGCCCGCGCCGAAGCTGCCGCCGATCAGTACCGTGATCTTTGGCACCGTCGCGGTCGCCACGGCGGTGACCAGCTTCGCACCATGCTTGGCGATCCCCTCGGCCTCATATTTGCCGCCGACCATGAAGCCGCTGATGTTCTGGAGAAAGAGCAGGGGAATGCGGCGCTGCTGTGCGAGTTCGATGAAATGCGCGCCCTTGACTGCGGATTCGCTGAACAGCACTCCATTGTTCGCAAGGATCGCGACCGGGATGCCCCAGATATGCGCGAAGCCGCACACGAGCGTGCTGCCGTAATGCGCCTTGAACTCGTGAAATTCGCTGCCGTCGACGATACGCGCGATCACTTCATGGACGTCGTAGGGCGCGCGGACATCGTCGGGGACGACGCCGTAGATTTCGTCGGCGGCGTACCTGGGCGGGCGCGGGTCCTTGATGGCGACATCGAACCCGTCATCCTCGCCCAGATGGCTGACGATGTCGCGGACGATGGTCAGCGCATGCTCGTCATTTTCGGCGAGATGGTCGACGACGCCCGATTTCTTCGCGTGCAAATCGCCTCCGCCAAGATCCTCGGCGCTGATTTCCTCGCCCGTCGCGGCCTTGACCAGCGGGGGGCCGGCGAGGAAGATCGTGCCTTGATTGCGCACGATGACGGTCTCGTCGCTCATCGCCGGAACATAGGCGCCGCCCGCGGTGCAGCTGCCCATCACGCAGGCGATCTGCGGGATGCGCCGCGCCGACATGTTCGCCTGGTTGAAGAAGATGCGCCCGAAATGGTCGCGATCCGGAAAGACCTGGTCCTGATGCGGCAGGTTCGCGCCGCCGCTGTCGACGAGGTAGATGCAGGGCAGGCGGTTCTCCAGCGCGATCTCCTGCGCGCGGAGGTGTTTCTTCACCGTCATTGGATAATAGGTGCCGCCCTTTACCGTCGCGTCGTTGCAGACGATCATGCACTGGCGCCCCGACACGCGGCCAATGCCGCAGATCAGGCCCGCGCCGGGCACTTCGCCTTCGTAAAGATCGTTCGCGGCCAGCTGGCCGATTTCGAGGAAGGGCGAGCCGGGGTCGAGCAACCGCTCGACGCGCTCGCGCGGCAGCAATTTGCCGCGGCTGGTGTGCCGTTCGCGCGATTTTTCGTTGCCGCCGAGCGCGGCTTCAGCGACCGCCGTCCGCAGGGCGTCGGTCAGCGCGCGGTTATGCGCGCTGCGGATGCGATATTCGTCGCTGTCCGCATTGATGTTCGTGCCAAGAACCGGTGCGCTCACTGTATCGTCTCTCCCTGAATTCGGTTCGGAACTAACCCGCCGCTCGTCGATTGAAAAGCGCAGCAGGCCGAAAATGGTTGGTATTGAAACCGGATTTTCCCACGCGTCGGCCGCCTGCCTTTCCGTGACAAAATAAGGTCATTCTCATGAAAAAAGCTGTCTTTGCCGTCCTTCTGTCCACCGCCGCGGTTCTCGCGGGGCCCGTCGCCTGCACGAGCGGCAAGGAAGAAGGCAGCGCCGCCTACACCGTCGGCACCGATATCGGGATCAGCAAGGCCGCGATGGACACGGCCGCGAAGCCCGGCGACGACTTTTACGCCTATGCCAACGGCAATTGGGACAAAGCGAATGAAATCCCCGCCGACCGTTCGTCGATCGGCGGCTTTTATGTCGCGCAGCTCGAAACCGAAAAGCGTAACCGCGAGCTGGTCGACGCGATCGTCAAGGGCGATGCTGCGCCCGACACCAACGAGGGGCGGATCGCCGCCTTCTACAAGGCCTTTACCAACGTAAAAGCGATCGACGCCGCGGGGATGAAGCCGGTCGCCGCCGACCTCGCGCGCTTTGCCGCGATCACCGACAAGGCCGGCCTGTCGAAGGTGCTGGGAGAGCAGCTTCGCGCCGACGTCGACCCGCTCAACGCGACCAACTTCCAGACCGAAAACCTGTTCGGCGTTTTCGTAACGCAGGGGCTTGCGACCCCCGGCGACGTCATCCCCTATCTGCTGCAGGGTGGGCTCGGCATGCCCGAGCGCGAATATTATCTGTCGGCCGATCCCAAGATGGCGAGCATCCGTACCGCCTATCAGGCCTATATCGCCAAGCTGCTGACCGCCGCCGGGCAGAGCGACGCTGCCGCGAAGGCGAAGCGCATCTATGACCTCGAGGTCAAGATTGCGAAGGCGCATGCGACGCGCGAGCAGAGTGAGGATTTCACCAAGTCCGCCGACGTCTGGGCGAAGGGCGATTTCGCGAAGAACGCGCCCGGCATCGACTGGCCGGCCTTCTTTGCCGCCGCGAAGCTCGACGGCGCGGGCAAGTTTGGCGCTTATCATGCGAACGCCATCACCGGCCTGTCGGCGCTCGTCGCGTCCGAACCGCTCGATGCGTGGAAGGACTGGCTCGCCTTCCACCAGATCAACAGCCACAGCGACGTGCTGCCGAGTGCGATCGATAGCGCGCACTTCGCCTTCTACGGTACGACGATGGCGGGCACGCCGCAGCAGCGCGGCCGCGAAAAGCGGGCGCTCGACGCGCTCGACGTCTATCTCGGCGACGCGGTCGGCAAGGCCTATGCCGACAAATATTTCCCTGCCTCGGCGAAGGCCGAAGTCGGCGACATGGTGAAGAACATCAAGGCCGCCTTTGCGACGCGGGTGAACACGATCGACTGGATGGCGCCCGAGACCAAGAAGGAAGCGATCAAGAAGGTCGAAACGATCGCTGTCGGTGTCGGTTATCCCGACACCTGGCGCGACTATGGCAGCTACACCGTCGGCGCCGACGCCTATGCGAACGAGGTCGCGGGGCAAAAGGCCGAATATGCCCACCAGCTCGCCAAGATCGGCAAGCCGATGGACAAGGGCGAATGGTGGATGGTCCCGCAGACCGTCAACGCCGTGAACCTGCCGGTCCAGAACGCGCTGAACTTCCCCGCCGCGATCCTTCAGCAGCCCTTCTTCAACGCCAAGGCGGACCCCGCGTTCAACTATGGCGCGATCGGCGCCGTGATCGGGCATGAGATCAGCCACAGCTTCGACAATAATGGTGCGGCGTTCGATTCCACCGGCGCGCTGCGTAACTGGTGGACCCCGGCGGATCTGGCGAAATTCAATGCCGCGGGCGACGCGCTTGCGGCGCAGTTCGACACCTACAAGCCGTTCCCCGACCTTGCGGTCAACGGCAAGCTCACGCTGGGCGAGAATATCGCCGACGTCGCGGGGCTGCAGGCCGCGTATGATGCGTATCGTGCGTCGCTTGGCGGCAAGGAAGCGCCGGTGATCGACGGCTTCACCGGCGACCAGCGCTTCTTCATCGCCTATGCGCAGACCTGGGCGACCAAGATGCGCGCCGAGGCGCTGCGCGCGCGCATCGCGACCGACGGCCATGCGCCGGGCATGTACCGCGCGCTCACCGTCCGCAACCTCGACGCCTGGTACAAGGCGTTCGACGTCAAGGAAGGCGACAAGCTCTACCTCGCGCCCGACAAGCGCGTGCGCGTCTGGGGCTGAAGACAGGGCGGGGCGGGGCGTCATGCCTCGCCCTCCTTCTTCGTCGCGGGCTTCTTGCGGATCAGATGGCTGTAGACGCCGACAAGGTTGATGCAGAGTAGCGCGACATTCTGCCAGCCGATGCCTTCGCTATCGGGTTGCAGGAAACCCCATGCGATGAGAGCAAGGCTGCTCGTCACGAAGATCACGAACGCCCAGCCATTCCACCGCTCGCCAAGGTTGAGCGAGACGAGCAGCGCCGCAAGCGTCGCGGCGGCGGCGCCATAATATTGGAGGACGTCGAGCAGGGTTTCGTTCATGCGCCGGTCGTTCCGAACACGAACTCGAGCTTCAACCCGTCGGGGTCGGCGAAAAAGACTGCGTAATAGGTGGGGCCGTAGCGCGGATAATCGGCAGGGGCATCAAGAACCGTCGCGCCGATGCTGCGCAGCAAATCGTGAAGCGCGTCGACATCGGCACGGCTTTCGGCAGTCCATGCGAGATGATGGAGGCCGGGCGAATAACGGTCGTGCGCGCGTGCTGCACCTTCGCCGCGCGCCTCGATGATCCCGATCGAATGAAAGGGTTCGCCTTCGCGATCCCAGTCGCTTCCATGCTTGTAGTCTGCCGAGCGGCGATAGCCGAGGAAGCCGAGTACGGCGTCGTAGAAGAGGCGCGACCGTTCCTTGTCGGTGACCGTCAGGTCGATATGATGAACAAGCCCGCGCATGCTCACCCCAACGCGCCGATCAGCGCGAAGATGCCCGCGCCGCTGAGCGCCGGCCATGCGATATGGCGGCCCTTGGTATAGGCCGCATTGAACAGCCCGGTCGCGAGCCATCCGCCGCCGATGAGGATCAGCAGCGCATTCGGCGTTCCGGGCCATGCGACCGCCGCCGCCGAAATCAGCATCAGCACCGACGTCGCATGCCAGGCAAAATGGATGATCCGCCGCGACAGCGGATCGGCGAGCGGTCCCGCCTCGCTGCGCAGCATCGGCACGATCAGCCGCCGGTAACCCAGAGCCGAATGAACCCCGGCCGTCGTCACCATGAAGGCGGCCGACAGCCAGAGCCAGATCACGCGCCGGCGCCGATCAGTTCGCGGCCGATCAGCATACGGCGGATCTCGTTCGTGCCCGCGCCAATGTCGAGCAGCTTGGCGTCGCGCCAGTAACGCTCGACCGGCCAGTCCTTGGTGTAGCCTGCGCCGCCCAGCGCCTGGATCGCTTCGCCTGCGACCTTCACCGCATTCTCGCTCGCGAGCAGGATGCAGCCCGCGGCGTCGAAGCGCGTCGTCTGGCCCGCATCGCATGCCTTGGCGACGTTATAGACATAGGAGCGCGCCGACTGGAGCATGACATACATGTCGGCGACCTTCGCCTGCATCAGCTGGAACGATCCGATCGGCTTGCCGAACTGCTTGCGCTCGCGGACATAGGGGATGACCGTGTCGAGGCACGCCTGCATGATGCCGAGCTGGAGCCCGGCGAGCACGACGCGCTCATAATCGAGCCCCGACATCAGCACGCCGACGCCGCCATTCTCGGGGCCCATGACCTGTTCTTCGGGCACTTCGCAATCGGTGAAGACGAGCTCGGCGGTCGGCGATCCGCGCATGCCGACCTTGTCGATCTTCTGTCCGATGCTGAAGCCCGGCATATCCTTTTCGATGAGGAAGGCGGTGATGCCGCGCGAGCCGGCTTCGGGGCTCGTCTTCGCATAGACGACCAGCGTGTCCGCGTACGTCGCGTTGGTGATCCAGAATTTGGTGCCGTTGAGGATGTAGCGGCCGTCCTTCTTCTCGGCCTTTAGCTTCATCGAGACGACGTCGCTGCCTGCGCCGGCTTCGGACATTGCAAGGCTGCCGACATGTTCGCCGCTGATCAGCTTGGGGAGATATTTCGCTTTCTGTTCGGCATTGCCCCAGCGGCGGATCTGGTTGACGCAGAGATTCGAGTGCGCGCCATAGGAGAGGCCAATCGCGGCCGATGCGCGGCTGACTTCCTCGACCGCGATGACATGCTCGAGATAGCCGAGGCCAAGGCCGCCGAACTCTTCCTCGACGGTGATGCCATGCAGCCCGAGATCGCCCATCTGCGTCCAGAGTTCATCGCGCGGGAACCAGTCGTCGGCGTCGGCCTTGGCGGCGAGCGGTGCGATCTGTTCGTCGGCGAAGCGGGCGGTGGTTTCGCGGATCATGTCGGCGGTTTCGCCGAGCGCGAAATCGAAATCGGGGGTGGCGCGCATGGATTACCTATCGGGCTGGGGCGGAACAGGACCGCGAGTGTGCATCAAAATTTGAGCATATGGAAATTGAAACGGATGCCAATTTAGCATAAGTAAAATCTATGATTAAGCGCACGCATGTCCGTCAATTCCTTGCCGTCGTCGACGCGGGCAGCTTTACGCAGGCGGCATTGCGTATCCGTGTCACCCAGCCAGCGTTGTCGTCGGGCGTCGCCGAACTCGAAAAGCTCGTCGGCACGCCCTTGTTCATCCGAAACCGCCGCCAGATCAGGCTGACCGAGGCGGGCGGACGCTTCCTGCCGATCGCGCGCGATCTGGAACGCGGCTTTCGTGCCGCCGACAGCTTCGGCCGCGAAAGCGACGGTCAGACGAGCGAGCTCAAGCTCGGGGTAATCCGCTCGGCGCCTGCCGAACTGCTGCAGGCGATCGCCACCGCCTTGCGCCCGGGCTTTGCGATCGAGCTGGTCGAGAACAGCGACTCCGAACTGCGCGCCGCGCTGGGCAACGGCCGCATCAACATGGCGCTCATCCCGCTGCGCGCCGGCGAACGCGGCGACCATGTGCTACCGCTCTATGAGGAACCGCTCGCGATGTTCATCGCATCGGACCATCCGCTCGCGGGACGGATCGAGGTCGGGCCCGAGGAACTTGCCGCCGAAACGATGATCGCGCGCCGGTCGTGCGAATTTCTGGATGCGACGAGCCGCTTCTTCACGCGCCACGGCGTGCGCCCGCGCTTCGCGCTGCGCAGCGAAAGCGACGAGCGCTGCCTGCGCATGGTTGCGGCGGGGATCGGCATCACCACCGCCCCCGTTTCGCTCGCGATCGACGGTATCGTTCCCCTGAAGGTCGCTGGTTACGACTTCCGCCGCGAACTCGGGCTGGTCGCCGACCCCGCATGGCGGACGCTGCCCGAAATCGCACCGCGCCTGACGCACGCACTCGAAACGATCGGCGCGATCGCGGCCGAATGGCGGCAGACGAAGGTCGACCTCGCCGCATGACGCGATGCCCACAAGTCTGGCTTGGCCCCCCGAAAGGCCATACAGCTTGATCGCTCCATCGCGCGGAGGCAAGGGCGGGGCATGACCGATACGCTGACCCATCTCGACCGGCTCGAGGCCGAGAGCATTCATATCATGCGCGAAGTGATGGCCGACGCGGCCAAGCCCGTGATGCTCTATAGCGTCGGCAAGGACAGCGCGGTGATGCTGCACCTCGCGCGCAAGGCCTTTTATCCTTCGCCGCCGCCGTTCCCTTTGCTCCACGTCGACACCACGTGGAAATTCCAGGCGATGTACGAACTGCGCGACCGCATGGCGGCCGAGAGCGGGATGGAGCTGATCGTCTATCAGAATCCCGAGGCGAAGGAGCGCGGGATCAATCCGTTCGATCATGGTCCGCTCCACACCGACATGTGGAAGACCGAGGGGCTGAAGCAGGCGCTCGACCTGCACGGTTTCGACGTCGCTTTCGGCGGCGCGCGGCGTGATGAGGAAAAGAGCCGCGCCAAGGAGCGCATTTTCTCCTTCCGCACCGCGAGCCACGGCTGGGATCCGAAGAAGCAGCGGCCCGAGCTCTGGAACCTATACAACGCGCGCAAGGCGAAGGGCGAAAGCATCCGCGTCTTCCCGATCTCGAACTGGACCGAGCTCGACATCTGGCAATATATCGCGCGCGAAAATATTCCGATCGTGCCGCTCTATTTCGCCGCGCCGCGCCCGACGGTGGAGCGCGACGGCCTGCTGCTTATGGTCGACGACGACCGCTTCCCGCTGCTTCCCGGCGAAACGCCCGTCGAACGGTCGGTGCGCTTCCGCACCCTCGGCTGCTATCCGCTGACCGGCGCGGTCGAGAGCGAGGCGAAGACCCTCTCTGAAGTCATTCAGGAAATGCTTCTGACCACGACGAGCGAACGGCAAGGGCGCATCATCGACAAGGACGGCGGTGACGCCAGCATGGAGAAGAAGAAGCAGGAGGGGTATTTCTAAATGACCGATCCTGTTTACGTCACCGACGCGCTGATTGCCGAGGACATCGACGCCTATCTGGCGGGGCACGAGAAGAAGTCGCTGCTGCGCTTCATCACCTGCGGCTCGGTCGACGACGGAAAATCGACGCTGATCGGGCGGCTGCTCTACGACAGCAAGATGATCTTCGAGGACCAGCTCGCCGCGCTGGAGGCCGACAGCAAGCGCGTGGGAACGCAGGGGCAGGAGATCGACTTTGCCCTGCTCGTCGACGGCCTCGCCGCCGAGCGCGAGCAAGGCATCACCATCGACGTCGCCTACCGCTTTTTCACGACCGAGAAGCGCAAGTTCATCGTCGCCGACACGCCGGGACACGAGCAATATACCCGCAACATGGTCACCGGCGCCTCGACCGCCGACCTCGCGGTGATCCTGATCGACGCGCGCAAGGGCGTGCTGACCCAGACACGCCGCCATAGCTTCCTCGCGCATCTGATCGGCATCAAGCATATCGTGCTCGCGGTAAACAAGATGGACCTTGTCGGTTATGACAAGGCCGTGTTCGACCGCATCACGCTGGCGTATCGCGCCTTCGCGAGCGAGATCGGCATTACGAATTTCACCGCGATCCCGATCTCAGGCTTCAAGGGCGACAATATCACCGCGCTCTCGGACAACACGCCCTGGTTCAAGGGGCCGGCGCTGATCGAGCATCTCGAGAATGTCGAGATTGGCGCCGCTGCCGACGAAGCCAAGCCGTTCCGCCTGCCGGTGCAATGGGTCAACCGCCCGAACCTCGATTTCCGCGGTTTCTCGGGCCAGCTTGCGAGCGGCAAGGTCAAGCCCGGCGATGCCGTTCGCATCCTGCCGAGCGGCAAGACGACGACCGTTGACCGTATTGTCACGCTCGATGGCGACCTCGACGAGGCCGTCGCGGGCCAGTCGGTCACGCTGACGCTCGCCGACGAGGTCGACTGTTCGCGCGGCGACGTCATAGCGACCGCCGACAATCCGCCCGAGGCGGCCGACCAGTTCGAGGCGACGCTCGTCTGGATGGCCGACGAGGCGATGATTCCGGGGCGCGCCTATTGGCTCAAACTCGCGACGCAGAGCGTCTCGGCGACCGTGCAGGCGCCGAAGTATGAGATCAACGTCAACACACTCGACCATCTCGCGGCGAAGACGCTCGAATTGAACGGCATCGGTGTCGTCGAACTGTCGACCGACAAGCCGATCACCTTCGAGGCTTATGGCGACAACCGGACGCTCGGCGGCTTCATCCTGATCGACAAGCTCACCAACGCGACCATCGCCGCGGGTATGTTGCACTTCAGCCTGCGCCGCGCGCAGAATGTCCATTGGCAGGCGACCGATATCGACCGCGACATGCGCGCAAACCTCAAGAACCAGCGCCCCGCGCTGCTGTGGTTCACCGGCCTGTCGGGATCGGGCAAGTCGACGATCGCAAACCTCGTCGAAAAGAAACTGCACCGGATGAACCGGCACAGTTTCCTGCTCGATGGCGACAATGTCCGTCACGGGCTCAACCGTGACCTGGGGTTCACCGAGGCCGACCGGATCGAGAATATCCGCCGCGTCGGCGAAGTCGCGAAACTGATGAGCGATGCGGGGCTGATCGTCATCACCGCCTTCATCTCGCCCTTCCGCGCCGAGCGCGAAATGGTGCGCAGCATGTTGCCCGACGGCGAGTTCCTCGAAGTGTTCATCGACACCCCGCTCGCAGAGGCGGAGAAGCGCGACGTGAAGGGCCTCTACAAAAAGGCGCGCAGCGGCCAGCTCAAGAATTTCACCGGGATCGACAGCCCCTATGAGGCGCCCGAGAATCCCGAAATCCGGATCGACACGACCGCGATGACGCCCGATGAGGCCGCGGACCTGATCATCGATCGCTTGCTGGGATAGAGGCATGGCCGCGGGGGAAAGTGACGAACAGATCGCAGAACGGCTCGCGGCCGCCGCGGGCTTGATGCTGCTCGATCTCCAGATGTCGGGCAAATTTGTCGGCAAGTCGCTCGGCCAGGCGGGCGATGCGCGCGCCAATGCGATGCTGATGCACGAACTCCGCGCTGCACGCCCCGACGATGCCATCCTGTCCGAAGAGGAAAAGGACAATATCGTCCGCTGCGACAACAAGCGCGCGTGGATCGTCGATCCGCTCGACGGCACGCGCGAATATAGCGAAGGCCGCAGCGACTGGGCGGTGCATGTCGCGCTCGCGATAGAAGGCGTTCCGACGGTCGGCGCGGTGGCGCTGCCGGGACTGGGCCTGACGCTGACCTCGGGTTCTCCGAAGCCGCTCGAGCCCGCCAACACGCCGCTCAAAATGCTGGTGAGCCGCACGCGGCCGGCCGCCGAAGCCGTTTATGTCGCGGAAAGGATGGGCGCCGAACTGCTCGCCATGGGGTCGGCAGGCGCCAAGGCGATGGCGGTCGTGCGCGGCGAGGCCGACATCTATCTGCACACCGGCGGGCAATATGAATGGGACAATTGCGCCCCCGCCGCAGTCGCGATTGCCGCCGGCCTGCACGTCAGCCGCGTCGACGGATCGCCGCTCGTCTATAATTGTGCCGATCCCTATCTGCCCGATCTGCTGATCTGCCGGATGGAACTGGCCGAAGAGGTGCTGCGCCTCGCCGCACAATATTCGCCGGCGGGGTAGGGACTGCCCCGTTCGGAGCTGACCGCACATTTCCTTCTTGGCTGGCTGCTTGCCAGAGGCCATGAGGAAGCATGATCGACCTTTCATCGTGGCTTCTGCCGCTTTCCATCGCGCTTGCGCCTGCGGCAGCCGATCCTGATCGCTTCATCGATGGTGGCGTGACATATATTCTTTATGCCGACACCTACCGTCAGGTCGATGACGAGATACGGCAGATCGGCTTTTCACTCGAAATGACCGAGGCTGAAGGTGCGCCGGGCAACGCCGTCGCCATGAATGGCGTCGTCCAGGTGAACTGCGGCACACGCAGCGCGCGCATGATCGGCCCGCAGTTGTTCGACGACCAGAACCGGCCCGTCGCCACCGATGTGTCGGGCCCGGACCATAGCTCGCCGTGGGAAGAGCTCGGAACAATGGCGTCGGACCAGCATCTTTACCGCAGGGTCTGCGAGCGGGAAAAATCGGCGCCATAGCGCGGGGGTTCGTCGACTGCGGTCCGTAGTCGGACTGAAATGGCAGCGTCGACGCACCGAACGCCGGTTGCCAGCCGGTGCGACACGCCCTAATCCGTTTCATCAAGAAACCGAACACGGGAGAAGCACGATGACCGACCTGCCTGAAACCAACCTCACAATGCTGACGCTCGTGAAGCCCGAAGGGCAGCTGGAGGTGTCGCTCGAGCGCCGCCCGATGCCGGTGCCGAAGCCGCATGAAGTGCTGGTCAAGGTACTCGCCGCGCCGATCAATCCGTCGGACCTCGGCCTGCTATTCGGCGGCGCAGACATGTCGACCGCGCGCGCGTCGACAAGGGACGGCCAGCCGCTGATCACCGCCGACGTGCCCCCTGCGGGGATGCGCGCGATGGCCGGGCGCGTCGGTGATGCACTCGCGATCGGCAACGAGGGGTGCGGCACCGTCGTCGCGGCGGGCGACACGCCCGAGGCGCAGGCGCTGCTCGGCAAGACCGTCGCGCTGCTCGGCGGCGAAATGTACGCCGAATACCGCTGCCTGCCCGTACAGATGGTGATGCCGCTTCCCGACGGCACCGATCCCGCCGACGGCGCCTCCTGCTTCGTCAACCCGCTCACCAGTCTCGCGTTTACCGAAACGATGCGGATGGAGAACCACAGCGCGATCGTCCACACCGCCGCAGCATCGAACCTCGGCCAGATGCTCGTCAAGATCTGCGCCAAGGACGGCATTCCGCTGGTCAACATCGTGCGCAGCGACGCGCAGGTCGAAATCCTGAAGGGCATCGGCGCCAAATATATCGTCAACAGCAGCGCCGACGATTTCATGGAGCGGCTGGTCGATGCGATCGTCGAGACCGGCGCGACGCTGGGCTTCGATGCCACGGGCGGCGGCAAGCTAGCCGGGCAGGTGCTGACCGCGATGGAAGCCGCCGCGGTCAAACGCATGACGACCTATAGCCGCTATGGCTCGGACACGTTCAAACAGGTCTATATCTATGGTGCGCTCGACCTGTCGCCGACGACCTTTTCGGCGCGCAGCTTCGGGCTGACCTGGGCGCTGGGCGGTTTCCTGCTGACGCCGTTCATGGCGAAGGCGGGCATGGAAGTCGTGGGCCGGATGCGCAAACGCATCGTCGACGAACTGACGACGACCTTCAAGAGCCACTATAGCCATGAGGTGTCGCTGACCGACGCGCTGAACGTCGACACGGCGCAGGCGTACAACGCCAAACGCACGGGCAAGAAATATCTGATCAAGCCGCACGGCTAAGACGGAGTTTCGTCGGGCTTCGACCGGTTGCGGACGCTCATTCTCCCCTCCCGCTTGCGGGAGGGGTCGGGGGTGGGCAACAACGCCGCGGTCAGCCCACCCCGCTGCGGCTAGCGAGCAAGTTCGCAAGCCTCGCTGCCCCTCCCGCAAGCGGGAGGGGAAATCAGTTCAGCATCTCAACGGCAACTTTCCACCCCGAAGCGGGCAATAGCGCTTTAGCGTTTCATGCACTGGCGCGCATCATCGCGCTTATATTCGCTGCAGTTCCACAGCGCCTTTTCGAACCCGGCCTTGTCGTCGCGGAGGTAGGAGAAGCTCATCGCCGCGCGCTGCGTGTCGCTCATCGCGTCGCTGTCGGGTTTGAGCGTCGGGTTGGTCCAGCCCATGAACTTGCAATAGGGCTTGTCGCCGCAGAGGCGCAGCGCGGTCGTCACGAAGCTTTCAGGCGCTGCCTTGCGGTCGAGCTGGGTGTAGATGGTGTCGCGGCCCGCGCTCTCGCCCGCACCAGTGACAACGCGCGCCTCGCCGACCGCGGCATTGGCGTCGACCCCCGTCGCGAGTTCCGTCGGCAGGCCCAGCGCGTTCGCATGCAGCGGCGACAGCGCGGCGAGCTTCGCTACCGGGCCGTCGCTGCCCGAAACGGCTCCGCGGAACGCGCCCGGCGTGCCCCAATAGCCCGGCCAGCGGAAGAAGAGGTGCGTATCGACGATAGCGATCTTTTCAAGGCTGTCGCTCCAATAGGGGCGGACCCAGTCGGTGTGATAATGGGTCGCGAGGCCGACCGAGGGATCGATCATGCCCGACAACATCAGGTCGGCATTGACCTGCGCGCGCAGCCACGCCGCTTCGGAATAGCGCCGCGCCAGCGCGCCGTCGCAGGTGAAGGTGAACTGGCAGCCGGTCCGGCGTTCCGATCCCTGGAACACGACGCCGCAGATCGATTTGGGGAAAGCCGGATGGCGCGCGCGGTTGATCACGACCTGGCCGACCGACAATTGCCCGCGGCTGTCGTCCCCGGCCTCGTAGATCATCGCGGCGGCAAGGCAATCGCGTGCACGCAGGCGGGCATCGCCGCTGCCCGGATACACAAACGGACGTGCGGGAACGAAGCCCTTCGTCACCAGCGCGATGCGCGCATTGGCCGCGCGCGCATCGTCTTCGGTCACGGGGGCGAGTTCCATCGGCAGCACGTCGGGTACGACGTCGGCGGGCGGCGCGACGGGGTGAGGCCGCGCGGTAAAGCCCCCGCGGGCGCCCCCATCGCTCAGGTGCAGCACCGCACCGATCGCAACCGCGACAAGCAGCACGAACAGCCAGCCCGTCCAGTCGCGCCCGATGGGCAACGCCGATGATTCGTCCGCGGGACGCACGAGGAAGCCTCAGATCTCCGGGAGGAAATCGGGGACCGACAGATAGCGCTCGCCGGTGTCGTAGTTGAAGCCGAGAACGCGGCTGCCCGGGGGCAGTTCGGCCAGCTTCTGCGCGATGGCAGCCAGCGTGGCACCCGACGAAATGCCGACGAGCATGCCTTCCTCGGTCGCTGCGCGGCGTGCGAAATCTTTCGCGGCGCCGGCATCGACCTTGATGACGCCATCGAGCAGGTCGGTGTGGAGGTTGCGCGGGATGAAGCCCGCGCCGATGCCCTGGATCGGGTGCGGGGCGGGCTGGCCGCCCGAGATGACCGGCGACGCGTCGGGCTCGACCGCATAGACCTTGAGGTTCGGCCAATGTTGCTTGAGGAACTGCGCGGTGCCGGTGATGTGGCCGCCGGTGCCGACGCCGGTGATCAGCACGTCGATCGGCGTATCCCTGAAATCGGCGAGGATTTCGGGTCCCGTGGTGCGGACGTGGACGTCGATGTTCGCCTCATTTTCGAACTGCTGCGGCATCCACGCGCCGGGGGTCGTTTCGACCAGTTCGATCGCACGTTCGATCGCACCCTTCATGCCCTTTTCGCGCGGCGTAAGGTCGAAGGTCGCGCCATAGGCGAGCATCAGGCGGCGGCGCTCGACCGACATGCTTTCGGGCATGACGAGCACGAGCTTGTACCCCTTGACCGCGGCGGCCATCGCGAGGCCGATGCCGGTGTTCCCCGACGTCGGCTCGACGATGGTGCCGCCGGCCTTGAGGCTGCCGTCCTTTTCGGCCGCCTCGATCATCGCAAGGCCGATACGATCCTTGATCGACCCGCCGGGATTGCTGCGTTCCGACTTCACCCAGACTTCGGCGTCGGGGAATAATTTGCCCAGACGGATGTGCGGCGTGTTCCCGATGGTATCGAGGATCGAATTGGCTTTCATGATCGGTGCGCTCTTTCTTTAAACTCGAAACGCGGGTCGCGGCGGACGCGATTCGGCCAGTCTCCGGCGCGCAGCCAGAGTGCCTCATCCGCCAGCGCCGGCGTCGGCGCGGGTTGTAACGAGGCGAGCAGATACTGTCCATAAGGCCAGTCCCCGATCCCCGAATCGGCGTTGATATGGCCGAAGGGGCCGGCATTGACGAAGCGCGCATCCCAGTGCCGCGACAGGCGCCAGACATGCGCGGTTTTCGCATAGGGATCATCGTCGCTCGCGACGACGATCATCGGCACCTGCGACGACAGCGCGGGCGAGTCGGTAAAGGTCGCGACACGCGCGTCGCGGCGGAGCTGCGAAAGGTCGGGCGGTGCGACCAGCAACGCGCCGGCGATCCGGTCGCGCGCGAGGCTGCTGGCGCCGGCGAACCAGTGCGCGAAGGCGTGGCAGCCGAGGCTGTGCGCCGCGATCAGGACGGGTTCGGGTTCGGCAGCGATCGCGTCGGCGATGCGCTCGACCCATTCCTCTTTTCGCGGTTCGTCCCAGCCGCCGAGCTCGATTCTTTCGCAGCGGGCGAAGCTGCGTTCCCACAGGCTCTGCCAGTGGGTCGCGCCGCTGTTGTAGAAGCCCGGGATGGTAAGGATCTTATGGCGGATGTTGGAATTGTTCATGGCGGTCGCTCCTTCGGAAGGGAGAGAGGGGGAACCGCGGTGACGGGTGCGACCTAAATAACTCAACTAATTAAATTGACAATAGGCTTTGGACGAAATGAGCGTCGTCCGCGGCGAACGGTTCGGCGCTATCCGCCGGTTTGCCTGAATTGCGGTTCGAAGGTGCGCGCGCGGCGCAGTTCGGGAAATATCCACGCCCATATTGCGGTCACGCCGACCGCCGCAGCGCCGCCGACGACCACGGCGCTGACCGGGCCCAGCGCCGCCGCCATCGCTCCGGCGCGCATTTCGCCAAGCTCGTTCGAAGCCGAAATGGCGAGCCCCGATGCCGCGCTGACGCGCCCGCGCATATGGTCCGGGGTGTTGAGCTGGATCAGCGTGCCGCGCACGAAGACCGAGAACATGTCCGCCGCGCCCATGAGCACGAGCACGGCAAGCGACAGGATGAGGTTGGTCGACAGGCCAAACACCACCGTCCCGGCGCCGAAAGCGGCGACGGCCCAGAGCATCTTGACCCCGACGTTGCGCTCGATCGGACGAATGGCGAGGCCGACGGCGACGCCGACGGACCCTGCCGCGACGGCCGCGCGCATCAGCCCGGCGCCTTCGGGGCCGGCGTGCAATATGTCGCGCGCGAACACCGGAAACATCGCGGTCGCACCCGCGAGTAGCACGGCGAAAAGGTCGAGCGTGATCGTGCCCAGAAGGAAGCGCTCGATCCAGACGAAGCGCAGCCCGTCGGCCATTTCGCGCAGCGGATGGCGGCGCACCTCGGCGGGAGGCGGCAGGACGGGGCGCACGCGGCTGAGCGTGAAGGCCGAAATGGCGAGGAGCAGCGCCGAGAAGAGGTACACCGACCCCGGATGCGCGGCATAGATGAGCCCGCCCGCGGCGGGGCCGATGACCGACGCCGACTGCCAGGCGATGCTGCTCATCGCGATCGCGCGCGGCAATACTGCCGGCGGCACGATATTGGGCGCGATCGCGCTCATCGCGGGCCCCGAAAAGACGCGGGCAACCCCGTGCAGCGCCGCGAGACCGAACAGCAGCGGCAAGGTCAGCCCGTCGACCCAGGTGAACCAGCCGAGCGTAGCGGCGATCAGCAGGTCAATCAGGTTCGAGAAGATCGCAACGCTGCGCCGTTCGAAGCGGTCGGCGGCCCAGCCGGCCACGGGCGTCAGGATGGCGAGGGGGACGAACTGGAAGAGGCCGAGCAGGCCGAGCTGGAACGACGCTTCCTTGATCGTCATGCCATAGTCGGTGCGCGCGGTGTCATAGAGCTGGTACCCGATCACGACGACCATCGCGATCGTCGCCATCACCGCGGTGAAGCGTGCGAGCCAGAAATAGCGAAAATCGGGAAAGCTGAGCGGGGAAGGGGCTTTGGGCGTCGCCGCCGGCATCACCGGTTCTTCGCCTTCGGGTGGAGGGATCGTTGCCATCGCCGTCCGCCCTATCGTCCTTTTCGGCGCTGTCCAGTCACCCCTGCATATGCCGTTCGTCGATTAGGGGATGCGATCGGCCGGACGCGGTGGCAGAAACCCGCTACCGATTGAGGGAGACTATCGAATGACAAGCAAATTTGCCCGCTTTGGCGGTGCCGCGATGGCTGCGACGCTGCTGGTCCTGACCGCGTGCAACGCGTCGGACAACAAGTCGGCGACCGCGCCGAGCGCGAAGAACTGGACCGAGTTCCGCGATCAGTTCCTTGCCGGCTATTTCCCGCTCAATCCCAACTTTGCGGTCTATCAGGGCAAGCATGAGTTCGACGGCCAGCTTCCCGACTGGTCGCCCGAGGGCCTCGAAAAGCAGGCCGCCTATCTCGAAAAGGCGATCGCCGATGCCAAGGCGTTCGACGGCGAGATGACCGACGCCGAGAAGTTCGAGCGCGACTATCTGATCCATGTCGCACAGGGCCAGCTCTTCTTCCTCCGCGACACCGACTTCGCGCAGAAGAACCCGTCCTTCTACACCGGGGCGCTCGACCCCAACGTCTATATCGCGCGCCCCTATGCCGATGCGACGACGCGGATGAAGGCGTTTATCGCCTATGCCGAAAAAGTCCCCGCCGCCGCGGCGCAGATCAAGGCCAACCTCAAGCTGCCGCTGCCCGCGACCTTCGTCAAATATGGCACCGCGGGCTTCGGCGGCTTTGCCGACTATTATACCGGCGACGCAAAGGCCGCCTTTGCGTCGGTCAAGGATGAGGCGCTGCAGAAGCAGTTCGACGAAGCCGTCGCAAAAGCCGGCGCAGCGATGACCGATCTTGCGAAATATGTCGGATCGCAGCCCGGAACGACCGACGGCTATGCGCTCGGCGCCGAAAAATTCTCGAAGATGATCCTGACCAACGAAGGCGTCGACACGCCGCTCGACGAGCTCGAACGCATCGGCCAGGCCGACCTCAAGCGCAATCAGGACGCGCTGAAGGCCGCCTGCGCCACCTATGCCGCCGGCATGACGATCGCCGACTGCATGAAGAAGATGAATGCCGACAAGCCCGCCGACGGTCCGGTTGCCGAGGCACGGCGCCAGCTGCCGACGCTGCGCGCGTTCCTGATCGAGAAGGACATCGTCACCATCCCCGGCACCGAACAGGCGCAGGTCGAGGAATCGCCGCCCTATAATCGCCAGAACAGCGCCTATATCGACATTCCGGGGCCGTATGAGAAAGGCCTGCCGTCGGTCTATTATATCTCGCCGCCCGACCCGAGCTGGGACAAGCAGACGCAGGCCGATTTCGTACCGGGTCGCAAGGACCTGATGTTCACCTCGGTCCACGAGGTGTGGCCGGGCCACTTCCTCAATTTCCTCCACTCGAACCGCGCCGAAAGCATCTTCGGCAAGCTGTTCGTCGGCTATGCCTTTGCCGAGGGCTGGGCGCATTATACCGAGGAGATGATGTGGGATGCCGGGCTGGGCGCGGGCGACCCCGAAACGCATATCGGCCAGCTGTCGAACGCGCTGCTGCGCGATTGTCGCTATCTCTCGGCAATCGGCCTGCACACAAAGGGCATGACCGTTGCGGACAGCGAAAAGCTGTTCAAGGAGCAATGCTATCAGGATGAAGGCAATGCGCGCCAACAGGCGGCGCGCGGCACCTATGATCCGGCCTATCTCAATTACACGATGGGCAAGCTGATGATTCGCAAGCTGCGCGACGACTGGACCAAAGGGGACAAGACGAAGTGGAAGGCGTTCCACGACGAGTTCCTGTCGTACGGTGGCCCCCCGATCCCCATGGTGCGCGCAGCGATGATGAAGGAAAAGGCACCCAAGGCGGTCTTCTGACGCCGGGCTGGAAAATCGATCGATTGGCGGCTAGCCTCCTCAAAACAGGGGGCTAGCCGATGGTCGACGTGTTCATTTCCTATTCGCGCGACAACAAGGCGCGGGTCGCCGATATCGCGGCGGCCGTGACGGCGGCGGGCTATGACGTGTGGTGGGACGCCGAGCTGCCGCCGCATCGTTCCTATGGCGACGTGATCGCCGAAAAGATCGGCAGCGCAAAGGCCGCGATCGTCGTCTGGTCGCACACGTCGGCAGCGTCCGAATGGGTGCGCGCCGAAGCCGACGTCGCGCGCAACCAGAAGAAGCTGGTGCAGACGGCGATCGACGATGTGATGCCGCCGCTGCCCTTCAACCAGATCCAGTTCGCCGACCTCAGCGACTGGAACGGCGACCCGGACCATCGCGGCTGGCGAAAAGTCCTGATGAGCCTCGAGGAATTGTGCGGCCGCGAAGCCGTTAACCCGGCAACGGCGCCAAAGCCCGTGACGGCACCGCCGGAGTCGACGACGCGGGAAACCGTCCCGACAGCGCCCAAATCATCCTTCCTGCCCTGGGCACTGCCCGGATTGGCCGCGATCGCGGTCGCCTTGCTCGCATGGAAGCTGCTGCAACCGGCCCCGGCGCCGTCTGACGAGCCCCCGACGGGAACCGAAGTTGCTGCCCCGGCACCGGTAACCGATGCGCCTGCTGTCACGACCGGCGACCAGCCTGCCGAAGCCTTCACGCTGGCCGCGATGATCGACGACCCCGATGGCTTCACCAATATCCGTTCGGGAAAAAGCACCAAGGCCGCCATCGTCGGCAAGGTGCTGGAAGGCGAGAAATTCCTGACTTACAAACAGCCGGGACAATGGTGGCGCGTCCGCAAGGCCGACGGCACCACCGGTTTCATGTTCCGCAAATATATCCGGCTGATCGAAGGCGGAGCGACTGCGACGCCCGCCATACAGGCGCCGACCGGCGTTGGCGGCAGCGGGGTCGTCATTCCGGACTCGTCCGACCGACTGCTGAGCACAGACGAGCTCGGCAATTACAGCGCGCTCGAGCTTCGCATCGCGCGTAACGAGATCTTCGCGCGCCGCGGCCTGCGGTTCAAGGACCCTGCGCTGCAAAATCATTTCAGCCAGTTCAGCTGGTATCGCCCGACGACGGACAATGTGTCGCTGTCACCGACCGAAAAGGCGAATGTCGCCTTGCTGAAATCGGCGGAAGACGCGGTACAATGAGCGACGCTGCCGCCGTCGAGGCGGAAGTTGCGCATCGGCTTGGCGAAGGCGATGCCCTCAGCGCGTTCGACTGCGCCGCGGCGGCGCGGCGCGGCGGGACCGACAGCCCGCGCCTGCGCTACCTGATGGTCCGCGCGCTGGCGGCATCGGGCGACAGCCTGGGCGCGATGCAGCTCTACGATCAGCTCGACCTGGCGGCGTCGGGCGACGTTGACAGCCTCGCGCTGGCCGGGCGTCTCTGGAAAGACGAAGCCTTCGACCACGACGGCGCGGAGCGGACGAAATCGCTGCAGCGCGCCGCGGCCGCCTATGATCATGCCTGGCAGACGTCGGGCGCTTCGTTCCCGGCGATCAATGCGGCGAGCCTTTATGCGATGCTCGGCGAAAAGGAGCGGGCGGCTTCGCTCGCCGGACCGATCGCCGCGAACGGCGCCGCCGACAATTATTGGGATCGGGCGACGCTGGTCGAGGCGCTGCTGCTGCTGAACCGCGGCGACGAGGCGATCGTGCATGCGCGCGCCGCGAATGCGCAGGCCGGCGCCCGCGCAGGCGATCGCGCCTCGACCTGCCGCCAGATTGCGCGGCTGGCCGACAGCGGCGCCGTCGAAGCGGCACCTGCGCGACAGATCGTCGACCTGCTGCGCCCGCCGCCGGTCGGCGTCTATTGCGGCCGTATGTTCCGCGCCGGGGGCATCGGCGAAGCCAACGCGCGCGCCGCCATCACGTCGGCCCTGGACGCAAGGCCGCTATCGGCGCTGATCGGACCGCTCGCGTGCGGCGCCGACATATTGTTTGCGGAGGAGGCCTTGGCGCGCGGGATCGACCTGACGGTCGTGTTGCCGTTTGCCGAGGACGATTTCATCGCCCAGTCGGTCGCGTCGGGCGGCGAAGAGTGGGTCGCGCGTTACGCCCATTGCCGCGATCGGGCGTCGATGGTCCATTTCGCGAGCAGCGCGCGCTATGTCAGCGACGATTGCCAGTTCATCCTGGGATCGCACACGATGATGGGTCTCGCCAAATTGCGCGCACGCGAGCTGGAGACGAGCGCCATCCAGCTTGCCGTCGTCGATCCCGCGGTCGCGGCACGGCCGGCGACCTCGATCGCGGGGACGAACGCCGATATCGCGCTGTGGCAGCGGCATGAGGGCGAGACGCTGACGATCCCGGTCGGCGAGCTCGACCGCAATCTCGATTTTCCGGAGGCGCCGAAACCGCCCGAGGGGACGCGGCGCGGTCTTTACGCCATCCTGTTCGCCGATTTTGCCGGGTTCTCGAAACTGGGCGAGGCCGAACTGCCGATTTTCGCGAGCGAAGTGATGGGGGGCATCGGTCGCATTCTTGACGATTTCGGCGAGGCCGTCCTGTTCCGCAACACTTGGGGCGACGCGGTTTACGCGATCATCGACGATCCCGCGACGGCGGCGCGCATCGCGCTGGCGATGCAGGAAAGGCTCGACGTCCTGCCGCCCGAGCTCGGCCTTGAAGGGCAAAAAGCCGGGATGCGGACGGGCATCCACTTCGGCCCGATCTATCGCGGCCTCGATCCGGTGGTGGGCAATGAGCTGTGGTACGGCACCGAAGTGACCCGCACAGCACGGATCGAACCGGTCACGCTCGTCGGGCAGGTCTATTGCACCCAGCCGCTCGCGGCGATGCTCGCGCTCGGCAACGCGCGCGATTTCGATTGCGATTATGTCGGCAAGGTCCGGCTCGCCAAGGATTATGGCGACCTCGCGCTCTACCGCCTGTCGCGTCGATCAGACTGACGGCGCGCGCAGCCGCGCGACAAAAAAGCCGTCGAGTCCGCCGGCATCGGCCAACAGGCCGGGCAGCGTCCGGATGAAACCATCGCTGGTCGGGACGATGGCGGCTGGCAGCTCGTCGGCGCGCGGTGCTTCGACCGACCAGCCGGAGTGGGACTTCAGGAAAGCCGATATCTGATCTTCGCCTTCGGCGCGTTCGAGCGAGCAGGTCGCATAGACCAGCACCCCGCCGGGCTTGACCCACTTCGCGGCGCGCGCCAGCAGCAGGGCTTGCAGCACCGCCATTTCATCGATCTGGCGCGGTTCGATCCGGTGCAGCACATCGGGGTGGCGGCGAAAGATGCCGGTCGCCGAACAGGGGGCGTCGAGCAGGATCGCATCGACCGGCGCGGCGGGTTCCCATGCGCGAATATCGCCCTGCACGATGTCCGCCGACAGGCCGGTCCGCGCGATGTTGGCGCCAAGCCGTTCCAGACGCTTCGCGCTCGCGTCGACCGCGACGACCTTCCACCCCGCAGCCGCGAGCTGCATCGTCTTTCCGCCGGGCGCGGCGCAGAGATCGAGGGCGGTGCGGCCTTCGCCGGTGCCGAGCAGGCGTGCGGGCAGGCTGGCGGCCAGATCCTGCACCCACCAGCCGCCTTCGCTGTATCCGGGCATCGACTCGACCGCTTGTCCGCGCGGTAAACGGCGCTGGCGCGGTGCCAGCGGCACCGCATCGGGCCATTCGTCGGCGCCGAGTTCGGCCGCAAAGCTGAGATCGATCGGCGGCGGAACGCTCCAGCCCGCTTCGGCGGCTTCGACCATATCCAGCCCCCATTGCTCGGCCCATCGCTCGGCGGTCGGGAGGGGAAGGGTGGCACGTTCGGGGAGCTGCCATTCCTCCTGCTGCGCGCGCGAAAGAATGGCGTGGACCAGCCGCCGCGGCCCGCCGTCGACGAGCGGCAGCGCGGTCGACACCACCGCATGTCCGGGGCTTTTGAGCGCCAGCAACTGCGCGAGCGCGATACGCAGGACGGCGCGCGATTTGACGTCGTCGGGCAATATCTGCGCCGTCGCGCCGTCGATCAGCGCGTCGATATCGACCATCCAGCGCAACGCCTCCGACGCGATCGCCACCGCAAAGGCGCGGTCGGGGCCGGCGAGGCCCTGCGCCGCGGCGTGCATCGCGACGTCGAGCGGGTCGCCGCGGCGAAGGATGGCATCGATGAGCCGCAGCGCGGCGCGGCGCGGCGCCATGCCCGGCGGCTCGGCCTCGCGCGGCGAGCGGCGGCGGACCGGGCGCCGGTCAGCCATGGCGGCAAATGCTGAGGTTGGCGTGACGCATGATCGATCCTATACTATGCCATCATGACCGACAGCAGCCCGAAACCGACCATTGGCGGAACGCCGCGCGCTGTAAAGCGCCCGGCGCATGTAAAAGCGCCTGCCGAGTGGACGAACAGCGCCGTGCCGGCGCCCGAGCCGATCCACGAGGACAAGGCCGAAGACCAGCCCGGCGGGCGCAACCCGGTGCGCTATGGCGATTGGGAGCTGAAGGGGCTGGCGATCGATTTCTGACGCCGGCGGGAGTCCAAAAGACTCGAAAAGGCCGATATGGCCGCCCCCGCGGAGGCGGCCACAGGCAGCCGACGTCAAACGGTCGGCAGTTCCACGAGGGCAGGCATCTTGCCGGCCTTGACCTGCTCGGCAAAGATTTCGCGCATCAGCTGCAGCGAGAAGAGATGCGCGAAGATCAGGGCGAGAATACCGTTCTGTGTCAGCTTGCGCAGGACGTCGCCGCGCAGTTCGCGCAGCTTGTTTTCGTCGACCATCTGGAAACCGCGATAGACGAAAGGCTTGTCATTGCCTTCCTGCTGGATGGCGACTTCGCCGTCCATCAGAAGATCGGCCTTCTTCAGTTCTTCCATGAAGAAACCGGTGCGCTGGCCCGCTTCTTCGAAATTCTTGCAGAATTCGAGGACGGCCTGAACCGAGGCGGCGGGCTGGCCGTTTTCGAACAGCGGATCGCCTTCGTCGAACTTGCCGAGCGCTTCCGACGTCGGGTCGAAGCAAAGCGACAATTCTTCCGAACCTTCCTGCAGGCGCGCGAGCAGGAAAGGATAGCGGCGGACATAGGCCGGAACATAGACGGGGTTCAGCAGCTTGCCGTCGTCATCGACGAAGGTGTTCACGCCTTCGTTGAGGCCCATCAGCGCCAGCGGAACCGGGTTCTCGCCCGCCGAAAAGACGATCGGATAATAGCGGCAGGCCGAAACGAATTCGTCCGACGTCAGCGGAATGGCGTGCTGGCTGACAAGAAAATCGGCCTTGTCGAGCGGACGGGCGCGATAGTCGGCGTGCTCGACGCTCGAAAGCGGAACGAGGTCCTTGTAGAAAAGCGGCAGATTGGCAGGTGCGGGCGCAGTGGCCATGATTGAACTCCGGTAACGGTCCCGGCGATCCGGAACAAAAAAGGATAAAGCGCCTTATTGACCCGCGCCGCGACGCGCAAGGGGGGCGATCGCGCAGAAAAGACAGATTGTCAGGCGATCAACTTGCCGGGGTTGAAAATGCCCGACGGATCGAGCCCCGCCTTGACCCCGCGCAGCGCCGTCAGCCGTGCCGGGCTGTCGAGTTCGGCAAGGATATCGCGCTTCATCTGGCCGATCCCATGCTCGGCCGAAATCGATCCGCCGAGTTCGATGACATGCTTATAGACCAGCCGGCTGACCGCCGCGCCATGCTCGCCAAGCCAGGCCGCGCCATCGACATCGGGCGGCGGCTGGACATGGTGATGCACATTGCCGTCGCCCAGATGACCGAAGGACAAGGCGCGGATGCCGGGGAAGGTCGCCGCCAGCCGGCGCGGATTGTCGGCGATGAAGGCCGGCATCAGGTCGACGGGAACACTGATGTCATGCTGCAGCGCCGGTCCCTCGGCGCGTTCGGCTTCCGAAATCGAATCGCGCAGGCGCCAGAAATCCTCGCTCTCGCGATCACTCTTGGCGATGACGGCGTCGCAGACCAGCCCGGCGTCGACAGCCGCGGCGAGCTGCGCTTCGAGCGTCTCGCCAAGCATCGCATTATTCTCGCCCGCCAGCTCAAGTAGCACATGCCATGGATGGTCGCTGCCGAGCGGAGCCCGCGTCTGCGGGATATGCCGCAGAACGGCATCGACGCAGGTCTGCGGGACGATCTCGAACCCTTCGAGTTCGCGCCCGATCGCCGCATCGAGCCGGCGCAACAACAAGAGCGCGTTTTCCGGTGAATTGATCCCGATCCATGCCGTACGCCGTGCTGCCGCCGCGGGAACGAGATGCAACGCGGCGGCGGTGACGATGCCCAACGTGCCCTCGGCGCCGCAGAAGAGGTGCCGCAGGTCATAGCCGCGATTGTCCTTCTTCAGCGGAGCGAGCCCGTCGAAGATGCTGCCATCGGGCAGCACCGCCTCGATCCCGGCAACCAGCGCGCGCATCGTTCCGTGACGCAGCACCTGCGTGCCGCCGGCATTCGTCGATACGAGCCCGCCGATCGTCGCCGAGCCCTTGCCGCCCAGCGTGAGGGGAAAGCGGAGCCCATGCGCAAGGGTTGCGGCGTGGAAATTTTCGAGAATCACTCCTGCGTCGGCTACCGCGACCTGCCCCGCGATATCGATCCCGCGGACCCGGTTCATGCGCCGCAAGCTGAGCAGCAGCTGGTTACCGCTCGCATCGGGGGTCGCGCCGCCGACCATGCCGCTGTTGCCGCCCTGCGGGACGATCGCGACGCCCGCATCGCGGCAGAGGCGGACGATTGCGGCCACGTCTTCGGTGGTCGCGGGGGACAGCATCGCCGCCGCCGCGCCGCGGTATTTTCCCCGCCAGTCGGTCAGCCAGGGCGCCATGACATCGGCGTCGGCGCTATACCCCTTTGGCCCGAGCAGCCCAGCGAGGGTTTCGAGCAGCGATGCGGACGGCGCGCGCGTCATGCCATTACACTCCGGATTTTCCCGTGCGACGGACGGACAGGGATCGACAGCAGTTCATTTGATGTTCAAGCACCCTTGTTAAAAGGCGCGATGGACGAATAGTATCTTTTCGTCCAGCGGGCATGGACGCGGGAGCCAAGGGTGAGCATCATCTTTTGTCAGGACGCCGAAGGGGCGGCAGCGCAGCGGTGCTGACGGCGGCGTTCCTGTGGTTCGCGGCTGCACCGGCAGCCGATGCGACGACGCCTGTCGCATCGCCCGAGCCCCTTGTCGCTGTATCGACGACGATTCCCGAACAAACGACATCCTTCTGGCAGATGGTGATCGAGCAGCAGCTCATCATTCGCGTGCCGGCACGGCGTTCGCAGCTCAACGATTTTGCCGCGGGGCCCGCCCCGTCGCGGCGGGCGACGGAAATTCCTATCGTCTGGAAAGAGAAAAAGGCGCCAAAATGCGTGTCCATGCGTAACATCATGGGCATGCAAGCCGTCCAGCGCGACAGCATCGACCTGATCACCCGGCAGAAGCAACGGCTGCGCGCACAGCTCAATCGCGGCTGCCGCGCGCTCGATTTCTATGCCGGTTTCTACATGCAGGGCAGCAAGGACGGGCAGCTTTGCGAGGATCGCGACCAGATCCATGCACGGACCGGCGCGAAGTGCGAGATCGACAAGTTTCGGTTGATGGTTCCGGTGCGCGACGACGATTGATCGCGTTTATCGCGGCCTTTCCTTGACTTTTCCTCGCCATTTGCCCTAGGCGCGCGGCAACGTCCGCCTGCGTGGGAGGCGGGGCGCCAACTTTTTTCCGGACATATGACCCTATGAAATTTGCCGACCTCGGCCTTTCCGACGAACTTTTGCGCGCCATCGACGAGGCGGGCTACAGCGAAGCGACGCCGATTCAGGCGGGCGCGATTCCTTCGGTGCTAATGATGCGCGACATGATCGGCATCGCCCAGACGGGCACCGGAAAGACCGCTTCGTTCGTCTTGCCGATGATCGACATTCTTGCGCACGGCCGCGCCCGCGCGCTGATGCCGCGCTCGCTGATTCTCGAACCGACACGCGAACTTGCGGCGCAGGTCGCGGAAAACTTTGAAAAATACGGCAAGCACCACAAGCTTTCGATGGCTCTCCTGATCGGCGGCGTGCAGATGGGCGATCAGGTCAAGGCGCTGGAAAAAGGCGTCGACGTGCTGATCGCAACGCCGGGCCGTCTGATGGACCTGTTCGAGCGCGGCAAGATCCTGCTCACTGGTTGCAACCTGCTCGTCATCGACGAAGCGGACCGGATGCTCGACATGGGCTTCATCCCGGACATCGAGAATATCTGCACCAAGCTGCCCGCGAATCGGCAGACTTTGCTCTTCTCGGCAACGATGCCGCCGCCGATCAAGAAGCTCGCCGACAAATTCCTGTCGAACCCGAAGACGATCGAAGTCGCGCGTCCGGCGAGCCGGAACGAGAATATCGAGCAGTTCCTCGTCAAGACGTCCGAACGCGGCAAGCGCGATACGCTGCGCAGCCTGCTTGAGGCCGAGGACATCGGGACCGCGATCATTTTCTGCAATCGCAAGACCACGGTGCGCGAACTGGCCAAGTCGCTCCAGCGTCACCGCTATCAGGCGGGCGAGATCCACGGCGACATGGACCAGTCGAGCCGGATCGCCGAACTCGACCGGTTCAAGAACGGCACGATCAATATTCTCGTCGCATCGGACGTCGCGGCGCGCGGGCTCGACGTCAAGGGCGTAAGCCACGTCTTCAACTTCGATGCGCCCTGGCATCCCGACGATTATGTCCATCGTATCGGCCGCACGGGCCGCGCCGGCGCAAAGGGCAGGGCGTTCACGCTCGTGACCGCGTCGGACGATGAAGCGATCGACAACATCCAGAAGCTGACCGGGTACAAGATCCCGGTTCATGACGCGGGCACGGCCGAAGCCGCGCCTGCCAAGGACGAGCCGCGCGAAGAGCGCGAACCGCGCCGCGAACGCGGTGGCCGCGGCGGCAAGGCGAAACGCCCCGAGCAGACCGAAAAGCCGGCACCGAAGGCCGCGCGCAAGGCAGACGACCGCAAACCGGCACCCGCCCGCCAGCGCCAGCAGGACGATGACGGCCCCGACGACGGCTGGAACGGTCCGATGCCGGGCTTCCTGTCGGTCGGTTTCGGGAGCTAGTCGGCGGACTGTCGAAGCACCGGGTTCGAGCAACCATGGCTGACTCGGCGCAAAGCTTGAGCCTGTCCGACCGGCGCTTGGTCGCCGAATGGGCTGCCGCGTGCGCCCACCGCGTCTTATGGCTGTTCGAGACGGCTTGCCCCGACGACGATCGCCCGCGCGCCGCAATCGTCCGGACGCGTGCGTTCGCGACCGGTGAACTGGACGCTGCGGCGGGAATACGCCAGCGCTTCGGCGGAGGCAGCATCGCCGCGAAATCGCCGGCGGCTACGGCTGCGGCGCGGGCTGCGGGGCAGGCATCGGCAGTCTGCCATATGGGCGCCCATGCGTTGGGAGCGGCAGCCTATGCCGTCCTGGCCGTCAAACTGGGGGTTCCGGAGCGGCCCGAGGCGACACAGACCGAGATGGAGTGGCAACGCACACAAATGTCGGCCGATGTGCTGGCCGCGCTTCGGGCGCTTCCCTTGGTCGGCACGGACCGATCGGGTCCGCTGGGCCCCGGACTCCTCGCTTCCGGCCAGATCGGCGCCATCATTCGCCGGCTTCAGGACATGATTGCCGCAAGCGAAGCATGATTGCGGAACTCGCGTGCTTAGAGCCGAACCAGCATCTTTCCCATATTCGCGCCTTTGAACAGCCCGAGGAAGGCATCGGGCGCCGCTTCCAGTCCCGCGTGTACCGTCTCGCGGATCGTGACCGCGCCGCTCGCGATCAGGCCGCCCATGTCGGCGTAGAATTCTTCCATGCAGTCGATGAACTGGTCGGTGTAGATGAAGCCTTCCATCCGGATCCGCGCAGGGATCGAGCGGATCAGATATTTCATCTCCTGCGCTTTTCCGTCGTTGTAGACGTCGATCATGCCGCAAATCGCGAAGCGCGCGAAATCGTTCGCGGTCGCAAAGGCGGCGTCGAGATGCTCGCCGCCGACATTGTCGAAATAGACGTCGATGCCGGGCTTGCCGAGGCGTTCGAGCGCGGCGGCAAGCTGGGGGAGCACCGGCCCTGCCTTGTAATCGATCGTCGCATCGGCACCAAGGTCGTCGACCCACGCGCATTTATCCGCGCCGCCCGCCGAGCCGATCACGATCATTTCGCGCGCCTTGGCGATCTGGACGACCGCCGAACCCACCGCACCCGCCGCCGCCGAGACAAAGACCGTGTCGCCCGGCTTCGCTGCCGCGATGCGCAGCAGTCCGATCCATGCCGTACCGCCCGTCAGCCCCATATTGTGCAGGAAGGTCTGCGGCGTCAGCCCCGCCGCCAGCGCCTCGGCCGGCAGCTTGTTCGGCATCATATCGAGGCCGATGATCCCGCCGTCGCGCCAGCCGCCCATGTGGAGGATCAAGTCGCCGGGGGCAAATCCGTCCATCCGGCTTTCGATCACTTCGCCGATCGCGCCGCCAGTCATTGGCTGGTCGATCTGGAAACTGGCCGAATAGCTTTTCGCGTCGTTCATGCGCCCGCGCATATAGGGATCGACCGACAGCCACAGGTTGCGCACGCGGAGCTGGTCGACTTCGAGCGGGGCGTCGGGCAATTCCCGAAGCGCAAAATTATCCGTCGTCGGCAGCCCGTGCGGACGGCTGATCAAATGCCATGCCTTGGCCATCGGAATCCCCCATTCCCATATTCGGCGGCCATCGCCAGAAAGCCGTTGCCACCGCCATGCGGTGCCGTTAAGACCCCGCCCGTCGCGGGGCCGTAGCTCAGATGGGAGAGCGCTGCAATCGCACTGCAGAGGTCAGGGGTTCGATTCCCCTCGGCTCCACCAGCGACCCTCCACGCCATCGTCCCGAAGATTGTTCTCTCTGCCTTGCGGCTTTCACTGCTCGGCGTAGCTGTCGATGGCGGAGAAAATGCGGGTCAGCTGTTCACGCTCATCAGCATCGATATCGGGACGCCATATCTCGAAGAGCATGATCGTCCGGTCGCTGGCGCCGCGATTCCATGCTTCATGTTCGAAACTGTCGTCGAAAATCATCAGCTCGCCTTCGCGCCAGCTGCGCGTTTCGGGGCCGACGCGGAGCGCGCAATTCTCCGGCACGACCAGCGGCAGATGACAGATAAGGCGCGTGTTGAGCATGCCATGATGCGGCTGGATATGCGTGCCGGAGGTCAGCCGCGAAAACAGCGCCAGCGGCGCCCGTCCCGGGATGACCGGCTGCGGTGCCAGTGCAAGCGCGGCAAGCGCGGCGGGGCAGAGCGCATCCATTCCTTCGGCGACCACGCCGTCTTTCCACAGCCAGGCCGCACCCCAGTCGGGCTTGTCGAGCAACGGATTGTTCGGCGGCGGTCGGTCGGGGCTCGCCGTGACATAGGGGCCGAAACGATCCGACGCATTTTCGATCAGGGCCAGCAATTCGCCACGTATGGCATCGGTCGCGGCCTCCAGCGCCGGAACCCAGTCGAACGCCGCGCGATCGAAGAAGGGACGCTGCGCGAGTCCCGGAAAATAGAACATGCTCGGCTGCTGAAGATAGACCTGCTGCTCGCCCGCGAGCATCCGAAGCGCTTCGGCCACGCGCGGGGACGCCGAGCGTGCGTCGACCCCGGCATCGCGTAGCTGGCCGAGCAGATGATCCGCAAAGGCGCGTTCGGACGCGATCAGGAACTGCTCGGCGCGTTCCAGCCCCGCGTGAAGCGACATGGGCACGCTGCCGGCATTGGCCGCCGTGCCCAGCGCAAGGCGGTAGAAGGTCGCCGCGGCGCGGTCGTCGTGTAGGCGCCGCTGGAGTTCGGCCATCGCGAGAATGGCGGCGATATTGCCGCGATCGAGGCGGATCGCGGTCGTCAGTGCCGCCCCCTCGGCGGCGGTATCGCCGCGGCGTTGGGCGTCGCGAAACTGGTCCAGCCATGTCGTCTGCTGCGTCATGGCTCAGCCATAACGCAGCATCGGACCTTTGCAAGCGACGCCCGCGCGGCGTCAGTTCGCTGGCGGCGGCGCCGGATCATGCGCCGCAGGCTTCGTGCGCATCTGCTGGCGAACAGCAACCATGAACCGGCTGCGCCAGAAAGCCGCCATCAGCCCCAGCAGCAGGGCCCAGGGCAGCAGCGCCGCACCAAGGGTCAAGGTGAAAGTGAGCGCCGTGCTGCCGCTGCGCATCAGCGTCGCTCCGGCGTCGGCGAACGGATTTTCATGTCCTATGCCGGGAAGGCCGCCGTCGCTGACATAGTTGAAGGCGACGCTGGTCCAGGCAATCCGCGCTTCGCCGCTGCGACGCGCCTGACGCTCGCTACCGACCTGTCCGCGAAGCCCCGCAATCTGGGCCAGCAATTCGGCACGCTCGCGCTTGTCGAGCCCGCCCGCTTTCAGCCGCTCTTCGAGGCGCGCAATCTCGGCTTCGGAGCCGGCACTGCGCTGCTGCGACGCCAGAATTTCGGTTCCCACATCTTCGCCCGCAACGCTTGCATCGGCAAGTACGCCTTCGGCCTTTTCGACGCTGTCGATCGCATTGGCTCCGAACCTCCGGGCGATTCCGGGTTCGAGTTTGAACTGGGTTTGCGCCTCGACGAGCTTTTCGTCGGTGAGCTGGTAGCGGACATCGACGATACGGCAGCGCTGCACGCCCAATGTTTCGCAGGCCGCGGCATGTTCTTCCTGAACCTTGGCGATGCGATTGTCGGCGAGGCGGAAAACATAATTATAGTCGAAGGCGACGCCGGGAGCGGCTTCGATACCGATCCGGGGTGCTGTTGCGGCATCGGCAGGTGCCTCTTCGGCGACCGTTTCGGTGGTGGTGGAGCTATCATTTGTTGCAGCTTCTTCGGCCGCCTTTTCCGAGCAGCCGACCAAGGCGAGCGCCATCGCGCCCGCTAAGAGCTTATTTCGCATGCAGATTCTCCCAAAACGCGACTCGTTGGCCGCGGGAGATGGCATATCATAACCGATATAGTTGACAATAAGAATCAGGCAAGCTTGATAAAGCTGTCGAGCACCCGCTTGCTGCCCGCCTGATCGAATTCGACTTCGAGCTTGTTACCGTCGATATCCATGATTTCGCCGTAACCGAACTTCTCATGGAACACGCGCATCCCGATCGCGAGATCGGACCGCGCCTTGGCGCCGACCGATGCCGCCGGTCCCTTCTCGCTGGGCGCGGGGGCCCGCGTGACCGTCGACGAAGAGGCGAGGGCACGCTGCCATGCGGGACCCCGCGTCATCGTGCGCGCCGGCTGGCGTTCCGCGACATGCGCAAAGGGGTCGCCCTGCGCCGACCAGTTGGCGCGCCACAGGCTCTGCCCGCCGCCGAAGCTGTTCTCGCTGTCGACATGTTCGGGCGGAATTTCGGCGATGAAGCGGCTGGGGATGCTGCTCATCCACTGGCCGTAGATGCGGCGGTTCGCGGCGTGATAGATGCTTGCCCGCTGCCGCGCCCGCGTGATCGCGACATAGGCGAGGCGGCGTTCTTCCTCGAGGCTGGCGATGCCGCCTTCGTCCATCGAGCGCTGCGACGGGAATACACCGTCCTCCCACCCGGCAAGGAAGACATGATCGAATTCCAGCCCCTTCGCGGCGTGAATCGTCATGATCGTGACCGTCTCGGTCTGATCGTCATTATCGCGATCCATGACGAGGCTGACATGCTCGAGGAACGCTTCGAGCGAGTCATATTCCTCCATCGCGCGAACGAGTTCGGAGAGGTTTTCGAGCCGGCCTGCGGCCTCGGCGCTGCGGTCGGCCTGCAGCATCGCGGTATAGCCCGATTCGTCCAGGATCAGCTGCGTCAGCTCGGGATGCGACAGCTCGTTCGCCTTGGCTTGCCAGTTCCGCATCTGCGCGACGAAATTGGCGAGTTGGCGCCGCGCCTGCGGTGTCAATTCATCGGTTTCGGTGATCCGCGACGCGGCGTGGAACAGCGGCGCGCGTTCGTGGCGTGCGAACTGATGGATGCGCGCGAGCGCCTTGTCGCCGAGCCCGCGCTTGGGAACATTGACGATGCGTTCGAACGCCAGATCGTCGGCCGCCGACTGGACGAGGCGCAGATAGGCGAGCGCGTCGCGGATTTCCGCGCGCTCGTAGAAGCGAAAGCCGCCGACGATGCGGTACGGCATGCCGATCGCGATGAAGCGGTCTTCGAACTCGCGCGTCTGGAACTGCGCACGGACGAGGATCGCGGTGCGGTCGAGGCTGATTTTGCGATGCTGGAGCGTTTCGAGCTCCTCGCCGATGCGGCGCGCTTCCTCGGGGCCATCCCACACGCCGACGACGCGCAACTTGTCGCCCGGTTCGAGCTCGGTCCAGAGCGTCTTGCCGAGGCGATCGCTGTTCTGCGCGATCAGCGCCGATGCCGCCGCCAGGATCTGCGGGGTCGAGCGGTAATTCTGTTCGAGCCGGATGACCGTCGCGCCCGGAAAATCCTTTTCAAAGCGCAGGATATTCGCGACCTCGGCACCGCGCCACGAATAGATCGACTGATCGTCGTCGCCGACGCAACAGATATTCTTGCGCGCCTGCGCGATCAGGCGGAGCCAGAGATACTGGCTGGCGTTGGTATCCTGATATTCGTCGACGAGCACATATTTGAAGCGCTCCTGATATTGCTCGAGCACATCGCGGTGCGTCTTCAATATCACGAGCATGTGAAGCAACAGGTCGCCGAAGTCGCAGGCGTTGAGCGTCTTCAGTCGTGCCTGATAAAGCGCATAGAAATGCTGCCCCTTGCCGTCGGCGTAGGATTCCTTGTCGGCCGCATCGAGATCGGCGGGGACGAGACCGCGGTTCTTCCACTTGTCGATCAGCCCGGCGAGTTGGCGGGCGGGCCAGCGCTTCTCGTCGAGTCCTTCGGCCTGGATCAGCTGCTTGAGCACACGCAGTTGGTCGTCGGTGTCGAGGATCGTGAAATTGCTCTGCAGCCCGACGAGTTCGGCGTGACGGCGGAGCATCTTCGCCGCGATGCTGTGGAAGGTGCCAAGCCAGGGCATCCCCTCGACCGCGTCGCCGATCATCCGCCCGATGCGCTCGCGCATCTCGCGCGCCGCCTTGTTGGTGAAGGTCACGGCGAGAATCTCGGACGGCCATGCGCGGCGCGTCGCGATGATATGCGCAAGGCGCGCGGTCAATGCCGCGGTCTTGCCGGTACCCGCACCCGCCAGCATCAGCACCGGTCCCTCGGTTGTCAGCACCGCCTGCCGCTGCGGGCCGTTGAGCCCTTGCAGATAGGGCGGATCCGACGGGTCGGGGCGATTCAGGTCGGGCGTCGAGGCAGGAGGCGTGTTCACGCGCGAACGATTAGGGAACAGCGGCCGTGCTGTCCAGCATGGCGGATGCGCTTTTCGCCTTGCGTGCAGCGCTCCATCGCGTCCAAAGCAGCCCGAATCAAAGAAATCGGGAGGGTCGTCTACCTTGGATCTAGCACCCTATCGCCAGCATCGGCGCATCCTGACCGCGAGCCTCGTCGGCACGGCGGTCGAATTCTATGATTTCTATATCTACGGCACTGCGGCGGCTCTGGTGTTCGGACCGCTGTTCTTTCCCGAGAGTTCGGATTCGGCGCAGCTGATGTACAGCTTCATGACGTTCGGGCTCGCCTTTTTCGCGCGTCCCGTCGGCGCGGTCGTGTTCGGTCATTATGGCGACCGGATCGGGCGCAAATCGACGCTGGTCGCCTCGCTGATGCTGATGGGCGCGTCGACCTTGTTGATCGCCTTCCTGCCCACCTATGCGATGGTCGGCTGGGTCGCGCCGCTCCTGCTCTGCATCCTGCGCTTCGGGCAAGGCTTCGGACTCGGCGGCGAATGGGGCGGGGCGGCATTGCTGGCGGTCGAGAATGCGCCGCCGGGATGGAAATCGCGCTTCGGCATGTTCCCCCAATTGGGGGCACCCGTGGGCTTCATCGCCGCCAACGGCCTGTTCTTGCTGCTCGGCCTCGGGCTCAGCGATGCCGATTTCACCGCATGGGGTTGGCGCATCCCGTTCCTGCTGTCGGCGATCCTCGTCGGGCTGGGGCTGTGGGTGCGGCTCAAGATCGGCGAGACGCCGGACTTTGCGGACGCGCTGGAGAAGGAGGCGCCGGTTGCGGTACCGATCGGCGACCTGCTCCGCCATCACCTGGTTGCGACGCTCGCGGGGACCTTCGCGGTCGTCGCCTGTTTCGCGATCTTCTATCTCGCGACGAGTTTCGCGCTCGGCCACGGGACGCAGACGCTCGGATATCCAAAGGAACAGTTCCTGCTCAACCAGCTCGGCGCGATCCTGTTCATGGCGGTCGGGATCATCTTCGCAGGCTATTGGAGCGACGCGTCGAGCGAACAAAAGGTGCTGACGTGGGGCTGCGGCGCCACCGTGCTCATCGGTTTCCTGTTCGGCCCTTCGCTCGGTTCGGGTAGCTGGCCGCTGATCTTCTTCGGCCTCGCTTCGGCGCTGTTCGTCATGGGGCTCGTTTACGGCCCGCTCGGCAGCTGGCTCACCGGACTGTTCCCGGTGCAGCTTCGCTATACGGGCGCGTCGGTCGCGTTCAATGCCGGCGGCATATTCGGCGGCGCGATGGCGCCGATCATCGCGCAGGCGCTCGCCGAACGGGGCGGAACCACCACGGTGGGCCTGTACCTTGCGCTGGCCGGCCTGGTGAGCTGGCTGGGACTGTTGATGGTACGGCGCCAGAACGCCTAGCGGGCGCGGAGCCGGTCGAAGAGGCGGCCGTCGATCGCGACAAGCCCCGCCGCAATCAGCACCATGCCCGCCCAGTGCCGCGGGAGGAGCGTTTCGCCCAGCAGCAGGGTGCCGAGCAGGATCGCCGTCACCGGGATCAACAAGGTAACGAGCAGTGCATTGGTGGCACCGGCGCGCGCGATCAGGCTGAAATAGAGGAAATAGGCCACTGTCGTCGACAGCAACGCGAGCCCGGCCACGGCGAACAGCGTCGTCGCGCCGGGCAAAGCGAGCCGCCAAGGCGCATCAATCAGCAGCGCGACGGGAAGGATGAGCAGAGCGCCCGCAATCAGCTGTCCCGTCGCGACGTCGAGCGGGCCGACGCCCCAGTCGCGAAAGCGGCGGCCATAGACGCCCGCGAGCGCATAGCAGAAGGTCGCGCCGAGGCAGGCGAGCTGCGCCGGCAGGCTCGCATGCGGGCCCGAAAAGGCGCTGCCTCCGATCATCACCGCCACCCCCGCGATACCCGCAGCGACGCCGACGAGATTGCCGTGCGTCGCCTTCTCGTCGGGGGTGAAGAGATGCGCGACGATCACGCCCCATAGCGGCGTGGTGGCGTTGAGGATCGACGCGAGCCCGCTGGCGATCTCGGTCTGTGCATAAGCGAAGAGCGAGAAGGGGAGCGCGGTGTTGAGCAGCGCCAGCAGGAAAAGCGCGGGCCACAATCCCGCCCGGCGCGGGATCGAGCGGCGGGTGGCCGCCATGAAGGCGAGCATCAGCAGCGCCGACAGGGCAAGGCGCGCGAGGACGAGGGTGAACGGCGGCACTTCGCGCAGCGCGACCCCGAGGAAGAAGAAGGACCCACCCCACAGGATCGAGAGCAGGACGAGTATCCCCCATTCGGCGGTGCCCATGCGGAAGTTGATCGGCGCGGTCATCGCGCGGACCTAGCGCCGGACCGGATGGTGGGCATCCCGCTTCTTGCGATCAAAGCCGCTACGCTGGCCTGAGCAGCGTCAGCTTTGCCTTGCCCACCTTGCGTATCGCGTCGATCTCGAAGCCTGCGATATCGACGCCCTCATTGTGCGCCGTTTCGATCGATATCCAGCTGTCGGGGCCGATCCAGCCAAGCCGGTTGAGCTTGTCGAGCGCGACGCTGCCCGCGCCCGTATCGTAGGGCGCGTCGATCATCAGCAGGTCGTAGCTGCGCCTGGCCGGGCCAAGGCCCAGCACCGATCCGGCGCGAATGTCGGCGCGCGAGCTAGCACCAAGGGTTCCGAGATTCTTGCGCAGCGCGTCGAGCGCGTCGCGGTCCTGTTCGGCGAACAGGCATTGCTCGGCGCCGCGCGACAGCGCCTCGATCCCGAGCGCGCCTGATCCGGCGAAAAGATCGGCGACGACCAGACCTTCGAAGCTGCCGAGGCGGCTCGTCAGCATCGAGAACAGCGTCTCGCGGGTGCGGTCCGCCGTGGGACGCGTTGCATCATTCTTCGGCGCGAGCAGCTTGCGGCCGCGCCATTCCCCCGAAATGATCCGCATCATCCCATCTGCCGGCGGAATTTGAACAATTCGTCGCGCGGCACGACATCGACCGCACCGAGCGGCATGCCGCCCAGCTCAAAGGCGCCGTAACGCGTGCGGATGAGGCGGCTGACCTGCAGCCCGAAATGTTCGAGAACCTTCCGGACTTCGCGGTTCTTGCCCTCGGTCAGCGTCATTTCGACCCACTGGTTGCGCCCGGTCCGGCGTTCGAGATTGGCATCGATCTTGCCGTAACGGACGCCGTCGATCTCGATCCCCAGCGCCAGTTCCTCGAGCTGTGCCTGGCTGATATCGCCGAACGCACGCGCCCGATAGGTGCGCTCGACCCCGCTCGCCGGCAGTTCGAGCTGGCGCTTGAATTCGCCGTCGTTGGTGAGGAGGAGCAGTCCCTCGGTATTATAGTCGAGGCGACCGACCGGCATCAGCCGTGGCAGATCCTTGGGCAACAGATCGTAGATCGTCTTGCGCCCCTTGGGATCGCGCGCCGCGGTGATGCAGCCGGCGGGCTTGTGAAAGCGGTAGAGGCGCGTCGATACGGGTTTTGCGACCGGATTGCCGTCGACCGTTAAGCCGTCGAGCGACGACAGGAGCGGCGCCGGCTGGACGACCAGCTGGCCGTTCAGCGCGATGCGGCCTTCCTCGATCATCCGCTCGACATCGCGGCGCGACCCCACGCCTGCGCGCGCGAGCAGCTTTGCGATCCGCTGCGGCCCGTCTTCGCGTTCGGCTTCGGCCGGTTTCGATTTGAGCGCGGAGGCGGCGCCGCGCGCGGCGCGGCGGCCGCGCTGACCAGCTGGGGAGGCGTCGCGATCGCCAGCGGATTTGGGCGCCGAGCGGGGCGCGGGGCGGGTTGGACGGCGTGTCGTCATCGGAACGGATGCGGCTTTCTTGTCGTTATTCGGGAAAATAGTGTTGCCTTGTGAGCACGCTCATAGCCGGAAAAGACCCGCTTCGTCGATGGCAAGCAGAAGCGATCTTGCAGGAAGGCATCGAGCGAGTCATGGCGACGTTAAAGGAGTCCTCATGCTCTTTGGCCATCGCCCGACCTGCATCAAGCGTTTGCTGATCATCGAAGATGATCCGCTGACGGCTTTCGACAATGAGCACACGCTGAAACACAGCGGGTACGACATTGTCGCGACGGTCGATTCGGGCGAAGCCGCCGTGCCGATCATCGCCGGCGAACAGATCGACGCGCTTGTCCTCGACCTTGGCCTTGCCGGCGACATGACCGGACGCGAAGTCGCCCGGCTGGCACGCGACCGCGGAATCGCGGTGCTGCTGGTGACCGGACAGTGCCCGAACGATGCCGCCGACATCGCCGTCGCGTGCCTTGGCAAACCGCACAGCGCGTCGGCGCTCGTTGCCGCGCTGCGCGCTGTCGAATCGATGGCGTGCAGGAATGAGGCGCCGCGCAAGGTGAGCGGCCTCACCACCTTCTGGCGACCCGCCGCGGCGTAAGCGCGGCGGCGCGTGAAATAGCCGCTTCCAATTTGCTTCCGACGCTTTAGGCCTTGGCCAAGGCATAAGCGCGTCCTCCGTCGGACCGTGCGAGGGAGGAAGTGACTGTGCAGTCTGATAGCATGACGCCGCCGCCGCAAAGCTGGTGGAGCAGCATCCGGCCCTATCTCGAGCGCGCGCCGCTCGCGGCGTTGCTGCTCGGCGTATCCTCGGGTTTCCCCTATGCCATGATCGGCGCGACGCTGACGACGCGACTGTCGCAAGACGGCTTTGAAAAATCGTCGATCACCGCCTTTTCGCTCGCCTTTCTCGTCTATAATCTCAAGCCGCTCTGGGCGTGGGTGGTTGACGCAGTGCGCCTGCCGGTCATCGGCGGGCTCGGCCAGCGCGTGTCCTGGCTGATCCTGACCGCCACGATGGTCATGCTGGCGGTATTCAACCTCGCGATGGTCGACCCGCAGCATGTCGGGCAATCGCCGGTCGGCCAGTTGATGCAATGGTTCGGCATGGGCCGCGAGGGCGAATTCGCAGCGCTCTTCGAGATGGCGATCGGCGCCGTCCTCGTCGGCTTTGCCGGTGCGACCTTCGACGTCGTGATCGACGCCTATCGCATCGAAATATTGAAGCCCGAACAACTCGGCGTCGGGTCGGGCATGTCGCAATATGGCTGGCGCATCGGCTCCGCCGGCGCCGGCGCGCTCGCGCTGTTCCTCGCTGCGCGGCAGGGCTGGGAAGCCGCCTATTTCGCCTGCGCGATGTTCGCGCTTCCTGCCGTGATTGCCGCCTTTTGGGTCGGCGAGCCCGAACGCCACCGCGAGGCGGTGAAACGCGAAGGGCGCCCGGGTATCATCGCGGGCATCGTCGGACCGTTCACCGAATTTTTCAGCCGCCACGGCGCCTGGCTCGTGCTGCTGTTCATCCTGCTCCACAAGATCGGCGACACGCTGGCGAACCTCACGCTGCGCCTGCTGCTCGACGATCTGGGGTTCAGCAACGACGAGATCGCGATCTACGACGTCGGCATCGGTTTCTGGGCCTATCTGATCGGCATCTTCATCGGCGGCATCATGTATGCAAAGCTGGGAATGAAGCGGTCGGTGCTCATCAGCCTGATCCTGATGGCGATCAGCAACTTCAGCTTCGCGCTGCTCGCAGCCGCCGGCCACAGCAATTGGGGGCTCGCAGGCGCGATCGGTTTCGAAAATATCGCCAGCGGCATCGGCGGCGTCGTCGTCGTCGCCTATTTCTCGGCGCTCTGCGACCTTCGGTTTACGGCCGCGCATTATGCGCTGATCAGTTCGGCCGCGAGCATCGTCGGCCGGTTCCTGACCGGTACGACGGCGGGCGCGATGATGGAACAGTTCGGCAATGTGAACTTCTACCTGTTCACCGTCGTCGCAGCGCTTCCCGGCATCATCCTGTTCTGGATCATGATGCGCAGCGGGCTGGTCGATGCGTCGGTCGGGACAGCGGGAACCGCGCGCGAAGGCAGCACCGCCACCTAGCCGGATGCATTTCTTCCTCATCTCGATCGTGCTGCAAGTGCTGTGCATCGTGCATGTGTTCCGGACCGGACGGAACACGGCGTGGATCATGGCGATCGCATTCCTGCCGATGGTCGGGGTCCTTGCCTATTTCATCGTTGAAATCCTGCCCGGATTGCCGCGTGATCGGCGGGTGCGCGAAGCCCGGACCAAGATCGCCGACAAGATGGACCCCGAACGCCGCATTCGCGAAGCGCGCGACGCCGCGGAGTTCAGCGACACCGCCGGGAACCGGATCGAATATGGCGATGCGCTGATGGAACGCGGGCGCCATGCGGAAGCGCTTGCGCAGTTTCGGGCGGCCGAACGGCTCTCGCCGCACGCCGACCGGACCATCGGGATGCGGATCGCCGAGGCGGCCTATGAGGCAGGCCAGCTGGCAGAGGCGCTGAAAGCGATCGACGCACTGCCCGAAACGATCTCGCGAACCGAAATCGACCGGCGCGCACTGCTGACCGCGAAGATTGCCGAAGCCGATGGGCGGACGGACGACGCGCTTGCCATCTACCGCGAGATCGTGGGCCGGGTACCGGGCGATGAAATCCGCTGCCGGATCGCTGGCATCCTGATTGGCAAGGGCGACAAGGCTGGCGCGCTGTCGGTGCTTCGAGAAGTCGAACAGCGCATGAAGCGCACACCGCCGGTGACATTGAAAGCCGAAGCCGAAATGTACGATTGGGTGAAGCGTACGCTGGCCGAACTACGCTAGTCCGGCCACTCCGCATTGAGGTCGAGCACGACGCCCGCAAGATAGAGCGAGCCGCAGATCAGCACGTCGGCTCGCGGGCGATGATCGGCGATATGGCGTAGTGCCGTGTTTACATCGTCGCACGGCTGGACATCGGCGATACTCAGGTCCGTCCGGACCCGATCGCAGAGACCTTTCGGGTCATGATGCTCGTGCCCCGGGATCGGGACGGCCTGAAACGAGGCGATGCGATCCGCGAAAGGACGCAGGAAGCCCATGGCATCCTTGTTGCGCAAAAGGCCGCAGACGATGTGGAGCGGCGCATGGTCCTCGAGCGCCTTTGCGAGCGCGACGCCGGCATCGGGATTATGGCCGCCATCGAGCCATGCCTGGGTGTCGCCGGGCACGAGCGCGGTGAGCGGTCCGGCGCCGAGACGCTGCATCCGGCCCGGCCAGAAGGCCTTTGCGACGCCCGCCCCGATGGCTGCATCATCGGGCTGCGGTTCGGGCGCGAGGCGCAGCATGGCGATCGCGAGTCCCGCGTTGCGCATCTGATGCGCTCCCGCCATGCGCGGATGGAGCAGGGGAACGACCGAACCCAGTTTCGAATACCAGCGGAAGGCATCGCCTTCGGGCTCGACTGTCCAGCCGTCGCCTTCGGGGAAGAGCGTCGCGCCGACCTCGGCAACCTTGGCCGCGATCGTGTCGCGCACGGGCGGCGCATAGGCGAGGGTGGCGACTGGCGTGTCGGGCTTGATGATGCCGGCCTTTTCCCACGCGATGCGCATGGCCGGATCGTCGGGCGTTCCGGCTTCGGGGGCGAGCAGGAAGGCCTCATGGTCGATGCCGAGCGAAGCGATCCCGGCTACCGCCGGCGGCGGGATGATATTCGTCGCATCGAGGCGACCGCCGAGGCCGACCTCGATGATGCAGTCGTCGGCGGGGATGCGCGCGAAGGCGAGGAAGGCGGCGGCGGTCGTGACTTCGAAGAAGCTCGCTTGCAGGTCGGCGGCTTCGTCGAGCACTTCTTCGAGCAGGGCGGCGAGCAGCGCGTCGTCGATCAGCGTCCCGGCAAGACGGATGCGCTCGTTGAAACGGACGAGGTGCGGGCTGGTATAGGCGTGGACCCGGCGGCCCTGCGCTTCGAGGATCGCGCGCAGATAGGCGCAGGTCGATCCCTTGCCGTTGGTGCCTGCGACATGGAAAGTCCGCGGAAGCTGGAGCTGCGGATTGCCGAGCCGCGCGCAAAGCTCGGCGATGCGTTCGAGGCCCAGGATGTCGCGGCTTGGCGACAGCGCGGCAAGGCGATCGAGTTGCGCCTGGACCGCTGGGTCGGACGAGTGGGCGTGGTCGGGCATGGCGCGATTGAACCTGAAGCTATCCCAAATCCGTTCGTGCTGAGCTTGTCGAAGCACCGTTCTTCCAGTGACGTCAGTAGAAAGAACAGCCCTTCGACTAGCTCAGGGCGAACGGGAAAATAGGGGCCGCCGATTGTCTGAAGTCAGGCGGCCTTTTCGGGCGCCAGATAACCGATCAGGCGGCCCAGTGTTTCGGGTAGTTCCTTGCGGTGGACGACCATGTCGATCATCCCGTGATCGAGCAGATATTCGGCGCGCTGAAAGCCTTCGGGCAGCTTTTCGCGGATCGTATTCTCGATCACGCGCTGGCCCGCGAAGCCGATCAGAGCCTTGGGTTCGCTGATCTGGATATCGCCGAGCATCGCATAGCTGGCAGTGACGCCGCCGGTGGTCGGATCGGTGAGAAGGACGATATAGGGCAGACCCGCACGGCGCAGGCGCGCGAGCGCCACCGTCGCGCGCGGCATCTGCATCAGCGACAACGTGCCTTCCTGCATCCGCGCGCCCCCGGCAGCGGTGATCGCGATATAGGGCACGCCGCGCCGGATCGCATCCTCGACCCCCGCGACGAAGGCTTCGCCGACAGCGACGCCCATCGACCCGCCCATGAAAGCGAAGTCCTGCACGCCGATCACCGCACCCTTGCCCGAGATGCGACCGAACGCATTCTGATAGGCGTCGCGGTCGCCGGTCTGCGTGCGCGCCGCTTTGATGCGATCGACATATTTCTTCGTATCGCGGAACTTCAGCGGATCCTCGGGAGCGGCGGGGGCGGCGATCAGCTCGTGGAGCCCGCCGTCGAACAGCTGCGCGAAGCGTTCCTTGGCGCCGATGCGGTCATGATGGTCGCAGCGCGGGCAGACATTCAGATTGTCTTCCCATTCCTTGACGAATACCATCTGCTGGCACTGGCGGCATTTGTGCCAGAGATTGTCGGCGGTGTCGCGTTTCGCCCCGAAGGGCAGCGCGTTGCGAACGCGGTCGAGCCAGCTCATGCGGCGATCTCCTTTGCGCCGTGGATAGCATCGGCGAGGGTACGGGTGAAAGCCTCGACATGCGGCGCCGCGGCGTCGCCATGCTCGGCAATGATGTCGATAAAGGCCGAACCGACGACGACGCCGTCGGCAACCTTGGCGATTTCGGCGGCCTGTGCGGGGGTGCGGACGCCGAAACCGACCGCGACGGGCAGGTCGGTCGCAGCCTTGAGGCGCGCAACGGCATCCTCGATGCTCGCCTGCGCCGCCTGCTGCTGGCCGGTGATGCCCGCGACCGAAACATAATAGAGGAAGCCGCTGGCGCCGTTCAGCACATCGGGCAGGCGCGCAGCGTCGGTGGTCGGGGTGGCGAGGCGGATCAGGTCGACGCCGGCGGCGCGGAGCGCGGGGCCGAGTTCGGCGTCTTCCTCCGAAGGGATGTCGACGCAGATGACGCCGTCGACGCCGGCCTTGGCGCATTCGGCGGCGAACGATTCGGGGCCGCGGATCGTCATCGGGTTGGCGTAACCCATCAGGACAAGCGGGACGTCGGGGTGGCGCTGGCGGAAGGCGGCGGCGATCGCGAACAGGTCGGCGGTCGTTGTCCCCTTGGCGAGGCTGCGCAGATTTGCGGCCTGGATGGCGGGACCGTCGGCCATCGGGTCGGTGAAGGGCATGCCGAGCTCGATCACATTGGCGCCCCCCGCGACGAGCGCGTCGAGGTTCGCGGCGGTGTCGCCGTCGCCGCCTGTGATGAAGGCTACGAGCGCGGGGCGCGGCTGGGCGAAGGTGGCGGCGAAGCGATCAGTCATGACTGGACTCATGGCGAAGTTTGAATGCGATCATGGCTATTTTTATAGCCAGCAAAAGGCCGATCACGCCGTAGAATACCATGCCATTGGCTGCCCAGCCCATCCTACCTACCATGTAGATCGCAACGGCGACGGGCAGCAGTGCCAGTCCGAATTTCTGACGGCTGTTCAAAGTTCCACCCCCAACGCATCGGCCACGGTGAAGATGTCCTTGTCGCCGCGGCCCGAGCAATTGACGATGATGATCTTGTCCTTGCCCAGCGTCGGCGCAATGCGTTCGGCGGCGGCGATCGCATGCGCGCTTTCGAGCGCGGGGATGATGCCTTCGAGCTTGGTCAGCTTCTGGAAACTCGCGAGCGCTTCGTCGTCGGTGACGGGCTCGTACCGCACGCGGCCGATTTCGTGGAGCCAGCTGTGCTCGGGGCCGATCCCCGGATAGTCGAGGCCCGCCGAGATGCTGTGTGCTTCGGTGATCTGCCCGTCCTCGTCCTGCAGCAGATAGGTCTTGTTGCCGTGGAGAATGCCGGGGCGGCCGCCCGCGAGGCTCGCGGCATGCTTGCCGTCGAGGCCTTCGCCCGCGGCTTCGACGCCGACGATCTCGACACCTTCGTCGTCGAGGAACGGGTGGAACAGCCCGATCGCGTTCGAACCGCCACCGACGGGGGCAATCAGCATGTCGGGCAGGCGGCCTTCGGCTTCGAGGATCTGGGCCTTCGCTTCGTCGCCGATCACCGACTGGAAGTCGCGGACGAGTTCGGGATAGGGGTGCGGGCCCGCGACGGTGCCGATGATGTAGAAGGTATCGTGGACGTTCGCGACCCAGTGGCGCAGCGCCTCGTTCATCGCGTCCTTGAGCGTCTTCGCGCCGCTCTCGACCGCGACGACTTCGGCGCCGAGCAGCTTCATGCGGAACACGTTCGGTTGCTGCCGCGCGACGTCGACCGCGCCCATGAATATGGTGCAGGGCAGGCCGAACAGCGCGGCGACGGTCGCGGTCGCGACGCCATGCTGTCCCGCGCCGGTTTCGGCGATGATCTTCGTCTTGCCCATCCGCTTCGCGAGCAGAATCTGGCCGATGCAATTGTTGATCTTATGCGCGCCGGTGTGGTTGAGATCCTCGCGCTTGAGGTAGATCTTCGCGCCGCCGAGATCGTTCGTCAGCCGCTCGGCGAACCACAGCGGGCTCGGGCGGCCGACATAATGTTTGAGCAGATAGTCGAATTCGGCCTTGAACGCCGGGTCGACCTGCGCCGCGCGATAGTGGCGCTCGAGGTCGAGGATCAGCGGCATCAGCGTTTCGGCGACATAGCGGCCGCCGAATTGCCCGAAATGGCCGCGTTCGTCGGGCCCGGTGCGAAGGCTGTTGGGAAGCTGGGTCATCGACCGGCGGCTTTAAGGAAAGCGGCGATCTTGTCCACATCCTTCACGCCCGGCGCGCTTTCGACCCCCGACGAAACGTCGACCAGCGGCGCGCCGGTTTCGGCGATTGCCTGCGCGACATTGCCCGGCGTCAGGCCGCCCGCGACGCCCCAATCCATCATGTGCCGGTGGTTTTTGAGCAGCGACCAGTCGAAGCGCGTCCCCGTTCCGCCCGGCATGGCCGCCGCGGGTGCGTCGAACAGGATGCGGTCGGCAATTCCGCGATATTGCTGGATGCGTTCTAGCGTCCCGGCGTCTTTGAGCCCCACGGCCTTCCAGACCTCGGCGGGAACGAGCCGCTTGACGGCCGCAAGCCATTCGGGCGTTTCGTTGCCATGAAACTGGATGATGTCGGGGCGGACCTTGCTGAGCGCATCGCCGGTTTCCTGCTGCGATGCGTTTACGAGAAGCAGCGCGACCTTGACGCCTCCCTGTCCCGCGCGGCGGCGAAGATCGGCGGCGGTCTTGAGGTCGATGTAGCGCGGGCTCGGCGCGTACAGATTGAGGCCGATATGCGTCGCGCCATGGCGGATCGCCGCATCGACTTCTTCGGGGGTCTTGAGGCCGCAGATTTTGACGAGAGGGGGCATGGTCAGACTCGATTTGTCCGTTCGCACCGCGCGAAGTCGAGATGGCCCTCGATCTTGCGCTACTCCGACAAGTGCCTCGACTTTGCTCGACACGAACGGGAATTGGAAACTGTTTAGAGCGTCGCTTCGATCTCGCGCGCGGCGAGGTCGGGGTCGGCCGACTGGCTGATCGGGCGGCCGACGACGAGGATCGAGGCGCCATCGGTCATCGCCTGCGCCGGCGTGACGATGCGCTTCTGGTCACCGACCTTGCCGTTGGCGGGGCGCACGCCGGGGACGACGAAAAAGCCGCCCGGCCAGGCCTTGCGGGCGGCCTTCACTTCCTGTCCCGAACAGACGATCCCGTCGCAGCCCGATTCGCGTGCCAATGCCGCAAGGCGGACGACCTGGTCATGCGGGGTTCCACCGACACCGATATCTTCCAAGTCGGGCGCATCGAGGCTGGTCAGCACCGTGACCGCGACGACCTTTGTGTTCAGCCCGGCTGCCGCCTTCGCCTCTTCCAGCATGGCCCGGCCACCCGCGGCATGCACCGTCAGGATCGCGGGTTCGAGCGTGCGGAGCGCCTGAATGGCCTTTGCGACCGTGTTCGGGATGTCGTGCAGTTTCAGGTCGAGGAAGAGCGGCAAGCCGAGCTTTGCCATTTCGTGCACGCCATGATGCCCGTTGGCGCAAAAAAACTCGAGGCCCAGCTTCAACCCGCCGACGTGGCGCCGCACCTTCTGCGCCAGCGTCAACGCGGCATCGAGGTGCGGGGTGTCGATGGCGAGATAAAGCGGAGAGGTCATGGCTTGTCCGTTGGAAAAAGGTCGGTGGGGGCGGGCGGAACATCGTGCACCGGCGTCGTTGCGGGCGTTACCTCGACCTCGACGGGTCGGTTGGCGAGCGCGCGCAGGTCGGCAGCCTGTCGTTCGCTGGCATCGAGGCGGCGCTTGAGCGACCAGCGCGTCGTGCGGAGCGCAATCCACATCGGAACGCTGCCGATCAGGAAGGCCGCAAAGATCAGCACCGGCAATTTGGTGTCGAGAACCTGGCCCGGCCAGATGGTCACGGTCACCGGTATCCAGTTGGCCATCGCAAAAATGACCAGAACGGCTGTGAGCAAAACCCAGATGATCGTCCGCAGGATTCCCACTTGTCTTGCTCCTTCACTGGTCCCGCGCCGACCCTAAGACAGATTAGCGCGGGATTCCAGCGTCACTATGCCGCGCCAAAGACCCGGTCGAAGATCGTGTCGACATGCTTCATATGATAGCCGAGGTCGAACAGCGCGGTCAGTTCGTCGGCCGAGAGCTTCGCAGCGACGTCGGCGTCGGCCTTGAGCAGTTCGAGCAGCGACAGCTGGCCGTCGCTTTCCCAGACTTTCATCGCGTTGCGCTGGACGAGGACGTAACTCTCCTCGCGGCTTGCGCCAGCCTGTGTCAGGGCGAGCAAGACGCGCTGCGAATGGACGAGACCGCCCATGCGGTCGAGATTCTTCTGCATCCGTTCGGGATAGACGAGCAGCTTGTCGACGACGCCGGTCAGGCGGCCGAGCGCGAAGTCGAGCGTGATCGTCGCGTCGGGGCCGATGAAGCGTTCGACCGAGGAGTGGCTGATGTCGCGCTCGTGCCACAGCGCGACATTCTCCATCGCGGGCGTGACCGCGCTGCGCACCACGCGCGCGAGGCCGGTCAAGTTCTCGGTCAGGATCGGGTTGCGCTTGTGCGGCATCGCCGACGAGCCCTTTTGCCCCGGCGAGAAATATTCCTCGGCCTCGAGCACTTCGGTACGCTGGAGGTGGCGGACCTCGACCGACAGGCGTTCGATCGACGAGGCGATGACGCCGAGCACGGCGAAGAACATCGCATGGCGGTCGCGCGGGATGACCTGCGTCGACACGGGTTCGATCGAAAGGCCGAGCTTGGCGGCGACACGCGCCTCGACGCGCGGGTCGATATTGGCGAAGGTGCCGACTGCGCCCGAGATGGCGCAGGTCGCGATTTCGGCGCGCGCGGCCTGCAGGCGGAGCTTGCAGCGCGAGAATTCGGCATAGGCCTCGGCGAGCTTGAGCCCGAAGGTCACAGGCTCGGCGTGGATGCCGTGGCTGCGGCCGATCGTCGGGGTCAGCTTGTGCTCATAGGCGCGGCGCTTGATCGCCTCGAGCAGCGCGTCGAGATCGGCGAGCAGGATATCGGCGGCCTGGCTGAGCTGGACCGCAAGGCAGGTGTCGAGCACGTCCGAGCTGGTCATGCCCTGATGCATGAAGCGCGCCTCCTCGCCGACATTTTCGGCGACCCATGTCAGGAAGGCGATGACGTCATGCTTGGTGACCGCCTCGATCGCGTCGATCGCTTCGACGTCGATCCTGGGGTTCGTCGCCCACCAGTCCCACAGCGCCTTCGCGGCAGATTTCGGAACGGTGCCCAGCTCGGCAAGGGCGTCAGTCGCGTGCGCTTCGATCTCGAACCAGATGCGAAACCGATTCTCGGCCGACCAGATCGCGGTCATTTCCGGCCGTGCGTAACGCGGAACCATTGAATTTCCTTCCTTTTCGGGCACCTTATCGCGGAATCCCTGCGGAATCGCGACGGGGCGCCCCGTAGCAGGGACAGGGCGTTTCGCCAAATCCGGCGCGGTGCAACTTTGCGCAAATGCGGTGGGTTGCCTTCATGCCCCATCCAATTGGCGACAGGTCGCAACCGCCAGAAACGTCGCCGTTACAGGAGAATAATTGTGTTGAAACAAGTGCTTTTGATCGGCGCCGCCGCCATCAGCTTCCCGGCCCTCGCCCAGACCACTGCACCTGCGGGTGAAGAACCGGCACCGACCACGCAGTCGCAGCCGGCTCCGACCGACACCACCACGACGCCTGCGCCGGACAGCACGACCCCGCCGGCCGAAGACGCGACGCCGTCGGACGATGCGGCGCCCACCGAGGATGCCGCTCCGACGCCGACCCCGCCCACTGCAGAACCCACGCCCCCGGCTGACGATACCACGACGCCCGAGCCTGAGCCCGAGGCGAAGCCCCGGTAACCAGCCCATTCCCGAAGAGGAGTAAGATCATGTTGAAACAGATGCTTTTGATCGGCGCTGCCGCCGTCAGCTTCCCGGCGCTGGCCCAGTCGACCCCGCCGGCCGATCCGGCAAGCCCGCCGACCGCCACTGAACCGGCGCCGGGTCCCACTTCGACGACCCCGCCGGCCGACACCGCGACGACGCCGGCCCCGGCGCCCGACGCGTCGAGCCCCCCGGCAGCTGCAAGCCAGCCGGCGCCTTTGGGGTCGGCCGCGACGCCGACGCAGATCGCGCAGATCGTCGATCAGGAATTCCCGACCTATGACGGGGACAAGAATGGCGATCTCAACGAAACCGAATTCGGCGCGTGGATGAAGAAGCTGCGCACCGCAACCGACCCGAGCGTCGACCCTGAATCGGCCGACGTCAAAACCTGGATCGGACAGGCCTTTGCCTCCGCCGATGGAGACAAGTCGGGCGGTGTCAACAAGACCGAATTGACCGGTTTCCTGTCGCGCGGCGCCTAACGGCGTCCCGCGGGGTGGTGCAGCCGTCGGAGCGATCCGGCGGCTGCATCGCTGTTCGGCGTCCGCTAAGCTGGCTGTTCGACCGCGACGATGGTCAGCCGGTGCTCGGTGCCACCACGATCGGGCCAGTTGATGGACTGGCCGACGCTGAGACCGATAAGCCCTGCACCGACCGGGGTCAGGATCGACATCCGTCCGGCAGCGATATCGGCTTCGGCAGGATAGACGAGGCGCACGGTTCGTTCGGCACCGCTCTTTTCGTCGAGGAAGGTGACGCTCGATCCCATCGTGACGACGTCGGTCGGAATTTCGGAGCGGTTGCATATCGCGGCGCGATCGATTTCGTCGAGCAGCAGGTCGTAAAAGCGCACCGAGTCGCGCTGCTGCTGCAACGTCAATTCGGTCAACGCGTCGGCCTCGCTGTCGATCATGCGGATATGAGGCATCGCGGCCCCGTTTTTATTTTGACTCATGGCGCGGACTTTCCGGCTAGCGCGCGACACACGGCCACGCGCGGCAATATCTTTTGACGGAAGGTGCCCCGGGCTCGGGGCGATCGCGCCGGAACCCGGGGCTAAATGCCCGCGAGAAGCTGTCCCCCATGGTGGCGGAAGCGGAAAAGGCCGCATCGAATCTGCATGACGACGATGATGTGGCCGCGGACCGGCGATGTCAAATCGGACTAAAGCAGCCCCATCGCCCGGAAGCTTCGATAATCGGCTCCACCGATGATGATATGGTCGTGAAGCGCTATCCCCAGCTTCGCCGCCGCACCCGCGATATCCTTTGTAATCGCAATGTCCTGCCTACTCGGCTCGGGGCTGCCGCTTGGATGATTGTGGACGAGGATGATCGCCGACGCGCCCAGTTCCAGCGCCCGTTTTATAATCTCGCGAACATAGATGGCCGACTGGTCAATCGACCCCTCGCTCGCCAGTTCGTCGCGGATCAGCATGTTGCGCGAATTGAGATAGAGGACGCGAACCCGCTCGACATCGATCGGCCCCATGTCGGCGCGTAGCCAATCGAGCAGCGCGTCCCAACTCGAGAGGAGGGGCTTGTCGCGAAACTCGCCTTTCAGCAGGCGGAGGCTCGCCGCCTGGACGATCTTCAGCGCCGCGATCCCCGTGTCGCCGAGCCCGTCGATGCGGCGGAGCGATTCGGGATCGGCGCTGACGAGTTGCGCCAGCGAGCCGAACTCGCGCAGCAATGCCTTTGCCAGCGGCTTGGTGTCGCGCCGCGGGACGGCGAGGGCGAGGAGATATTCGACCAGTTCGTAATCGGCGAGGCCGTCGGCGTCCTCGAGCAGGCGCGAGCGCAGTCGCGCACGATGGCCCTGATGATCCGGCGTATCCCCCATGCGCTCGCAATAACCGCCTTGTGAGGTCCACTCAACGCTCATAGGACGGGATGATGGCGAACCGGATCAATTTCCTGCATCGAAACGGGATTTCCGGCGTTTGTGCCTTGAACGGGGTTCGGGTCGAGGGACGAGATTTTCAGCCATGACGTCATCGGCCGAATTCCCATGACTGATCTGGCGGACGGCGCGCAGCCGCAATTCAAATATCGGACCTTGTTGTTCAAGAAGCGCTGGCTGACGGCCGGAGCGGTTATCATCCTGGTCGCGGGCGTCTGGATCGCGCGCGAACCGATCGCCGACGAATTCATCCGCGACCAGCTCGACAGTCGCGGTGTTCCGGCGCGCTATACGATCGACCGGATCGGTTTTCGCAGCGAGATATTGTCCGACATCGTCATTGGCGATCCGAAACGCCCGGACCTGACGGCAAAGCGCGTCGAAGTCCTCTTGGGCTATGGTTGGGGCGGCCCTTATGTCTCGGGGATCCATGCCCACGGCGTTCGCCTTTACGGGCGCTTCGTCGATGGGCGCCTGTCGTTCGGGTCGCTCGACAAGTTTCGCGACCCGGAAAGCAAGGATCCCTTCGCCTTGCCCGACCTGTCGACGGTTCTGCGCGACGCGCGGGCGCGCGTCGAAACGCCATGGGGCGATATCGGCGCGGCGCTGAATGGCGGCGGCAACCTGCGCCGCGATTTCACCGGCAAGCTCGCGCTGGTGGCGCCGCGTATCGCCGCAGCGGGCTGCAGCGGCGAGAATGTGAGCTTTTATGGCACCGTCCTCGTGCGCAACGTTCGCCCGCAGCTTGTCGGGCCGCTGCGCGGCGGCGGCCTCGCCTGTCCCGACGCCGGCGTGTCGGCGTCTTCGCCGCAAGTCGCGCTCGATCTGTCGCTGTCCGAAGACCTCCAAAGCTGGAAGGGCAAGGCCGATGCCAGCATCGCGCAGCTTGTCGCCGGCCCCCTGCAAGCCGACCGGCTTGGCGTGCTGGCGCGTTTCGCCGGCACCTCGGTAAAGACCGATCTCGACATCGACGCCGATATGGCGCGCCTTCGCGGTGCCGATTTCGCTGCCGCGACGGTCAGCCTCGATGCCAAAGGCAGCGTCGGCAGCGCTGCACCCAAGTTCGATGGCAGGATCGGCTTCGGGCGGGCAAGCGGCAGTGCTGCGTTGCGCCGCTCGATCGCCGACAGTGCGCGCGCGCTGACCGGAACCCCGATCGGCCCGCTCGCGGAGAAGGCCGTCGGCGCGCTGAGCCGCGTTCTGGCGGACGCGAGCGGCAGCGCGGGTTTCGCCATTGCAGGCGAAGGGCCCACCGCGCGCGTCGACCTGATCGCGCCTGAATTGACCAGCGCGAGCGGCGCACGCTTCGTAGGCAGCACCGACAGCCGTATCGGCTATCTCTATGGCGCCGACGAGCCTGCGGTCATCGCGACTGGGCGCTGGAGTATCGCTGGTGGCGACCTGCCTTCGGGAACGCTGAGCATCGACCGCAGCCCCGAGGGGAAGGTGACGGGGCTCGCCAACCTCGATCCCTATAGCGCCGGAACGGCGCGCCTCGCGCTGACGCCGGCGCGCTTCTCCGGCGGCGCGGGCGGGCTGATGCGCTTTGCCACGGAAGCGACCCTGTGGGGCCCGCTTGCGGGCGGGCGCGTCGAACGGCTCACCGTGCCCTTGCGCGGCTATCTCGCGCCGACGGGAGCGCTCGCGCTCGACGGCGGATGCAGCCGTGTCGCGGCCGACCGGATCGAGATCAGCGGTTTCCGGCTGGGTGGGAGCGCGATCGACCTGTGCAGCCGCCCCGGCGCGCCGCTGCTCAGCGCCGGTCCCGGCGGCGTGCGCGGCGACATCCGCATTCCCGGCATTGCGCTGCGCGGATCGAGCGGCAGTTCGCCCTTCAGCCTGAAAAGCGGTCCGGCAAACATCGACCTGTCAGCGATGCGCTGGTCGCTCGCGCGCGCCGACATCCGGCTGGGCGAGGGCGAAAGCGCGACGCGTTTTGCCGCCGACAGCCTGACCGGGCGAGCGACGCCGCAAGGAATGGCCGGCGACTTGCGCGGCGCGAGCGGCAAGATCGGCGCGGTGCCGCTCGATATGAGCGAGATAGCCGGGCAATGGCGCTTTACGAACGGTACGCTGACGCTCGACGGCGGGTTGCGGCTCACCGACGCCGCGCCCGATCCGCGCTTCTTTCCGCTCGTCAGCAACGATGCGAACCTGCGTTTCGCGAACGGCATTATCGAGGCGAAGGCCGGTTTCAACGAACAAAAGACCGGCACCAAGATTCTCGACACGCTGATCCGCCACCGGCTGTCCGATAGCAGCGGATCGGCCGATCTGACCGTCAAGGAACTGCGGTTCAATGAAGCGTTCCAGCCCGATCAGCTGACCAGTCTCGCACTCGGCGTCGTCGCCAATGTCCGCGGATCGGTGGTCGGCGACGGGCGGATCGAATGGACCGCCGACGGGGTCACGAGCCGCGGCACCTTCGCGACCGCCGATGCCAGCCTGGCTGCGGCATTCGGCCCGGTAACGGGCCTCACGACGACGATCAGCTTCGACGACCTGATAGGCCTCAGGACCGCGCCCGGGCAGATCGCGAAGATCAAGGAAGTAAACCCCGGCATCCCGGTGCTCGACGGTCAAATCGAATATCGCTTGCTCGGCGACAATCGCGTGCGGGTGGAAGGCGGAAGCTGGCCCTTTGGCGGCGGCAAGCTGCTGCTGCATCCGACAACGCTCGATTTCAGCGCGGAGAATGCGCGCCGGCTGTCGTTCGACATCGTCGGCGTCGACGCAGCGGTGTTCCTGCAGAGCTTCGGTTTCGACAATATCAATGCGACGGGCGTGTTCGACGGAACACTGCCGGTTGAATTCGACGGGCTCGGTGGGCGGATCGTGGGTGGACGGATCGATTCGCGCGGCGGTGGCGGCACGCTTGCCTATGTCGGCGAATTGTCGAACCGCAACCTCGGCACGATCGCCAATTTTGCCTTTGGCGCATTGCGCAGCCTCAAATATGACGATCTGACGATCATCCTCAACGGGGACCTCGACGGCGAAATGGTGACCGATATCCGCTTTGGTGGCGTGGGGCAGGGCGAAGGCGCGACGCGTAATTTCCTGACCAACCAGGTCGCCAAACTGCCGCTCGTCTTCAATGTGAAGATCCGGGCGCCGTTCCGCCAGTTGCTGACTTCGGCGAAGGGATTTTACGACCCGTCGCTGCTGATCGAACAGAATCTGCCCGCGTTGATGCGGGCGCAGGAAGAAGCCGAAGCCGCCGCAAAAGGCGCGCGTCAACCCGTTCAGCCTCCAGAAAGCGAGCCCATGCGATGAATATAACCAAGACTGGAGCAAGGAGGCTGGCCATCGGTGGTCGGACTGTTGCGGTGATGATCGGTGCGCCAACCCTGATGGGAGCCCTTGCGGGTTGCGTCCAGATCGACACACCCGACAAGCCGATCGAAATAAACCTGAACATCAACATCCGTCAGGAAGTGGTGTACAGGCTAGATGGCGATGCCAAGAAGCTCATCGAGCAGAATAGCGAGATATTCTGATGGGGAAGAATGTAATGCGTAAGACTATGTGGAAACCGACCGGGCTGGCCCTTGCTGCAATCGCGGCGACCGCCGCCGTTGCCCTCGCGGTGCCGTCGGCGATGGCGCAGCGCGATCCCGCCTATGCCGCCGCGCGCGCCGCCGGCCAGATCGGCGAACAGCCCGATGGCTATCTGGGGTTCGCGACCACGCCGACCCCGGCGATCCGCGCGCTGGTCCAGGATCTCAACATCAAGCGCAAGGCCGCCTATACCGCGAGCGCGCAGTCGACCGGCAGCACGGTCGAACAGTTCGCCTTTACCAGCGGTTGCAACCTGATCGCGAACACCAAGGCGGGCGAGAAATACCAGACGCCCGGCGGCGCATGGAAAACCCGCGACGGCAGCCCGCCCGAGCGCGACGCACGCTGCCCGTAAGCGGCCCGACCAGAATTCCGGGACCCCAGGGTCCTCAGATGCCGCCGCGCCCCTAAACGCGGCGGCATTTTTGTGCACCTGCGCGGGTCCTTTTTTGTGCACCTGCGCACAAGCATTGACTTAATCGGGCGTCGTTCCTAAACGGACCGCGCCTTAGGGGTCCCCCGAATTTTCGGGCCTTTTTTCGCAGGCGGAATCGATGAATATCGGCTCTGTTTCAGGAGGATGGCACAAATGACGGGGAACGGCAGCGATCCGGAACCAACTTCGGAGGATTCGCGCCTGGTCTCGCTCGAAGAGCGATTGGACCGGGCCGAAGCCGCAGAAGCGAAACGGACCGCGGTGAACGCCGGACCGGAATCCGATGCCAATTACCGGCTCGGCAACCGCGTTCTGGCCGAACTGCTGGGCGGACTGATCGGCGGTGCCTTGTTCGGCTGGCTGATCGACCGCTTCGCGGGAACGTCGCCCTGGGGCTTGTTGGGGATGTTGTTCATGGGGATCGTCGTGGCCTTCCGGAACATCATCCGCATATCTTCGACGCCTCGCAAATAGCCGGGCGCAAACGAAATTCTTCAGCGGGACGGCCCCCGGCCGCCTCGCCAGACGCGTGGAGTGAATAGTGGCGGCGGAATCCGGCAAGATCGACCCGATGCACCAGTTCGAGGTGACCCCGCTTGGCGGCGGTTTCAACCTCGGCGGGCATGAAGTCCTGTTCACCAACAGCGCGTTGTGGATGGTCATCGCGGCGATCGCGCTGGGCATCTTCATGTGGGGCGGCATGCGCCGCCAGCTCGTTCCGGGCCGCTGGCAGGCCGCGGTCGAAGGCTTTACCGGCTTCATTTCGAGCATGATGATGGCGAATATCGGCACCGAAGGCCGCAAATATACGCCCTATGTCTTCTCGCTCTTCATGTTCATCCTCTTCTGCAACCTGCTCGGCATGTTGCCGCTGGGCGTATTGGGGCTCCACCCCTTCACCGTCACCAGCCATATCGCGATCACCGGCGTCCTCGCGCTGATCAGCTTCGCGATCGTCCTTGTCGTCGGTTTCTGGCGCCATGGCCTCCATTTCTTCTCGCTTTTCGTGCCGCACGGAACGCCGCTCCCGATGATCCCGATCATCGCGCCGATCGAGTTCGTGTCGTTCATGGTTCGCCCGTTCAGCCTCGGCCTGCGTCTTTTCGTCGCGATGACCGCGGGTCACGTCCTGCTGAAAGTGCTCTCGGGTTTCGTGATCAACGGCTTCAACGCCGAAACGCTCTGGCTCGGTTCGATCGTGTCGGTGCTCAGCTTCACCCTGATGATCGGCATCAGCGCGCTCGAACTGCTCGTCGCCGGCATCCAGGCCTATGTTTTCGCCCTGTTGACCTCGCTGTACATCAACGACGCGGTCAATCTTCACTAATTTCCGTTTTATAATAAACGCTTACATCCAAGGAGTAGTATAATGGACGCAGAAGCAGCAAAGCTGATCGGTGCAGGTCTCGCCGCTATCGGTGCCGGCATGGCCGCCATCGGTGTGGGTAACGTCTTCGGCAGCTTCCTCGAAAGCGCACTGCGCAACCCGGCAGCCGCCGACGGCCAGCAGGGCCGCCTGTTCATCGGCTTCGCCGCTGCCGAACTTCTCGGCCTGCTGGCGTTCGTCGTTGCGATGATCCTGCTCTTCGTCGTCTGATTTCGACGATATTTGGCGAGGCCGGCCCCGGCGGGACCGGCCTCGCTGCAGGTTTCCAGAATAACTAAGGTTCGCCTTTCATGCCCCAGATAGCCCAGCTAACCGCTGACAATTGGTATCTTGCCTCGCAGCTTTTCTGGCTGCTGGTCGTGTTCGCCGGCATTTATGTCGTGATCGGCCGCGGCATGCTGCCCAAGATCGAAGCGACGGTGGATGCGCGCGACCGCAAGGTGGCCGACGATCTGGCGGCGGCGAAGGCAGCCCATGCCGCAGCCGACGCGCTGGAGGAAAGCTATCGCCAGCAGGGTGACGCAAGCCGCGCCGCCGCGCAGAAGGCGGTCGCCGAAGCCAAGGACAAGGCAGCAAAGGACGCCGAAAAGCGTCTCGCCAAGGTCGACGCCGAACTGGGCGAAAAGCTCTCGGCAGCCGAGGCCGACGTTGCTGCGGCGCGCATGTCGGCCATGGCCGAAATCGAATCGGTCGCGGCCGAAGCGGCAGGCGATCTCGTCGCCAAGCTGTCGGGCGCAAAGGTTGCCGCGGCCGATGCCAAGGCAGCGGTGAAGGCGGTGCTCCATGGCTAATTTCCTCGTCATCCTTTCGGAAGCCGCTGGCGAAGCGCATGCCACGCCCAAGGCGTTCGGCATGGACGCGACCGTCTGGGTCTCGATCGCGATGCTCGTCTTCCTCGGCATCCTCGTCTGGAAGGGCGTGCCGAAAGCGATCGGCGCGATGCTCGACAAGCGCATCGCCGAGATTTCGAAGCAGCTCAACGAAGCCGAACAGCTCCGCCTCGACGCGGAATCGCTCAAGGCCGAATATGAAGCGAAGCTCGCCGATGCGGCGAAAGAAGCCGACGAAATGCGTGCCCGCGCCGATGCCGAAGCCGAAGCGCTCGTCACGAAGGCAAAGGCCGATGCGACCGCGCTGATCGCGCGCCGCAAGCAGATGGCCGAGGACCGCATCGCCGCGGCCGAGGCCGGCGCGCTCGCCGAAGTCCGCACTGCGGCAGCGAAGGCAGCGACCGACGCCGCGGCGAAGCTGATCGCCGACAAGCATGACGCCAAGGCCGACAAGGCGCTGGTCGATCAGGCTATTGCGGGCGTCGCCAAGGCCTGAGCCGCGACGACATGGCTGGAAACAGAACGCCCGCGGATTTCCGCGGGCGTTTTGCTTTGTGCATATCTCACGGCACTTCAGGGCATCGCGCACCGATAAGACGCGTTGCGGGAGCCACGGCAAGCCAAGCGCCAACCCGGTCGCACCAGCCCTTCAGTCGATCGTCGACTATGGTGTCGAAAGTCCCGCGACCCACGCTTTCGTCGCGGGAAAATTGTCCATCGCACGCCCGTAGGCCGCCCGCGCGGTCGTTCGTGCGATATAATCGAGCTCCGCCGCGCCAAGGGCGAAGCCGATCGTGCGCTGCGCGAATTGAAGCGCATAGGTGACCGAAATATCGGCGGCGGAGAAATTGCCGCCCGCGACATAGGGCGTCTTCGCAAGCTGGCGCGTCACGAGGCCAAGCCGGCTCCTGAAAATATCGAGCGCCCAGCCGACGGTCCAGTTCTCCTGTTCGGCTTCGGGCGCGAGTATCTTGGTCGCGACGATGGTATTGACCGGCCCCGCAAGCCCCGCCTCGCCCATGTGCAGGAACTGCTGATAGACCGGAAAGACGGGATCGTCGGGCGCCGGGGCGAACGGGCTCGGCCCATGGCGCGCGAGCAGATATTCCATGATCGCGATCGATTCGACCATGACCGTGTCGCCATCGACGATCGCGGGAATGAAGCCGGCGGGATTGATCGCGAGGAATTCCTGGTCGTTCTCGATCCCGCCGAGCAGGTCGACCTGCCGCACCCGGTACGGCAGCCCCATCTCTTCCAGCAGCCAGGCGACCCGGAAACCCCGACCCTCGCCATAGAGCGTAATCATGGCCCGCGGCTCCCTCAGAACCGGATCATGATGCGCCGCGCGAGCGCGGGCGAGATGCTGTGGACGAGCTGCAAAATCTTCACCATTCCTGCGTTGACCTCGCTCTTGCCGGTGCGGATGCCCCGGACGATCTCGGCGGCGCAGTCGTGCGCGCTCATCTTCTTGCCTGCGCGGGCCGCAGTCATGTTCGTCTCGACCACAGGTGGCAGCGCCTCGATCACATGGACGCTCGTCCCCTTGAGCAACGCTCGGATCGACTGGGTGTAGCTGCGTAGCGCCGCTTTGGTCGCACAATAGACCGCACCGGTGCTCGGCGCGATCGCGAGGCCCGAGGTAACATTGACGATGGTGGCTTCTGGCTGCGCGCGCAGCGTTGGCAACAGCCGCGTACAGAGCGCGATCGGCGCGTCGAGGTTGGTGCGGATGCAATGCGCGGCGCTCTCCAGCGTCTCGACCCTGTTGACATCGTACGCGCTGCCGACCCCGGCGTTGTTGACCAGCAACGCAAGCGGTTTACTGGCCATGCCGGCCACGACCGCTTCGACGCCCTCCGGCGTCGACAGGTCGCTCGCGATGGTTCCGAAGCCCAGCGATGCCATCGCCTGCAGCTTCTCGGCCGAGCGCCCGGTGACGATCACGTCGGCGCCTGCTCCCTGGAGCTGTAACGCGATCTCGCGCCCGATGCCGTCGCTGCCGCCGGTAACCAGCGCAAGTTTTCCTCGTAAATCCATGCGACCCCTCCCATGAGCTTTTACCTCGCACACTATGGCGGGTCGCATCGCCATCGCCTACATGGAAAATCATGGCCCGCCCGAACGCTCCCGACCGATTCAACGAAGAAAAAGCGACCTATGTGATCCGCGGCGGCGACGGGGAGGGCGACCAGCCCGACCTTGAGCGCGGCGCCGAGGCGATCCGCAGCGTCGTGCGCAAATTGCCGACGCGGCCCGGGGTATACCGGATGCTCGATGCACGCGGCGACGTGCTCTATGTCGGCAAGGCGCGGGCGCTCAAGAACCGCGTGACCAACTATACACAGGTCGCGCGCCTGCCGCAGCGGCTCCAGCGCATGGTGTCGCAGACGCGCGCGATGGAGATCGTCACGACGACGAGCGAGGCTGAGGCGCTGCTACTCGAAGCGCAACTGATCAAACGCTATCGCCCGCCGTACAATGTGCTGCTGCGCGATGACAAAAGCTTCCCCTTCATCCTGCTGCGCACCGACCATGATTTTCCGCGCGTGCAGAAGCATCGCGGCGCGCGGCGCGCCAAGGGCCGTTATTACGGCCCGTTCGCAAGCGCAGGGTCGGTGGGCCAGACGCTCAACGCGTTGCAGAAGACCTTCCTCTTGCGCAGCTGTACCGACAGCTTCTTCGCCAACCGGTCGCGGCCGTGCCTGCTCTATCAGATCAAGCGGTGCAGCGCGCCGTGCGTCGACCGCATCTCGAAGGAAGATTATGCCGGGCTGGTAAACGACGCGCAGGACTTCCTCGAAGGCCGCTCGACCGCAGTGCAAAAGCGGCTGGGCGCCGCGATGACCAAGGCCGCCGACGCGATGGATTATGAGCAGGCGGCGGTGATCCGCGACCGGCTGAAATCGCTGACCTTCATCCAGGGCAGCCAGTCGGTCCACGCCGACGGGCTCGGCGACGCCGACGTCTTTGCACTTGCGGCGAAGGGCGGGCAGCTCTGCATCGCGGGCTTCTTCATCCGCGGCGGGCAGAACTGGGGGCACCGCAGCTTCTTTCCCGCGCATGTATCGGGCGTGCCCGAGGAAGAGGTGATGGCGAGCTTCCTGATGCAATTCTACGAAGGCGTGCCACCGCCGAAGCTGATCCTTGTCGACCGGGAGCCCGAGGAGAGCGCCTTGCTCGCCGAAGCATTGGGCGAAAGCGGGAACCGGAAGGTCGAAATCAGCGTGCCGCAACGCGGCAACCGTCGCCGCCTGCTCGAACAGGCGGTGCGCAACGCGGGCGAGGAACTCGACCGGCGGCTTGCCGAGAGCAGCAGCCAGGCGAAACTCGGCCGCGAGCTCGCCGACCTGTTCGATCTCGAAAATCCGCCGCAGCGGATCGAGATTTACGACAACAGCCATATCCAGGGCACCAACGCGCTGGGCGCCATGGTGGTCGCGGGCCCAGAGGGCTGGATCAAGGGCGCCTATCGCAAGTTCAATATCAAGCGCGCCGAAACGCAGCCGGGCGACGACTTCGCAATGATGCGCGAGGTGTTCGAGCGCCGCTTTGCGCGTGCGATCGAGGAGGATCCCGAGCGGACGAAGGGCGAATGGCCCGACCTCGTGCTGATCGACGGCGGCAAGGGACAGGTCTCGGCGGCGGGCGCGGTGCTTGCCGAACTCGGCATCGACGATCTCACTTATGTCGGCGTCGCCAAGGGGCCCGATCGCAACGCCGGGCGCGAGACCTTCTATCATCCCGACGGGCGCGAATTCACGCTGCCGCCGAACAATGCGGTGCTCTTCTACATCCAGCGGCTGCGCGACGAGGCGCACCGCTTCGCGATCGGTGCGCACCGGCAGAAGCGCGCCAAGGCAATGGGGGCGTCGCCGCTCGACGAGGTGCCCGGCATCGGCCCGTCGCGCAAGAAGGCGCTGTTGATGCATTTCGGTACCGCGCGCGCGGTGCGCGGCGCCAGCCTCGAGGATTTGCAGAAGGCACCGGGGGTCAGCGCGGCGGTCGCGCAAGCGGTGCACGATTTCTATCATTCGGGACGGTGAGGGGAGTTTTATGGATTTTGCAGCAGCCATGCCGCTTGCGGGAACGCTCGGGGTCACGATCCACGAAGGCAGCAAGGACCGTATTGCGGGCAAGCTGCCCGTTCGGGCCGAAATCTGTACGGCGGGGAGTATCGTGCATGGCGGCGCGATCATGGCCTTCGCCGACTGCCTTGGCGCGGTGGGGGCGTTTCTGACGCTGCCCGAAGGCGCCAGCGGCACGACGACGATCGAGAGCAAGACCAATTTCCTCGGCGCGGGTCCGGTCGGATCGGTCCTCGTCGGCGAGGCGACGCCCGTGAAGATCGGCAAGCGGCTGTCGGTCTGGCAGACGCGCATCCGCACCGAAGAGGGGGCCGAGGTCGCGCTGGTGACACAGACGCAGATGGTGCTTTGGCCAGCCTGACCGCCGATGCGATCGTCTGCGCGGTGCGTGCGCATGGCGAGCATGGGGCGATCCTGCGCGCGCTGACGCGGGAAGCGGGGCTCGTCGCCGGCTATGTACGCGGCGGACGTTCGCGGCGATTGCGGCCGATCCTCGTGCCGGGCAATCTGGTGGCGCTCGAATTGCGCGCGCGTACCGAGGAACAGCTTGGCGGCGCCACGGTCGAATTGCTGGAGAGTCGCGCGCCGCTCCTCGCGGAACCGCTCGCCGCTACGGCGCTCGACTGGGTGACGAGCCTGACCGCGGCGACGCTTCCCGAAAGCCAGCCCTATCCCTCGCTCTATTCCGCGTTGTCAGCTGTGCTGGACGCGATCGGGGTCGCCTCGTCCGCGCGGCAATGGGCGGCGGCGCTGGCACGCTACGAGTTGCTCCTGCTCGCCGAACTCGGTTTCGGCCTCAACCTCGAAGAATGTGTCGTGACGGGGTTTTCGACCGATCTGGCCTTCGTCAGCCCCAAATCGGGCGGCGCAGTGAGCATTGGCGCGGCGGCGGGGTATGAAGATCGCCTCTTTCGCCTGCCGCCCTTCCTGCGCGGGCAGGACGCCAGCCCGACGATGGGCGACGTCATCGACAGCCTCGTCATCACCGGCCACTTCCTCGACCGCGATGTCCTCGATGGCCGCAACCGCGACTTGCTGACCGTAAGGGAAAGATTGGTCGATCGGCTGGGCAGGGCGGTTGCGTGACGCGTCGCCGCTGTCTAAGCGGCTGGCGAGACACGAAAGGGCGACATAGTGCAAATCCTGCTGCTGGCTGGCGATGGTATCGGTCCGGAAATCATGGCGGAGGCCGAAAAGGTCCTCGACGCGCTTGCGCTTCCCGTGATGCTCGACCGCGCGCTCGTCGGCGGAGCCGCCTATGAAGCGACCGGGCACCCGCTGCCGCCCGAGACGCTGGCCAAGGCGAAGGCCGCGGACGCCCTTCTCTTTGGTGCCGTCGGCGATCCGCGCTTCGACAATGTCGAACGCCATCTGCGCCCCGAACAGGCCATCCTCGGTCTGCGCTCGGAACTCGGCCTCTTCGCCAATCTGCGCCCGGCCAAGCTGTTCGCGGGGCTCGAGGATAGCTCGGCGCTGCGTCCCGAAGTCGCGTCGGCGATCGACCTGTTGATCGTCCGCGAACTCAACGGTGACGTCTATTTCGGTGAAAAGGGCACGCGCACGACCGCGAACGGCGAGCGCGAAGGCTATGACATCATGTCGTACAGCGAGAGCGAAGTGCGACGCATCGCCCATGTTGCCTTCCGCGCGGCGCAGGGGCGGGCGAAGCGGCTCTGCTCGGTCGACAAGGCGAATGTGCTCGAAACCTCGCAGCTTTGGCGCGATGTCGTGATCGAGGTCGCGGCTGAATATCCCGACGTGACGCTCAGCCACATGTATGTCGATAACGCCGCGATGCAGCTCGTGCGCAATCCCGGCCAGTTCGACGTCGTCGTCACCGGCAATCTGTTCGGCGATATCCTGTCCGATCAGGCATCGATGTGCGTCGGGTCGATCGGCCTGCTCGCTTCGGCGTCGCTGAGCGAAGGCAAGCAGGGGCTGTACGAGCCGATCCACGGCAGCGCGCCCGATATAGCGGGCAAGGGCGTAGCCAATCCGCTGGCGATGATCCTGTCGCTCGCGATGCTGCTCCGCCATTCGGGCGACGACGAGGCGAGCGCGGCGCGGATCGAGGCGGCGGTAGCCAAGGTGCTCGCCGACGGGTGCCGCGGTGCCGATCTGGGGGGCAATATGGGAACGGCCGCATTGGGCGATGCGGTTGTTTCGGTTTTGAACGGATAAGAAGATGAAGAAGACGACAGGCCTCGACCGCAACAAGACACGCAACTGGCATCCGGCGACGCAGGCGGTGCGCGGCGGCACCTGGCGCAGCGAGCATGGCGAAACCTCGGAAGCGCTCTTCCTCTCGTCGGGTTACACCTATGACAGCGCCGAAGAAGTCGCGGCGCGCTTCGCGGGCGAAGAACAGGGCATGACCTATTCGCGCCTGCAGAACCCGACCGTGGCGATGCTCGAAGAGCGGATCGCGCTGATGGAAGGCGCCGAAGCATGCCGTGCGCAGGCGACCGGCATGGCCGCAATGACAACGGCCTTGCTGTGCCAGCTCTCGGCGGGCGATCATATCGTCGCCGCCAAGGCCGCTTTCGGTTCGTGCCGCTGGCTCGTCGACCATCTCTGCCCGCGTTTCGGGATCGAAACGACCGTCGTCGACGGCCGCGACAATGACGCCTGGGAAAAGGCGATCAAGGCGAACACGAAGGTCTTTTTCTTCGAAACCCCCGCGAACCCGACGATGGACATCGTCGACATCAAGCATGTGTGTGCGCTGGCGAAGGCGCACGGGATCACCACCGTGGTCGACAATGCCTTCGCAACCTCGGTGCTCCAGCGGCCGATGGATTTCGGCGCCGACGTCGTTGCTTACTCGGCGACGAAGCTGATGGACGGGCAGGGCCGGGTGCTCGCCGGCGCGGTTTGCGGAACCGAAAAGTTCATCAACGACGTGCTGCTGCCGTTCCAGCGCAACACCGGGCCCAACCTCTCGCCCTTCAACGCCTGGGTCGTGCTCAAGGGGCTCGAAACGCTCGACCTCCGTGCGCGCCGCCAGTCCGAGAATGCGCTCGCGGTCGGCAAGGCGATCGAAAACCGCGTGGCGCGCATGCTCCACCCCGGGCTTGCCAGCCATCCGCAGCATAATCTCGCGATGAGCCAGATGGAGGCGTGCGGACCGATCTTTTCCTTCATTCTCGACGGCGGCCGCGAACAGGCGATGGCGCTGCTCAACGCGCTCGAACTCGTCGATATTTCGAACAATATCGGCGACTCGCGCAGCCTTTGCTGTCACCCCGCATCGACGACGCACTATGGTGTCAGCGCCGAGGCGCGCGCCGACATGGGCGTCGTCGAGGGCATGCTGCGCATCAACATCGGGCTCGAAGACCCGCGCGATCTGATCGCCGATCTGGACCAGGCATTGACCAAGGTCGGGCTTTGAGCGACGTTGGCGCGTAGATGATCGACTCCTTCTTCCCTTTTGCGGCGACCACCGGGTCGATCACCGTCCGGGTGGCGGTCAGCTATCTGCCCGAACAATCGCACCCGGCGCTGGGGCGTTGGTTCTGGGCCTATCATGTGCGCGTCGAAAATCATGGCGAGGACGCCGTGCAGTTGCTGAGCCGCCACTGGCGTATCAGCGACGGCCGTGGCCAGATCAGCGAAGTCGAGGGCGAGGGCGTCGTCGGCGAACAGCCCTTGATCGTCCCCGGCGGTGCCTATGACTATGTGTCGGGATGCCCGTTGCCGACCCCCGAGGGATCGATGGTGGGAAGCTATGCCATGGAGCTCGGCGACGGATCGCAAATGCTCGTCGCCATCCCGCATTTCCCGCTCGTGGCGCCTGCGACCGCGTCATGAAGCGCACCCACCTGCCTCTCAACGCGCTGCGCGTCTTCGACGCCGCTGCCCGCCATTTGAGCTTCACGCGCGCAGCAGACGAGCTTGCGGTGACACCCGCCGCCGTCGGGCAGCAGATCCGCGCGCTCGAAGATATGCTCGGCGTCGTGCTGTTCCGCCGCACACCCAAGGGGCTCGAACTCACCGGCGAGGCCGATGCAGGGCTCGACGCACTGCGGCAAGGTTTCCTGCAATTCGAGGAATCGGTGCGTGCGATGCAGGCCGGGCAGTCGTCGCAGTCGCTGACGATCGCCGCGCCGCGCGATCTGACCGCCAAATGGCTCGCACCGCGGCTGGCGCGCTACAGCCAGCAGGCACCCGATGTGCGCTTCACGCTCGTGTCGGCCGACGGCGGGATCGATTTTACCGAAGCGAACCTTGACCTCGCGATTTTCTGGACCGACGGCGCGGGCGAGCATGAAGGCATCGCGCTCGCCGAGGCCATGATGGTCACGGTGGCGGGTCCCGGCAGCGCCAGCGATACGCGGATCGCCTGGCCCGGATGCCCGGCGGGCGACGGCGAACCCGCACTCCGCCTCGGCGATGCGGGACTCGCGATCGATGCGGCGGCGAACGGGCTGGGGCAGGCGAATGTCCCTGCGATGCTTGCAGAGGCCGACATCGCGGCAGGCCGCGTCCGGCAGGTCGGCGACAGCGTCGCCGTGAAGCGCGGCTATTGGCTCGTCGCGCCGACCCCGCAGTGGCGACAGGCGAAGGTCAAGGCGCTGGTTGCGGCTTTAACTGCCGCCTGATGTAACCGGGCCGCGGCAGCGCCCGAATAACCCCGAAACCATTACCGGGGACATTCATGCTCAAAATTCTGGACAAACTGCCGTCTCAGACCTTCGCGATCGGCGCGCTACGTTGGTCGATGGTCTTCATCTTCGCTCTTTTCGGGATCGCCAAATTCGCCGCCTACGAAGCCGAAGGGGTCGCGGACATCGCGATGCACTATCCGCTGTTCTCATGGATGTATCCGTTGATCGGCGTACAGGGGACGAGCAATGTCATCGGCACGATCGAACTCGCGACCGGCGCGTTGATCGCCCTCGGAGCCTGGTCGCATCGTGCGGGGCTGATCGGCGGGCTGATGGGCATGTCCACCTTCCTCGTCACGCTCAGCTTCAGCTTCGGCGTGCCATTGTGGGAGGAAGGCTATGGTTTCCCGTTCATGGGCTCGACCGCCCAGTTCCTGTTCAAGGACGCCGTGTTGCTGGCAGCGTGCCTGACGCTGGCGCTGCATGCCGGTCATGCGCTGCGAGCGCGAGCAACCGTGTGACGAGCCCGATCAGGGGACCGGTGTCGACATTGGTGTCGGGGTTGTTCCAGCTCGCGGTGACGACGAACCATTTGCTGTCCGACTTGCGCCGCCCGAGCAGGCTCATCGACAGGACGCCATTCTCCGATCCACCCTTGTAGCCGAGATAGCTCCAGTCGGCAGCGGCGACCGGGCCGACGCCATTGTTGATCGCCATGGCTTCGAGCAGCGTCTTCGAACCCCGCGCGCGCAGGTCGACCATCAATCGCGCGATGTCGTTCGGGCTCGCAAACCATTCGAGGCTGTCGATGAAGCGCGGCCCGGCGGTGAAGCTCACCCCGTCGACATTGGCGAGCGTCAGGCGATCCCGATTTCCGTCGATCAACTTGCGCTGCGCGGTATCATCGCCCTTGATAAACTCTGCCCGCAGATCGTTGAAATTATTTCCTTTGAGCGCAAAGGCCTCGACCGTCGTGAGGAAAGGGACGTTGCGCGACGGGTCGCTGTGTCCCGCCGAACGCATCCGCGCCTCGATCGCTTCGCGGCCGAGCAGGTGGATCAGCGTGTCGGTCGCGCCATTGTCGCTCACCGAAATCATCCAGTTCGCGAGCGTCTGGAGCGTCACCGGCGTGTCGGCGGGCCAGTTTGCGGTGCCGGCGGAGGAAAAGCTGAAATGCGACAGCGGCACCACATCCGACCATCGCCGCTTGCCCGCCGCGACCTGCGCCGCCAGTTCGTCCAGAATATAGAGTTTGAACGTCGAGCCGATGGCGAATTGCCGGTCGGTGTTTGCGGCGGCGACCGGATGGATGTCCGTGTCGTTCAATTCGGCAACGAGGAACCCCGTCTGGCCGGGCAACGCAGCGATCTCGGCGGCGATCCTGTCATAATTGTCATCGGCCACCGCAAAACCCGTAACGCGAAGCCCCGTGACCCGCTGGTCCCCCGATGTCCCGACATCGAGCAAGATCGTCGCGACGCCCTTCGCGAAGCGCAGCAGAACCGTCCCCGAACCGCCGCTCGTCGGCGTCGCCTTTTCGACGGCAACCGGCTGGCCATATTGCGCGATCAGACTGGCGCTGATCGTCTTGAACTGCGCTTCGGGAATTGCCGACTGAAAAGACGGGTCGAAATAGGACGCAAAGGCGAGTTTTCCGGTCAAAAGGTCGACGAGTTGCGACGCACGCATGTCGAATGCCGTCTGCCCGGCGGGCATAGCCGGGGACGATGGCTGGACCGCGGTGGCTGGCGCGGCTGTCGCACATAGCAGACCTGCAACAGCCATTGCCAACAGCGGGAAACGGTTCATTTCTTCTCTCCTTCAATCTCTGGCGCCGTCGCATCGAGCCGGTCGATCTGCTGGCGAAGCATGGCCGCCGCCTTTCGGTTGAGCAACCAGATGCCTAGAATGACGAGCGTTGGAACCGCTGCAAAAGCAGCAAAGCCGATCAAGCTGTCGAAGCCGCCCGCCTCGACGAGCCCAGTCATAAAAACGGCGAGGCCTGGGACGAGCGGGCCAATGTACCAGCGCCCGACGCTGGCCAGCATGCGCTCCTCGACTTCGAGCCGCGTGCGATAATGAAGGCGGATATCGGTGGCTTCGGCCACCAGGTCCGCGCGCGAAGTCCGGCGCGCGAGTTGCCATGCCACGATCAGGCTTCCTGCGATCACCAGCAGGCTGCCAGCCTTGAGCAGCATTCCCGGCAGGATCAGCGTGTAAAACCCGAAAATCAGCACGACAAAGGCAACAGCGGCATATTCGCGGCGATTGCGTTTTCCGATCGCGCGGCCAAGCTTGGCGGCACGCGCTTTGATCTCGGCGAGCGGCAACGGTTCGAGCTGGCTATCGTCTCCCTGCCAGAGGCGATACAATTCATTGTCGTCGGAGCGGATCATAATGCGTCTCCCGATTGGGCGAAGCGGCGAGTCAACGTGGCCTTGAAACGATGGATTTTGGTTGCGACGGCATCGGGAGACACACCCGTAATCTCGCCTATTTCGGCGCCGGCGATTCCCTCGAGATAAAGCAGCAATATTTGCCGGTCGGGCGGGTCGAGCCGGTCGATGATCGACAGGATTTGTGCCAGCGCCTGCTCGCTGGTCGCACGGTCGAACGGGTTGGGATCGTCGGAAGCCAGTTCGATATCTTCGATATTGGTCCAGCGCCGCCGCGTGTGGCGGCGCCGCGCCATGATGTACGACGTCGCCCGATTATGCGCGACGCGCCAGACCCAGGTGCTGAGAGCGCAGCGCCCGTCGAACCCCGCGAAGCTTTGCCAGAGCGCGATCTGGATATCCTGTTCAAGGTCGCGACGAAGGTCGGCATCAGCTTCATAGCCTCGCGCCATCCGGGCAAGCGCGCCGCCGAAGCGCCCGATGGCGTCGGCAAACAACCTGTCCTGCTCGGCTTCATTCACCCGAAATCTCCAGTCCGCACCCGCGTCAGCCTGTTAGTCGACAGCGACGGACTTTTCTGACAGCGGGTACGCGATTTTTCGGGTCAGGCGTCGATTGCGGCCTCGTCGAGCGTCGCGGCATTGGCCTGGATGAACTGGAAACGATGTTCGGGATGCTTGCCCATCAACCGGTCCACCAGATCCTTGACGAGGTGCCGCTCCTCATATTCCTGCGGTAGAGTGACGCGCAGCAGCGAGCGCGTCGCCGGATCCATCGTCGTTTCTTTCAATTGGCCCGGGTTCATTTCGCCCAGCCCCTTGAAGCGGCCGACGTCGACCTTCTTGCCCTTGAACTGCGTCGCCTCGAGTTCGGCGCGGTGCGCGTCGTCGCGCGCATAAGCCGACACATTCCCCGCGGTCAGGCGATAAAGCGGCGGCTGCGCCAGATAGACATGCCCGTTACGGACGATGTCCGGCATTTCCTGGAAGAAGAAGGTCATCAGCAGGGTCGCGATATGCGCGCCGTCGACATCGGCATCGGTCATGATCACGATCTTTTCATACCGAAGCCGGTCGGCGTCGCAATCCTTGCGCATCCCGCACCCCAGCGCGAGCGCTAGGTCGGCGATTTCCTGATTGGCGCGGATCTTGTCGGCACTGGCGCTCGCGACATTCAAAATCTTGCCGCGGATCGGCAGGATCGCCTGCGTCTTGCGGTCGCGCGCCTGCTTGGCGCTGCCGCCCGCGCTGTCGCCTTCGACGATAAACAATTCCGTGCCTTCGGGGCCGTCGTTCGCGCAATCCGTGAGCTTACCGGGAAGGCGCAGCTTGCGGCCGCTCGTCGCGGTCTTGCGCTTGACCTCGCGTTCGGCCTTGCGCTTCAGCCTTTCGTCCATCCGGTCGAGAACGAGACCCAGCAGCGCGCGGCCGCGGTCCATATTGTCCGACAGGAAATGGTCGAAATGGTCGCGCACCGCATTTTCGGTGAGACGCGCGGCTTCGGGGCTCGAAAGCCGGTCCTTGGTCTGGCTCTGGAACTGCGGGTCGCGAATGAACACCGACAGCATCATCTCGCCGCCGTTGAACACGTCTTCGGCGGTGATCTGCGCCGCCTTCTTCTGGCCGATCAGCTCGCCGAACGCGCGCAATCCCTTGGTCAGCGCGGCGCGCAGCCCTGCCTCATGCGTTCCGCCCGCGGGCGTGGGGATGGTGTTGCAATACCAGCTATACGATCCGTCGGACCAGAGCGGCCAGGCGATCGCCCATTCGGCACGGCCCTGATCGCCCGGAAAATCCTGCCGCCCGATGAAGGGTTCGGCGGTGGCGCATTCGCGCGTGCCGATCTGTTCCTTGAGATGATCGGCCAGACCGCCGGGGAACTGGAAGGTCGCTTCGGCCGGCGTGTCGTCGCCGATCAGCTCGGGCGCGCATTTCCAGCGGATTTCGACGCCGGCGAACAAATAGGCCTTCGAGCGTGCCATGCGGTAGAGGCGTTGCGGCTTGAAGCGCCCATGGTCGCCGAAAATTTCGGGGTCGGGAACAAAGCTGACGCTCGTCCCGCGCCGGTTGGGCGTGGGGCCGAGTTCTTCCAAACCGCCTAGCGGCGTGCCGCGGGAAAAACGCTGGCGGTATAAAAGCTTGTTACGCGCCACCTCGATCACGGTGTCGGTCGACAACGCATTGACCACGCTGACCCCGACGCCGTGAAGGCCGCCCGACGTGGCATAGGCCTTGCCCTCGAACTTGCCGCCCGAGTGGAGCATGGTCATGATGACCTCGAGCGCCGACTTGCCCGGGAATTTGGGATGCGGGTCGACGGGCATGCCGCGACCATTGTCGATCACCGTCAGGCGATTGCCGACGTCGAGGATGATTTCGATACGGCTCGCGTGACCGGCGACCGCCTCGTCCATGCTGTTGTCGATGATTTCGGCGGCCAGATGGTGAAGCGCCCGCTCATCGGTGCCGCCGATATACATGCCGGGACGTCGCCGGACGGGTTCGAGCCCCTCCAGCACCTCGATCTGCGAAGCATTGTAGCTGTCGGTGGCGGGGCTTGCGGCGTCGAACAAATCGTGACTCATGGCCTAGCTATAGGAGCCGGGAAAGCCGGCTGGCAAGGGCGGTTTTGGCAGCCGCGCGCCACTCGGCTCATCGCGTTTCTGTGCTTTAAGGGAACCTTGAATGCTAGCGGCGGGTTGAGAGGCCGACTGCAAAGTCATTCAAAAAGTGGAGTAAAAAAATGAGGAACCTCTCTCTCCTTGCCGCGCTTGCGGCCAGCGCGGCAGCGATGCCGGCAATGGCACAGGACGACCGCGACACCGCACAGGATTTCAACGGCCCCTATGTCAGCATCGTCGGCGGCGGTACGCTGCAGGGCAGCGATCGGGGCGAAACGCTGATCTTCGACACCGACCGCGACGGAACCTACGGCGATCAGGTGACCACGTCGGGCGGCGCGAACGCTTTCTCGCCGGGTTTCTGTAACGGTGCCGCGACCGGCACCGCCAACCTCGGGTGTAAAAACGACAAGGACGGCCCCGAATATTTCGGTCGCCTCGGTTACGACAAGCGCATGGGCAATTTCGTCATTGGCGCAGTACTCGAAGCCGGGCGGAGCGAAGCACGCGACAGCGTCAGCGGCTTTTCTACGACGCCCGCGCGTTATACGATGAGCCGTGAAGCCGACTGGCAGGCGGGCGCACGCCTCCGTGCCGGCTACACGCCCGGCGGCGGCGCGCTCTTCTATGTGACTGGCGGCGCCGCCTATGCAAAGCTCGATAACCGTTTCACGACGAGCAACACCGCCAACAGCTTTGCCGACAATGGCCGCACCAACGCATGGGGCTATGCCGCAGGCGGCGGTGCCGAAGTCATGGTGACGAAGAATATCGCTGTCGGACTCGAATATCTCTACACCGATCTCAAAGATAAGGATTATGTCGTGAACGTCGGCGCGGGCACCGCGCCGCCGACCAATCCCTTCCTCCTCGATGGTGGTGGCACCGATATCCAGCGCAGCAATCCGCACTTCCGCACGCACAGTGTCCGCGGTTCGTTGAGCTTCCGCTTCTGACCTCTTGGGAGCGGGAACGGGAGGCGTCGGGTCGAAAGATCCGGCGCCTTTCGCGTTTCAGGAGTCCGGCGCCGCGAAAATGGCGAAATTGCCGTTGGCGCTGCTGACCAGACGTCCGTCCTGATAGAGTTTCGCGTCGATGTTGGCGACGCGCTTGCCGCGATGCAGCACCTGCGCTTCGCAGGTCAGGCGACCTTCGCCGACGCGGACATGATAGTTGAACTTGATCTCGAGCGTTGCGCACCACTGGTCGTCGGCGAGCAGGCTGGTCAAGGCGCCGCCCATCGCCGTATCGGCAAGCGAATAGGCCACACCGCCATGCGCTGCGCCTTGCGGACTGAAATGCCGATGGCGATCGATGTCGATCGCCATCATGCAATGCCCGTCGCCGCGCTCGACCATTTGCAGGCCAAGTGCACGGGCAAATTCGAAATCCTGCCCGAAGGGCTTCACCGGACGCGTCTTAACGAACCCGGGGACCACCGAAGGGCGGGGGCGGGGGCGGGCGGCGCGTTCCGCGCGGCAGCTGGGCCTGATAGGCGCGGCCGCAATGCTCGACGCAATAGGGGAAACCGGGGTTCACCGCTTCGCCGCAGAAATGGAAGTCGGGCTCGCCCGGATGGCCCATCGGCCAGCGGCAGATGCGATCATTGAGGTCGAGCAGGCTCGTCTTGTCGGCGATCTCGGGGCTCGGCTTCGCGGGCACCAGCCGGCGCGGCGGCGCTGGCGGGATCGGGGCCTGTTGGTCGCCGGGACCCTGACGAATAAAGCCGCCGGGACCGATCGAAACGATGCGTGGTGCATCGGGCTTCGGCGCCGGGTCGGCGCCGCCTTCGTCCGATGCCTCGACCGGAGGCCGGGGCTCGGGCTTGGGCGCGGCCGCGACGGGCCGCGGCGCAACGGGGGCGGCGGGACGAGCGGCCGCAACGGGCGCAGCCGGCTTCGGCGCGGCGGGCGTTGCAGGCTTCGGCGGCTTTGCAACCTTCTCGGTCGCCTTGACCGGCGACGGACGCGATTTCAAGCCAAGACGATGCGCCTTGCCGATGACCGCGTTGCGGCTGACACCGCCGAGTTCGTCGGCGATCTGGCTGGCGGTCAGCCCTTTTTCCCACATGGTGCGCAAGCTTTCGATGCGCTCATCGGTCCATGACATGTTCAATTCCTTATCATTCCACGCCGCGGGCGGTATGACGACCCCATGTTACCGGCTCTTTGGAACCGGCATCGATCGCTGCCCAGCTTGCGGTAAGATCGGGGAGGCGATAGGCGAGAACGCCATGAACGACCAGCCCCAAATTTCGCGCCCCGACTCGACAAATTCCGCCGCGACCTCAAGCTTTGCCGAACCCGGCGTACCTCATATCCACACCCTGAACGTTCGGGGTATGCAGGCCTTATATGTCAAGGAGGTGCGGCGCTTTTTCAAGGTCCAGCTGCAAACTATCTGGGCACCCGCGATCACCACGCTGCTGTTCCTCGTCATTTTCACTGTCGCGCTGGGCGGAGCGGGGCGAACCGTCATCGGCGTACCCTTTGCGGATTTCATCGCACCGGGTCTCATCATGATGGCGATGCTCCAGAACAGCTTTGCCAATTCCAGCTTTTCGTTGCTCGTGGGCAAGATTCAGGGGACGATCGTCGATTATCTCATGCCGCCGCTTGCCGTCGGCGAACTGATCATCGCGCTCATCGGCGCGGCGATCACTCGGGCCATCCTCGTCGGCTGTGCCCTTTGGCTCGCCATGCTGCTGTGGCCGGGAGTCCATGTAATACCCGACCATCTGTGGGCCGTAGCGGTCTTCGGCGTGCTCGGTGCGTCGATGCTGGGCTTCCTGGGACTGATCACGTCGGTCTGGGCCGAGAAATTCGATCATGCGGCTGCCGTGACCAATTTCGTCGTCACCCCGCTGGCCCTGCTTTCGGGCACCTTTTACTCGGTCGACAAGCTAGCGCCCTGGTTCCAGACGATCGCCCACGGCAACCCCGTCTATTATGCGATCATGGGCTTTCGGTACGGCTTCATCGGGACAGTCGATTCGACGATCGCCAATCCGGTCCTGACCGCCGTGCTTGCGCTGGTCGCGGTCAATATCGTGCTTGGACTGCTGACCTACCGCCTGCTCGTTTCGGGCTGGAAGCTGAAAGCCTGACGATCTTAATGACGGTGGATCGCGCGAACGCGGTAGCGACCGCGCTCCAATCCGTCGAACATCGCGTCGATCTGTGGATGATCGATCGGTCCGCTGTCGCCATCGGCGACCAGGTTCTGCTGGCTGACGTAAGCGATATATGACGAATCGCCGTTCTCGGCGAGCAGATGATAATAGGGCTGCTCTTTTGATGGCCGGATTTCCTCCGGGATCGCTTCATACCATTCATCGGTATTCGCAAAGACCGGATCGATGTCGAATACGACACCGCGGAAATCGAACATGCGGTGCCGCACAATATCGCCGGGCGCAAAGCGGGCACGGCCGACCAGCGGCGCAGTAACGGTTGCGGGAAGTTCAGAAGAGGATTCGGGCGTCATGATCTCAATCTATGACGATTCGACGACCGTTCAAGGGCGATAGCTCGCCGTGCCCTACCGGGCGTGGCTGAATGTGGTCAAATCTCAAGAAAAATGGAGGAGAGTGAGGGATTCGAACCCTCGGTACCGTTGCCGGCACTTCGCATTTCGAGTGCGACGCTTTCGACCACTCAGCCAACTCTCCTCGCTGAGAGGTGACGCCCCTAGCGGCGGTCCGTCGTCGTTGCAACCCTCTAGTCACAAAAGCGACGGACCGCGTGCAAGATTCAGGGTTTGTCGGCTTCCCACCAGTAGGCCCCGCGCTTGCGTGTGCCCGTTTCGGCCTCGTTCATCGTCAGCGGATCGTAGAGCCTCCCGCCAAGCATGACGCGATGAATCTGCTCGGTCGCGCGGATATTCTCGGTCGGATCGGCGTCGAGAATCAGGAGATCGGCCAATTTTCCTGCCTCGAGCGACCCGACATCCTTTGCATAACCAAGCGAGGTTGCCGGCATGATCGTCGCGGCACGGAGGGCGTCGATATTGCTCCAGCCGCCCCGCACGAACGACCAGATTTCCCAATGCGCGCCAAGGCCTGCCTGCTGGCCATGCGCACCGATCGAGACCATGCGGCCGGTTTCGGCGATCTTCCACGACTGGCGCGCCGAATCATCGTCGACATAATCGCTCTCGGGCGCGATCACGCGGCGCTTGTTGTTTGCCGCCAGTTCCGCCGGGGGGGCGTGGCGCGACAGGATGGGCTGTTCCCATACATTTGTGTGCGCGCGCCAATAGGGATCGCCCGCCGGGCCGCCATAAGTCACGACGAGCGTCGGCGTGTAATCGACGGTCGTCTGGCCCCAGAGCTGGACGAGATCCTTGTAAAAGACGTGCAGCGGCACATTGTGCTCGACGGTCGAATTGCCGTCCTGGATCAGCGTCACGTCCTGGGTGAAGAGCGACCCGCCCTCGGGCACCACCTCCATGCCTTCGGCCTGCGCGGCCTTCACGACCATCTGGCGCTGTTCGCGGCGCGGCTGGTTATAGTTTTTGACGCTATGCGCACCCTGCGCCTTCAGGCGGCGGACATGCGCGAGCGCATCCTCATAGCTGTCGATTTCGGCGTAAATACCCGCCGCTTTCGCGCCATAGATGACTTCGCCGGTCGAAAAGATGCGCGGCGCAAGGATCAGCCCCGCCCGCTGCATTTCCGACGAAACGAAGATTTCCGATGCCCGCGACGATGGATTGTGGCTGGTGGTCGTGCCCATCGCCAAATTGACGATTTCCGACCAGTTCTGTTGCGGCACCAACTCGTCGTCGCCATGCGGCCCATGCGCATGCGCGTCGACGAAGCCCGGGACGATCGTCTTGCCTTTCGCATCGACCGTAGTCGCACCTGCGGGCACTGTAATCGCGCCCGCCGGACCGACCGCGGTGATGCGGTCGCCCTCGATCACGATCGCACCATTGTCGATAATACCGCCGTCTTTTGTCGCCATCGTGACGATCTTTGCGCCGGTCACGACCACCACACCCTTATGTTTCGCCGCCGCCTGCGTCATCGCGAGCGAGACGCCTTCGGTCGGCGGCGTGAACTTTGGCGCCTTGTCATCGGTCGGGGCGTTGGCGAAGAATCTACCGAGATCGGCACTGTACAGCGTCGGCCCGCGGCTCCAGTGAAGGCGGCTACCGCCGTTCGACCAATGGATATAGTCGGCGCCGCCGCCGCTGACGCGCGTTACCGGAAGCGCGCCGCTCTTGGTGCCCAGCGACACATCCTGCCCACCCGGCATGAGCGGAGTGACATAGGCGTCATAATTCTGCCGAAAGGCGAGCGTGCGGCCGTCAGGCGAGATTTCATAGTCGCTGACGAGTTCGCCGCTGGCATGGACGCGCTTGTCCTGCCCATGCAGGTCGGTGCTGACGAGCTGGCTCTTGCCGTCGGCGCTGGCGACCATGAAGATGCGATCGTTCGCAGCGCCGAATTGCGGTTTCGCGCCATTGTCGCTGACGCGTTCGGGGGCGCCGCCCGTGGCGGCGACGCGATAGACGCCGGGATTTTCGCCCCAGCGTTCGGACCGCAGGCCGCCGCCGGCGCGCTTTTCGAGCACGATCGTCTTGCCGTCGGGCGAGAAACGGGGTTCGGCAAAATGGCCGGGCATCGTCGTGACCTTGCGCGACGCACCGCCGCTGGCGGCGATGACATGCACCTCGCCAAGCCCGGCGTCGGTCCAGCGGACGAACGTGACCTGCCGCCCGTCGCGCGACCAGCTTGGCCAGAGTTCGAAAGCGTCGTCCTTCGCCGCCGTCAACCGCCGCGCGGTGCCGCCGGTAGCCGGCTTCACCCACAGCTTGCCGAGGGTTTCGAATATGACGCTGCGCCCATCGGGCGAAACTTCGGCCCAGCGCGGCATTTTTGTCGTGAAGCTTTCGGGAGCGACCTCGACGGTCGGATGCGTCGAATCGATGATGACGCGGTCATCCTTGATGGCGAAGGGGATGACGCGCGCGTCGCCGCCATCCGCACCGACGCGCCGCAACTTGCCGCCCGCCCAGAAGACAACATCCTTGCTGTCGGGGGTCCAGCTCATATTCGGATAGACGCCGGTGACGGCCCAGGTTTCCTGAACATCCTGGTCGAGCGCGTCATATATCTTGCGCTCGGCGCCCGACGCGAGATCCTTTATGTAGAGCTTGGACTGGGTGCCCTCGCGATGGACATAGGCGAGGCGCTTGCCGTCGGGCGAGGGCGAAGGCCGAACCGCGCCGCCCGGGCCGGCTGCGACCGTCGTCACTTCCCCGTCGTTCAGGTCGTAACGTTCGATGTGGAACAGATCGGTGTTGCTGTCCTGCGCATATTCGAAGATGGGACCCGGGGTGACGTTGCGCGTATAGTAGACACCCTTGCCGTCGGGCGCGAAGATCGGTTCGCCCAGCTCCTTCTGGTGGCGTTCGTTCGGTTTCTTGACCAACGGAACCCCCGCCCCGCCCGAGACATGATACATCCACACCTCGCCGGTGCCGAGCGACCGTCCCGTGGTGAAATGCTTTTTGGCGACGATGAACTGGCCGTCGGGGCTCCAGCTCGGCTGGTTGAGCAGGCGGAAATCCTCCTTGCTGAGCTGGCGCTTGTCGCTGCCATCGCGGTTCATCAGCCAGATATTGTCGCCGCCGCCGGCGTCCGAGACAAAGGCAATCCGCTTGCCGTCGGGCGAGAAGCGCGGCTGATGCTCATAGGCGAGCCCTTCGGCGATCCGCGTCGGCGTCCCGCCCTCGATCGGCATGGTGTAGATGTCGCCCAGCATGTCGAACGCGATCGTACGGCCGTCCGGTGCGACATCGACGTTCATCCAGCTACCCTCGTCGACCGCGATCGGTACCTTGCGCGTCGTCATGCCCGGCGGCGCGTTGACGTTCCATTTCTCCGGCTTGGCATCGGCGGCCGGAGCCGACGGTGCAGTCTGTGCCCACACGGAGGTCGAACAAGCCAAAGTCGCCGCGAGAGCGAGAGCGAAGCGCGTCATGAAGCATCCCCTGTTTGAAATATTCGTATACCATATGCCCCGGCGTCGAACATGCAAGCGACAGGTTTCGACGAAAGACTGGCAGCGTCGACGGGCGACTGCTAGCCGGGTCGAAAGATCAGGATCGGGAAGGGGACGGGCGTGCCGCTAAAGGGGATTAGGGTACTCGACTTCGGCCGCTACATCGCCGGTCCCTATTGCGCCGCATTGCTTGCCGATTATGGCGCCGACGTGATCCGTATCGAAGCGCCGGGCGGCAACGACGACCGCTATACGGTGCCGGTCGCCGAAGACGGTTCGGGCGCGATGTTCATGCAGATGAACCGCGCCAAGCGCTGCCTGACGCTGAAGCCCGGCAGCGACGAAGGACGCGAGATCGTCCGCCGCCTCGTCGAAACCGCCGACGTCGTGATCGCCAATCTCCCGCATGACGCAATGGTCAAGCTCGGACTAGACTATGACAGTCTCGCTGCCATCAACCCGCGTATCATCCTCGCCACCGCGTCGGCGTTCGGCAGCGAAGGGCCGCTTGCTGATCGCGTCGGCTTCGATGCGGTGGGACAGGCGATGTCGGGAACGGTTCACCTGACCGGAACCGACGACCAGCCCTATCGCGCGCAGGTCAATTATGTCGATTTCGGCACCGCACTCCATTGCGCGTTCGGCGTCTTGCTCGCGCTGCGCGAGCGCGAGACGAGCGGGGAGGGGCAATGCGTCTCGGGGTCGCTGCTCGGCACCGCGCTGGCACTGTCGAATGCCCTTACCATCGACCACGCGCTCAACGGTATAGATCGTCTGCCCATCGGCAACCGCAGCTTCAGCTCGGGCCCGACCGACCTGTTCCGTACCCGCGACGGGTGGATCGTGACCCAGATCGTCGGCGCGCCGATCTTTGCGCGCTGGGCCGAACTGGTCGGCCGCCCCGAACTGGTCGGCGACCCGCTCTATGCCAGCGACATATTGCGCGGCGACAACGGCGAGGAACTGAGCGCAATCATGCAGCGCTGGTGCATCGAGCGGACGAGCGCCGACGCGATCGCCAAGCTGGCGGCCGCCCGGGTCCCGGCGGCGCCCGTCCTCCGGGCGGGCGAAGCGCTGGACCAAGCGCAGGTCGTCGCGATGAAGCTCGTCGAGCCGGTCATATATCCCGGTGCGGCAAAGGAAATCCCGGTTATCCGCGCACCGATCCGCCTGTCGGGGAACGACAAGGCCGGAACGCAGCGCGCCCCACTGGTGGGCGAGCATAGCGACGCAATCCTAAGCGAGATCGGATATGACCCCGAAGCCATTTCGGCTTTGCGCGCCGCAAAGATTATTTGAAGCGCGAAGGGTAGACAAACGGCGATCGCCAATTAAATTACCGGTCAGTATAGAAGTCAGCCGAGGAGCCTCCGATGACCGACAACAGCGAATATGTGCCGCCGAAAATCTGGACCTGGGACAAGGAAAGCGGCGGTCGTTTCGCCAACATCAACCGCCCCATCGCCGGACCGACGCACGACAAAGATCTGCCGATCGGCAAGCATCCGCTGCAGCTTTATTCGCTCGGCACACCCAACGGCGTCAAGGTCACGGTGATGCTCGAGGAGTTGCTGGCAGCCGGCCATAGCGGCGCCGAATATGACGCCTGGCTGATCAAGATCGGCGACGGCGACCAGTTTTCGAGCGGCTTCGTCGACGCCAACCCCAACAGCAAGATTCCCGCGCTGGTCGACCGGAGCGGGGCCGATCCGATCCGCGTCTTTGAATCGGGCGCGATCCTGATCTATCTCGCCGAGAAGTTCGGCGCTTTCCTGCCGACCGAACCCGCGCTGCGCGCGGAAACGCTGTCCTGGCTGATGTGGCAGATGGGAAGCGCGCCGTTTCTGGGGGGCGGCTTCGGCCATTTCTATGCCTATGCCCCCTTCAAGCAGGAATATCCGATCAACCGCTATGCGATGGAGGTGAAACGCCAGCTCGACGTGCTCGACCGTCGCCTCGCGGACAATGACTATATCGCCGGCGCCGACTATTCGATCGCCGACATGGCCATCTGGCCTTGGTATGGCGCGCTCGCCAAGGGTCTGGTCTATGACGCCGGCGAGTTCCTGCAGGTCGAAGAGTATAAGAATGTCCAGCGCTGGACCGATCAGATCGCGGCGCGCGCCGCAGTGAAGCGCGGCCGGATGGTCAATCGCGTGATGGGCGATCCGGCAAGCCAGCTTCACGAACGTCACGACGCCTCGGACTTCGACCTCAGGACGCAGGACAAGTTGCAGGACGCGGAATGATGCGCAATTTTCGCATCGAGGCCCCGTGCTGCAATTAGGTTTGTTTAAGCTTCCACCGCCGATCTGCCAGAATCGGGCCGATCAATGTAGGCGATGAATATGTAAAATCTGCAAAAGCGGCGCCGGGCTTTCTCGACGCCGCTTTTATTTCGCCTCGCCATGCTTGCGGCATGACAGGTTCGATCCGACTTGCGCGGCGCGTCCGCTTCCCGGCCCCGAACGGCCTTACCCTGGCGCGCGAGGAGCGCGGCGCCGCCATCGTCGAAATGGCGCTGGTATTGCCGCTGCTCCTCGCGCTGCTGATGGGCGTTCTCGTCTACGGCCAATATTTCATGCTCGCGCATAGCGTCCAGCAAGCGGCGAACGACGGCGCCCGCGCGTCAATCGTCGGACTGGACGCTGCCGACCGCCGGGCCGTCGCGACCCGCGCGGTCGGACGGAGCCTGCAAGCGGTGCGCGGAACGCATGTCATTGCCGTTTCGGAGACCGCGGAGGCGATTACTGTCGCTGTCGCCTTCACCGTGCCCGAGGACAGCTTCGTGCGATCGGCCTTTGTGCCTTCGCCGGGCGACATCATCCGGGCTCGCGCAACCTTCGAACTGCCGGTGGACTGAACATGTCGGCAACCTCCTCTTTCCATAGACTGGCTCGCGACTGCCGTGCCGGCATCAGCATCTCGGTCGCCTTCGGGATGATGATGCTTATCGGATCGGCGGCGCTCGCGGTCGATGTCGGCTCGCTCTATCTCGACCGCAGGAAACTGCAGGGGATCGCCGACGCGGCAGCGATGGCGGCAGCCGGAAGGCTCGGCGAGGAGCGCGCCGCGGCCGAACGCATCATCGCGGCTAATTGCGATTGCGGCATCCGGATCGCTGCCCTGACCCCCGGCACCTATGTCGCAGACCCCCGTGTCGAAGCCGAGCAGCGCTTCGCCGGAGGCGGCGCGTCGCCAAACGCGGTGCGGGTCACTTTAACCCGCGACCGTCCGCTCTTCTTCGGCAGCTTTTTGACCGGGCGACACGACAGCATCATCCGCGCCACCGCGACCGGCGCGCGGCGCGGCTATGCCGCCTTTTCGCTCGGCTCCCGTGTCGCGGCTGTCAATGGCGGCCTCCCGAATGCGTTGCTGTCGGGGCTGACCGGCAGCCAGCTCAATCTTTCGCTCATGGACTATAATGCGCTTGCGAGCGCCGATATCGACCTGCTCGCCTTTTCCGACGCGTTGCGGACCGAGATCGGTGCCGACGTCCTGACCTTTGGCCAGACGCTCGACACGCAAGTGACGATGCCGCAGGTCGTGGCCGCGCTGGCGCGCGCCTCGGATGGTCGGGCAGCAACCGCACTCGAACATATTGCCGACAGCGCCTTGCCCCACAGCCTTTTGCCTTCACGCGCCATCGACCTCGGCCCGCGATCGTCGAGCGTCAGGGTCGACGCCGCGAACCCGGTCAAGGTCAACGCGCTCAGCCTGCTGCGCAGCATGTTGCTGCTCGGCAATGCGAACCGGCAGGTCGATCTGTCGCTCGCCAGCAACCTTCCGGGCGGCTCGGGGATCGACGTCGCCTTGATGATCGGCGAGCCGCCTGCCCATTCGCCGCTGATCGCGGTGACCGATACCAACGATGTGATCGTTCGGACGGCGCAGGTCCGATTGAAGCTCGACACCCGCGTGACAACCCCGCTGGCAAGCATTCACCTGCCGATACTCGCCGAGCTCGGATCGGCTTCGGCCCGGATTTCGGACATCGACTGCACCGCGAACAGCAGCGCCGCCGTGTCGCTCGCAGTCGTTACCTCGCCGGCGATGGTGGCGATCGGAACAGTCGACGAGGCCGATTTCCAGAATATGCAACGCCCACTCGATCCGAAGCGCGCGCGCGTCGTCAAACTGCCGCTGGCCAGCGTCGATGCCGAAGCCGAGTTGGTCCTGTCCGATCTGAACGAGAAACCGGTCGCCTTTTCGCGCCGCGATATCGACGACGGGCAGGTGAAGACCGTATCGAGCACCGGTTTGGTAGCGGGCGCCGCAAAATCGCTGGCGGACCGCATGGAGCTCCACGTCAATGTGCTGGGGCTGGGACTTAACCTCAAGGCATTGACGGCGACGGTCGGCGAGACCGTCGGACTAGCCGCGCCGGTGCTCGACACGGTTCTCTCGGACCTCACCGGCCTGCTCGGCGTGCAGGTGGGGCAGGCCGACGCGCGCATCAACGCGTTGCGCTGCGGAAAGGCCAAGCTGGTCTGATCGCGCCGTCGCGGCGCCAAAGCGGACGCATAATCCGGCCAAACCCGCGCCCTGCCCACCATAAGGAGCCCATAGAGTCCCGTGATCGGGGAGGGCATAATGACGGCAGCGCAAGAGCCGCAGCGTGTTTCGGCGGCAGACTTCATCCGGGGTTTTGCCAATTGGCGGCTTCAATCGGCGCGAAAGCCGGTGGTCGTAACGCATCATGGCAAGGATGCGCATGTGCTGATCTCGCTTGACGATTACCGCCGCCTCGATGGCGGCGATGCGATGAATGCGACGCCCCAAAGCGAACTCAGCGCGTCGCTCGCCATGCTCGTGGAGTGCGTGCGCGACGGAATCATCGTCATCGATCGCCAGTGGCGTATTCTCTCGGTCAATCCCGTAGCGAGCGACATGATCGAGCGCGCAACGGCGACATTGATCGGCGACAATCTCGCATCGGCGTTGCCCCAGTTCGGCGAGAGCCTGCTGTTCCAGCGGATCATCCGGCTGATCGATCATCGCGAGCGATTTTCGGGCGACCTGCCCGGAATCTTGCGGCCGCGCCAGTGGCTGCACGTCGACCTTGTCCCGTTACCGGCAGGCGGGGCAATCCTGTTGCGCGACATCAGCGAAGCGATGGAAAGCCTTGCCGCCGGCGACATGCGACAGGCGTTGGCGACCACGGTCGATGTCGATGGAGCGATCGGCCATGCGCGCCTGTCGGTGCGCGAGACGATCGATGCGGCGAACGACACGCTGACGTCGATGGTCGGCGTCGATGCCGCGGCGATCCGGCGCGTACGTTTTTCCGCGCTGCTTTCAGTCGGCTGCCGCGCAGCATTTTCGGAGGCGATCGAGGGTGTTTTCCGCAGCGGCGAGCCTGCGCGCATCGCGTCGCAGATCGTGACGCGCGAAGGCGCCGCGCTCGACGTGACGCTGTCTATCGCCGAGATACGCGGTGCCTATGCCAGCGAAGGCGCGGTCGTCCTCGTCACGCGTAAACCTGCGGGCTGACGCATAGTCCATCGATAACCCGGGCCGGCGCTTGGTGCCCCTTGCCGCGCGCGTCAACGGCGCGCTGGACATGGGGGTGGAAGTTGGCGAAGTTGCCGCGCATCGCGTAGCAAATTACAACTTACCTTTACGTAAGCGTGAACCGACAATATAAGGGCGAAATTGCCCAAGGGAGAATCGTCATGGACATGGAGTTCAGCCCCGAAGACCTGGCCTTCCAGCAGGAAGTACGCCAGTTCATCGCCGAAAATTACCCCGCGGAACTCCGCGGAAAACAGGATGAAGGCGAGGAGCTGTCCAAGGAAGACTTCCTTGTCTGGCACAAGATCCTGCACAAGAAGGGCTGGATCGCGCCCGCATGGCCGGTCGAATATGGCGGCACTGGCTGGACCCCGACGCAGCGTTTCATCTGGTCCGAAGAGACCGCGCGCGCCGACTGCATCCGCCTGATGCCCTTCGGCCTCGCGATGGTCGGCCCCGTCATCTACACCTTCGGCACGCCCGAGCAGAAAGCCCATTTCCTGCCGCGCATCCTGTCGGGCGAGGATTGGTGGTGCCAGGGCTATTCGGAGCCGGGTTCGGGTTCGGACCTTGCCAGCCTGCGCACGACGGCGGTCCCCGACGGCGACGATTATATCGTCAACGGACAGAAGACCTGGACGACGCTGGCGCAGCACGCCGACTGGGGGTTCTTCCTCGTCCGCACCGACAAGGATGCGAAGCAGCAGGAAGGCATCAGCTTCCTGTTGATCGACATGAAATCGCCGGGCATCACCGTGCGCCCGATCATCACGCTGGGCGGCGAGCATGAAGTCAATGAAGTGTGGCTGGAGGACGTCCGCGTCCCGCAGTCGCAGCGCGTTTACGAAGAGAACAAGGGCTGGACCTGCGCCAAGTTCCTGCTCGCGCACGAACGCACCGGCATCGCCGGCGTCGCGGCATCGAAGCGCGGCATCGAAAAGGTGAAGGCGATCGCCCGCACCGAACTTGATGGCGACAAGCCGCTGATCGCCAATGCCTTTTTCAAGCGCAAGCTCGCCGACCTCGAGATCGACCTGACCGCGCTCGAGTTCACCGAACTGCGCAGCCTGGCGGGTCCGAACGCCGGGCGCGGTCCGGGGCCGGAATCGAGCCTGCTCAAGATCAAGGGCAGCGAAATCCAGCAGCGGCTGACCGAGCTGACGCTGGAAGCGGTCGGCCATTATGGCGCGCCCTATTTCCGCGGGTTTGGAGAGGGCGACAACGAGCATCCGATCGGGCCCGATTATGCCCATCGCGCCGCGCCGACCTATTTCAACACGCGCAAGACGACGATCTATGGCGGGTCGAACGAGATCCAGCGCAACATCATCGCGAAGATGGTTTTGGGGCTCTGAAAATTGACGTCATTCCGGCGCAGGCCGGAATCTCAACGCTTCGAGCTTGAGACCCCGGCCTTCGCCGGGGTGACGGTGAAATTAGGGAATAGAAGAATGGATTTCACCTACACCGAAACGCAGGACATGATCCGCGACACGCTCGCCCGCTTTCTGGGCGACACCTATGATTTCGAAACGCGCCAGAAGTTCATCAATTCGGACAGCGGCCGCGATCCGGCGATCTGGACCGCGCTCGCGCAGGAACTCGGCATGCTCGGCGCGTCTTTCGCCGAAGAGCATGGCGGGCTGGGCGGCGGCGCGCTGGAAAATGCGATCGTCATGGAGGAGCTGGGCAAGGTCATCGGTATCGAGCCCTATCTTCCGACCGTGGTTATCGCGGGCGGCGCGCTGAAGGCCGTCGGCGGCGCGAAGGCCGATGCGATGATCCCCGAGATCATCGCGGGCAACGCGATCATCGCCTTTGCCTATGCTGAACCGCAGGGCCGCTATGACCTCGCGAACCTGCGCACCACCGCGAAGAAGGACGGTGCCGGCTATGTGCTGAACGGCCACAAGGGCGTCGTCTATGCCGCGCCCTGGGCGACGCACCTGCTCGTCACCGCGCGCACCGGCGGGGGCCAGCGCGACAAGGACGGTGTGTCGCTGTTCCTGATCGACGCGAATCTTCCCGGCATCGTCCGCCGCGACTATCCGACCGTGGACGGCAACCGCGCGTCGGAAATCTATTTCGAGAATGTCGCGATTCCTGCCGACGCGCTGCTGGGCGGCGAGGGCGCCGGCCTGCCGATCGTCGAACAGATCGTCGACGAGGCGACGGTGGCCGTCTGTGCCGAGGCGACCGGCGTGATGCAGAAACTGCACGAAGGCACGCTGGAATATACGCAGCAGCGCAAGCAGTTCGGCGTGCCGATCGCGAAGTTCCAGGTGCTGCAGCACCGCATGGTCGACATGTTCATGGAGGTCGAACAGGCGCGGTCGATGACGATCATGGGTACGCTGAAGCTGGGCCTGCCCGCGAACGAACGTATGGCGGCGGTCTCCGCCGCCAAGGCGAAGGTCGGGCGCGGCGCCAATTTCGTCGGGCAGAATGCGATCCAGACGCACGGCGGCATCGGCATCACGCAGGAACTGGCGATCGGCCATTATTTCAAGCGGTCGACGATGATCGAAGGCCAGTTCGGCAGCGTCGATCATCATATGGACCGGTACGAGCGGATCGCGCTCGCCGACTGATCGGGCGCGCCCCTCTCCGGCGGGGAGGGGCATTCCGATCCTATCGACTACTAGGTGCGACCATGAAGCGGATTGCCATTTCCCTTGCCGCCATCGCGACCATCATTCCGCTGTCCGCCAATTCGACGACCCCATTCCCTTGGGTCGGGGATTTTTCCCGATGCACCGGGAAGGAAGCCGATGCGCGGCTGGCCGGCAGTGCGAAACCTCTCTCGCGATCGGAGGCAAGGGCAATGGTCGACAAGATTTTCGAGGCCTGCACCTGGACAATGCCGCCCGATATGACAGCGGACCAGCGCGCCGATTGGCTTAAATCGATCCGAAACGACGAGGCGAAGCGCCTTCGCCATTACTCCCGGCACAGATTGGGCGGGTAAGGCGTGCCGTCGGTTTCGACCGAGATACGCGACGCATCCGACTTCATGCGGGGTCGCGAGCGGTCGTCGCGCTAATAGATCCCAGATCAAGTCCGTGATGACGAGTATGTGGGGCGTCCGCTCCCCACCCCACAGCCGACGCCCGCTAATAAGCGACGTCGACGGCGATCCTTAGCGTGCGCGGGCGGAGGGGGGTGAGGAAGCCTTCGTTGCCTTCGACGAAGGGCGTGCCGAGCGAGAAGCGGTTGCCGCGCGAGTCGAAGAGGTTGGTCAGCGTCAGCGACAGGCCACGGCGTTCGTTGCCGACGCGCATCGCGAGGCCGGTGTCGACATAATCGCCCTGGCTTTCGCCGAGCACAGGGCCGATGCCGAGGCGCGACGGGCCGATATAGCTGGCCCAGCCGTTGATGCGGAAATCCTCGTCGCCGATCACCGTCGCATAGTTGACCGAGCCGCGGACGGCATGTTTTGCGACGTTGGGAATGCGGCCGAGCCGGGTCGGCGCGGCGTCATAGACGGGCAGGATTTGCGGTGAGAAATCGTCGACGCGGCTGTGGTTGTATACCGCGCCGAGTTCGAAGGTCAGCGCGTCGGTCGGCCGCATCGCGATCGTGCCCGACAGGCTGGTGATCCGTCCGTCGCCAATGTTGGCGGTGGTCGGAAAACCGTTGCTGTCGATAAAATCGGCCTGAATGTTGCGCCAGCGGCTGTAGGAGAGCGCGAGGCTGGCGTCGAGCAGGCTGTGCCCCTTGTCGCCGAAGCGCACCCCGGCCTCCCACGTCCGTACCTGATCGTTCAGGAAGCGGCGGACGAAATTGCCGTCGACCGCGAGCCCGCCGGGGCGGAAACCCTCCTGATAGCGGGCGTAGAGCCGGACATTGTCGAGCGGCGTCGCGAGCAGCGAAAAGGAGGGGAGCAGATCGGTTTCGTTGCGCGACGCGGTCGTCGCGCGCTGCGCCGGATCGAGCGCGAGGAAAAAGCCCTCTGCCGTCCCGCCGAGCCGCGCGTGCGAGAGGCGAAGCCCGCCCGTCGCGATGAGATTCGGCATCAGTTCGACCGTCGCCTCGGCATAGCCGGTGACTTCGGTGATCCGGTTGGTCACGCCCGGCAGGATCGCGCTGATCCCGCGCAGGCTGACTTCGGCCTGCGGCAGTTCGATCGGCGGCCCCGCCGCCTCGGCCCGCGCGGGCAGCGTGGTGGTGAAGCCTGCAGAACCGAAACCCGCAATGCCGAAATCGCGCGTCTGGCGCGCGCGATTGTCGATGAAGCTGACGCCGACGACCCAGCCGAGCCCGTCGTGATAGGGACGCGACAGGCGGTTTTCGCTGACGAACATGCGCGTCGCGTTGCGCTGGTCGAGGACGCGCGGGCGGTTGCTGATCAGGCTGACGTCATAGGGCGAGAAGAGGCGCTCGATATCGACCGCCCCCGCCTGTACGCCGTCGGGGACGGTCGCGTCGAAACGTTCGAACAGCCGGTGTTCGATATAGGCGTTCGACGACTGGAAGCGGAGGTCGCCCCAGTCCTTCATCACGACGACGGTGCCGAGCGCGTAGCGCGCCTTCGCATTCTGCTGGACCAGCGAGTTGCGCACGAGCGGCGGCGCGTCCTTGTCGGCATATTGCGCGTCGTTGGACTTGATGACCTGATAGATGCCGCCCAGGTCGATCGTCCAGTCGTCGCCGGCCTCGAACCGGAAGGTGCCGCGACCACCGCGGACATGGACGCGATTGACGTCATTCTGTCCGAGCATCGGATTGTCGATATAGCCGCCGTCGGTGAGCATATAGCCGACGAGGCGCAGCGCATGGCCGTTTTCGCCGACGGGCAGGTTCGCGATCGCGGCGATGTCGCCGCCGGGGTCGCCGTGCTGCGTCACCGAGACGCCGGCAATCGCTTGTACCGACATCGCGCGCGGATCGGGCGCCTTGGGCACGACGCGGATGATCCCGCCGAGCGATCCGGCGCCGTAGAGCGTGCCCTGCGGCCCTTCGAGGATTTCGACATTGTCGACGTCGTAAAGCCGGAGGTCGGGATCGGGCGCGTTATAGGCGAGGCGAATGTCGCCCAGATACTGGCCGACGGTCGATTGCGTCGGGCCGGTGAAGCTGGAATCGGCGATGCCGCGGATGAACAGCTTGTTGCGCCCCGAACCGAGATGGGTCGAGGATACGGTGGCGGTGCGCGACAGGATCGAATCCATGCCGCGCTCGCCGCCAAACGCCAAATCGCCGCCATCCAGCTGGGTGGCGACGCCCGCAAAGTGCGAATAGGGAAGGTCGGTCTTCGACGCGGTGACGATGATTTCGTCATGCGCCGCCGCGACCATGTCATTCGATGGTTCGCGCGCGCGGGGCTGCGGCGCCTGTCGGGGCGGACGTTCGGCGCGATAGGCGACACGCGGCGGCGGCGGGCGGCGTTCGATCCGCCAGCTCGTCGCGCTGACGCGCACCGCGCGGGCGTCGGACCCCGCGAGCAGGCGCCGGATCGCTTCGTCGACGCTCATCCGTCCGCGAACCGGTTTGACGCGCGCACGCCACAGTTTCGCATCGACGACGCTGATGCTGACTCCCGCCTGCCGGCTGACGACGGGCAGCACGCTCGACAAATTGCCCTTGGGGATATCGAACGCGCGTTCCTCACTCGCCTGCGCCTGCGCGGGCAGGGCCAGCAGGATCGCCGTCGTGGCAGCGAAGAGGCAGGGGGAAAGGCGTGACGTCATGGTCAGCGGGTCAAAATCCAGCCATCGCCCTGCCGCTCGGCCTTCGTCCCCGACAGCGCGGCGAGATCGGCGATCGTGCGGCCGCGGTCGTTGTCGACGATCAGCGCGCCGCGGAACGACAGGTCGGCCGCATCGGGGGCAATACTGACCTGCATTCCGGCGGTGCGTTTCAGATCCTCTGCCACCACCGACAGCGGCGTGCCGTTATAGACGAGCAGACCGGTGCGCCAGCCGCCGACGCTGGCGATATCGACGTCCTTGACCGCAGGCGCCTTGCCGTCGTCGTCGCGCGCATCGATTCCCTTGCCCGCGACCACGCGCACATTGTCGCGATCGGGGTTGTAGAGGACGACGCCTTCGGACACCGCGACGCTCGTCTGGCGCGCACGGCGAACGACGTTGAATGCGGTGCCGAGATCGACGATCCGGTCGCCGCCCGTTTCGACGACGAAGGGATCGCCTTCGCGGTGGACGACGTGGAACATCGCCTCGCCCGATTCGAGCCGGGCGAAACGCGGGCGATCCTTGTCGATCTCCACCACCGAGCCGCCGTTGATCTCGATCTTCGACCCGTCGGCGAGCGTCACGGTGCGATGTTCGCCCGCTGCGGTTTCGATCCGGTTCGGGTCGCCGAACAGGCCGAGGTTCGAGATGCCGATCACGCCGACAAAGGCGGCCGCGACCGCGCCGCCGAACCAGGCGCGGCGCGACGGACCGCGCGGCTGTTCGTCCTGCAGCGGCATCACCGGACGGGCCGGCGTCCGGGGCAGGGCGTCGAGGTCCTGATCGAGGCTCGCAACCGCATCGTAGATCGCGGCATGATCGGGGTCTTCGGCCAGCCAGTCGGCAAAGCCGTCCCAATCGGTAAAGCCGGGGTCGCGCTGGCGGATCAGCCAGTCGATCGCGCGCGCCTCGGCGGCGTTGTTCGCATCAGCCTGCATCGAACTGCCTCCGTAGCGCGGCAAGCGTTGCATAGACTTTGCGCAAGTCGGCTTCGACGGTGCTCAGGCTGACCCCCAATTCGTTCGCGATATCGCGCTGGTGGATGCCGTCGACGCGAAAGCGGCGGAAGATGCGGGCCGGACGGTCGCCGGTCGCCGTGATGGCGGTTTCGACGAGCGCCAGCTGTTCGCGCGAGATCAGCGACGCCTCGGTCGAAGGGCTGTGCTGGGCCGAGGCTTCGCCCCATGCCTTGTCGCGAAGTTCGCTCTGCCGCGCCGAACGGTAGCGATCGAGCATGAGGTTGTTCGCGGCGCGCATGACATAGGACAGCGGCTCGGCGATCGGGCCGGTGCGCCGGTCGGTCAGCCGCATCCAAAGGTCCTGGAACAGGTCCTCGGCCGCATCGCCGGCACCGCGCACCTCGAGGAAACGGATGATGCGGGTCCGGTTGGCGAGCAGGACGCCTTCGATGCCCTGTGCGGCGTCGGTTCGATCGTGCGAACTGGTCATGGATTGCTTGCTTTGGAACGCCATCTTTTGCCGGTCGGCGCCATCCCGCTGTGCGCCATACGTCCCCCTGACGACGCCGTCATATAGCGCCAACGCCCCGCCGCGCAACCGCGGTGAAGAGGTGGAAGGGATGGCGAGTGCAAGCATCGGTTTCTTCGTTCGTTTTTCCTGAGCAAGGGGGAAGCGAGGGTAGGGAGGTCGCTTCCCCCTTGCATGCGGGCCGGGCCGGGGGGCTAGAGGCCGACCCGCAAACTGGCACGGAACGCCCAGCCGACATGGCTTTGCTGTTCTTCCGCGGACACTTCGCCGGCGACCTGGAAGGCCGAATTGCCGGCGATGCCGCGGAAACGGCCGACCCAGCCGCTCGTACGATCATCGGGAACAAGGGTGAACGGCGTGCCGTCCTTGAACGAGGCGGTGGTCGCGCCCAGCGTACCGCCCACGATCTGGCGGCGCCCGCCTTCGAGTTCGAAGCGCGTCCAGCCGTCATATTCGTCGGCGCCGCCGAAATCCATGCCGATAGCAACGGTGCCCGACACGGCGAGTTCGTCGCTGTCGCGGCTCAGCACCTTGAGGTCGAGCGCGTCGCCGCCGCCGGTTTCCTGATAGCCGTCTTCCTTGAGCTTGTAATAATCGACCGCGACCATCGGGCGGATCGTGAGGCCGCCGGCGCGCGCGTCATAGGCGAGCGAACCCGAGGCCGACCACAGGGTGCCGTCCCATTTGCCCTTCATCGTCTTTTCGATGTCCTCGGCGCCGGCTTCGGCGCGGAAGATGCGGGTGCCCTTGAAGCTGATCGGCGCGCCCGAAATGCGGGCGTTCGCCATGAAGCCGTCCGATCGCAGGCGCCAGTGCAGCGCGCCTTCGAACTGGCTGGTGCTCACTTCGTTGGCGTTGCTGCCATTGCCGTCCTTGCCGCTGAGATAGGCGATCGAGCCGCCGAAATTGCCGGCGTCGCTTTCGATCTCTGCGCCGAGCGAGATGCCCCAGCCGCTGACGTCGTAGCTCGCGGTGTTGCCCACGCTCTTCGAGGTGCCCCACACGGCCTGGTTGATCCAGTAACCCCATTTGCCCTCGTCCTGGAACGGCGCGTTGGGATCCTGGAGGTGGCGAGCCAGCGCGCGCGAGCCCGTGGTGACGGTTTCGAAAACGCCACCTTCATGTTCGGGGAGCATCTGGCCGAGCTGGGCCTTGAACTGCTCGCCGTCGCGGATGCCAAGGAACACATCTTCGATCTTCTGGTCGGCGACGACCGCGTCGATGACCGCGTTGAAGGCGCCCGATTCCGAACGGTTGAGCCCGAGTTCGCTGGTGCTCTTGCGCGACACGTCGACGATGAGCTGCGTCGCGTTCGACGACAGCGTACCCTTGTACAGGAAGGGCAGGAGCGTCTGCGACGCCGTCAGGTTGTTCGCGCCGGTGAGCGACCCGGCGCTCAGCACGACGTGTTTTCCTTCGGCCTGCTCGATGCTCGAAAGCTTGAGCAGCAGCTTCGATTCGGCGCCAAAGCTGGCGTTTCCGGTCACCTGAAGCGCGGTGCCGGTGTTGCCGGTGTCGAGCTTCACGCCGAAGGTGCCCTTGTCGGTCACAGCGAGCGACGCGATGGTCGCGGCGCCGCCGATGTCGAAGGTGCCGCCGGCGACCGTCACCGCGGTGCCCTGCGAATTGAGGAGGCTACCCGAGAAGACCGAGGTGCCGCCGATGCTGAGCGTATCGCTGCCGCCGCCGAAATCGATGACGCCGCCGAATTTCGACGTGCCGGCGAGCGTAACATTGTCGCTGCCCGCGCCGAACTGCGCCGCGCCGTCGTAGGTCGCGTCACCCGACAGCGCGAGCTTGTTGTTGCCGGCGCCAAAGAAGCTGTCACCCTTCATCGAACCGTCGGCGATGTCGAAGATGTCGTTGCCGCCGCCGAAGCGAACGTCACCCACAATGCTGGGTGCGGTGATGCCCGAAGCAACCGCGGTCTGCTTGACCGTCGCGCCGGTGCCGTTCGCCGACAGGTCGATCGCGATATTGCGATCCGACGAGGCGGCCGCGCCCGTGGCGCTGATCGCGCCGCTGTTCTCGACCGTCGTCACCTTGCCCGACAAGTCGACGATCGCACGCGCCGTGCCGTTGTCACCGCCCGTCTTCGCGGAAATCGAGCCGCTGTTGCGGATCGTCGCGACGTCGCCGCCGGCTTCGATCAGTACCGCGGTCGCGATGGCGCCGGCCGCATTGCCGCCGGTGACCGCCTCGACCTTGCCCGCGTTGCGGATTTCGGGGGTCGTCGCGCCATTGCCAAAACGGATGGCGGTCGCGGCGGCGTCCTTCGACTGTGCCGAGACGGTGCCCGCGCTGCCGATGCCGAGACCGCCCGCGATCGTGACCGCACCGCCGAGGCCGCCGACCTGGATCGCATTGCCGTCCTTGCCGGCATAGAGGCCGTTGCCGAGGACCGAACCGTCGATGATCATGCCGAAGCCGGTGCCGGTGCCCGCGACGGGGCCGATCGTCACCGCCTGCGTCGCGGAACCGATACGGATCGCGGCCGCCGAACCGAAGGAGCGCACCGAAGCGATGCCTTCCTTCGAATCCTCGATACCGTCCTTGTCCTCGTCGTTATCGGTCGTGCTGCTGTCCTTGGGCGGGATGGCGAGAATGATACCGCCGCCGACATTGCCCTCGATCGACAGCGCCGGACCGCCGATCAGCAGGTCGTCGGCGTCGAGCTTCGACGGATCCGAGGGCGGGGTCACCGTGCGGTAGCCGGTCGCGGTCAGATTGCCCTGGACGACGAGCGCGCCCGAGATATTGCCGGCAAGCCGTGCAGCCATCGCATCGACGCCCGTGCCGCTGATTTCGCCGGCGAGGCGGACGTTGCCGGTGACGTCCTGAAGCCCGATACCGAGCGCACGGTCGCCGAGAACCTGTACGGTGCCGTTGTTGACGAAATTCCCCGTCAGCGGACCGCCCAAGCGGATACCCGCCGAGTCATTGCCCTTGATGGTGATGACGCCATTGTTCGTGATATTGCCGGTGAAGGCGCCGCCGGTCGCGATGCCGACGCGGTTGCTGCCGACGGCAAAAGGACCATCGATGTCGCCGTCATTGTCGATATCGGTCGGCGCATAGGTTTCGCCGAGATTGATCTTGCCGCCGGTCGCGATCGTGATCCCGCTCGTCACGCCGCCGTTCGCAAAGATACCGGTCGCGCCGTTGATGTTGATGAATTCGATCGTGCCTTCGTTCACCACCTTGTGATTGCTGTCGATCGTGATCGCCGGACCCGAGGTGGTCGGCTTGATCGAACCCGATGCGGCGAGGCGCGCATCGTCCGCGTCCGTACCACCCTTGACCGTCGAAGTGCGAATCGGTGCGGTGAGTGCGTTGCCGATCACGGTTTCGGCTGCGGCGGGCGCCGCCAACATGGCGGCCAGGCTGGTGGACGCTAGCAAAATCTTACGCATCGGGTTCCTCTTGTGATCTGGGGCCGGGTTTTTCCCGGCGACAACCACAGGACGGAGCCGATACGGCGCAGCCTTGGAAAAAATTTTCCGTTTCGGCGAACTAGTGCCGCACGGGCACCTCGATCAGGTTCAGGCCCAGCGTAGAGGCATTTTGCACGGCTTCCTCGCGGCTGTTCGCACGCAGTTTGCGCATGACATTCTTGAGGTGCCATTTCACCGTTTCGGGTGCGAGTTGCAGCGTCCGCGCGATTTCCTTGTTCGACTCCCCGGCGTTCAATGCGCTCAAAATCTCGATCTCGCGCTCGGTGAGGAAGGAGAAGGCTTCGCCGGGTGCGGCCGCATAAGCGCCCTCGAGCGCCGGGTTGCGGCGCGAGGGCTCGACAAGTTTCAGCAGCGCGAGGAACGACCCCGACGAATAGGCCTCGCTGCAGAAATTCTGCACCGCGCGCACCCCGGTGACGTCAAGAAGATCGACGATCGTCCGACGAAAGCCGACGCTGGCGGCGTGATTGAGGAAACGTACGGTCTCCAGCTCGACCATCTTGTCGCAGCGGCCACTGAGCTGCGGCAGGATATTGAGCAGCGTCGCGGTGGCGCGCAACTCGGCATCGTCGGCGTTGGATGCGAGGCGAAGCAGCCGTTCGGCGACCGTCGTCAGGCGCGGGCGGTCGCCGTTGGCGATCGCTTCATAGGCCCGCATTTCGGAAAGCAGGGCAAAGGCGCGGGCCTGCGCCGACAGCGGATCGAGAACGGCAGCCTCTTCTTCGCCGGTGGCGACGATGGATTCGGCGTCGATCGTCTGCGGAAGGCGAAGCCTGGCGCGCTCGACGAGGCACATGGCCTTCGTCGGCGCCCAGTCGCGTTCGAAGGCGATGCGTTCGGCCCGGTCGATCAGCGACGCCGCCTTGCCCGTCTGTCCATCATGCGTTGCGGCGCGGATGGCGACGAGGAAGGCGGGGATCGTCGCATCCTGAAACGCGCTGCGTTCGATTGCGGGCAGCGCAGAGGCCGCGAGCGCGGCGGCCGCCGCCATATCGTCGCGCTCGTAGCAGCAGCGCGCCAGCGCGGCATCGACGAGCGCGGCCGCAAGGCTGTCGTCCGAAGACAGGGGCCGACCGTCGCGCAGCAGGCGTTCGGCATCGTCGAGTTGCCCCTGCGCGCGCGACAGGGCGGCCCTTGTGCAGGTCGCCAGCGCCAGCGGCAGGTCCGGCGACCCGTTCGGTTCGCGCCGCGTCAACGGACGGACGGCATCGTGGACGAGGCCGAACAGCCCGCGCTTCAATGCGCCATGTGCGAGCACCGTGCGGATCATCGCGGCCGCCATGGCGGAGAGCCCGTCGGGTGCGGCGAGCAACTGGTCGCATGTCTCGACGACGTCGGCGAGACGATCGCCTGCATAGGCGCGGTGCACGATATCTACGGCTCGCGCTTCGGCAGTAGCGCCGCCGGCATCGAGCGCCGCGATCGCCGCGCGCGCGTCGGGATGCGCCGTCAGCGCAAAGAGCCAGGCTTGCGCGTGCAGCAACGCAGGAACGGCAAGGATCTCGGCCGCCGGCAAACGCTCCATCCACGCGCCGAGCGCCGTCAATTCGCCGCGCATCAACATCGGCATGGCGATTTCGGCCAGAAGTGTCGCCGCTTGCGCGGCGTCGCCTGCGAGCATCGCCTGGTCGGCGGCGAGCCCATGCATTTGCTGCGCCGCGAAATGGCGCATGGCGACGCGGTGCAACTGGATGCGCGTCTCAGAATCCGCAGCGCCCGGATACCGGCCGAGCGCGGCGCGAAAAGCCGGATGGATGCGATACCGGTCACCGGATCCGGCAATCGGTTCGACAAAGAGCCCGCGGGCGGCAAAGTCGCGCAGCATGGCCGCGCTGTCCTTGTCGCCGCCCAGCAGCTGGCCGAGTTCGGCGCCTAGCTCCGGGACCACCGCACAGCGTTGCAGGAAGCGGCGCTCGGCATCAGTCAGGCTGGCGATCACCGGCGCGAGATGAAGGTCGATCTGCGGCGGCAAGACGTCGCGGCCGGGATGACGCACCGCGAGCCGTAGCCCGGCCGGCCAGCCTTGCAACATGGCGTTGATCGCGGCGGTCGCCTGACCGTCGACGCCCCTGCCGCCGGCCTGCAGGAAGGCGTGCACCTCGTCATCGGTCAGCGCGAGTTCGGCGGCACCGACAGACAGCGCCATGCCGCGCCGTGCGACGTCGTCGGTATCGATGGCGGGGAGGGCGCGGCTGGACAGGACCAGCCGCAGCCGGGCGGGGGGGTGGCGCAGCAATCCGCCCAGCACCTCGATGAGGCGCGCGTCGGTGAGGCGGTCGACATCGTCGAGCACAAGCAGCACGGGCCGGTCGCTGTCGTCGATCAGGTCGGCCAACGCCGTGGACAGGACGGCCGCCGGGATGGCCGCCGACGTATCGGCGGGACCCTCGTCGGGCGCCGCGCCGCAGGCCAATCGCACCGCTTCGAACAGATGACCGGTCGCGGCCGATTCATTGTCGTCGCGGTCGAACGACACCCAGCCCGCGAACCAGCCCGCTTCGCGCGCCTTGGCGAACAGCGTCGCGGCGAAGGCGGTTTTGCCATATCCGGCCGGAGCGCGAACAAGGCAAAGCTCGTGCGCCGCCAGCGTTTCGAGCCAGCCCTGCCATCGTTCGGTCCCGACCAGGTCGGCGGGGAAACGGGGCGGGGCGAATTTGCCCCGGGCAGCCCGCACCGGGCGCTCCGTCGCGGCGCGGTCCTGCGCCCTTGGTTCAATCCTCAATCCCGGCTGGATGGTCATATCTTCGCCCTCCATCTGCCGTCATGGCTATAGCCATGGGGCGCCGGCCGCAAGCGTCCCCCCCATCGGTCCCCCCGCCGCCCGGTCTGTGCATCGCAGGGTCGGCGCCATAGCCTCGCTAACTATCGAAGGGTCCACACAGAATGGTCCCGAACCATGGGAGAAGAGGCGTGACGAAAAGAGCGATTCTGGCTGGTTGCCTGTCCACCACCATGTTGTTCGGATGGCAGGGCGTTGCCTTTGCACAAGAGCCGGAAGCCGCGCCCGAAGCCGGCAGCGGCGGCATCGCCGAAATCGTCGTCACCGCGCAGAAACGCGCACAGAATTTGCAGGATGTTCCCGCCGCGGTGTCGGCGATCGGCGGCGATGCGCTCGCCGCGCGCGGCATCAACGAAACCTCCGACCTGATGGGCGCGGTGCCGAGCCTCCAGATATCAACCCCCTATGGCAAGACGCAGCCGAACTTCTCGCTGCGCGGGATTTCGGTCGCGAACGAATTTTCGGCGTCCACCGCATCGCCGGTCGGCGTCTATGTCGACGAAGTCTACCAGAGCTTCCGCGCCAGCCACGGCGGGCAGCTATACGATATCGACCGCGTCGAGGTGCTGCGCGGACCGCAGGGCACGCTCTATGGCCGCAACACGACGGGCGGCGCGATCAGCTTCTTCACCCGCAAGCCGGAACTGGGGGCGGACGAGGGCTATTTCACCATCGGTTATGCCAATTACGACACCAAGACGGTCGAGGGCGGCTTCGAAAAGACGCTGATCCCCGACGTGCTCGGCATTCGCGTCGCGGGGACGGTCGCGAAGGGCGACGGCTGGCAATATAATCCGGCGCAAGGCCGCGATGCGGCGACAACCGATTCGATGGCCGGCCGCATTTCGCTGCGCTGGAAGCCGTCCGATACGCTCGACATCAACCTGAAAGTCTATGCGGCGAAGGACGATCCGTGGACGGCCAACGCCTATTCGATCGGCCAGTTCGCGAACGGCGAGGATATCGTCGGCTATTCGCGCTTCAATCCTGCGATGAACGGCGGCCGCGCGCTCGGCAAGAACGAGGTGTCCGCCGATCAGGGTGGCAAGTCGCTTTCATCGTCGAAGGGCGTCGCGCTCAACATCGCGCTGGAGCTCAACGACTATTTCACACTGACCTCGATCACCGGCTATGACACGGGCAAATACAGCATCTCGCCGAACGACTGCGACGGCTCGCCGCTCAATGTCTGCTCGATCCGGTTCAACAGCCGCAGCAAGAATTTCAATCAGGATCTGCGCCTGAACTATTCCGACGACAATATCGATTTCGTCGGCGGCCTCTATTACGGCAAGGACACAATCAAGACGCGCAACGAGCCCGACTTCTTCGGCGAATTGCGGCCGCTGCTGCTGGGGCTGGGCGTTCCCGGCAGTTACAATAACGCCCCGATCGGGACTCCCGACTCGATCCGCGTGCTGCCCGCCTTCGCGCTCGATCCAACGCTGACTCCGGGTTCGGCCGGCTTCTGCGATCCCGTTGTCGTCAACCCGAACGGCTTTTTCGATGCGCGAACGCTGGTCGCGTACCAGACCGATGCCGCGATCAACAACAGCGGCAACTTCCCGGCGGGCGGCGCCTATTATCAGGGATGCCTTGCCGCCGGCGCTGGGCCCTTCGGGCCGATCATGGGCGAACAAAGGTTCGACATCCAGCGCCCGTCGAAGGCGATCTATGGCGACCTCACATGGAAGGCCACCGACAAGCTGACCGTGGCGGTCGGCCTTCGTTACACGATGGACAAGGTGAAGTTCCGCAACGGCAGCACGATCATCTACGCGCTCGACGGCGTGACGCCGGTGGTCAACCTGATCCCCTATGCCTTCCCTTATGATCCCAACCTGCCGACGACGAACCTGCAGGAAAAGGCGAACCGCCTGACCGGCCGGGCGAATGTCAGCTACCAGTTCACCGACGATATCATGGGTTACATCCAGTACAGCCGCGGTTATCGCAGCGGCAGCTACAACGGCCTCGCCTATCAGGGCACGAACCAGGTCTATTATATCAAGCCCGAAAAGGTGAACGCCTATGAAGGCGGCCTGAAGACCCAGTTCCTCGACCGGCGCGTGCAGCTCAACCTCGCGGGCTTCTATTATGACTATTCGAACCAGCAGACGACGCAGGTCGTCGGCGCTACCACCTTCACGCGCAGCGCCAACGGTCGCGTGTGGGGCGGCGAGGCCGAACTGACCGTCGCGCCGGTCGACGGGCTGCAACTCAATGCGTCGTTCGGCTATCTCAACAGCAAATATAAGGGCAATGTCGTCGACCCGAACGATCCCGCGACGCAGTTCACCCGCAACGTCAACGGCAATCCCTTCCCGAACGCGCCGAAGGTCACGTTCAACGCGGGGTTCGACTGGGACATCTTCGACAAGGGCGACAGCAAGCTGACGTTGCGCGGCGACGCCAGCTATATGGGCAAATATTATTTCGATGCCTTCGGCGACTACGGGCTCGATCCGTGCGACAAGCCCGGCGCACCCGGCGCGGTCCGCCTGGCCGGCGTTGCCTTCACCTGCGGCAATCCGGGTTACTGGCTGCTCAACAGCCGCCTGACGTACAAGGCCAACGACAATCTGTCGGTGAGCGCATGGGTCAAGAACCTGACCAACAAATATTATTACACCTACGGGCTCAACATCGACGTCTTCGGGCTCGATTATCTGAACCGCGGTACGCCGCGCACCTACGGCGTCGAAGCGACGTTCAGCTTCTGAACCTCCCGGAGCAGGGAACGGCGGACACCCCTCCCGTCCGCCGTTCCCGACCCCGAAATTTGACAGAGGAGCGTCGTATGATGCGATTTACGGGCAAGAGCGTATTGATCACGGGGGCGGCAAGGGGCATCGGGCTCGCTGCCGCGCAGGAATTTGCGCGCGAGGGCGCCTCGGTGACGATCACCGATATCGACGCCGACGAGGCCGAAACCGCCGCCGCGGCGATCCGCGCCGAAGGGCTGAAAGCCGAAGCGCGGTGGCAGGACGTCGCCGACGAAGCCGGATGGACCGCGCTGATCGCCGATGTGGTGGCGCGCGAGGGCAAGCTCGACATCCTCGTCAACAATGCCGGCATGGGCTTCCTGAAATCGGTCGTCGAGACCGACCTTGCCGAATGGCAGCGGTTGATGGCGGTCAATCTGGAGAGCGTTTTCCTTGGCGTTCGCGCCGGCATCGAGGCGATGAAGGAACAGGGCGGGACAATCGTCAACGTCGCCTCGATCGCCGCGAACGTCGCCGAGCCGCTCTTCCCTGCGTACAACGCCAGCAAGGCCGGGGTCGCGATGCTGACCAAGGCGGTCGCGGTCGATTGCGCGCGCAAGGGCTGGCCGGTGCGGATCAACTCGCTGCACCCCGGCTATTGCGAGACCAAACTGGTCGCCGATGCGGTCGGCGCGCTGGGCGACGAGGCGGCAGGCTTTGCTGCCGCGACCGCCGCCGCCATTCCATTGGGCCGGATGGCGACGACGCGCGAGATCGCGCGCCCGCTGTTGTTCCTGGCCAGCGACGACGCCGCGTACATGTGCGGCAGCGAGCTGATCGTCGACGGCGGCTACACCGCGGTCTGACCGCACACATTATCCAGAGAGGGATTGGGGTATCATGAGCAAGAAACCGGTCATCGTCTATGGCGCCTCGGGCTACACCGGCCGCCTCGTCTGCGAATATCTGCGCGAGCTGGGCATTCCCTTCATCGCCGCCGGGCGTGACAAGAAACGCGTGCAGGAGGTGATGGACAAGGTCCCCGGCATCGAGACCGCAGATTATGAGGTCGCCGAGGTCGAACATAGCGTCGAGGCGCTGACCAAGCTGTTCAAGGGCGCAAAGGTCGTGTGCAACATGGTCGGCCCCTTCATCAAATATGGCCCCGAGACCGTCGAGGCGTGCCTTGCCGCCGGCGTCCATTATCTCGACACGACGGGCGAGCAGGACTGGATGATGCTCGCACAGGAAAAATGGGGCGAGGGTTTTGCGAAGAAGGGCCTGCTCCTCTCGCCGTGTGTCGCGCACATGTACACGACGGGCGAGATCGCGGCGAACATCGCGCTCGAAACCATGCCCGGGCTCGACACGCTCGACATGCTCGTGCTGTGGAAGGGCTTCCCGACCTATGCCTCGGTCCAGACGATCTTCACCATCCTCAAGGCCGACTGGTATTATCTTGAGAATAATCAATATGTGCAGTGGCCGACGCTGACCACGACCGAGTGCCAAGTTCCCGGCCAGCATGCCACCGCGCTCACCCTGCCGTGGGGTGGCACCTCGCATCCCTTGTGGTTCAAGGACGACCCGCGTGTCTCGACGGTCAAGGTCTATGGCGGCGTCTTCGCGCGCGAGGTGATGGACAATGTCGTCAACATGACGAAGATGATCGATACCGACATCAAGCCCTTGCCCTTCGAGGAACAGGAGGCCGCGTTGTCGAAGATGGCGGAATCGGTGCAAGGCGACATGCCGCCGCGCGAAAATCCGCGGCTCAATACCAGCATCGATTCGGTCTATGCCTCGGGGCCGCTCGGCCGCGTGCATGTCCTGCTGCACGGCAATTGCAATTACAAGCAGACCGGATTGATGCAGGCTTGGGCGGCGGCAAACCTGCTGCAGCAGGCGCCGCGCCGCGCCGGTTTCGCATCGGCGTGCCAGGCGTTCGGGCATCGCGAGATATTCGGCGCGCTGCGCCAGTTCGGGCTGGTGCTGAAGCCGATCGTCACGGTCCACGACTGAGGGGAGGGCGGCGATGCGGCTGGTTGACTGGCTCGACAAGGGGGCGTCGCTGGGTCCCGAAGCACCGTGCCTGACGATGGACGGCAAAAGCCTGTCCTATTCGGAGGTACAGGCGCTGACGCACCGTGTCGCACGCGGGCTGAACGGCACCGGGATCACGCCCGGCAAGCATGTCGCGATCCTGTCGGGCAATGATCCCATCGCCTTTGCCTGCGTCTTCGCCATCTCGCGCGCCGCCGCGGTCTGGTGCCCGATCAACCCGCGCAACGAGGCGACGGAAAATGCCTATGTCCTCGATAACTTCGACTGTGCGGCGCTGTTTTTCCATAGCAAATTTACCGAACTGGTCGATGCGTTGCGCAAGGACCTGCCGAAGCTCGAGCAACTCGTCTGCCTCGACGCCGAACAGTCCTTCGCTCCCTCGCTCGACCAGTGGCTGGCGGGTGTCGCCGAAGTCCCGTTCGCGGCGGCGCCCGTCAGCGACCTGGCGATGCTGCCCGGAACCGGCGGCACCACAGGGCACCCCAAGGGGGTGATGCTCACCAACCGCAACCTCGAGGCGATGACCGCGCTGACGCTGATGGGTTATCCGTTCGAGGGGCGGCCGGTCTATCTCGCGATGGCGCCGCTCACCCATGCGGCGGGCGTGCTCGCCTTTCCGATCATGGCGCATGGCGGCGAGATCGTGATCATGCCCTATCCCGACATCGGCGAGTTCCTGACTCTGGCGTCAAGGCACCGCGCGACGCACGCCTTCCTGCCCCCGACGCTGATCTATATGCTGCTCGATCATCCGGCGTTGCCCGCGACCGACCTCTCCGCCATGCAATGCTTCTGGTACGGCGCGGCGCCGATTTCGGCAGCGCGGCTCGAAGAGGCGATCGGCAAGCTCGGCCCCGTGATGGCGCAGCTTTTCGGGCAGACCGAGGCGCCGATGATGATCTCGATGATGGCGCCCAAGGATCATTTCAACCCCGACGGCACGGTCGCGCGCCATCGCCTGTCGTCGGCGGGCAAGCCCGGCCCGCTCGTCCGCGTCGCGATCATCGATGCCGAGGGCAGGGAAGTAGCGCAGGGCGAGCGCGGCGAGATCGTCGTGCGCGGCAGCCTCGTCATGGACGGCTATTACAAGAATGCGGCGGCGACCGCCGAGGCGACGGTGAACGGCTGGCACCGCACCGGCGACATCGGTTATCTCGACCCCGACAATTTCCTCTTCATCGTCGACCGCGCCAAGGACATGATCATCACCGGCGGCTTCAACGTCTATTCGGCCGAAGTCGAACAGGCGCTGCTCGCGCAGCCCGCGGTGCAGGACGGCGCAGTCTTCGGCCTGCCCGACGACAGATGGGGCGAGCGCGTGTGCGCGGTGGTGCAGCTGCGGGCAGGGCATAAGGCCGACCCCGACGAGTTGATCGCCGCAGTCAAGGCCGCGATCGGCAGCGTCAAGGCGCCGAAGGAGCTCGAAATCTGGGACGACCTGCCGCGCTCGAAGGTGGGGAAGGTGCTGAAGAAGGATATTCGGGCGGCGAAGTTGGGGAGGTTGTCGAACGATTAGAGCCGCCCCGTGTTGTTGGTAATCCGGTTCAGAGCGGAGTGCGCAGAAGGGAAAGTGTCATAGGGCTCGTTGAGCGGCATCTCGGCAATCGCTACAATCTGATACTTTCCATCTCGACGAGGTCCGCGCACTGCCAACGATGGCTTTTCGTCTGCTTCGTTTCCGGCTCCGCCGTAACAATCGACGAGCGACTGGAAGCTCATGACATAGCAATCTCTTGCCATGTTCCAGCTTTCAATATCCGCCGCGCTCAGATTGCGAAGGTGAAACTTGATCGTTTCCAGCCAGTTTTTTTCCGCTTCCAAATGATCCTTCTTCCATGGATAAAACCATCGGCGTAGTTCCCGCCTATATCTTATAAGCCAAAGCCATAGCTCCTCGAGTACCCACATTTTGTGCGAGACCAGCTTTTTCCGCGCCTCCAATTTATCGTTATTTGAGTAGGTCGTGCCGTAATGCTGGATTTCCAGCGTGAGCATCTCACGAAACAGGGCATTTATGTGATTTTGTTGGCCTTGGCGATTGCTGGACCGATATGCAAGAAAAGCGATTACGACCGAAATCGCACCGACAATTGTTGCCATTTTTGACAATTCGTCGAGCATTGATCCGGCTTGGTCGCTTAATGTAACAAACCACACTGCAACGCCGATTCCGGCATCTCCCATAAGCCCCCCCACAAGATCTTTGAAGCCGTCTACTTAAAGGAAATTTCTATATTTCAAATCTAACTACGGATTTTTTGATGACATTATAAACAAGGTCGCGAATCTTGCTTAACCGCGACACTTTTATGTCGCCAGCCAGTCGATGAAGTTGGACGCGTAGCTGGCGGACAGGGTGGGATTCGAACCCACGGTGAGCTTGCACCCACGGCGGTTTTCAAGACCGCTGCCTTAAACCACTCGGCCACCTGTCCTATGCCCGCCGCCATAGCGCGCGCCCGCGCGGCGGCAAGCAAAAGATGACGGCATTCCGTCCACCGCGCGTATGACTCGGCCCGTCTCGCGCCGGGGTGGCCAAGCCGCTCGCATCTGTGCGAGACACGCCCTATGGGTGGGGACATCATGCACGCTATCATTTTCAGAATCAGACGCCTTTTCGCCTTTGCCGCCGCCTTCCTGTCGGCGTGGCTGCTCACCGCATCGGCGCCGCTGCACGCGCAGAGCGGCGACAGCGGGTTCGACGCCTATGTCCAGTCGCTGTGGCCGAAGGCGCAGGCGCGCGGCGTGTCGCGCGCAACGTTCGACCGGGTGACGGCAGGGCTGAGCTATAATGCGCGCGTCGTCGCGCTCGACCGCGACAATCTCGGCGCGCCGCCCAATCCGAATACGCCGATCCCGGCCTTTGCCCCGTACCGGATCAAGCATGTCGACGCCGCGCGCATCGGCGGCGGGCGCCGCGTCCACGACCGGCTGCTGCCCTTGCTGTCGCGGATCGAGCAACGCACCGGCGTGCCGACAAGCATCATGATCGCGATTTACGGCCACGAAACCGCCTATGGGCAGGTGACGGGCAATTTCGACCTGCCCGAAGCGCTCGCGACGCTCGCCTATGAAGGGCGCCGCCGGTCGCTGTTCGAGCCCGAGCTGATCGCGACGATGGTGATGGTCGAACGGGGCGTGCCGCGCAGCGCGCTCAAAGGCAGCTGGGCGGGGGCGTTCGGTTACCCGCAATTCCTGCCGTCGGTCTATCTGCGCGTCGCCGAGGATGGCGATGGCGATGGGGTCGCGCGCATCTGGTCGAGCGAGGCCGATGCGATCGAATCGATCGGGTCCTACCTGCGCAACGCCGGCTGGCGCGCCGGCCAGCCGTGGGGCGTCGCAGTGACGGTTCCCGCGGGCTTCAACCGCGGCGCGGTCGCCAACCGGCTGACCCCGACGCGCTGCCCGCGCGTTTTCGACCGTCACAGCCGCTGGCGCTCGATGGCCGAATGGCGCGCGGCGGGCCTCCAGCCGGTGAACGGCCGCTGGCCCGACGGCAATATCCAGGCGACCTTGCTCGAACCCGATGGCCCCGGCCGGACAGCCTATTTGCTGACTGGTAATTATCGTGCGATATTGGACTATAATTGTTCCAATTTTTACGCACTATCTGTGGGGTTGCTGGCGGATGAAATCGATCGTTAAGGGCGGGGGCCTGTTGGCCGGGGCGATGGTGATGCTCGCCGGCTGTGGCAGTTTCGATGGCAAGCGCGAAGGCGGTCCGGCGGCGGGCCCGGCACCGGCATCCGCCGCGTCGGGCGTGGTCGACGGGCCGGTCAAGATCGGCGATCCGTACAAGGTCGGCGACACGACCTACACCCCCGCCGACGTCGCCGATTATGACGAGGTCGGCTATGCGAGCTGGTATGGCGAAGAGCTTGCCGGGCGGCCGACCGCGAACGGCGAGACGTTCGACCCGGCGGGGATCAGTGCGGCGCACAAGACGCTGCCGCTGCCAAGCTATGTCGAGGTGACCGCGCTCGATACCGGGCGCACCATCCTTGTCCGCGTCAACGATCGCGGGCCGATGGCGAACGACCGGCTGATCGACCTGTCGCGCGGCGCCGCCGACCAACTCGGCCTCAGTGAAGGCGTATCGGCTGTGCGCGTGCGCCGGACGAGCCCGCCCGCCGCCGAACGCGCGCAGCTTCGCGCCGGCGGGCCGGTTCGCGAGCGGATCGCGACGCCCGGCTCGCTGCTCGCGATCCTGCGCGGAAAGGTGAAGGACCTGCCCGTTCCAAAGGGCGTGGCGGCCGCTCCCGCCCCCGTTGTGGCGCAGCCGGCGGCACCGATTGCGTCGGGTAAGGCCAAGCCCGGCGACGACCGTTTCATCGTCGAAGGGCCGGGAACGACGAAGCCCGCCGCAAAACCCGCACCGGCGGCGAAGCCGGCGCCTGCCAAGCCCGCGCAGACGGTCATCGGCGGCAAATATGTCGTGCAGGTCGGCGCGTTCAGCAGCGAGGCGCGTGCCAACGCCGCCGCCAAATCGGTCGGCGGATCGGTGGCGAAAGCGGGCAAGCTCTGGCGCGTGCGCATGGGGCCCTTCGCGAGCGATGCCGAAGCGCAGGGGGCGCTGGGCAAGGCGAAGGCCAAGGGCTTCCGCGACGCAGTGGTCCAGCGCGACCGGTGACGGCCGGGCGCATGCGGCAGATCCATGGTTTCGCGAAAGGCGGCGCGGCGGTGCTGACGTTCGCCGCGCTGGCGATCGCCTTTCCGGCGGCGTCGGCGGGCGACGCGCGCCCGAAGAATGCGCCGGTTAAAAACGCGCCGGTGAAGAATGGCCCTGTGAGCCGCCCGCTTTACGTCACGCAGGCGCCGATCGTGATGCTGAAGGATCTCGATTCGGGTGCGATCCTCTTTTCGCGCGGCGCCGACAAACGCTTTGCCCCCGCCTCGATGGCGAAGGTGATGACCGCCTATGTCGTGCTCGACCTGATCAAGAAGGGCGAGCTCAGCCGCGACAAGCAGTTCACCGTCGGCGAGGCGACGTGGAAGAAATGGAACGGCAGCACCGGCGGGTCGACGATGTTCCTGCGCCCGAAGGAAAAGGTGTCGGTCGACGAACTTCTCAAGGGGCTGATCACCGTTTCGGGCAATGATGCGGCGGCGGTGCTCGCGGTCGGGATCGACGGCAGCGAAGAGGCATTCGTCAAAAGAATGAATGTCGTAGCGGCCGACATCGGGATGACGTCGAGCCGGTTCGGGACGCCCAACGGCTGGCCCGACGGCGGCGTGACCAAGGTGAGCGCGGCCGACCTGATCACGCTCGCCGACCGGCTGATCCGCGACCATCCGGTCGGCTATGCGCGCTATTTCTCGATGCCGAAGCTCCAGCACGGCACCTCGCCCGACGGCAAGCCGATCGTCCAGCCCAACCGCAACCCGATCCTCGGCCGCTTCGAGGGCGCCGACGGCCTCAAGACCGGGCACACCGCCGAAGCGGGCTATTGCTTCCTCGGTTCGGCGAAGCGCGGCGGCCGCCGGCTGATCATGGTCGTCGCAGGCATGAGCAGCGAAAAGGCGCGGCGCGACGAGGCCGAGCGGCTGATGACATGGGGTTTCGACGCGTGGGAGGGCCGCGAACTGGTGCCCGCCGGCGCGCGCGTCGGCCGCCTCGACGTCGGCAAGGGCGCGAAGCCCGCGGTCGCGACCGAAACGGGGATGGCGGTGCGGATGACAGTTCCCAAAGGCTATGCCGGGGGCTACCGCGTCGTCATGCGTTCCCATGCTCCCCTGTCGGCGCCCGTCACGCGCGGGACGCCGGTGGCCGACCTCATCGTCACGCCCGACGGCCTGCCGCCGCAGACGACGCCGCTGCTCGCCGCCGCGGACGTCGGCGAAGGCGGGTGGTGGGCGCGCGCACGGACGGGATTCTACCGGCTGACCGGACTGTGACCGGGCGCTTCATCACGCTCGAAGGTGGCGAGGGGGTCGGCAAGTCGACGCAGATCCGCGCGCTCGCCGCCGCGATCGAAGCGCGCGGGATCGAGGTCGTCGCGACGCGCGAGCCCGGGGGCAGCGCGGGTGCCGAAGCGATCCGCTCGCTGCTGATGGAAGGCAGCGACGACCGCTGGGATGCGCGCAGCGAAGCGTTGCTCTTCGCCGCCGCACGCGCCGACCATGTCGCGCGCCTGATCCGCCCGGCGCTGGCGCGCGGCGCTTGGGTGCTGTGCGACCGCTTCGTCGATTCGAGCCGCGCCTATCAGGGCGGCGGCGGCGGGATCACCGACGCCGACCTGATGACGCTGCACGGCTTCGGGTCCGAAGGACTGCTTCCCGACCGGACCTTCCTGCTCACCGTGAGCGCCGACGAAGCCGCCCGGCGGCTGACCGAGCGCGGCGGCAGCGACCGCATGGGTAGCAAACCCGCCGATTATCAGGCGCGGCTCGCCGCACGCTTCGTCGAAATGGCCAAGGCCGAACCCGACCGCTGGCGGATCGTCGATGCCGATGCGCCCGCCGAAAGGGTGACGGCGGCGATCCTGGCGGAACTCGATGAATGGCTCTGATGATCGGCCATCAGGATGCCGAAAAGGCCTTTGCCGAAGCCTGGCAGGGCGGGCGGCTGCATCACGCCTGGCTGCTCGCCGGGCCGCAGGGGATGGGGAAAGGCGTCTTTGCCGAACGCGTCGCGCGCTTCCTCGTCACCCACGGGCGCGGTGGCGACGGGCAGGCAATCACCCTCGACGATCCGGGCGACGAAGCGGCGGGGCGGCTGGTCGATGCGGGAAACCATCCCGAAATCCTGCGCCTGGCGCGCCAGCCCAAGGACAAGAGCAAGGAACTCGCGCGCAACATCACGATCGAACAGGTGCGCCAGATGATCCGCCGCCTGCACCTGTCGCTGTCGCTCGGCGAATGGCGCGTGATCATCGTCGACGCGGTCGACGACCTCGAGACCGACGGCGCCAACGCGCTGCTCAAGACGCTCGAGGAACCACCGGCAAAGACGCTGTTCCTGCTCGTCAGCCATTCGCCGGGGCGTTTGCTGCCGACGATCCGGTCGCGGTGCAGAATGCTGCGTTTTCAACCTGTTGACCGTGACGTCATGACGGCGTGGCTGCACGAATTGCGCCCGATGCTCGAAATGGCCGAGGTCCGCGCGATCGTCGCCGCGTCGGGCGGGGTGCCGGGCAAGGCGCTGGCGCTGATCGACAGCGACGTCGCCGCGATGGAAAAGAAACTGCTCGCCATCGCGACCGGTGGCGACCCCGAAAACCGGCTGCGCGAAGCGCTCGCGCGCGAGGTCGGCGGGACGAGCAATCGCGCGCGGCTCGAACTGGTGATCGATATCGTTCCGGGACTGCTCGCACGGATCGCGCGCGAACGCCCCGTCGCCGAGATCGCGCCCGTCCTCGCGCAGTGGGACCGCGTCCAGCGCACAGTTCGCGACGCGATCCGTGGTTCCTACGACGGCGCGATGGTCGGGTTCGAAATCGGAAACTGCCTCGCCGAACTTGCGCCAAGGGCGGGCCAGCCGGCACGCTGACGCTTTCCCTTGCGCGCGCCAGCGGCTAAGGCGCGCGCATGTCCGAAAACAAAGCCCCCTTCTACATCACCACCGCGATCAGCTATCCCAATGGTCGCCCCCATATTGGCCACGCCTATGAAGCGATCGCCACCGATGTCATGGCGCGGTTCCAGCGCGCGCGCGGCCGCGACGTGCGGCTGACCACCGGCACCGACGAGCATGGCCTGAAAATGTACCAGACGGCGCGCGACCAAGGCCGCCCGACGATCGAGCTCGCCGACGAAATGTCGGGATATTTCCGTGAGATGTACGCCAAGCTGAATATCAGTTTCGACCATTTCATGCGCACGTCGGACCCCGCGCATCATGAAGCGTCGCAGGCGCTGTGGCGCGCGATGGAGGCCAATGGCGACCTGTACCTCGACCGCTATGAAGGCTGGTATTCGGTCCGCGACGAGGCGTTCTACGACGAAAGCGAGCTCGTGCAGGGGGAAGGGGAGACCAAGCTCTCGCCGCAGGGCACCCCGGTCGAGTGGACGGTCGAGGAAAGCTGGTTCTTTCGCCTGTCGAACTATCAGGACAAGTTGCTCGCGCTCTATAACGAAAATCCCGACTTCATCCGCCCCGAAAGCCGCCGCAACGAAGTACTGCGCTTCATCGAGGGCGGGCTCAAGGATCTCAGCGTTTCGCGCACCAGCTTCGACTGGGGCGTGCCCGTCCCGGGTTCGCCGGGCCATGTCATGTATGTCTGGGTCGATGCGCTCACCACCTATATGTCGGCGCTCGGCTTCCCCGATCGCGATAGCGAGTGGGGCAAGTTCTGGCCCGCCGACATCCATATGATCGGCAAGGATATCGTTCGTTTTCATACGGTTTACTGGCCAGCCTTCTTGATGAGCGCGAAGCTGCCGCTGCCCAAGCAGGTCTTTGGGCACGGCTTCCTGCTCAACCGCGGCGAGAAAATGTCGAAGTCGCTCGGCAATGTCGTCGACCCGATGGAACTCGCCGAGCGCTTCGGCGTCGATGCGCTGCGCTATTACCTGCTGCGCGAAGTCAGCTTCGGCCAGGACGGCAGCTATTCGGCCGAGGCGATCGTGCGCACCGCCAACGCCGACCTTGCGAACAGCTTCGGCAATCTGGCGCAGCGCAGCTTGTCGATGATTTTCAAGAATTTGGACGGCGTTCTGTCTAACGACTGGATAGCTGCAGAGGATGATATCAACCTGATCGCGGACGTGTCCGATATGGCGCACACGCGCCTGCCGCGCGAATTCGAACAGCTCGCTTTCTCGGTCGGCATCGAGGACTGGATCCGCGCCGTCTTCGCGTGCAACCAATATGTCGACACGCAGGCGCCGTGGGCGCTCCGCAAGACCGATCCCGACCGCATGCGCGCGGTGTTGATGACCCTGTTCCAGGCGGTCCGCACGCTGGCGATCGCGATCCGCCCGGTCGTGCCGGCGGCGGCCGACAAGCTGCTCGACCAGATGGGTATCGCCGCGGATGCGCGCGATTCCGCCGCGCTGGCCGATATCGACTGGTTCGCGAAACTGGCGGCCAGCGGCTTCACCGTTAGCCAGCCGGTCCCGATCTTCCCGCGCCTCGAACTGCCCGCCGACGAAATTGGCGGAGAAGGGGAAGGGGAGGCCTGATGCTCGTCGATTCGCACTGCCACCTCAATTACAAGGGGCTTGCCGAGCAGCAGGGCGAGGTGCTGGCGCGCGCGCGGGCGAAGGGCGTCACCGCGATGCTCAACATCGCGACGCGCGAAAGCGAGTGGGACGATGTGCTCGCCGCCGCCGAAGCCAATGCTGATGTCTGGGCGAGCGTCGGCATCCATCCACACGACGCCGACCATCATCCCGACGTCGACACGGCGAAGCTGGTCGAGCGCGCAGCGCACCCGCGCGTGATCGGCATCGGCGAGACCGGGCTCGACTATTATTACGACAAGAGCGACCGCGTGCGGCAGCAGGACAGTTTCCGCCGCCACATCCACGCGTCGCAGGCGACCGGATTGCCGATCATCGTTCACACGCGCGACGCCGAGGACGACACGCTGGCGCTGCTCGGCGAGGAGATGGGCAGGGCGGTCTTCCCCGGCGTGATCCACTGCTTTACCGCGAGCGACGATTTTGCGCGCAAGGCGCTCGACCTTGGCCTCTATATCTCGATCTCGGGGATCGTGACGTTCAAGAACGCGGCCGATCTGCAGGCGACGGCGAAATGGCTACCGCAGGACCGGCTGCTGATCGAAACCGATTCGCCCTTCCTTGCCCCCGTCCCGCACCGCGGCAAGACCGGCGAGCCCGCGTTCGTCGCCGACACCTTGTCCTTTCTGGCGGATCTGCGCGGCGCGGATCGCGAGGCGCTGTCCGAGGCCACAAGCATCAATTTTTACACGCTTTTTTCCAAGGCGGCGCCATGACGTCACATTCGTCGTGAAGGTTCGTGTTCTCGGTAGCGGCACCTCTTCGGGTGTCCCGCGGCTCGGCAACGACTGGGGCCAGTGCGACCCCGACAATCCGCGCAACCTGCGCAGCCGCGCCTCGATCCTGATTTCGCTCGGCGGCTTCCGCATCCTCGTCGACACGAGCCCCGACATGCGGCTGCAATTGCTCGCGGCCGAGGTGGGCGAGGTCGATGCCGTGATCTGGACGCACGAGCATGCCGACCACACCCATGGGCTCGACGACCTGCGCCAGGTGATGCACCTGCGCGGTTCGGCGGTGCCCTGCTACGCGCGCTATCATGTCCTTGAGACGCTCAAGTGGCGCTTTTCCTATGCTTTTGCAGGCAATGCGGGCTATCCCGCGTCGGTCGATGCGATCGACCTGCTCGATCATCAATCGATCGGACCGATCGAAGTGTCGGCGATCGAAATGCCGCACGGGCCGATCAAGGCGAGCGGCCTGATCTTCAGCGACGGCGCCCACAAAGTCGCCTATGCCACTGATTTTTCTAAATTCACCGACGAGATGGTCGATTTCTTTCAAGGCGTCGACCTGTTCGTGATCGACGCGTTGCGCCGCTATCCGCATCCGACGCATCCGCATCTTCAGATGACGCTCGAAGCGCTGGCCAAGGTCGGCAATCCGCGCGCGATCATCACGCATATGGACAATACGATGGATTATGACGACCTTGCGGGCGAATTGCCGCCGGGCGTCGAGCCCGGATATGACGGATTGGAGGTGCAGCTATGACCGGAGACACGACCGTCCAGATCCTGTGGTTTGCCGGCGCGTTCGCGCTGGTGCTGAGTTCGCTGCTCGCGCGGCGCTTGCCGATGGCCGACTGGATCAAGATGGCGCTCGCATGGGTGGCGATCTTCGGACTGGTGTTTCTGGTGATCCGCACATGGCAGGCGGTGACCTGACGCAGGGGCTTCTCCCCGCGATGCCACTTAATTTAACATAATATATATTATCGGATAAATGTAATCCGCTTCCTGAGCTCGACAATGGCTCGCCTCACCCATTTACCTGCCGCTACAGCCTGCAATCCAATGCACGACGCAAACGGCTTGCCCGCGCCTCCGCTCGGCGGATGGAACCGAAAATTACAAGCTTTGCCGGCTTTTCGCTTACAAAAGCTCTCGCAGGCGAAAGTCACTGGCAGATTTGTGCGCCGCAGCGTAAAGGCGCGATCATGAGGATCGCGATCATCGATACGAGCACGACGCGCGCCGCCATCATTTCGGATGGCCTGCGCGAAGCCGGCCTCGACGACCTCATGCTCATCGATCCTGCGGGACCGCTGGTCGCGCAGATAGAAGCTGCCAAGCCCGAGGTTGTCCTTATCAATCTCGAAAACCCGAGCCGCGACCTGCTCGAGGATTTCTTCGCCATGTCGCGCGCGCTGGCGCGGCCGATCGCCATGTTCGTCGACCAGAGCGACGCCGAGGCGACCGGCGCTGCGATCGATGCCGGGGTGTCGGCCTATGTCGTCGACGGACTGTCGAAGCAGCGGATAAAGCCCGTGATCGACCTCGCCGTGCGTCGCTTCCAGGCCTTCTCGCGACTCCAGCGCGAACTCGACGATGCCAAGAATGCGCTCGCCGAGCGCGCGGTGACCGACAAGGCCAAGGCCATATTGATGAAGCGCCGACAGATCGATGAACCCGCAGCCTATGCGTTGCTCCGCGGCCAGGCGATGCGCACCAACCGCCGCATTTCGGAAATCGCAGAAGCGATCGTCACCAGCGAAGCGCTGATGGGAGACATGGAATGACCGGCGAGCGTTTCCGTATCGGCTTCCTGCCGCTGGTCGACGCCGCGCTGCCGATCCTCGCGCACGAACTCGGCTTTGCGGCCGCCGAGGGCGTCGCCATCGACCTTGTCCGCGACATGACCTGGGCGACCGTGCGCGACCGGTTGCTCTATGGCCATACCGATGCCGCCCACATGATCGCGCCGCTTGCCATCGCAACAACGCTCGGGAAAGACCGGCCCGCCGTGCCGCTCGCGGTACCCTTCGTTCTCGGTCTCAACGGCAATGCCGTCACCTTCTCCGCCCGGCTCGCGCATGAGGTTGGACTGGGCGGCGCGCTAGGCGATCCCCTCGCCATCGGCGCAGCGTTGAAGCGCATCGCCGCCGACAGGGCTGCGGCAGGTAAACCGCTGCGCTTCGGCGTCGTCCATCGCTATTCGAGCCACAATTACATGCTGCGCTATTGGCTCGCTGGCGTCGGCATTCGTCCCGATCAGGATATCGAAATCGTCGTCACCAGTCCGCCTTTCGCCGCCGATGCGCTCGCGGCGGGCGAGGTCGATGGCATCTGCGTCGGTGAACCGTGGAACTCGATCGCGGTCGATCGCGGGGTCGGGCATATTGCATTGGCAACGGCACAGATCTGGCGCCGCGGCGTCGAGAAGGTGCTCGCGATGCGCGAAACTGTTCTCGATGAACGCCGCGACGCGATCGAAGCGCTCGTCCGCGCGCTGCATGCGGCAGCGGCGCATTTCGTCGAACCCGGCGCGGCCGAGGAAAGCGCCGGCATATTGGCGCGGCCCGAATATCTCGATGCGCCGCGCGATGCCATATTGCGCGCGATTACCGACCGCATCCGCCTCGTCCCCGGCGGCGAGCCGATCCACTATCCCGACTTCATGTTCCAGTATCGCGAGGCCGCCAACTTCCCCTGGCGCAGCCAGGCCGCGTGGCTCTACTCGCAGATGGTCCGCTGGGACTATATGGCGTTCGACGCAAGCGAGGCCGCCGCGGCCGGCCATGTCTTCCGGCCCGACGTTTATCGCGCCGCGCTTGCGGGGTCGGGTGCTCCCCTCCCCGGCGCGAGTTCGAAGCTCGAGGGCGGGCTCGACGAACCGATCGGCGCGGGTTCGACGCAGGGCCGCCTCACGCTCGGCAGCGACCGTTTTTTCGACGGCCGCGCCTTCGATCCCGACGATATCGAGACCTATCTTACTGAACTTCCATAGCTTTCATCATTTTGCTGCACCTGCGAAATGAGCGCTTGCGGCAACTCGGCGAATCAGGCAGTTTAATCGCACTCGGCAAGGCTGCCGGGGCAGGACAAGGCGGCGCCGGTTCCAACGAGGGGATCGAACCGCAGGCGGACGGGGAGCCTTTTCCCCGATATCCCAACAGGCAATGAAGCCGTCAGGATGCGCCCGCGTGGCCGCCGTCCTGGCGGCTTTTTTATTGCCCGTCACAAAGGGGACGGACGATGACGACTGCAACCTCGGGCGCCACGGCACCCAAATCGGGCTTCTGGGCGAGCGGCCACTGGCCGACACTGGTCGCCGCCTTTCTCTATTTCGACCTCGCTTTCATGGTTTGGGTCATTCTTGGTCCCCTCGCCCCCGCCATTTCGGAAGGCCTTGGCCTGACGCCAGCGCAAAAGGGGCTAATGGTGGCTGTCCCGACGCTCGCCGGTGCAGTGCTGCGCGTCGTCAACGGGTTGCTCGTCGACCGCATCGGACCGAAACGTGCAGGCGCGATCAGCCAGCTCATCGTCATCGCGGGGTTGTTCACGGCGTGGTTCTTCGGCGTTCATAGCTTCACGGGCACGCTTGCGCTCGGCGTGATCCTCGGTTTTGCGGGCGCGAGCTTCGCGATCGCCCTCCCCCTCGCCAGCCGCTGGTACCCGCCCGAGCATCAGGGCAAGGCGATGGGGCTAGCCGGCATGGGCAATTCGGGCACGGTGCTCGCCGCGCTCTTCGCCCCGGGTCTCGCCAAGCTGTTCGGCTGGAACGCCGTGCTCGGCCTCGCCTGCATCCCGCTGACGATCGTCTTTTTCGTCTATCTCATCATGGCGAAGGACGCGCCGAACGCGCCGGCGCCGAAGAAGCTGATCGACTATTTCGAGCCGCTGAAGACCGCCGACGCCTGGTGGCTGATGGCCTTTTACTCGGTGACCTTTGGCGGCTTCGTCGGGCTCGCCGCCTCGCTGCCGATCTATTTCACCGACCAGTTCCACCTGACCCCGGTGATGGCGGGCTATTGCACCGCCGCCTGCGTCTTTGCGGGGTCGCTGGTACGGCCGATGGGCGGCGCGCTCGCCGACCGCATCGGCGGGGTGAAGGCGCTGATGATGGTGTTCGTCGTCGCCGCGCTCGCGCTCGCCGGGGTGCCGCAGGCCGCGACGCTGCCCGCCGCGCTCGGCCTGTTCGTGATCGCGATGCTCGCGCTCGGTACGGGCAACGGCTCGGTGTTCCAGCTCGTGCCCCAGCGCTTCTCGGCCGAGATCGGCGTGATGACGGGCCTTGTCGGCATGGCGGGCGGGGTCGGCGGCTTCTACCTCGCCTCCTCGCTCGGCTTTGCAAAACAATGGAACGGCAGCTTCGCGCCGGGCTTCTACATCTTTGCCGGATTGGCGGTGCTCGCGCTGGTGGCATTGATGTTCGTCAAGAGTCACTGGCGCGCGACCTGGGGCGCCGCCGAAGGCGTGCGGATCTAAACATGGACCGCACCCTCATCCTGCTGCTGGCGCTCGCGCCGGCCGGGACGGCGCACGCCGAGGAGGTGGTGCTGAAACCCCTCGGCGAAGCCCGCATCCGCTATGAAAATGTCGATCAGGACGGGCTCGCCGCCGGCGCCGACGCGCTCACCCTGCGCGTCCGCGCCGGAGTCGAGGCAAAGGCCGGGCGCTGGTCGGCACTGGTCGAGGGCCAGGGCAATCTCGCCATCGTCGACGACTATTTCGACGGCCTCCACGGCGCCGCGACGCGGCCGCTGGTCGCCGATCCCGACAATATCGGCCTGTCGCGTGCACAGCTTCGCTATGCCGCGCCCGCCTTTGCAATCACCGCGGGACGGCAGCGGCTCGGTTTCGACGACGAACGTTTCGTGGGCTCGGTCGGATTTCGCCAGAATGGCCAGAGCTTCGACGCAGTGCGCGCCGAGGTCACCCCGGTGAAGGGCGTGAAGGCCGATATCGCCTATGCGTGGAGCATCCGCACGATCTGGGGGATCGACGGTACGGGCGCACGGCAGCAGGCGGTATCGGGCGACAATCTCTTCGCCAATTTGAGCGTGCAGACCCCCGCCGGCAAAATCGCCGCCTTCGCCTATCTGGTCGATCAGGACGAGGCCGCGATGCAGGGCTTCCGCATGTCGAGCCAGAGTTATGGCGTCCGACTCGACGGCAGCCAGCCGCTCGGCGAGGCCAAGCTCGCCTATCAGCTGAGCTATGCGCGCCAGTCCGACTGGCACCGCAACCCCAATGACTATGCCGCCGACTATTGGCTCGCCGATGTCGCGGTCGATCTTGGCGGACCCCGCGTCGGCGTCGGGTACGAGGTACTTGGAGCCGGCGACGGAATTGCGCTCACCAGCTTCCAGACCCCGCTCGCGACGGGGTTCAAATTCCAGGGCTGGGCCGACAAATTTCTCGTCACCCCGCCCGACGGCGTCCGCAATCTTTATGCGAGCGCGGGCTGGGGCTGGAAGGCGGTGGGGCCTCTCAGGGCGGTAACCCTGCAGGCCGTCTACCACGACTATCGCAGCGACCGCGCCTCGCGTTCCTATGGCGACGAAATCGACCTGCTCGCCAGCGCCAAGCTCGGCAAATTCACCGCCTCGGCGCGCTACGCGCACTACGACGCCGACACTTTCGCCACCGACACCGACAAATTCTGGCTGCAACTGGACTGGATGCTCTGATGGAACACCGCCCCCTCAAACCCGACGCCGACACGCGCGAGCATCTGGTCGTCATCGGCAACGGCATGGCCGGCTGCCGCGCGGTCGAGGAACTGCTCTCGCGCGATCCGAACCGCTACCGCGTGACGATCTTCGGCGCCGAACCGCGCGTCAATTACAACCGCATCATGCTCTCGCCCGTGCTCGCGGGGGAGAAATGCTTCGACGACATCGTGATCAACGACGCCGCATGGTACGCCGACAATGGCATCGCACTCGTCGCGGGCGATCCGGTCGCGGTGATCGACCGCACGGCGAAGACGGTAACGACGCGCAGCGGGCTCGTCGAGAGCTATGACAAGCTGCTGATCGCCACCGGCTCCGATCCCTTCATCATCCCCGTCCCCGGCAAGGATCTCCCCGGCGTGATCGCCTTCCGCGACATGGACGATGTCGACACCATGTTGGCGGCCGCCGACGCGGGCGGCGACGCCGTTGTGATCGGCGGCGGCCTGCTCGGGCTCGAGGCCGCGCATGGCCTGTCTTTGCGCGGCATGAAGGTCACGGTCATCCACCTGATGCCGACGCTGATGGAACGCCAGCTCGACGAAGCCGCCGGCTGGCTGCTCAAAAATGCTCTCGAAGCGCGCGGCCAGACGATCCTGACCGGCGCTGACACGGCAGAAATCGTTGGAAACGGCAAGGTCGAGGGCGTCGAGCTCAAGGACGGCACCCTGATCCCCGCCAGCCTCGTCGTCATGGCGGTGGGTATCCGCCCCTCGGTCGCCCTCGCCCGCGATGCGGGCCTCGCGGTCGGGCGCGGCATCCAGGTCGACGATCATATGGTGACGAGCGACCCCGCGGTGCTCGCGGTCGGCGAATGCGTCGAGCATGACGGGCAGGTCTACGGCCTTGTCGCACCCTTGTGGGACATGTGCCGCAGCCTCGCCGACGGGCTGGTCGAACAGCACAGCGGGTATCGCGGCTCGGTCACCTCCACCAAGCTCAAGGTCTCGGGCATCGACGTTTTCTCCGCGGGCGACTTCTCGGGCGGCGACGGCTGCGAGGATATCGTGCTCCGCGACGCGAGCCGAGGCGTCTACAAGCGCGTCATCGTCAAGGACGACCGCATCGTCGGCGCGGTGCTCTACGGCGACACCGCCGACGGCAGCTGGTATTTCGACCTGCTCAAGAAGCAGGAGGACGTCTCCGATCTCCGCGACCTGCTGATCTTCGGCCAGGCCTTCGCCGCGGGAGGCGGCGCGGCGGACCCTAAGGCGGCCGTTGCGGCGCTTTCCGACGATGCGGAAATCTGCGGCTGCAACGGCGTTACCAAGGGCCAGGTCGTCTCGTGCATCGCCAAGGGCGCGCACAGCCTCGACGCGGTGCGCGGCACCTGCAAGGCCTCGGCAAGCTGCGGCAGTTGCACCGGCCTCGTCGAAAATCTGCTCGCGCTGACGCTGGGCGACGATGTCCAGTCGGGGCCGAAAACGATGTGCAAATGCACCAGCTTCGGCCACGACGACGTCCGCCGCGAAATCGTCGCGCAGGCGATGCGCTTGATCCCCGAGGTGATGCAGAAGCTGCACTGGACGACCCCCGACGGCTGCTCGTCGTGCCGCCCCGCGCTCAATTACTATCTGCTCTGCGCGCTGCCCGGCGAGTATGTCGACGACCAGCAGAGCCGCTTCGTCAACGAACGCCTCCACGCAAATATACAGAAGGACGGCACTTACTCGGTCGTCCCGCGCATGTGGGGCGGGCTCACCAACCCGACCGAGCTGCGCGCGATCGCCGATGTGGTCGAGAAATATAACGCGCCGATGGTCAAGGTCACCGGCGGCCAGCGGCTCGACATCTTCGGGATCAAAAAGGAGGATTTGCCCGCGGTCTGGGCCGATCTCAACGCCGCCGGCATGGTCTCGGGCCACGCCTATGGCAAGGCGCTGCGCACCGTGAAGACCTGCGTCGGGTCCGAATGGTGCCGGTTCGGCACACAGGATTCGACCGGGCTCGGCGTCAAGCTCGAGCGGATGAGCTGGGGCAGCTGGATGCCGCACAAGTTCAAGATCGCGGTCTCCGGCTGCCCGCGCAACTGCGCCGAGGCGACGATCAAGGATTTCGGCGTCGTCTGCGTCGACAGCGGCTACGAGCTGCACGTCGGCGGCAATGGCGGCATCCATGTCCGCGCCACCGACCTGCTCTGCAAGGTCGCGACCGAGCAGGAGGCGATGGATTATTGCGCCGCCTTCATCCAGCTCTACCGCGAGGAAGCGCGCTACCTCGAACGCACCGCGCCGTGGATCGAGCGCGTCGGGCTGGCCCATATCGTCGCGCGCATCGTCGACGATGAACCGGGCCGCGAGGCGCTGCGCGCGCGCTTCCTCTACTCGCAAAGCTTTTCGCAGGACGACCCCTGGGCGCAGCGTGCCGAGGGCGCCGAGGCCGAACATCACGCGCCGATGGCGCGCTTCACCCCGCATAAGGAAATCGCATGACCAGCACCGCCGAATGGCTCGATATCGGCTGGGTCGACCAGATCCCCGTGCGCGGCAGCCGCACCGTGCAGGTCGAAGGCGGCGACGACATCGCCGTCTTCCGCACCGCCGAGGGCAAGGTCTTCGCATTGCTCGACCGCTGCCCGCACAAGCATGGACGGTTAAGCCAGGGCATAGTCCATGGCGGCGCCGTCGCCTGCCCCCTCCACAATTGGAGGATCAGCCTGTCGACCGGCGAAGCGCTCGGCGAGGACAAGGGCTGCACCCCGACCGTCCCGGTCAAGATAGACGGCGGCCGCGTCCTCATCTGCCGAGCCGGCACGCTAAAGGCCGCGGCCTGATGGTCGAGGCGGTCCGCACCACCTGCGCCTATTGCGGCGTCGGCTGCGGTATCCGCGCGACGGTGACGGGCGCACGGAGCGTAGAGATCGCGGGCGATCCCGATCATCCCGCCAATCGCGGCCGCCTCTGCTCGAAAGGCACGCATCTCGGCGAGACGGTCGGGCTGGAGGGCCGCCTCCTCCATCCGATGATCGGCAACAAGCGGACAAGTTGGGACAAGGCGCTCGACCTCGTCGCGAAGCGCTTCAACGAGACGATCGCGCGCCACGGTCCGGGCAGCGTCGCCTTCTATATTTCGGGACAGCTCCTCACCGAGGATTATTACGTCGCGAACAAGCTGATGAAGGGCTTCATCGGCACCGCGAACATCGACACCAATTCGCGCCTCTGCATGTCGAGCGCGGTCGCGGGCCACACCCGCGCCTTCGGCGAGGACATCGTTCCCGCCACCTACGACGATCTCGACGCCGCCGACCTGTTCGTCCTCGTCGGCAGCAATACGGCGTGGTGCCATCCGATCGTCTACCAGCGCATCCGCGCGCGCTGCGAGGCGGGCGCCAAGCTCGTCGTCATCGACCCGCGCCGCACCGAAACCGCCGAGGAAGCCGACCTGCACCTCGCCATCCGCCCCGGCAGCGACGTCGCGCTGATGAACGGCCTGCTCCAGCATTGCCGTGAGACCGGTATCGTCGATGAAGACTATCTCGCCGCCCATGTCGCGGTGCCCGCCGATTTCTGGGACAAGCTTGGAGAGGGGAATGACCTGTGGTCGGTGGCGCGCATTTGCGATGTCCCCGCCGCCGACCTCAGGCGTTTCTATGAACTGTTCGCGGCGACCCCGCGCACCGTCACTTTGTTCAGCCAGGGGATCAACCAAGCAACCGCCGGCACCGACCAGGTCAACGCCATCCTCAACCTCCACCTCGCGACCGCGCGCATCGGCAAGCCCGGGGCGGCGCCCTTCTCGATCACCGGCCAGCCCAATGCGATGGGCGGGCGCGAGGTCGGCGGACTCGCCTCGACCCTCGCCGCCCATATGGATTTCGCGCCCGAGAACCGCGCCCGCGTCCAGCGTTTCTGGGCCTCGCCGACAATGGCCGAGAAGCCGGGCCTGAAAGCCGTCGACCTGTTCCGCGCGATCGGCGAGGGGCGGATTAAGGCGCTGTGGGTGATGGCGACCAACCCTGCCGTGTCGATGCCCGACGGCAATGCGGTGCGCGACGCGCTCAAGACCTGCCCCTTCGTTGTCGTCAGCGACGTGATCGAAAAGACCGACACGGGCGCCTTCGCGCATGTCCGCCTGCCCGCCGCAGCCTGGGGCGAAAAGGACGGCACCGTCACCAACAGCGACCGCACGATCAGCCGCCAGCGCGCGCTCTTTCCGCTCCCCGGCGAGGCGATGCCCGACTGGTGGATCGTCAAGCAGATCGGCCGGCGCATGGGGTGGAAGACCGCCTTTGCCTACGACCGCCCCGCTGACATCTGGCGCGAGCATTGCCGCCTGTCGAATTACGACAATGACGGCGCCCGCCTCTTCGCGCTGCCCGGCGCCGCACTGGGCGGTACCGCCGCCTATGACGCAATGCAGCCCTTTCGCTGGGGCGGTGACCATCCCTTTGCCAACGGCCGCTTCTCAACCGAGGACGGCCGCGCGCGCCTCGTTCCCGTTGCGCAAAAGCCGCTCCCCGAACCGCTCGCCAAATGGCCGCTGACGCTCAACACCGGGCGTTACCGCGACCAATGGCACACGATGACGCGCACCGGCCTCGCCCCCAAGCTCGCACGCCACCGCGAAGAGCCACTCGTCGAAGTCCACCCCGACGACGCCGCGCGGCTGGAGCTGACCGACGGCGGTCTGGCGCGCGTCGAAACGCCCCAGGGCGACAGCCTCTACCGCGTCGCCTTCCACGCCGGCCAGCGCCCCGGCGAGCTTTTCGTGCCGATCCACTGGACCGACCGCACCGCGAGCGGCGGCCGCACCGGGCTGCTGCCCCGCCCGCTCGTCGATCCGGTGTCGGGCCAGCCGGGGTTCAAGCGCACCCCCGCATCGATCGCCGCCGTCACCCCCAAATGGCGCGGCTTCCTGCTCCTGTCGCGCGAACTTGCCGGCACCCCGCGCTGCCTGTGGGCGACGCGCGTCGCGGTGCCGTCGGGGGTGCTGTGGGAGATCGCCGGCAACGGCGACCTCAAGAGCATCGAGGCCCTGCTCCCCAAGGGCGAGCGCATAGAGGCGCAGGACGCCGCGCGCGGCACGCGGCGCATCGCGATCGTCGCGAGCGGCCGCCTCATCGGCGCGCTCTTCGTTACCGAGAGCGGCGAACTGCCCCCGCGCGACTGGCTGATCGGCCAGCTGGCGGCGCCCGAGGTCGCCCCCACCCTGCTCGCCGGCCGCGCGCCCGGGGTACAGGCCGACCGAGGCCCGATCATCTGCGTCTGCTTCGACATCGGGCTCAAGACCATCGTCGCGGCGATCCGCGACCAGAAGCTGACCGACACCGCCGCCATCGGCGCCGCGATCGGCGCCGGCACCAATTGCGGCTCGTGCCGCCCCGCGCTCGCGCGCATCCTGGCCGAGGAGACCAGCAATGCAGCCTGACGATTTTACGCCCGGCACCGTATGGCTGGTCGGCGCCGGCCCCGGCGATCCCGACCTGCTGACGATGAAAGCTGTCCGCCTGATCGGGCGCGCCGACATCGTCTTTTACGACGCGCTCGTCGGCGATGGTGTGCTGGCACTGATCCCCCGACACACCGAGCGCGTCAGCGTCGGCAAAAGGTCGGGGCGGCATTCGAAGGATCAGCGGACGATCGACGCAATGCTTGTCGAGGCAGCGGCAGCCGGGAAAAGGGTCGTGCGCCTGAAGGGTGGCGATCCCTCGATCTTCGGCCGGTCCGGCGAGGAACTGGCGGCGCTCCGCGCGGCGGGTTATGCCGTTCATATCTGCCCCGGCATCACAAGCGCCTGCGCCGCAGCGGCGTCTGCCGGTATCTCGCTCACGCTACGCGGCGTCTCCCGCGACGTCCGCTTCGTCACCGCGCACAGCAAGCGCGGCGCGGCGCTCGACATCGACTGGACCTCTCTCGCCAGCGGTGGGTCGACCCTCGCTTTCTACATGGGCCGCGACGCGGCGGGCGCGATCATGCGCGGCCTGATGCGCGCTGGCATGGCGGGCGACACGCCCGTGATGATCGCGTGTGACGTCAGCGGCCCCGACGAACGGCGGCTGGCGACGCGACTCGCCCTGCTCGAACTCGCCACCGGGTCCTTCGCGGCAAGCGCCCCGACGCTGATTCTCGTCGGCGAAGCGGTCGGTCAGGCGGATATCGCGCTGGCCCTGCCCGATATCGCTGCAAGATCGAGCATGCTTAGTCCTGCCCGAATTGCCACGAGCGAAGCGGCGCGCCCACAGCGGACACGTCCATGCTGATCGCCCTGTTGCTGGCTCGTTTTCGCGCGACCGAAAGGCGGATCATGCTCCCGGAGCGAACAAATCCCGCAAATCTCGGATCGGCACTCGACGCGATAGGGCGAAAGGTCGCTGCCGGGAGCGCGTCGACGCTTTCAACGAGCGAGAGCAGACTCTGGAATACCGCAGTCGTGATTTCATACCTGTCTTCGGCACTGCGCGATCATGTGCCGGACAACGCTCGCGTTCTCAGCTGGTCCGCTGCCCGTGCCGGCTTCAAAGATATGGGGCTGCCGGCTGCGGCCGAATTCGTGACGTCATTGGTGACCGAGCTCGCTTTTCGGAGCGATCTCGATCCCCGCGACCGACGCGGCGAAACGGCCTCCTTGCTCAGGCTTGCGGCACTGAAGGGGCAATTTTCGGCGATCGAAGAAGCATACGATCTTAAGGACATGCTGGGGCAGATGGTCAAACGCGCGTCCCGTTAGCGACCCTAGCTCAGCAGCAATATGGCCACGGCCACCAAAATGCCGAGCAGCAGGGCGCCCGGAACGGCATATTCGCGTATCAACCTTCGGGCGGGACTTTCCGCCGGCGGCCAGACGGAAACTTCATCGGGAGCATCGCGCCACTGATCGGCGTCGGCGTTGCGGGGCAACGATGCGGGCGCGTGCACCAGCCCCGGGCCACTCATACCGCTCGCCAGCGCGAGTTTTTCGAAAGTCGCAGCCATCTTGTCCGACTTCAGTCGGCGAGCGACCGATGTCAGCCGTTCGTCTTCTCCTGCTGCGGGAAGCGACCCCACCAGATGCTCGACCTCGGCATCGAGCGCATGGAGCTCATCGATGACCTCCAGTACCCGCGACCGGTCACCGCGCTCGAAGGCGAGTTGCAACCGCATCAGCGACAGGATGCCGAGGCGGCAATATTGAAGTCCGAGCACCTGATCGGCGAGGTTCGGCGCGGCGGCACCAGCCGGTGCGAGGTGAGCAACATCGCTTTCGCCCTGCCCAAAAGATTGGACGCCCATAATCGCTCCTGCCGCTTATACCACTTATGGACGGCCTATAGCGAAGCGATAATCGAGGGAAACGCGATCAGGTCCGTCGTGCCGGGGGTGCGGCGGGCGGTGCCGCGACCGCGCACCGGCCGATCGAGAAGGTCATTTTTGACGCCGCGACGTCAAGAGGCGCGAGGCGGCTAGGGATCATCGCGCGCGCCTGCAGCCTTTTCCTCCCTTGTTATCAACAGCCCCCTTTGAACCAGCGCAGCATTGCATTATCCCGGCGCCCGCACACTGCCCCGGCTCGTTTCCATCCGGCCCGAAAGAGCCTCGTTCCAAAGTTGATCCAGACCATGACCGAAACCGCAACGCTCTCCCCCGTCGACCGCCTGCTCGCCATCATGCGGCAGCTGCGCAATCCCGACGGCGGATGCGAATGGGATCTGGCGCAGAGCTTCGCGACGATCGCGCCCTATACGATCGAGGAAGCCTATGAGGTTTCGGATGCCATTGCGAATGGCGATCCGGCGGCGATTTGTGACGAGCTTGGCGACTTGCTGCTCCAGGTCGTTTTTCACAGCCAGATCGCAACCGACGAAGGCCTGTTCAGTTTCGACGATGTTGCCAATGCGATCAGCGACAAGATGGAACGCCGGCACCCGCATATCTTCGGCGACGGCAAGACCGACGATGTCCGTCAGCAATGGGAACAAATCAAGGCAGCCGAGCGCGCCGTCGACGGACCGACGAGCGCGCTCGCCGGCGTGGCCTTGTCCTTGCCCGCGTTGCTGCGCGCGCAAAAGCTGCAGGGCCGCGCCGCACGCGTCGGTTTCGACTGGCCCGATACCGACGCGCCGCGTGCAAAGATCGACGAGGAGTTGGCCGAGGTTGCCGCGGCAACCGACGATGCCGAGCGGCACGAAGAAGTCGGCGACCTGCTGTTCGCGGTCGTCAACTATGCCCGCAAGCTCGGCATCGATGCCGAAAGCGCGCTCCGCGATGCCAATCTGAAATTCGCGCGGCGCTTTGCAGCCATGGAAGAGCGCGCCGGCGGCAGCCTGGCCGGGCTGTCACTCGATGTGCAGGAAGATCACTGGATCGCGGTCAAGGCCGCGGAACGTCTCCAGGGGGGCTGACCCTCGCCGGCCATAACCGCTCGAAACGCGCGCTGTCCGCGGGGTCGAGCCGGACGGTCAGCACATGGCCTTCGTCCTGCGGCTCGTCGGCCAAAACCTCGCCGCGCGCGTGAAGCCACGCCGCCGCCTCACCCTCGCTGTAACTCAGATAGATGCGCTGCACCTTGTGCTGCGCGGTCAATTGCGACGCCATCAGGACGCGCGCGGCTTCGACGCCCTCGCCCGTCACCGCCGAAATGACCGCGACGTCGGGCCGCCGCGCCGCCATCTCCTCGACCGCCGCGCGCGCATCGGCATCGGCGGTGTCGATCTTGTTCCAGATTTCGATCTGCGGAACCGCGGCGGGGGCATCGCCCTCCCCATCGTCCTGCGGGCCATTGACGCCGAGCGAGTCCAATATCGCACGCACATCGTCATATTGCGCTTCGCTGTCGGGATGGACGATGTCGCGGACATGGACGATCAGGTCGGCGGTCGTGACCTCCTCGAGCGTCGCGCGAAAAGCCGCGACCAGCTGCGTCGGCAGGTCGGACACGAAACCGACGGTGTCCGACAGGATCGCCTTTTCGATGCCCGGCAGCCCGATTTCGCGCATCGTCGGATCGAGCGTCGCGAAGAGCATGTCTTCTGCCATGACGTCACTTCCGGTCAAGCGGTTGAAGAAAGTCGATTTTCCGGCATTGGTATAGCCGACGAGCGCGACGACCGGCCAGGGCGCGCGCTGGCGCTTCGAGCGCTGGAGTTGGCGCGTGCGGCGCGCATCCTCGAGGCTGCGCCGTATGCGCGCCATGCGGTTGCGGATCATCCGCCGGTCGGCCTCGATCTGCGTTTCGCCGGGGCCGCCGAGGAAGCCGAAACCGCCGCGCTGACGCTCGAGGTGGGTCCAACTGCGCACGAGCCGCCCCGCCTGATAGTCGAGATGCGCGAGTTCGACCTGCAATCGCCCCTCGGCGGTCGCGGCGCGCTCGCCGAAGATTTCGAGGATCAGGCCGGTGCGGTCGATGACCTTGGTACCGAAAGCGGTTTCGAGATTGCGCTGCTGGATCGGGCTGAGCGCGGCATCGACGACGACGAGCTGGACGCCCTTCGCCGCAATGTCGGGCGCGATCGCCTCGATCTGGCCAACGCCGAGCAGCGTCGCCGCGCGCGTCTGGCGCAGCCGCAGCGTATGGACCGCAACGACGTCGAGCCCGATCGCGAGCGCGAGCCCCCTCGCCTCCTCGGCGCGCGCGTCGAGGTCGCGCGCGAGGTGCTGGCTATGCCATTCGGGCACGACGACAAGCGCGGCGGCGCCGCGCGTTACCTCGTCTTCATTGTCGGCGATCAAGTTTTTTGGCGGGTCGATCAGGCGTCGTCCGTCTCGCCGTCAGCCTCGCCATTATCGGTCAGGTTGATCGGCCCGTTCGGCTGAACCGTCGAAATCGCGTGCTTGTAGACAAGCTGTACCTGCCGCTCGCGCTCAAGCAGCATGCAGAACAGGTCGAACGCGACGATATCGCCCTGCAGCATCACGCCGTTGACGAGGAACATCGTCACCGATTCGTCGGAACGGCGTACCGCGTTCAGGAACACATCCTGCAATGCCTTGCCCTTGCCGGCAGGCGCATCGCGCAGATTGTCGCCGAGCAGCGCCAGATCGAAATCGTGCGACGGCATCACGGTCGAAATCGCATGCTTGTAGACAAGCTGCGACTGCCCGTCGCGGCGAAGCAGCAACGAGAAATTGTCGAACCAGGTGATGATGCCCTGCAATTTGACGCCCTTGACCAGGAACATGGTCACCGGGGTCTTGCTACGCCGGACGGCGTTGAGGAAAAGATCCTGGAGATTCTGATTCTTATCGGACATATTTGCCTCCTGTTCTTGGCGGCGAAGCCGCGTTTCGATGCTCGGTAGCCCCGGCATCTTTGACCTTCTTGAGCGCCGCACTATGCGGCAAAGTATACGGAACGTCTAGCGCAAAGCCATCAGCCGTCGCCGTCCGAACTCTCGGTAAGGCCCAAAAGTTTCAGTTTGCGGTGCAACGCCGAGCGTTCCATCCCGATAAAGCTCGCCGTGCGCGAGATATTGCCCGAAAAACGGTTGATCTGGATGCGCAGATATTCGCGTTCGAAATTCTCGCGCGCCTCCTTGAGCGGGATCGCCGTGATCGATTCCGAATTGGGCAGGATATCGGTCCCCCCGCGCACAAGTTCGGCGGGCAGCATGTCGGCATCGATGCGGCTCAGCCGGTCGCTCGGCGCGAGGATCATCACGCGCTCGATCACATTCCTGAGTTCGCGGACATTGCCCGGCCATTCATGCGCCTGCAGCGCCGCCATCGCTTCCGAGCTGATCTCGGGCGGCGGGACGCGGCGGTCGGCGGCGTAGCGGCGGATATAATGGTCGCACAGGCTCGCGATATCGTCGCGCCGCTCGCGCAGCGGCGGGATATGCACCGGCACGACATTGAGCCGGTAATAGAGATCCTCGCGAAAGCGGCTTTCGGCGATTTCGGTCATCAGGTCGCGCGCCGACCCCGAAATGATACGCACATCGACGCGGATCATCGTGCGCCCGCCGACGCGCGCGAAGCTCTGGTCGGTGAGGACGCGCAGGATCTTGCCCTGCGTCGTCAGCGGCATGTCGGCGACCTCGTCGAGGAACAATGTCCCGCCATGCGCCTGTTCGAGCAGCCCGACGCGGATCGATCCATCCTCGGCTTCCGACCCGAACAATTCGGTCTCGACCGTTTCGGGATCCATACGCGCCGAGGAAATGACGCGGAACGGCGCATTCTGCCGCCCGCTCCAGCCGTGCAGCACGCGCGCGGCGACCTCCTTGCCGACGCCCGGCGCGCCGGTGATCAGCACGCGGCTTCCCGTCCCCGCCACGCGCTTCAGCGTCGCGCGGACATTGTTGATCGCTGCGCTCGTTCCCGTGAGTTCGTCCGAGGGCCCCGCCTTTTCGCGCAGCTGCTCATATTCGAACTTCAACCGCTCGCTCTCGGTCGCGCGCGCGACGAGGTGGAGCAGGCGCGACGCCTCAAACGGCTTTTCGATGAAATCGAACGCGCCGCGGCGGATCGCCGCCACCGCGGTGTCGAGCCCGCCATGCCCCGAAATGACGATGATCGGCAGCGTCGGGTCGAACGCCTTGATCGCCTCGACCAGCCCCAGCCCGTCGAGCCGCGATCCCTGGAGCCAGACGTCGATCAGCGCGAGCGACGGGCGCCGCTGGCGGATCGCTTCGAGCGCCGAATCGCTGTCGGAGGCGGTTCGCGCCTCATAGCCTTCGTCTTCCATGACCCCGGCGACGAGGTCGCAGATGTCGCGTTCGTCGTCGACGATCAGAATATCAAGCGCCATGATCTTCTCTGTCCTGCCGGTTCCGGATGCGTCCGGGAACCGATTCACCTTGTCCCAAGCCGGCTTCCCCGCCACGTCCGGCCAGCGGCCTTAACCGGTCGGGGTGGAGCGTCAGCGTCACGCGCGTTCCCTGCCCCGCCGGATTGTCGGAAAATTCCAGTTCGCCATAATGTTGTTCGACGATCTTCTTGACGATCGCGAGCCCGAGCCCGGTGCCGCCCTGCCGCGTCGTCATATAGGGTTCGGCGATCGCGTCGCGCGCCTCGGGAAGCCCGATGCCGTCGTCGGTCACGCGGATCAGCAATTCGCCGCCCGGCGCTATCGCGAGCTCGGCATCAACGTGACCGACGGGCACTTCTTCCGAATTTTTCGTCTTTTCTTCAATTGCTTCCACCGCATTTTTGACGATATTCGTCATTGCCTGCGACAGCAGGCGGCGGTCGCAGACGAGCGGTTCGATTTCGTCGGGCGTACGGATCGCAAAGACGATATCGGGCTTGGCGACCTCGAACAGGAACACCGCCTGCCGCAGGATGTCGCGGACATCCTCGACCCCGAAGGTCGGTTTCGGCATGCGCGCAAAGCTCGAAAATTCGTCGACCATCCGCCGCATGTCGTGAACCTGGCGGATCACCGTGTCGGTGAGCTTGCGGAAGGTCGCGGCATCGCCCTCGACCTTGTCGCCGAAGCGCCGCTGGAGCCGTTCGGCGGCGAGCTGGATCGGCGTCAGCGGGTTCTTGATCTCGTGCGCGATACGCCGCGCGACGTCGGACCAGGCAGCGCGGCGCTGGTCGAGCAATTGCTGGGTGATATCCTCGAAACTCAGGACGAAGCCGTCGCCCTGCGCCACCGCCTTCGCCGCAAGCGTCGCGGGTTCGGCATCGTTGCGCGCGAGCTGGACGATCCCTTCGCGTTCGTCGCCGGTCAGCAGCCGCGCAAGTTCGGGCGCGACCTCCTCGAGCGGGCGCCCGGTCAGGCATTCGGCCGACTGGCAGATCAGCCGCTCGGCCGCGGCATTCGCCAGAAGGATGCGATGGTCGGCATCGACCGAAACCACCGCCGACGACACGCCGCTGAGCACCGCCTCGATAAAGCTGCGCCGCGCCTCGAGCTGTTCGTTGACGCTGACGAGCGCACCGGTCTGCCCCTGCAACTGCTCGGTCATGCGGTTGAACGCCACCGTCAGTACGGCAATTTCGTCGTTACGCGTCGACGGCGTAACGCGCACCGACAGGTCGCCGCCCGCAGCGGTCCTTGCGGCACCGACAAGCGTCCCGAGCGGTCGCACGATCCGATCGGCCACAACGATCGCGCCGATCACGGCGAGCGCGAGCAACAGCAATGAACCGAGATACAATGCCCCGTTGAACTGCAACTGCAGGAGCTGCGACCGCTCGAACAGCGCATTATAATCGGCAAGCACGGTGCTCGCGCGCTCGAACTGTTGCAGCCCCAGCGAATTTGCGTCGCGCGACGCGTAGAGATAGGCATTTTTCCGTCCGGGAACGCGCGTCGCCGCCTCGATCCGGTCGCTCTGGCGGGTCACGATGACATTTTCGCCGGCATTTAGCTGCGCCACCATTGCCGGCGAGATCCGCGCCTCCGCGGCCCGATTGTCGGGGTCGATCATCACCGGCGTGCGGGCGATACCGTCGGACCCGATTTCGATAATCGCCGATTCATTCAGTTCGCGAACCACCACCTGCTGCAGGTACGCATCCGAAAAGGAACTGCTATCGATCGGGAACCGGTCGAGATACCCGCCCAGATCCTTCGCCATTGCGACGGTGTTCGCACCCACCGATTGCTGGCTGTCTTCATAGAAAGCCTGCGCGAGGTTCGCCGCATTTTCGAACATGCCGCGCGAGCGGTCCGAATACCAGAAGTCGACGCCGAACTGGAACAGCAGCGAGGCAAAGATGACGACCAGCATCGTCGGCGCTGCTGCGATCAGCGAGAACAGCGCGACGAGCCGGACATGGAGGCGGCCGTTGCCTCCCGCCATCGACCGGACCGCGCGCGCGCGCGCGACGCGGCTGCCGATCAGCACGATCAGCGCCATCGCGGGTACGAGGTTGGCAACCATGATCGCAGCGACGAGCGCGGGCGTCAGCAACCGTTCGCTCTGCGCATCGCCGGTCACGAAAATGTAGGTGGCCACCGCCACGCTGACGATCACGGCGAGCGTGTAATATTCGGGCGCCGCAAAGCGCCAGAAGCCCGAGCGCACTTCCTGACCGTCCGAATCCATATCGAAAGCCAAGGAGGAGGATTGCGCCATTGTTGCTGCGTTACGACAAACCTGTTGCATAGAAAACACACAATTTGCGCGCGTGTCGCCCAAATGCCCCGATTCCGGGTTTATCGTCGCCCTCAGGGGTGCGCAGGGTCGATATCGAGCTGCCCGAGCCGCTTGCGCAGCGTGTTGCGGTTGATGCCAAGACGTCGCGCGGCTTCGAGCTGGTTGCCGCGCACGTCGCGCAGGACCCGCCGGAACAGCGCCGCTTCGACGATCGATTCGAGCTGTTCGTGGATATCGCCGTCGCCCGCGGGGCCCGCCATTTGTTCGCGCGCCCAGTCGTCGACCGCGCGGGCGATAAGCACTGCGGGTTCGACCGCGCCGCCACCCTCGCCGCTTTCGTGCAGCACGGTCTCGACGTCGCGCACCGTGACGACGGTATCGCGCGACAGCACCGCGAGCCGCTGGACGACATTGCCCAGCTCGCGGACATTGCCCGGCCAGTCGTAGCGTTCGAGCCATTGCATCGCGGCGGGGGCGAACTGGCGGTCGGGTAGTCCCGAAGCGCGCCCCGTCTCGACGAAATGGCGGACGAGCGCCGCGATATCGCTGCGCCGGTCGCGGAGCGGCGGCAATGTGACGGGGATGACGTTGAGCCGGTAGAACAGATCCTCGCGGAACCGGCCATCGGCGACGAGTGTGCGCATGTCGCGGTGCGTCGCCGCGATCACGCGAACATCGGCGCGCAGCGCCTGGTTGCCGCCGACGGTCGAATATTCGTTGCTTTGCAGCACGCGCAGAAGGCGTGTTTGCGCCTCGAGCGGCATGTCGCCGATTTCGTCGAGGAACAGCGTGCCGCCCGCCGCCTGTTCGAAGCGGCCCGCGTTGCGGCTGTGCGCGCCGGTAAAGGCGCCCTTTTCGTGCCCGAACAGCTCGGCCTCGATCAATTCGCGCGGGATCGCGGCCATGTTGATCGCGACGAACGGGCCGGCACGGCGAAGGCCCGTGGCGTGGATCGCGCGCGCGACGACTTCCTTGCCGGTTCCCGATTCGCCGAGGATCAGCACCGCGAGGTCGTTCGACGCGAGCCGCGCGATCGTGCGGTACACGGCCTGCATCGCAGGCGCGCGCCCGACGAGCCCATGGCTGTCGGCCTGTGCCGGGTCGGCCCGGACCGCCGGCTCGGCACGCCGCTGGAGCGCGGCGCGGACGCTCGCAGTCAATTCGTCGAGGTCGAACGGCTTGGGCAGATAATCATAGCTGCCGATCCCCGTCGCGCGCACCGCGGTGTCGAGCGTATTCTGCGCCGACAGGACGATGACCGGTGTGCCGGCGTCGACGCCCGCCCCGGGCAGCGAGTCGATGCCGTCGCCGTCGGGCAGGACGACGTCCGAAATAACGAGGTCGGGACGGTTGTCGGCGAGCCAGGCGTTGCGTTCGGCGATGCTCGCGACCGACGCGAAATGTGCGCATTCGCCGACCAGCGTTTCGCGGATGATCATCGCGATCGCGGGATCGTCCTCGACCAGCAGGATGGTCTTGCCCTTGCTCATGCCGATCGTCCCTTTTGCGCGACGGGAAGGTGGACGCGAAAGCGCGTCCAGTCGCCGTCGCGGATATGCTGGACCGTCCCGCCCATGTCGCGCGCCAGCTTGGCGACCAGCGCAAGGCCAAGCCCCCGCCCTTCGCGCTTCGTCGTCACGAACGGGTCGAACAGGTCGCCGCGGATATCGGCGGGCACGCCGGGACCATTGTCGCTGACGCTGACCTCGATCGGCAACGCGATCCGCCCGCGCCCGTCGCCATTGTCGATCGACAGGCCGTGGCGATACGCGGTGGTCAGCCGCACGACGCCATCGTCGCGTCCGCCGAGCGCCTCGCATCCGTTGGTCACGAGGTTGAGCAATATCTGCACCATGGCGTCATGGTTTCCGTGCACCAGTGGCAGCGACGGATCGAAATCCTCGGCGAACCGGACGCCGGGGAACTGGCGCGCGCGCGCGGTTTCCATCGCCTGGTGGATCGGCTGGTACAGGTTGATCGGACCGCAGGCGATCGGCTGCCCGCGCGAGAAATGCTCCATCTGGTCGATCAGCGTCGCGATGCGGTCGACCTCGGCGCAGATCAGCGTCGTGAAGCGTTCGCCCGCCGCGTCGGTCTTGCGCGCGAGCAATTGCGCCGCGCCCTTGATCCCGGCGAGCGGGTTCTTGATCTCGTGCGCCAGCATCGATGCGGCCGCGCCCGCCGCGCGGCCCGACCGCCCGATCGCGCCGCCCATCAGTTCGGAATCGCTCTGCGACGGCACCAGCGCGAGGATGCGATGGCCGCTGTGGCCATAGGGGACCATCTGCATGTCGACGAAGACCGCCTTGCGCCCGCCCACCGAAATCTCCGTGCGATGCGCGAAAAGCGCCGACGTCGCGGCGTCGCTCATCCGCTGGCGATAGTTGCGGTCCATATGGATGACGTCATGGACGACGCGCCCGACCATCGCCGACCGGCTCATGTTGCAAAGCTGTTCGGCGGCGGCGTTGACGAACAATACCACGCCCCCGCCATCGATCAGCAGGGTCGGAACAGGGTGCGACTGGATCAGCTCGTCATGGTCGAAGCTCGGGATGCTCGACGTCAGAGCGCTCACGCAGCGGCCTTGGTAAGATGCGGGCCGTAAAAGGCTTCGAGCGCATCGAGGACCCCCTTGCTGTCGGGGATCTGGTTGACCTTGTTGCGGAACTCGGCCGAGCCGTGCAGTCCCTTGACGTACCAGCCGAGATGCTTGCGCGCCATATTGACGCCGGTCATCTCGCCATAATGGTCGATCATCGCCCGGTAATGCGATGTGATGACGTCATATTGTTCGTCGAGGCCGGGGTCGGGGCGTTCGGCCTCGCCGCGCAGCGCCGCCATCACCTGCCCGAGCAGCCAGGGGCGGCCATAGGCGCCGCGCCCGATCATGACGCCATCGGCGCCGCTCTGCGCTAGCGCTGTCTTCGCATCGTCGGCCGAACAGATGTCGCCGTTGACGATCACCGGGATCGACACCGCATCCTTGACGCTGCGCACGAAACCCCAGTCGGCCTCGCCGCGGTACATCTGGTTGCGCGTGCGGCCGTGGACGGTGACGAGCTTCGCCCCCAGATCCTCGGCGATATGCGCGAGCTCGGGGGCGTTCAGGCTGTCATGGCACCAGCCCATGCGCATCTTGACCGTCACCGGGACCGATACGGCCTTCACGCAGCTTTCGATCAGCGCCGCGGCGAGCTTGAGGTCGCGCATCAGCGCCGAACCCGCATCGCCGTTGGTGACCTTGCGCACCGGGCAACCCATGTTGATGTCGATGATCGACGCGCCGCGATCCTCGTTGAGCTTCGCCGCCTCGCCCATTTCATAGGGCGTGCAGCCGACGAGCTGCATCGACACCGGCTCTTCCACCGGGTCCCAGGCGGCTTTCTGGATCGACTGGCGCGTCTCGCGGATCGCGGCCTGGCTTGCGATCATCTCGGTCACGTTGAGCCCCGAGCCATAATAGCGGACGAGCTTGCGGAACGGCAGGTCGGTGACGCCCGTCATCGGCGCGAGGATCACGGGATCCGCGATGGTGATATTGCCGATCTGGATGGGCCTGAGCGGCGCCATGGCGGGGAGCTTTCGTTCGAATTGCCTAAATTTTGTGCAGCCCCTACACGCTAAGCCGCTTTCCCGCAAGGCGCGGCTGCGCTAACCGGCGCGGCTGATGTCCGAGTCCGCCCCTTCCCCTGCCCCGCGCGTCGCGGCGATACTCCTCGCTGGCGGCCGGGGAACGCGCGCGGGTTTCGCCCGCCCGAAACAGCTCGAACCGCTCGGCGGCAAACCGGTCCTGCGCTGGAGCCTCGATGCGCTGGCGGGACATGATGCGATTTCGGCGGGCGTGATGGTGGCGGACGACGACGTCACAGCGGCGATTGCCCCCCTGCCCGGTGGCTGGATTTCCGCCGCCCCGGGCGCGGAACGGCAGGATTCGGTCGGCAATGCGCTCGCCGCGCTCGCCGACTGGGGGGACGACGCGCTCGTCCTCGTCCACGATGCCGCGCGGCCGGGATTGACCGCCGACGTCGTCGACCGCCTGCTGGCGGCCTTGCACGACGCCGACGCTGCGATCCCGACCCTGCCGGTGCCCGACACGCTCGTCGCGCAATCGGGCAATGCGGCCGGCGACGTGGTCGATCGCAGTGCGCTCGCCCGCGTCCAGACGCCGCAGGCATTCCGCCTCGGCACGCTGCGCCGCGCGCACGCCGGGGCCGCCGGCGTGGCCGCGACCGACGACGCCCAGCTCGTGCGCCGGCTGGGGGTTGCAGTGGTGGCGATGCCAGGCGACGCACGGCTCCACAAACTGACATATGCCGAGGATATGGCGATCCTCGCGGGACTATTGGGGATTGGCACGATGACGCGAACCGCGGTCGGCATGGGATATGACGTCCACCGCCTCGTGACAGGCAAACCGCTGTGGATCGGTGGGATAGAAATCGCACATAGTCATGGACTTGAAGGCCATAGCGATGCCGACGTCGGGCTTCACGCACTGACCGATGCGATCCTCGGCGCGCTCGCCGACGGCGATATTGGCGACCATTTCCCGCCGAGCGATCCGCAATGGCGCGGCGCCGCGTCGCACCGCTTCCTCGCCTTTGCCGCCGGGCGCGTCGCGGCGCGCGGCGGACGGATCGATCATGTCGACCTGACAATCATCGCCGAAGCGCCCAAAATCGGTCCGCACCGGCCGGCGATCCGGGCGCGGATATCCGAAATCCTTGCGATTCCCCTCGAACGGGTTAGTGTGAAGGCGACAACGACAGAGCGGCTGGGCTTTACCGGCCGCCGCGAGGGGATAGCGGCCCAGGCCGTCGCAACCTTGAAACTTCCGGAGAATTGAACCTTGCAGTCTGTCGAAAAAGCGCGCCTCGCCGCGCGCGACGAACTCGCTACGAGCGTCCTCGCCAACAACCGCGCCGTCGCCCGCAAGGTCGCAGTCGCGGAAAGCTGCACCGGCGGCATGGTGAGCGTGGCGCTGACCGACATAGCGGGCAGCTCGGATGTGTTTTCCGGGGGCTTCATCACCTATTCGGCGCATGCCAAGCAGACCCAGCTCGACGTCAGCAGCGAGATTATCGAAACCTTTGGCGAAGTGTCGCTGGCGACCGCCTGGGCGATGGCCGCGGGAGCACTGGCGAACAGCGACGCCGACGTCGCGGTGGCGATCACCGGCATCGCCGGCCCCGGCGGCGGGTCGGAGAAAAAGCCGGTCGGACTGGTGGTATTCGCCCGCGCGCTGCGCGGGCAGGATCCCGACGATTATTTCACCCAGCGCGTGCAGTTCGAAGATGGCGACCGCGCCAGCATCCGCCAGGCCGCGACGCTGTTCGCGCTCGACCTGCTTCAGCCCGAAAAGGACGGGTTGCGGCCGTCGGAGGATATCGCGCTACCGGCGCCGTAAAGTTCGTCGGCGCGCGTTTCGAACGCCGCGATCATCTTGCGCAGCGCCTTGTCGAACATCTGTCCCGCGAGCGCCTCGAACATGCGGCTGCGGAACGAGAAATCGACCATGAAATCGACCCGGCAGCCGCCACCGTCGGCGGGCTGGAAATGCCATTCATTGTTGAGATGCTTCATCGGCCCGTCGATGTAGCTCACCACCACCTCGCCCGGGCGCTGTTTGTGGACGCGGCACGAAAAGCTTTCGCGCAGCCCCTTGAAGCCGACGATCATGTCGGCAACCGTTTCATGCTCGCTGTCGCTGCGCAGGCGCAGCGCGATCACCCAGGGCAAAAACTCGGGATAGCGCTCGATATCGGTGACGAGCGCGAACATCTGCTCGTCGCTATACGGCAGGACGCGGGTTTCGTGATGCCGCGGCAAAGGTTGGTCAGTCCGCCTTGACGCGCGCCAGTTGCGCCTCTCGCGCCGCCCGCATGCGTTCGAAATCGTCGCCGGCGTGGTAGCTCGAGCGGGTCAGCGGCGACGACGCTACCTGCAGGAAACCCTTGGCGCGCGCGATCTGCGCATAGGCATCGAACGCCTGCGGGGTCACGAACTCCGCGACTTTCGCATGTTTCGGCGTCGGCTGGAGATACTGGCCCATCGTCATGAAATCGATGTCGGCGCTGCGCATGTCGTCCATCACCTGGTGGACCTCCATCCGCTCTTCGCCGAGGCCGAGCATGATGCCCGACTTGGTGAAGATCGACGGATCGCGGCGCTTGACGCTTTCGAGCAGGCGCAGCGACGCATAATAGCGCGCGCCGGGGCGGATCGTCGGATAGAGCCGCGGGACGGTTTCGAGATTGTGGTTGTACACGTCGGGCCGTGCATCGACGATCGCGGCGACCGCACTCTCGGGCTTGTTGCGAAAGTCGGGCGTCAGGATTTCGATCGTCGTCTGCGGCGTTTCGCGGCGCAGCGCGTTGATCACCTTCACGAACTGGCTCGCGCCGCCGTCGGGCAGGTCGTCGCGGTCGACCGAGGTGATGACGATGTGGCTGAACCCCATCTTCGCCGCCGCGATCGCCGTATGCTCGGGCTCGAGCGGGTCGACCGGACGCGGCATGCCGGTCTTGACGTTGCAGAAGGCGCAGGCCCGGGTGCAGGTGTCGCCGAGGATCATCACCGTCGCATGCTTTTTGGTCCAGCATTCGCCGATGTTCGGACACGCCGCTTCCTCGCACACCGTATGCAGGTTGAGCTCGCGCATCAGCTTGCGCGTTTCGGCATAACCGGGGCTGGTCGGCGCCTTGACGCGGATCCAGTCGGGCTTGCGCGCGCGCTGGCTGGGAGTCGACGCGGGCTGTACGGGCGATGCGGGAGCGTTCATGGCGCCCACATAGTCGTGCACGCGCCTCTTCTCAACCTCTCTACCTATGCTAAGGCGCGTCCATGACTCACTTTGCAGACATGATCGATGGATACCGCCGTTTCCGTAACGGCGGCTGGGCACAGCAACGCGAACGCTGGGAACAGCTTGCGGTAGGACAATCGCCGAAAGTGATGGTGATCGCCTGTTCGGACAGCCGGTCCGAACCTTCGCAGATTTTCGACACCAACCCCGGCGAGATTTTCGTCGTGCGCAACGTCGCCGCACTGGTGCCGCCATTCGAAACAACGCCCGGACGTCACGGCGTCTCGGCCGCACTCGAATTTGCCGTCCAGTTCCTGAAGGTCGAGGAAATCGTAGTGATGGGCCACGGCCTTTGCGGAGGCTGTCATGCCGCACTCCATAAATCGATGGAAGGCGCGGAACCGGGACGTGGCGGCTTCATCGCCGACTGGATCGCGATGCTCGACGAGGCCAGCGAAACGGTGCGGAGCAGCCACGCGGACCTCGACACCCGCGAAGCCGGGCGGGCGATGGAAATGGCGGCTGTGCGAGTAAGCATTGACAATCTCAGAACTTTTCCCTGCATTCAGGAAAAGGAACGGCGCGGGGCGCTGACGCTGCGCGGGGCATTCTTCGCAATCGGCGACGGGGTCCTGCACCTCATGGACGACGCGACGGGAGAATTTTCTCCCGCCTGAACAGGAGGGCGAGATGAGCAAGAATACATTCTGGGTGACGATGATCTTTGTCGCGGCGATCGTCGGAGCGTTCCTCGGCCCCGCTCTTGCGCAATCGCTTTCGACCGGCGCGATGCTGACCTTTTCGGTCGTTACCCTTGTCGCAATCGTCGGGCTGATCGTCTGGTCGCTGTCGGCCAACAAGTCGGGTAAAAAGGCCGACACGGCGGCGCTCGCCGACGCCCGGGCGATGCGCGCGCCCGAAGGCAAGGCGCGCATCTATATCACGCGCCGCGGTTTCGTCGCCGCGCTGCAGGGAATGAATGTCGTCCTCGACGACAATGCGAAGGGCCAGATCAAATCGGGCCAGATGCTGATGGCCGACGTCGCGCCGGGCGCGCACCGACTGCACGCCGCGATGGCCAAGGGCATCATGGCCAACGCCGGCGCGATGGAGATCGAGGTTGGTGCCGGCGAGGTCGTCGTGATCGACGCGATGTTCGAAATGAGCGCGCTCAAGGGCGATGCGAAGCTTACCCGGCTTGAAGGCGCGAAGGCGCGCGAGAATGTCGAGGCTACCAAGCTGATGCTGTGGGAAGTGCCGCCCGCCTGAGGCGACGAAACGCCCCATAGCTGCGGGCAGCGGCGAAACATAAGTGCAACAATGGCGTTAACGGCACGTTCTCCTGCAAAAAGGAGAATTTGATGGCCCTTCGCCAAACCCCGCTGGCTGCGCCGGCGCTTGCTTCGCGCAGACATGCTTTTCCCGGCGAAGACGAATCCTATACAAGGGCGCGCAAGTCGCTGCTTGCGGAGGAAATCGACCTGCGGCGCAGGATAACCCGAGTCGCGGCGCAGCGCCGGGCGCTGCCGCCCGGGCCGCTGATGAAGGACTATCGCTTCAGGCTGAACGAGGGGATCGAACTCGGGCTATCCGACCTGTTCGGTGGCCGCGACACGCTGGTCGCCTATTTCTGGATGTACGGACCCGAACGCGACCGGCCTTGCCCGATGTGCACCAACTGGCTGGGTTCGGTCGACGGCAACGTCAACGACATCAAGCGGCGCGTCGCATTCCATGTCCTCGGCCGGAGCCCCGTCGAACGCCAGCAGGCCTTTGCCGACGAGCGCGGCTGGCAGGCGCTCGATTTCGTTCAATTGGTCGGCGACGATTATGCGCGGGACTTTCGCCTGCTCAACGCCGATGGCAGCGAGAATCCCGCGCTTGCGGTGTTCAAGAGGAGCGGAAGCGAGGTCCGGCTGTTCTGGAAGAGCGACATGACCGCCGACATGGCCGATCCCGGGCAGGACCCGCGCGATGCGCCCGATATCGCGAGTCTATGGAACATCCTCGACCTGACGCCGGGCGGGCGCGGGACCGGCTGGTATCCGTCGCTGGACTATTGATCGCCGGACGGTGCGCTATCCCGGAAAGCGTTCCTGATAGCGCTCGCGTTCGCGCAGTTCGGAGCGCCGCGCCTTTTGCTGGGGCGAGTTATAGCGAAAATAGGCGGTCGCTAGCGCGATGGCCGCGACCATGAGGATGATCAGCCCGTAGCCGATCCAGATTCTCGGTTCGATGATATGCACTCCGCAAGGGTTGACCCTATCGCCCAGCCGCCGAACACGCGGGGGCATGACATGGTTGCATGGCATTAAGATATTTCAGTGACCTGCCTCACAGCCGCGACGAACGGAACCGGTTCGGTCAGGCGGCGGCTGCCCGTTTTCCGCCGACCCGCACCGATCCGGGATCGGCTATCTCAGGGGATCGCGTAGGTCACATTCGCCTGCCCGACGGGCTTGTCGGCGTCGTCGGTCCAGATGCGGATATCCATTACCGCCAGCCGCTTGCCGAGGCGCAGCATATGGGCGTCGGCAAAGAGGGGCCCCGGCCGGCATGGGCGCAGGAACTGGTAATTGAGCGCGCTCGTCACCGCCATCGCGACGGGGCCAATATGCGCGAGGACGAGCGCATAGGCCGCCATGTCGGCGAAGCCCATCTGCGTCGGACCGGAGATCAGACCGCCGGGACGCAGCGCCTTGTCGGTCGGATCCATCCGCGCTTGCACAAACCCCGGCGCGGCGGACACGACATGTCCGCGCGAACCAGGTTCGGAATGCGGAAAGGCCGCTTCCAGAAAGCCGTTGAGCGCGTCCGCATCCATGCGGATCGCGCCCGACGATATGGGCGCCGCCTCCCCCGCCATGCCGGTCAGCGCGTCAGCTTCTTGTACGACGTCGCGTGCGGGCGCGTCGCGCCATCGCCGAGGCGGCGGATCTTGTCCTCCTCATAGGCTTCGAAATTGCCCTCGAACCATTCGACGTGGCTGTCGCCCTCGAACGCAAGGATGTGCGTCGCGAGGCGATCGAGGAAGAAGCGGTCGTGGCTGATGACCACCGCGCAGCCCGCGAAATTTTCGAGCGCTTCTTCGAGCGCGGCGAGCGTTTCGGTGTCGAGGTCGTTGGTCGGTTCGTCGAGCAGCAGGACGTTGCCACCCTGCTTCAGCATCTTCGCCATATGGACGCGGTTGCGTTCACCGCCCGACAGCTGGCCGACCTTCTTCTGCTGGTCGACGCCCTTGAAGTTGAACGCACCGACATAGGCGCGCGTCTGCATCTCGTGCTTGCCGATGTTCATCAACTCGTGTCCGCCCGAGATTTCTTCCCAGACATTCTTGTTCGCATCGAGCGCGTCGCGGCTCTGGTCGACATAGCCAAGGCGAACGGTGTCGCCGATCGCGACGCTGCCGCTGTCGGGCGTTTCCTGCCCGGTGATCAGCTTGAACAGCGTCGACTTACCCGCACCGTTCGGACCGATCACGCCGACGATACCGCCGGGAGGCAGCGAGAAGGAGAGGTCTTCGAACAGCAGCTTGTCGCCATAGGCCTTGGAAATGCCCTCGACCTCGATCACCTTGCCGCCGAGGCGTTCGGGCACCTGGATGACGATCTGCGCCTTGCCGGGCGTGCGCTTTTCCTGCGCTTCGACCAGCTGGTCGAACGACTTGATACGCGCCTTCGACTTGGCCTGACGCGCCTTGGGCGACTGCCGGATCCACTCGAGCTCGTCCTTGATCGCCTTCTGGCGACCGGCGTCCTCGCGCGCTTCCTGTTCGAGGCGCTTGCCCTTCTTTTCGAGATAGGTCGAATAATTGCCTTCGTAGACGAAATAGCGGCCGCGATCGAGTTCGAGGATCCAGTTCACGACATTGTCGAGGAAGTAGCGATCGTGGGTGACGAGGATGACGTTGCCCGGATAGTCGACGAGATGCTTCTCGAGCCAGGCGACGCTTTCGGCGTCGAGGTGGTTGGTCGGTTCGTCGAGCAGCAGGATTGAGGGCTTTTCGAGCAGCAGGCGGGTGAGCGCGATACGGCGTTTTTCACCGCCCGACAGATTTTCGACGCCCCAGTCGCCCGGCGGGCAGCGGAGCGCTTCCATCGCGATTTCGAGCTGGTTGTCGAGCGTCCAGCCGTCGACCGCGTCGATCTTTTCCTGCAGCGTGCCCATTTCTTCCATGAGCGCGTCGAAATCGGCGTCGGCGGGCGGGTCGGCCATCAGCGCGCTGATCTCGTTGAAGCGATCCATCATGTCGGCGACCGGGCGGACGCCATCCATGACATTTTCCTTGACCGTCTTGGTCGGGTCGAGTTCGGGCTCCTGCGCCAGATAGCCGACGGTGATCCCCTCGCCCGGCCAGGCCTCGCCCGAAAATTCGGTGTCCATGCCCGCCATGATCTTCATCAGCGTCGATTTACCCGTGCCGTTCGGGCCGACGATGCCGATCTTGGCATCGGGGTAGAATTGCAGGCTCAAATTGTTGAGCGTCGGCTTTTGCGCGCCGGGATAGGTCTTGGTCAGACCCTTCATCACGAAACTATATTGGGCGGCCATGGGAAATGCTCCGGAGTCTGGCTGGGCCGCGCGGGGGCGGCCGGGAGAAATGTTGCGCGCCGGTTAGCGAATGGGCGCGCGGTTGGCAATCGGCGCTTGCGCGGGCGAGGCGTACCGTTACGACGGCGACATGACAGCCTCGCTTCCCCTTGCCCGCCTCGCCGGGTTCGCCACCCTCCTCCTCGCCACCGCCAGCGCCTCGGCCTCCATCCCGCCGCCGCCGGGCGCCGCCGAACTGGCGCAGCGCGGCGAAGATATCGCCTGGGCGATCACCGAGGATCTGACCACCGAAATCGGGCCACGCATGGCCGGGACCGAATCCGAAGCGGCGGCACGGCGCTGGGCCGTCGCGCGATTGCAGGCGATGGGCTTCGCCAACGTCCGCGAGGAACAGTTCGACATGCCGGTGTGGGTGCGCGGCGACGAACAGGCCTGGCTGACCAGCCCCTTCCTGCCGCAGAAACTCGCGATCACCGCACTCGGCACCAGTGCTTCGACCGGCCCCAAGGGGATCGAGGGCGACATCGCCTATTTCGAAAGCTTCGACGCGCTGGTTGCCGCGCCCGAGCATCTGGTGAAGGGCAAGATCGTCTTCATCGATCACCAGATGGCGCCCGCGCAGGACGGCAGCGGCTATGGCGCTTATGGTCGCGGTCGCTTCGTCGGCGCCAATATCGCCGCGAAAAAAGGCGCGATCGCAACCGTCATCCGCGCGATCGGGACCGACGATCATCGCAATCCGCACACCGGCGGCACCAATTTCGAAGCGGGCGTGAAGCCGATCCCGGCCGGCGCGATCTCGAACCCCGACGCCGACCAGCTGGTGCGCCAGTGGAAACGCGCGCAGCAGATGCGCAAGACCGAAACCGCGCTGGGCTATGTCGCCGAGCCGTTGCGCATGAAGCTCGTCCTGACGCCGCAGAATCTCGGCACGAAACATTCGGGCAACGTCATCGCCGAAGTCCCGGGGAGCGATCCCGCCGCCTCGCCCGTGATTATCGCCTGCCACCTCGACAGCTGGGACCTCGGCACCGGCGCGATCGACGATGCCGCAGGCTGCGGCATCGTCACGGCCGCGGCGAAACATGTGATGAGCGCCGGCCAGCCGCGCCGGACGATCCGTATCCTCTGGGCGGGCGCCGAAGAGGTCGGCGTATTCGGCGGCAAGGCCTATTTCGAAAAGCATGGCACGGAAAAGCACGCCGTCGCGCTCGAATCCGATTTCGGCGCCGACCGTGTGTGGCGGATCGACTTCAAACTGCCCGACAGCGCCAAGGGGCTTGCGGATCGTCTCGCCGCCGCCGTGGCGCCTTTCGGGGTCGTCCGCGGAAAACAGCCGGCAAACGGCGGCGCCGATATCGGAGCGCTCGTTCAGGCGGGCGTTCCCGCGGTCGATCTGGCACAGGACGGGACACGATATTTTGACATTCACCACACGCCCGACGATACTTTGGACAAGATCGATCCCGCACAATTGCGGCAGAATGTTGTGGTTTGGTCGGCGGTTCTGGCGATTCTCGCCGATAGCGAGGAGTCCGAGCTTCCGTGACTGTTACGGAGAAATGACAGATTTCCGCGCGCGCCGACCATCTCAATTATTTTTGTTGACGATTCATGCGGAACGGCTAAATCCCGCCGCTCGCGGAACGGGAAAGTTTCCGGGACGCGAAAGGCATTTTAGGGAGCCCACACATCATGAAGAAGTTTGCTGCTATCGCCGTTGCTGCCAGCATGTTCGCCCTCGCCGCTTGCGGTGAAAAGGCTGCTGAAGAAGCCACCACCGAAGCTCCGGCCGCTGAAGCGGTTGCTGAAGAAGGCGCCGACGCCGCTGCTGCTGGCGCCGAAGCCGCTGCCGCTGGTGCCGACGCTGCCGCTGCTGGCGCCGAAGCTGCTGCTCCGGCCGACGCTGCTGCTGCCCCGGCCGCTGACGCCGCCAAGGCTGAAGCTGCTCCGGCTGCTGCCCCGGCTGAAGAAAAGAAGTAAGTCGCAGCCCTTCGGGGCAATGACTGAAACGAAAAAGAGCGGTCTTCCTTCGGGAAGGCCGCTTTTTTTTGCGTCCGCTTTTTGGGCGCCGGTGCCTTGATGGGGTCATCGGGATGTGAGAGACCGTCGCCGGCCGAACGGGAGAGTGCCGCACGATGGGAAAATCAGCCGTAACGACGCCCGGCAAGCGCCTCATCCTCCTGCTCGACGGCACCTGGAACAGTTCCGAAGACAATACCAGCGTCTGGCGGCTCAGCCAGCTCATCGCGTCCAGGGATGCGGCAGGTATTCCGCAGCTTTGCTATTATACCGCCGGCGTCGGGACGCCGCGCGGCGAGAAGATCCGCGGCGGTATCCTCGGCCACGGGCTCGATCGCGATGTCATTGGCGCCTATCGCTGGCTGATGGGTCATTATGACCAGGGCGACCAGATCTTCCTGTTCGGTTTCAGCCGCGGCGCCTTCACCGCGCGCAGCGTCGCGGGGATGATCGCCCGCTGCGGGTTGCTGCGCCCCGGATCGCCGCTGTCGGTCGAGGAACTCTACGAACGCTATCGGCTCGACGCGAAGGCGGCTTCCTTCGTCGAACTTCACCAGACGAAGGACCTGCCGCCGCAGGAAAAACGCCTGCTGCGCCATTCGCGCCGCGTACCGATCAAGATGATCGGGGTGTGGGACACCGTCGGCGCGCTCGGCGTTCCCTTCGGCAATATCCGCGGCCTCAGCCGCCGGCGCTTCGGGTTCCACAACACGCGGCTTTCGGCGATATTCGAGCACGCCTATCACGCGCTCGCGCTCGACGAGCATCGCGCGGCCTTCGCCCCGACGCTCTGGACGCGCTTCACCCCCGCGATCCCCGACCCGCCCGGCAAACGCCGTGTGCGCCCGACGATCGTCGAGCAACGCTGGTTCGCGGGGGCACATGCCAATGTCGGGGGCGGGATCGGCGGCGACGACATGCCGCAATTGCCGCTCGCCTGGCTGATGAAAAAGGCGGGCGCGCTCGGCCTTGCCTATCGCGGCAATGTGGTGCCCACGGGCTATGAGATCGCGGCCCCGATCCACGACAGTTTTCGTGCGTTCCTGCGCGGGCTTTACCCGATCCTGAAACTCGGGCGGCGCTTCCATCGCCGGATCGCCGCGCCCGCGGCGCACGATGCCAAAGGGTCTTGGCTGACCGCCAATGAAACGATCGACGGCAGCGTCTTCGATCGCTGGCGCAAATTGCCCGACTATCGCCCGATCGACCTCGCCCGCTGGGCCGCCGGACTGGAAGTCGATCCGGCCCGCCTGCACGGGGCCGTCGATGCACGGACCGGCGTGGCGATCGCACCGGTGCCCCCGCCAAGAACGCGATCGAGACGCGCAAAAATGCCCGCGAAGGATAAGGAATAGCGAGGAAAATGGTCGGGGAGACAGGATTCGAACCTGCGACATCTTGCTCCCAAAGCAAGCGCGCTACCGGGCTGCGCCACTCCCCGACGCTGCGGGCGCCTTAGGTTTCGCCCTCTCAAAGGGCAAGCGGAAACGATGGCATGCCTGCCTTGCGGCATGCTTAACGGAAATTTTCTGCTCGCAGCCTAAGAGACGCGGATGGGGGATCGACTGACAGGACTGGACGGTTTGCGCGGCATCGCGGCATTTGCGGTGCTCGGATATCATCTTCATGTCCTGATGTTCGACGCCTCGCGCGGCAACGCCTTTCTGGCGGTCGACTTCTTCTTCATGCTCAGCGGCTATGTGATGGCCCGCACCTACGAGACACGCTGGCAAGGCTCGTCGGCCGCCGCGACATTCATGGCGAGCCGCCTGCGACGCCTTTGGCCCACCATGGCGGTCGGCGGGCTGATCGGTGCGGTCGAAGCGTGGACGCTGCTGCCCGCCGGCGATGTCTTGCCGATGCTGCTCAACCTGCTGTTCATTCCCTGGTTCGTCGGTATTCTCGCCTTTCCGCTCAATGTCCCGGCCTGGTCGATCCTTTTCGAGCTGGCGGCCAATTTGGTCCACGTCCTCGTCTTGCAGCGACTGCGCACGCGGACCCTGTTCGCCGTTGCGGCCATCGCCGGCGTCATCTTCGTCCTCGGCGGCCGCACCGACGGTCTCGATGTGGGCTCGCGGCCCGACAATTTCCTGTTCGGCCTGCCGCGCGTCTTGCTGTCCTACACGATCGGCATCATCCTCTGGCGCAGTTGGCGCGACGAGCCCGCGATCGCCTGTTCGCCGGGCTTCGCATTCCTCGCCATGCCCTTGTTTTTCGGCGCATCGATGCTGATGGCCGATGTCTCGTGGGTCGCAAACCTGCTCTTCATCACCGTCGCCTGCCCGATGATCGTGGCGGGCGGCCTCCGCTTTCCCGCAAGCTCGCGCTGGTCGCCAATGCTGACCGTGGCCGGCGCGCTTTCCTTCCCGCTTTATGCCGTTCATGTGCCCGCGATGATGCTCGTCAAGAATCTCGGCGGGCACTGGACGCTCAGCCTGGCTGCGGCGCTGGTCACTGCCGCGCTGTTCCCGTCGGTGCGCCGCGCGATGGCCGCCGCCATGCCGCGCCGCAGGGCGATCGAAGCACTCACCTGACCGCCCTTGCCCGCCGCTATCCTGCCGAGGTGGCGATCAGCCGCGCATAAAAGTCGATCATGCGCTTGAAGCTGTCGACGGTCATATGTTCGTTGGTGCCGTGGATCATCGCCGTCTGCTTCAACGTGAAGTGCATCGGCATGAAGCGATATACATCCTGCGAAATCGGCTCCATGCTGCGGCTGTCGGTTGCGGCAACGACCAGATAGGGCGCGACGACCGCATCGGGCGCATCGGCGCGCGCCGCCGCCACGATATATTTCCACCCCTGCGAACTGCTCGAAGAAACGCGCGAAGGCTCGTTCGGCTGCTTGACCCAGCTGAGCTCCACCGGCGCCTCGCCGACCGCGGCCTTGGCGCGCGCCATCACGTCGGCCGAGCTGTTCCACGGCGCGATGCGATAGTTGATGAGCGCGTTCGCCGATTGCGGCAGGACATTCTCCTTGGGGCTGCCCTGCAGCATCGTCGGCGCGATCGTGGTGTGAAAGGCTGCCGCCGAGGATGGCGACGCCGAAAGCTGCCCTTTCAGGAGCGGGCCGAACAGCCACTGGTTCGCCACCGCCATCTTGGTCGTCCCGCCCTTGTGCGCGGCCAGCGCCTCGACCATCCCCGCACCGGGGCCGCGCATCTCGGTCGGGAAAGGCTTGTCGGTGATGGCGAGCACCGCGCGCGCCAGTGTCGTGACGCCGGTTTCAGCGGGCGGCATCGAACTGTGCCCGCCCGGCGCATTGGCCGTGACCTTAAGCGTCGCATAGCCCTTTTCGGCGACGCCGATCAGGATCGCCGGACCATCGATGATCGGCGTGTCGCGCAGCACGACGCTGCCCTCGTCGAGCGTGAACAGCGCCTTGACGCCTTCGGCCTTCAGCTTCGCGGCGGCCGCCACCGCGCCCGATCCGCCGGCTTCCTCGTCATGGCCGGACACGAGATAGATGCCGCGTTTCGGCTGGAAGCCCTGAACCGCAAGCGCCTCGATCGCCTCGAACAGCCCGACCAGCGATCCCTTGTCGTCGACCGTGCCGCGTCCCCACACCGCCTGTTCGGCGATCGTGCCGGCGAAGGGTGGATATTTCCAGTCGCCCTCGGTCCCTTCGGTCACCGGCACGACATCCTGGTGCGCCATCACGATGATCGGGGCGAGCGCGGCATCGCTGCCCGGCCAGTGATAGATCAGCGTCCGGTTCGGCAGGATGGTGCGTGTCATCGCGCGGTGCGTCGCCGGATAGGTGGTTGCCAGCCACGCGTGCAGCCGGTCCCATTCGGCGACCTCATTCTCGGCGGGGTCCTGATGCGATATCGTCCGGATCTGCGCCGCCGCACTCAAATGCGCGACCGCGGCGTCCAGATCATATTTCGGCGCCGCTGCCAGACGGATATCGCTGCCATCGGCAATATCCGTCGGCGCGAAGGTCGCGGTGCGCACGCCGACCACGCCTGCTGCGACCGCCACGATCGCCAGTCCACCGAGCAGGATCGTCCGCCGTTTCCCCATGTCCCTCTCCTTCTTGTCGGCGCGCAATGGACCGCCATCGGTTGCATTTTGCAAGGGAAATTCAGGCCTTGCCGCGACACGTTCCGATTAAGCGCAAATTCATGGCCGGCGGCGAAACATCCCGAAATCAGAGGAGGAACCGCCATGCGTTTGATGATCGTTGCCGTGCTGCTGCTCGCGCCCGCTGCGGCGCAGGCGCAGTTCATGCCGCGGACCCCGCCCGCGAGCGACCGCATCCCCGGCATATCCGATATGGGGACACAGCCGGGCGGCTCGACGCTCGGGCACGACCTTCGCGAAACCCGCGAGCGCATCGCGCGCGGACGCGATGACAGGGCCTTGTCGAAAAGCGATGCGCGGGCCTTGCGCCGCGAAGCGCGGCAGATTGCATCGCTCGCCGAGCGCTATGGCCGCGACGGTCTCTCCGATTCCGAAAAGCGCGAACTCGACATGCGAACGCAGGCACTGAAGGATATGACGGCGGCGCAGCGCATTCGCGGTAAGCCCTAAGGGCATCGTCGTCTCTGGAAAATGGTGGGCCCGGCAGGACTCGAACCCGCAACCTAGCCGTTATGAGCGGCCAGCTCTAACCATTGAGCTACAGGCCCCCCCTATCCCGGCGGGGATGTGCGGGCGATAGCGGAGGCCGAGCCGCATTGGCAAGCGCCAACGATCAGCGGGCGGCCTTGCGCCCCGCCATCGCCAATATCCCGTCGACCGTCGTCGCCTCGACCCCGCGGCGGGCAAGATGGTCGAGCACGACGTCCCACCAGCGATAGAAAAGATCGAGGTCGGCGTCGCTGCGCACATAGGGCGTGTTCCCCGGTTGCAGCGATGGCGAATGGAAGGAGAAATTCAGCACCGGCAGGCGCGCCGTGATCGCGATATCGATCGCCTCGCACGCCTTTTCGGCCGGGATGCCTTCGGGCGTCAGCGCGATCCGCTCGACAAGCCCGAGCCGCGCCAGCGCTGCATGGCTGTTCGACGAGGTGCGATGATAGAGCCAGCGCCCCGCGCGACCGAAGAGCCCCGCAAAAACCGTCGTAACGGGCATTTCGAGCACGGCGCCCGCCCCGGTGCGTACCCACCAGGGATGGAGCGGCGCGTCGCGATAATTGGGCCCATGCCCGGCGCGATAATCGAACCCCGCACGAACCGACGTATCGCACCGAAATCCCAGCTCGGCGAGCATCGTCGCGGTGTCGGGGCCCAAACCGTAACGGCCCGCCCGATACGCCGTCGGGGCGACGCCGAACCGATCGCGAATCGCGTCGCGCAAAGCGGTCATTTTCGCGCGTTGCAGGTCCGCAGGCAGGTTGCCCGTATAGCTGTTGCGCGCATTGACGTCCTCGTCGTGCGGCGGCGTGACCCAGGGATGGAGTTGGGCGCCGATCTCGCAATGGCCCGCCTGCTGCGCCGCGCCGAGAATATCGACCGCCCGGTCGTCGGCGACGATCGGCCAGTCGACAAGGTAGATCGGGCACACAGCGGCGCGCTCGAAATAACTCTGGCAGTCGGCCAGCGCGGGAACCGAGGCGAGCCCGAACCCCGTCCGCGCGAAGGGCGCGTTCCAGTCGAAATCTTCTTCGGTATCGATCGTCACCCAGAAACGCGGACTCTCGTCCGCGGCCAGTTCGATCAGGTCCGATGCGGCCGGATTTGCAAAGAAATTGCCCGCAGGCTTCACATGCTCCCCTTCGCCCGCCCCGGGCTATTCGCCTTGCTGGACTTCCAGCTCGACCTCGGTTCTCGAGTTGGCGGAGGGCAGGTGCAAGGTCAAGGCGTTATGCCCGATATCGAGCCGTCCGCCGGACCCGCGGGCAAGGCTGTCGACGAGCCGGAGCGAAAAACCGAGGCTGAGGACGGCGGCGCCGGGCGCTTCGCCTTCGGGGCTGAAACCGGGATCGAGCAACTCGGTCGACGTCGCAAAGCGGATCGTGGCCGGACGGACGATCCGCAGTTGCAGCATGTCGTCGTGCGGCGCTTCGGTGACCAGCTGGCCGACGAGGATCGCACCCGGTTCGGATATATCGACGAGGGCGGTGAGCAGCCGGCCGACCATCCGGCGCGCGTTGGCATCGTCGATCAGCCCGATGAACCCGCCCCCGACGCGCGAAATACTAAGATCGATCCGGCGTTCGGCCAGCAGCGGCCCCAGATCGCCTTCGACCTGCGTGACGATCGCACCGATATCGACCGCGCTGTTCGCCGGCACCGCTGCCGGCGCCGTGTTGCTGCGCGCGGCGGTTTCCAGATCGTCGATGATCGACTGCACCGACGCCGCATCGGCGACGATCGTTTCGGCCATCGCACGATAATTCTGGCTGACCGGCCCGAACATCTGCCCCGAAATGATCTGGGCGAAACCCGAAATCGCGTTCAGCGGGCTGCGCAATTCGTGGATGAGCTGGCGAATCGAGTCGCCCGAATCCTCGGGCGCCTGCCGGCCATAGGGCGTCTCGTTGCGGTTCGGACGGCGTGCGCTCGCGCGATAGCCGCGGAACTGCCCCGTCGCCGGATCGAACCATGGCAAGGCGGAAAAGCGCCATTCGCCGGCATCGGCGGGCGTTCCTTCGAGGATCATGCGGGCGTTGATGATCTCGGCACGTTGGCGAAAGGCGCCGGCGGCAACGCCGTCGGTCCCGGGTTCGCCGCCAAAGGCCGCATCGGCGATCGACAGGCCGATCACCGCACCGCGTGTGACGCCTTCGACCCAGTGGATCACCCCGTCGGGGCCGGTTTCGAACAGGAATGCCGCGCGCGGCGGGCGGGCGACCGTCGGCTGCCCGCGCGACGACTGATATTTGTCGATGCGGCGGACCAGTTCGCTGATCTGGCTCGGCGCGCTCTCGGCCACCGGTTCGATCTCGTCCGCGGCCGCCGGCGGCGGCGTATCGGCGACGGCTTCGACGACTGCGGGCTGCGGCAGGGCCACCGACCCGCTGCCGAGGCTGGCGAGTGCACGGCGGACGCCGTCGGGCAGGTCGCTGCGTCCGGCCAGCACCGACCGTGCCATTGCGCCCGTTGCGGGGAGCAACGCCAGCCAGTCGGCATCGGTCAGGCGTGTGTCGCGCAGCATGATCGCCGAAACCGCAGGCACGTCGTTGGCGTAAAAGGCGACGAGCGGCGCAAAGCGGCCGTGCCGCGCAATCGCGCGGGCGCTGTCGCGACGGACCGATTCCGGCACCTGCGGCCGCAGGACGGCGAGCGCGTGGAGGCTGCGACGAATATCGTCGTCACCCAGTTGATTGCCGCGCTGAGCCAGAATATCGGAGAGTTGCCGCCACGCCGCGATGCTCGCGCGTCGGTCCGCCGGCGCCTGGCGCAAGATGGTCGCGATCATCGAGTCAGCAGTCACGCGAAGCCAGCCCCACACCCTCGGTCGTTGGTTACGATATGCTTACCGGCTAGCGTGAATCCCCCGGTCATGAAAGTGCCTTAACCATCCGCGTCGCATTGTGGGACAATTGCATTCGCCTGAAATAATATTATGGTCATCGCAGTTTTGGAAAGCGGATGTTTCAACGATGGCTAGTCAGAAATTCGATCAGATCGACTTGCAGATATTGGGCGAGCTGCAGAAAAACGGGCGAATGACGAATGTCGAACTTGCACAGATGGTGGGATTGACCGCGCCTCCATGCCTCCGCCGCGTGCGCGCGCTCGAGGAATCGGGGGTCATCCGTTCCTATCATGCCGACCTCGATGCGGCGAAGCTTGGCTATGGTATCACCGTCTTTGCGATGGTCAGCCTGCGCAGCCAAGCCGAATCCGATCTGAAGGCGTTCGAGGATTATGTCGGCGGCCTCCCCGAAGTGCGCGAATGCTATATGCTGAACGGCGAAATCGACTTTCTGCTCAAAGTCGTCGCGCGCGACCTCCAGAGCTTCCAGTCCTTCCTGACCGCCCACCTGACCTCGGCGCCGAACGTGACCAGCGTGAAGACGTCGCTGACGATTCGCACCGCGAAACAGCTTGCCGGGATCCCTGTCGAATCCTGAACGCCGGCTTTTCGGGAACCCAGTAAAAAGGGGCGCCGTTCCGATCGGGAACGGCGCCCCTTTTTTTGGCCGAAGGGCCGAAGGGCTTAGTCGCCCGTCGTCGGCGCCGCAGCTGCGGGCGCGGCCGCCGGCGCGGCACCGGCCTTGGCGCGGATCGTCCAGAGCTGTGCAAGACGCTGACGATTGCCCTGCACCTTCGCAAAGCTGGCGGCGGCGGCATCGCCCTGCCCGGCGAGCGCCTGCGCCACGCCGAGGCGGTACTGGATCAGCGCGTCGCCCGGGGCCGCCTTCAGCGCTGCCTCGTAAAGCGGGATCGCCTTGGCCGGCTCGCCATTGCCGACGAGCGCGTCGCCGGTCGCACGGGCCGCCTTGGGATTGCTGAGCGTCGCAGGCTTGCTGGCGTCCGCTGCAACAGCGGCCGCGTCGGTTGCAGCGCGCGGTTCCTGCGATTCGAGGATTTTGTCAAAATGCGCGTCGGTCTTGGGAATAACGCCATTCCCCTGCCCGTGCTTGATCACGGCAACCACCTCGCCGGGGAAACCCGCCTCGACCGCCATCGCCGAATATTCGAGATATTCGGGACGCTGCAGCATCGAGTTGGTCGCCTTCATGAGGCGCAGGATGTCGAGCGTCAGGTCCTTGTCGCCCGCGGCCTGCTGCAGGACGATATACAGCGTGTTGCGCCAGGTTGCCGGGGTCGGATAATCCTGCACGCGCATCGCCAGCACATCGAGCATCTCGTTGGTGCGGTTCGCCTTCTGGAACGCCTGCGCCGGACGCACATACAGCTCTTCCGACGGGCGCGTACCTGCTGCGCGCGCCGAATCGATGCCGGCCTTGGCGATTTCCCAGCCCTTGTCGATCTGGCCGGCGTTCAGATAGCTGTCCATCAGCATCGCCGACAGGCTGGACTCGGTCGACCCGGCCGCCTTGGCGGCTTCGAGACGCTGGATCGCCTTCGCGTAATTCTTCGCGCCATAGGCGAAATTGCCCGAATAGAAATTATACACGCCGACGCTTTCGGCCGGTGCCTTTCCGCTTTCGAGCATCGCATCGAGCCCCTGCCCCTGCAGCGCCTGATCCTTGTTCGTCAGGCCGAGCTGGAGCTGGTAGAAGCCGACCAGATATTTATCGTCGGGGGTCGTCGCCGTCGTTTGACCTTCGGCAAGGGCCGCCTGCAATGCAGCGGCGTCCTTCGCCTTGTTCGCGTCTTCCATTTTCTTGGCCGCCGGCATGAATCCCTTGCTCACGGAAATCCCGCCGCCCTTGGACTCTTCCTTCTTCTTTTCCTTTTTCGGCTTGTCCTGTGCGGCAGCCGGTGCCGTCGTCATCAGCGCGCAGCCCAGCACTGCGGCCATCGCCGTCAAGGGCATCGTGCGAAAACGGGTGAACATCGAAATCTCTCCTCAGAATCGGTCGCCTCGCCCTACCCGCACCAACGCAAAAGAGGGCTCGGCCGCGCGTCCTTAACGCGGCTAAACCCGTCGCGTTGCCAAGGCAAGACAGCCGGCATCGATATTTCTTTGAACGTGGACGGCTGAACCGGAATTGAACCCGGCTGGCCGGTCAGATTTCGTCGATCGCCTGATTGATCTGGCGAAGGACCGCGGGATCACCGGGGGCGCCCGACATCGCGTCTTCGGCCAGCTGGATCAGCGATATGATGCCAAAGGTAGCGGCCAGCCCTTTCAGACGCAGCGCCGCAACTTCCCAATTGGCGTCGCAGCGCGCCCGTCGCATCAGGTCGGCCAGGTCGCGCGCGCTGCCGGTGAAGGCGCCGCGCAGGTCCAACGCCACGGCCTGATCGTCTCCGATCGCCGAGCTGAGGTACCGGTCAAGGGGGCCGCTATCGAACGACATTCCACAGCTTTGCCCGCCCGTGGTTAAGTTTCCGTTTCAAGACGGTCATTTGATGCTAAGATGGCCGGATGACGGGGGAAAAGAAAATCGTCGGATTGTGGCGGGATTCCGCGGCAAACCCGGAAGCAGACAGCGCCGCGACGGTCGAAACCGCAGCGGCCGAAACCGCGCGTGCCCCGGACACGGAGGCCCCCGCCGAACGGGATTGGCTCGACATGTCCTCGCTGGCCGAAGCCGAACCGGACGACGACGCGGCCCCGCCATCGGCCTGGCGCGATCGCGCCGCGCCTGCCCTGCTCATCCTGCTGGCGATCGGCTGGACCGGTTTCGCGCTGGCCGTGGCGACCGAGGGTTTCGCCCGCAGTCCTGCGCTTTCCGACTGGCCGGCGCTGGTCGCGACGATCGCGATGCCGCTGACGTTGCTTGCGGTGCTCTGGATGAGCCTGCTGCGATCGAGCCGCTCCGAACAGGCCCGTTTCGCGCGGGTGACCGGCGCGCTCCGCGCCGAAAATCTGGCGCTGAACCAGTCGATGCACTCGCTCGGCCTCCATCTCGCCGATGCGCAGAAGCAGCTCGGCGAGCAGGCAAGGATCGTGCAGCAGCTCGGCCTCGACGCTGTGCTGCGGCTTAACGAAAGCAGCGACAAGCTCGCGAGCAACGCATCGGTGATCGCCAACGCGCACGACCAGCTCGCGCGGTCGGGCGATGTCGCGATGCAGCGGATGGATGGGCTGCTCGCCGGATTGCCGCGGATCGACGACGTCGCGCAGCGGCTGGCGGTGAATTTCCGCGAAGCGGGCCTCGTCGCGCACCAGCAGGGCGCCAACCTCGAAGCGCGCCTCGCGGCGCTGGGCGAAGAAGCCGCGAAAACCGCGCAGGCGGGCGAGGCCTCGACCGCGACTATCCTCGAGGCGATCGTCGCGCTGCAAGGACAGGCGAAGGAAACCGAATCGGACCTGCTCGCGGCGTCGACGCAGGTCACCGACGCGCACGGCGCGGCGCTGGCCCGGATGACCGAGGTCGCCGCGGCAGCGCATAACGACATGACGTCGACCATTGCCACCGTGACTGGCGAGATGGACAAGAGCTGGCAGGCGTTCCGCGACGGCGTCGACGCCGCCGCCGCACAGATGGACCAGAAGCTCGCGGCCGCCCGCGATGCCGGCGACGCGATGGGTGCGCAGCTTGTCGCGCACGCCGATGCCAGCGACGCCCTCGCCTCGCGCATCACCGCGCATGTCGCCGAGGTCGGGCAGCAGCTCGAGGTCCTCGACGTCAGCGTCAGCGCAAGCACCGGCGTCATCGGCCGCGCGATCGACGACACCAAGTCCCAGCTCGGTGCCTTCATGCAGGAAGTGCAGAGCGGCAACGCGTCGGCGCACCAGCTGATCACCCACGCCGAATCGCTACTCCTCGCGCTCGATGCAGTGACCCGCGAACTCGACGAAACCCTGCCGCACGCGCTCGATCGCATCACCTCGCACGGCAAGACGACGCAAACCGCGCTGGCGCAGTTGCGCCCCTTGCTCGAGGCGTCCGAACTCGTCGCGCAATCGACGATGTCGCATGTCAACGCCGTCCAGGCGACGCTCAAGACGAACGAAGCGCAGATGGCGACCCATGCCGCGAGCCAGCAGCAACTGGTCGACCGCATCAACGGCTCGCTCGCCGATGCCGAGGCCGCGCTCGCCAAGCTGCGCGACGGCGCCGACGAATTTGCCAAACAGGGCGGCGCGCGCATGATCGCGACGCTCGGCGAGGTTCGCGCCACCGCCGATTCGGCGGCGGACGAAGCGCGGTTGACGCTCGACAAGCTGGTTTCGGGCGCGCGCGACGCGATGCAGGCGACCGCTACGGGCGCGATCGATGCCGCGTTCAAGAATGAGGTGATGGCGCAGCTGACCGCGATCGAAGAGGCATCGGCGCGCGCGGTTGCCGCCGCCAACGGCGCTGCCGACCGGCTGATGCGCCAGCTGATCACGATCATGGACACCAGCGCGAGCGTCGAACAGCGCGTCAGCGAAGCCGAACAGGCGATCGCGGCGTCGGACCGCGATTCGCTCGCGAAACAGGTCGGCCTGCTCACCGAAGCGCTCAAATCGACCGCGATCGACGTCACCAAGATCATGTCGACCGAAGTCAGCGACACCGCGTGGGACGCTTATCTGAAAGGCGACCGCGGCGTCTTTGCCCGACGCGCGGTCAAGCTCATCGAAAATAGCGAGGCCAAGGAAATCCTGCGCCTCTATCAGGCCGACAATGGCTTCCACGCGTCGGTGAACCAGTTTATCCACGATTTCGAAGCGATGCTGCGTCTCCTGATCGGCGCACGCGACGGATCGGCGATCAGCGTCACCCTGCTTTCGTCCGATATCGGCAAGCTCTACGTCGCGCTCGCGCAGTCGATCGACCGCCTGCGGGGCTGACCTGCGGGCGACAGCGTGGTCGGCGGTAGCGGTTGATAACCGACGCCGGGCGGTTGCCTTGATGACCAGTTCGCGGGGATGCCAATGAATATCTCAATTCGCAATTTTGCTACCAGACAGTTCTGGAGGCCGGTCATGCAAAGCCTTTTCCTGATGGCTACGGGCGCTTGGCTTCTCGCCTCATATGTCGCGGCACGCATCTCGCCGACGGAAGAACTGAGAGATCTGACGAACGTCGTCCAGATCGGATGGTGGATATTATTTGTCGCGTGGTGCGCCACGGCCCCCGGCAACAAGCAGGCTTATCGCGATTTGAGCCCAGCGCGCAGCGGCACGGCCGTCGTCGCAATTTGCGGCATCGCCGCAGCGATATTTCTTTCGGGAGATGTCGATTGGCCCGGGGGGATGATTGTTCCGGGACTGATCCTGCTTGGCACAGCCGTTGTGGCGACATTCGTCTACCGCTTCGCGTCCAGCCATTCTTCAGAGATAGGCGAGGCGCGCTTCAACACTATGGCCAATTCGCAGCACCAGGACGGCTGACAGTCTGCTTTCTGTGCCGAAATCGACGCCGCCGATTGGCTTTACCCGGGGGGAACTCAGGCGCGCCCCGTCAGCACGTCGGGATCGGCCCAGCCGTTCACATAGGCCGTGTAGTAGAGCCCGAAGGCGATCGTCGCGGCGATCGTCATCTGGAGCAGGATGCGGCCCGGACGAAAGGTGGCAGGCGCGCCCGGTTCCTGCCCGCGGACGAGCGGCGTCGCATCGTCGCTCGCGCGGCGGCCGTGGAAGGGCAGCACGAAAAAGGCGCTGAACGCCCAGAAGAGCAGGTAGATGGCGAGCGCCGAAGTCCATTTCATCGCGTTTGCCTCCGGCTCAGATGTCGACGAGCATCACGTCGACGACGGGCTTCTTGCCCGTCCAGTCGGTCGCGACGCGCCGCACGCCAAGGCGGATCGCCTCGCGCAATTTTTCCTCGTCGCGCGCGGGGCCGGTCGCGGCCTGTTCGGCGGCTTCGCGCATTTCGTCGATAAAGGCTGCGCGCTCGTCCTCGACGGGCACGCCGCGATAGCTGACCGCGCTTTCGACGAAGCGCTTGTCCGAGAAAATGACCGCCACGGTGATATGGCCGTTAAGCGACAGCTTGCGCCGTTCGTTGATCGTTTCGCCGTCGGCGGGCAGGATGACGTCGCCGTCGAGGATCAGCCGGCCCGCCCGAACGCGCTCGACGATCTTCGCGGGTCCCGGCGCGAGCCGCACAAGGTCGCCATTTTCCTGCACCAGCGCATCCGGCACGCCCTTTTCGAGCGCGAAGCGCGCCTGTTCGTGCATGTGGCGGATCTCGCCATGCACCGGCAGGACGAGCTTGGGCCGTAGCCAGCCGTAAAGCGCCGCGAGTTCGGGCTGGCCCGGATGGCCGCTGACATGGATATGCGCCTGTTTTTCGGTGACGGTCAACACGTCCTTCGCCGCGAGCTGGTTCATGATCCGCCCGATCGCGACCTCGTTGCCCGGAATCTGCTTCGACGAGAAGACGACCGTGTCGCCCGGCTCGAGCTTGATCTGGTGGATATCGGCCGCCATGCGCGCGAGCGCCGCACGCGGTTCGCCCTGCCCGCCCGTCGCGATCACCATCACCTTGTCGCGCGGCAGGCGCATCGCCTCGTCGAAATCGACCGTCGGCGGGAAATCCTTGAGATAACCGACCGAACGCGCCACGCCGAGGATGCGGTCGAGCGAACGCCCTGCGACGCACAAGGTGCGCCCCGTCGCCTTGGCTACCGCGCCCAATGTCGCAAGACGCGCCGCGTTCGAAGCAAAGGTCGTGACGACGACCCGGCCTTTTGCTGCACCCACCGCCTGCTCCAACCCCTTACGCAGGCCGCCTTCGCTCCCCGACGCATCGACGTTGAAGGCATTGGTCGAATCGCAGACGAGCACATCGATGCCCTCATTGCCAATCGCGGTCAGCGCCGCCGCGGTGGCGGGCTGCCCGAGGATCGGTTCCTCGTCGAGTTTCCAGTCGCCGGTGTGGAAGACCCGACCATAGGGCGTGTCGATCACCACCGCGCTCATTTCGAGGATCGAGTGCGCGAGCGGAACGAGGCGGATGCCGAACGGCCCCAGCCGGAAGCTGTCGTCGATATCGACGGCCTTGATCTCGACCTCTTTTTCCAGCCCCTCTTCGGCCAGCTTGTGTGCGATCAGCCCCGCGGTGAAGCGGTTGGCATAAAGCGGCACGCCGAGTTCGGCGGCGAGATAGGGGATCGCGCCGATATGATCCTCGTGCCCGTGCGTCAGCACGATGCCGAGCAAGTCCTTCTTGCGATCCTCGATGAATTCGAGGTCGGGCATGACGATGTCGATGCCGGGGTAATCATGGCTGCCAAAGGTCACGCCAAGGTCGGCCATGATCCATTTGCCGTCGCAGCCGTAGAGATTGGCGTTCATGCCGATCTCACCCGATCCGCCGAGTGCGAGGAAAAGCAGCTCCTTGCCCGGAGTCGTCATATGTCTTTGTTCCGTTGGTTATAAAGATACATCAGGCCGTTCAGCGTCAAATCGGGCTCGATGCGGTCGAACAGCTGGCCCTGTTCCTGGAACAGAGTCGCAAGCCCGCCGGTCGCGATCACGGTAAGCGGTTTGCCGATTTCGGCCTTCATGCGCGCGATCAAGCCCTCCATCATCGACACATAGCCCCAATAGACGCCGATCAGCATCTGGCTTTCGGTGGTACGCCCGATAACGCTGCCCGTTGCCGGCGCTTCGATCGCGATGCGCGGAAGCTTCGCGGCTGCGGCCACGAGCGCCTCGAGCGACAGGTTGACGCCCGGCGCGATGATACCGCCGAGATAGGCACCGTCCGCGCCGATATGGTCGAGCGTCGTCGCGGTGCCGAAGCTGATGACGAGCTTGTCCTTGCCGGGCTCGACCGCCTGCGCCGAAATCGCGTTGACCGCACGATCAGCGCCGACCGACTGCGGTTCGTCGACCTTGAGCGCGATGCCCCAAGTCACCGGTTCGCGCCCGGCAACGAGCGCGTCGACGCCGAAATATTTATGCGCGAGCAGCTGGAGATTGTGAAGCGCGCGCGGCACGACGGTCGAGATGATGACCGCCTCGACATCGGCACGGTCATGCCCTTCGATCCGCATCAACTGGTCGAGCCAGACCATATATTCGTCGGCGGTCCGCCGGTCGTCGGTCGCAATGCGCCAGCGCGCCAGCAGCTCGGTGCCGCGAAACAGCGCGAATTTGGCATTGGTGTTGCCGACATCGATCGCGAGCAGCATTTTCAACTCCCCTCCACGGGGCGCCGTAACTCGACGTCTCCCGCATGGATCACCATGGTCTCGCCGCCGCTCAGGCGCAAGCGCAGCGCGCCATCGTCGGCGAGGCCGTCGAAAAAGCCGTCGATCTCCTGCTCGGAAACGCGGAGCGGCGTCCCCACGGGATGCGCCTGCGGCACCCACGCGCGGATGATGCTGCCGATGCCTTCCTGTCGCCAGGTCCACAGCGCGTCGACCATCGCGATCGCCAGCACCTCGGAAAAATAGTCGCGGTCGATGTCGACGCCCTTGCCCGCAAGCGTCGCAGTCACGCGGTCGGGCAGTTCGGGCGCGACGACCAGATTGACGCCGATGCCGATGACCACCGAATTACCGGTACGCTCCATCAATATGCCGGCGCATTTCGCTCCGTCCACCAGCAGGTCGTTGGGCCATTTGAGCTGCGCGTCGAGCCCTGGGGCGAGCGCGGCCACCGTCTTCGCCAGTGCGACGCCGGCAACCAGTGCAAGCGTCGCCGCCGACGGATCGCCGACCGTCAGGTGGACGACGGTCGAGCCCATGAAATTGCCCTGCCCGTCGCCCCATGCGCGGCCCAGACGCCCGCGCCCGGCGGTCTGCCGATCGGCGACGAGCCAATGCCCCTCGCCGATATGCTCGCCGCCTGCCAGCCGTGCCAGCAGGTCGGCGTTGGTCGAACCGGTCTGCTGCGTCCGCTCGATCGGCGGGATCAGAAGAGCACCGACGCGGCGTTCGCCGACATCGCCGCCAGCACGGGAATGAACAGATAGCCGATGACCGAGAGCCACAACGCGCTGACCGTGACGATCGAACCTTCGACGATATTGCCGCCGTCGACCACTTCGACGTCGAGCTTGTCGTCGAAATACATCGTCTTGATGATGGCGATATAATAGAAGGCGCCGATCACCGAGGCGACGATACCCGCCACCGCGAGCGGCACGAGGTTCGCATTCACCGCCGCTTCGAACACCAGATATTTCGGCCAGAAGCCGAACAGCGGCGGAATGCCGGCAAGGCTGAGCAAGAATACCGACATCGCGGCGGCGAGGCCCGGGCGATATTGCGACAGGCCCGCGAGCGCCGGAATGCTTTCGACCTGATTGCCGTACGGATCGCGCAACTGCAGCACGATCAGGAACGCGCCGATCGTCGTCACCATATAGACGAGCAGATAGGTCAGTAGGCCCTCGACCCCCGCCTGCGTGCCCGCAGCAAGGCCGATCAGCATGAAGCCGACGTTGTTGATCGACGAATAGGCCAGCAGGCGCTTGATATTCTTCTGCCCGACCGCACCGACCGCGCCGAGGATGATCGACGCGAGCGCGAGGAAGATGATGATCTGTTGCCAAGCGCCGACCGCGGGGCCCATCGCGTCGATCACGACGCGCGTCATCAGCGCCATCGCCGCCACCTTGGGCGCGCTGGCGAAGAAGGTCGTCACCGGCGTGGGCGCGCCCTCATAGACGTCGGGGGTCCACATGTGGAACGGCACGGCGCTGATCTTGAAGCCAAGGCCCGCAAGTACGAACACGATGCCGAAGATCAGCCCGATATTGAGATCGCCGCCGAGCACTTTCGCGATGCCCGCGAAATCGGTCGTGCCAGTGAAGCCGTAAAGCAGCGAAATACCATAAAGCAGCATGCCCGACGCCAGCGCGCCGAGGACGAAATATTTGAGGCCCGCTTCGCTCGACCGGTCGTCAGTGCGCATGAAGCTCGCGAGCACATAGGCGGCAAGGCTGTTGAGCTCGAGCCCGACGTAGAGCGTCATCAGGTCGCGCGACGAGGCCATGATCCCCATGCCGAGCGCCGCGAACAGGATCAGCGTCGGATATTCGGCGCGCATCCCGCCAGTAAAAAAGCGCGGGGCGACGAGGATGCTTACGAAGCTGGCGGCATAGATCAGCAGCTTGGCGAAACCGCCGAAACTGTCGACCGAAAGCGTGCCCGAAAAGACCGTCGCGTTGACGCCGAACAGCGCCACGACGGCAGCCGCCGCAGCGGCGAGCGTGAGCAGCGCGCTGAGCTGGTAGATGCCGACCTGGCGATCGCCAAGGAAGGTGCCCAGCATCAGGGTGATCAGCCCGCCGATCGTCAGGATCAGTTCGGGCCAGATGAGCGCGAGATCGGCGGTCATTGGGCGCCTCCCGCATGGGCGGAGCCGTGGGCGGCTTCACCATGGGCCTTGGCGGGCTTCGGCTTGCCTGCGGCAAGATGCGCGTCGCCCGCGGGCTTGGCCGGGGCAAGGCGCGCGACCACCGTGGTCACGTCACCGCGCATCGGCGCGAGGAAGCTTTCGGGATAGACGCCCATCCACAGCGCCACGGCAGCCAGCGGCGCGAGGATCGCCCATTCGCGTGCGTTGAGGTCAGGCATCGCCTTCACATCGTCCTTGGTCAGTTCGCCGAACACGACGCGGCGGTAGAGATAAAGCATGTATGCGGCGCCGAGAATGATCCCGGTCGTGCACACGAAAGCAACCCAGCTCGAGGCTTCGTAAATACCGGCGAGGCTCAGGAACTCGCCGACGAAGCCGCTGGTGCCCGGCAGGCCGATCGACGCCATGGTGAACAGCATGAAGAAGATCGCATAGGCCGGCATGTTCACCGCGAGCCCGCCGTAACGGTCGATCTCGCGCGTGTGGAGCCGGTCATAGATCACGCCGACGCAGAAGAAGAGCGCGGCGGAGACGACACCATGGCTGAGCATGATGATCAGCGCGCCCTCGATGCCCTGCTGGTTGAACGCGAACAGGCCCGCGGTGACGATCGCCATGTGCGCGACCGACGAATAGGCGATCAGCTTCTTCATGTCGCTCTGCACCAGCGCGATGAGGCTGGTGTAGACGACCGCGATCATCGACAGGCCGAAGACGATCCACATCAGCTGCGCCGACGCGTCGGGGAACATCGGCATCATGAAGCGGATGAAACCATAGGCGCCGAGCTTCAGCAGCACGCCCGCCAGGATCATCGAACCTGCCGTCGGCGCCTGCACGTGCGCGTCGGGAAGCCAGGTGTGGACGGGCCACATCGGCATCTTGACCGCAAGGCTGGCGAAGAAGGCAAGCCACAGCCAGGTCTGCATCGCCGGCGGGAAATTATAGTTCAGCAGCGTCGGGATGTCGGTCGTACCGGCTTCGGCGATCATCGCGATCATCGCGATCAGCATCAGCACCGAACCGAGCAACGTGTAGAGGAAGAATTTGAACGCCGCATATTTGCGGTTCGCACCGCCCCAGATGCCGATGATGAAATACATCGGGATCAGGCCGGCTTCGAAGAAGATGTAAAAGAGCAGCAGGTCCTGCGCCATGAACACGCCGATCATGACGACTTCCATGATCAGGAACATCGCCATGTAGAGCCCGACGCGACTCTTGATCGCGTCCCAGCTCGCGAGGATGCAGAGCGGCATGAGGAAGACGCTGAGCATGATGAGCATCAGCGCCATGCCGTCGATGCCGAGCGCCCATTGGAAACGGCCGAACAGGTCGGCGCGTTCGACGAACTGCCACTGCGCGCCGCCGATGTCGAAGCGGGCCCACAGCACACAGCCGAACGCGAAGTCGACCAGCGTCGCGGCGAGCGCGACCAGCCGGGCGTTTCGGTCGCCGACGAACAGGCAGACGATGGCGGCGACCGCGGGGATCGCCAGCATCAGCGAGAGAAGACCGACGCCGCCGCTCACAGGAAATTCACCATGGCCCAGCTGGCGAGGCCGACAAGACCGAGCAGCATCACAAACGCATATCCATAAACATAACCCGATTGCAGTCGGACCGCGAGACGGGTCCCCCCAGCGACGAGCGCCGCGGCGCCATCGGGGCCGAAGCGGTCGATGGTCCCTTCGTCACCCTTCTTCCAGAAGAAGCGACCGAGCCAGAAGGCGGGCTTCACGAAGAGGACGTTATAAAGCTCGTCGAAATACCATTTATTGTACAGGAACTGGTGGAGTAGCTTGAACTGCGCCACGAAGCGCCCCGGCAGGCTGGTGTTGCGGATATAGCTGTTCCACGCGAGCAACAGGCCGATCGCCATCACCGTGAACGGCGTCCACTTCACCCAGGTCGGTACTTCGTGCGCGGCGTGCATCAGATGCTCGTCGAACGCGATGCTCCCCTTCCAGAACGCCATGCCTTCCTCGGGGTAGATGAACGGGTGCGCAAAGACGAAGCCCGCGAAAATCGCCCCGATCGACAGCACGACCAGCGGCACCAGCATCGGCCACGGACTTTCGTGCGGGTGATAGCCCGCCGTCCCGTCGCTGTTCGCGTCATGGTGATGATGATCGTCGTGCGCCGCATGCGCATGATCGTCATGGCCATGACCGTGATCGTCGTGCACCGCGTGCTGGATATGCTCGCTCTGTTCCCAGCGCGGCTTGCCGTAGAAGGTCAGGAAGACGAGGCGCCACGAATAGAAGCTTGTCAGCAACGCGGCAAAGATGCCGACCCAGAAGGCGATCTGACCGCCGCCGCCCGCAGCGAAGGCCGCCTCGAGGATGCCGTCCTTCGAGTGGAAGCCGGCAAAGCCCGCGACGCCCGCGATCCCGACGCCGGTGATCGCCAGCGTGCCCATCATCATCGCCCAGAAGGTGATCGGGATATGCTTTCTGAGGCCGCCATAATAGCGCATGTCCTGCTCGTGGTGCATCGAGTGGATCACCGAACCGGCACCAAGGAACAAGAGCGCCTTGAAGAAGGCGTGCGTGAACAGGTGGAACATCGCCGCGCCATAGGCGCCGACGCCCGCCGCAAAGAACATGTAGCCGAGCTGCGAACAGGTCGAATAGGCGATGACGCGCTTGATGTCCCACTGCGTCGTGCCGACCGTCGCGGCAAAGAAGCAGGTCGCGGCGCCGACGAAGGTGACGACCCCGAGCGCGATCGGCGCGGTTTCGAACATCGGCGACAGACGGCACACCATGAAGACGCCCGCGGTGACCATCGTCGCGGCGTGGATCAGCGCCGACACCGGGGTCGGACCTTCCATCGCGTCGGGAAGCCAGGTGTGCAGGCCGAGCTGTGCCGACTTGCCCATCGCGCCGATGAACAGCAGCAGGCAGAGGATCGTCATCGTGTCGAGACGCATGCCCATGAAGGTGATGCTGCTGCCCGCCATGCCCGGCGCGGCCGCAAGGATCTCGGGGATTGAAACGGTGCCGAACACCAGGAAGGTGCCGAAGATGCCGAGCATGAAGCCAAGGTCTCCGACGCGGTTGACGACGAACGCCTTGATCGCCGCGGCATTGGCGCTCGGCTTCTTGTACCAGAAACCGATCAGCAGGTACGACGCCAGGCCGACGCCTTCCCAGCCGAAGAACATCTGGACCAGATTGTTCGCGGTCACGAGCATCAGCATCGCGAAGGTGAAGAGCGAGAGATAAGCGAAGAAGCGCGGCTGGTCCGGGTCTTCCTCCATATAGCTCCAGCTATACAGGTGGACGAGCGCCGACACCGTCGTGATCACGACGAGCATCACCGCGGTCAGCGTATCGACGCGCAGCTCCCAGTTGAACTGGAGCGCGCCCGAACTGACCCAGTGCAGCACGGTCACGACTTCGGCCTGCCCCGTGCCGAACACGAACGACAGGAAGATCGGCCAGCTCAGCGCGCAGCTGGTGAACAGCGCGCCGGTGGTAACCAGCTTCGATGCGAAGGGGCCGATGGCGCGCTGGCCAAGCCCTGCAACAAGCGCCGCCAAGAGCGGCAGGAAAACGATCGCCTGGATCACCGGCTTACCCCTTCATCCGGTTGGCATCGTCGACGGCAATGGTGCCGCGGCCGCGGAAATAGATAACGAGAATGGCCAGACCGATCGCGGCTTCACCCGCGGCGACGGTCAGCACGAACATCGAGAAGACTTGCCCGACGAGGTCGTTCAGCGCCGCGCTGAACGCGACGAGATTGATATTCACCGCGAGCAGGATGAGCTCGATCGCCATCAGGATGACGATGATATTCTTGCGGTTGATGAAGATGCCAAGCACGCCGAGCGTGAACAGCACCGCCGAAACGGCGAGATAATGGCCGACCGAAATCACAGTTCCATCCCCTGCCCGACGCCCGGATCGACGAGGCGCGTTGCGTCCTCGGGACGGCGCCGGTTCTGTGCCGAAATATTCTGGGTACGCACGCCGCCACGCTGGCGATGCGTCAGCACGATCGCGCCGATCATCGCGACGAGGAGGACGATGCCCGCCGCCTCGAACAGGAAGATATACTTCGTGTAGAGCAGTTCGCCGATCTGCTGGATATTGCTCTTGTCGGTCACCGCCGGCGCGGCGCGCGCTGCGAGGTCGACTCCGCCCGCGCTCCATGCGCCGACCGCAAAGATGAGCTCGGCGGCAAGGATGATCGCAACGAGTGCGCCGAGCGGCAGGTAGCGCACGAAACCGGCGCGCAGTTCGGCGAAATCGATGTCGAGCATCATGACGACGAACAGGAACAGCACCGCGACCGCGCCGACATAGACGATGACGAGCAGCATCGCGATGAATTCGGCGCCCGCGAGCAGCATCAGGCCCGCTGCGTTGAAGAAGGCGAGGATGAGCCACATGACGCTGTGGACGGGGTTGCGCGCGAAAATCACCATCGCCGCAGAGGCGATGACGATGGTCGCGAACAGGTAAAAGGCAATGAGCTGGATCATGTGCGCGCGCCCTTATCGATAGGGCGCGTCGGCGGCAAGATTCGCCGCGATCGCGCGTTCCCATTTGTCGCCATTGGCGAGCAGCTTGGCCTTGTCATACAGCAGTTCCTCGCGCGTTTCGGTCGCGAATTCGAAGTTCGGCCCCTCGACCACCGCATCGACCGGGCACGCTTCCTGACAGAAGCCGCAATAGATGCACTTGGTCATGTCGATGTCGTAGCGCGTTGTGCGGCGGCTGCCGTCTTCGCGCGGCTCGGCCTCGATCGTGATCGCCTGCGCCGGACACACCGCTTCGCAGAGCTTGCACGCGATGCAGCGTTCCTCGCCGTTCGGATAACGACGCAGCGCATGCTCACCGCGGAAGCGCGGCGACAGCGGGTTCTTCTCGAACGGATAGTTGATCGTCGCCTTCGGCTTGAAGAAATATTTCAGCGTGAGGGCATGCGCCTTCACAAATTCCCACAGCGTGAAGCTTTTGACGAGATGGGCGATCGTGCTCATAATTTACCTGCTTGGGACTTGCTGTCGACAATGGCGCTGCAGAGCCCGGAGCCGAAGCCTGTATGCTCCTCTTCCGTCGGCCCTCCCGGGACGATCGCGAAGACGCGATGATCGAAAACGTCCATGGCCAACGCCGATTCTTTCCGGGAAAACTCGAAATTCAGCTCACCACGCTTCGTCTTGATCAAAACACGCGGCGTTACCGTTCCGTCGCCATTCATCCAGTTATAGCGAGCCTTCTGCCTCTTGGCGGTCAAGCTCGATTCAGCAGGCGAAGTGATCGTCCAGAATTGCGTATCACCGGCGTTTTCAATCCGGAGACGCAACGCATGAACCGAGCCGCGATCTTGCAACTGGCAGTCATAAGACCCCGCGACATCGGGCAAGGCGGCCGAAGCCAAAAGAGCAATGAGCAAACTCATGCCCCGTACCTCGTCAGCATCAGATAGCCGGAGATCAGGAAGATCCAGAGAAGCGAAATCGGCAGGAAGATTTTCCAGCCCAGCCGCATCAGCTGGTCATAGCGGTAGCGCGGGACGGTCGCCTTGACCCAGCTGAAGACGAAGAAGAAGAACAGGATCTTCGCGAACAGCCAGATGATGCCGGGGACGGCGTAGAGCGGGGCCCAGTCGACCGGGGGCAGCCAGCCGCCCCAGAAGAGCACCGCGTTGAGCGTGCACATCAGGAGGACGTTGGCATATTCGCCGAGCCAGAAGAGCGCGAAGCTCATCGACGAATATTCGGTCTGATAGCCTGCGACGAGCTCGCTTTCGGCCTCGGTGAGGTCGAACGGCGCGCGCGCGGTTTCGGCAAGCGCCGAGATCAGGAACATCACCGCGAGCGGGAAGAGCAGCAAGTTGAAGCCGAAGGCGTTGACGAAGCCGAGCCCGTGGCCCTGCTGCGCCTTGACGATCTCGTTCATGTTGAAGCTGTCGGCAAAGAGTACGACGCCGATCAGGATGAACCCGATCGAGACTTCATAGCTGATCATCTGCGCCGAAGCGCGCATCGCCGAAAAGAAGGGATATTTCGAGTTCGACGCCCAGCCCGACAGGATCACGCCATAAACGCCGAGCGACGAGATCGCGAGGATGTAGAGCAGACCGACGTTGATGTCGGCGAGCACCGCGCCCGAATTGAACGGGATCACCGCCCACGCGAGCAGCGCCACGGTGAAGGTGATGATCGGCGCGATCAGGAACAGCCCGCGGTTGGCCGAAGTCGGGATGATCGTTTCCTGAAGGAAGACTTTCAAACCGTCGGCGAACGACTGGAGCAGGCCGAAGGGGCCGACGACGTTCGGGCCGCGGCGCAGCGCGATCGCCGCCCAGATCTTGCGGTCGGCATAGATGATCATCGCAACGCTGAGCATCAGCGGCAGCGCGATGAGCAGGATACCGCAAATCGTCGCGACGCCCCACGCCCAGTCGGCGTCCATGCCCCACGAGATGAAGGTCTCGGTCATTTGCCGTCCCCTCCACTCTCGGCGCTATCCGACTGATGGGGCGGAACCGTCCAGCCGTCGGGCACGACTGCTTTTGCCGTCGAGCGTGCGGCATGTTCCTGGTTGCGCCAGCCGTTATGCGGCCCGGGCTTTTCCGACTTGCCTTTGGGGTTGAACCCGCGCCACACCGAATAGCCCATCCCGACCAGCAGCACGCTGGCGATCGCATGCACCGGGGTCATTCCGCGGCCTCCGCAAAGTCTGCGCCATGGACCAGCTCTTCCGAGCAGCGCTGCATCGTCGGCGACGCGCGGCAGATGGCGTTGGTGAGGTAGAAATCCTTGATCGGCGACGGGATCGCGCGCGCCTCGGGCTTGACGGGCAGCTTGGGTACCGTCCAGCCATAGTCGGCGATGCCTTCGACGCCCAGCGCGGGCACGGCAGCGATCATCGCGGCGCGGCATTCGGCAAAGCTGTTGAAGCCGACCGACACGCCAAGCGCATCGGCCAAAGCACGGAAAATGCTCCAGTCCTCGCGTGCGTCGCCGGGAGCGAACACCGCCTTGTCGCTGCGCTGGACGCGGCCCTCGGTGTTGACCGTGATGAAGTCCTTTTCGGTCCATGCCGCGGCGGGCAGGATGACGTCGGCCGCATGCGCACCCTTGTCGCCGTGATGGCCGACATAGACCTTGAACGTGTCGGGCAGCGCCGCAAAATCGACCTCGTCGGCGCCGAGGAAGAAGGCAAGCTTCGGCTTCGCCGCGATTACATCCTTGATCCCGCCGGGCAGGCCGTAGCCGAGCATCAGCGAGCCCATGCGCGCGGCGGAGAAATGGACGACGTTGTAGCCGTTCCAGCCATCCTTGACCGCGTCGACCGCCTTGGCGAGCGCGAGGCCCGCGCCGTGGACGCCGGGAACCGACAGCGCGCCGCCGCCGAAGATCAGCATCGGCCGCTCAGCGCCCTTCAGCGCGTCGGTCACATGCTTCGGCAGCTTCGCAACCAGCGAAGCATCGTCGCCAAGCCACTCGGTCTTGTAGGTAAGGTCGGTTTCGGGGCCGATGGCGAAAACCTTCGCGCCCTTCTTCCACACCGCCTTGCGGATGCGCGTGTTGATCAGCGGCGCTTCCCAGCGAAGGTTGGTGCCGACGAGCAGGATCACATCGGCATTTTCGGCCTCGGCGATGCCGGTGTTGAAATTGACCGCCGACAGGCTGGTGACGTCATAGTCGAGCCCCGTCTGGCGCCCTTCGAGCAGGGTGCCGCCGAGCGCGGTCACGAGCGACTTCGCCGCAAACATCGTCTCGCAATCGGCAAGATCGCCCGCGATCGCGGCGACCGACGAACCGGCGTTCACCGCCTTGATCGCGGCAAAGGCCTCGGCCCAGCTCGCGGGCTGGAGCGCACCGTTCACGCGAACATAAGGCTGGTCGAGGCGACGACGGGTCAGGCCGTCGACATGGTGGCGCGTCTTGTCGTTCGCCCATTCCTCGTTCACGTCGTCGTTGACCCGCGGCAGCACGCGCAGGACCTGACGGCCCCGCGCGTCGATGCGGACATTGGTGCCGACCGCGTCCATCATGTCGATGCCGAGCGTCTTGGTGAGCTCCCACGGACGCGCTTCGAACGCATAGGGTTTGCTGGTCAACGCGCCGACCGGGCAGAGATCGACGATATTGCCCGACAATTCGCTGCCGACCGCGCGTTCGAGGTACGACGTGATCTGCATATTCTCGCCGCGATAGATCGCGCCGACATCCTCCACGCCCGCAACTTCCTCCGCAAAGCGGACGCAGCGCGTGCACTGGATGCAGCGGGTCATCACCGTCTTGACGATCGGACCCATATATTTCTCGGTGACCGCCCGCTTGTTCTCGTCATAGCGCGTCGCGCCGCGGCCATAGGCAACCGACTGGTCCTGCAGGTCGCATTCGCCGCCCTGATCGCAGATCGGGCAATCAAGCGGGTGGTTGATGAGCAGGAACTCCATCACCCCTTCACGCGCCTTCTTCACCATCGGGCTGTCGGTCTTGATCACCTGCCCTTCGGCGGTCGGCAGCGCGCACGACGCCTGCGGCTTCGGCGGACCCGGCGACACTTCGACAAGGCACATGCGGCAATTGCCGGCGATCGACAGGCGCTCATGGTAACAAAAGCGCGGAATTTCCTTCCCCGCCATCTCGCACGCCTGCAGAACGGTCGCGCCCTGCGGGACGTCGAGTTCTACACCATCTACGGTAACTTTAGGCATTATTCGGCTGCCTCCAGCGCGCCGCCATTCTCGCGGATGCGGCGTTCGATTTCGGGGCGGAAATGCTTGATCAGGCCCTGGATCGGCCACGCCGCGGCATCGCCCAACGCGCAGATCGTGTGGCCTTCGACCTGCTTGGTGACGTCGAACAAAGTGTCGATCTCGCTGATGTCGGCGTCGCCGGTACGGAGGCGCTCCATCACGCGCCACATCCAGCCGGTGCCTTCGCGGCACGGCGTGCACTGGCCGCAACTTTCATGCTTGTAGAAATAGCTGATGCGGCTGATCGCCTGAACGACGTCGGTCGACTTGTCCATCACGATCGCGGCCGCCGTGCCGAGGCCCGATCCGACCGCTTTCAGCCCGTCGAAGTCCATCGGCGCGTCCATGATCTCGGCTGCGGGGACGAGCGGAACCGACGAGCCGCCGGGGATCACCGCGAGCAGATTGTCCCAACCGCCGCGAATGCCGCCGCAATGCGTGTCGATCAGTTCGCGGAAGGTGATGCCCATCTCTTCCTCGACGACGCACGGCTTGTTCACATGGCCGCTGATCTGGAAGAGCTTCGTGCCCTTGTTGTTCTCGCGCCCGAAGGAGGAGAACCAGGTCGCGCCGCGCCGCAGGATCGTCGGGACGACCGCGATGCTCTCGACATTGTTCACCGTCGTCGGGCAGCCATAGAGGCCCGCACCCGCCGGGAACGGCGGCTTGAGGCGCGGCTGGCCCTTCTTGCCCTCGAGGCTTTCGATCATCGCGGTTTCTTCGCCGCAGATATACGCGCCGGCGCCGCGGTGGACGAACACGTCGAAATCATAGCCCGACTTGGCGGCGTTCTTGCCGAGCAGGCCGGCGTCATACGCCTCCTGCACCGCGGCGAAGAGCGTTTCGGCCTCGCGGATGAACTCGCCGCGAATATAGATGTACGCCGCACGCGCGCGCATCGCATAGCCTGCGATCAGCGCGCCTTCGATCAGCTTGTGCGGATCGTGGCGGATAATTTCGCGGTCCTTGCACGACCCGGGTTCGGATTCGTCGGCGTTGATGACGAGGAAGCTCGGGCGGTCGGCGCGCGGCTCCTTCGGCATGAACGACCATTTGAGGCCCGTCGGGAAGCCCGCACCGCCGCGGCCGCGCAGGCCCGACGCCTTGATGTCCTCGATGATCGCGTCCTGGCCGCGGCTCATCAAATCCTTGGTCTTGTCCCAATCGCCGCGCGCCTGCGCGGATTTGAGGTTCCACGGCTGGAAACCGTAGAGATTGGTGAAAATGCGATCCTTGTCGGCGAGCATCAGCGGCGCCCCTTTCCGAACAGGGTCTCGGCGCCGAAATAGAGCGCGAGGATGATCGCGACGACCAGCGCCAGGTGCAGGACGCTGAACGCGACCTTCATGACAAAGGCGATCGCGACGAAAGCGATCATCACGAAGACGATCAGGACGATCAGGTGAAGGATTTTTTGCAAGTCCATCACCAGGCCTTCCGGTAATCATGGTTCGACGACACCATTTCTTTCAGCGTCGTCGGCCCGCCTTCGGGTTCGCTCGTATGTCGCCCCGCGACCTGCGTCCCCGCCTTCGGCGTGTCACCGGCGGCGAGCGCGTCGAGGATGCGCGTCATGCTGTCGTAGTCGAGGTCTTCGTAATTATCGTCGTTGATCTGGACCATCGGCGCATTGGTGCAGGTGCCCATGCACTCGACCTCGGTCAGCGTGAACAGCCCGTCGGGGGTGGTCTTGCCCTTGGTCATGCCGCGGTTCTTGCACGCCGCCATCACATCGTCCGACCCGCGCAGCAGGCACGGCGTCGTGCCGCAGACCTGCACATGATAACGGCCGACGGGGACGAGATTGTACATCGTGTAGAAGGTCGCGACCTCATAGGCACGGATGAAAGGCATATCGAGCGCGGCGGCGACATATTCGATCACCGGCACGGGCAGCCAGCCCTGCGTCTGCGTCTCGGCGCCGACCTGGCGCTGCGCAAGGTCGAGCAGCGGCATCACCGCCGAACGCTGGCGCCCCGCGGGATAGCGCGCGATGACCTGCTTCGCCTTCTCGGCATTTTCGGCCGTCCACGCAAACGCGCCCCAGCGCGCGCGGGTTTCGGCTTCATCGGGAATTTGGGGTGCGTCAGCCATAAGTCATTTCACTTCGGGCGGAGGAGGTACGTATACGGGAGGGGGTACCAATATGGGCTTCATCGGCGGACGCTCCGAGTAGGAGCCAACCACCCGAAAAATTTTACCCTCGTATTCTTCAACTCTGACGAAATACGGAGAATTGCCATTTTTCGAACATTTAAATAGAGACTTGGATACATATTCATCGGGCGCCACAGTCGTTTTAATGAACGTGCATTCTCGAATGCCTCGCTCATGCACCTGAACGGCAGGAACGGTTCGTACATCTTGCCAAGTTTCGCCGTGTTCGAAGAAATCCGCGTCAGTAGTGAATATGCCCAACAACGATGTCGTTGTTTTGGCTGATAAAGCAGCAGGAAACCGAGCAGCAGCGAGCGCCCCTTCTTGCGCCGATGCCGTAGACGCCATGGCCACGGCACAAGTGAGAGAACAGAACAACCTCACCGGTCGCACTCCCCGAACACGACGTCGATCGCGCCGATGATCGCGGTGGTGTCGGCGAGCATATGGCCCTTCGACATCATGTCCATCGCCTGCAGGTGCGAAAACGCCGTCGGGCGGATCTTGCAGCGATACGGCTTGTTGGTGCCGTCGCTGACCAGATAGACGCCGAATTCGCCCTTGGGGCTTTCGGTCGCGACATAGGCTTCGCCCGCGGGGACGTGGAAACCCTCGGTATAAAGCTTGAAGTGATGGATCAGCGATTCCATCGACTGCTTCATCTCGCCGCGCTTCGGCGGTACGACCTTGCGGTCGAGGCTAGCGATCGGGCCGGTCGGCATGTCACGCAGGCACTGGAGGATGATGCGCGCCGACTGATAGACTTCCTGCACGCGGACCATGAACCGGTCGTAGCAGTCGCCGCGCGTGCCGACAGGAATGTCGAACTCCATCTTGGCATAGGCGTCGTAAGGCTGCGACTTGCGCAAATCCCATGCGATGCCGCTGCCGCGGATCATCGGGCCCGAGAAGCCCCATGCCAGCGCGTCTTCCTTGCTCACCGTCGCGATGTCGACGTTTCGCTGCTTGAAGATACGGTTGTCGATGACGAGGCTCATCGCGTCGCCGAACAGCTTCGGCAGGCGCTTTTCGCACCATTCGCCGATGTCGTAGAGCAGCCGCTCGGGCACGTCCTGATGGACGCCGCCCGGACGGAAATAGGCCGAGTGCATGCGCGCGCCCGAAGCACGCTCGAAGAAGTTCAGGCAATCCTCGCGGAGCTCGAACACCCAAAGGTTCGGCGTCATCGCGCCGACGTCCATGACGTGCGACCCGATATTGAGCATATGGTTGCAGATGCGCGTCAGCTCGGCGAACAAGGTGCGCAGATATTGCGCGCGCTCGGGCACTTCGAGGTCGAGCAGCTTCTCGATCGCGAGCACATATGAATGCTCCATGCCGAGCGGCGAACAATAGTCGAGCCGGTCGAAATAGGGCAGCGCCTGCAAATAGGTCTTGTACTCGATCAGCTTTTCGGTGCCGCGGTGGAGCAGCCCGACGTGCGGATCGACACGCTCGATAATCTCCCCGTCGAGCTCCATCACCATGCGCAGCACGCCGTGCGCCGCAGGGTGCTGCGGGCCGAAGTTGATCGTGTAATTGGTAACGGCCTGGTCACCCGCGGTATCGGCGGTGTCGACCGGATAGCCTTCGAACATGTCGCTGCCGTGGTGCTTCACATAAGGAGAGTCGGTCATGCGTCACCTCCGGCCTTGGGCTTGCGCGGTTTGGCGGGAGCCTTCGGCTTGGTGGGGGCCTTTTCCGCCTTCTTCGTCGCCGGCGTCTTCGCCTTGGCGGCCGAGGTTGCCTTCGCGCCATCGCGGCTGGTCTTCGCCGCCTTGATATTCGCCTTCGCACCCGCGCCGGTCTGCTCGGGCTTGTCGGTGGTCTTGGGCGTCGGCGGCGGAGCCTTCTTTTCGGCCTTGTCGTCGGCGACCTTCACCTGTTGCGCGGTCATCGGCGACGGCGCGCCCTTGCCCGGCGCTTCGCCCGTCCCGCCCGCCTTCTCGTCGCCCGGCAGCACATAATCGGCGCCTTCCCATGGGCTGAGGAAGTCGAAGTTGCGGAAATCCTGCGCGAGTTTCACCGGCTCGTACACGACGCGCTTGTCCTCTTCCGAATAACGCAGCTCGATATAGCCAGTCAGCGGGAAGTCTTTGCGCTGCGGATGCCCCTGAAAACCATAGTCGGTCAGGATGCGGCGCAGGTCGGGATTGCCTGCGAACAACACGCCATACATGTCGAACACTTCGCGTTCGAGCCAGCCAGCGACCGGCCAGACCGGAACAATGCTCGGCACCGGCGTCGCCTCGTCTGTACAGACGCGGACGCGCAGCCGATGGTTCTTGGTGACGCTGAGCAGGTGATAGACCACTTCGAACCGCTCGGCGCGGTCGGGATAGTCGATCCCGGCGATTTCCATCAACGACTGATATTCGAGCTGGTCTCGCAACAGGACCATCACGCCCGCGACGGCTTCGCGGCGCACAGTGATGCTATCCTCGCCGACGGCGAAGACATGGACGATCAGGTCGTCGCCGAGCAGCTTCTCGAGCGCAGCAGCAATGCCCTCGCGGGGCGCGACCAGGGGAGCGGGGCTGGCCATCAGCGTTCGATCGTCCCGGTGCGGCGGATCTTCCGCTGCAGCTGCATCACGCCATAGAGCAAGGCTTCGGCGGTCGGCGGACAGCCGGGGACATAGATGTCGACGGGCACGATGCGGTCGCAGCCGCGCACCACCGAATAGCTGTAGTGATAATAGCCGCCGCCATTGGCGCAGCTGCCCATCGAGATGACATATTTCGGGTTCGACATCTGGTCGTAAACCCGGCGCAGCGCAGGCGCCATCTTGTTGCAGAGCGTGCCCGCGACGATCATCACGTCCGACTGGCGCGGCGATGCGCGCGGTGCGGCGCCGAAGCGCTCCATGTCATAACGCGGCATGTTGACGTGAATCATCTCGACCGCGCAGCACGCGAGACCGAAGGTCATCCACCACAAAGAACCGGTGCGTGCCCAGTTGAACAGATCCTCGGTCGAGGTGACGAGAAAACCCTTGTCGCCGACTTCGCTGTTGAGGTCGTCGAAAAATCCCTGATCGGGGTTCGTTCCCGGGGCGACCGGCATCTGGCCGGGCATGATGATGCTGGAAGTGCTCATTCCCAATCCAACGCGCCTTTTTTCCACGCGTACACAAGGCCGAGCGTGAGTTCGGCGAGGAAGATCATCATCGTGGCCCAGCCGGCCCAGCCGATTTCCTCGAGGCTGACTGCCCAAGGAAAGAGGAAGGCCGCTTCGAGGTCGAAGATGATGAAAAGGATGGCGACGAGGTAGAAACGCACGTCGAACTGGCTGCGCGCATCTTCAAAAGCGGGAAAACCGCATTCATATTCGGTCAGCTTCGCCGGATCGGGCTTGTGCGCCCCTGTCAGCCGCGCGACGCCCATCGGCAGGAACACGAAGGCGGAGGACAAGCCGACGGCGACGACCAGAAAGATCAGAATCGGCAAATATTGCGTCAGATCGACCATGGGAGCTCGCAGTTCAGTGTTTTGGGGTGTCTTTGCACCCGTTTATCGGGGGCGCTTTAGGCCACGAAGCCGCGCGTCGCAAGCGCTGCGGGCAGGATTTTCGTATCCTGTGTGACCAAAGGCATAATGTACGCTGGCGACAGCCGCTATCGCTGTGATACCCCAGATAAAAAGGGTCGGTATGCCGCGCCTTTCGGACGCGGCTTCGATGAAGGGAGTTTCCATGAGACCAATTGCCGCCCGCGCCGCCCTCGCCCTCGGTGCGACCATGTTTTTCGCCGCGACTCCGGCGCAGGCCGAACTGATCAACGCGACCAGCCCGGGAACGATCAAGGCGATCGTCGAATCGCAGGGATGGCCCGCGACGATCGTCGCGAAACCCGGCGACGATCCCTATATCGAGAGCAGCCGGAACGACCTCAAATTCCTTGTCCTTTTCATGAATTGCACCGAGGGCAAGAAGTGCAAGACGCTGCAATATTATATGGGTTTCAGCGACGCGAAGGACGTCTCGCTCGAAAAGCTCAACCGCTGGAACAAGGACAAGCGCTTCGCGCGCGCCTATAAGGACGACGAAGGCGACCCGGTGCTAGAAATGGACGTCGACCTCGATTTCGCGGGTATCCCGCGCGAAAATGTCGGCGAGACCTTCAACACCTGGGCGTCGCTGATGGACAGCTTTCGTGAATATGTTTTCGAAAAATGAGGTTGCCGCCCTCCCCTTCGCGGGGAGGACGTGCAGCGCTGGCCACGCCTGACAGGCCTACGACAGCCTTACCATCAAAATTCCGCAGATGCCGCTGGTCAGGGCGGCTGCGCTGCGATATCCAAAACCGATCGGGTCGCGCCATTTTGGGGGAATTGCATGTCTTCGATCAAAAGCCTGACAACGTTTGCGCTGTCGGCAGCCCTTTTCGCCGCCGCCACACCCGCCACCGCGCAGACCATGACCGCCGATCCCGCAGCGATCACCGCCGCGCTGAAGGCCCGCGGCATGCCGGTCGAGCAGGAAAAGGACGACGACGGCAACCCGGTGCTGCAAACGCAGTTCGACGAAGGCACCAAATTCACCATCTATTTCTACGGCTGCACCAACGGCCTGAAATGCGATTCGCTACAGTTCCACACGCTCTACAGCGACAGCAAAGCCACCGTCACCACGTTGAACCAGTTCAACCTCGACCGCCGCTTCGGGCGCGCCGCGTTTGAGGCCAGCGGCGACGCCGGCCTCAGGATGGACTTCAACCTTGCCGCAGGCGGCATGTCGAAGGCGCTTTTCCTCGATAATATCGAGCTTTGGAACGAGCTGATGACCGTCTTCGTCGACTTCATCTACGAATAGGTCAGGCGTTGCGGAGAGCGCCCGCAACCAGCTTTTGCAGCTTCGAATGGACCGCGGCGCTGCCGGCGATGAATTCGCTGCGCTCGATCGCGCGGTCGCCGCCGCGGAAATCGCTAACGAAGCCGCCGGCTTCGCGCACGAGCAACATGCCTGCCGCGACATCCCAGACCTGCAGGTCGCTTTCCCAGAAGCCGTCGTAGCGGCCCGCGGCGACCCATGCGAGGTCGAGACTGGCGGCGCCGAAGCGGCGGATGCCGGCGACTTCGGGAGCGACCGCACCGAAAATGCGGCTCCACTGTGCCATATTGCCGTGGCCCATGTACGGAATGCCGGTCGAAATCAGGCATTCGTTGAGGTTCCGGCGCGACGCGACGCGCAGGCGTCGGTCGTGGAGCCACGCGCCGCGGCCGCGTTCGGCCCAATAGCTTTCGTCGGTGACGGGCTGGTAGACGAGCGCCGCCGTCACATCGCCCCAGCCGCCGCCCGGCTTCGGCTCCTGCACCGCGATCGAGATCGCGAAATGCGGGATCGCGTGAAGGAAGTTCGACGTGCCGTCGAGCGGATCGATGATGAAGCGCGGCTTGCCATATTCGCCCTCGATCTCGCCGGCCTCTTCCATCTTGAAGCCCCAGCCCGGACGCGCGTGGGTCAGCTCGTCATAGAGCGTGCGCTCGGCGGCCTGATCGGCCTTCGACACGAAATCGGCGGGGCCCTTTTGCGAGACCTGCAGATGCTCGATCTCACCGAAGTCGCGGCGCAGCTTCGTGCCGGCCTTGCGCGCGGCGCGTTCCATGACGGTGATGATGCCGGATACGGCCATGTCAAATCTCCACCCGCCCGATCGCGCGGGCGGTGATTTCAGTTAGTCGGCGCGGCGGACATATTCGCGGTCGTACACATGCACGACGATCTTCGTTCCGCTCGTGATGTGCGGCGGCACCATTACGCGCACGCCATTGTCGAGGATCGCAGGCTTGTACGACGACGACGCCGTCTGGCCCTTCACGACCGCATCGGCCTCGACGATCGTCGCTTCGATCGTTTCGGGGAGTTCGACCGAGATCGGGCGTTCTTCCCAAAGCTCGAGCACGACGTCCATGCCGTCCTGCAGGAATTCATGCGCTTCGCCGACGACATCCTTGCCGATGTTGATCTGTTCGAACGTATCCTTGTCCATGAACACCAGGTCGTCGCCCTCGGCGTAGAGGAACTGGAAATCCTTGGTGTCGAGGCGGACCTTTTCGACCGTGTCGGCGCTGCGGAAACGGTTGTTGAGCTTGCGCCCGTCGATCAGGTTCTTGGCTTCGACCTGCATATAGGCGCCGCCCTTGCCCGGCTGGGTGTGCTGGATCTTGGTGACCTTCCAGATGCCACCTTCATATTCGATAATATTGCCGGGACGGATTTCAACGCCGGTGATCTTCATCGCGCACACTCGCTGTTCAAGGATGGAAAGAGCAGGCCGGCACCCCGCGGGCACCGGTACAGGTGCGCGCCTTTAGCCGCGCGCGCGCCGAAGGGCAAGCTCGGTGTCAGCGCGTGGCGACAACCATCGCGCGCGTCCGCCGGTAGCTGAGCCAGACGAGCCCGACGAACAGGATCAGGCCGACCCACGGCGCATAGGGCGCATAGCCGTCGCCGACGACCGCCAGCGGTGCATCGCTGCCGCTCCCCGCAACGATCCCCGCATAAAGCACGCCGAACAGGCTTTCGCCTACGATCATGCCCGTCGCCGTGAGCACGCCCATGCGGTGCGCGAAGCTCGCGTTCGGGCGCTTCGCCGCCCAGCGGTCGTAGAACCAGCCGCCGACCGCGCCGATCACCACCGGCAGGATCACCGCCATCGGCAAATAGATGCCGATCCCGATCGCCAGGGGGGGAAGCCGCAGCTTGCCCGCACGGCCGAGCAGCGCGTCGACAATGATGAAGCCGACCCCCGCAAGCGCGCCGTAACCGAGCATCGTCCAGTTGAGATCGCCGCCGAGCACCCCTTGCGCGAGCGACGAGATCAGCCCCGCCTGCGGCGCGGCGAGCGCGTTCGGCCCTGCCCCCGGCGCGCCGACGAACCCCAGCGTCTCGTTAAGCACGTTGAGCACCGGCGGCACGACGAGCGAACCGAAGATCACGCCGATGATCAGCGCGACCTGCTGTTTCCAAGGCGTCGCGCCGACGAGCTGGCCGGTCTTCAGATCCTGGAGATTGTCGTTCGAGATCGTCGCGATTCCGAAGACGAGCCCCGTGACGATTAGCGCATAGGCGACCATCGCGCTCACTTCGGCCTCGCCCCCGCCCCGGCCGAGCAAGCCGAGCAGGAGCAGCGACGAGGCGATGATTGCGAGGATGCCGATGCCGGAAACGGGCGAATTCGACGCCCCGATCAGCCCGGCCATATAGCCGGTGACCGACGCGATCATCAGCCCGACGATGACGATGAAGAGAATCGCCCCCGCGATCAGCGCGAAGGACGCGCCCGCGAGCGGTCCGCCCGACAGTTCGGACCAGAGCAGCACGCCGATCGGCAGCATCAGGAACAGCGAACCGCCGAACACCCAGTTGATCGACATATCCTGTTCTTCGATCGCCAGCGCCTGCCCGCCCTGCCGCGCCCGCGACGCGGCCATTGCCGAGCGGATGCCGCCGATCACCGGACCCGCGATCTTGATCAAGGTCCAGATCGCGGCAATCGCGATCACCCCCGCGCCGAAGAAACGCACATCGGCGCGGAATACCGTATTCGCCAGCGTTTCGGGGTCGCCCACCCCGCCTTGCGTCAGGATCGGCAGCAACACCCACCAGCCGGTGATCAGCCCGACGAGCTGCGCCATGCCGACCGACAGCCCGACAAGGTGGCCGACGCCGAAGAGCGCGAAGGCAAGCCCGCCCGCAATCCCCGTCGCGCCGCTTCCCACGGCAAACCAGCGCGCGACCTCGGCGCCGGCGAGTTTCATCTGCGTGAGCAGCGTGAAGCCCGCGGCGACGAGGCTGTTCCACACCAGCGCCGACAGGCCCGCCTTATTCTCCTCGGCACCCTCGGCGCTCGCCGCACCGACCTGCAGCACTTCGGCGGCGGCGCGGCCTTCGGGATAGGGCAGGTCCGAATCGACGACGAGCGCGCGGCGGAGCGGCACCGAGAAGAGCACGCCCAATATGCCGCCGAGCATCGTGATCGCGGTGGTTTCGATGAGCGGGAAGCCCTGCCAATAACCGACCATGACGAGCCCCGGCAGCACGAAGATGATCGCCGCCAGCGTGCCCGCGGCGCTTGCGATCGTCTGGACGATATTATTCTCGAGGATCGTCGACCCGGCCATATAGCGCAGCAGCGCCATCGAAATGACCGCCGCCGGGATCGAGGTCGCAAAGGTCAATCCGACCTTCAGCCCCAGATAGACGTTCGCCGCGGTGAACGCCAAGGTGAGCAGGCCGCCCAGCAGGATAGCCCGGATCGTCAGTTCGCGGCCGCGAGACGTCGGCGTAGTCGTTTCGGTCATCAAAAATCTCCCCGCCCGTGTCTTGCGGCGCCTTGCGCCCAGCGCAAGCGAAAAGCCATAAACCGCTGGCCATTGGACCGAAACGCCAAAAGCGACGGGCCGATTTCCTTTTGACGCATCGGTCCAATATATCGCCGGGCATCAAGGCCATATCGGCCGGCATGATGAGTATCGATCTTTCCGACCTGACGCCGAAGCCGCCTCGCGGCACCGCAGCATCTTCGTCGCGCGGGGCACCTTGCGCCGGCCTTTTTGGCTGGCGCAAGGATGCGGCGGCATCGCCCGCCCCGAAAAGGGAGCCGAAGACGCCGGGGCGCGACTACCCGGCGGGCTGATCTTCGAGAAGCGCGCCGAACGCGCGCACCGCCGCCCCGGGGCCTTCGGGGTGCGCCCAGACGCCGCCCGACACCGCAAGGAAATCAGCCCCCGCTTCGATCAGCGCCGGCGCATTTTCGACGGTAATCCCGCCGATCGCAACACAGGGCAGTTCGAACATGCCCTGCCACCACTCGAGGATTTCAGGGTCGGCCTGGTGCTCGACGGCCTTGGTCGTCGTCGGGAAGAAGGCACCGAATGCGACATAATCGGCGCCCGCCTCGCCCGCTTCCATCGCGAGGTGGCGGCTTGCGTGACAGGTCACGCCGATCTGCGCCTGCTGGCCCAAGATCTTGCGCGCTTCCTTGGGGTCGCCGTCGTCCTGCCCGAGATGGACGCCGTCGGCGTCCAGCCGCTTGGCCAGCGCCACATCGTCATTGACGATAAACGCCACCTCATGTGCGGCGCAAAGCGCCTGCAACGGCTCGGCAAGCCGCGCCGCCTCATGCTGGTCGATATTCTTGACGCGAAACTGGAACGCGGCAACCGGGCCGGCGCCCAGCGCTTCGGCGAGCCGATCGGGAAAATCGCCGCCGACGTCGAGCGGCGAAATGAGATAGAGTTGGCAGGTCGGTGCTTTCATGGCGCGTTCATAGCGGCGACGTCACAGGCGGGCAAATGCAGAACATACACCGCCTCGCGATCATCGCCCTCCCCGCCGCCCTTGCCCTTTCCGCCTGCGCCACGACGCGAGCCGCGCCGCTGCAGGGCGGCAGCGACGTCGCGCTCGGCCAGAAGGCCTATGTCGACGGCCCGCTCGTCCAGCCGGTCGAAGTGGTCGAGGACAGCCGTTGCCCGATGAACGCGCGCTGCGTGTGGGCGGGCCGCGTGCGGGTGAAGATGGTGTGGATTCGCGGCAATGGCGAGAAGCAGCCGTTCGAAGCGACGCTCGGTGAGCCGGTCCAGCTGGCCGACGGCCAGTTCACGCTCGAATCGGTGCGACCCGAAAAGATGACCAATGTGACGATCAAGCCGTCGGATTATCGCTTCTCGTTCCGCTTCGCGGGCGGGCTCTAAGCCCCGCCTCCCGTTGATCGTCATCCCGGCGAAGGCCGGGATCTCTTCGGTGGATCGAAACGCTACGGTGAGATCCCGGCCTTCGCCGGGATGACGAAATATGAAGGGCGGCCCTAGCGCACCCGCGCCAGCACGAACCCGTCCCAGCCCTTGGCGCCGACCGTCTGGATGGCGGTCGCGTCGAGGCGCGGGTTGTCGCTCAGCCTATCGAACAGCGCGCGCGTGCCGACGATGCGTTCGTCGTCGCTGTCCGCCTCCAGCACCCCGCCCTCGCGCACGACGTTATCGACGATAATCGTGGTGCCGGACCGGCCAAGCCGGATAGCCTCTTCGACGTAGCGGACATTGCTCTGTTTGTCGGCGTCGATGAAAACGAAATCGAAGGGTGCCTCATCGGTCATCGCCGCCAGGCTTTCGATCGCCGGGCCAACGCGGATCTCGACCTTGCCGGCCAATCCCGCAGCTTCCAGATTCGCTTGCGCAACGCGCGCGTGATGCGCCTCGAGTTCGAGCGTCAAGAGCGATCCGCCCTCGGGCAGGGCCCGCGCAAGCCAGATCGTCGAATAGCCGCCGAGCGTCCCGACCTCGAGGATGCGCCGTGCGCCGGCCATCTGCGCGAGCAGGAAGAGCATCTTGCCCTGCGCCGCCGACACGTCGATCGGCGGCAGCCCCTGTTTTTCATTGTTCGCGAGGGTGGTGGCAAGCGCATCGTCCGCGCCGAGCAATTTGCCGGCGATATAATCGTCGACGGCTTGCCACCTCTCTCCCATCACTTCAGGCCACGGAGGCCGCGTGAATTTCGTTGATCGCGCCGCCGAGCGAGGCGTTGAATTCCTCGTCGCTCATCTGGTGGCGGAGATCCTCCAGCAGCGCGCGGCTGAAGCTCGCGATGATGCCGGGATTCTTCGCCAGTTCGACGCACGCCTCGGGACGCGCAAAGCCGCCCGACAGCGCGACGACGCGCAGCACCTTGGGATGATCGACGAGCGGCTGGAACAGCCCCGCTTCGGTCGGCAGCGAGAGCTTCAGCATCACCGGCGCGCCGGTCCACGCGTCGAGCGCGGCGAGCATTTCCTTGAGCAGCAGGCGGTCGGCAGCGTCGCGTTCGGCGCTCTTGATGTTCACTTCGGGTTCGATGATCGGGACAAGGCCGTGCGCGGCGATCCGCGCGGCTTCGGCGAACTGCTGCTCGACGATCGCCTTGATCCCGACCGGGTTGGCGAGGTTGACGACGCTGCGCATCTTGGTGCCGAACACGCCTTTTGACACCGCACGCTCGCACAGGTCGTCGAGGCCGGGGTTCGCCTTCATCAGCTGGACGCCGTCGGCTTCGTCTTCCAGACCCTTGTCGACCTTCAGGAACGGCACCACGCCGCGTTCCCAGAGCAGCGCGGGGACGGACTTGCCGCCGGCGTCGCCGTCCATCGTGCGTTCGAACAGGATCGCGCCGATCACCTTGTCGCCGTTGAAGCAAGGTGCGGTGACGATGCGGCTGCGCATGTCGTGGATCAGCGCGAACATCTCTTCATCATTGGAAAAGGCGTCGGCTTCGATGCCATAACCCTTCAATGCCTTGGGCGTCGAACCGCCGCTCTGGTCGAGCGCGGCGATGAAACCCTGCCCCGATTTGATCTGGTCGAGCATGGCGGCATTGACGGTGGTCATAGGATCTCCGGTGGTTTGCATACGTATGTGGCGGTGCGCATAGCGACCCCGTAGCCGGGATGCAAATACGCGAGAAAAATCAGGCTTTGAGCGCGTCCACGCCGGGAAGCGGCTTGCCTTCCATCCATTCGAGGAAGGCGCCGCCGGCCGTGGAAACGAAGGTGAAGTCCTTGCCGACGCCGGCGTGGTTGAGCGCGGCAACCGTATCGCCGCCGCCCGCGACCGACGTCAGCGAGCCTTCGCGCGTCAGGGCCGCGGCGGTCTTCGCCAGCGCGACGGTCGCAGCGTCGAACGGCGGCGTCTCGAACGCGCCGAGCGGGCCGTTCCAGACCAGCGTGCGGCAGTTTTTGAGCACATCGGCCAGCGCCTCGACCGCGGCGGGGCCGATATCGAGGATCATTTCGTCGGCCGCAACCTCGTGGACATTCACGGTGCGCGTCGGCGGGTTCGGGGCGAATTCCTTTGCCACGACGACGTCATAGGGCAGGTGGATGGTGCAGCCCGCCGCATCGGCCGCGTCGAAAATGGCGTTGGCGGTATCGACGAGGTCATGTTCGCACAGCGACTTGCCGACATCGACCCCGCGCGCGGCGAGGAAGGTGTTCGCCATCCCGCCGCCGATGATCAGATGATCGACCTTGCCGACAAGGTTGCGCAGAACGTCGATCTTGCTCGACACTTTCGCGCCGCCGACCACCGCAGCCACCGGATGCGCGGGATTGCCGAGCGCGGCGTCGAGCGCCTTGAGCTCGGCTTCCATCGCGCGGCCCGCATAGGCGGGCAACCGGTGCGCGACGCCCTCGGTCGAACCGTGCGCGCGGTGCGCCGCCGAAAAGGCGTCGTTGACGTAAAAATCGCCGATCTCGGCCAGCGCGTCGGCAAAGGCGGGGTCGTTCTTTTCCTCGCCGGGATAGAAGCGCGTGTTTTCGAGCACCGCGACGTCGCCCGCGGCCAGCACCGCGACGCCCGCCTTGGCGCCCTCGCCGACGGCCTCGGGGATGAACATGACCGAATGGCCGAGCACATCTTCGACCCCGCCCATGACGAGGCTCAGCGACTGCGTCGGGTTCTTTGCGCCCTTCGGGCGACCGAAATGCGCGAGCAGCAGGACGATCGCGCCCTTGTCGGACAATTCGCGGATCGTCGGCATCGCCGCCTCGATCCGCGTCTTGTCGCCGACCGCGCCATCGATCATCGGGACGTTGAGGTCGACGCGCACGAGTACGCGCTTGCCGGTGACGTCACCGATATCGTCGAGGGTTTTGAACGCGGTCATCGACATTTCCCTTTGGTTCAGAGGAACTTGGCGATCACACCTGCGGTGTCGATCATGCGGTTCGAGAAGCCCCATTCATTGTCGTACCAGCTGAGCACGCGCACCAGCTTGCCGTCGATGACCGCGGTTTCGAGGCTGTCGATCGTCGAGCTGTGCGCGTCGTGGTTGAAATCGATCGAGACCAGCGGCTCGTCGGTGAAGCCGAGCACGCCCTTGAGTTCGCCTTCGGCGGCTTCCTTCAGCAGCTTGTTGACTTCTTCGGCGGTCGTGTCGCGGCTGGGCGTGAAGGTCAGGTCGACGACCGAGACATTGGGGGTCGGGACGCGGATCGACGAGCCGTCGAGCTTGCCCTTGAGTTCGGGCAGGACGAGGCCGACGGCAACCGCGGCGCCGGTCGAGGTCGGGATCATCGACATCGCGGCGGCGCGGGCGCGGCGCGGATCCGAGTGGATCTGGTCGAGGATCTTCTGGTCGTTGGTGTAGGCGTGGATCGTGGTCATCAGGCCGCGCTCGATGCCGATCTTTTCGTGCAGCACCTTGGCCAGCGGCGCGAGGCAGTTGGTGGTGCACGACGCGTTCGACACGATCACATGCTCAGGCCCGATCTTGTCGTGGTTCACACCATAGACGACGGTCAGGTCGACTTCCTTGGCGGGGGCCGAGATCAGGACGCGCTTGGCGCCCGCGTCGAGATGCGCCTGGCCGCCCTTGCGGTCGGTGAAAAAGCCCGTGCATTCGAGCGCGATGTCGATGCCGTTGGCGGCGTGAGGCAGCTTGGCGGGATCGCGCTCGGCGGTCACCTGGATGCGCTTGCCGTTGACGATCAGGTCGTTGCCGTCGACTTCGACGGTGCCGTTGAACGGGCCATGGACCGAATCGCGCTGGAACAGGCGCGCGTTCGCCTTGGCGTCGGCCAGATCGTTGATCGACACCAGTTCGAGATCGTGATCGGTGCGCTCCAATATGGCGCGCGCCACGTTGCGGCCGATGCGTCCGAAACCGTTGATTGCGACTTTCACTGCCATGTCGATGGGTCCTTTCTGCGTGGGGTAAGCCGGTCCTTAATTGCCGAGCTTTGCCAGGATCTGGGGTGCGATAGCGTCGGCGGTAAGGCCGAAATGCTTGAATAGGTCTTCAATCGGCGCCGATGCGCCAAAGCTGTCGATGCCAAAGCGTAGGCCATGGTGGCCGGTATAGCGTTCCCAGCCGAACGTCGTGCCCGCCTCGATCGACACAATCAGCGCATCGTCGGGCAGGATATCGGCCTGATAAGCCGCGGTCTGTTCGTCGAAGAGTTCGGTCGACACCATCGAGACGACGTCGGTGCCGCGACCCGCAGCCTCGAGCTTGTCGGCGACTTCGATCGCAAGCGACACTTCCGAGCCGGTCGCGACGAGCACGACCTTGCGCGCAGCCGAGGCATCGCGCAGGCGGTAACCGCCTTTCGCGCAAAGATTTTCCGTGACGTCATGACGCAGCGGGGGAAGATTCTGACGGGTAAGCGCGAGCAGCGACGGCCGGTTTTCCTGCGCGAGCGCGAGCGCCCAGCATTCGGCGGTCTCGACCGCGTCGGCAGGTCGCATGACGAGCAGGTTCGGCATTGCGCGCAGCGACTGGAGATGCTCGATCGGCTGGTGCGTCGGCCCATCCTCGCCAAGACCGATGCTGTCGTGCGTCATCACATAGACGACGCGCTGCTGCTGGAGCGCCGACAGGCGGATCGCGGCGCGGCAATAATCGGCGAACACGAGGAAGGTGCCGCCATAGGGGACGACGCCGCCGTGCAGTGCCATACCGTTCATCGCCGCGGCCATGCCGAACTCGCGGATGCCGTAATAGATATAGCGCCCCGAATAGTCATTCTTTGTCAGAGGCTTGGTCGACGACGTTTTGGTGTTGTTCGAACCGGTGAGGTCAGCGCTGCCGCCGACGAGCGATGCGATATCGGCGGTGAGCGCGGTCAGCGTATTCTCCGACGCCTTGCGCGTCGCGACCTTCGGCGGCTCAGCGACGAGCCCGTCGAGATAGGCCTTGAAGGCATCGCCCGGAACGACCTTGCCGCTCAGACGCGTCTCAAAATCGCTTTTCTTTTCGCTGGTTGCGAGGCGATCGTTCCAATCGGCATGAAGTTTCTTGCCCTTCTCGCCGAACGCGGCCCAGGCCGAAGCGATGTCGGCGGGAATGACGAAAGGTTCGGCGGTCCAGCCCAATTCGTTGCGCGCCGCCGCGATCTCGTCGGCGCCGAGCGGCGCGCCGTGCGTCGCCGACGTGCCCTGCTTGTTCGGCGCGCCGAACCCGATGATCGTCCGGCATGCGATCAGCGACGGACGATTGTCGGTCAGCGCGGCATCGATCGCACGGCGGATATCCGCGGGATCATGGCCGTCGCAGCTTTCGACGTGCCATCCCGTCGCCGCATAGCGCGCGCCGATATCCTCGCTCGTCGACAGGTCGGTCGATCCGTCGATCGTGATCTTGTTGTCATCCCACAGCACGATCAGGCGTCCCAGCTGCAAATGCCCAGCCAAACCAATGGCTTCGTGGTTGATGCCCTCCATCAGGCACCCGTCGCCCGCGATCACATATGTGCGATGATCGACAAGATCGTCGCCATAGATCGCGTTCAAATGCCGCTCGGCAATCGCCATGCCGACCGCGGTCGCGAGGCCCTGCCCCAGCGGCCCCGTCGTCGTCTCGACGCCTTCGAGCTCGAAATTCTCTGGATGCCCGGCGCACGGGCTGTGCAGCTGGCGGAAATTGCGGATGTCATCAAGCGTCGGACGCGCATAGCCCGCGAGGTTGAGCGTCGCATAGGCGAGCATCGAACCATGGCCGGCCGACAGGACGAATCGGTCGCGATCGGCCCATTTCGGGTCGGTCGGGTCGAATTTCAGATAATCCGAATAAAGCACGGTGGCGACGTCGGCCATGCCCATCGGCATCCCCGGATGACCGCTGTTTGCGGCCTGTACGGCGTCCATCGCAAGCGCACGGATCGCGTTGGCGAGCTGACGTTCGGGCAGTGTCATAAGTCCCCCGGGAAAGGATGTGAAGATGACCGGATTCGGTGGGGACAGCCCTTTGCGGGGGTAGGGTCAGGAGTCAACCGCTCGCGGCATATTGCCGCACAAATTCTGGCGCATTCGGGCGCGGACAGGCGATTGCGCCCCTCCCTCGGCGCTGCTACCTCTTTGGCATGGAACTCGATCTCGACGAATCCAGCCTGGCCATCGGCCGTATCGAACGCGCGCTGAGCCGCATCGAAAAAGCCCTGGCCGATCGGGGAAACCGCCCTGCACCCGCCGTTGCAGCACCGGCCGCCGACCAGTCGGCGCTGAAGGCTGAAGTCGCTGCGGTGATCGGAGAACTCGACCTGCTGATCGCGGAGGCCAAGCGTGGCTGACGTCAAACTGACCATCGCCGGACGCCCCTATGATGTGCATTGCGCCGACGGGCAGGAAGCGCAACTGATCCAGCTTGCTTCAGTCGTCGACGAGAAGGTCCGAACGATGCCGGGCGGCACCGAGGTGCGACAGTTGCTGTTCGCCGCGCTGATGCTGGCAGACGAGGCGCAGGAAGCACGTACCAAGGTCGAAAAGACCGAACCGCAGTCCGATTCGCTTCGCGCGGCAGTCGCGCTTGCCGAAAGCCGCGAAGCGGCCGCGCGCGATGAATTGAAGGAGGCGCTGGCGCGCGAGCAGGCGGCGCTGAAAGAACTGGAAGCGGCACGCCAGAATGCACCGGCAGCGGCGCCTTCGGGCAATTCGTCGAACGACCGCGCGCTCCTGCAGATTGCCGATCGCATCGAAACGCTGGCGACGAAAGTCGAGCAACTCCCTTGAGCCCAGCGGGCCGCGCTCCTACATAGGGGGCGGCGGGCACTGCCCTGCACGAGCCGTTGCGAATATCCCTGAGGCGATACATCATCCAAGGGGGCTGTCCCTGCCCGGACCCTGGTCCGACGTACATGGTCCCCACCTGACGTTACTGGCGTCAGAGGATTTTCCGGCAAACGACTACGGTGGTCCCGCCAACCTGCCCGCCAAGCTCCCGAGGAAGCGATGACCGACCTGTCCGCCGACCTCGTCCAGGAAAAACGGAAACTGCGCGAAAGACTTCGCTTTCGGCGCAGGCATTTCGCGGCGAATCTCGATGACATGGCGCAGCTTGCCGCCTTTCGCGCGCTGCCCGCGCCGCTTTCGGAGCTGCTCGCCGATCATGCCATTGTCGGCGCTTATGCGGCGTGGGGCGACGAACCCGACATCCTCCCGATGTTTGCGGGCCTTGCCGATGCTGGCGCGCTTGCCCTGCCCCACCATGCCGCGCGCATCGACACCATGGACTTTCGCATCTGGCGGCAAACAGACCCGCTCGAAAAAGGGCCATGGGGCACACAGCAGCCGCTGGGCGACGCTTGGGCGGCGATTCCCGGCATCATCTTCTGTCCTCTGGTGGGATTCGACCGGCGTGGCGGCCGTATCGGTCAGGGGGGCGGCCATTATGACCGCTATTTCGCGGCCCACCCCGGCGCGCTTCGCATCGGTATCGGCTGGTCGGTGCAGGAAATCGACGCTACGCCGCGCGAATCGACCGATATCGCGCTCGACGCGATTTTGACCGAGCAGGAATTCATTCTTTGCGGAGACCGTTTGTGAACCAAGACCCAGCCAATCCGCAGCCGAGCTGGCGCAAACCCGCCGGGATGTTCCTGATCCTCGCATTGATCGCCGGGTGGACGGCGATCGTCGTCAGCCTGTCGCCATGGGTCGGAACCTGGCCGGTGCTGGTGCAGGCGATATTCTATCTTGTCGCCGGAATCGTCTGGATCGCACCGCTGAAGCCGCTGCTGCGCTGGATGGAACTCGGGCGATGGCGCGCCTGATGCGCAGCTTCGTATTCCCGATCTAAGAAGAGAGAAAGGTCCCAAGCGGCGGGGGCCATTCCGTTCGAAAATCGAAGGAATGGCGCGAGTGACGGGGCTCGAACCCGCGACCTCCGGCGTGACAGGCCGGCACTCTAACCAACTGAGCTACACCCGCGTGCGCTTGGGAGCCGCGCCAATATGGCCCCTGCCCCGACCTGTCAACCGTCGCTTTCATCCTGTGTGCGATTTAATCGATCGCGCACCTCGTCAGTGGTCGTCAGCGTGCCATGTTCGAAGAGGAAACCCGCCAGATCCGGCGTGCCTGTCGACGCGAGCACGGTCTGCAGGATCAACAGCAGCGGAACCGCGAGCAGTGCGCCGGGCGTTCCCCACACCCAACCCCAGAAGCTCAGCGACACGAGAATCAGCAACGGATTGATCGTCAGTCGCTTGCCGAGCACCAGCGGGGTGATCAGATTCGCCTCGACCAGATGGACGCCGATGAAGATCAGCGCCGGCAACAGCGCGAGCCCTACCGCGTCGAAGGTCATCAAGCCGCCAAGCCCGAGCAGCACGGCCGCCACGATCGGCCCCAGATAGGGCACGAAATTGCAGATGCTGACGATCCCGCCCCACATGAAAGGCGACGGCATGCCCAGCGCCCAGAGCAAGAGGCCTACCGTCAGGCCCAATATCGCATTGATCATCGTGATCGTCGCCAGGTAGTCGGCGGTTGCGTCGACGACATTCTGGATGACGCGCGCGGTCTGCATTGCGCCGTCAAAGCTGCCGCGCCGCCGAATCGTGCCTTTGCGCAGCCGCGTCCAGCTGGACAGAAAGAAGAAGATGACCAGTACGGCAAAGAAGAGCTGGATCGCCGCCGCCGGCGCCGACGTGATGAAATAATCGACGACCGAGGTCGGCGCGGTTGCCGCGACCGCCTGTGCGGTTGCCTCGGTCCCGCTTGCCACCGATGCCAATGTACGATCCACGAAACGCTGCAGCGTCGAATAGAAGTCGATCAGCGGCGCAAGATTGCTCTGGATACGCGGGATCGATTCAGGGATGCGCGCGAACCAGCCCGTCGCCGGCACCACGATAATAGCGAGCGCCGCGTTGATGATCGCGAGGAAGGCGGCGAGCGCGAAGAAGGCCGCCAGCGCCGACGGCATGCCGCGACGCTCGAGCCATTCGAGCAAGGGTACGAGTGCAATGGCGATCACGATTGCGGCGGTCAGCGGCAGGAAGAATTCGGCTCCGGCCTGCAAGGCGAAGGGAAGCCCGAGGCAAAACGCGGCGCCGAGGATGAGCGCGAGGGCCGCCAGCAGCCGGTCGCGACGGAAATCGTCGATCTCGATCTGACGCAGCGGGTTGGAACGCGGTGAGCGCATGTCTTTGCCTCCCCTGTCCTCTGCCACCCCACGTCTCCTTGTTAACCGCCTCGTCTTACGCGAGCTTTACTTGTCGCGCCAGTCGCCCCGTTTTGCGACGAAACCGCCCAGCGCCATGTCCCGCTTTGGAACAGAAGCCGTGTTGCTCCCTGCTTTTTAACCAGAAATTACCCTTTTTCCGCGACTGAAGGCTCCAAGGACCAACCTTTTGGAGTATCAGCGATGATGAAAGCGCCTGTGGGGGGCGCGAAGCATCAGCTTCTTCCCTCTTGTTCAGCACTCGCCCTGCTGGCCGTGCTTGCGCTGCCGATGCAGGCCGAAGCCGCCGGCACTCGTGCTGGTTCGACCATCAGCAATACCGCATCGGCGAGCTTCGATACCGGCGGCGGCACAACGACGGTCGATTCGAACCGCGTCGACCTGCTCGTCGATGAACTGCTCGACGTCACGGTCGATTCGAGCAACCCGGCCGACGTTCCGACGACGCCGGGCGCAACCGGCCAGGTGCTGACCTTCTCGGTCACCAACAACGGCAACGGCGTCGAGGCATTTGGCCTGACGACGATCGCGAACGCCGGCGGCGACAATTACGACCCCGCCGTCACGCAAATCTATCTCGACAATGGCGACGGCGTTTTCGACGCCAGCACCGATACGCTTTATACGCCGGGCGCGAACGATCCGTCGCTCAACCCCGACCAGAGCATCACCGTTTTCGTCCTCGCGACGACGCCGGGAACGGTTGTCGACGGCAATCGCGGCATCGTCAGCCTCGTCGCAGCCGCAAAGACCGGGACCGGCGCGCCGGGAACCAGCTTTGCGGGCCGCGGCGAAGGCGGCGGCGATGCCGTCGTTGGCTCGACCGGGGCCGACGGCCAGGACGCCGGCGCGTTCGTCGTTTCCGCCGCGACTGTCACACTCGTCAAATCGGCGGTCGTGACCAATTCGCTGAACACCGCCGATCCGATCCCCGGCGCGACGATCACTTATACGATTGTCGCAACCGTCGCGGGCAGCGGTTCGGTGAGCGGCCTTGCGATCACCGACAATATTCCTGCCGACACGACCTATGTCCCCGGCTCGATCACGCTCGGTGGCAGCGGCCTGTCCGACGCCGCCGACGGCGATGCCGGCGACTATAACGGCACGCGGGTCAATGTCGCGCTCGGCACCGTCGCCGGCGGCCAGACCCGTACCGTCACTTTCCGAACCACGATCGACTGATGGAGATGCGCATGCGCACGGCTCTTTTCCTTCTGCTTGCGGCCCTGATGCCGGCGCAAGCCTTCGCCGCGAACCAGGTGGCGCTCGACAACAGCGTATTCGTCGAACGCGTGTCGACCGACGCCCAGGGCAAGCAAAAGATATTGCTCGAAGAACCCAAGGTCGTCGTTCCCGGCGACAGGCTGGTCTTCGTGCTTGCCTATCGCAATGCCGGCGCCCAGCCCGCCGACAAGTTCGTGATCACCAACCCGATGCCCGCGGCAGTCCGCTTCGCGGATGCCGGCGACTCGCGCCCCCTCGTCTCGGTCGACGGCGGCAAGCAGTGGGGACTGCTTTCCGACCTTGCAGTACCGATGGCCGATGGCTCCCGCCGCGCGGCCCAGCCCGCTGATGTCACGCACATCCGCTGGGCCTTCCAGAATCCGATCCCGGTCGGCGGGACGGGCAAACTCATGTTTCGGGGGGTTGTCAAATAACCCTTTAGAATAAACCGCTTAACGGTCGCCAGCGGTGGGGAAACGGCGGCCACATAAAGCCTAGGAGCTCAGCTATGACCAGCAAGCTGACTTATATAGGTATCATCGGTCTGGCGGCGTTTTCGAGCGTCGCCGCTACCCCGGCACTTGCCGCGGGTACGACCGCCGGTACCACGATCACCAATACCGCCACCGTCGATTTCCAAGTCGGAGGCGTCAGCCAAGTTCAACAAAGCGCGTCGAACAATTTCACCGTCGACCGCAAGATCAACCTGCTTGTCGAAGAAGTCGGTACGGTCACGACCAACGTCGTGCCGGGCCAGGCGAACGCCGTCACGACGTTCCAGCTGACGAACAGCTCGAACGAAGTGCTAGACTTTGCGCTCACGGCGACCCAGCTCGTCGGCGGCACTGCGGCGCATGGCGGTACCGACACGTTCAATGCCAACAATATCCGGATCTATCGCGACAATACGTCGACCGGAACCGTCGGCAGCTGGGACGCGGGCGATACGCTCGTCACCTATATCGACGAACTGGTGACCGATACGGCGATCCGTCTGTTCGTCGTTGCCGACATCCCGACGGGTCTTGCCAACAACGCCGTTGCCGGCGTGACGCTGCGCGCAACCGCGCGTGAAGGTGCGACCCCCGGTACGATGGGCGGCGCGATCACCGAAACGACGGGCGCGAACACCGCGGGCAAGGACACTGTCTTTGCCGACATCGCGGGCGTGGCCGGCGACATCGCACGCGATGCGTCGCACAGCGATGACGACGATTACACGGTACAGACAGCGACGCTGGGGGTCACCAAGACCAGCCGCGTCATCTCGGATCCGTTCAACAATACGTCGAATCCGAAGCTGATCCCCGGCGCGGTTGTTGAATATTGCATTGCGGTGGCCAATACGGGCAGCGCCGATGCAACCTCGGTCATCATCAACGACCCCGTACCGGGCCAGTTGACGTTCAACGCCGGAACGATCCTGCTCAACGGCACGGTCACCGGCGGCACCTGTAACGCCGACGGCGCCGCGGGCGGCAGCTATGCTGCACCGAACGTGTCGGGCACGATCGCAACTGTGGCAGCGGGCGCGACGCGCACGCTCGTCTTCCGCGCGACCGTCAACTGATCGGGTAACGACAGGAGCAGCGGGTACGGCCCGAAAACCGTCTCCCGCTGCTCCTTTCGGGGCTTCTGATGACACGCACCAGCAAATATTTCGGCCTCGTGACCGCCCTGGTCGCGGCAGCACTGCTGCCCGCGGCACCCGCGGCGAACGCACAGGTCATCACCAACACTGCGGCGGCGCAGTGGACGCATGACGGGCAGCCCGGACAGGCGCTGTCGAACCGCGTCGATGTGACGGTGGCCCCGCGCCCGCCTGAACGGCCGACGATCGCGACCTATCGCCTGACCAGCGGAAGCGGCAACAAATCGGTGCCGATCGCCCCGACGCAGTGCGCGCGCGCCGTGGGTCGCAGCATCAGCACGACCATCCCCCTTGGCGGCGTCTACGAAGGCATTTCGACCGCCCCCGCCTCGCTGCAAGGCACCAACAATTTCCGCGCCGGCGAAGTGCTGGTCGTCGGCGTCACGCTCGCATCGGCCAATGTCGATCCGCAGGCGCGTGACGCGCTGGATGTCGTTCTCGAACTGGAAAATGGCGATCGCGAACAGATCACGCTGACCGAAACCGCCAACAACAGCGGCGAATTCGTCGGCATCATCAACACGATCGGCGTCCCCCCTGCCGTGACGCAGGGCGATTGCCGCCTGTCGGTCAATCCCGGTGCACCGCTGACGCTCCGCGTGACCGACCAGGCGAACGCCAGCCTTGTCGCGCTCGCGACGATCAACTTCCTCGTCGACCCGTTCGGCATCGTGTTCGACAGCGGCGACGGCACCCCCGTGCCCGGCAGCCGCGTGACGATCGTCGATGCCGCAACCGGACAGCCGGCGCAGGTGTTCGGCGACGATGGCGTTTCCGCCTATCCGTCGAGCGTCGTCACCGGCCAGAGCGTCACCGACGCCGGCGGCACGACGTACAGCTTCCCGCCGGGCGACTATCGTTTCCCCTTCGTCGCGCCGGGCAGCTATCGCCTCGTCGTCGAACCGCCCACGCCTTTCACTGCGCCGTCGAAGTCGAACCCCGCCGACCTCGCCGGGCTGCGGCGTCCCGACGACGGCCTGCCGTTCGAAATCACCGGCGCGAGCTATGGCAATATCTTCACGCTGAGCAGCCCCGCGCCCGTTCGCGTCGACATTCCGGTCGACCAGCCCGGCCTGCCGCTTGTCCTGCGCAAGACGACGTCGACACAGGTCGCGGTGCCCGGCGACGTGATCCAGTATCGCATCGAAGTCGCCAACCGCGACGCGCGCCGCAACACGGGCGCGGTCACCGTGCGTGACGTGCTGCCTGCCGGCATGCGCCTGCGCCCCGACACCGTCCGCGTCGACGGCGTGCGCGTGACCGCCGATGTCGCCGGCAACGGACGCGAATTTGCCGTCACGATCCCGACCATTGCCGCATCGCGCTCGGCGCTGCTGACCTATCTCGCCGAAGTCATCGTATCGGCGCAGCCGGGCAACGCGCTCAACCGCGCGACCGCCATCGACAATCGCGGGGCCCAGAGCAACATCGCCGAAGCAACGATTTCGATCAAACGCGACCAGCTTGGCGACCGGATGACGATCATCGGCCGGATCACCGACGGCGGCTGCAGCGTCGATCCGGGCAAGGCCGACGGCATCATGGGCGTCCGCGTCATGCTGCAGGACGGCAGCTACACCGTCACCGACGAGGACGGACGTTATCATTTCGAGGGCGTGCGCCCCGGCATCCACGTCGTCCAGATCGACCCGTCGACCCTGCCGCTCGACCGTGAAGCCGTCGATTGCGCCCGTTCGACGCAGAGTGCCGGCAGCGCCATCTCGCGCTTCGTCGAGGGCCGCGGCGGTTCGCTGAAGCGCGCCGACTTCCGCGCCGTCGCCGGCAAACCGCGCGCGGCACCCGAACAGGCGGCGATCGAGGCGCCCAAGGTGCTGAGCGATCCCGAAGCGGCCGGCGCCGGTCGCGACTGGCTTGCCGGCCAGGCGCCGGGCATCGCGTGGATTTTCCCCGAAATCGACCATAATCCGCGCGCCAAGGCGATCCGCGCGGCGGTGAAGCACGTCCCGGGCCAGACGGTCTCGCTCCGCGTCAACGGCAAGCCCGCGGGCGAACTGACCTTTGAAGGCGCCAGCAAGTCCGCCGACGGCAGCGTCGCTGTCAGCCTGTGGCGCGGTCTTGAAATCCGCGAAGGCGAGAACCGCCTTGTCGCCGAGGTAAAGGACGCGAACGGCGCTACCGTCGAAACGCTCGAACGCAGCGTCCATTATTCGATCACGCCGATGCGCGCGTCGCTGATCCGCGAAAAGTCGGTGCTGGTCGCCGATGGCGTCACCCGCCCGATGATCGCGGTGCGCCTGACCGACCGCGACGGCAAGCCGGTTCGCGCCGGCCTGACGGGCGACTTCGCCGTCCCCGCTCCCTATTATCCGGCGGTCGAGGCCGACGCGCAGCAAGCACGCCAGCTTGCCGGGCTCGAACGCGCGCAGCCGGTGTGGAAGATCGATGGCGACGACGGCATCGCCTATATCGAACTGGAACCGACGACCGCGTCGGGCACATTGTCGATGGATTTCAACTTTCGCGACGACAAGGTCACGCGCAAGCAGACGATCGAGACCTGGCTCGATCCCGGCAATCGCCCGTGGACCGTCGTCGGCTTTGCTGCGGGCACGCTCGGCTACAATACGCTCGATGATCGCATGGAACCCGTCGCCGAAACGACCGACGATCTCAACGCCGATGCTCGCCTCGCCCTCTATGCCAAAGGCCGCGTGCGCGGAAAATGGCTCATGACGCTGGCCTATGACAGCGACAAGGACAAGGACGACGCCCGTTTCGGCGGCGTGATCGACCCGCGCGCCTATTATACCATCTACGCCGACCGCAACGAGACACGCTATGATGCCGCATCGGTGCGCAAGCTCTATCTGCGCCTCGAACGCCCGCAATTCTATGCGATGTTCGGCGATATCGAGACCGGCATTTCCGAACCCGAACTCGCCCGCTACCAGCGCGCGCTGAACGGCGGCAAGGCCGAATATCGTGGCCGCAATATCGCCGCGACGGCGTTCGTCGCCGATACGCCGTACCGCTTCCGCCGCGACGAAATCCAGGGCAACGGCCTGACCGGCCCGTACCAGCTCGGCGCGAAGGATATCCTGCCGAACAGCGAACGGATCGTCATCGAAACGCGCGACCGGTTGCACAGCGAACGCATCGTCGACAGCGTCAGCCTGTCGCGCCATGTCGATTATGATATCGATTATCTGTCAGGCACGATCCGTTTCCGCGAGCCCGTGCTCAGCCGCTCGTCGAACCTCGACCCTCAGTTCATCGTAGCCGAATATGAGACGGACGGCGTCGGCCAGCGCGTGCTCAACGCCGGTGGCCGCGTCAGCTACCAGTCGAATGACGAGAAGATCCGCGTCGGCGCGACCTTCATCCACGACGAGGACGGCAACGCCAAAACCAACCTTGGCGGCGTCGACGCGCGCTATCGTCCGAATATCGACACCGAAGTCCGCGCCGAACTCGCGGTCAGCGACGCCAAGTCCGTAAACGGCGGGGCGGCCGCTGCCGGCTCCGCCAAGGCCTGGCTGATCGAGGCCGAGCATCACAGCAGCAACGCCGACTTCCTCGCCTATGTCCGCGAGCGCGAGTCGGGCTTCGGCGCCGGCCAGCTCAATCGCGGCGAGGATGGCACGCGCAAATTCGGCGTCGACGCCCGCCTGCGCGCCACCCGCACGCTCTCGCTGACCGGCAGCGCGTGGCAGGAAGATTATCTCGACACCGGATCGCGCCGCCGCGCCGCGCGCATGCTCGCCGAATATGACAATGGCACCACCGTCGCACGCGCCGGCCTGACCCATGCCGACGACCGCCTAACCGACGGCACGCGCAACCGGTCGAACATCGTCCAGCTCGGTGCGACGCAGCGCCTGATGGGCAAGCGCCTCGAACTCGACGCGCAGACCGAATTTGCGCTGGGCGGCAAGGATGCCAGCGTCGATTTCCCGACCCGTCACCGCCTCGGCGCGCGCTTCGCGGTTACCCGTGACGTCAATCTGGTCGGCAGCTACGAGATCGCCGACGGCGATACGATCAAGGCACGCACCGCGCGGCTCGGCTTCGACCTGGCCCCCTGGGCCGGCGCGCGCCTGCTCGCGACGGCAAACAGCCAAGAAATCGGCGAATATGGTCCGCGCAGCTTCGCCGCCTATGGCTTGTCCCAGTCGCTGAAGCTTGGCGAACGCTGGTCGGTCGATCTGTCGGTCGATGGCAACCGCACCATCGGCGGCGTGCGCGCAAGGGATGTGCTCAACGTCGATCAGCCCGTGGCATCGGGCGGCTTCCTCGGCAACGGCGGCACGCTGACCGAAGATTTCATCGCGATCAGCACCGGCGCGACCTATCGGGCCGACCGCTGGACGCTGACCGGCCGCGCCGAATATCGCGATGGCGAGCTCGCCAACCGCTACGGCCTGACGCTCGGCGGTCTCCGCCAGCTCGGCGAAGGCCGCGCGCTGGGGGCACTCTTCACTTATGCCAAGGCAAGCGGCAGCGGGACCACGCCGACGACCGAAGTCATCAATTTCGAAATGAGCTGGGCGCACCGCCCCGCCGACTCACGCGTTTCGTGGCTCAACAAGAGCGAGTTCCGGTCGGACAAGGTACGCGATGCGATCGCCGGCCAGCCCGGCCCGATCGGTGGCGGCGCGCTGACGATCGACGGCGATGCGACGAGCCGCCGCCTGCTCAACAGCCTGTCGCTGAACTGGGCTCCGCTCGGCGAACGCGGTCAGGACGGCATGTGGTATGAACGCGCCGAATTCGGCCTCTTCTGGGGCACGCGCTATAATTTCGACCGCTTCGGCGCCGACGACGTCAAGGGCTGGTCGAACCTGATCGGCGCCGACTTCCGCTTCAACCTTGGCGAACATGTCGACGTCGGTGCGTCGGGCACCGTGCGCGTCGGCACCGACGCCGATACGGTGAGCTGGGCCGGCGGCCCGACGGTGACGCTGGCGCCGATGAAGAATGCGAACATCACCTTCGGCTATAATTTCGCGGGCTTCCACGACCGCGATTTCGAAGATGCACGCTTCTCGCGCTCGGGCGCCTATGTGACCTTCAAGCTGAAGTTCGACCAGACGAGTTTCGCCGGGTTGGGGCTGTAACAAGCCGCCGTCCCCCGCCCGGGCAGGGGACGGCAGTCAGGCTCAGTCGGCGAACAGCAGGACCGGCGTCTCGATCAGCTTCTTGAGCGCCTGCACATAGCTGGCGGCATCCCAGCCATCGACGACGCGGTGGTCGCAGCTGATCGACAGGTTCATCAGCTTCGCGCGGCGGATGTCGTCGCCGTCGAACACCGGGCGCTCGACGATCTTGTTCGGACCGATGATCGCGACTTCGGGACGGTTGATCACCGGCGTCGTCGCGATGCCGCCGAGCGGGCCGAGCGAGGTGACGGTCAGCGTGCCGCCGGTCAGTTCTTCGACCTTGGCCTTGCCGGTGCGCGCGGCTTCGGCGAGGCGCGTGATCTCGCTCGCGAGCTGCCATACATTCTTGTCCTGCGCGTCGCGGATCACCGGAACCATCAGCCCCGCGTCGGTCTGCGTCGCCATGCCCAGATGCACCGCGCCATAACGCGTCACGACACCGCCTTCGTCGTCGTAGCGCGCATTGATCATCGGGAACTGCGGAATGGTGCGGCAGATCGCGACGATCAGGAAAGGCAGCATCGTCAGCTTCGGACGCCCGCCGCGATTGGCGTTCAAATCGGCGCGCATCTCTTCGAGTGCGGTGACGTCCATTTCCTCGACATAGGTGAAATGCGGGATCGCGCGCTTCGACGCCGCCATATTCTCGGCGATCTTGCGGCGCATGCCTATAACCTTGATCGGCTCGTCGGCGCGGGCGCGGCTCGCACCCGGCGCGTGATAGCCCTGCCCGCCGCTGTAGCGCAGGAAAGCGTCGAGGTCGGAATGGCGGATACGGTCGCCCTCGGCCTGTACCTGGCCGAGGTCGACGCCGAGATCCTTGGCGCGGGCGCGCACCGCCGGCGACGCCAGCACAGCGCGACTATGGTCGGCAGCGGCGACGGGCTCCGGTGCCGGCGTCGGCGCGGGCACGGCGACGGGTGCAGGCGCAGCAACCTCGGCGACCGATACCTCTTCGGCACCGGGCGTTTCCGCCACAATTTCCTGTTCGACCGGCGTATCGGCGGGCGGCGCTTCGACTTCGTCGTCGTCGCCATCGGTCTCGATCACCGCGAGCGTCGATCCGATCGGGATCAGGTCGCCGACCTCGCCCGCCAGCTCGACGACGATGCCCGAAACGGGCGACTCCATTTCGACGGTCGCCTTGTCGGTCATCATGTCGGCAAGCTGCGCGTCTTCCTCGACGCGTTCGCCTACACGCACGTGCCAGGCGACGATTTCGGCTTCGGCGATGCCTTCGCCGATGTCGGGCAGACGGAATGAATAACGGGCCATGGCGTCAGTCCTTCAAAATCTTGGTCAGCGCGGTCGCGATGCGCACCGGGCCGGGGAAATAGGCCCATTCAAGGCTATGCGGATAAGGCGTATCGAAGCCGGTGACGCGTTCGACCGGTGCTTCGAGATGATAGAAGCAGCGCTCCTGAACCAGCGCCGCCAGTTCGGCGCCAAAGCCCGACGTGCGCGTCGCTTCGTGGATAATCAGGCAGCGGCCGGTCTTCTTCACCGAGGTCTCGATCGCATCGATGTCGAGCGGCAGCAAAGTGCGCAGATCGATGATCTCGGCATCGACGCCCATTTCCTCGACGATCGTCTTGGTGACATGCACCATCGTGCCATAAGCGAGGATGGTCAGCGCCTCGCCCGAACGGACCGTCGCGGCCTTGCCGAGTTCGATGCGGTAATAATCCTCGGGCACCGCGCTTGCGTCATGCTTCGACCAAGGTTCGACCGGGCGATCATAATAGCCGCTGAACGGGCCGTTGTAGATGCGCTTGGGTTCGAGGAATACGACAGGGTCATTATCCTCGATCGCCGCGATCAGCAGCCCCTTGGCGTCATAGGGGTTCGACGGGATCACCGTCTTTACGCCGCAAATGTGCGTCATGATGCTTTCGGGCGACTGGCTATGCGTCTGGCCGCCGAAGATGCCTCCCCCAAAGGGTGTACGCACCGTCATCGGACAGATATAGTCGTTCGCCGAGCGGTAGCGCAGGCGCGCTGCTTCACTGACGAGCTGGTCGAGCCCCGGATAGATATAGTCGGCGAACTGGATTTCGGGGACCGGGCGCAGGCCATAAGCCCCCATGCCGACCGCAACCCCGATGATGCCGCATTCGTTGATCGGCGTATCGAACACCCGCGTCTTGCCATGCTTCTTCTGCAGGCCTGCGGTTGCGCGGAACACACCGCCGAAAAAGCCGACATCCTCGCCCATCACGACCATGTTCGGGTCACGTGCGAGCATGACGTCCATGGCGCTGTTGATCGCTTCGATCATGTTCATGGTTTTGGTTTCAGCCATTATTCGGGCTTCCAATTGGGGCCGAACTTGGCCTCTTGCTCGGCGAGCATCTGATCGCATTGTTCCTTGAGGTGCCAGGGCATCTCTTCGAACACGTCCTGGAACATCGTTTCGAACGGCTGATGCATGCCGTGGCCGAGAATGCCGAGCTTTTCCGATTGCTTCTGGGTCGTCTTGACGAGATCGTCGAGTTCCTTGGCCTGCGCCTCGTGCCGTTCGGCATCCCATTCGCCGATCGTCTCGAGATGCTGGCGAAGCCGCGCGATCGGATCGCCCAGCGGCCAGGCGGTCGCCTCGTCGGCCGCGCGATAGGCGCTCGGGTCGTCCGAGGTGCTATGGCCTTCGCTGCGATAGGTGAAATGCTCGATCAGCGTCGGGCCATTGTTGGTGCGCGCCCGGTCCGCCGCCCATTGCGTAGCGGCATAAACCGCCAGCGGATCATTGCCGTCGATGCGCAGCCCGGCGATACCATAGCCCACCGCGCGGGCGGCAAAGGTCGTGCGCTCGCCGCCGGCAAATCCCGAGAAGCTCGATATCGCCCACTGGTTGTTGACGATGTTGAAGATGACCGGCGCGTTATAGACGGTCGCGAAGGTCAGCGCGGAGTGGAAGTCACCCTCGGCCGACGAACCTTCGCCGCACCATACGGTCGCGATCCGGCTGTCGCCCTTAGACGCCGACGCCATCGCCCAGCCCACCGCCTGCGGATATTGTGTCGCGAGATTGCCTGACACGCTAAAGAAACCATGTTCGGGTGCCGAATACATGATCGGCAGCTGGCGTCCGAGCAGATGGTCACCGCGATTCGAATAAATCTGGTTCATCATCTGGATCAGCGGATAGTCGCGCGCGATCAGGATGCCCTGCTGGCGATAGCTCGGGAAACACATATCCTCGCGCCCGATCGCCATCGTCGAGGCCACCGAAGTCGCCTCCTCGCCGGTGCACTTCATATAGAAGCTGGTCTTGCCCTGCCGCTGGGCACGGAACATGCGGTCGTCGAATGCCCGCGTCAGCATCATATAGCGCAGCATTGTACGCAGCCGTTCGGGCGACAGCTTCGGATCCCATTGCCCCTTCGCCTGCCCGTCGAAATCGAGCACGCGGACGAGGCCATAGCTCAGCTCGCGCATCGAATCGGGCTTGGTCGCCTCGCTCGGGCGCGGCGTCGCTTCGACGGCCGGAACCTCGATATCGCCGAAGTCAGGCGTATCGCCGGGGCGGTAACGCGGTTCGGGAATATGAAGCGACAGCGGCGGCAGATTGCTCGCCGGGCGCCCCACATCCTTTTTGGGGTCCGTCTCGGGCATGTCCTCGTCCTTCAAGGCGCGAATCGCGCCTAGTTATATTTCAACGCGGCGACATATTATTACGGTCGCCATACGAATGCAACGACGGTCGTCAGACCGCCACAGGCGCGGAAATATGCGCTTGCGGCGCATAATCCTCGACAACGAAATCCTCGAACCTATAGTCAAAAATGCTCGAAGGACGGCGAAGGATGCGAAGCTTCGGATCACCTCCGGGCACGCGGGAGAGCTGCTGTTCGACCAGCTCCGCATGGTTCAGGTACAGATGCACGTCGCCGCCGGTCCACACGAGTTCATGCGCGTGCAGGCCCGCCTGTTCGGCAACCATGCGCGTCAGCAAGGCGGCCTCGAACACGTTGAAGGCAAAGCCGAGCCCCAGATCGCACGAGCGCTGGAACAGCAGGCACGACAGCCCCCCGTCGCTGCGGACGTGAAATTGATAGGTCATGTGGCACGGCGGCAGCGCCATGCGATCAAGATCGGCGACATTCCATCCGGTGAAAATATGCCGGCGCGATCCGGGGTTGTTTTTCAGCGAGTCGATCAGCGCGGCGATCTGGTTGTGCCCCCGCTCCGCCCGGCGGAAGAGCCCCTCGCCCGCCGGTTCGTAACGCGGCCAGTTGACCCATTGATGACCGTAAACCGGCCCCAGATCGCCCCACGCCGCCGCAAAATCATCGTCGGCGATGATCCTTGCCTCGAAATCCTCGGCGCTGATCGCGTCGCCCGTCTCACGGCGATATTTGTCGAGCGGCCAGTCGGTCCAGATTTTCACGCCCTGCGCAACAAGCGAGCGGATATTCGTATCGCCCGTCAGGAACCACAGCAATTCGCGCAGCGCTGTCTTCCAATAGACCCGCTTTGTGGTCAGCAGCGGGATGGCATCGTTCTTCAGCGAGAATCGCATCGTTTCGCCGAACAGCGATCGCGTACCCACGCCCGTGCGGTCGACACGCTCATCACCTTCGACCCAGATGCGCCGCATCAGGTCGAGATATTGAAGTTCATAATGGATGGACTCAGGCAAGACTCACTCCCTGCTTTTGTGCATCTTTGCTAGGCCCCGCGTCGCACGCGAACAAGGGACCAGCGGGCAAGACGTCACAATGCCTCCGATGCGGGGCAGTCACGCATTTCGAAACGCGCGATCCCAGCGCATGACCAAGGCGATGACCAAGTTCGAGCCTGTTGGCAAAGCGTCCAATTCTACCAAGCGCCCCGGCTTTGTAACGCGTCAGTCCGAGGATCTGGTGGCGAACCAGTTGCTGCGCCCCTTGTTCGACGACCAGCACGAAACGCTGATCTTCGCCGGATTCGATGCGTTCGAGCGACTGGTCCGGTTGCACCGTATCGATGGCGACACGAACGGCCGCTGCGTCATCGTGCCACGATGCTGGCGCGTCCTCCTCGACGACAGCATTACCTCTGTCATCATGGCGCACAACCACCCGTCGGGCAGCGCTTGGCCTAGCGAAGCCGATATCGGTACGACGCAGAAAGCCACGCTTTTCCTGCGAACCTTGGGCATCGAACTGGTCGACCATCTGATTTTCGTTGTGGGCGGTCATTTCAGTTTTCGGACTGCCGAAATGCTCTAGTTCCAGCAATCCTCTTCGTTGTGCCGATTGGCGCTTGAAGTTCGCAGATTGCACGTCTAGAGGACCGCCCTGCCTTCGCGGCGACCCCGGTCGGCGCGCAGATCGGTCGGGGAGTAGCTCAGCCTGGTAGAGCACTGTCTTCGGGAGGCAGGGGCCGGAGGTTCGAATCCTCTCTCCCCGACCAATTTCCTGCATATTGCATATTTTGCGCCGTCTCTTCTTGTAAGTCGGCGCACAAACCCCTAAATTCAGATTACGCCGCCATGGTTTTCCCCCTTTCCATCGCGGCGAGTACCCCGTCAGCACTGACGCGGGTGCGTCCTCCCTGGACCCTGGCCACCTCGTACTTCGGTACGAGGTGGTTTTTTATTCGGCGGCTTGCGGGAATATTTCGGATTCGGGCCGCTCTTGTCCGACCTCGCGCACCAGATTCGCAAACCAGCATGCCAATCGACTCACAGCCGCCGTATCGGGCAGGCGGTCCTGTGTAAGATAAAGGCTACGGTCGATCTCGATCTGAACGGCATGAACCCCCTGCGCGGGCCTGCCATGGGTGCGAACGATATGACCGCCGGAATAAGGCTGATTCCGCGATACGGTAGCGCCCAGCCCCTCTGCCAGCGCCGTCACGCGATCGACCAGCCACTCACCTGCGGTCGCACCGAAATGATCGCCGATGATGATCCGCGAACCATGGCCGGGCTGGCCGTGGGGAATTGGCGGCATCGAATGCAGGTCGATCAGTATCGCATGGCCGAATCGGCGGCGCGCAGTTGCCAATTCGGCGGTCAGGGCGGCGTGATAGGGCCGGTGAAACGATTCGAGCCGCCAATGGAGGGCCGCATGATCGATCGGCCGCTTCCACAAGGGGCCGCAATCGGCGAGCCGCGTCGGCACCACGCCCAGCCCGGCCCTTTCCTTTCGGCCCGGCGCCGAAAACTGCGATCGCAGCGGCATGGCGACTTCGCCGGGCGCCATCTGCCCTTCCCCCCGGTTGAGATCCGCAACCGCGCGTGCCCACATCGCTTCGACGACTGTCGCGCCAGCATCGGCCGCCCGGCCTGCGATGAGGTCGCACCAGCTGTCCTCAAGTCGTTCGAGGTCCGGACGTCCTACTCGTGCTGCCGCGAGTATCTCGGGCGGATAGATGCGACCGGCGTGCGGGACCGACACGACCACCGGACCGCTCACCGCGGGCCTGTTGACAGCGATGGCGGCAGGCGGGATGGTGAACGACGGCATGGTGGATGGGTGGCAAAAAAAGCCCGATGAATCCAGCGCCGCGTCAATTTGTTAAATCTCTGACGCTATGAAGGACTTCTCGATGAGGGCGCGACCGACCGAACCGGCGCGCCGCGGGTTCTGGGGACAGTTTTCAGAATGATTCGTATCTTGCTGGCCGAAGATGATGATGTGATGCGCGAATATCTGGCGCGGGCGCTGACCAGCGCCGGTTATCATGTCACCGCGGTCGACCGCGGCACCGAAGCTGTGCCCTATATCGATTCGGGTACGTTCGATCTGTTGCTGTCGGATATCGTCATGCCCGAAATGGACGGCATCGAGCTCGCGCAGCATACGGCAAAGGCCGCACCGCAAACGCAGGTCATGTTCATCACCGGTTTCGCAGCGGTTTCGCTGCGCGCCGAGGAAAATGTACCGCAGGCGAAGCTTCTGTCGAAGCCGTTTCACCTCAAGGATCTGGTGCGCGAAGTCGACAATCTGTTCGGTCGCGCCGACCGGTCCAGCCAACAATAACGACACGGTCTTGCGCGAAGGGGTTGCCAAGCTGCGCGGAGGCCTTTAGGGGGCGCGTCACCCCAAGGGATGGGCGTGTAGCTCAGTGGTAGAGCACTGTGTTGACATCGCAGGGGTCGCAAGTTCAATCCTTGCCACGCCCACCATTAAAAACGCCGCCACCCGATGGGTTGGCGGCGTTTTTGCTTTCAGGCCATTCCTTTGGCGAGGTCGCCGCGCGACGCATCGCCGATCTGGCTGCCACCGTCGCAGTCGAGGATCGTGCCGGTAATATAACCAGCGGCGGGCGAACAGAGGAACACCGCCGATTCGGCAACCTCCTCGATCTTGCCCCAGCGCTTCATCGCGATCCGGTCATAGTGCGACTGGCGCGTCTCGGCATCGGGCGCGAGCCGCTTCATCCCCTCGGTGTCGGCAATCGGGCCCGGCGAGATGCCGTTTACGCGCACCTCCGGGCCCCATTCGAGCGCGAGCACACGAATCAGCTGATTGATCCCCGCCTTCGCCGCGCAGGCGTGCGCCTGCAGCGCCGAAGCATTGACCGCCTGCCCCGCAGTGATCGCAATCAGCGACGCGCCGGGACGGTTGAGCAGGTCGTGACAGCCGCGAAACACGTTGAAGGTGCCGTTAAGGTCGATATCGACGACGGTGCGAAACGCATTCGCCGACATGCCTAGCACGGGCGCGAGGAAATTCCCCGCCGCACCCGAAATGACAATGTCCATCGGCCCCAGTTCGCCTGCCACCCGTTCCATCACTCCGCGGATTGCGGCGTAATCGCGAACATCGCCCGACAGGCCCAGCGCACCTTTTCCGATATCCGCCGCGGCGCGGGCCGCCTTGTCCGGATCGCGTCCCGCCACCGCGACCTTCGCACCCAGTTCGGCGAAACGCTTGGCAATGCCAAGGTTGATGCCGCTTGTGCCGCCAGCGACGAAAGCGGTCTTTCCGGCCAGCAGATTATCGCGGAATGTCGTCATGCTATTCTCCCTTGCTTCGTCTTCGACAGCCGATGGCACCGATGCGGGGTTGACGGATCGAAACCAGTCGCCTTTTGAAACTGGAACAGACAGCAAGGATGATCCGATGGCAAGTGCCGGTCCTACCTCGAACAGCTTCATCTCGCAGCGGCTGAAGCTTCATTATGTCGACTGGGGCAATCCCGATGCACCGCCGCTGTTGCTTGTCCATGGCGGGCGCGACCATTGCCGCAACTGGGACTGGGTCGCCGAAAAGCTGCGAGATCGCTATCATATTATTGCCCCCGACCTGCGTGGCCATGGCGACAGCGCGTGGTCACCCGACGGCAATTACGCCATGGACGCCTTTGTCTACGATCTCGCGCAATTGATCCACCAGCTCGACCTCGGTCCGCTCTCGATCGTCGCCCACTCGATGGGCGGCAATGTCGCGCTGCGCTATACCGGCCTCTATCCGGAGAATGTCAGCAAGCTGGTCGCGATCGAGGGCCTCGGCCCCTCACCGAAGGTTATCGCCGAGCGCGCGAAGACCGGATATGGCGAGCGCTTTCGCAAATGGATCGACGACAAGCGCCAGGCAGCCGGCCGCACGCCGCGTCGCTATGCGACGCTCGACGACGCGCTGGCGCGGATGATGGGCGAGAACAGCTATCTGACCGAAGCGCAGGCACGCCATCTGACCATCCATGGCATCAGCCGGAACGAGGATGGCAGCTGGAGCTGGAAGTTCGACAATTATCTCAACGTCTGGCCCGCCTTCGATATGCCGCAGGACGACATCGCCGCGCTGTGGGGGGCGATCGCCTGCCCGACCCTGCTGCTTTACGGCGCGAACAGCAGGGCCTCGAACCCCGAACGCGACGGGCGACTGCAGCATTTCAATACGGCCAGCGTAATCGAGTTCGAAAATGCCGGCCACTGGCTGCATCACGACCAGTTCGACCGGTTCATGTCCACGCTAGACGAATTCCTGTAAACCGGCCGCTTCCGGGCATCGAAATGCCCCCAGGGAAGCGTGATGGCGTATAGCGGGCAATTGTCGAGGGAACAGCACGGGCTCGCGGGCGCAGGCGCGCTGCTGATCGCTGTCGCGGTCGGCGCCGGGCTTGCGAGCGGGCTCGACCTTGCCGTCGTTCGCCGGGCGAGCGAGGCGATCACGGCCATCGCCATTCGCGCGCCCGAACCGCCAATAGAAAAGACTGCCCCGCAAGAGGTCAATGCGGACAAGCCAAGCGGCAAGGCGTCGGCGGCGAACAAGCATGCCAAGGCCGCCGCGGTCGTCGCCCCGAAAACTGAATTGCCGCCGATCGTGCCGCCCGTCAGTGCCGCGCCCCACCCCGGTGCCGGCAACGACGCATCGGCGGGCGCCGCGGACCGAGCCGGACCGGGATCGGGCGCCGGCGGCCGGGGCGATGGCACGGGGGCCGGTGGCACGGGGAACGGCACCGGCGGAACGAGCAAGGCCGTGTGGATCAGCGGCGCGATCCGGAACCGCGACTATCCGAAAGAGGCGAGCCGCGCGCGGATCGGCGGCGAGGTCGAGGTGCGCTTCACGATCCAGCCGACCGGACGCGTGAGCGGATGCCGCGTGACCCGGTCGAGCGGCGACGCCTCGCTCGACGCCACGACGTGCCGCCTGATCGAGGAACGCTTTCGGTTCAGGCCCGCGACCAACGCCGCGGGCGAGAATGTCGCTAGCCAATATGGCTGGCGGCAGAGTTGGTGGCTTGAAGGGCGGTAGGCGCAATTTGTCGATCGTTGCGCATATGCGACAATGTCGCGAATGATTCTCATTAAGGTTGACATTGCAATCGACTCTCAATAGCGGCGCCCCGAACCGAACATAAAACAGGGGGTTTACCGTGAAGCCATCGACATCTGCCTCGTTCCTCGCGCTCTCCTGCGTGGGCGGCCTGATCAGCGCGCCGGCCTTTGCCGCCGACGCCGCGCAGGACGCGCCCGGCAGCCGGTCCGACATCGTCGTTTCGGGCACGCTTGCAACCGAAGTGGAATCGCCCAAATCGACGGCGCCCATCGTCGATACGCCGCAGACGATCACGGTCGTGTCGCAGGAGCAGATCCGCCAGCAGAATCTGCTGACGCTGCGCGATGCGCTGTCGACGATTCCCGGCATCACCTTCGGCGCCGGCGAGGGCGGCGGCGGTTATGGCGACTCGATCAACCTGCGCGGCTATTCGGCGAACAACGACCTGACCGTCGACGGCGTCCGCGACAGCGCGCAGTACAGCCGTACCGACCCGTTCAACCTGCAGCAGATCGAAGTCTATAACGGCGCCAACTCGGTCTTCAACGGATCGGGCAGCGTCGGCGGCACGATCAACCTCGTCAGCAAGATCCCCTTCGCGCGCAACGCGACGACGGTGCAGGCAGCGGTCGGCACCGACAATTATTACCGCGCGGCGGTCGACAGCAACTGGCGCGTCAGCGACCTGGTCGCGGTTCGCCTGAACGCCATGTATCACGAGAATGACGTGCCCGGCCGCGACGTCGAATCGTATCAGCGCTGGGGCGTCGCGCCGTCGATCACGATCGGCGTCGACAGCGACACCAGCCTGACGCTCGCCTATATCCACCAGGACGACGACAATACGCCGATCTATGGTGTTCCCTACATCCTCGGCGCCGCCAACGACGGCCCGGTTCCGGGTATCGACGACAGCGACTATTTCGGCATCGTCAACCTCGACAAGCAGGAAACCAAGGTCGACCGCCTGACGGCGACCTTCCGCCACGCGTTCAGCGACAATGTCTCGATCCGCAACCTGACCCGCTGGCAGCGCGTCCACCAATATAGCCAGACGAGCGCACCGCAGGGCACTTTCTGCCTCGCGAACGGACGCCAGCCGATCGGTCCGGACGCCACAACCACCGTCGGCATTCCCTGCCTGCCCGGACAGAACCCCGGCTTTTATTACCCGAGCGGTCCGCGTGGCCTCGTCCGCGATCAGGTCAACGACCTGATCCACAACCAGACCGACCTGACGATCACCAGCGGCGCCAAGGGCGGCTTCTTCAACACGCTGGTCATCGGCGCATCATACAGCCAGGAAGATTATTCGATCGAGAATGCGCAGCTGCTGCGCAATCCCGGCGGCGCGCTCCCCAACCCGACCTTGCCGCCGATCAGCCTGTCGAATCCGAACACGGTGTGGACCGGCCCGATCAATTATATTCGCACCGGCAACAGCTATGGCGACACGCGCAACTGGGCGATCTATGCGTTCGACACGGTCGAAATCTCGCCGATGTTCGAGATCAACGGCGGCGTCCGTTACGAAAATGCGCGCACGGTCTTCCGCGCCGACACCGTGACGACCCCGGCGGCGGGTGCGGTCTATACGCGCGGCATCGACCAGGTCAGCGACGAGAATCTCTTCTCCTATCGCGTTGGCGCGGTGTTCCACCCGGTCGAGAATGTCAGCCTCTATGCCGCCTATGGCAATGCCAAGACGCCGACCTCGGCGAGCGTCCGCGCCGGCTGCGGCCTGCCGACCAGCCCTACCGCGGCCGACCCGTGCGCAACCGCGCCCGAAAAGGCCCGCAACATCGAATTCGGCGCCAAGGCCGAATTGATGGACAAGAAGCTGCTGCTGACCGCAGCCGTCTTCCGCAACGAGCGCACCAATTATCGCGTGCCCTCGAACGATCCGGCGCAGCCCTCTTCGCTCCAGATCCTCGACGGACGCTCGCGGGTCGACGGCATCGCGCTCGGCGCCAGCGGCAATGTCACCCCCGAATGGGCGATCTTCGCGAACTACACCTACCTCGACGGCAAGGTGAAGCAGAGCGTTTCCGACTTCTGCCTTGCCAACCCCGGCAGCACGGGCTGCGGCAACAGCGCGGCCATTCCCGATCCGCAGCGCGGCGACCGCCTGTTCCAGACGCCCCGGCATTCGGGCAGCCTGTTCACCACCTATGTCTTCCCGTTCGGCCTGCAGGTCGGTTACGGCCTGTCCTATCAGGGCAAATTCACGACGCACCAGCGCAATCTGGCGCAGCGCACCCCGCTGTCGGTCGACGATTACCTGATCCATCGCGCCTTCGTATCGTACGACTTCAAGAACGGGCTGGTGGCGCAGCTGAACGTCAGCAACTTCACCGACGAAGATTATTACACCGGCGTCCGCAACAATGTGAACGCCACCACGGGCGCGGTGACGGGCGGCTGGGCAACCCCCGGTGAATCGCGCTCGGCCGTGTTCAGCCTCTTCTATAACTTCTGATCGATCGGGGCGGGCGCGGCGATTGCCGTCCCCGCCCCTTTCCGCCTAGAAGCGGTAGCATGATCCGCATCATCCCCGACGTGCTCGACGCCGATGGCATCGCAAGGCTCCGCGCCATTCTCGATGCCGCCGACTGGATCGACGGCAACGAGACATCGGGCCCACAGGCGGCGCTTGCCAAGCGCAACCAGCAACTGCCCGAATTCGGCGAAGCGGCGGCAGAAGCAGGGCGCATCATCCTCGACGCGCTTGGCCGCTCGCCGTTCTTCATCGCCGCCGCGTTGCCGCTCAAAATCTACCCGCCCTTTTTCAACCGCTATGCCGGCGGCGAGAATTTCGGCGATCATATCGACAATGCGATCCGGATGCGCCGCGGCACCGATTTCCGGATCCGCAGCGACCTGTCGGCCACGCTCTTCCTTACCGATCCCGACAGTTACGAAGGCGGCGGGCTGGTCATCGAAGGCATGACCGAACCTCCGGGGCTGAAACTGCCCGCCGGACACATGGTGCTTTACCCGTCGAGCACGGTCCACCGCGTCGAACCGGTGACCGCGGGCTCGCGCGTCGCGAGCTTCATGTGGGTCCAGTCGATGGTGCGCGATCAGGCGCAGCGCAACCTGCTGTTCGATCTCGACATGGGGGTACAGGGTGCCGCCGCTACTCTCGGCCAGGGCGACGCAACGGTCGTGCGCCTGACGGGCGTATATCACAATTTGCTGCGGCTCTGGGCCGATAGCTGAGCCGGAATATAGATGAACGCGTCACCCCGGACCTGATCCGGGGTCCATTCGCGCCGGCGCCGGAATGATGGATCCCGGATCAAGTCCGGGATGACGAAGGAAGTCGGCCTCGCGCCCTAATCGAGCATGGCGCGCCAGGCGCGCGATATATGTTCGCGGTCGCCCGCGACGATACAGGCGGCGAGACCCTGCGCATCAGCCAGCGCAAGCGCCGCCTGCGGCCCCAGCACGGTGAGCGCGGTCGCCCAGCCGTCGGCCATCATGCATTGACGGTGCAGCACGGTGACCGACGTCACGCCGTTGACGATCGGGCGTCCGGTCCGGGGATCGAAACTGTGCGAATAGCGTGTCCCGCCCACGTCGAAGCCGCGCCGGTAGCTGCCCGACGTCGCGACCGACAAATCGTGCAGCGCGATGCGCCAGGGCGGGATCGACGAGGCGGGCGGCATTTCGACATCGACCCACCATGGCTGGCCGTCGGGACGCAAGCCTTCGCCGCGCAATTCGCCGCCCACCTCGATCAGGAAATGCCGCACGCCGATATCGCGCAGCCATTCGGCGGCAAGATCGACGCCATAGCCCTTGGCGATGCCCGACAGGTCGAGCGCGCCCCCCTCGCCGCGCCGCAGGCGCTGTGTCGCCGCATCATATTCGATCGCGCGGTCGGCCGCGACATCCACGTTGGCGGGTATATGATCGACGGGACCCGAGGGGCCGAAACCCCATGCATCGGTCAGCCGGCCCATCGCCGGATCGAACGCGCCGTCGCTGGCGCGCGCGATCTCGAGCGCTGCCGCGACGACATGCGCGAATTCGCCGGGCACATCGTGCCAGGCGCCGGGCCGGGCGCGGTTGAAACGCGACAGGTCCGATCCGCTTTCCCACTGGCTCATCTGCGCGACGACAAGGTCGAACGCGGCCTCGACCCCGTGAATGGTCGCCGCAGGCGGGGACACCGCCTGCAGCGACCAATTGGTCCCCATCGTCTCGCCGGCAAAGCTTTCGATGGCCGCCGCCGCGTCGCGCGCCGCGAATGCCGCGGGCGTCAACGCGCGAGGGATGAGGATGCGGTCGGTCAGGGCGCCAGCACTTCCAGCGTCGTGACATAGCTCGCGCGGCGCTGCGGCGCCGGCGGCGTCGCGGGCTCGGGGGCGCCCTCTTCGCGTTCGGTCTGCGGCGTCGTCACGTTCAGCCAGTACAGGCCGGGCTCGGTCCAGTTGACCTCGACCTTGCCGTCGGCGCCGGTCTTGAGGTCCATCTGGCCGAGCTGGTCGCGATAGCGGATGCCGCCCGGGATCACCGTGACCGGCAGGCCTGCCGCGGGTTTGCCATCGAGCAGGAACTGGAACGTCGCCGCTTCACCCGCGATCAGGTCGTTCGGATGCGTCACCGGAACCAGCTCGATCCCCTTGCCCGTCGGCTTGAACAACGTCGTCGTCGGTTCGCCGACGGTGACGAAAATCTCGTTGCGGTTGTTCAATTCGGCGGTCTTCACATTGGTCGCGCCGGCGGGAATACGCTCGGCGAGGTTCGCGGTCGTCGTACCGCGCGGCAGGCGTTCGGTCTTGCCGTTCAGATCATAGCTGCCCATCACGCCGTCGACGACCGAGGCGATGCGCCAGGTGCCCTTTTGCGTCAGATGGACGTCGAACGTGCTGCGATAACGCCCCGTCGCCTTGTTCTCGATCGCCGCTTCGCTGCCGTCGGGCGCCCATGCCTTCATCGCGTCGAGGCGGAGCGGCTGATGTTCGAAATAGAATAGATCGTTCGATACCGCGGCATCGACAGTGACCCAGACATCGTCGCCCGACAGGACGGTCGACGAGGGCATCATCCACTGACGGTGCGCCGACGCCGGAACGGCAACCAGCGCGGCCAGTGCGGCGGTCGCGGCGAAACCCCAAATTCGCTTCTTCATATCCCTGTCCTTTCAGCTTTTAGCGGAAGGCGACCGAAACGGCGCCCAGTTCAGTCGTCCCGGCGGCTCGCCCGCCTGCCCCGGCCTTTGCCGGCCAGGTGAAGGGGATGCGCAGCAGTTCGCGGCCGCCGACTTCGCGCGCTGCCTCGATCACCAGCGTGTACTGGCCGGGGGCCGCGGCGCCGAGCTGCGCGCGGGTGAAGGAGATCTTGTGCGCGCCGGGCGCACGCGTCGCACCGGTGATGCCGTTCGCGGGGAAGGTCATCGAACGGCCCGCGGCGCGCCACCACTGGCGGACGTCGCGAAGCCACTTCGTGCCCTCGTTCGCCTTCATGTCATAATCGTACCAGACGGCGACGGTCTTTGCCGGCGCACCGGCCTTTTCGACCCAGATCGCGACATAGGGCTTGTGATATTCGGCGACCTTCAGCCGCGGAATGTTGATCGTGACATCCATCGTGCCGGGGTTGGCGGCAAAGGCTGGCGCGCCGAGCACCGCGCCGAGGCCGATCGTACCGCCAAGGATGCGTGCCGGGGTGGAAAGCTGCATGGACTGGACTCCCTAATGAATGAAGATGACCGCGATCGCGGCGGGAATGGCGAGCCCCAGCCCGACGAGCGGCCAGGTGCTCTTGCGCTTGGCCGAGTGAAGCTGGAGGAGGAACAGGCCCGTGATCGCGAAAACGAGGCAGGCGAAGGAGAAGATGTCGATGAACAGGCTCCACTCGCCGCCCGAATTGCGGCCCTTGTGAAGATCGTTGAGATAGGAAATCCAGCCGCGGCTGGTGATCTCGCTCGACGCTTCGCCCGTCGCAAGGTCGATCGCGACCCATGCGTCGCCGCCGGGGCGCGGCGCGGGCAGATAGACTTCGTCGGCGGACCACTCGGCCTCGGCGGACGCCTTGACGGGAAAGCTCGCCTCGACCCACTTCGCCACGGCGGGCGGCAACGGCGCCTTTTCGGCGTCGGGCACTGCTGCCTTCAGCCGCGCCAGCATTGCGGGCGGCATCTGTGCCGACCCTTGCGTGACGACGGGCGATCCCTCGATATCGGCGGCATGGTTGAGCGTGAAACCGGTGATCGCGAACAGCAGCAGGCCGATCAGGCTGACGGCCGAGCTCATCCAGTGCCACATGTGCAGCTGTTTCAGCCAAAAGGCTTTCCGGCTCTTTTTTGTCGCCGGGCGCGAGGGTGTCGGTGCGTGCATCGGGGGCTTTGAGTCAATTGCGATGCAGCGGCATTATCGAGAACGATTCGCAATTACAATATCAATCGGGCAATTTCGCCCTACCCCGTCAGCGACGCCTCCGACCGGAGGATACGCGCGACATAGCCGAGGAAGCGGCCGGCGAGGCTTTGCCCTTCGGCATCGATCCGCACCTTACCCGCAACCGGCTGCATCGGGCCGGCGCCGCGCGCGGCGAGCAGCCGGATGCGGTAGAGCGCCTCGTGCGGCTTCAGCGCCTTCGACGGATCCTCGTCTACCGCGATCGGGCCGCCCTGCGTCGAGGCGAGGATCGGCTGGTCCATCCACTGGACCGCGCTTGCGGATCGTTCGACCAGCTTGGCGGGGCGCGAGCCCATGAGCGGATCGTTCGGGATGAAGCGTGCAAGCGCGCCATCGGCGACGCGGCCGATATCGTCCTCGGCGATGAAGGCCTGCACGTCGTAGCTGTCGGGTGTGACGATGCGCGCGACGGTTTCGGCGCCGCCGAGCCAGCGGCCGGGATGGATCTCGCTGCCAAGGTCGGCGACCACGCCGGCGAAGGGCGCGCGGAGCTGCAGGCGCGCCTGACGGCGTTCGAAGCCCTGCAGCGCGGTGCGTTCGGTGGCGAGCTGGCGCTCGATCACGGCGCGATCGGAGAGATCCTTTTCATCGGCGCCGCCGCGGTCGAGCTGCGCCTGAAGCTGCGCGATCCGTACCTTGCTTTCTGCGGCCGCGCTGACGAGGTCGGGGGCGCTGAGTTCGACCAGCACCGCGCCCGCCTTCACGCGGTCGCCGTTGCGGACGAGCACCCGCTCGACGCGCGCCGGATCGCCGGCGACGATCGGGGCAGCGCCGATCGGCGTCAGCACGCCCGGCGCGGTGACGTGGCGATCGAGCGGCAGCGCGGCGAGCAGCAGGAGGAAGCCCCCGCCGCCGAGCAGGATCCGCCCGCGCCGGGAGCCGAGGATCGTGCCGCGACGCTGCTTCCATTCCTTGAGCTCGGCGAGGATCGGGCGCAGCACGAACACCCCCATCTCGACGATGAACAGGATGATGCCGAGCAGCTTGAAGAACATGTGATAGACGAGCAGCGCGATGCCGATGAACAGCACGAGCCGGTAGAGCCATGTCCCCCAGGCGTAGAGGATGAGGGTGCGGCGCAGCTGGGTCGGCATGGTTTCGGGCACCGGCTCGCCGAGCGCGAACAATAGCTCGCGCAGCCGCCAGCGCCCGAGCGCGAAGGCGCGCGGCTGGAGGTTGGGTACGCCGAGCATGTCCGAGAGGATATAATAGCCGTCGAAGCGCATGAACGGGTTGAGGTTGATCGCGAGGCTCAGCACCCAGCTGCTCGTCGCGGTGACGAAGGCGACGCTGCGCAGGCTGCCCTCGGGCAACACAACCCAGAGCATCGTCGCGATGCTCGCGAGCATCAGTTCGGCGCCGACCCCCGCGCAATCGATCGCGAGACGCTGCCGGCGCGAGGTCAGCCGCCAGGCCGCGGTCGTGTCGGTGTAGAGGACGGGCATCATGACGAGGAAGCTGACCCCCATCGTCGGCACCCGGCATCCGAAGCGCGTCGCGGTATAGGCATGGCCAAGCTCGTGGATGACCTTCACCACCGACAGGCCGATGCCGTAGGCGATCAACCCTTCCCAGCTGAAGAAATAGAGGAAGGACGCCATGAAAGCGTCCCACTGGCGCGACACGAGGATGAGCCCGGTGGCGGCGAGCAGCGCGAAACCCCATAGCACGAGCGGCGACCACAGCGGCGCGACGCGCGGCAGCGTGCGTTCGAGAAAGGCCGCGGGGCGGACGAGCGGGATGCGGAAGAAGAGGTAATTGTCGACCATCCACTTCCACCACGCCTTGCGCTGCGCGGCGCGCGCAGTGGTGAAGGTGGCGACGGTGTCGCGCATCGGCGCGATGGTGAGGTTGTTCGCGAGCGAGAATTCGACGACGCGCCCGACCGCCTCGCCGGCTTCCTCGGGGTCGAGGCCATCGGCCGCCAGCCGGTCGCGAATGCCGTCGAGCGCCCCGTTCGCCCAGGCGGAGAATATCGTGAATTCGATGCGCCCCAATTGGAAGAAGGCGTGCTTGATCGGGTCGAAAAGCGTCCAGCTCGGCGCGCCGGTGACCAGCGGCGCGCCGGGTTCGATGCGCAGTTCCTGCCGGAGCGGCGGGATGCTGACCGACGCGGGCGCCGCCGCCGCGGTCACAGGCCGAGATACTGGCGCAGGCTCGCGATCGGGCGCCTGAGCAGCGCGTAGCCGAGCGGGGCCCAGCGGCCGTACACCTTGGCGGTCCCGCGCGATCCGATCCGCGGCGTCTTGCCCAGCGGTTTTGCCGTGACGGTGAAGGCGAGGACGCCGTTCGCCGTCTGGCGCGACTGGTAGCTGACATTTTGCAGCCGCGCGTCGATCGCCCACAGCGGCTGCGCGTCGAGCCAGACGCGCACCTGATTGCCGGGCGCGAGTTCCATCTGCTCCTTGGTCGGCAGGTCGATGCGCAGCTCGACCTCCTTCGGGTCGACGATCTGGAGGACGGGATCGCCGACATTGACCGCGCGGCCTTCCCAGTCGCGACGATCGCTGTAGAGTGCGACCCCTGCCCGCGGCGCGACGATATGCGACCGCGCCAGCAGGTCGCGCGCATAGGCGTAATCGGCCTCCGCCACCTCGAGTTCGGCGCGCATGATCGTGATGTCGCGCGTTTCGTCGCCGGGCTCGAACGCGGCGCTCGTCGAGCGCTCGACGCGCGCGCGCGCGACTTCGAGCTTCTCGGCCGCCTGTTCGAGCTCGTTGCGGACCTTGGTATCGTCCAGCGTGAGCACGGGCTGTCCGGCCTTGACCGCCGCGTTGGGCGCGACCTCGATCCGTTCGATCACGCCCGAAAAGGGCGCGGCGACGACGAAGGGGCGCGCGGAAACCACTTCGACGGGGGCGAGCGCGGTCATCTGCACCGGGAAAAGCGCGATGCCGGCAAGCAGGACGGCGAGTCCGCGGCGCTCGCGTTTGCCGAATTTCCTGATCCGCCGGACCGGAACGCCGCCCGCCAGCGCCCGCCATGCATGGCCCGCCGTCTCGCCGATACGCTCCAGCCGGACGATCTCGCCCTCGCGCATCGGTTCGGCGCGCGCCACGATCAGGCCCCCGAATGCCGTGCCCTTCGCATCGAGCAAAGGTTGCCACCGCCACGCCGTGAACGGATAGTCGACGATCGCCGGATCGGCGTGGACGGCATGGGCATCGAAATCGCGCGGCTGGTCGATCGACGTGCCCGCCCCCAGCGCCGCCACCGTCTGCTCGACCGCACGGATCAGCGGCGCGTTGCGATCGACGGTCGCGAGGCTCGACGCCGCGATAACCTGAAACCCCTCGCCTATCCGCGCATGGCGCAGGACGAACATCTGGTCATATGCGATGATCCGCCGCGTTTCGTTGGCGATATGATAGACCAGTTCGGCAACCGTGGGCCAGCGGCGCAATTCGGCTTCGAACTGCAGCAAGGCGGCAAGGCTTCCCTGATCGGGCGGGATCGCGCGATGGATCTGGGGCGTTGGCCGGGGTTCAGGACTGCTTGTCATTCGCGGCCTTGGCGGGCGCCGCCGGGGCGGCAGCCGTCGCTTCGGGGAACCGCGCCGACCCGCTCATCCCCGGCAGGACGAGGCCCGACTGTTCGGTGATGTCGGCGGTGACGCGGATCGTCTTGCTGACGGCATCGACCGCCGCGCCGAAACGCGTGACGACGCCGCCCGCTTCCTGGCCGGTCTCGTCGATCGTGAAACGGAAGGGCGTCCCTGGCTTGAGCCAGGTCAGCCAGCGGCTCGGGACGATCAGCTCGATCTCGAGATTCCCGCCGCTCTGGATCTTGAGCAGCGGCTGGCCGCTGGCGGCGACTTCGCGCGCATGCGCAATCTCTTCGACCACCGTTCCCGCGAAGGGCGCGTAGACCGCGCAATCGCTGAGCTGCGCCGACACCGCGGCGGCTTCGGCGACAGCCTTGTTGAGATTGGCCTGCGAAACCGCGACCTCATTCTTGCCCACCGCCTCATATTGATCGAGTTCGGCGTTCGTTTCGTATGTCTTGCGATAGGCGGCGGCCGCGGCGTTCGCCGCGTTGAGCTGCGCCCGCGTCTGCGAGCAGTCGAAGCTCGCAAGCAAGGCGCCCTTGCCGAAGGATTTGCCTTCGCCATAGGGCATCGACGTGATCCGCGCGGTGATGCGCGAGGCGATCGTCGCCTCCTGCTTGGCCTTGACGATGCCGCGTGCCTCGCCCACCGGGTCGGCTTGCTTCGCGACCGGCTTGGGCGTCGCCGCGACACGTTCGGCCGCCGGCTGGACCGACCCGCGGTCGTCGGACCATTGCACCGACCGGTCGAGCGCGCCGCTTTGCGAAACGGCGAACAGGACAGCCGCGAGGATTCCCAGTCCGCCCGCGATATAGACCCAGCGTTTCCCGCCTTCGTTCGTTTCGGGCTGTTCGTTGTCGTTGTTCATGCCTTTACCCGTCAATCTAGCCTGAGCGCCGTTTCACGGTCCTGCCACAGCCGCTTGAGCGATGCCGAGAGTGTCGCGACATCCTCCTTCCCGCTGACATCGGGGCCGAAGTCGTCGATCCCCATCGAGCCGAAAAGATTGGCGTAGGCGTTCTGCGCCGCCGCATAGGCGATGTCGTATTTCACTTCGCTGACGAGGGTGTTCATCTCCTCGCGCAGCAGCGTCTGCTGGCTGATCGCGCCCGCCTTATGCCCCGACCGGATCTGGTACATGATCTTGTCCTGCACCCGGTACTGATGGTCGGCGGACTGCAGTTCCTGCGACAGGTGGCCGAAGCGCGCGCGCGACACATTGACCTGCGTGATCACCGCCATGGTCAGGGCAAGCTCCCGCTGTTCGAGCAGTTCCTGCTGCGCCTTCACCGCCTTTTTCTGTGCCGGCAGCTTGAACAGGTTGAGCACGTTCCAGCTCGCCCGCGCCCCGACGTTCAGCCAGTCGTTGTTGTAAAGGAAATCGTTCGAATCATAGTTGAGCCCCACGACCGCCTTGAGGTTCGGCAGCGCGCGGAGGAGCACGGCGTCGAGCTCCTTCTCGGTCATCCGCTGACGATAGGTCACCTCGCGCAGTTCGGAGCGGTTGCGCAGCGCGGTCATCATCATGTCTTCGCCGCTGAGCCGCATTTCCGGCAGCTTTTGCGCGCGGTCGGGGAGGACGAGCGTGAATTCCGTCCCCGGTTTCAGGTTCATGAGCGCGGCGAGCTGCGCCTTCGCGATCACGAGTTCGCGCTGGAGCTGGCGGATCTGGATCTGGATGTCGACCAGTTCGCGCTGGTAGGTGAGCGCGGTGAGCGGCGCTGACAGCCGGCGTTCGGCCAGCCGTTCCGAATTGCCGAGCGTCGTCGTTACCGACGTTTCGAGTTCGCCGAGCTTCTTGAGCAGCCGTTCGGCGCTGACCGCGCGCCAATAGGATGTCCGGACGTCCTCGATGATGCGGTTGGCGACCTTGCGCCGCGCCTCCATCGAAATCAGCACCTCGTCGGCCTTTTGCTGCGCACGAACATAGGACAGGCCGAAATCGAGCACGTCCCAGCTGAGCCCGAGGTCGGCCGTGAAGACATTCTTTTCCGACGAAGTCGACGGTTCGAGCGACTGGCGCCCCGACAGAAGCGAGAGCGAGCTGGCGCCCGAATAATTGCTGCGTCCGGCATAGCCCGAACTCGCGACGAGTTGCGGCAGCATGTCGAAGCGCGCCGAGTCCAGTTCGCGCCCCTTGAGCGCTTCCTGTGCCATCTCGACCTTGTAATCGAGGTTATATTTGAGCGCGCGCGCCATCGCCTCATAGAGGTCGATCGGCCCACCGACGGGTTCCTGATCGGCATCGACCGCCTGGATATTGCGTTCGGCCGTGGTGGCGATTTCGCTCGGCGTCAGCGGTTTCGGCGTGACGGTGCATCCGGCCAGCAAGACCGCTGTGGACATTCCGCCAAGGAGAAATTTGCTATTCATCGTTGCTCCCACCTCAAACTACCAACGAAGTACTCAACACGAACGGGACTGAAGTCTGTTCCATCTAACCGTCGAATGCCCCCAGAAGCAGGGCCGTTTCGGACGAACTCGACGCGCCGGCACTCGCCATGACCGCACCCAGCGGCGCCGCGGCGCCGACCTCGCGCCGAGCGACGGGGGCATCGAGCTGGATCTCGCCCGTCGCGCCCTGGATGAGCACCGGCACCTCGATACGGCTTCCGTCGGCGCGGATGCCGATCGCGATGAGGCGCAGTTCGTCGGCGTCGGCCGGGCGTTCGATGATCGCGAGCCCGCGCGCGTCGAAGCGGATCCAGTCGGGAAGCGGCCTGCCGTCGCGCGTCCGCAGCTGATATTCGACGATCGGGGGCGTATCGGCCTCCCCTTCGTCGCGCAGCTCGAGATAGATCACATGGCCGCGAACGATCGATTCCATCACCAACTGGTGATCGGCGCTGCCGACGGTGCGCACCGAAAAGCCTTCGGGCCGCTGGATGTCGGTCGCGTCGAAGCGGTTTTCGAACAGGCGGTCGACGTCGGACCGGAACGGCGCGAACCGGTCGAGATAATGGACGACGGCGTTGATCGGATGCGACACGTCGGTGAGCGACCGCGTACCGTTGAGCGGGTCGATGTCGTTGACCGCGGTCAGCAGCGGCGGCGCCGAACCGAAGATCGGCGTGCCGCCCAGCGAACGCACGCCATTGACGGCATCGAGGACGACCAGCGGCGCGCGATACTCACCGGGTTCGGCGGGGCGCAGCGGTTCGACCTCATCGCCGAAGGGATCGCCCCCGTCGAGCAGCGCATTCATGTCGACCCCGGCATTGACCACCGTCACGACGAGTTGCGACACGGTTTCGCCGCCGCGGCCGTCGGACACGGTATAGCTGATCGTAGCCGTTCCGGTGAAGCCCGCGGGCGGCAGGAAGGTGATCGTGCCGTCGGGATTGATCGTCACGCTGCCGACCGACGCGCTCGCGGCAATCACCGTCAGCGGATCGCCATCGGCATCGCTGGCGTTGGCCAGCACGGGGACGGTCACCGGCGCATCCTGCGGCGCGGTGACATTTTCGTCGCCGTCGATCGGTGCGACGTTCGCCGGAAGCACCGTCACCGGAATGACGACGACAACCGTGCCGCCATTGCCGTCGCTGACCGTGACGGCGAAGCTGTCGCTTCCTACAAAGCCCGGTTCCGGCGTGAAGACATAGCTGCCGTCGGGGTTCAGCGTGACACTGCCGTGCGTCGGTGCCGTCGTGACCGCATAGGTCAGCGGGTCGCCATCGACGTCGGTGGCGGTGACCTGCCCCCCAACCGGCCGATCGGCGGTCGTCGACGCCGGCGGCGCCGACGCAACCGGCGCGTCGTTGACGGGCGTGACGGTGACCGGGATCGTCACCAGCACAGTGCCGCCGTTGCCGTCGCTCACGGTGACGGTGAAGCTGTCGGCGCCGTTGAAGTTCGCGTTCGGTGTGTAGGTGTAACTGCCGTCGGGATTGACCGTGACGACGCCATTCACGGGCGGCGTCGTGACGGCGTAGGTCAGCGGATCGCCGTCGGCGTCCGACGCGGTGACTTGGCCATTCACCGGCGTATCCTCGGCGGTCGTCGCGGGCGGTGCCGAGGCGGCGGGGACGTCGTTGACCGGCGTGACGGTGACGGGGACGACGACGAGCGTGGTACCGCCATTGCCGTCGTTCACCGTCACGGTGAAGCTGTCGGCACCGTTGAAATTCGCGTCGGGGGTATAGGTGTAACTGCCGTCGGGATTCAGCATCACGCTGCCATGCGTCGGCGCGGTGGTGACCGCATAGGTCAGCGGGTCGCCATCGGCGTCGGAGGCCGCAACCTGCCCGCTCACTGGCGTGTCCTCGGGCGTTGTCGCCGGCGGGGCCGAAGCGACCGGCGCGTCGTTCACCGGCGTGACGGTCACCGGGATGGTGACGAGCGCCGTACCGCCATTGCCGTCGCTGACCGTCACGGTGAAACTGTCGGCGCCGTTGAAGTTGGCGTTCGGCGTGTAGGTGTAACTGCCGTCGGGATTGATCGTGACAATGCCGTTCGTGGGCGGCGTCGTCACGGCATAGGTCAGCGGATCGCCGTCGGCGTCGGACGCGGTGATCTGGCCGCCGACGGGCGTATCCTCGGCAGTCGTTGCGGGCGGGGCCGAGGCGACGGGGACGTCGTTGACCGCGGTGACGGTGACGGGGATGACGACGAGCGTGGTACCGCCATTGCCGTCGCTCACCGCGACCGTGAAGCTGTCCGCACCGTTAAAGCCCGCGTTCGGCGTGTAGGTGTAGCTGCCGTCAGGGTTGACCGTAACGCTGCCGTGGGTCGGCGCGGTGGTGACGGCGTAGGCCAGCGGGTCGCCATCGGGGTCCGACGCGGCGATCTGGCCGCTCACCGGCGTATCTTCGGGCGTCGTCGCTGGCGGGGCCGAAGCGACCGGCGCGTCGTTCACCGGGGTCACCGTCACCGGGATCGTCACCAGAGCCGTACCGCCGTTGCCGTCGCTGACCGTCACGGTGAAACTGTCCGGCCCGTTGAAGTTGGCGTTCGGCGTGTAGGTGTAGCTGCCGTCGGGGTTGACCGTGACAACGCCGTTCGCCGGCGGCGTCGTCACCGCGTAAGTCAGCGGATCGCCGTCGGCATCGGACGCGGTGATCTGGCCGTTCACCGGCGTGTCTTCGGCGGTCGTCGCGGGCGGCGCGGAGGCGACCGGGACGTCGTTGACCGGGGTCACCGTCACGGGGATCGTCACCAGCACCGTGCCGCCGTTGCCATCGCTCACCGTCACGGTGAAACTGTCGGCACCGTTGAAGCCGGCATCGGGCGTATAGGTGTAGCTGCCGTCGGGATTGATCGTCACGACGCCGTGGGTCGGCGCGATGGATACGGCATAGGCCAACGGATCGCCGTCGGCGTCCGATGCGGCGATCTGACCGTTCACCGGCGTGTCTTCGGCCGTGGTCGCGGGCGGCGCCGCGGCGACCGGCGCGTCGTTGACCGGGATCACCGTCACCGGGATCGACACCAGCACGGTGCCGCCGTTGCCGTCGCTCACCGTCACGGTGAAGCTGTCGCCGCCGGTGAAGTTCGCGTTCGGCGTGTAGGTGTAGCTGCCGTCGGGATTGATCGTGACAACGCCGTTCGCCGGCGCCGTCGTCACCGTATAGCCGAGCGCGTCGCCATCGAGATCCGATGCGGCGATCTGGCCGCTCACCGGCGTATCTTCGGCCGTCGAAACGGGTGGCGCCGACGCGACCGGCGCGTCGTTGGCGGGGTTGACCGTCACCGGGATGGCAACCTGCACCGTCCCGCCATTGCCGTCGCTGACGGTCACGATGAAGCTGTCGCTGCCATTGAAATCGGCGTTCGGGGTGTAGGTATAGCTGCCGTCGGGATTGACCGTCACGACGCCGTTCGCGGGCGGCGTCGTCACCGCATAGGTCAGCGGGTCGCCGTTGGGGTCCGATGCGGCGATCTGGCCGCTGACCGGGACATCTTCCGCCGTCGACACCGGCGGCGCGGTCGCGACCGGCGCGTCGTTCACCGCTATAACGGTGACGGGGATCGTCACCTGCGCGGTGCCGCCGTTGCCGTCGCTCACCGTGACTGTGAAGCTGTCGTTTCCGGTGAAACCGGCGCCGGGCGTATAGGTGTAGCTGCCGTCCGGATTGATGACGATCGTTCCGTTGGCTGGCGGTGTTGTGACGGCATAGGTCAGCGGGTCGCGATCGACATCCGCGGCGACGATCTGGCTGGAAACCGGTACATCCCTGCCCGTCGTGATCGACAGCGCCGACGCGGTGGGCGCGTCGTTCACCGGCGTGACGGTGACCGGGATCGTGACCAGCACCGTGCCGCCGTTGCCGTCGCTCACCGTCACGGTGAAGCTGTCGGCACCGGTGAAATTGGCGTCGGGCGTGTAGCTGTAGCTGCCGTCGGGATTGACCGTCACGCTGCCATGCGTCGGCGCGATGGTGACGGCATAGGCCAGCGGATCGCCGTCGGGGTCCGACGCGGTGATCTGGCCGCTGACCGGCGTATCTTCGGGCGTCGTCGCTGGCGGGGCCGAGGCGACCGGGGCATCGTTCGCCGTCGTCACGGTGACGGGGATCGTCACCACCGCCGTACCGCCATTGCCGTCGCTGACCGTCACGGTGAAGCTGTCGGCACCGTTGAAATTCGCGTTCGGCGTGTAAGTATAGCTGCCGTCGGGGTTGACCGTCACGCTGCCGTTAGTCGGCGCGGTCGTGACCGCATAGCCAAGCATATCGCCGTCGAGGTCCGATGCGGCGATCTGGCCGCTGACCGGCGTGTCTTCGAGCGTCGAGACGGGCGGTGCCGATGCGACGGGGAGATCGTTGACCGGCGTGACCGTGACCGGGACCGTCACCAGCACCGTGCCGCCGTTGCCGTCGCTCACCGTCACGGTGAAGCTGTCGGCGCCGTTGAAATTGGCATCCGGCGTATAGGTGTAGCTGCCGTCGGGGTTGACCGTCACGCTGCCGTGCGTCGGCGCGGTCGTGACCGCATAGGTCAGCGGGTCGCCGTCGGCATCCGACGCCGAGATCTGTCCGCCGACCGGTGTGTCTTCCGGCGTCGTCGCGGGCGGCGCGGACGCGACCGGCGCGTCGTTCACCGCACCGACGCTGACCGGCACGGTGACCAGCACGGTGCCACCATTGCCGTCGCTCACCGTCACGGTGAAGCTGTCGTTGCCCGTGAAGTCGGCGTTCGGCGTGTAGGTATAGCTGCCGTCGGGGTTGAGTGTGACCGTGCCGTTCGCGGGCGCCGTCGTGACGGCGTAGGTCAGCGGATCGCCATCGGCATCCGAGGCCGTGACCTGACCGCTCACCGGCGTATCTTCCGGGGTCGAAACCGGCGGCGCCGAAGCGACCGGTACGTCATTCACCGGGGTGACCGTCACCGGGATCGTCACCAGCACCGTGCCGCCATTGCCATCGCTCACCGTCACGGTGAAGCTGTCGGCGCCGTTGAAGTTGGCGTTCGGCGTGTAGGTATAGCTGCCGTCGGGGTTGACCGTGACACTGCCGTTCGCCGGCGCGGTCGTGACCGCATAGGTCAGCGCGTCGCCATCGACGTCGGTGGCGGTGATCTGGCCACCGACTGGCGTGTCTTCGGCAGTGGTCGCCGGTGGAGACGATGCGACCGGCGCATCGTTGACCGGGGTCACGGTGACGGGGATCATCACCAGCGCCGTGCCGCCATTGCCGTCGCTCACCGTCACGGTGAAACTGTCGGCGCCGTTGAAATTGGCGTTCGGGGTGTAGGTATAGCTGCCGTCGGGATTGACCGTGACAGTGCCGTTCGTCGGCGCCGTCGTCACAGCATAGCCGAGCGTATCACCATCCGCGTCGGAAGCGGTAACCTGACCGACGACCGGGGCGTCTTCCGCCGTGATCAGGGGCGGAGACGAGGCGACCGGCGCATCGTTGACGGGGGTGACCGTCACGGGAATGGTGACCAGCGCGGTGCCGCCATTGCCGTCGCTCACGGTGACGGTGAAGCTGTCGGCGCCGTTGAAATTGGTGTCCGGGGTGTAGGTATAGCTGCCGTCGGGATTGACCGTGACGATGCCGTGCGTCGGCGCCGTCGTCACCGCATAGGTCAGCGCGTCGCCGTCGGGATCGGACGCGGCGATCTGGCCGCCGACGGGCGTATCTTCGGGCGTCGTCGCAGGCGGCGCCGAGGCGATCGGCGCGTCGTTGACCGTGCCGACACTGACCGGAATCGTCACCAACGCGGTTCCGCCGTTGCCGTCGCTGACGGTTACCGTGAAGCTGTCGCTGCCGTTGAAGTTCGCGTTCGGCGTATAGGTATAGCTGCCGTCGGGATTGATCGTGACAGTGCCGTTCGCAGGGGGTGTCGTGACCGTGTAGCCGAGCGGATCGCCATCGACGTCCGACGCCGTCACCTGCCCGCTGACCGGCGTGTCTTCCAGCGTCGAAACGGGTGGTGCCGACGCGACCGGCGCGTCGTTCACCGGGGTCACGGTGACGGGGATCGTCACGAGCACCGATCCGCCGTTACCGTCGCTGACCGTCACGGTGAAGCTGTCGGCGCCGTTGAAGTTGGCGTTCGGCGTGTAGGTATAGCTGCCGTCGGGGTTGACCGTGACACTGCCGTTCGCCGGCGCGGTCGTGACCGCATAGGTCAGCGCGTCGCCATCGACGTCGGTGGCGGTGATCTGGCCACCGACTGGCGTGTCTTCGGCAGTGGTCGCCGGTGGAGACGATGCGACCGGCGCATCGTTGACCGGGGTCACGGTGACGGGGATCATCACCAGCGCCGTGCCGCCATTGCCGTCGCTCACCGTCACGGTGAAACTGTCGGCGCCGTTGAAATTGGCGTTCGGCGTGTAAGTATAGCTGCCGTCCGGGTTGACCGTGACGATGCCATTTGCGGGGGCCGTCGTGACCGCATAGGTCAGTAAGTCGCCATCGACGTCGGTGGCGGTGATCTGGCCACCCACCGGCGTGTCTTCCGCGGTGGTAGCGGGCGGCGCCGATGCGACCGGCGCATCGTTGACCGGGGTCACCGTGACGGGGATCGTCACCAGCGCCGTGCCGCCATTGCCGTCGCTCACCGTCACGGTGAAACTGTCGGCGCCGTTGAAATTGGCGTTCGGCGTGTAAGTATAGCTGCCGTCCGGGTTGACCGTGACGATGCCGTTTGCGGGGGCCGTCGTGACCGCATAGGTCAGCAAGTCGCCATCGACGTCGGTGGCGGTGATCTGGCCACCGACCGGCGTGTCTTCCGCGGTGGTAGCGGGCGGCGCCGATGCGACCGGCGTATCGTTGACCGGCGTGACCGTCACCGGGATGGTGACCAGCGCCGTGCCGCCGTTGCCGTCGCTCACCGTCACGGTGAAACTGTCGCTACCGTTGAAATTGGCATTCGGGGTGTAGGTATAGCTGCCGTCCGGATTCAGCGTTACGGCGCCGTTCGCAGGAGCGGTCGTGACGGCGTAAGTCAACGGATCGCCGTCGGCATCCGATGCAGTGACCTGACCGCCGACCGGCGTGTCCTCGGCGGTCGTCGCGGGCAATGCCGAAGCGACCGGCGCATCGTTCACCGGCGTGACGGTCACCGGGATGGTAACCTGCACCGTGCCGCCATTGCCGTCGCTCACGGTTACCGTGAAACTGTCGCTGCCGTTGAAGTTCGCGTTCGGCGTATAGGTGTAGCTGCCGTCGGCGCCGATCGTCACGCTGCCGTTCGCGGGCGAGGTCGTGACCGCATAGGTCAATCCATCGCCGTCGACGTCCGATGCCGTGACCTGGCCGCTGACCGGCACATCCTCGGCAGTGGTCGCCGGCGGTGCGGACGCCGTGGGGGCGTCGTTTACCGGCGTGACGGTGCCCGTCACCGTCGCGGTGGCCGAAAGCGTGCCGTCGGACACGGTGTAGGTGAATTGCGGCGCGCCATTGTAATCGGCGCCGGGGGTAAAGGTTAGCGTGCCGTCGGGGTTGAGCGTCACGCTGCCCCCGATCACCGCGACGCTCTGGTTCGCGGCGATCGCCGTTCCGTCGATCGCGGTAACGGTCAGCGCCGGACCGTCGATGTCGACGTCGTTCGTCCGCACATCGAAGGTGACGGGCGTATCCTCGGCGGTGACAAAACTGTCGTTTGCGGCAACCGGGCCGTCGTTGACCGGGGTCACGGTCAGGGTGACCGTCGCTTCCGCGGTACCGCCATTGCCGTCGTCGACGCGGTAGGTGAAGCTGTCGGTGCCGGTGAAATCGGCGTTGGGGGCATAGCTGTAGCGACCGTCGGCGAACAATGTCAGCGTGCCGTTCGCCGGACCGTTCACCACGCTGTAGCTCAGCGGATCGCTGTCGGGTCCCGTATCGCTGTCGTTCGTCGCAACCGAGCCCGCAAGCGGGGTATCTTCGTTTGTCGACGCGCTATCATCGACAGCGACGGGCGGAAGGTTGGAAACCGACAGCGTGAAGCCCGCCGTCGCCGTGAGTCCGCCGGCATCGGTTGCGGTGACGACGATCGCATAGGGGCCCGTCTGGCTGGCGCTGTTCGCGAGCGTCCCCAGAATTTCGCCGGTCGCGGCGTCGATCGTGAGGCCGTCCGGAAGCCCGGTTGCGCTGAAGACCAGCGTATCCCCGCTGTCGACATCGCTGAAAGCCGAGGCCGTAGCGATCAGCACCGTGCCGCCGTCGTTGGCCGCCTGCGCCGGCAAGCTGCCGGCGACGGGCGCGTCATTGGCGCCGGTCACGGTCACGGTCACGCTCGCGGTGCTCGTCCCGCCCTCGCCGTCGCTTATCGTATAGGTCACCGAGGTCGTGCGCGTCTGCCCGGCACCAAGATCGTCAAAGGCCGTGCCGGGATCGAAGCTGTAGCTGCCGTCGGCGGCGATGGTGAAACTGCCGCCGGCCGAACCGCCGACCGCCGCGCCGACATTTGCCGCTGCACCGTTGACGGCGCTCACCGTCAGCGGATCGCCGTCGGGGTCGCTGTCCTGTCCGGCGGTGCCGGGCGTCACGTCGCCGCTGCCGAGGCCGTTCTCGCCGACGGTCGCTATATCGTCGACCGCCGTCGGCGCCGGATTGGCGACGGTCCAGACGAAACTTTGCTGTGTCGACGCGCCGCCATCGTCGGTCGCGGTGACCGTGACCGAATAGGATCCGCCGACGCTCGCCGAACGATCGATCGTGCCCGACACGATCCCGGTTGCCGGATCGATCGAAAGCCCGGGCGGCAGGCCGGTCGCGGCGAAACTCAGCGTCCCGTCGCTGTCGGCGAAATTGCCCGAAAGGTCGAGGGTTACCGGGTCGGCATCATTGCCCGACCGGTCGGCGATCGGGGTCGAGGTCGGCGCGTCGTTGACAGGCGCCACCGCGACCGTCGCGACCGCAACCGGCGATGTCGCGCCGTCGGCATCGGTCACGGTGAAGCTGAGGCTGCGGTCGCCCGCGGTCGGATCGTCGCTGCGATTTTCATATTGCAGCGCGCGGATCAGCGCGGTGACCGCATCGCGCGACATGGGCGTGCCGGCGCCCGCGGCATTTTCGATATGCAGCGCCGCTGCGCCGTCATAGCTGTAGCTGAAGGTGGTCGACCCGAAGGTGATCGTGCCCGACGTGGCGGTGCCCGCGACGAAGTCGATCGCTCCGTTGAGGTGCACGACCTCCTGCCCCCCGTCGACGAACCCGGCAAGCGCGATGTCGAGACTGACGATGCCGTCCTCGACATCGAATGCCGCGCTGTCGGCGGTGACCAGCGACACCGGCGCATCGCCCTCGGTGAAGACGGCGCCATTGTCGACGCCGGCACCGGCGCCGTTGAGGTCGATCGTCGGCGTGTCGTTTACCGCGGTCACGTCGATCGTGATCACCGCGTCGGCCGTACCGCCATTGCCGTCGGAAACCGTGTAGGCAATCGTCACCGGACCGTTGAAATCGGCGAGCGGGGTAAAGGTCAGCGAGCCGTCGGCGTTCATCGACAGCACGCCCGACGGCAGCGTCACGGGCGATCCGGGCGCGATCGGCTGTCCGCCCGCGACGGTGACCGTCAGCGTATCGCCGTCGGGATCGGCGTCGGCGCCTGCGGCACCGCTCGTGGTGCCAGCGCCGCTGATCGGATCGAAGGTCACGCTGCCGTCCTCGGCAACGGTCACGTTGTCGTTCGCGGCGACGGGCGCGGGGTTGGTAACAGTGAAATCGAAGCTCTGTGTCACCTGGGCGCCGAACGGATCGCTCGCGACGAGGGTAACGGTGTAGACGCCGCCCGTCCCGCCCTGGCTGGCGTTCGATGCGATCGTTCCGCTGATCGTCCCGGTTTCGGCGTCATAGACCAGCCCCGGCGGCAAGCCGGTGACGACATAATCGAGATCGTCGCCGTCGATGTCGCTGAAATAGGTCGAGATGTCGAAATTGACACTCGCGCTGTCGGCGTGGGTCCGGTCGGGTGCCGGGCTGGCGACGACGGGCGCGTCGTTGCTGGCGGCGACGTTGATGCTGACCACCGCATCGTCGAAACCGCCGTTGCCGTCGCCGATGCTGTAACTGAACGTCGTCGCGCCGTTGAAATCGGGGTTGGGCGTGAAGCGGAGGTTCTGCACCCCGCCGACGGTAACGAGCGTCACCGTGCCGTCGGTCACCGCGACCGGAACGCCGGGGGTCAGCGTGACATTGTTGACGCGGATCACCGCGACGCCGTCGCCGTCGGCGTCGGTGTCGTTCGCCAGCACCGGGATGTCGACCGGCGTGTCCTCGGTCGTTACCGCGCCGTCGCCGTTTGCGACCGGCGCGATATTGACCGCAGTCAGTGTGAAGGTGACGGTCGCAACGCCGCCGTTGCCGTCGTCGGCGGTCACGCCGACGCTGTAGTCCGCGCGGCCGGTCGGCCCCGAGGCGCCCGCGGCGATGGTGCCCGAAATCTCGCCCGTGACCGGGTCGAAGGTCAGCCCGGCGGGCAGGCCGGTAACCGAATAGCTGAGCGTATCGCCATCGATGTCGGAGAAATAGCCCGAGATGTTGATCGAGACCGATGCCCCGTCGTTGCGTTCGGTGTCGGGGATCGCGGTGCCCACCGGATCGTCGTTGGCGAGGCCGACGTCGACATTGACTACGCCGGTACTCAAACCGCCCTGCCCGTCGGTCACGCGATAGATGATCGTATCGACGCCGTTATAATCGGGATTGGGCACATAGTGCAGCGTGCCGTCGGGGTTGATCGTGACGGTGCCGTTCGCCGCCTGCGGCGGGAAGGTCGGATCGATCGTCAGCGTATCGCCGTCGGGGTCGGTATCGTTCGGGATCACGTCGATGTCGATCGGCGTGTCCTCCATCGTCGACGCATTGTCGTTGACCGCGGTCGGCGCCGGGTTGGAAACGCTGAACTGGAAGCTTTGCGAGGTCGTCGTCCGGCCGTCGTCCGCCGTCACGACGACGGTATAGGGTCCCCCGACCGATGCGTCAGCATCGATCGTGCCGGTGATACGGCCGGTCGCATCCATGCTGAGCCCCGGCGGCAGGCCGGTGGCGCTGAAAGTCAGCGCATCGCCCTCGACGTCGGTGAAGAAGCTGGCGACCTCGATCGGGTTGGCGGTGATCGACTGGCTGTCGGCGCCCGCGAAATCGGGGATGGTCGCGGCGACGGGCGCGTCGTTCGTGCCGTCGACGGTCACCGTGATGAAGCCCGTATCCGAGCCGCCATCGGTATCGTCGAGCAGGTAGGTGATCACCGTCGTGCGCGATTCGCCGACCTGCAGGTCGTCGAAGGCGGTGCCGGGATCGAATGTATAGGTGCCGTCGGCATTGACGACGAAGGTGCCGCCCGCCGATCCGGTCACCGGCTGTCCGACGCCCGCAGGGTCGCCGTTGATCGCCGCGACGACCTTGCCGTCGTTGTCAGGGTCGACGTCGTTGTCGAGTATGTTGGTCCCGCTGGTCGGGCCCGCATCCTCGAACAGGCGCAGCGTGTCGGCGAAAGCGCGCGGCGGCAGGTTCTGGATGTTCCACGTCAGCGTCGTCGACACCGTGCCGCCGTTTCCGTCGTCGGCGGTGATCGTCATGACATAGGGTGTGTTCGCCGACGCATCGTTGGTCAGCGTGCCCGAGATGCGGCCGGTTTCGGGATCGAAGCTCAGCCCCGGCGGCAAGGTACCGGTGAAGGAGAAGTCGAGGTCGGTCCCGGCGTCGACATCGCTGAAATAGCCCCCGATATCGAAGTCAATCACCGCGTCGTCGCTGGTCAGGATGTCGGGGATCGGGCTGGCGGTCGGGTTGTCGTTCACCGGAGCGACGGTGACCGTAACCGTCGCACTCGACGTGCCGCCATTGCCGTCGTCGATCGTATAGATGATCGTGTCGGTGCCGTTGAAATCGGCATTCGGCGTGTAGGTCAACGTCCCGTCGCCGTTGATGACGACCGCACCATGACCCGCCGAGGCGCTCGTCACGACGAGCGGATCGCCGTCGGGATCGACATCGTTGCCGAGGACATCGACGATGACCGGCGTATCTTCGGATGCCGCAACCGCATCGTTGTTCGCCGTCGGTCCGGGATTGACGGTGGTCAGCGTGAATGTCCGCGTCTGCGAAAGACCCGTCGCGCCGGGCCGGTCATAAGCGGTGACGGTGACGGTATAGACCCCGTCGCCGGCGGGGCCGCCCTGGCTCGCGTTGCGGTCGATCGTTCCCGAGATGATGCCCGTCGCCGGATTCATCACCAGACCGGCTGGCAGGCCGGTGACGACATAGTTCAGCGCATCGCCGTCGGGATCGCTGAAGAAGTCGCCCATGTCGTAACCGAAGCTTTCGCCGTCGGCGCGGACGCGGTCGGGAATCGTCGCCGCGGCATTCGGCGTGTCGTTCACCGGGTTCACGATAATCGTCACGACCGCGGTGTTGATACCGCTATTGCCGTCGTCGATCGTGTAGGTGAAGGATTCGGTGCCGTTATAATCGGCGTCGGGCGTGAAGCGCAGCATCGTGACGCCGCCGACATCGACGAGCTGGACGCTGCCGTTCGCGGTATCGACCGCCGGGCCGCCGACGGTCAGCGGCTGGTTGTTGACGCGCACGATGAAATTCGTGTCGCCGTCGGGGTCGCTGTCGTTGGCGAGCGCCGGAATGTCGACCGCCGTGTCCTCATTCGTCGTCGCGCTGTCGTCGCTCGCGTTCGGCGCGATGTTGACCACCGTGTTGCGGTAGGTGATCGACGACTGGCCGCCATTGCCGTCGTTCGCGGTGACGGTGATCGTATAGACGGTCGAGCCCCCTGGCCCCGACGCGCCGGCGGCGATCGTGCCCGACACGATCCCCGTCGCGGGATCGATGGTCAGCCCCGGAGGCAGCCCCGTCGCCGAATAGGTGAGCGTGTTGCCATCGACATCGTCGAAGAAGGTCGACGTGTTGAAGGAAACGGTATCGCCGTCGTTGCGGAGCCGGTCGGGAATCGGCGTCGTCGCGGGCGCATCGTTGACCGGGGTGACGGTCACGTTGACGACCGCCTGCGCGGTGCCGCCATGGCCGTCCGAGATCGTGTAGACGATCGTGTCGGTGCCGTTGAAATCGGCATTCGGCGTATAGGTGATCGCCCCGCCCGCGCCGATCGTCACCGTGCCATTGCCCGCGGTGGCCGCCGTAACGGTCAGCGGATCGCCGTCGGGATCGCTGTCGGCGGTGCCGCCGCTCGCCGACCCGTCGAGGACATTGAGCGTGACGGGCGTATCCTCCGCCGTCGTGACCGCATCGTCGACCGCGACGGGCGCCGGGTTGGTGACAGTGAAGGAGAAGGTATCGCTGACCGTGCCGCCATTGCCGTCGCTCGCGGTGACCGTGACGGTGTAGACCCCGCCAACGCCACCCTGGCTCGCCGCCGGATCGATCGTTCCGGTAATCAGGCCGTTGGCGCCCATAGTCAACCCGGCAGGCAGACCCGATACCCCGAAACTGAGCGGATCGCCGTCCGCTGCGTCGGCGAAAAAGCCCGAAATGTCGAAACTGACGCTCGCGCCGTCGGGCTGGCTGCGGTCCGGGATCGGGCTGGTCACGACGGGCGCATCGTTGACCGGGGTAATGGTCACGGTGACATATTGTTCGACCGTCCCGCCATTGCCGTCGTCGACAATGAAGGAGAAGACGTCGGTGCCGTTATAGTCGGCGGCCGGCGCATAGCTATAGCTGCCGTCGGGGTTGATCGTGACCGTCCCGTGGGCAGGCACGGTCGTGCCCGCGCGGTAAGTGGCGATGTCGCCGTCGGCGTCGGTGTATCCGGGCAGCGAACCCGCCAGCACGCCGTCTTCGGCGATCGTTTCGGCAAGATCGCTCGACACCGGGGCATCGTTGACGTTTCCAACGGTGAAGCTGATCGTATTCGGCGAGGCGTCGGTGTCGATACCGCCGTTCGCAGTGCCGCCATCGTCGCGCACCTGGAAGGTGAAGCTGCCGAGCCCGCTGCCGTTGGCGTCCGCCGCGGGCGTCCAGACGAGCTGGCCCGCCGCGATCTGCGCCGCGGTGACGAAGCTGTTCGCGGTCACCGGCGCGGCGTTCAGCGTCAGCGTGCCGTTCGCCGGCAGCGTCGCGATGACCACGCCGGCGAAACCATCGCCTTCGGCCGCATCGCTGAAGCCGAAATTGCCTGCCGCGAAGATATAGGGCGTATCTTCGGTCGCGTTCAGCACCGCGTCGGTCCCGGCGGGCGCGTCGTTCACCGGGACGATCGCGATCGTCGCGCGCGCGGGCGCGGAATTCAGCGCGCCGTCGCTGACGGTCACGTCGATCGTCCGCGCCGCCGTCGCCGGGTTGTCCGATGTCGAGGCATAGCGCACGGCATCGAGCGCCGCCTTGTAGGCGGCCGGCGTCGCGGCGCCCGACAACGTCAGCGTGAAGGTCGCCGCATCGTAGCTGGCGGTGATCCCCGGCGGCAGCCCGCCCGCGATCGACAGCATATCGCCCGCCGATCCATTGGCGATGACCACCGTCGCGCCGCTCAGCGCGGCGCTGTCGATATCGGCAACGCTGCCGTTGGCAGCGATGATAGCCACCCCCGGGCCATTTTCGGTGTAGGTCGCCGTATAGCCGGTGCCTCCCGCGGTGCCGTCGAGATCGAGCGTCGGTGCGTCGTTCGCGGCGCCGACATTGACCGTCACCGTCGCGGTTTCGGTCACCCCGCCCGACGTGACGGTATAGGTAAAGCTGGTCGTTCCGTTGAAATCGGGCGCGGGCGTAAAGACGATCGCACCATCGGGAGCGAAGGTCACGCTCCCCTGCCCCGCCGGCGGCTGCGTGACCGCGGTGACGGTACGACCTGTATCCTCGAAACTGTCGACCGAAGCCCCGTTGGAGCCGGTCAGTACGTTGAAACCGATCGCCGTATCCTCGGTCGTCGTCACCGTATCGGCGACGATATCGGCGACGGGGGTGATCGTGAGCGCGATGACGTCGCTATCGATTGCGCCGCCGGGCGCCCGCGTGGTGGTCATCGCGATCTGTGCGGGACCGTTATAGTCGGCGTCGGGCTGGAAACTCAGCCCGTCGAGCGCCGCATTGATCGCGGCGGCCGAACCGCTGAACGTCATCGTCGCATCGGACGTGCCATCGCCGCCGGTAAAGGTCAGCCCCGCGACGGTCGACAGCGACAGGAGCCCCCGCGTACCGGCCAGCGTCACGGTCAGCGTGCCATTGTCGGGGTCGGTCACCGCGACGACGCGTCCATTGGCCGCGCCGAACAGGATCGCCGTATCTTCGGCCGATGTGACCGGCCCCGGCACGATATTCGTCACGGGGTCGGCGACCGGGGTCACCGTGCCATTGACCGTCGCGGTCGCGGTCGCGCCATTTTCGTCGCGCACGGTATAGCTGAAGGACGTCGGGCCGTTATAATCGGCGGTCGGTGTGAAGACGAGGTTCCCGGCGGCGCTGAGCGTAACTGTCCCGCCGGTCACCGCCACTCCGGGGCCGCCGGCGACCAATGCGGTGCCGTTGACCGCGGTTACGGTCAGCACCGCGCCCGCATCGACGTCGCTGTCGTTGGCGCGCACGTCGATCGTCGCAGGGGTATCCTCGGCAACGGTAAAGCTGTCGTCGGCCGCGACCGGCGCATCGTTGACCGCCGCGACGGTGAAGGCGATGCTGTTCGGGCTCTGGTCGGTATCGACCCCGCCGTTCGCCGTCCCGCCATTGTCGCGGACCTGGAAGGTGAAGGCGCCAAGCCCGCTGCCGTTGGCGTCCGCCGCGGACGTCCAGACGAGCTGGCCCGCCGCGATCTGCGCTGCAGTGACGAAGCTGTTCGCGGTCACCGGCGCGCCGTTCAGCGTCAGCGTGCCGTTCGCCGGCAGCGTCGAGATCACAACCCCCGCAAAGGCGTTCCCGTCCGCCGGGTCGCTGAAGCCGAAATTGCCGGCGGTGAAGATATAGGGCGTGTCTTCGGTCGCACTCAGCACCGCGTCGGTGCCGGCCGGCGCATCGTTCACCGACGCGACGGTGAAGCTGATGCTGTTCGGGCTCTGGTCGGTGTCGACCCCGCCATTCGCCGTCCCGCCATTGTCGCGGACCTGGAAGGTGAAGGCCCCGAGCCCGCTACCATTGGCGTTCGCGGCAGGCGTGAAGGTCAGCTGTCCCGCCGCGAGCTGCGCCGCGGTGACGAACGTCCCGGCGCTGACCGCGGCGCCGTTCAGCAGCATCGTGCCGTTCGCGGGAAGCGTGGTGATCACGACCCCGGTAAAGGCGTTGCCGTCGAGCGTATCGGTGAAGCCGAAATTGCCTGCGGTAAAGACGTGGGTCGCATCCTCGGCGAGTGCGATCGTCGCATCGGTGCCGCTCGGCGCATGGTTGATCGCACCGACGACACCAAAGACCGTCGCGGTCGAGGTCAGCGCGCCGTCGGATATCGTGTAGGTGAAGGACGGCGCCCCGCTGAAACCCGTCGTCGGGGTGAAGGTGAGCGTACCGTTGGCGTTGAGAAGCACGCTGCCGCCGGTGACCGCCACGCTGCTGCCCGCCGTGACCGCCGTGCCGTTGATCTGCGTCACGGTCAGCGTCGCCGAATCGATGTCGCTGTCGTTGCCGAGTACGGCGAAGGTGACGGCCGCATTTTCGGTCGTCGCAAAGCTGTCGTCGGCGGCCACCGGCGCGTCGTTGACCGGCGCGACCGAAATCACCGTCGTCGCCGACGCTTCTTCGCTGCCGGCGTCGCCCGTCGTTCCCGGATCGATGCCGCTGTTGCCCTGGTCGTTGATCGTCGTCGTCAGCGTCACCGGGCCATTGGCGTTCGCCGCGGGGGTGTAGGTCAGCGACGATCCGGCAAGCGCAGCATTGATCGCCGCAACCGAACCCGACAGCGTCACCGTACCGGTGCCGCTGCCGACGACCCCGACGCCGGGGGCCGCAGTCCAGATGAGGACGCCGACGGGAACGCTGAGCGTCACGCGCACCGCGCCGCTACCCGCGTCGATATCGCTGACGACGATGCCGGTCACCGTCACCGGCGTATCCTCGACCGCCGCGACATTGGCGGGGACGGTCAGCGTCGGCGTGTCGTTCACCGCATTGACGGTGACGGTCACATTGGCGGTTTCGGCGACGCCGCCCGATGTGACGGTATAGCTGAAGGTCGAGGTACCGTTGAAGTTGGCCGCGGGAGTGAAGACCAGCTGGTTCGACGCGTTGAGCGTCACCGTACCGTTCGGCACATTGACCGATCCGCCCGGCAGGATCGCCTGCCCCGCCACCGCCGTGATCTGCGCCCCGCCATTTTCGAAGCTGTCGTTGGCGAGCGGCGAGATGGTGACGTTGCCGTCCTCGTTGACGCTCGCCGTGTCGGCGGCGATGTCGACCACGGGCGTGATCGTGATCGTCACCGTATCGACGTCGCTGGTTGCCGGACCGCCCGTGTTGCCACTGTCGCCCGTGCTCATCGTCAGCGTGATCGCGCCGTTGAAGTCGCCCGTCGCCTGACGGAACACCGGCTGCGTCGTCGCGCTCGCAAGATAGGCGTTGATGTCGGCAAGCGTGCCGCTCAGCACCACGCTCGCGCCGCCCGATCCGGCAACGATGACTCCGTTCGCCGAAGCCGCCGTGATCGTTCCGCTGCCCGCCGGAACCGACAGCGTGACCGAAATGATCCCCGACGCCGCGTCGGGGTCGGCAACCGACAGCCCGCTCAGCGACAGCGCGCCATCCTCGCCAACGCTATATCCGCCCGGAACCCCGTTCACGATCTGGTCGTTCACCGGCGTCACCGTAATCAGGCTGTGCGCTGTGTTCGAATTGGCTGCGCCATCGTTCACGGTTATCGCAATGTCGCGCACGGTCACGCTGTCCGGATTCTCGCCTGAATTCGCGAACCCGATCAGTTGCAGCGCGTCGGTATATTGCTGCGCCGTGAAACTGCCGGTCAGCGTCACGCCCGCTGCGGTGCGCGTATAGGCGATACCGTTCACGGTGCCACTCGCGGCGGTCGACCCGTTGACGGTCAGATAGTCCCCCGCCTGCGGGTTGGTCAGCACGACCGTCGCGCTCGACATGGTGGCGCCGTCGTCGGTCAGCGTTACGCCGGCCGGCACGATCGCTACGGGCGCGGCATTTTCCGTATAGGTCGCGGCATGGTCGCTGCCAGCGCCGGGGCCGTTGAGATCGAGCACGGGCGCGTCGTTGACCGATGCAACATTGAAACTGATGCTGTTGGGCGACTGGTCGGTATCCTGCCCGCCGTTCGCAGTGCCGCCATCGTCGCGCACCTGGAAGGTGAAGCTGCCAAGACCGGTGCCGTTGGCATCGGCCGCAGGGGTCCAGACCAATTGCCCACCGGCGATCTGTACGGCGGTGACGAAAGTCCCGGCCGTCACCGGGGCACCATTCAGCGTCAGCGCGCCGTTGGCGGGCAGGGTCGTAATGACGACACCCGCAAAGGCATTGCCATCGATGTCCGAGAAACCGAAGTTCGCTGCGGTGAAGGCGTAGGGCGTGTCCTCGGTCGCGGTGAGGACGGCGTTGGCGCCCGCCGGCGCGTCGTTCACCGGATTGACGGTCACCACGATATTGGCGGTTTCGGCGACGCCGCCCGATGTGACGGTATAGCTGAAGGTCGAGGTACCGTTGAAGTTGGCCGCGGGAGTGAAGACCAGCTGGTTCGACGCGTTGAGCGTCACCGTACCGTTCGGCACATTGACCGATCCGCCCGGCAGGATCGCCTGCCCCGCCACCGCCGTGATCTGCGCCCCGCCATTTTCGAAGCTGTCGTTGGCGAGCGGCGAGATGGTGACGTTGCCGTCCTCGTTGACGCTCGCCGTGTCGGCGGCGATGTCGACCACGGGCGTGATCGTGATCGTCACCGTATCGACGTCGCTGGTTGCCGGACCGCCCGTGTTGCCACTGTCGCCCGTGCTCATCGTCAGCGTGATCGCGCCGTTGAAGTCGCCCGTCGCCTGACGGAACACCGGCTGCGTCGTCGCGCTCGCAAGATAGGCGTTGATGTCGGCAAGCGTGCCGCTCAGCACCACGCTCGCGCCGCCCGATCCGGCAACGATGACTCCGTTCGCCGAAGCCGCCGTGATCGTTCCGCTGCCCGCCGGAACCGACAGCGTGACCGAAATGATCCCCGACGCCGCGTCGGGGTCGGCAACCGACAGCCCGCTCAGCGACAGCGCGCCATCCTCGCCAACGCTATATCCGCCCGGAACCCCGTTCACGATCTGGTCGTTCACCGGCGTCACTATGACCGTACGCGTCGCGGCAGCCGATGTCAGCGCGCCGTCGGTTACGGTCGCCGTGACCGTCCGGTTGACCGAACCAGGATTGTCGCCGGAGTTTTCGAACTGCACCTGACGCAGCGCAGCCTCATATTGGGCCTTGGTCGCCGAACCGGTGAAGGTTACGCCGGTATCGGTGCGTGTCCAGCTGATCGTCCCGATCGTGCCCGATGCCGCCGACGATCCGTTGACCAGCAGCCGGTCGCCGGGCTGCGCTCCGCCGAGCGTCACGGTCGCGCCGCTCAGGTTGGCGTTGTCGATGTCGGTCAAGCTGGTCGAGCCGTCGAACAGCGCCGCCGGAGCGGAATTTTCGGTATAGGATATGGTCTGGGTCGCCGGGCCGATCACCGGCGCATCGTTGACCGCGGTCACGTTGAAGCTGATCGTGTTCGGCGACTGGTCGGTATCCTGCCCGCCGTTCGCGGTGCCGCCATTGTCGCGGACCTGGAAGGTGAAGCTGCCGAGCCCGTTGCCGTTCGCATTCGCCGCGCCCTGCCAGGTCAGTTGCCCGGCGGCGATCTGCGCGGCGGTGACGAAAGTCCCCGCTGTTACGGCAACGCCGTTCAGCAGCATCGTGCCGTTCGCCGGGACGCTTGTGATGACGACGCCGGCGAAGGCATTGCCTTCCACCGCGTCGCTGAAACCGAAATTTGCCGCGGTAAAGGCGAACGGCGTGTCCTCGGTCGCCGTCAGCACCGCGTCGGTTCCCGCCGGCGCATCGTTCACCGCGTTGACCGTCACCACGATATTGGCCGTTTCGGTCACCCCGCCCGAGGTGACGGTGTAGCTGAAGGTCGAGGTGCCGCTGAAATTCGCGGCGGGCGTGAAGACCAGCTGGTTCGACGCGTTCAGCGTGACGGTGCCATTGGGAACGGCGACCGATCCGCCGGATACGATCGCCAGACCGGCAACCGCCGTAATTTGCGCTCCGGCATTTTCAAAACTGTCGTTCGCCAGCGGCGAAATGAGCAGCGTCGTGTCTTCGTTGACGCTGACCGCATCGGCGGCGATGTCGGCGACGGCGGAAATGGCGATCGTGCGGGTGTCGGTGTCGGTCAAAGCGCCGCCCGACCCGCTGTTCCCGCCATCGTTCGTCGTCATCGTCAGCGTGACATTGCCGTTATAGTCGGCGACCTGCGTGAAGGTGGGCCGCGCGGCGCCCGCCAGATAGGCGTTGATGTTGGCGACGGTGCCGGTGAGCACGATGCTGTTCGTGCCTGATCCGGTGACCCCTACCCCGCCCGCGCCGGTCGCGTTCAGCGTTCCGCTGCCCGCCGGGATCGACAGGGTCACCGTCACGCTGCCGCCGTTCGCATCGGCATCGGCGATCGACAGGCCGGTCAGCGCGAAGGCGCCACCATCCTCGGTCGTCGCGAAGCTCGCCGGCAAGGTGTTGACCGGCGCGTCGTTGACCGGGCTGACGCTGATCGTCGTGACCGCGGTGTTCGAATTGGCGATACCGTCGTTCACCGTGACGTTGATGACGCGCGACGTCGTGCCCGGATTGTCCGAAGTCGATTCGAAAAAGATCGATTCGATCGTGTCGGCATAGACCGCCTTCGTCGCCGAACCGCTCAGCTGGATCGTGATCGTGCTGCCCGTGTCGACGACCGTATAGCTGAGGCCGTTGATCGTGCCCGTCGACCCGTTGGCGAGGATGGTCCCCGCGACCCCGCCGATGCGGAAACGATCGCCTGCCTGTTCGTTGGTGAGCACGATCGTCGCCGACTGCATGTTCGCATTGTCGCCGTCGGTGATCGACGAATCGGTGTCGGCGATCGCAACCGGGGTGCCGTTTTCGGTATAGCTTGCGGTCCAGTCGCGCCCGGTCGTCGTGTCGGCGAGCGGGCTGACGCGCACATTGTCGATCGCGAAGTCGGCGCCGCCGCCATTGCTGTTGAAGCGATACGTCAGCGCGGCGGTGTTGGCGATGCCGTTCGGCAGGTTGATCGTGACGTCGGTGAAGCCCGCGGTCGAGCTTACCTGATTGCCCGCAATGGTGGTCGTCGGACCCGACGCGCCATTGAAATAGGCGATCGTGCCGGTCAACCCGCCCGTGGTACCACCCGTCGTGATCCGCGCATAGGTGACGCCGCCGATCATGATATCGAGCGTCGCCCCCGGGCCAAGGCCGGTGGCGAGGTTGCTGCTGTTGTTCCAGGCGACCGAGGTAATGAGCTGTGTCGTGTTGGTGGGCGAAGCACCCGGCCCGGCAAAGCCGGTGACCGTCTGCGACATGTCGCTGTTGCCCGCCGCATCGACCTGCCAGCGGACGGCCTCGGCGCCGTAAACGGCGTTGGCGTTCGTGCGCGTCCACCCCCCGCCCGCGGCAAAGGGGTCGGTCGCAAAATTCGGGTTGGTGACGGCATTGGTCGGCGTCGGTGTCGAATTGAGGTCGAGCACCGGGATATCGTTGACGAGGATCGTGACCGTCGCGGTGTCGCTGCCGCCGCTGGCGTCGGAAACCGTATAGGTGAAGGTCTGCGTCCCGTAGGAATCCACATTCGGGACAAAGGTGAAGGCGCCGGTGGCGGCGTTGGTGATCGTCAGCGTGCCGTTCGACAGCGTGATCGGCGTCCCGACGGTGAAGGTGGCGCCATTGACCCGCGTGACCGTGATCGCGTCGCCACTGGGATCCGCATCGGCTCCGCTGCCGTTGTTCGCGAAAAGATTGCCCGTCAGCGTCGACCCGCGATTGATCGTCAGGCTGTCGTCCTGCGCCACAGGTGAACGATCGATCGTCGTGCTGATCTCGAACCCGTCGCCCGCCGTTCCCGACACGGTGAAGGTCAGCGAGGTGAAGGTCCCATTCACGCGCACGCTGCCCGCTGCGGTACCGGCGCTGTTGGTCAGGCTTGATTCGGTACCGGTGGTCGCCACGCCGGTCTGGCGCGAAATGGTCGTCGACCCGACCGTCAAGTGGCTGGGGCCGGCAAGCTTGGTCAGCGTCGCGCCCGCCGTCGTAACCGTCAGCGTCGACGTATTGCTGAGCCCCGTGCCCGCTACGCCGCCGAGGCGGTCGATATTGATGATCGGGTTGGTCACCGCCTCGCTGAAGGTGATCGTGATCGTCCCGGTGATCCCGGCGGCGGCGGCATTGTTGAACGTCGTCGCGACGTCCGCCGTCGTCTGCGCATTGTTAGAAAAGGCCGCAATATTGTTGAGGAAGTCGTTGGTAAGCGCCGAAAAGGCGTTCGTACCGGTGAAGGTGATCGTCACCGTAACGCCGTCGATAACGTTGCTCGCGCTGTTGCCGACGATCGTCCACGCGCCCGGCGGGTTCGTCAGTTGCAGCAGTTCCGCATAATGGTCGGAAATCAGGACCTGCGCCTCGACGGCGCCGCTCCGCGATTCCAGATCCCAATCTCCGCCCAGCGCGGCGGCGCCCGTCGCGTCGCTCGACGCCGCGACATCGGCGCCCGTCCTCGCCGCGATCGCGTCGATAAAGCCCTGCCCGGCGGCGTCGCCGCTGACGTCGCAGCCATAGATCAGGATGTCGCCGTCGGCGCTCAGCTTGGCGCCGATGGCGGCCAACGTCCCCGCCAGTTCGCCCTGTACTGAACCGATATCGATGCTGGTCGTGCCCAGCATGAAGCGGTTCGCGCTGCCGTGACTTACGATATGGATCGATTCGAGACCCGACCGCCCGGCGAGCGCCGTCATCATCTGGTCGATGCCGTCGCGGCTCGCATCGATCAGGACGATCTCGCCCTTGCCCGACCATTCGTCGACCAGTTCGGCATAGTTTTCGACGGCTGTATCGATGAAGATGATGCTCGTTGGCGCGGCGACGCCCTCGGCATGAACGGCATCGGCTTCATCCGCGCGGGACAGTACATCCGGCGCAGCGTGGTCGCCGGTATCGACCAATGCCCTCCCGCTTCCGTCGACCGCAGCCCTGTCGGGCACGCCCCCCGAAGCCCGCGAGGAATCGCGCAGCCCGCTCCCCGCATCGAGGCGCCCTTCGTTCGTGAGGTTCGACATCCCCTCGAAACCGGCATGCCGCTGCGGCGCGTCGTTCATATTGTCGGGAAGGACGGTGGCCGCCGCTGTCGCGACCGCGGCACCATCGAACATCATCCGCGGCTCGAGCGCGATGAGATGGCTTTGCGACTTCACGCCCCGGTGAAATTTAGTCTTACGACCCCCCACTTGATCGCTCGAACTTGCCATAGATTTTCCTCTGTTTGTGAGGAACCTATCTTCAGCCTATAGCCAAGTCACTAATTTTCCCTAACGTTTCGTCTCAAATAACCTCAGCCCGTCGCAAGTCGATTTCTGTATCATTTCCACACAGAAACAACGATTCCACTTATACAAAATCACAAATCATCGACGAACCGAGCATCATCAACCTGAATGCCATCCATCGATACCGCGCGAGGGCCGCAAATTCTCCTTCACGATCTTTTGGTATACAGTTTACGACACGGCGCCAGCGGCCCGGCATCCCCATGAATGCGGCAAGGCCAGCCCTCCTGCCGACCGCCATTAGGGGTGGTCGTCCCCTTCACCCCCTTCACCCAGCACATAGTCGGCCACGCTGTAGCAATGGCTCGCCTGATAGGCGTTCCGGCCCCGATTCATGTGCGTCAGGTTGAACCTTCGGATCGATCGCAAGGCGCGCGGTGCGTCAAGGACGCTGCGGATTGCGGCGGCGCCGAAAACCTTGATCCCGAAAATGTCCGCACCGCGCGGAAAGAAGCAGCCGATTGCTGCCGGCTCGGGAACACATCGACCGAGCGCCGTGCGATCGACGCGCGCCGGGTCGACCGAGCCGTCGGTCGTGAAATCGGACAGGTGGAGGATGAAGCGCGCACGCAGATCCAGCCCGTCGGCGTAGAGCGTAAACAGCTCCATCCAGCTCGCATTGACGCGAACCAGCGGCTTGTCCGACGTCGACGGAAGGCAGGAAACGGACCAGTAATAGCGCTCGGTAAGTCGCGGCACGGGAATACACGCCCGTCCATAAATGGCGAGGATTTCGAAAAGCGCCGGTGCTTGCGGACGTCCGAGCAGCTTTTGGAAGCGCGCCGCATATCTGAACCGCTGTTCGAAGGATTCGGCACGCTCATCGATATCGACGGGGTCATATATGCCCTCCAGCCAGTCGCGCTGCTGCGCCGGATCGAGAAACTGACGCAGCCCTTTGGCGTCCTGTCGATGTCCCTTGCCCATCGCGCGATATTGCAGGCGCCGGGGGCGATCGACAACCACCATCGGCGCACCCGGGACCTAGGGCCAGGCCCCATTATCCGTCGATGATATGCGGGACGAAACGCGAAAGATTGCGCGTGATGCGACCATGGTCCTCACGAATGCCGAGACCGGCCGCCCGGTCGCCGACGACCCAGCTCCCGAGCACCGCATGTTGCCCGTCACTCGTGAACAGCGGCGCATAGGCCTGGATGATGCGGCGTTCGGTGCCATATACGCCCGGCGCCTCCTCGGCCACCTTGCCCCCTTCGAGGATCGCGACATTCTCGCCCTCGCGCGAGAATATGGGTTTCGATACGGCGTCCACGAGATCGGCCGCGCGGGGATCGTCGGCGAAATAGGCGGGCAGCAGATTGGGATGCCCGGGAAACTTCTCCCAGAGCAGCGGCAGCATGCCCTTGTTCGACAGGATCGATTTCCACGCAGGTTCGACGAACACGCCCGGCTTCAGATAGGGCGCAAAGGGTTCGCGCAGCATGTCTTCCCAAGGATAGAGCTTGAAGCAGCGATCGATCGTCCGCTCGCCCGGGTCGGTAAACCGGCCCTCGGCATCGACCCCGATGGCTCGAATATCGACCATCTCGACCCGGTGCCCCGCCTGCACCGCACAATCCATGAGATAGGCCGTCGTGCCGCGGTCTTCCTCATTCTCGGTCCAACAGGCGAAGTGGAAGATGCGGTCGGGGGGGAAGCAGGCGAACGCTTCGACCAGGCTTTCCTGCAGCAGGTTAAACTGGTCGGCGGCGCCCGGAAGTGCGCCCGCTTCAACCTGGTCGAGCAGCCAGTTATGCTGGAAATAGGCCGCCTCGAAGATCGATGTGGGCGTATCGGCATTATATTCGAGCATCCGGGCCGGGCCGGTGCCGTCATAAGCCAGGTCGAAACGGCCGTAGAGATGCCGGTCGCCATTGTGCCAGCTTTGCCGGACAAGTTCGATATGCGCGTCGGGTATCGCCAGCCTGCGGAGCGCCGCCTCATCGTCGACGACATCTGCGACCAGCGCCATGCACAGTTCGTGCAACGCCTCCGTAGGCGCTTCGATCTGCTCCTCGATCTCTTCCATCGAAAAGGCGTAGGCGGCATTGTCGACCCAATAGGGTTCGCCGTACATTTCGTGGAAGCCGAAACCGACCGACCGCGCCTTTTCGCGCCAGTCGGCCCGCTCGCGAAGCGAAAATCGGCGCATCAGTCCGGAATCATCCGCCCCAGCCGCCGCCTCCGCGCGACATGCTCATGCCGCCGAAACCGCGCGACGACACGGTGCGCGTGTTGACGTTCACCGGCGTCGACACGGCCTTGCCGCTGCGGCTGTCGACCGTCACCGTCCCGCCCGAGCGGTTGCGATAGACGGGCGTACCGCGATAGCCGCCGCCATATCCGCCATAATAGCCGATATCGACGTCGCCCGTGTCATAATAGCGCTGCTGGAGCGCCTGCGACACGACGAAGCCCGCGAGTGCAGGCACGAATATGTTCGACGACCAAGGACCCGAACCGGTATTGGCCGCTGCATTTTGCCCGGCGAGCGGCGTGCACTGCCCGCTCCCCCAATCGTCCTCGCAGCCCGTGCGCGAAGCGAATTGCGGCGCCGAGCGCTGATGCTCAAGAAAGGCGGCATTGTAGCTCGCCTGACACAGGGCATCGGGGAAACCCGCGCTGGTGCAGGCACTCACCGTCGTGAATTCGGCCGTGTTGAACTGCGGCGGCTCCGACGAACAGGCGCCAAGCGAGATGCTCGTGGCGGCGATCCCGCCGAGGACGAGCCGCTGCTTGGTCCTGGCGGCGAAGCGGCGCGGCGATCGGTTCCGGTCCATATGCCTTCCTCCCGATCGCTCAATAGGTCATGCAGGCAGCGTTGAGCAGGCCGACGACAAGCGCCAGGCCACCCGCCCAGAGCCCTGCGCCGAGCTCGCCCTGCGAAATTCGCGTGGCCAGATTGCGCTGCGTCATTGCGGCGGCGCCGAAAGCCAGAAGCTGGATGACCGCGCCGATCACCGCCCAGATCACGAAATCGACGAGCGACACCGAATTGGCGGCGGCCGATGCGAGCGGCAGGCTGAAACCGATCAGAGCGCCGAGGAAAGCGGTCGCGGCAGCGCCGTTCCCGTCCTTGATCAGGCTGAATTCGCGCTGCGGCGTCACGAGCGAATAGAGAATCGAAAAAGCCACCAGCAGCGCGACCCCGCTGCCGAAATAGGCCAGAAAAGCCGGCAATCCTGCTGCATATCCGTACATCTATTCGCCCCCTGCCAAATATCAGACGCGTTGCACGTCGGCTACGCCGAGACCGTAGCCGATCAGAAATTCAATGGAAGCCCCTTCGCGACTTGCCGCATGGCCCAGATCGGATTCGATATTGAGCAGCAGCATTTCCTCGCCGGCACCGACCATCCGCGAATAAAGCATGCAGCGCTGGTGAATCTCGCGCCGCCGTTCGCCGTCGTCGATCGTTTCGACGAACTCGACGAGATCGGTGTGATCGCTTCCCTCCCCCCAATAGCGCGTGAACAGGATACCGTCGGCATCATAGGTCGGGGCGCCGATGAGGCCGCCTGCCCCGGTCCAGCGCGACCATTCGCCGGTGCCGCCCGGCACGACGCTGTCCCATGGCGCATAAAGGCTGACGTCGGCGATCGATTCGGGACCGCTTCCGGGCGGAGCGATGACCTGCAGCATCCGGTGTTCGTCGTCATAATAACGCGTCAGCTCGCTGGCGCCATCCAAGCGGGCGGTACCGATCGCCGATACGATGAAAGCCCCGCCCTTCGGCGGTCCCATTGCAGGCTCGCCGGCCGCAAGACCTGCCTCGACACCCAGGGTGTCGATCTCGAAGGCACCCCCGATGGCGCAACGAAGAGGGCCCCGTTCGACCGGGAGGTCCGGCTTCCGGTTGCGCCCGCCGAACAACGATCGGATCATGCTGCGGCCGCCTTCGCGCAAAGCGCCGGCCAAGCTATCTCATTGGCCGAAAAGCGATGATCGGCGATATAATAGAGCGTGTCGCCGACACCGAGCGCCCGGTCGGCGGGGCAGTTCAGGTCGACATGGCCGTCCGCGTTCCCGACGCCGATCAGGGTCAGGCCGTGCTGGCGCTTCAGCCCGCAGAGCGCATCGAAATAGGCGATCTCCCCGCAGCCGGCGGGCAGTCGCATCGAAAAGGCGGTATCGACCGTCCCCTCGGCAAACATCAGTTCGGCCAGCCGCGATGCGCCAGGGTCGCGCGCCGCACGCGCCAGCAGCCCTGCTGCAAGCGAGGTGATGACCTCGATATCGGGGAACTGCCGCCGTACGAGCTGCGCCGCGCTATCGTCCTGGAAATGCGCGACCAGGTGCGCGTTCGGTGCGGCGGCGGCGGCGGCCAGCGTCGCGGCCAGCGTTTCATCGTCGTCGACGCCGCGAATGACCACGGTCGCCGCGCCGCCCGCACCGGCGCGCGCATAGCTGTCGAGATCGGACACGCTCTGGCTGATCACGAAGTCGACCAGCTCTGGCAGCGGGTTTTCCGCCGGCGCCGTCGCGAGCAGAACCGTGCGCTCGCCGCGATGATCCTGTGCCAGACCCTCGATCAGGCGTTTGGTGCGCGCGCCCTGCCAGCCCACCACGAGTGTGTGCCCCAGCCGTTCGGAAAAATCGCCAAGTCCCTGCAAGCGCCGCCTCCAATAGCCAGTCATAGTGGTGATCGCCTTTCCGAGAAAGGCCGTAAACAGCGCGATCGAACCTGGCAGGATCACAAAGGCCCCGAGCAGGCGTCCGGCGCGCGTTCCGGGCGACAGGTCGCCATATCCGACCGTCGTCGCCGTGGTCATATAATAATAAGCGAAATTTGCCGGATCGGCGGTCAGGTCGGCCTCCCCTGCCCACGAAAGGCCGAGGTAGGAGACCAGCGCATGAAAGACGAAACAGGCGGCAAAGACGCTCCATGAAAGGGTTGCGATCCCCACATAGAGGCGCTGCCAGATACTGCGGATGATCAGCATGTTCCCCTTGCCTGTTCACGCCGACCAAGTAGAACGTCCCGGCCATCGAAGTATATCGCGACCCGGCGTTGCGGCAAGAGGCAGGAGCAGACACTATGACCACCGAATGGCCGGTTCCTTCCGGCGGCTGGGACCTGGCAAGCCTGACGGCGCTTTTCGCATCCGACCCCGAAGCACTCGGCGATGTCGATGTCGATGTTGCCGCGGGAAGCGATGTCCTCCAGATCGCGCTCAAGGAACGCGGCGGGCTCGTCGTGCTGATGGTCGCCGCGGGCGACCAGATCCTGTGCAGCGCGCTGTTGATCGAAGCCGATGCGGTCCCCAACCGGCCCGGCTTCGAACGGACTTTGTTGTCGGTTCACAAGCTGATCCCGCTGTCGAATTTCGGCATCACGACGATCGACGGCGCCGAATGGTACGAACTGTTCGGCGCGCTGTCGGCGCGATCGAGCGCAGCCGAACTGGTCGAGGAAGTCGCGGTTCTCGCGGCGAATGCCGCCGACGCCGCGGAATGGATTCTGGAATGGAACGCCGCGGGCGGCGACGCGTCCAAGGTGGGAGAGATCGCATGAGCGTCTGGGGCAAGCTGTTCACCGCGTTTCGCGGCGGCGTCAACGAAACCGCCGAAAAGGTCGCCGACGGGCAGGCCATGCGCATATTGGACCAGGAATTGCGCGATGCCGACGGTGCGCTGCGCCAGGCGCGCAGCGACCTTGCCGGCCTGATGGCGACGGCGAAGCGCATCGAAAAGCGCGTCGAGGAGGCGCGCGCCAAGGAACAGCGCGACATCCAGAACGCGCGCGCGGCGATGGAGGCCGGACGCGAGGATCTGGCGCGCGGCCTTGCCGAACGCGTCGCAACGAGCCGCGCCGAGCTCGCACGCGACGAGGCTGACCTCGAGCAGATGCGCCAGCAGCAGCAGGTGATGATGCGCACAGTCAAGGATACCGAGGCGCGGATCGGGACGATGAAGCGCGAGGTCGAAAGCGTGAAGGCGACCGACTCGCTGCAACGCGCGCAAAAGGCGATCGCCTCCTCGCATGCCGGCGTCAATTCGCGCCTCGGCAGCGCGATGGGATCGCTGGAGCGTATCCGCGACCGGCAAGCGCATATGGCGGCGCGGCTTGAGGCCGGCGACGAACTTGCAGCACTGGAATCGGGCGCCGACCTCGATCGCCAGCTTCTCGAAGCGGGCATCGGCGGCAAGACGAGCAGCGCCGACGATATCCTGCTCGAGATCAGCGGCCCGTCCAGAGAGATCAAGGCGCTGCCGAGTCAGTAAGGGCCGCTTGGCTTTGGGAGTGGTGGCCGGCCGGCTGGTCGTTGCGTTCGGCTGTCGCTTCTGCGCGGCCCGACCGAAACAGGATGCGGCTCAGCGTCGCGAGGACTAGCGCCCCGACGCCCCCATAGATCATGACAAGCCCGAAACCGGAGACGAGCCCGTGCTGCACGGCGCTCTCCGGCAGCTTGTCGATCGCCACATGCCCGGCGGCGACCGCTTCGGCCGCGGCGCGCAGCTCCGCGAGCCCAACGCCCGCAGGGGCGACGCCTTGCAGCGCGGCGACCGTCCCCTCGACCAGCAATATGCCCATGAGCGCAATATTCACGGCCAGCGTAATCAGCCGCGCGCTCATGTCGATGCCCGACGCCATACCGGCCCGGCTCGGCGGGACCGATGCGGTCGTGGTGTTGGTCACCGGCGTATTGGTGATGCCGATCCCGATGCCCGCGAGCAGCAGGCCGGGCAACATCGTCATCCAGCCCGGCTCTGCCGCGGCGCTCCCGACTTTCATTGCGGTAAAACCGAGGCCGATCGTGGCAAGGCCGGACGGGATGACGACGCCCGGCCCGTATCGCAGCGACAAACGCTCGCCGACGGGAGGAAAGACGAGTGCCGGCAATGTGTAGGCGAGCAGGCACAGGCCGGTGGTGAGCGTGTCGTAACCGAGACCGATCTGAAGGTAGATCGGCAAGTAGATCATGAAGGGCCAATAGCTGATGTTCATGGCCATGCAGCCGAGGATGGCGGCCGAAAAGCTGCGGTTCCGAAAGACGGAAAAATCGAACATCGGATGCGCCTGTCGCCGTTCGACAAACAGGAAAGCCGCGAAACAAGCCGCCGTCGCGGCGGCGATAGCGGTCACGGCAGGCGGACCAAGGGCGGCGCCCTGTGTGATCGCATAGACCAGACCGAATACCGCCAGCGAAAGGGTCACTATTCCCGCCAGATCGAGACGACTGGCGTCGGGGTCGCGCGATTCGACGATCGTGCCGACGGCAAGCGCGAGGGTCAGGAGCGCGAGAGGAAGATGGACGAGAAATATCCATTCCCAGCCCGCCAGCGCGATAATCGTGCTCCCGACGATCGGGCCGAAGCCGAGACCGATTCCCGAGACGACGCCCCAGGTCGCAAACGCGCGGCCGCGATCGCGGGCATCCTGAAACTGGTGCGAGAGAATGGCGATCGAGCAGATCAGCATCGCCCCGCCGGCAAGCCCCTGCAGCATCCGGGCTGCGATCAGCAACGCCATGCTGTCGGCAAGACCACAAAGCGCCGAGGTGGCGCCAAAGGCGGTGACGCTGATCAGGAAGATGCGCTTGCGGCCGAAGCGGTCCGCCAGCGTCCCGGTCGCCATCAGCACGGTCGTGCAGGCAAGCGTATAAGCGTTCATGACCCATTGCAGTTCGCGGAAGTCGCCATCGAGGACGCTCTCCAGGCTCGGCAGGATCACCGGCACGCTTGTAATTTCGAGGCCGAACATCAGCGCGCCGAGGCACACCGCGAAGAGAGCCAGCGTGTTTTTACTGGCGGGGTTGGGAGACATGGGTCGCACCTTTCGATTGTCCGGGTCCACCTGCCCGGCTGATGCTCAATCTGGGGAGCGCCGTGCGATGACGGAAATGATTTTATTTTCTGGAATTCATGATGGTTCCTAATTAATCGATGGCCATGGACATCGATCCGATCCTTTTGCGCGCGTTCGTGGCGGTCAGCGAGACGGGCGGCTTCACGCGGGCCGCCCGCCGGCTGAATCTGACCCAACCGGCGGTGAGCCACCAGATCCGGCGCCTCGAGGAGCAAGTCGGCCGGGCGCTGATGCGCCGGACGACGCGCCGCTTGACCCTGACCGATGACGGCGAAGAGTTGCTGCGGCACGCCCGCGATATTCTCGCGGGCCTCGATGCTCTCGCGCAACGCTTTCGCCCTTCGCCGGTCACGGGAGTCGTGCGTTTTGGCGCCCCCGAAGCCTTCATGGGCGAGCGATTGCCGGCGCTGCTCTGCCAATTCTCGCGCGCCTTTCCTTCGGTGCGGCTCGATGTCCACGTAAGCACCTATCTCGACCTCAGCACGATGATCGCCGCCGACGAGCTGGACCTCGCCGTCGTGCTGTCGACCGCCGGGGGCGAGAATGGCGGGACACAGCTTCGGCGTGCAGATTTCGCGTGGGTCGCGGCCGACAATTTCCTGCTATCCGAAGGCGCGTCGCTGCCGCTCGCTTTCCATCCAGCGAATTGCATCAACCGGCTGGTCGGGGTCGCCGCGCTCGATGCAACATCGATCGACTGGCACATCGCTTTCACCTCGCCGAGCGAACAGGGTCTCCGTGCGGCGGTACGATCGGGGCTGGCCGTGGCGGTCCTCATGCGCAGCGACCTCGAACCGGGCCTGCGCCTGCTCGACGGCGACTATGGCCTCCCGGCTTTGCCCAGCGCCGATTTCATGCTGATCCGCAGTGGCGGCGCGGCATCCCCGGCGGCGCGCGCCTTTGGCCAGATGCTCGTCGCCGCCGAAGCACCAGGCGCATCGGAAAAGAGCGATCTTTGACGCCGCCGGGCTCCGCTGCCGTCGGTCCAGCCTTGGGCGACCGCACCGCAAATCGCTGAAATAACATATTTAAGAGAAAGTGGCGGAGACGGAGGGATTCGAACCCTCGGTACGGTTCCCCGTACGACGCTTTAGCAAAGCGTTGGTTTCAGCCACTCACCCACGTCTCCGCATGGTCCATCGCGCTAACGACGGGCTGGCCTAGGCGGGTCGCTATAGCCATGCGTTTCGTGGCCCGCAACGCCAAAGATTCTGCATTTTTTCGATGTCCGCGCTCATTTTACCGCGCAAGCGATTCGGTCTGGCGCAAAATCGACTCAGGTCATCGCCCGTTCATTGCCCGCCAGCCAAAGCGAGTCATGATTAACGCAGATTTCGGCGCGCCTGCGCCGTTCGTTCCTTGGGGGTCCAATATGCGGAAGACATTCACCAGCCTGGCCTTTGCGGCTCTGGCCTCGTTCGGCCTCGCGTTGTCGCCGCTTCCAGCGGCGGCGCAGATGCGCGAAGTCGATCCCAACAACACGGTCATCGATTCCGACATCGACAACCCGTCGCCACCGCCGGCGACGAGCGAAAATTACAGCGAACCGTCGTACGACAGCGACCTCGCCACCGGCGACCAGCAGACCAGCGAGACGCCCCCCGTCGACGGCACGGCGACGAGCGACGACATGTCGGCAACCACCGTCGCGGCGACCCCCGGCACCACTTACAAGAAGGACGACCTGATCGGTGCTGCCGAAGGCGTGTTCGGCAAGGGCGCGCAGGGTCTCGCCGGGATGATCGAGGATATCTTGAAGAAGCAAGGTGAGCCCAACGCCTATATCGTCGGACGCGAAGCCGGCGGTGCACTCGTGCTCGGCGTGCGTTACGGCTCGGGCACGCTTCACCACAAGATCGAAGGCGAACTACCCGCTTACTGGACCGGCCCGTCGATCGGCTTCGATGCGGGCGCCAATGCCGGCAACACCTTCGTCCTCGTCTACAACCTGTTCGACAGCGAAGACCTCTACAAGCGCTATCCCGCGGGCGAAGGCGCCGCCTATCTTGTCGGCGGTTTCAACGCCAGCTACCTGCGCCGCGGCGATGTCGTGCTCATTCCGATCCGTGTCGGCGTCGGCGCGCGACTTGGCGTGAACGCCGGCTATATGAAGTTCCGCAAGAAACAGAACTGGGTCCCCTTTTAAGAACAACCCCTTTGCCATGGGGGCGACAGCCCGCGCTTCGGCGCGGGCTTTTTCTTGCACCACGACGAACCGGGCTTCCCATCGGTCGTAACGCAATCCATTGTTACCGGGTGTTAATCCTATCGGTATAAGCTCGGCGAATGGAACGGTCGGCTCCCCCCACCCCGATCGAGCCGCGTTCGCGCTTGAAGATTTTTCCAAGCCCTGCGGCTCTGCCTTTGCCGGTGTATCGCGACTTCGTCGCCATGCTGTTCGGCATGGGCCTCCCCATCTTCGGACTTGGCATCGTGTTTGTCGCGACATGCCTTCTTGTCGGCCGCGAGCTCGACAGCGACTTCATCATCCTCCTGGCGGCGCTCGGCGCCCTGACCACGTTCCTGCGCCTGACCACGCTCCGCGCCTATACCCGTTCGGCGCCCGTCGTCGATTTCGAGAATCTGAGGCGCTGGGAGCGCCGCTACGCCGTCGGCAACTATGCGTCGGCCGCGCTTCTCGCGCTGCTCAACGTCGTTGCGATCGCCGCCCACTATCCCCTCCTGCACCTCATAACGGTCAGCCTCGTCTTCAGCTTCGGCGCGGGGATCGTTTCGCGCACCTCGGTCCGTCCCGCGATTTGTGTCATCAGCCTGTTGATCGCGACAGTCCCTACAACCGTCGCGCTGGGCCTGCACGCCCTCGAAACGCACCCGACGCCCTTGCATGCCGAGCTGTTCCTGATCGAGGCGCTGATCGTCGCGATGATCACTGCACTCAGCCTCCAGACCGTCGCCTATCTCTATCGCTCGGCGGTGGAGCATCACACGGCGCGGCACGACATGGCGAAGCTCGCGCGCACCGACGCGCTCACGGGCCTCTCGAACCGGCTGCTGCTCCGAGAACTGTTCCAGCATCATACCGCGACCGCCATGCGCGCGAAAAACCAAGTTGCGTTGCACTTCCTCGATCTCGACGGCTTCAAGGCGATCAACGACCGCTACGGCCATCCGGCGGGTGACACGCTGCTCGAGCAGGTTGCTCGGCGGCTGGAGGATATGGTTCGCAGCGACGACGTCGTCTCGCGGCTGGGCGGCGACGAATTCATCGTGCTTCAGGTCGGCTTGCGCGAAGATAGCGAAGCCGAACTGCTCGCGCGCCGGATCATCCGGGAAATCAGCAAACCCTATGTGGTCGACGGCATTTCGATGTCGATATCGGTCAGCGTCGGGATCGCAACGGCGCCCCGGCTGGGGATCGAACTGGAACGCCTGCTCGCCTGCGCCGACGCCGCGCTGTATCGCGCCAAGGCGGGCGGCAAGGCGCGCGCAATTTTCTGTATCGAGGCGGACGCTGCGATGGCCGACCTCGCCGCGTAGCACCGCTAGACCGGGGAATACCTGCCCTAGTCGCCGTCGAAAGCGATCAGCATTTCGCAATCGAGGCCCGCGGCCTTCAACCGCTTCGATCCGCCAAGGTCGGGCAGGTCGATGACGAACAGCGCCGCGGCGACCTCTGCCCCGGCGCTCCGCATCAGGTTCGCCGTAGCAAGGATGGTGCCGCCGGTCGCGAGCAGGTCGTCGACGAGCACCACGCGATGCCCGGGCAAGACCGCGCCTTCATGGAGTTCGAGCCGGTCGGCGCCATACTCCAGCTCATAATCGACACCGATGGTCACGCCCGGCAACTTGCCGGCCTTGCGCACGGGGACGACGCCGAGCCCCATCGCCGTCGCCATCGCAGCACCGAACAGGAAGCCGCGCGCCTCGACCGCGACGATGAAATCGGGACGATACACGGCCGCGCGCGCGCTCAACCGGCGGACGCTTTCGGCAAAGCCGGCGGCGTCGCCGATCAGCGTGGTGATATCGCGGAACTGGATGCCCGGCTTGGGAAAATCCGGGATGGTGCGGACCAGCGACGCAAGGTCGAGATCCGGCCGAGGCGGAAGGGCGATCATGTCGTCACAATCGCCCCTCCCTCGTTTCTCAATGCTTCTTGTCGGCCCAGATGTTCCGGTACGACAAATAGGTCAGCACGGTGAAGATCAGCAGGAATGCGAACACCGCATAACCGACCTGGATGCGCTTGATCAGCTTCGGTTCGGCGGTCCAGACGAGGAACGCGGTGACGTCCTTCGACATCTGGTCGACAGTAGCCTTGGTGCCGTCGGCATAGGTGACCTGCCCCTCGGTCAGCGGCGGCGCCATCGCGAGGTTGAGGTTCGCGAAATAGGGGTTGTAGTGGAGCCCCGTACCCGGCTTCAGCTCGGCCGGCAGGTTCTTCGGCGGATTCTGGAAGCCGGTAAGCAGCGAATAGACATAGTCCTTGCCGCCTTCGCGCGCCTTGGTGATCAGCGAAAGATCGGGCGGCAGCGCGTTGTTGTTCGCGGCGCGGGCAGCCGTTTCATTCGCATAGGGCGACGGGAAATAATCCGACGGCAGGCCGTCGCGCGTCGCCGGCTCACCCGTGTCGGGGTTGATCGACGGAACCTGGAAGCCCTTGGCAAAGGTCTTGATCTGGCCTTCGGTATAGCCGAGGTCCGCAATGTCGCGGAACGCGACATGATGCAGGCTGTGGCAGGCCGAGCAGACTTCCTTGTACACCTGCATGCCGCGCTGCAACTGCGCCTGGTCCCAGTGCGGCAGCAAAATGCCGTCGCTGGCCAGCTTCAGATGCTTGGGATGCTTGTGAAACTCGTGCGCGACATTGGGTTCATTCTTGAGCGGCGTCGTGAAGATCGCGAGCACCAGCGCGGTAATGAAACCGAGACCGACGAGAAAACCGAGCGGACGAACCATGGCTGTATCAGCTCCTATTAAAGTCCGGCGCTCAGGCCGTTGCCGAAGCCGACGATGCGTCGGTGGCGTGTTTGGCGAGGACCGCTTCGGTGATCGAATTCGGCATCGGAAGCGGGCGTTCGATCCGCGACACGATCGGCAGGATCACCAGGAAGTGAGCGAAATAATAGATCGCGCCCAGCTGGCTGAGGATCACCCACGGCTGTTCGGCCGGCTGCATGCCGCACCAACCCAGCAGGAGCACGTCGGCGACGAGGATCCAGAAGAAGATCCGATATAGCGGACGATAGTTCGACGACTTGATCGGCGAGCTGTCGAGCCAGGGCAGGAAGAACAGCAGCGCGATCGATGCGAACATCGCGATGACGCCCCACAGCTTCGCGTCGATCCACAGGAAGTTGAAGGTGAAGGCCTTCAGGATCGCGTAGAAGGGCAGGAAGTACCATTCGGGAACGATATGCGCCGGGGTCGAAAGCGAGTTCGCCGGGATATAATTGTCCGCATGGCCGAGCGTGTTCGGGCTGAAGAAGGTCAGCGCGACGAAGATCAGCAGGAAGACGCCGACGCCGAAACCGTCCTTCGCGGTGTAATAGGGGTGGAACGGGACGGTGTCCTGTTCGTCCTTCACCTCGATGCCCGTCGGGTTCGACGAACCCGGGATGTGCAGCGCCCAGATGTGCAGGATGATGACACCCAGGATCACGAACGGCAGCAGATAGTGCAGCGAGAAGAAGCGGTTGAGCGTGGCATTGTCGGGGACGAAGCCGCCGAGCAGCCATTCGCGCACCGGTTCGCCGACGACGGGTATCGCCGAGAAGAAGCCGGTGATCACCTGCGCGCCCCAGAAGCTCATCTGGCCCCACGGCAGCACATAGCCCATGAAGGCGGTCGCCATCATGAGGAGGAAGATCACGACGCCGAGCAGCCACACCATCTCGCGCGGCGCCTTGTACGAACCGTAATAAAGGCCGCGGAAGATGTGCAGATAGACCACGATGAAGAACATGCTCGCACCGTTCATGTGCGCGTAGCGGATGAACCAGCCGGCGTTCACGTCGCGCATGATATGCTCGACCGAGTTGAACGCGACGCCGGCGTTCGCGGCATAGTGCATCGCGAGAACGATACCGGTGATGATCTGGATCATCAGCGCGGCGCCGGCGAGGACGCCGAAGTTCCAGAAATAGTTGAGGTTGCGCGGCACCGGATAGCCCGGGCCCGTGGCATTATAGACGAGGCGCGGAATCGGCAGCTTCTCGTCCATCCATTTCATCAACGGATGCTGAGGTTCATAGGGCTTGGCCCAGGGAAAGCTCATTTTATCTCGCTCCTCAGCCGATCGTCACGACGGTGTCGCTGGTGAATTCATAGGGCGGCACAACCAGATTCTTGGGTGCCGGGCCCTTACGGATGCGCGCCGCGGTGTCGTAGTGCGAACCGTGGCACGGGCAGAAATAACCGCCGAAATCGCCCTTGTTCTCGCCTTCGGCGGCACCGAGCGGCACGCAGCCGAGGTGGGTGCACACGCCGAGGGTGATCAGCCAGTTTTCCTTGCCGGGCTTGGTGCGCTGGTCGATCGTTTCGGGATCGCGCAGGTCGCCCATCGGGACGGCCTTGGCTTCGGCGATTTCCTTGGCGACGAGGTTGCGCACGAACACCGGCTGCTTGCGCCAGCTGGTCTTGATCGCCTGCCCCGGCTGGATCGCCGAAATGTCGATTTCGGTGGTCGACAGCGCGAGCACGTCAGCCGACGGGTTCATCTGGTTGAGCAGCGGCAGCACCACGGCGACCGCGCCGACACCAGCGAAACTCACCGCCGCAATATTGATGAAATCCCGGCGGCGTACGCCATCCTCGATACCGGCGTTGAGTTCAGATTCACTGGCCATTCGACTGCCCTTGCATGGGTGAACTAACAAAAGTTCTCGAAGGTTATGGCCGCCCCTGTTGCACGCGCACGAAAGCGCACAACCCGGCGGCCCCTCCGGGAATTGCGGGCCTGATAGCCGCACTGTCCGGGCTTGCCAACAGGCAATTTCCGCATAACGCGCCGTACCGGGCGGCCGCGTCAAAGCCTCTCGATTCCAGAGGCCGCCACAGCTAAGGGCCATTCATGGAAATCGCCCTGTTTAAGCCGGATATCGCGGGTAATGTCGGCACGACCTTGCGCACCGCAGCCTGTTTCGGCGTGCCCGCACATATCATCGAACCATGCGGCTTTCCCTTTTCCGACGGCGCCCTGAAACGCGCCGGAATGGACTATGCGACAAGGGTGAATGTACGCCGCCACGCCAGCTGGAACGACTTCCTCCAATGGAGCGCCGATGCGGGACGACGCCTCGTACTGATGACGACGGCGGGCGCAACGCCCCTGCCCGCCTTTGCTTTTGCATCCGGCGACATCCTGCTGCTCGGCGCCGAATCCTCCGGCGTACCGCCGCATGTCCATGACGCCGCGGCGGCGCGCGTCGCGATTCCGATGCGCGAAGGCTTTCGATCCTTGAATGTCGCGGTCGCGGCTGGCATCGCGCTCGCCGAAGCGCTCAGGCAAACGAAAGGCTTTCCGGCATGATTTCGCTCGACCCGCAACAACAAATCGCGCGCACCTGGTTTGAATCGCTCCGCGACCGGATCTGCGCGGAATTCGAAAAGATCGAAGCCGAAGCGGGCAGCGACGCGCGCTTTGCCTATACGCCGTGGGACCGCGAGGCCGACGGCATCGCCCCCGGCGAAGGCGGCGGCGGCGTACGCGGTGTGATGACGGGCAAGGTGTTCGAAAAGGTCGGAGTCAATGTTTCGACCGTCGGCGGCCAGTTCGCCCCGGACTTTGCCGCGTCGATTCACGGCGCCGGCGAGGACCCGAGTTTTTTTGCGACGGGAATCAGCCTCGTCGCGCATATGGCGAACCCGCATGTTCCCGCGGTGCATATGAACACGCGATTCCTCGCGACGACGAAGCGGTGGTTCGGCGGCGGCGCCGACCTCAACCCGCCGATTCCCTACCAGGAAGACACCAACGCTTTTCATGCGCGATTTCGCGCCGCCTGCACGCCCTTCGGTCCCGACGTCTACGAACGTTACGCCAAATGGGCCGAGGATTATTTCTACATCCCGCATCGCGGCGTGCATCGCGGGGTCGGCGGTATCTTCTACGACCATCTCGAATGTGGCGACGACGCCGAATTCGACCGCAATTTCCAGCTGACGCAGGCGGTCGGCGAAGCTTTTCTCGACATTTTCCCGCAGATCGTGCGGCGACGCATGGGCCTGCCCTTCACCGAAGCCGAGCGCGACGAACAGTTGATCTGGCGCGGCCGCTACGCCGAATTCAACCTCGTCTATGACCGCGGCACTCTGTTCGGGCTCAAGACCGGCGGCAATATCGATGCGATCCTGATGAGCCTGCCGCCGCTGGCGAAATGGAGCTGAAGCTCCACCGGCACGGCTGACAAAAAAAGGGCGCCCGCATCGCGGAGCGCCCTTCTTTCACATCGCCATCGGTCAGGCGAAAACGTCGCTCGTCGCCCGAGGTGCGATCGCGCGATAGACGCCCACCGGCATCGAGAAGGAAATCATGATGATCGGCAGATAGACGACCGCCGCCATCACGATCATCGTCAGGATCGCGCCGACGACCGAACCGCCCAGGACCGCACCCAGAATGCCGCCGAAGATCATCCCCGCGATCAGCGCATAGACGAAGATCGCGATCGTGAAGAGCAGATAGAAGCCCACGATCACCCATTGCGACGGGCCCGTCAGCCGCCATGATTCGCTGAATCCCGTTACCGGATTCCGCGTAAGGCGGTCGGCCATCACCGGCCCCGCCACCATGAAACGGCCCTGCACCCAAAGCATGAACACGAGCAGGGCGATGTAAAGGATGATCATCATGAAGATCGCACCGCCGCCGATGGCGCCCGCTCCTCCCGATTCCAGCGCGCCCGGCGAGAATGCGCTCATGCCGCCCAGTGCCGCGCCGAAGATCAGCGTCAGGATGAACATGACGATGAAAATAACGATATAGGCCGCGATCATCACCACAAACATGCCGAAGGCCAGCGCCGGCCCCGCCTGGAACGCCCAGGCAAAATTGGGCGCTTCGCCGGGATGCATGCCTCCGCGCCAGATCAACATCGAAACACCGTAGAAGACCACCGCCGCGATCAGCGCGAACAGGAAAATCTTGCCGAACGCGCCCATCACCAGCGACGGGTCATTCGGCGCCATCGCCATCGCCGAGAAGGTCGAACCAAGGAACAGGAAGCCGAGCAGGCCCACGACGACCAGCGCACCGCCCACCCATATCAGCATCTGCATCCAATTGGCCTTCAGAAACGCGAAGGTTTCCGAAAAGGCCGCCCCGATAGTCATTTTTGTCATGTCACTTCCCCTGCTTCTATGAACCAGTCTCTCCCAAGTTTCATTCAAGGCGGGGAGAATCCGGATCGGTCGTCCCCTCCTTGTGCGACATGTTATTCTTGTCTTCGGCGACCCTTTATCATTGGAATATATCGGACCCGCCGCGCAGCGCCAGCTGGCGATAGGCGGCGGCGGAAACCGCGATCGAGAACAGGCTGCCGATCGCACCGAATGCGGCTTCGACCAGCCCGCCCGCCATCCGGCCTGCGCCTGCCTCGGTGCCGGCGACCACCGACACAACCCCGCCGATGATCAGCGCCGCAATCACGATGACCAGCGAGACGAGAAAAAGGAAAAAGAATACCGCCCAACCATTGTTGCGCGTGAGGTCCCAGCTCGTGCGGATCGCTTCGATCGGATTGTAGATCGCTCGATCGGCGATCGCCGGCGCCACGAGCGCGAGGCGTCCGACCAGATAGAGGCCGGGGATGATCAGCAGGATGATGCCGATGCCCACGCCGATTCCTGACAGGATCTGCGTCGCGATCATCGTCGGGAACAGCATGAGCCCAAAAGTCAGCGCCTCGCCCACGCTGACGCCGCTGCGCGACAGCCAGAGCCGCAGGATCGCCACCGAACCGATCATCGTCGAGAGCGCGACGACCAGCTGCCCCGGAAGCATTTGCCGGAAACTCTCGCGAAAGGTCGCCAGCACCTGTTCGAAGCTGGCGCCCGCGGGCGGCTCGATCGGAATCGGCCCGAACCACGCAAAGGCCAGCGCCGGGAGGAAGAAGAACACGCCCGCAATCGCCCCGATCAGCGCGCTGTGCGATTTCAGCAGCAGGAGGGTATCGTCCCACGCCGCGCCCATGTCGAATTTTACCATTGATACCCCGTCATTTTTTCATTTCCCTGTCGGCGTGAACGTGACGATCTTCGGCGCCGATGTCCAGCCCCGTCGCCAATCGTCCGTCACCCCCTTGCGCCGCGCCGCGCGGCGGGCCAGATAGCCGGCGAAATGCAGAAGCTGCTCCAGCCCGAATGGACGATCGCGTCCGGCCTGACCGACTATTCCGAAGCGCTTGCGGACATGGAGCAGCGTGCCGCCGCCATCCACGCCGGCGAAGGTGCCGAGCGCATCTGGCTGCTCGAGCATCCGCCGCTCTATACAGCCGGGACGAGCGCCGATCCCGCCGAGCTGTTGAATCCGCAATTCCCGGTTTATGATGCGGGGCGCGGTGGGCGCTATACCTATCATGGCCCCGGCCAGCGGGTCGGCTATGTCCAGCTCGACCTCACGAAGCGCGGGCGCGACGTGCGCGCTTATGTCTCGGCGCTCGAAGGCTGGGTGATCGACGCGCTGGCGCTGCTCGGTGTCGAGGCGCGGCGCGCCGACGGCCGTATCGGCATCTGGACCGATGACGAACATGGCCGCGAGGCGAAGATCGGCGCGATCGGCGTGCGGGTGAAGCGCTGGGTGACGATGCACGGCTTTTCGCTGAATGTCTCGCCCGACCTTGCACATTTCGGCGGCATCGTCCCGTGCGGCATCGCCGAATATCCGGTCACGAGCCTCGCCGCGCTGTGCCGGGCGACATCGTTCGCCGAGGTCGACACCGCCCTTGCCGATACGCTCCCCGCCTTTCTCGACAAGCTTCGGCCGAGCGATTAGGAACGGCGCATGATCCGGATCGCCCTTGCCTCGCTCGCCCTCTGTTCGCTTGCAGCCTGTGGCGGCAGCGATCCTGCGGGAAAATCGACCACCAAGCTCGACGCAGTCGAAGTCCAGCCAGGGACGGTCAGCGATTCGATGATCATCCTCGACGATGCGAGCGTCGACGGGACGGCGGTCGACAACAGCGTACCCGACGACGGCACGAAGAAGAACGCCGCCAAATCGAGCGAGGACAGCGCCGAAGAGAATGCGGCAGAATCAGGCGATGAAACGGCGAATCCCGATGCCGTTCCCGCGCCCGAGGCGAAGAAGTCGCTCAGCGCCGATACGCCGACCAAAAAGGCCGAATAATCAGCGCCTCAGCGCAAACCGAGATTCTTGTGCGTTTGCAATGACAGGCGCCAGCGCGGGTCGGCCATCACCAGATCGATGCACGCCTGAACATTGGCGGCGGCGTTCGGATCGTCGAGCGGCTGGACGAGCAGATGGCCGAAATCGAGCGCGGCGAGCCGTTCGACGTCGCTACCCGGCTGCGGCCAGACGAGCTTGAGTTCGTCGCCGCTCGTCTGGGCCAGTTCGCTGCCCGCTTTCGGGCTGACGCAGATCCAGTCGATGCTGCGCGGAATCGGGAGCGTCCCGTTGCTTTCGATCGCGATGGTGAAGCCGCGTTCGTGCAGCGCGTCGATCAGCGCCGCATCGACCTGCAGCATCGGCTCGCCGCCGGTGAGCACGACATAGCGGTCTTCGGCACCCTCGCCCCAGCTTTCGGCGATGATGTCGGCAAGCGCCGCCGCGCTCTTATATTTGCCGCCGAGCGTCCCGTCGGTGCCGACGAAATCGGTATCGCAAAACTGGCAGATCGCTTTCGCGCGATCCTGCTCGCGCCCGGTCCACAGGTTGCACCCGGCGAAACGGCAAAAGACCGCGCGGCGCCCCGCCTGCGCCCCCTCACCTTGCAGCGTAAGGAAAATCTCTTTGACGGCGTAGACCATGGTCAGGCGTAGCGCGTCGGATCGGCGAGTCCTGCGTCGGCGAAGCCCTTGCTCCGCAAACGGCAGCTGTCGCACGCGCCGCAGTGCAGCCCCTCGGGGGTCGGGTCGTAGCACGACCAGCTCATGCCCGCGTCCATGCCGAGCCGCGCTGCCTCGGCCGCGATATCGGCCTTGGTCATATGCTGGAGCGGGGCGTGGATGCGGAACGCGACGCCCTGATCGCCGTCGCGCGTCGCCAGCGCGGCAAGCTTTTCGAAGCCCTGGATGAATTCGGGGCGGCAATCGGGATAGCCCGAATAATCGAGCGCGTTGACGCCGATCACGATGTCCTGCGCCTGCCGCGCCTCTGCAAGCCCGAGCGTCAGCGACAGGAAGATGAGGTTGCGTGCGGGGACATAGGTGACGGGAATGTCACTGCCGACGCCATCCTTCGGCACATCGATATCGGCCGTCAGCGCCGACCCGCCGAAGCGGCGCAGGTCGAGCGGCAGCACGATATGCTCGGCGGCGCCGACATAGGCGGCGATCCGAGCGGCGGATTCGAGTTCGACGCGATGGCGCTGGTTATAGTCGACCGTCAGCGCGACGACGCGCGCGCCCGCTTCGCGCGCGAGGCCCGCACAGACCATCGAGTCGAGCCCGCCCGACAGGAGGACGATCACCGTTTTTCCGGAAACTTGCTGCATCGGCGCCAGATAGGCCCGTGCCGCGAGGCGTGCAAGGGCTGCGCCGCATCAAAAGAAACGGGCCGCGCGACGCCTGTCCCACGGCCCAGTTCGGCATGAAAGCCGTTAGGGAGAAGACACACAACAGTATGTCGTGCCCCGGACTAGCCCGATATGGTTAACAAGCCGTTAGCGGCTGCCGAAATTCAGCAGGCCCCGGCGCGGCGCGCCTCGATCGCCTGCGAGAAAGGCTTGCCGTCGGCGATCCCCTGCGTGTCGATCTGGACGAGCCGGTTCGTCTCGCTACGGATGCTGGTGCGGCCATGTCCCGCGCCGGGGCAGGTATAATGGACGGTTACCGAACCCGGCGTATCCTCGATGATATAGCGCGAGCAGGTCGCGCGCGGGTGATAGATCTGGATCATCCGCCGCGCGTCACCGACGCAGATCGTTTGCAGGATGGCGCTCTGGCCGCGCTCGCGCAGCTGCCAGCTTCCCTTTTCGAGCCGATCGAGCATCGCCAGCGTCGGTGCCTGTGCGGGCACCGCGGTCGCGCCGGCCAAGGCGCACGCCGCCAGAGGCCATCGCAAGAAGGGAGAGAAGATCGCCATTTCCACCTATCCATTGGCCGCCCGCGTGCGGGCTGATTTTGCGACCCCGTTACAGTGAGGTAGCAAGCCAGCGGCAAAATTTCAACCGATGGGCGCCGAATTGCGTCGGTTCGACGCGCGCACCTTACGGATTTTGCGTCGATATATCGCCCAGCGGGATCGGAAAGACGCGCGAGCAAAAGGCGCAATCGACAACGATATTGCCCGTCTCGTCGGCCATCTCGGCGCGTTCGCTTTCGGGGAACTGCGCCAGCACCCCGGCGAAATAGCCCGTGCTGCAACGGCAACCGCGCGACACGATAACGCCCGGCTCGACGCGAACCTCATCCTCATGGAACAACCGCCATGCAAGCGTTTCGAGCGATGTCGCCGGATCGGTGAGTTCTTCGTCCTTCAAAGTCGTCGCGATCGTTTTGGCGTGTTCCCATTCGGGATTGTCGTGGCGGACGTGCAACCGGTCGCGGCCGACTTCGCCTTCGGGCAGATGCTGGAGCAGCAGCCCGCCCGCAAGGCAGCCTGCCTCGGGATCGTGCCGCGCGGCGAGTTTGATCAGGCTCGAAATCTGCTCCGACTGTTCGAAATAATGTTCGGCCGCCTCTCCGATCGAGGCGCCTTCGAGCGGGACGATGCCCTGGTAGCGCTCGCCGGTCGTCGCCTGGTCGAAGGTGATCGCAAGGAAACCTTCGCCGAACAGCGCGAACAAGGTCGGATCGGCGCCGACTTCGGCCAGCCGTTCGGCATCAAATTTGAGATAGCCGCGCAGTTCACCGCCGCGATAGTCGCAGACAAGCAGCTCGACCGGGCCGCCGCCGGTCTGCGCCTGCAGCGTCATCTGGCCATTTTCGTCCTTCAGCGTCGAGCCGAGCAGGACGGTGAGCACCAGCGCCTCGGCAAGTAGCTTTTCGGCCACCGGCGGATAATTATGCGCGCCGATGATCGTCTGGAGCGTCGGCCCCAATCGCACCAGCCGCCCGCGGACATGGCGCTCGGCGATGGTGAACAGCAGCGGCTGGTCGAACCAGGTTTCGATAATTTCGCTCACGTCTTCGAACTCACAATTTTCCGAACGCCCAGAGCAGGATCGATTTCTGCGCATGGACGCGATTTTCGGCCTCGTCCCACACGCGCGACTGCGGACCGTCCATCACGGCATCGACGACCTCTTCGCCGCGATGTGCGGGCAGGCAGTGCAGGAAGATCGCGTCCCCCTTGGCGCCCGTCATCAGCCGCTCGTCGACTTGATAGGGTGCCATCGCCGCGACTTTGTTGTGCGCATGGTCCTGCCCCATCGACACCCAGGTGTCGGTGACGACCAGATCCGCGCCGGCGACAGCCTCGCGCGCGTCGCGGACGATGTCGATGCGGGCGCCCTGCGCGCGCGCCGCCTCGACGAAACCCGCGTCGGGTTCATAGCCCTGCGGTACGCCCGCACGGACATTGAAGCCGAACAGCCCTGCCGCTTCGATCAACGAGCCGAGCACATTGTTGCCGTCGCCGAGCCAAGCCAGTTCGAGCCCCGGCAACGCCTTGCCGCTTTCGACCACGGTCAGCAGGTCGGCGACGATCTGGCACGGATGCGACAGGTCGGTGAGGCCGTTGATGACGGGGACGCTCGCATATTCGGCGAGCTCCTCGACCTTCGCATGGTCGTCGGTCCGGATCATGATCGCATCGGCATAGCGCGACAGCACGCGCGCGGTGTCGGCGATCGTTTCGCCGCGCCCGAGCTGCGTCACGCCCGCGTCCATGATCATCGGCGTCCCGCCAAGCTGGCGGATCGCGACATCGAACGAGGCGCGCGTGCGCGTCGAGTTCTTCTCGAACACCATCGCGAGCACATGGCCCGCGAGCGGCGCGTCGGCATCGACCTTGCCCTTCGGCCAGCCGGCGCGGGCCGCCTTGCGATCGATCGCGTCGGCGAGCATCGCGGCGACCGCGTCCCCACCCGCGTCGGACAGGTTCAGGAAGTTCCGCATCAGACTTCGGGCGGCGTGTAGCTCGCCGCGCCTGCCGAAAGCTTCTCGATGAACTCGGCGATATGGCTGTCGTCGATGTTGAGCGGCGGCAGCACGCGGACGACATTCTCGCCCGCCGCGACGGTCAGCAGCCCGTGATTGTCGCGCAGGTGCGCGACGAAGGCACGGCTGTCCGAATTGAGCTTGAGGCCGAGCATCAGCCCGACGCCGCGCACGCTGTCGAACAGCTGGTCGTGGTTCGGGATCAGCTGTTCGAGCGCGCCGCGCAGGCGCTCGCCGGTCGCCTTGACCGACTCAAGAAAGCCGTCTTCGAGCACGACGTCGAGCACCGCCTGCCCCGCCGCGCAAGCGAGCGGGTTGCCGCCATAGGTCGAACCATGCGTGCCGATCACCATGCCGCGCGCAGCCTTTTCGGTCGCAAGGCACGCCCCCATCGGGAAGCCGCCACCGATGCCCTTCGCGCTCGCCATGATGTCGGGGGTCACGCCGAAATGCTCATAGGCATAGAGGTGACCGGTGCGCGCGACGCCGCACTGGACTTCGTCGAACACGAGCATCAGGTCGCGCTTGTCGCAGATGTCGCGCAGCGCCTGCAGAAAGGGCTGCGACGCGGGGCGGATACCACCCTCGCCCTGAATCGGTTCGACGAGGAAACCCGCCGTATTGTCATCGACCAGATCGAGCGCGGCATTGATGTCGTCGAACGGCGCGTAGGTGAAGCCGGGAAGCAGCGGGTCGAACCCCTTGCGCAGCTTTTCCTGGTTGGTCGCCGAAATCGTGCCGAGCGTGCGGCCGTGGAAGGCGTTGTTGAAGGTGATCAGCGTGTGCTTTTCGGCGTTGCCCGCGCTCGAATGATAGGCACGCGCCGTCTTGATCGAACATTCGACCGCCTCGGCGCCCGAGTTGGTGAGGAACACCGTGTCGGCGAACGTATGTTCGACGAGCCGCGCCGCATAGGCTTCACCCTGCGGGCTGCCATAGAGGTTCGACACGTGGATCAGCGTCGCGGCCTGTTCCTGGATCGCCTTCGTCAGGTGCGGGTGGCCGTGGCCGAGCAGGTTGACCGCGATACCGCTCGCGAAGTCGAGATAGCGCTCGCCTCGCTCGCCGATCAGATAGGCGCCCTCGCCGCGAACCGGACGCACACCGCACCGGGGATAAACGGGCATCAGCGGCGTGATCGTCATGGCAAGCACCTTTCAGTCAAAAGTAAAAAGGCGACCCCAAATCGGGCCGCCCTTGGTCGGACCGCCCCTATACTGCCGCAGTCCGAGCCGCGTCAACACGGGGCACCATGGTGCAACCATGACCGGCGCGCCGCGTTCGCCCGCATGATGCACCGCGCCCTCGCCCCGCTGCTGCTCCTGCTCATGTTTGGCGGATGCGACGCGCTTCCGCGCGACGCGTCCGGAACCAGCGAGCGGATCGCTCGCGACGGTAGGATGCGCGTGGCCGTCTCCCCCGGCACGCCCGATGCCGCCCCCGCGCTGGCGCTGCTTCGCGAGTATGCCGGGCAGCATGGCGCGCGACTGACGATCGTGCGGGTTCATGGCGAACATGCGCCGCACTGGCTGGAGGAGGGCAAGGTCGATGTACTCGTCGGCCATTTCGCCAAGACGTCGCCATGGATCGCCGATATTTCGCTGTCGAAGGCGGTCGGACGCCCCGAGCCCGAAGATAGCAAGCTGCCTGTCCTGCGCATCGCGCGGCGGAATGGCGAGAACGCCCTGATCCTCGCGACCGATCGCGCCGTTGCGGCAATGGCCGAATGAGCCTGCATAGCGGCATCCCGCGCGCGATCGCTGCCGATGTCCGCCGCGGCGAGCGGCTCGAATATTGGACGCTCGGCTGGATGGCGAGCGTCGTCCTCGTCATGTGGCTCGTGATGGGGGCGAGCCAGGCGATGAAGGCGGCGGTAGTCGAGGACCTGCTGAGTCTGGTCCCGGCGATCGTCTTCCTGCTCTCGGTCCGCTGGGAGCGGCGGCGTCCGAACGCCCGCTTCCCGTTCGGCTATCGCCGCGCGAACAGCCTCGCCTTCCTCGTCGCCGCGACCGCGCTGCTCTCGGTCGGCGGTTTCCTTGCCTATGAAAGCGTCACGACGCTGATCCGGCAGGAGCATCCCACCGTCGGCGGAATCACCCTGTTCGGCGAGACGATCTGGCTTGGCTGGCTGATGCTCGCCGCGCTCGCCTATTCGGTCGTTCCGCCGATCATCCTCGGGCGGATGAAGCAGCCGGTCGCCGAGCGTATCAAGGACAAGGTGCTGCATACCGATGCCCTGATGCAAAAGGCCGACTGGCAGACGGGTCTTGCGGGCATTGCGGGAATTGTCGGGATCGGCCTCGGCTGGTGGTGGGCCGACGCAACGGCCGCGCTCTTCATCTCGCTGTCGATCATCAAGGATGCGGTCGGCGCGCTCGAACAGGCGGTGGCCGAGCTGCTCGACGGCACGCCACGCGCGCTCGATTCCAACGAATTGTCCGACGATGCCAAGCAACTGATAGCTACCCTGAAAGCCCGCTTTGGCAAGGTTGACGTCAGGCTGCGCGAAACAGGGCGCTATATCGCTGCCGAGGTCGATTGCCCGCCGCCGGCGGACATTCCGACGGCGGCGGATCTGATGGGCGACGATCGCGCCTGGCGCCTTGCCAGCCTGAGCTTCCGTCCCGAGCCAGTGGACGCCAGCCGCTAAAGCGCCTTGGCCGCCTCCATGGCGAGCGCGACCGAGTGCTTGCGCGCATCATGGTCGTACATCGACGAGGCGACAATGATCTCGTCGACGCCGGTGCGCGCCTGGAACGCCTTGAGACCCGCCGCGACGTCGTCGACCGTGCCGACCGCCGAGCATTGCAGCACATGGTCGAGGATCGCACGCGCATTGGGGGGAAGGCTGTCCTTGTAGCCGGCAAGCGGCGGCTTCATCTTGCCGGGGTTGCCCGTGCGCAGCGCGACAAAGGCTTGTTGCTGCGACGAGGCGAGCAGTTCGGCTTCCTCGCGCGTATCGGCCGCGAAGACGTTGAACGCCGCGGCGGCGTAGGGTTCGGACAATTGCTCCGACGGCTTGAACTGGCGGCGGTAGATATCGAGCGCCTCGTCGAGCGCATCGGGGGCGAAATGGCTGGCGAAAGCATAGGGCAGCCCGAGCATCGCCGCGAGTTGCGCCCCGAACAGGCTCGACCCCAAGATCCACAGCGGGACGTTCGTGCCCTCGCCCGGCACCGCACGAATTCCGAGGCGGTCGTCGCCGGCAAGGAACGCCTGCAATTCGACGACATCCTGCGGGAATTGCCGCTCGTCGCTCGCAAGGTTGCGGCGGAGCGCGCGCGCGACGACCCCGTCCGAACCGGGCGCGCGGCCAAGCCCCAAATCGACGCGGCCGGGGAACAAAGCCTCCAATGTGCCGAACTGCTCGGCGATCACCATCGGCGCATGGTTCGGCAGCATGATGCCGCCCGCGCCAATGCGGATCGTCGACGTCGCCTGCCCGATATGTGCGAGCACGACCGAGGTCGCGGCGCTCGCGATCCCCGCCATGCCATGATGTTCGGCGACCCAATAGCGTTCATAGCCAAGCGCCTCGGCGTGGCGGGCGAGATCGGCGGCGTTGGCGAGCGACTGCGCGATCGTGCCGGTATCGGTGACGGGCACGAGGTCGAGGAAAGAGAGTTTCGTCATGAAACCGATATGCGGTCGCCGCGCCAGCGGTTCAAGCGCAGCGGTTCGCGAGCGGCGCGAAGAAAAACTATGCGCGCTCGTCCTTCGGCGAGTCCATCAGCACATAGGTGGTGATCGAATGCACCTGCGGCAGCACGCCCAGCACCTCGGTGTGGAAATGCTTGTACGAGGCGAGATCCTCGGTCTCGACGCGAAGCAGATATTCGATCGTGCCGGTGATATTGTGGCATTCGCGCACCTCGGGCGCGAGCGCCATCGCCGCTTCGAAATCATTCTGCGACTTCTTCGTGTGCGATGAGAGGCCGATCGTCACATAAGCGACGAATGTCAGCCCGAGCTTCGCGGGGTCGATCACGGCGCGATAGCCCTTGATCACCCCGCAACGTTCGAGTTCCTGCACGCGGCGCAGGCACGCCGACGGCGACAGCCCGACGCGGTCGGCGAGTTCGAGGTTCGAGATTCGCCCGTCGCGCGACAATTCCTGCAATATCTTGCGGCCAATGGCGTCAATCTTGATCATGGATTGCACAATCTATCCGATGACTACGTATCTTTGCAATCCGTCGCGCATCGAAACGCATTATGTTGCGCGCATGAACCAGACCACCCTCGCCGCGCTCTCCGCCTTCGCGCTCGTCTCGTCGATCACGCCGGGACCGAACAATATGATGTTGATGGCGTCGGGCGCCAATTTCGGCCTGCGCCGCACCGTGCCGCACGCGCTCGGGGTCGGCATTGGCTTCACGCTGATGATCGTCCTCGTCGGCGTCGGGCTGATGGGCTTGTTCGACCTGTTCCCCGTGCTCAACATCGTACTCAAGGTGGTGAGCGTCGTCTATCTGCTGTGGCTTGCGTGGAAGATCGCGAATGCCGCCGCGCCCGACACGGCGACCGGCGCACGCGCCAAGCCGATGACCTTTTTTCAGGCGGTCCTGTTCCAGTGGGTCAATCCCAAGGCGTGGTCGATGGCGCTGACCGCGATCGCGCTTTACGCGCCCGATCGCAATCTCGGCGCGGTGCTGCTCGTTGCCGCGATCTTCGGCATCATCAACCTGCCCTCGACCAGCCTGTGGGCGGTGATGGGCCAGGTGATGCGCAGCTGGCTGTCGAGCCCGGCGCGACTGAAGGCGTTCAACTGGACGATGGCGGCGCTGCTCGTCGGATCGCTGGCGCTGCTCGTCTGATCCGATTGCAAGGTTGCATCCCGCAACCTATGGACGGCGCTCCCCTCGTCTGACCGGAGAACAGAGCATGCAGAGCCGTCGCCTCGGAAAAAGCGCCATCCATGTGTCGGACATCTGCATGGGGACGATGACCTTCGGCAGCCAGACCGACGAAGCCGAGGCGTTCCGCATCCTCGACCGCTGCTTCGACGAAGGGATAAGTTTTTACGACACCGCCGAGGGTTATCCGGTGCCGCCCGATGTCAAATGGGTCGGGCGCACCGAGGAAATCGTCGGGCGCTGGATGAAGACCAAGCCGCGCGACGCGATCATCATGGCGACCAAGGTATCGGGGCCGAGCCATGTCTGGTTCAAGTCGCCGTGCCGGAATGGAATGACCGCGCTCGACCGCAAGAATATCATGCAGGCCGTCGACGACAGCCTGACGCGGCTGCAGACCGACTATATCGATCTCTACCAGACGCACTGGCCCGATCATGACGCGCCCTATGACGAGATGATGGACGCGCTCGACGAACTCGTCCGCGTCGGCAAGGTCCGCATCCTCGGCTGCTCGAACGAAACGAGCTGGGGGCTGATGAAGTCGCTTGCCGCGTCGGAAAAACTGGGCGGCGCGCGCTATCACACGGTCCAGAATAATTTCAGCCTCAACAACCGTCGTTTCGAGGATGAGCTGGCGCAGGTGTGCCGGCAGGAAGGCGTCAGCCTGATCCCCTATTCGCCGCTGGCGGGCGGGGTGCTGTCGGGCAAATATCAGGGCGGCGCGACCCCCGAGGGCGCGCGTTTCTCGCGCTACCTCCAGATGGAAGGGCGGCAGGCGGCGATGGGCCGCCGCTTCGTCAACGAAAAGAGCCTCGCCGCGACCGAACGCTATCTCAAGATCGCCGAGGAGGCGGGGCTGCATCCGGTGACGATGGCGACCGCCTGGTCGAAGCAGCATGACTTCGTCGCCTCGACGATTGTCGGGGTGAGCGCCTATGATCAGGTCCAGCCGATCCTCGACGCGGCGGAGCTGGTGCTGTCCGACGAGGTGATGAAGGCGCTGCACAAGGTCAGCAAGGACATCCTCTACCCGATGGGGTGAGCCGACGGCCATTCGAGAATCAGCGCGCCGCCGACGGGCAGTGCGCGCCATGCCTTCGACAGCCTTTCGAAGTCGCCGAATACCCGCGATTGCGCGGCGTCGATCCGCGCGCGTTCGTCGACGCTGAGCGAAGCGCGGGTGCGCTCGGCCTCGCCCAACGCCGCGCGTTGTGCCGCGCTGTCGGGGCGCGTGCTGCTGCGCCAGCCGATGTCGAACAGGAAGGCGGCGAGCTCGGACAGTTCGCCCTCCCTGCCCTGGCTTTTGATCAGCTTCGCGCCCTTCGCTACCTGCTTGCGCGCCGCGCGCTGACGGTCTTTCGCCGACAAGGCGCCGCCCGCCTCGACATGGAAGGAGCCCGCGTCGCCGCCCGCCGCGATCTGGCCGAACACGCCGGTCTTGAGCCCCAGCGCCGCTTCGACGACGAAATGCACCATATCGTGCGGCAGGTCGGGATCGAAGCCGGGCGCGGGGTCCATCACCAATACCGGCAGGCCTGTGCGCTCGATGCGCATCGAATAGCGGCGTTCGCCCGAGCGGATGAAATGGACTTTCATGGGCCCCGCCTGTAGCTTCCTATTCCGTTCCACCAAAAGGATTTGCGATGATTCCTGCCCGCCGCGCGTTTTTCGCCTTCGCCGCTTTCTCCGCCATCATCGGCACCGCGCATGCCGCGAACCCCGTGATGTTCCGCGACGCGGGATGCGGCTGCTGCCTCAAATGGCTCGAACAGGTGAAGGCCTCGTTCGGGCAGAAGGCGACCATCGTCAATTCGAAGGACATGGCCGCGGTCAAGGACAAGCAGGGTGTGCCGCAGGCGCTGCGCAGCTGCCACACCGTGCTCGTCGGCGGCTATGTGATCGAGGGGCATGTGCCCGCAAAGGACATTGCCCGCCTGCTTCGCGAAAAGCCCAAGGGCGTGAAGGGCCTCGCCGTCGCCGGCATGCCGATGGGATCGCCCGGCATGGAGCATGGCGACCACCGCGAGGCCTATAAGGTCATGACCTTCGGCCCCGGCGGCCAGCGCGTCTATGCGAGCTATGCCGCAAGCGGCGGCGCGCACGCGCACTAAGGCAGCGGCGGTTCGATGCTGTTCCGTACCGCCATTCTCGACAGAATTCGGACCGGCGAGATCAGGCTCGCTTTCCGGCGCTGGCCGCGGCCGACGGTGAAGGCGGGCGGGCGGCTGCGCACCGCGATCGGCGAACTGGCGATCGAGGAGGTCGGCCCCTGCGCCGTCGCCGATATTTCGGAGGCCGATGCACGCGCCGCCGGTTTTGCCAGCCGCGCGGAGTTGCTGGCCGAACTGAATGAACGCACCAAGGGCGACATCTACCGTATCGCTGTTCGCTTTGCCGGCGCCGACCCGCGGATCGCGCTGCGCGAGACGGGCGACCTTTCCGCGGCCGAGATTGCGGCGCTCGCGGTGCGGCTCGAGCGGTTCGACAAGGGCGTCGACGGCGCATGGACCCGCGCCGTGCTCGACCGGATCGCAGCGAACGAGGGCGAAGCCGCGGCCGTTATCGCGCAGGCGATCGGTGCCGAAAAGATGCGGCTCAAACAGAATATCCGCAAGCTCAAGGAGCTTGGCCTCACCGAAAGCCTTGAAACCGGCTATCGCCTGTCGCCGCGCGGCAGGGCGCTGCTCGCGGCCCTGCCGCACTAGCGCGATCAGGCGAGTTCGGCCTTGAACAGCTCGAGCATCCGGCCCCACGCCTTTTCGGCTGCCGCCTCATTATAGGCGCGGCCGTCGGGCGGGCACCAGCCGTGCATCGCGCCGGCATAGACCTCGACCTCATGCCACTGGGGGCGCGGTTTGAGCGCCTCGGCCAGCAAGACCTTTTCGTTCGGGGTTTCCTTGTCGTCGTTATCGGCGATCGCGAAGAGATAGCCGGCATTGGTGTCGTCGATCAGCAAATGCGGGCTGTCGGGCTTGTCGGTCGCGACGCCGCCGCCGTGGAAGCTTGCCGCCGCGCCGACGCGGTTGGGGTTCAGCGCCGCAGTGTAGATCGTCATCGCACCGCCCATGCAATAGCCGGTGGTGCCGATGCGGCGCTTGGTATCGACCTCCTTCTGCGCATCGAGGAAAGCGAGATGCGCCCTCGCGTCGGTTTCGACGATCGGCCGGGTGAGTTGCTTGAGGTAGCCGAACAGCTTCTGCCGGACCGCCTCGTTGCTCCAGTCGTTCGCCGCGTCGACGACGGGCGATTTCTGCCAGCGGTAAAAGGGGTTCACGGTCAGCACCGCATAGCCCTCGCCCGCGAGCCGATCGGCCATCTGGCGAAAGGCGGGACGCAGCCCGCGGATGTCGGGCCACACGAGCACGGCGGGATGCTTGCCCTCGGCGGGCGCGACGAAATAGGCATCGCAGGTGCCGTCGGCAGTGGTGATCGTGACGTCGCGGCCCTTCACCGGCTTGCCCGCCATCGCGCGCGCGGGCAGAGCCGCCATCAGCGCCCCGGCACCGGCGAGCGCGGTAAAGCTGCGACGCGCGACGGGCATTCCGGCCCGGTCGAGATCGGCTTCGGTGTTTTCGGTGCACATGCTGTCTCTCCTTGGGGGGATTTGAAAAGGCGCGAAAAACTGCGCAACTTCACTCGCGATTCCATATCTCGTCCCGTGATCGGGCGAACCGGAGGCAAGGCTAGTCGAGCCTTGCTTTATAGGACAGCGGTTTTTGAACGGCTTGCGTCCTTCCCCCTTTCGTTAGAGGATCGGGGCAGCCACCTCGTCGAAGCTCAGCGCCACATGATGCACGCCGACCTCGCGCAGCATCGCGCCGTGCGCGGCGCGGTCGACGATATGCCCGGCACCGCAGAAGCCGATCACGGTCATCCCCGCCGCGATCGCCGCCCGCGCGCCGGTCGGCGAATCCTCGATCGCGAGACACTGCGCCGGATCGACGCCGAGCCCCTTGGCGGCCGCCAGATAGATATCGGGATGGGGTTTGCCGCGGTCCCAGCCGTCGGCGCTATAGATATGATCGCCGAAATGGTGGCGCAGCCCGAACAGGCCGAGCGCCCAGTCGATATATTCGGCGCGGCTCGACGAGGCGATCGCGCGCGGCGTGGCGCCGAGCGCGCCCAGGAAATCGGCGACGCCCGGAACCGCGTCGAAACCTTCCATGAAACGCGCCCGCGCGCGGGTGCGGTGCGTCTCGCGAAAATCGGCGGGAAGCGGACGCCCGAAGCGCGCCTCGATCCGCCGCTGCGTTTCCTGCCAATTGTGGCCGTAATAGTCGCGCAGGCTCTCTTCATAGGTCGTCGGCATGCCCGCCGCGGTCAGGCTTTCCGACAGCGACAGGTTGGCGCGCACCTCGCTGTCGGCCACGACGCCGTCGAAGTCGAAGATGATGGCGGCGTAGGACATGACCCTAGGGCATGACCCCGGCGTCGCGCGCATAGGCCCACGGCCCCTCGCCTGACCAGCTGCGCCCGTCGGGAAAGCCGAGCTTCAGCCCGCTGAGCTGCTCCGGTGCAAAGAGACGCATGTTGACGCCCATCAGGTCGACTTCGCCGCCCATGCGTTCGATCAGCCCCGCGGTCGCCGACCAATGCGTCGAACAGCCGCAGGTGGGACAGAAATGCAGGTCCGAATTGGGGTTCTCGCGGTCAGCGCGGTTGTAGGTCCGCGTCGCACCTTCGATCACGACATCGCGCGGCGACATATAGCTCCAGAGGATGCCGTGTGAGAAGCAAAGCGAGCAATTGCACTCCGCGACTTCTACGGGTGCCTTGGCGAGCCGCACCGAGACGGCGCCGCAATGGCAGGTAGTGTTCCAGCTCATTTCTTTGCTAGCGGCGCCGAAGCTTTCGTCTTCTGCGCCTTCTTTCGTACTGGGACCTTTCCTTTTACCGCCGCGGCCTTCGCGTCAAGGCGTCGCCTCTTTTCCGGCGTCACAAACGCCTCGTGCAAAAAATGTTCAAGCAGTTCCATCATGGTGTCGAGGTCTTCGGCGTTCGGCTTCCACCCCCTATGAGCCGAGGCACTACCTGCGTCGACTAATGCTTCTAGCCGTGCCAAGTCCAATTTCCCGATGTGCCCACCATCAACGAGGGCATTCAACTTCTCTCGAAAAGTTATCTCAGGATCGATGCCCAACAATTCGGACGCTGCGTCAAAGGAAGTACGAATCCCGATACCGGCGAGCATAAACAGGTCGTTATTCAGTGCCGTGTAAAGCTCTGCCAAGGCGCTCATCAGAATAGATTCATCGGCACCCTTAACGGATATCAGGCCTAACCAGTCGGGCTGCTGACGCTTCGAAAGCGCAGGCCAGTATCCGATAGTTTCGGTATGATGGGTAACGTGCTCGCCTTCCTCATCATAATAGTCATGATAATCTTCGGAGTTGGTGCCGACCGTCTGTACGAAAGTATGTTCGCACCCCCGACACCTCAGCAGATACCAATCTGTGATCCAACTGAGGAAATCATCTCCTCCCCGTTGCTCAAAATGACCTAAGACGTCGCAGTTGCGGCTACCGCCACAAGACGAGCACCCCGCCTTCTTCGCGCTGAATTCAGGCTTTTCGTTCATAACCTACTCTACCGTAACCGATTTCGCGAGATTGCGCGGCTGGTCGACGTCGGTGCCCTTCGCAACCGCCACATGATACGCCAGCAATTGCACCGGAACTGCATAGACCAAAGGCGCGATCAGCGGATGAACCTTGGGCATTTCGATCGTCGCCATGCAGCCGTCGCCGGCTTCGGCGAGGCCCTCGGCGTCCGAAATCAGCACGACCTTGCCGCCGCGCGCCATCACTTCCTGCATGTTGCTGACGGTCTTTTCGAACAGCGGGCCGCTGGGCGCGAGGACGATCACCGGCACCGCTTCGTCGATCAGCGCGATCGGGCCGTGCTTCATCTCGCCCGAGGCATAGCCTTCGGCGTGGATGTACGAGATTTCCTTGAGCTTGAGCGCGCCTTCCAAGGCGAGCGGATAGTCGGGGCCGCGGCCGAGGTAGAGGACATCGCGCGCCGGGGCGACGAGATGCGCCATCTTCGAGATTTGCTCGTCGTGCGCGAGCGCGGCGTTGAGCGCGGCGGGCGCTTCGATCAGATGTTTGACGATCTCATGCTCTTCGGCGGCGCTGAGCTTGCCCTTTTTGAGCGCGAGATGCGCGGCGAGCGCAGCGAGCACCGCGAGCTGGCAGGTAAAGGCCTTGGTCGAGGCGACGCCGATTTCGGGGCCCGCATGCGTCGGGAGCAGCAAGTCGGCCTCGCGCGCCATGCTGCTGGTCGGCACATTGACGACGACCGCGATCGTCTGGCCGCTCGCCTTGCAATGGCGGAGCGCCGCGAGCGTGTCGGCGGTCTCGCCCGATTGCGAGATGAAGAGCGCAAGCCCGCCCGGCTGGAGCACCGGGTCGCGGTAGCGGAACTCCGACGCGACATCGATATCGACCGGAACGCGCGCGAAGGTTTCGAACCAATATTTGGCGACCATGCCGGCGTAGAAGCTGGTGCCGCACGCGACGATGGTGATGCGGTCGATCTTCGAGAGGTCGAAGTCCATCTGCGGCAGCGCGACCGTCTGTTCGAGCGGGCGGATATAGGAGGAGAGCGTCTGCGCGACCACGGTCGGCTGCTCGAAAATCTCCTTTTGCATGAAGTGGCGGTAATTGCCCTTCTCGACCGCCGCGGCGGTGACACCCGACGTCGTGATCTCGCGCGTCACGGGATTATTTTCGGCGTCGTAGATCTGTGCGCCGTCCTTGGTGATGACGACCCAGTCGCCCTCGTCGAGATAGGCGATCTTCTGCGTCAGCGGCGCGAGCGCCAGCGCGTCCGAGCCCAGATAGGTCTCGCCCTCGCCATAACCGACGACGAGCGGCGAACCGAGGCGTGCGCCGATCAGGAGATCGGGATGCTGGCGGAAGGCGATGGCGAGCGCGAAGGCGCCGCGAAGTTGCGGCAGCACTGCCTGGACCGCTTCCGCCGGCGACTTGCCCGCTTCGACCTGTTCGCTGACGAGATGCGCGACGACTTCGGTATCGGTCTCGCTTTCGAACGTCCGACCGCGCGCCTGCAGCGCCTCGCGCAGCGGCTTGAAATTCTCGATGATGCCGTTGTGGACCAGCGCGACTTCGCCCGTCGCATGCGGGTGCGCATTGCTCGTCGTCGGCGCGCCATGCGTCGCCCAGCGCGTGTGCGCGATGCCGACGGTACCGGGCGCCGGGTTGCCGGCGAGTTCCTTGACGAGGTTGCCGAGCTTGCCCTCGGCGCGACGGCGGATCAGCTGGCTGCCCTCGACCGTGCACACGCCCGCCGAGTCATAGCCACGATATTCCATGCGCTTCAGCCCGTCGACGAGGCGGTCTGCCACCTGGTCCTTGCCGATGATTCCGATAATTCCGCACATGGGTTCTGGCTTTCGTTAGAGCGTGTAGGGAACGCGAATACCCGGCATCGCTGCCGGAAACACCTTGATATTGCGCGTCACGAGAATGCGTCCGCTGATCTGCGCGGTCGCCAGTACGAAAGCGTCGGCCAAGGTCAAGCCCTTGCGCTCAGCGCGCAGCGCTGCGGCGCGGCGCGCGACCGCATCGCCGATCTCCTCGACCTGAAAGCAGCCGAGGAACGCCTCGACCGCCTTGACCGATGCGGGATCGGCGGCGGACATCACCTCGGTCCAGCTGACGCGGCTGACGCTCTTGCGTCCAGCGCGGCGGATCTCGCCGCGCGCCGCCTCGACGCCGTTCAGTGCGTCGATCAGGATATCGCTGTCGAACTGCGCGTCGATCATTCGCGCTTGCCCCTCAGCCGCCGCTGATATTTGAGGCCGTCGCCGATATCTTCGCGCGACCGGAAGATGCCGAAAGCATTGTCGATCGCGTCATCCGACACATCGGCGCGATAGGCCGCCACGGCCCGCCGGACGAGCTCGGCGCGCGAAACCCCCTGCTCGGCGGCGAGGGCGTCGAGCCACTGGATATCGGAGTCGGGAATGTCCGCGAGGAAGCGCATCCCATTTTGATATCATATCATGATATCAAATCAAGCGATCACTTGCTTCCGATAAACGATAGCGCCGGATTTTTCGGCAACCCGGTCGTAAAGCGCCATCGCGGTTTCGTTCGTCTCGTACGTCATCCAATAGATACGCGGTATCGACCGCTCCCGGGCCGCCTCACACACGGCGTCGATCAGCGCGCGGCCGACACCCTTTCCGCGCGCTTCGGCGCTGGTGAACAGGTCTTGCAGATAGAGCGAGGGCAGCAGCGAGGTCGTGCTGCGGTGGAACAGATAATGCGTCAGCCCCAGCAGCGCGCCGTCCTGCTCGGCGACGAGCGCGAACATCGGCTCATAGGGATCGAAGAAGCGCTCCCATGTTGCAGCGGTGATTTCGGGCGCCAGTGCGGTCGCGCCGCTGCGACCGTAGAATTCGTTGTAGCCGTCCCATAGCGGCAGCCATTGGTCATAATCGGCGCGGACCGCCGGACGGACGATCAGCCCGCTCATGCCCTGCCGAAATTCCGGTCGACGAAGATCATCGCGAACTGCCGCGGATCGGCCGCCTCGCCATTGCCTTCCTCGAAACGCGCCTTGCCGCTTTCCCATATTTCCAGGATCTGCGCCGGCAGGTCGGGGCCGAATTTCATCTGCGTCTCGACGATCTGCTCCCAGCTTCCGGTCGTGCCGAAGCTTTGCTCGAGCTGCGGGACCATGGCTTTGCAATAAGCCTCGGTCGCCTCGTCAAGCTGGCCGATCGCCTTCAGCACCCAGGCGTCGACGAAGCGCAGAAAGGGCTTGTCGGTATAGCGGTCGGTCAATGCGCCTTCTCCATCCATTCGCCCTGCAGCAACCCGAAGATCAGCGAATCGCGCACGCCGATGTGCGTTTCCCATTCGCCGCGTAGCCGGCCCTCGCGCTGGAACCCCAGCCGTTCGAGCAATCCGATCGAGCCGGGATTTTCGGGGTCGGTATCGGCAAAGATGCGGCGCAGCCCGAGATCGTCGAACCCATGGTCGATCACCCGCGCCACCGCCTCGCGCGCGATACCCGTACCCCAATGATCGCGATGCAGGATATAGCCGATCTCTTTCACTTGCGGCTTGCCGTCGATCAGGATCACCCAGCCGAGCGCGACATCGTCGCCGGCGGTGATCGCCCAGCAATGATAGCCCTGTCCTTCGGCGGCGTTGCCTTTGACATAGTCCGCCGTCTCGGCGAGCGACGTGTGCGGACCGCTCGACCACCAGGTCATTACCTCGGGATCCGATAGCACAGGGAACAGCGCGGGCGCGTCGTCCTCGCGAAGCTGGCGCAGCACGAGGCGCGCGGTGGTCAGTGTTGGCGCAGACATGGGATTACTTCTTCTCCGCGGCTTTTTTCTTGCGCATCGCGTCGTGGAAGCGGTCGGCCCAGCCGGGCTTGACCAGTTGCTCGCCGCGCACGAGGCGGAGCTCGCCGTCGGCGACATCGCGCGTCACCGCGCTCCCGGCGGCGACGATCGCATCGGCGCCGATTTTGACTGGCGCGACGAGCGCGCTGTTCGATCCGATGAAGGCGCGCTCGCCGATCTCGGTCCGATATTTGAAATAGCCGTCATAATTGCAGGTGATCGTCCCCGCGCCGATGTTCGCGCCCGCACCGACGGTGGCATCGCCGATATAGGACAGGTGGTTCGCCTTCGCGCCCTTGCCGAGCGTCGATTTCTTCACCTCGACGAAATTGCCGACCTTCGCCTTTTCGCCGAGCACCGCGCCGGGACGAAGCCGCGCATAGGGACCGACCTCGCAGCCAGCCCCGATCGTCGCGCCCTCGATATGGCTGAAGCCGCGGATCGTGGCGCCGTCGGCGACCGTCACGCCGGGACCGAAAAACACATTGGGCTCGATCGTCACGTCGCGGCCAAGCGCGGTATCCCACGAAAACCAGACCGTTTCGGGGGCCTTCAGCGACACGCCCTCGGCCATCGCCTCCTCGCGCCGGAACGCCTGCCACTGCGCCTCGGCGGCGGCGAGTTCGGCGCGGCTGTTGATCCCCGCGACCTCGGCGGCATCGGTTTCGATCACCGCGACGCGCTTCCCTTCGGCGATCGCTCCGGTGGCCACGTCGGGCAGATAATATTCGCCCTGCGCATTGTCGTTGCCGACCGCTTCGAGCAGACGCCACATATCCGCGGCCCCGGCGACGATCACGCCCGAGTTGCAGAGGTCGACCGCGCGCTCTGCCGCCGACGCATCCTTATACTCGACCATTTTGTGAACGGTGCCGTCGGCATCGGCGATGATCCGGCCGTAAGCCGCCGCATCGGCCGGACGAAAGCCGAGCACGGCAACCGCCGCACCAGCGTCGAGCGCGCCGCACAGGCGCAAGACCGTTCCCGCAGTCAACATAGGGCAGTCGCCGAAACAGACGAGCGCGATCCCTTCGAAACCGGCCAGCGCATCCTTCGCCTGCAGCGCGGCGTGCGCGGTCCCGAGTTGCGGGTCCTGAACCGCGACGACCGCGCCGGTCCCGGCGAGCGCCGCTTCGACCTGTTCGCGCTTGTCGCCGACGACGACAACCGTCGCCGCGGCGCGCAATTCGGCGAGCCCGCCGAGCAAATGCAGCAGCATCGGCCGCCCCGCGATCGGATGCAGCACCTTGTGCAGGTCGGACTTCATGCGGGTTCCCTTGCCCGCGGCAAGGACGATAGCGGCGATCGGACTGGTCATGCCCGCCGCCATGCCAGCAAATCATTGCGGTTTCCAGCACATCGCGCCATGCGCGGCGGATGAACGGATTTCCTTTCGCGATCGTCGGCTTCGACCTCGACGGCACGCTGGTCGACACGCTCGGCGACCTCGCTGCGGCAGTCAATCATACGCTGGCAACGATGGACCGCGCGCCGCTGGCCGAGGATGCGGTGCGGCCGATGATCGGGCGCGGCGCGAAACATTTGCTCGAAGAGGGATTGCGCGCGACCGGCGGCGTTCCCGACGGCGCGGTCGACCGGCTCTATCCAGAGCTGCTGCGCTTCTACGCAGCGCATATCGCGGTGCGAAGCCGCCCCTTCCCCGGCGTGGTCGACGCGCTCGACCGGCTCGATGCGCTGGGGGTGAAGACCGCTGTAGTGACCAACAAGACCGAAAGACTCGCGCGCCTGCTGCTCAGCGAACTCGGACTCGCCGGGCGCTTCGCGACGATCATTGGCGGCGACACGCTCGGACGTGCGAATGCCAAACCCTCCCCCGCGCCGATCCATGAAATGATCACGCGCTGCGGCGGCGGGCGCGCGGCGTTCGTCGGCGACAGCATCTATGACGTGACCGCGGCTAAATGCGCGGGGGTGACCAGCATCCTCGTCGGCTTCGGATTCCTCGATCGGCCAGTCGAAGAATATGGTGCGGACCATGTCATCGCGCATTACGACGAGCTGACAGGATTGCTGGGGGATTTGGGGGGATATTCATGACCGATGAGACATGGGACGGGGTGATCGAGACGGCAGGGCCGAACCCGCTGCTGCGGCTCGCCGGGGGGCTGGCCGCGTTGGGGCTGATCGTCCTGATCGCATCGACAGGCTGGCAGCGTCTGTCGGCGATCGGCGTCTTAGGCGCGAGCCTGATGCAGACCGCCCTGCTCGCGGGGACCCTCTATTTCACCTGGTTCAGAGGGGCGCCGGTCTGGAAGCTATTGGTTACCACCGGCGTGATGTTCGTGCTGGTCATGGTGATCAACCTCAACACGGCGAAGACGGGTATCGAAGCGCTCCGCGCCGATGTGGCTACGCTCAGCGACCTCAGCTTCGACACGCACGGCAATCTTATCGTTCCGCCCGATGCCGAACAGCGCGGTCCGCTATCGCGGATCACCATCCGCATGGTCGGCGACGTCGATGCCCTGATCCGGGATTATCATCAACAGGTCGAATATGCAGGCGCCTTCGCGCTGTTCGATGCCGATCGCCTGCGCGTCAATTCCAACGTCCTACGCAACTGTGGCGCGGTGACCGCAATGAAGGCGGAAATCCCTGCCTATAAAAAGCGCCATCTCGCCATCATCGGGCAAGCGCGGCGCGAACTCGCCGGCGTCGACGTCCCGCCGGCGATAAAAAAGGCCTTCTTGGCCGGCATGGACGAATCGCTGTCTCAGACCCAATCTGAGGTCGAGAAACTGTGGAGCCTGAATGGCCGGCAGATCGACGAGGCCGCGGGGGTCTGCACGATCCTGGCCCAGCGCAATTGGCAAGGCTGGGGATCGAGCTTCGCCTTTACCTCCCGGCCTGACATGGAGGCCTTCAATCGCCACAATAGCCGATTGCGCGCTATCGCAGTCGAACTCGACACCCTCACGGCCGGCAACAAGGAACGTATGGCGCGGTACCAGCAGGATTTGCGGCGCTTCCTGAACTAATTGCGCGCCTCAGTCGCTCCGCTTTCGCCACTTCGTCCACAAATGCCGCGCCAGCATTGCGGGCGGCATGCGCAGCCAATGCGAGCGGATATAGAAGGCCTGCTCGATCAACGGCTGCGTCACGCGCCCCCAATCGTCGCGCGCGAACAGGCGGCGGCGGAACCAGCCGTCGGTGGCGTCCTGCCGGTCCCAGCCCTCGGGCAACCGGGCACCGTAAAGATCGCGCGACAGGCGCGCGGCGCGATGGACCGCATCGCGCAAGCCGTGCAGCGCCGCACGGCCATCGAGCTTTCCCCAATAGCCCGGATCGGCCGCCGCAAAATCGCGCGTCATCGTATGGAAATCCCACAGGTTGCGCAGCCCGCCCTGCAAATCGCCGTCGGCGAGCATATGCGCGGCGCAATGGACCGCCATGTCGGCGGGGCAAAGCACGGCATAGCCCGCGGCGCTTTCGACCGCGTCGCTCATCAGCGCCAGCGCGTCGGGGGTGATCCGGTGGGTGCGCGGCAGGATCGTGTGGTGCACGTCGATCATCCGGTCGCGCGCCTTGTGGATGAGCGGCGGCAGCTCGTGCATATGTTCGCGATAATAGGCGTCGTCATAGGGGTCGGATTTGACCCATTCCCACCCGGCATTGAGCAGCGCATTCTCGGCGCGGCGGATGTCGGAGGCGAGGACGAGGATATCGAGGTCGCCGATCTGGCGCCCCGCAGCGCACGCCATGCCCGCCGCGGCATAGGCCGCACCCTTCAGCAGCACGAATTCGATGCCTGCGGGCGCGAGCGCACGCCGCGCCATTTCGGCCTCCCACAATGCCTGTGCCTGTGCGACCTTTGCCGCGGCGCGCTGATCGGCGAACAACGCGGCGACTGCGGGCGGCAGCTCGGCCGCTTCCAGCCGGTGCGCCAGCGTCGCGAGCATCGCTTCGCTCCGTGCCACACCGACGACACCGTCCCAGTCGGGCCGCGCCAACGTCGCCGGATCGCGCCGCCCCGTCAGCAGGTCGACGAAGGCGGCAACCGCGCTCATCGTGCCGCCTCCGCCCACAGTTGTTCGACCAGCGCCATCCCGGCCTCGCTGTCGGGATAGGAAATGCCGAACGCCGGCGTTTCGCGCACGAGCCGCGTCAGCGCGACAAAGCCCGTTTCGCCCAGCGCGACATAGTTGGTCGATGCCTCTGTCAGCCGGACGAAGGCCTCACCCTCGCCCATCGGCTCGACGACCAGTTCGCCGCCGAAACGCGGGAAGAGCAACAGCGCGGGGCGTGCGGGTTCGTGCATCGCGGTGATCGCCTCCGCGCGCGGGATCAGGTGGCGGATATCGCCCTTCGGCGTTCCCGAAAGCAATGGACCGAGCCGCCTGGCGTCGACGCGCGACGCGACCTCGGCGATCGCGGCATTCTTGAGGCTCACCGCGCGAGGGAAAGCGAAGGCGTCGCCCGTCGCCGGATCGATCAGCGTGAATTCGTCGCCCATCAGCCGCCAGTCGCGTTCGCCGAGCAGCGCGGCGAGCGTCGACTTGCCCGATCCCGACTCGCCCGACATGACAAGCGCGCGGCCATCCTTCGCGACCGCGCTCGCGTGGAGCAGCATATGCCGCCGCCAGCCGAGCGCGACCTGCAAATTCATCCCCATCTCGGCCGCCAGCAGCCCCATCGACAGCGGCAGCGGTAGCGCGTCGGGAACGACGAAATCGCCGCCGATATGGACCGACGGGCGCAGCCAGCGTCGCCAGGGCCGCGCCGCGAACAACCGCACCGTCGCGTCGGCGGCCCGTGTTTCGTCCTGCGGATAGCCGGCATAGAGATGGCGCAGCGCCGCGACGGGTTCGGCCCAGTCGCTGCCGATACGAAATTGCACCGGACCGACCGCGATGCGCACACCATGCCTCACGCGCGCTCCACCAGCCCCATCGCGGCCAATTCGGCGAGGCGTTCGGCGAGGACCGGCTCGGCCTCCGCTTCGCTATCCAGCTCGAACCTCGCGGCCAGACGCGCCGCCAACAGCGCCGCGCTGCATGCGTCATCGCCCATCGCGTCCAGAATTTCGGGTATCGGCGACACGACGAGGTGCGTCTGCATCGACCGGCGATCGAAGATGGCCGTGAGGTCGCCGAGCGCTTCGATGCGCAGCGCGCCGGGCGGTGCGGCGCGGTAGGCGCGATCAACCATAGTCTTCGGCGGCGGCCGTCAGCTTCGCGAGAATGGCGAGCAGCGTCGCGCGTTCGTCGGCGCTGATATTCGATTCGAGTTGCGCCTCGCTCGCCAGCGCCGCCGGGACGATCGCATCGTAGAGCGAGCGTCCGGTCGCGGTGAGATCGAGATGGTGCGAGCGCCCGTCGGCCTGATGCGCCTCGCGGGCAATCAGCTGCCGGTCGGCGAGCGCCTTTGCCGCGCGGTTCACCGTCACCTTGTCCATGCGCGTCGCTTCGACCAGTTCGCGCTGCGTCTTGGGCGCTCCTTCGCCAAGGACCGCCATCAGCCGCCATTCGGGGATCTTCAGCCCGAAGCGGTTCTGATATTCGGCGGCAATCCGGCTCGACAGGGCATTCGACGCGATCGACAGACGGTACGGCAGGAAATTGTCGAGATTCAGCTTCTTCGCGGCCATGCTTGTCAAAACCCCCAAGGTCGAAATCCCGGCGCAGCCTATCCTATCGCCTGTTTCGGGCCTGTGAAGGGCGCAATGCCGAGAAAATCAGAAAGACAGGCGCGCGCCGACCCAGAGCGTCCGCGGTGTGGCGCGCTCGACGATCCCCGACGAGGAGATGGCGGCGGGTACCAGCTCGTCGAACAGATTTTCGCCGCGCGCCTCGATGCTGACCGCATCGCTGAACTTCCACGACAGGCCGGCATCGAGCGTCAGGGCATCGTCGAGTTCGAGCAAGCCAAGGTCATCTTCATTCTGCTTGCCGACATAGCGTAGCGTCGCGAAACCGCCAAACGGGCCGCGCGTATTGTTGCGCAGCGTTACACTGCCGCCATGCTTGGCGATCTGCGCCGGGCGACGGCCGTCGAGCGTCGCGGCGCCGCCCGAGGCGTCGACCTTGGCATCGGTGAAGGCATAGGTCGCGCGTAATGTCGCGGGGCCGATCCGCTGTTCTGCGCTGAATTCGATCCCCTCGCTATCGATCGCATCGAGATTCTGCCGCTGGTTCAGGTTCGGTGCGAGCGTGACATTGGCGATCGCGTTCGTGAGGTGATTGGCGAACAGCGTCATCGAGAGCTTCGTGTCGCCATTGTCCCAATCGGCGCCGACTTCGCCGCCCCACAGCCGTTCGGGCTTCAGCATCTCGTTCGCCGTCGTTACCTCGGCGCCGACGCGGAACGGGCGGTAGAGTTCGTTGAGCGTCGGCAGGCGCCAGCCGCGATAGGCGGCGGCACGAACCGCAAAACCTTCGGAGGCCCAGCGCACGCCCGCACGGCCGCTGCCTTCCCACCCCTGCCGCGACGCGAACCGCAGGTCCGTGATGACGGGCCCGGCAATATTGCGTTCGAGACGATAGCCGGTGCCGAGCGACCAGCGATCGACGCGCCCGCTCAGCGTCCAGAGAAAGCCGTAGTCACTGTCGCCCGAAGACCATTCGGCGAAGGCACCGACCGTGTCGCTGCTGCCGCCCGCGGTGCGGTGGCGGCCGGGTGTCGTGCCGCTGAAGAAAAAATCCTCTTCGGTCCGGCCGACCGTCCGCCGCCAGTCGGTGCCGATGCGGAGCGGATTGCGCCTGCCGATTGCGGGACGCAGTTCGAACCGCGCGCCCAGCCCGGTCGCCGGCACCCGCTGGAAAAGCGCGGGCGCAACGATGTTGCGGCCGGCGGCAACGCTCGCAAAGCCGCTCTCGAAATCGCGTAACTGGGCATAAACCAGCGCGATCCACTGCGTCTCTTGGATAGGGTCGTGGACAATGCGCAGGCTGGCGTCGATCCCGTCGACCTTGCTTTGCGTGAAGTCGGTGCCCCGGTCGCGGCGGTCGGAAAAGCCGCGCACGCTCGCCTCGATCTGGTTGTCATCGCCCGCGTCGAAACGCAAGCGAAGGCCGAGCCCGCCCTGCTCATAGGGCGCGGCGCGATCGACCGCACCGCGCTGCCCCTTCGCGACGGGAACGAAACCGTCGCCGCGGCTGTACCGGCCATCGACGGCGATATTGCCTTCCCCGATCATGCCGCCCACCGATGCAGTCGCATCCCAACCGTCGCGGCTGCCATAGGCAAGGCTCGCGTCCACGCCCTCGGTCATGGCCGAATAGAGGCCGATCGTGCCCGCGAGCGCGCTAGGTCCATCGACCCCGCTGCCGCCGCCGCGCGTCACGATCATGCCGCCAAGGTTGATCGCGTCATAGGCGCTCCACGCGACCCAGCCGCCGAAGGGGTCGGCCTGCGGCACGCCGTCGAGCGTCACCAGCGCACGGCTCGATGCATTGCCGCCAAGCCCGCGGAGCGTGACGCCCTGGCTTGTCGGATGCGCCGAGCGGCTATCGGAGCGACGGAACTGCACGATGCCCGCTTCGTCGCGCAGGCGGTTTTCGATACGCGCACCGAAACCGCTATCGACATCGGAGATAAAGGCGCTGCCTTGTACCCTGTCGCTGTCGGCGCGTCTCAATACGCCGCTGCCGTAGACGATGATCATGTCGAGCGGCCTTGGGGAACCGAGGACACAAGGAATCTCCGGTTCGTAATTCGTCTCTTCCTGCGCCATCGCCGCCGCCGGCATCGCCAGCAGCGCGGCCCCCGTCAGAAGGCGGATCACGCGGGCTTTACCGCGTCAGGGTGAGCCCGCTGGAACGCGTCCAGTTCCATACACGCCGCATCGATCGCGACCAGCCGCGGATAATCGTCCAGCGGCACTTCGAAACGCCGCGCATTATACATCTGCGGGACGAGGCAGCAGTCGGCGATTCCCGGCGTATCGCCACCCAGATAGCGGCCGTCGCCCGCCATCGCCTCGAGCGCCTCGAACCCCTGCGCGATCCAGGTCGCGATCCAGCGGTCCTTGGTCTGTTCGTTGAGCCCGAGATCCTTCGTCAGATATTTGAGCACGCGGAGGTTGTTGAGCGGATGAATGTCGCTCGCGATCACCTGCGCGCGCGCCAGCGCGACCGCGCGCGGCATCGCCTCTTCGGGAATCAGCCGCGGCTCGGGATAAGCGCGGTCGAGCCAGTCGATGATCGCCATGCTCTGGATGATCGGCTCGCCATCGACGACGAGCATCGGGACGAACCCCTGCGCATTCTGTTCGAGATAGGCGTCGCTGCGCTGTTCGCCCGCGATCAGGCTGATTTCGACGCGCTCGTAGGCAAGCCCTTTCAGGTTCATCGCGATGCGCACGCGAAAGCTGGCCGAGGAGCGGAAATAATCGTGGAGGACGAGGCTTGTCATGCGCCGCCTAATGCGCGTCTTTCGGCATCTCGGCAATCCATTGCCTGAGCAGCGCCGCACCTTCCCTGTGCACCGTCGAGCGGCCAACCTCGGGCATCGCTATGCCGGGGTCGGTGCTTTCGAGACGATAGATCAGGAAGCTATGGCCGGGATCGCCGGGTGCGATGGCGAAATCCATGCCGCCGCTGCCGCGTCCCGCTGCGGTCGGGCGCTTGCCGATGCCATAATTGACGCCTGCCGGATCGTCGGTCCAGCGCAGAAACAAGCCGCTGTTCGACGCGCTGCCCGCGGGATTGTGGCAATGCGCACAATTGACGTCGAGGTAGGCGCGCGCGCGGTCGGCGACGCTGCCTGCCTTTGGATCGTCCCACTGCGGCATCGTCGGTTTGAGCGCGGCGGGATTGTCGAAATAGAGGCTGCGCAACTTGTCGGACGCAGCGGGGTCTGGAATGAAGTTCCGCGCCTTGGGACCGATCGGCACGATCGCACCGTTCAGGCTGTGGCATTCCTTGCACTGATTCTTGTTCGGCACCGCATAACGAATGCTGTGCGTTTCGCCGTCGGGGCTTTTGAACGTCACGGGAACGCGGCGCCCGCCGAGCGCGAGCGTCGCATCCTTGCCGTCGGCATCCCAGATATAAGGCAAGGCGATCCACCCCGACGCGCGGTGGATGAGCAGGCGCGTCTCGACCGGGCGACCGCCATTGACATCGGCCCAGCCGAAGCTTTTGACGAGCACCGTACCGACCGGAAATTCGATAACCCCGTCGGCGGCGACCGTCGCCTTTTTCCCTGCCGGGATCGAAATGAAGCGATGCTTGTCGGTATAGTCGCTGAACAGCGGCGCGCGGAGCGTATAGCCGAGGCCGGTCGCCGGCTGCGCCGGGTCGTTGCTGCGGAACAGACCGAACGCCGACAGTTTCGCCGGCATCGCGTCGCTGTCGACGACGGCCTGATCGACCCCGGGCAGCGATCCCGCCGCCCCGCCGCTCGTGCACAGAAGCGCCGCCGCGAGGGCGACAAATACCCGCTTCACCGGACCTTCGCCTCCATGCTGTCGGGAAGCTTGATCGTCGGCAGCGCGGCCGGGGGCGTCCCGTTCGACAGATCGGCCGGCGCGGGCTTCGCTTCGCTTTGCGGCGTCTTCACATCGGGCAGGTTCAGCGACAATACGCCCACCTTGTCGAGCACGATCGCATCGCCCGACCCGTCCCACAGCACCGGCGGGATGCTGCCGCCCATCGCCGCCGCGATCATGTCGCCGCCCGGGAACTTCGGGGCATAGCCCGCCTTGCCATGCTGGTTGCCGCGCACGACGATCGCCTTCGGCAGCGGCTGATATTTCGGATCCTTATGTTCGTAGCGATACCCGACGATCATCACATTGGCAGTGCCATTGTCGGCAAAGACATTGTCGAAAATCTCGACATTGCGGTTCGCCATGATCAGCACGCCGGTGCCTGTCGGCACGCTCGCGACGATATTGCCCTTGGGCGCGAAGTTCGGCGTGCTGTTGTCATTGACGACATTTTCGAACACGCGGACATTGTGCCCGCCCTGCATCGGCAGGCTCGGCAGGTCGAACACGAGGATGCCGCCAGTATTTTTCGTCGCGATATTGTCGTGAACGTCGGCGTCATAGCTGTTCTCGATCTCGATCCCCGCGACATTCTCGGTCGCGATCGAATCGCGGACGACGATATTCTTCGACTGGCCGACATAGATGCCCGCATCCGACGCCCCGCGGACAAAGACGCTGTCGACCAGCACGTCGCTGCTTTCGACCGGATAGATGCCGTAGGCGCCGTTGGTTTCCTTTGGCCCCGCGGTCCATTCGACGCGCAGCTTGTGATAGACGATGCGGTCGGCGCCCTTCGACTTGATGCCGTCGCCCTTGGTGTTGAGCACCGCGAATTCGGTGAGGAACACATCGTCCGACGTGACGAGAAGCCCCTCGCCCGCGCCCTGCTGCCCCGCAAAGTCGAGGATCGATCCGCCCTCGCCAGCCCCCGCGCCGCGCAGCGTCACATTGGCGACGTCGAGCGACAGGCCGTCGGTCAGCTTCCACACGCCCGCGCCCAGTTGCACCGTATCGCCGGGCTCGGCGAGAATCAGCGCTTCCTGCAGCTTTTCATTGGCGTCGGGCGTTGTCGCACTGACGCTGATCACTTTCGCCGCCGCCGGATACGCGGCAAGGGCCGCCACGATGCTGAGCGTCGCCGCGTGGCGCAGGCCATGGAATCGCATATGTCTCTCCCCAAATTTTCGGGGAGCATGGTGCAAGACTTGACGGATGCCAAGCGATGTTGCTGACATATGTGTAGCTAACCGGGGAGAGGTCGCTTGATTCACAGATATATGCTGGCGCTTGCCGCCTTTGTCGCCTTGCCCGCGTCGGCGGCGGCGCCCGCGTCGCTGACGGGGCGCTGGAAAACCGACGACGGGAAAGGCATCGTCGCGATGGCGCCGTGCGGTGCCAAGATGTGCGGCCGGATCGCCGAACTGCTGATCAAGGAGCCCGCCGGCGGCCAGCGCGACGAACGCAATCCCGACAAGTCCAAACGGACCCGCAAGGTCGAAGGCCTGCAAATCTATTGGGACCTCGCCCCGCATGGCGACGGCTGGAAAGGTGAAGGCTACAGCCCCGAGGACGGCCGCTATTACAAGGCGCACCTGCGCGTGAAGGGCAACAAGCTGACCATGAAGGGCTGCGTCGCGGTGTTTTGCCGGACGGTGACCTGGACGCGGATGGCCTGAACCACGGCCCCACCCGCACAGGGGTGGGGCGTGTTTCTCAACCCTCGCCCAAAATCCAGTCGACGCCCGCCGTGACATGGATGCGCGTGGTGTCATAGATCGGCAGGACGTTGGCGTCCGTGTCGACCAGCATCACCAGTTCGGTGCAGGCGAGCACGATCGCCTGGATATCCTGCTTCGCAACGTCGGTGATGAAGGTCTTCATCGTCCGGCGCGAGCTTTCATTCACCTTGCCGAGCATCAGCTCTTCGTAAATGATGCGGTCGATCTCGTCGGCGCGGCTCGCATCATAGGGCGCGAGCGTCAGCCCGTGGCGCACGAGCCGCTGGCGGAACCAGGGCTCGGTCATCACGCCCCGCGTGCCGATCACCGCGGCCGCCTTGATCCCGCCGGCCTTCATCTTTTCGCCGGTTTCGTCGACGATATGCAGGATCGGGATCGAGATCGCCGCGGCGACATCCTCCGCCACCTTGTGCATCGAATTGGCCGCGATCATCAGCGCGGTCGCGCCCGCGGCTTCGAGCCGCTGCGCCGAGGCGATCAGCACCTCCTTCGCATGCGCCCATTGCTCGGGGGTCGTGATGCGCGACAGCTCGCAATAGTTGAGGCTTTCCATCACGATCGGCGCCGAACAGGCCGTGCCGAGGCGTTTTTGTACGCCCTTGTTGAGATGGCGGTAATAAAGCTCGGTCGATGCCCAGCTCATTCCCCCGATCAGGCCGATTTTGCGCAAGTTGGTCCTCCGAAAAACAACAGGACCGGGTCTCGCCGGACCCGGTCCCGAACTTGGCTAGAAAAACTGGCGCCCGCGGGCAAGCCCGCGAGCGAAACTTTGCGGCAGGCCGTCAGTGCCCGGTGCCGCGCCGACCTTAGTGTCCGCTACCGCTGAGGGCCTTGACGATGTCGTCGGCCATCTTCTTGGCGTCGCCGAGCAGCATCATCGTCTGGTCCATATAGAAGACGTCGTTGTCGACGCCGGCATAGCCGACCCCGCCCATCGAACGCTTCACGAACAGCACGGTCTTGGCATTGGCGACGTCGAGGATCGGCATGCCATAGATCGGCGAGGTCTTGTCGGTCTTTGCCGCCGGGTTGGTCACGTCGTTGGCGCCGATGACAAAGGCGACGTCGGCCTGCGCGAATTCGCCGTTGATGTCCTCCAGCTCGAACACCTCGTCGTAGGGCACGTTCGCTTCGGCGAGCAGCACGTTCATATGGCCAGGCATGCGTCCCGCGACCGGGTGGATCGCATATTTGACGTTCACGCCCTCTTTCTTGAGCTGGTCGGCCATTTCGCGCAGCGCGTGCTGCGCTTGCGCGACGGCCATGCCGTAGCCCGGAACGATGATGACATTTTCGGCCTGGCTCATCAGGAAGGCGGCATCGTCGGCGCTGCCCGGCTTCCACGGGCGCTGTTCCTTCGCGCCGCCGCCCGCACCCGCTTCTGCATCGGCACCGAAGCCGCCCGCGATCACGCTGATGAAGCTGCGGTTCATCGCGCGGCACATGATGTACGACAGGATCGCGCCCGACGAGCCGACGAGCGCGCCGGTGATGATCATCGCGGTGTTGCCGAGCGTGAAGCCCATCGCCGCCGCGGCCCAGCCCGAATAGCTGTTGAGCATCGACACGACGACGGGCATGTCGGCGCCGCCGATCGGGATGATCAGCAGGAAGCCGATCGCGAAGCTCAGGCCCGTGATCGTCCAGAACACCCACGGCGACTGGTCCTGCGTGAAATACGCCGTCAGCGCGACGATCGCGGCGAGCGTGCCGAGGTTGATGACGTGCCGCCCGGGCAGCATGATCGGCGAACCCGACATATTGCCGTTGAGCTTCAGGAAGGCGATGACCGATCCCGAGAAGGTGATCGCACCGATCGCGATGCCGAGCCCCATCTCGATACGGCTGACGACATGGATCTGTCCCGCGGCATCGGCGATGCCGAAGGCGACGGGGTTGAGATAGGCGGCGGCGGCCACCGCGACCGCGGCGAGACCGACAAGGCTGTGGAACGCCGCGACGAGCTGCGGCATCGCGGTCATCGCGATCTTGCGCGCCATCACAATGCCGATCACCGCGCCGATGCCGATCGCCGCAAGGATTTCGATCAGGCCGACGGTGTCGAGAACAAAGCTGCCGTCTCCGTCGAGAACCATCGCCTCGGGCGCATGAGTGATCATGGTGGTGACGACCGCGATCGTCATACCGATCATGCCGAAGCGGTTGCCGCTTTGCGCCGTCGCCGGGCTCGACAGGCCGCGCAGCGCGAGGATGAAGAGGATGCCCGACACCAGATAGGCGATAGCGGCGTAAGGATTTACCGCGCCATGGCCGCCGGTCGCGGCCGAGAGAATGGTCTGTACGTCCATCTCAGCGCTCCTTCTTCTTGTACATCGCAAGCATGCGCGACGTGACGGCAAAGCCGCCGAAGATGTTGATGCTGGCCATCACCACAGCGGCGAGGCCCAGCCATTTCGAGGTCGCCGACCCCGCAGCGGCGCTGGCGATCAACGCACCGACGATGATAACCGACGAAATGGCGTTGGTGACGCTCATCAGCGGCGTGTGCAGCGCCGGAGTCACCGACCAGACGACGAAATAGCCGACAAAGCAGGCCAGGACGAAAATCGAAAAAATCGCGATAAAATCCACGGGCTCGCTCCCCTGCTGATTCCGTTTCGCGCACCTCTTGCCGTGCGCCGTCCGGCGTGTCGACTCCAAAGCTGTCAAAAAGGCAGCGCGCGCATTTCCCGGCGCGGGAAATGCGCGCATCTGGCGACATAAAATATCGCGGGGCCGGCCGAACCGGCGACAATTCACATATTGGGGATCAGCACCGCATCGACGACGTGCACGATACCGTTCGACCGATCGACATCCGCGCCGGTCACCATTGCCTTGTTGCCGCTGGTACTGGTGAGCAGGATCGCATCGCCGCTTTTCGTCGCGGTCAGTTCCGGTCCGTCGATCGTCTTGAGCACCGCCTTCCCGCCCCCTTCGGCGATTTTGGCGGCGATGTCGGCGGCGGTCAGCTTCCCCGGAACGACATGATATTTGAGAACGCCGGCGAGGACGTCCTTTTGCGCGGGGCGCATCCAGCCGTCGCGGGTCACCGGTGCGACCTGCGCAAAGCCGGCATCGGTCGGCGCGAAGAGAGTGAACGGTCCGGTGCCCGAGAGCGTTTCAGCAAGGCCTGCTGCCTGCAGGCTGTCCGCGAGGCTTTTGAATGTTGGCGAAGCCGCGATGCCTGCCGCGATCGTGGTCGCCGAACTTGCTGCCACGGGCTCGTCGACGGTGGAGACCGCCGCCGCAGCCTCCACCGCAGGCGCCTCGTCGGGCTTGCTGCTGCAGGCCGAAAGCGCGAATGCGACCGCTGCGGCCGTCAGGATGAGGGGGGTCTTCATGGTCCGTCCTTCAAATTGACGACCGCAGCGGCGCGAATCGTCAGCCGAGGGTCGGCATCAACACCCCGTTGATGACATGAATATTACCGTTCGACTGCTCGACGTCGGGCTGGGTGATGAACCCGCTGCTGCCCTGCGTGCCATCGACCTTGATGTTGCCCTGCACCTCGGTGAAGGTCAGCGCTTCGCCTTCGACCGTGTTCAGCGTCGCCTTGCCGCCGCCGGCCTTGATCTTGGCATAGAGATCCTCGGCGGTCACGCGGCCGGGAACGACATGATAGGTCAGCACCTTGGCGAGCGATTCGGTGTTGCCCGGATTCATCAGCCAGTCGGTCATCGACTGTGGCACCGCGGCAAAGGCCTGATCGGTCGGCGCAAACATCGTGAAGGGCTGGCCGGCCAGCTTTTCCGAAACGCCGGCCGCGGTCAGCGCGTTGGCCAACGTCTTGTGGTCGGGCTTGGCGCCGATTTCGAGCGCGATACCCGTCGGCTCTGCCGGCGCGGCGGCTTCGGCGGGCGCTGCCGCGTCGGCAGCGACTTCGGCTTCAGTAGCGGGGGCCGCAGTTTCGGCCGGGGCAGGTGCTTCCTGCGCATAAACGGGCGACAGCGTCGCAAATACAAGGAGGGGAGTGGCGAAAAGCTTCGCAGGCATCATCAATCAGTCTCCAGTTGGTTTAACGTCAGGGTTAGCTACCCTGGACACATAGTAACCAAAGTAAGTTTCGTGAAAAGGCCGAAATCCGCCATTTTTGCCCAAGCCCCGACGCACGCGCCCGATCGACACCGATACCGGCCGTATGCCGCGGCCTGATCGGGACGGGATTGCGGGCCGGTTGATCGGGAGAATCGACCGCTGCTATTCGCGCGTGCGATACGCGAGAGCTGTGGCTATAGACGCGCCATGAACAGCAAGCGCTCCGTTGTCATTTCGCCCCAATTTACCAGCTTCGTGGGGCGCGGCCCTTGTGATCCGACCGCCCTTCCCGGCGACGCGCTGATCCTCGGCTTTGGCGATATTGGCGAGCCAGCCGTCATGATGCTCGGTCAGGACGATCTGACCGCAGAGGCGATCGACCATCTGGTCGTGTTCGCGATCGGCCGCGAAGCCTGTTCGACGCTGTTCGGCATGCTTCCCAAGCCGGAAGGACGCTGGTACCTCCCCGCCGATCTTCGCGGGCTCGGCCGCGCACTCGTCGCGGTAGATGGCGACAGTCCGGCATCGACCATGCTTCGCACCGCGCGCAGCATGGAATTGCTCTGCCAGCTTTTCGCCGCTCTCGAAGCCGACCGTATGGTCGAGGTCGGCGGCGCGACGACGTTGAGCGAACAGGATATCACGCGCGTGGCAGCCGCGCATCAGTTGGTGAACGAATGCTGGCAGGAGAAGCTGACCGTCAGCACCGTCGCGCGCCGATGCGGCCTCAGCAAGGCGAAGCTCACGCACGGGTTTCGCCAGCTCTATCAATGCACGGTTCCCGAAGCGGTCAGCGCGCGTCGGCTTGAACAGGCCAGGCAGTTGCTCGCGCAGAGCGACTTGCCGATATCGAGCATCGGATATCGTTGCGGCTATTTGAGCAACGCAAGCTTTACCCGCGCCTTCGCGCGCCGCTTCGGCATGGCACCGACCGAAATGCGGCGGTTGGAAATGACCCCGTATGCCAGTTGATGATCGACGTACGGAAGACAGGTGCATGACAGCGATGTTCGGCCGGCTGCCCCCCGTTCCCGCCTGGTCCTCGGCGCTGATCGCCGGTCTCGTCGGCTTTGGCGGAACCATCGCGCTGGTCGTCCAGGCGATGCGGCATCTCGGTGCGTCGACGGCGCAAACCGGATCGGCGGTCACGGCATTGTGCCTTGGCATTGGAGTCGCAGGCGCTGCGCTGTCGTGGCGCCTGCGCATGCCCGTCGTGCTCGCCTGGTCGACGCCGGGCGCAGCGCTGCTCGCGGCCGCGACCGCCGGCCTGTCGTGGTCCGTCGCGATCGGTATCTTCCTGTCGGCGGCGCTGATGATGATCCTGCTCGGCGCGGTGCCGCTGCTCGGACGGCTTGCCGAGCGCATCCCGGCGCCGATCGCGTCGGCCATGCTGGCTGGCGTCCTGCTGCCCTTCTGCCTCAAATTATTCGGCCTCGGCGCAGCCGATCCGCTGCTCGTCGCCCTGCTCGTCGCGGTCTTTGTCGCGGCGCGGCAGCGCTTTCCGCTCTATGCTTTACTGCTTGCGCTCGCCGCCGGCATGGCGCTCACGCTGCTGCGCGGCGACATCGAACCGCTGCCGCCCGGCGCCACGTTCGGCACACTCATCCCCGTCGCGCCGGTCTTCGACGCCCGGGCGATCCTCAGCGTCGGATTGCCGCTGTTCCTCGTCACGCTCGTATCGCAGAATCTGCCCGGCCTCGTCGTGCTGCGCAGCGCGGGCTATGAACCGGCGCCGCGCCCGTTGCTGGTCGGCACGGGCGTCGCATGGCTCGCAGCGGCGCCCTTTGGCGCCCATGGCGTCAATCTCGCCGCGATCACCGCGGCAATCTGCACCGCCGAGGAAGCGCATCCCGACCATGGAAAAAGATGGACGGTCGGTATGCTCTATGCCGCATTTTACCTGCTGCTCGCCATTTTTTCGCCGTTGCTGGTGCGCCTCTTCCTCGCGCTCCCGCCGTCGGTGATCGCAGCGCTGACCGGCGTGGCGCTGATCCCGGCGCTGCTTGGTGCGATGGGGACGATGCTGGGCGCGCAGGAGGACCGCGACCCGGCGATATTGACCTTTCTCGCGACGGGGTCCGGGCTCGCCCTGTTCGGGCTGGGGTCGGCTTTTTGGGGACTGGTGGTCGGTTTTCTGGCGCTCGCCGCGGGCCGGTTCCTGAGACGCGCCTGACGATTACACCGGCAGCGTCACCGCCGCTTCGGTTCTAGCGGCCATCGCATAGGCTGCCTTCATACGCGCGAATGTCATCACCTGCCCGGCCATGATGTCGAGTTGCATCGCGATGCCGTCGTCGGTGAGCAGGCCGTCGGGATCGAAAAGCGGCTGGCTGCTGTTCGCCGTGACCGCCATCGGCGTGGGCCAGCCGCGCAGCGCATGGGTGATCGAGCGTAGCGTCGCGAGCGTACTGCCCGCCGCCTGCCATCCGCCCGCAACCGCGATCAGGCCCACCGCTCGGCCATCGAAATAGGGCTGCGCGTCGGAGACCAGGTCCTGCGCGTAATCGAGCGCATTCTTGACCACCCCCGACACCGTACCGTGGTAGGCGGGCGAGGCGACGATGATGCCGTCGGCATCGCGTAGCGCCGCCATCAGCGCCTGCGCCTTCGAACAGCGTTCGCTGCGGTGCGGCGCGTACATCGGCAGATCGATCGCCTCGCCCGCGAAAAGACGTGTCTCCGCGCCCTGCGCCTCGCAACGTATGAGCGCGTGCCGGAGCAGGCGTTCGGCCGATCCGCCGGCGGTGGCGTTTCCGCCGAGTGCGACGATGCGGGGACGATCGATCATGACTTCCTCCTCAGTTGAAGGTCACCTGGCTGCCGCCGCGAAGGAACGCGATCGCGTTGCGGCGGAGGTGGTTGGTGCCGGGATTGAGGATCGGTTCGGGCGAATATTGCGCGAGATAGACGCGGCGCATGTTCGGGGTCGAGTTCGATCCGGTTGCGTGGAGCGCGAGGCTGGAGAAAGCGACGATGCTGCCCGCGGGCACCTCGAGCGTTACACCCTCATTGTCGCCGGTGTAACCGACGAGGTCGTTGCTGCCCGGCTGGCGGATGTGCGGGACGATGCCGTCGCGCGTCTCGGGCGCCTGCGAGAAAGGCATGATGCGGACGGTGCCGTTGGCGACGGTGGTGTCGTCGAGCGTACACCAGCAAGTCAGGTACGGCTTGTGATCGGCGGGGCCGCCGTTGCCGACGACATAACCCGAATCCTGATGCCAGCTGAACGGCATGCCTTCGCTGGCGCCCTTCACGACATATTGGTCGTAAAAGAAATAGGCGTCTTCGCCGAGCGTTGCGCGGCAGACGTCGGCCATCGTTTCGCTGAACAGCATCTTGCGGAGATCGGGCTGCTGGCGCTGGCATTCGCCGGCGAAATAGCGCTTGCCCTTGTGGCTGATGCCATCGACTTCGACACCGAGGCTGTCGAGGCGGGCGTCCTCGCGGTCGATCACGCGGCCGCATTCTTCGCGGAGCAGGTTGAGCAGCGGGCCTTCGAGGATGCGTTCGAAGACCGCATAGCCTTCGGTGGCGAATTGTTCGCGCTGCGCCGCATAATCCATTTCGTCTCTCCCGGATTTATCCAATGCGGATCTGATACCCCCGATTCGTCCATCGCATCCAATCGAATTGCATCCAGCAGTCATACGTCTATACTATGGCCTATGCGAATGAGACAGGTCGAGGCGTTTCGCGCCGTGATGATGAGCGGGGGCATTACAGCCGCCGCGACGATGCTGAATATCAGCCAGCCGTCGGTGAGCCGGCTGATCGCCGACATGGAGCGTGCGGTGGGCTTTCGCCTGTTCGACCGGCGCGGCGCGCGGGTGCACCCGACCGCGCAGGCGCAGGCGCTGTATGAGGCGGTACGGCGGAGCTATGCGGGGCTCGACCTGCTCGACCAGGCCGCGCGGCGTATCCGTGCGCATCCGGTGGGCACGGTACGGATCGCAGCGCTCGCGGCGATCGCGATGGCGATCCTGCCGGCGGTGATCGCGCGTTTTCGCATCCTTTATCCCGACATCAAGATCACGGTGGAATCGCTCGGCCAGCGCGCGATCGAGGAGCGCGTCTTCCTTGGGCAAGCCGACCTTGGCATCGGGGTCGATGCGCAGGGGCGCGAGGGCATAAGGTCGACGATGCTCGCGCGTGCCGAATATGTTTGCATCCTGCCCGCGAACCACCCGCTCGCGGCGCGACCGCATCTGGCGGTCGAGGATCTGGCAGGCGAAGAGTTTATCGGCCCGATGCACGAGGCCGACGCGCTGTGGAATGGGATCGACGCGGCGCTGGAAACATCGGGTATCCCGGTGTCGCGCCGGCTGGAAACGCAGCATTCGCAGATATTATATGCCTTTGTCGAAGCCGGGCTTGGCGTGTCGATCGCCGAGCCGTTCAGCGCGCCCTTGTTCCACCGGCTGAATGTCGCAATCCGCCCGATCGCGCCGCCGGTCTATCTCGATTTCGCGTTGCTCGAACCCGATATCGGCCCGACACCGGAGATTGTGGCGTGGCTCAATGCCGATGTGGCGCGCGAAACTGCCGCCTGCCTCGACCATGTCCGCAAGGTCGTCTCGTCCAAGCCATAGCATTTGGACATAACAGACCGACATTTCTCGATTGGACTGATATATATTTTCCGCGCATCCCTAAGTCGGCGGATTGACCATATTGTCAATCGAATAAGTAGATATTAGGGGGCACGCCGAGCCTCCTACTCGACGCACGAGCGGACGCAGATCCGCTGTGGCCTCTTGGGGAGGATAGAATGAAGTTTTCGCCGTTCAAAAAAACCCTGTTCCTGTCGTCGGCGCTGAGCGCCGCTGCGCTGGCGATGCCCGCCGCCGCGCAAGAGGCCGCCGCCGAAACCGATGCGCCCTTCGCCTCGACCGACATCATCGTCACCGCGCAGAAGCGCGAGCAGAATCTTCAGGACGTGCCGGTCGCCATCTCGGTCGTATCGGGCGCGCAGCTCGAGCGATCGAACGTCAATTCGGCCGAGCAGCTTTTCCAGCGCGTCCCGACGCTGACCTTCCGCAAGGGCAACACCAACAAGGATTCGGCGCTGTCGATCCGCGGCGTCGGCACGATCAGCTTCTCGTCGGGGGTCGAACCGTCGGTGTCGACGGTCATCGACGGCGTCGTCTACGCGCGCACCGGCCAGCAGACGTCGGACTTCCTTGACGTCGAACGCATCGAAGTGCTGCGCGGGCCGCAGGGCAGCCTGTTCGGAAAGAATGCCAGCGCCGGCGTGATCAACATCGTGTCGCGCGAGCCCGGTAACGAGCTCGGCGGCTACATCGACGCCGCCTGGTACGAGGGCAATGAATATCGCATCCGCGGCAGCATCGGCGGCCCGCTCGGCGACGGCATCCGCGCGTCGCTCACCGGCTTCTGGTCGCAATATGACGGCAACGCCCGCAATGTGTTCAACGGCAACAAGGTCAACGGATACGAACATTGGGGCGTGCGCGGCAAATTGATTGCCGAGCCGACCGACAACCTCAAGATCACGCTGATCGCCGACTATTCGAAGAACAGCGACAATGGTTTCGCCGACAGCATCGGCACCGTCTTTTCCTCGGCATTCAACAACGCCGTATTCATCCCGAGCCTCGCGCCGCTGACGCTCGACGGCAAGAACAAGGACATCGACAACGACCTCGATCCCTATACCAAGGACAAGAACAGCGGCGTGTCGGGGCAGATCGACCTCGACCTTGGCGGGGTCACGCTGACCTCGATCACCGCGTACCGCCACTGGTACAATTACCAGCAGCGCGACGGCGATTTCCGGTCGGATGCGCCCAAATATGTCAACACCGGCACCGCGTCGGGCGACGTCCGTTCGCACGACCGCGGCGACCTGAAGTTCGACCAGTTCACGCAGGAGCTGCGCATCGCGTCGGCAAATCCGCAGTTTTTCGAATATGTTGCGGGGCTTTATTATTATCACACGAAGGAAGTCGATTTCTTCAATCGGACGGTGACGAGTTGCACCGCGTCGACGCTGCCGACGGTCGGCGGGCTGACGCCGTGCGCCGCGGGGTCGTCGACCTATGTCACCAACGAAGGCAATGCCGATTTCACGACCAAATTGACGAGCTATTCGGCCTTCGGCCAGGGCACGTTCAATTTCACCGATGCGTTCCGCGGCATATTGGGACTGCGCTACACCGAGGACAAGGTGAGCTATGACTTTGCCCGCCGGTCGACCTCGCTGACCGCTTTCCCCGGCGTAAACCCGGCCTTCACTGCGGCGGGGTCGATCAAGGACAATGGCTGGTCGGGCAATGCCGGCCTGCAATATGATCTGACCGACGATATCGTCGGCTACGCCACCTATACGCGTGGCTACAAGGGGCCGGCGCTCAACGTGTTCTTCAACATGCAGGCGCGCGATACCGGCCGCATCGACCCCGAAAAGTCGGACGCCTATGAAGTCGGCCTGAAAACCCGGCTGTTCGACCGCCGCCTGACGCTGAACATCGCGGGATTTTACGCCAAATACGACAATTATCAGGCGAACTTCCTCGACCTCGTCGCCGGGCAGGTCGTCACGCGCCTGACCAATGCGGGCACGGTGTCGACGCGCGGGATCGAAATGGACTTCAACGCCGCGATCACCGACGATTTCTCGCTGTCGGGCGGGTTCAACTACACCGACGCGCATATCAACAAGTTCATCTGTCCGTCGGGCGCCGCGGTGACCTGCGCCGATGCGATCAACGGCAAGCCTTTGCCCTTTGCCCCCAAGTACAAGGGCACGGTGACGATGGACTGGCGTTTGCCGCTCAATATCGACGGGTTCAACGTCGATCTGAACAGCTCGCTCGTGTATCAGAGCCGCACCCAGTTCGACATCAACCAGAACCCCAATGCGTTCCAGAAGGCCTATGCGATCTGGGATGCCGGCATCAAGGTGAGCACCGACGACGACAAATACAGCCTGTCGTTCATCGTCAAGAACCTGACCGACAAGCATTTCGTGATCCAGCGCATCCCGAACGGGACGAGCTTCATGCGCCAGATCACCCCGCGCGATGCCGAGCGTTATTTCGGCGTCACCGCACGGATGAATTTCTAAAGACCCCCTGCCCCGCCGCGTCCGTCCACGACGCGGCGGGGTAATTATATGGACGGCCCGCCCTGTGGCCGCGAAAGGATCCTCCCCTATGGCGCTCGATGCGCTCGATACCGGCTTTGCGCTCCGCCTCGGCGGGCAAGTGATCCTGAAGCATGGCGAGGGCGCGCCCTGTTTCTTCGTCGGACGCGGGGTGCCGCACGTCCATGCGAAGCTGGGGCATTTCGATGTGGGCCAGGAGGTGATCGAACGCATCGCGCTGGGGCATGTCGAGGACGATGGTGAGGTGCTGCGTTTTGCCGAAGCTGCCGGGAAACCCTGGCTGCTCGAAGCCGCTGTGTCGGGCGATGATGGCGATGCGGTTATCGCGCTGACGGCGCTCGACGCGACGCTCAACCGGCTGTGGCTCCGCGTGCCCGCCGATGCGGGCGAGCATGTGTGGGGCGGCGGCGAGCAATTCTCCTATTTTGACCTGCGTGGGCGGCACTTCCCGCTCTGGTCGAGCGAGCCCGGCGTTGGACGCGATCCCTCGTCGGAGCTGTTCAGGCAGGTCGAGGCGCACCGCAAGGGCGGTGGCGGCAGCTATTCGCACACCAATTATCCGCAGCCGACCTATGTGAGTTCGCGGCGCTACGCGCTGCACGTCGACAGCTTTGCCTATGCGGCGTTCGATTTCCGCGCCGAGGATTATCACGAGGTCGAGGTGTGGGAGATTCCCGCGAAGATCGAGCTATGGGCGCGGCCGCACTTCACCGAACTTGTCACCGCGCTGTCGGATCGCTTCGGGCGCCAGCCGCCGCTGCCCGAATGGCTGCTCAAGGGTGCCGTGATCGGGCTGAAAGACGGTGACAACAGCTTTGCACGCCTCAAGGCCTATGAGGAGGCCGGGGTCGCGGTGTCGGGGCTTTGGTGCGAGGATTGGGTGGGCCTCCGCATCACCAGCTTCGGCAACCGGCTGTTCTGGGACTGGCAGTGGAATGCGGAGCGCTACCCCGACCTGCCGGCCCGGATCGCCGAGCTCAAGGACCGCGGCATTCGTTTCCTCGGTTATGTGAACCCCTATCTCGCGGTCGACGGCCCGCTCTATGCCGACGCCGCCGCGCAGGGTTTCATGGTGATGCACCCCGAAAAGGACGAGCCCTATGTGATTGACTTCGGAGAGTTCGATTGCGGGCATGTCGATTTCACCAACCCGGAAGCCGCGCAGTGGTTCGCCGACACGATCATTGGAGAAAAGATGATCGATTTCGGCCTGTCGGGCTGGATGGCCGACTTCGGCGAATATCTGCCCGTCGATGTGCGGCTGGCGAATGGCGAGAGCGGGATGACCGCGCACAATCGCTGGCCGACGCTGTGGGGCGAGGTCAACGCCAAGGGTATTGCCGGACGCGAGCAGACGGGCGAGATGATGGTGTTCATGCGATCGGGCGGGGCCGGCGTGCAGGGCCATTGCCCGATGCTGTGGGCGGGCGACCAGTCGGTCGATTTTTCACGCCACGACGGCATCGGCACGGTGATCTGCGCCGCACTGTCGGCAGGGATGCTGGGTAATGCGCATCACCATAGCGATTGCGGCGGTTATACGAGCCTGTTCGACACGGTGCGCGATGCCGAGCTGGCGATGCGCTGGGCGGAAATGTCGGCGTTCACGTCGATGATCCGCACGCACGAGGGCAATAGGCCGCGGCAGAATGTGCAATACGACGACGATCCCGAACTGCTCGCGCATTTTGCGAAGATGACGCGCGTTTATGCGCATCTGGCGCCGTACATCCGACGGTTGTCTAAGGAGGCTTCGGAGACGGGCTTGCCCGTGCAGCGGCCGCTGTTCCTGCATTTCGAGGATGATGCGGAGACCTATGCGATCCAGACGAGCTATTTGCTCGGTCCCGACCTGCTCGTCGCGCCGGTGATCGCGGCGGGGAAAAGCGAGTGGACGACCTATCTGCCTGCCGGCATCGAGTGGGTGCATATCTGGTCGGGCAAGACCTACGCAGGCGGTAGCGATGTGACCGTCGCCGCGCCGTTCGGGCAGCCGCCGGTATTCTATCGCGCGGGATCCGCCGATAGCGCACTGTTCGACGCGATCGTCTCTGCCTGAGCGACCTCCTTCAGTACCGTCACAAAGGCGGCGACGAGCGCGCTGCGGCTGCGGTTGCGGAGGAGATGGATCGCATCGCGGGTGACTTCGGCCGGCGGGAGCGCGATCATCGCGAGGCCGCTACGCTCCGCGAGCCGCCGAGGCACGACGGTGATCGCGCGGCCGCTCGCCGCCATGTCGAGGCAGGCGGCGGTGGAATCGAGCTCGTAATCGGGGAATTGTCCCGCGGCGACGCGGGCACGGAGCGCGCGCGGGAAATTGCTGCCCGGCGCGGGACGCGGGAGCGCCCAGGGGAAATCGGCACTGTCGCCCTCGCCTTTCGCAAGCGGATGATCGGGCGCGCAGACGAGCATCAGCGGCTCGGGCGGCAGCGGGATGCAGAGCACCTCGTCGGCGTGACCCGACGATGCGAATTTGGCGCGGTTGCAGACGACGAGGTCGAGGCGGCGGTCGACGAGCGTTTCGAGCAATTGTTCGGACGGGCCTCCGGTGACGGTGACGCGCACGCCCGGGTGCATTTCGGCAAAGCGCGCGATCGCGTCGGTGAGCAAGGGTTGCAGCGGATAGGGGCCGCTGCCGACCGCGACGGTGCCGCCCGTCGGCTGGCCGAGCCCGCGCGCTTCCTGTTCGAGGTTCGCAGAGGCGGCGATGACGTCGCGGGCGGAGCGGATCAGCCGGTCGGCGTCGCTCGTCGGGCGCACATAATGGGTGGTGCGGTCGAAGAGCGTGGCGCCCAGTTCCTCCTCGAGCTTCTGGATCGATCGGGTGAGCGCCGATTGCGTGAGACCAAGTTCGTCGGCGGCGCGCGCGTAGCTGCCGAGGCGGTAGAGCGTGTCGAAATGGCGGAGGCGGCGGAGGTTCATGGCGCGCACCATATCATTCCTATAATGCAATACCAATGGCGCTGTGATGCGCTTAGCGTGTTGTCATGAGCAGCATTCAACTCGATGCCCGCCGGCGCGCGCATGTCTTTGCCGAGCTGGAATCGCGGGCGTTCGACCTGGCGGTGATCGGCGGCGGGATCACCGGCGCGGGGATCGCGCGCGATGCGGCGATGCGCGGGCTGTCGGTCGCGCTGATCGAGGCGCGCGACTATGCGAGCGGGACGAGCAGCCGAAGCTCGAAGATGATCCACGGCGGGCTGCGATACCTCAGCCAGGGCGATATCGCGCTGGTCAAGGAAGCGGCGTCGGAGCGGCAGGTCGTGCGGCGGATCGCGCCGCATCTGACGACGCTCTCGCCTTTCCTGATCCCGACGACGAATATGGCGATGACCGCGAAATTGCGGACGGGCCTGTGGACCTTCGAAAAGCTCGGCAGCGTGCCCGAGGCCGAGAAGCATGAGGTGATAGGGCTGGCCGAACTGCAACGGCGCGAGCCGCTGATGCGCACCGACAGGCTGAATGGTGCGGTGCTGTACCCCGAATTCCTGACCGACGATGCGCGGCTGGTGCTCGCCAATATCCGCAGCGCGCAGGGTGCGGGCGCGGTGGTGGTCAATCATGCGGCGGCGTCGGAACTGACGGGCGACGGGCTGGTCGCGACGTCGACGCTGGACGACGGCTTGGGCGCGCGGATCAGGGCGAAGCTGGTGGTCAACGCGGCGGGCCCATGGGTCGACAAGGTCCGCGGGCTGGAGGCAGGCGAAAGCGACACGCGCATGTCGATGAGCCGCGGCATCCATCTGGTGCTGCCGCGCGAGCGCTTGCCGATCCATGCAACGATCATCATCCGCGCGCCCGACAAACGCAGCATCTTCGCGGTGCCGCGCGGCGCCTTCACCTACATCGGGACGACCGACGTGTTCCACGATGGCGCCGATTACTGGCCCGCGCCAACGCGGGGCGACATCGATTATCTGCTGCGCGCGACCGAAGCGGCGCTGCGCATCGATCCGATCCGTGACGCCGAGATCGTCTCGCTGTGGTCGGGGGTGCGGCCGCTGATCGCGCAGCCGGGAAAGAAGGCCAACGAGGTGTCGCGCAAGGACGAGATCTGGACCTCGCCCGGTGGGCTCGTGTCGATCGCGGGCGGAAAACTCAGCGCCTATCGCGCGATGGCCGAACGGGTGGTCGATCTGGTCGTCGAGCGGCTGGGGCAGACCGCCCTGCCCTGTTCGACCGCCGATGCACCGCTGCCCGGCGGATCGCGCGGCGTCGGCGACGGGCTGAACCGCCTCGACCCGCGCGCCGCCGAACGGCTGGCGCGCCTGTACGGCGACGAGGCAAACGAGATTGTCATCGCGGGCGGCGACATCGCCGCCGAGGCCGCGCGTGCGGTGACGCACGAAGGTGCAGCAACGCTGGAGGATTATTGGGTCCGCCGCAGCGCACGTGCCTGGTTCGACGAGGGTGCCGGCCTTGCCGCGCTCGTGCCGGCCGCCGAGGCGATGGGCGCGTTGCTCGGCTGGGATGACGCCATGACGGCGGCGCAGATCGCGCATTGCCGACAGATCAACGAGGAAAGCCGCAGGCTTTTGGGAGAGTGAGATGAGTTCGATAACCGAAGCCCTTGCCAGCGCCCTCGGCGCAGACCGCGTCGCAAGCGACGCCGATGCGCTGCACGCGCGGCGTTACGACCAGTGGGCGGTCAAGCATCTGCGCGACTGGCGCGGCGAGACGGTGCCCGCGCCGGGATGCGTGGTGCGGCCGCAGTCGGTGGAGGACGTGCAGAAGGTCGTGCGCCTTGCCGCCGAGAAGCGCGTGCCGCTGATCCCATTCGGCCTTGGCAGCGGCGTGTGCGGCGGGATCGAGCCGACGCCCGACGCCATCCTGCTCGACATGAGTTCGATGAACCGGGTGCGCTATATCGACAGTGACGATCTGCTCGCGAGCTTCGATGCTGGTTTGAACGGTATGGAGGCCGAGGAAGCCGTCGCGGCGCACGGGCTGACGATCGGCCACTGGCCGCAGTCGATCGCGATCAGCAGCGTCGGCGGCTGGGTCGCGACGCGCGCCTCGGGACAATTCTCGACCGCCTATGGCAATATCGAGGACATCATCCATTCGATCGAGGCGGTGCTGCCGAACGGCGAACTGGTGACGCTGGGCAAGGCGGTGCGCGCGGCGGCGGGGCCGGATTTGCGGCATCTGCTGATGGGCGCCGAAGGAACCATGGGGGTGATCACCGGCGTAACCTTTTCGCTGCGCGCCAAAGCGCCGCACCGCGATTACAGCATCTTCTATGCGACCGACATGCGCGTCGGGTTCGAGGCGCAGCGGCAGATCGTCCGCGCCGACTGGCGCCCGCCGGTGATGCGCCAGTATGACGGGCGCGAGGTGCGGCGGCTGTTCCGCGACTATGAGCGCGATGGCAAGGCGATGCTGCTGATGGTCCATGAAGGACCCAAGACGCGGGTCGAGGCCGAGCTGGCGGCGATGCACGAGATTTGCGGTGCGGCCGGCCTCGAAGCGGGCGACCCGATGGCGGCAAAGCAGTGGATCGAAAAGCGCAACCACGTGCCGAGCTGGCGCGACATGTTCGAGCGCGGCTATGTCGCCGACACGGTCGAGATTTCGGGGCGGTGGAGCGAGATCGGCGCGATCTATGACGACAGCATCGCGGCGCTCAATGAAATTCCGGGCGTGATCAATGCGTCGGCGCACAGCAGCCACGTCTATCGATCGGGCATCAACCTCTATTTCAGTTTCGCCGCGACCTTCGAGGACAGCGCGAAGATGGAGCCCGCCTATTTCGCCGGCTGGCGCGCGATCATGGAAGCGACCGCGAAGCATGGCGGCGGGGTCGCGCACCATCATGGCGCGGGGCGGTTGCGGAAGCCGTACCTTCACCACGACCTCGGCGAGAGCGGCGTTGCCTTGCTGCGGCGGGTGAAGCAGGCTCTCGATCCGGAGGGGATCATGAACCCGGGCAACCTCATCCCTGATGCCTGAGCTTTTGCTCGCGCTCGACGCGGGCACGACGGGTGCCCGCGCCATGCTGGTCGATCCGGCAGGCGCGGTGCTGGGCGTCGACAAAAGGCCGATCGCGAGCCGCTTTCCTGCCCCCGGACTGGTGGAACAGGATGCTGCCGAAGTCTGGAGCATCTGCCGCGCGGTGATTGACGGGGCGCTGGCGGCTGCCGGACGCAGCATCGCCGATGTCGCGGCGATCGGAGTGACGACGCAGCGCGCGAGCATCGTCCTGTGGGACCGCGCCACCGGCGAGCCCGTCGCGCCGATGCTGGTCTGGAGCGACCTGCGCGGGATCGACGAATATAAGAAGCTGCGCGCGGCGGGGTTCATCAGCTGGCCGCAAGTGCCATCGGCGAAGCTGCCCGCGGCGATTGCGCTGTCGGGGCGCGATCCCCGCGACCTGCAATGGGGAACGCTCGATAGCTGGCTGACCTTCAAGCTGAGCGGCGCGCATGTCACCGATGCCTCGGCGGCGTGGCTGACGGGCTATTATGATTATGCGTCGGGCAGCGGATGGGACGCGGCCTTGCTCGCGCACCAGCACCTGCCCACGACGATGTTTCCGGCACAAGTCGAAAGCTGGGGCGCGATTGCGGAGAGCGACCCGGCGGTGCTCGGCGCGCGCGTGCCGATCACTGCACTGATCGCCGATCAGGAGGCCGCGATGGTCGCGCATGGCGCGCTGGAGCGCGGCGACTGGAAGGCCACCTATGGCACGTCGGGCGTGCTGATGGCGGGGACGGGCGCGACGCCCGAGACGATCCATAGCAGCATGCCCGCCGAGGCGCTGGCCTTTGCGGGCGGCAAGCCACGTTTTTGCATCGAGGGGATGGTGATCACCACCGGCTCGATGATCGAATGGCTGTGCGGCGGGCTGGGGCTGTTTGCATCGCCTGCGGCGCTGGAAGCAGCGGCGGCTTTGGTGCCCGACGCGGGGAATGTAGTGGTGCGGCCGTCGCTCGCCGGCATGGGCGCGCCGCACGGACAGTTCGAGGCGCGCGGGCTGATCGCGGGGCTGAGCTTTGCCGACGGACCGGGACAGGTCGCGCGTGCGGCGTTGCAGGGCATCGCCTTTCGCTTTCGCGAGATTGCCGAGGTGATTGCGGCGGCTTTGCCGGTGCCCGAGGCGCTGCCCGTCGCGGGCGGATTGTCAGCGAGCGATACGCTGATGCAGTTGCAGGCCGATGCGTTGCAGCGACCAGTGCGGCGGCATGCGGTGCGCGAGGCGAGCGCCTATGGCGCGGCGCTGGCCGCGGGCATGGGCGTCGGGCTCTTCGGCGAGAGCGATTTGAAGCGGCTGGCGCGATACGACGCCGAGTTTGTGCCGAAAGTGTCGCGCGATGAGGCCGATGCCGCGTTTGTCCGCTGGCGGGATGCCGTCGCGCCGTGATGCGTTCAGGCGCTGCCGGCGACCTCGCTCCAGAGGCCGCGCACGATATCGCGCATGCGCTGCGCTTTGTCCCAGCGGTCCGTGAGTTCGCTGCCGTCGGGGGCAGTGATCGCATAGGGCGGCGGACCGAGTTCGCACATGAAGGTCAGCGCGTCGTCGCCCCGCGCCTGTTCGAGCCACAGTTCGAAGCCGCGGCGCCACCAGGCGATATGCTGGTCGAGCCAGGCCTGATGCTGCGGCGCGCCGAGCGCGACCTGCACCTGATGCGTCGTCGACACGCGGCCGTGGAAATTATGGCTGCCCTGCAGGATCGTCTCGATCGCGGCGAGCTGGTCGGGGCGAAGCGGCAGCTCCATCTCGCCCGCGACGGGATAGTGCGAGAGGTCGGCGGTGAGCGGCAGGCCGGGGCGCTCCTCGAGCAATTGCAGCGTGAAGAGCAGGTCGTTTGTCAGGCGGCCGCGGTGCGTTTCGAACCAGACCGGAAGCGGCGCGTCCTTCGCCGCGGCGACGAGGCTGTCGATCAGGCGCAGCGCGGCGCGGAAATCGGCAGTCGGGCCGGCGATCTGGACGTTGAGGTGATGCGCGCCGAGCCGCTGCGCCTCGCCGATCCAGTGGGTGAGCTGAGCCGCATCATGGACGAGCACCTGCCCCTCCCATGCGAGGCCGCGCGGGTTCATGGTGCGCGCGACACCGTCGGTACGCGCGGTGCGCGCGAGGTTGACGCCGACGCCGTCGAAGCCCGCGGCGACGACTTCGGCGAGCGCGTCGTCGAGGCGGTTTTCGATGTCGAAACCGGGGCATTTGTCGAGGCCCCAGACCGACTGGAGAACGAGCAATTCGGGCAAGGCCTTTCCTTTCAGACAACGCTGTCATATCGTGCCGGGAGAGGGAGTCAATCGGCTTTGCAGGAACAGGAAACCCTCGTCATGCCGGGCTTGACCCGGCATCCCGCTTATTTCCTCAACGGATGAAGCGGGACCCCGGATCAAGTCCGGGGTGACGAAGAGGGAAGTATTGAGAGAGAGGATGAGATGACGACCGCAGCCCCCGCCCGCCGCCCCGCCCGCCGTCCCGCCCGTGTCGCCGGCGTACCGCCGCTATGCGCTGACGGTGCTGCTCATCATCTATATCCTGAACTTCCTCGACCGGCAGATCGTCTCGATCCTCGCCGAGCCGATCAAGAACGAGCTGCATCTGGCCGACTGGCAGCTCGGGGTAATGACCGGCCTCGCTTTCGCGCTTTTCTATACCGTGCTCGGTATCCCGATCGCACGCTTTGCCGAGACGGGCGACCGGCCGCGGATCATCGCGGCGGCGGCGGGGCTGTGGAGCATATTCACCGTCGCGTGCGGTTTTGCACAGAATTTCGTCCAGCTCGTGCTGTGCCGGATCGGCGTCGGCATCGGCGAAGCGGGGTGTACGCCGCCCGCGCATTCGCTGATCACCGACTATACGCCGAAGGAGAAGCGCGCCTCCGCGCTCGCCTTCTATTCGCTCGGTATTCCCTTGGGCGGGCTGCTCGGCCTCGCGATGGGCGGGCTGATCGCCGATGCTTATGGGTGGCGCACGGCGTTTCTCGTCGCGGGCGCGCCGGGGGTGCTGATGGCGCTGATCGCATGGGCGACGCTAAAGGAACCGCGGCGACAGCAGATGAATGCCGATCTGGCAGCGCTAAAAGCGTCGCGACCCGATTTCAAAACCGCGATGGCCGAGATCCGCGGCAAGCGTACCTTCTGGCTGATCGCCTTTGCCGCGGCGATCAAGGCGTTCATCGGCTATGGCGCCGCCGCCTTCCTCGCGCCCTTCTTCTTCCGCAACCATGCCGACGAGCTGACGGTGATCGCCGGCGATTTCGGGCTGGGGCTGACGGGGTTTCTCGGCGTCGCGCTCGGCATCGTGCTAGGGCTGACTGGCGCGCTCGGCACATGGATGGGCGGGCAGCTTGCTGACAAATATGGCGCGCGTGACCTGCGCGCCTATGTCGCGATCCCGGCGGTTTCGACCTTCCTTGGCATCCCTTTCTACATCGCCGGATTGCTGGCCGATTCCGCCGTGTTCGCGCTGATCATGTTCGCCTTTCCGCCGGTGCTCAACACGCTCTGGTACGGGCCGGGCTTTGCAGCTGTGCAGGGGCTGGTGCGGCCGCAGACGCGCGCGACCGCAGTGGCGGTGCTGCTGTTCATTATCAACCTGCTCGGGCTGGGCCTCGGGCCGCTCGGGGTCGGTGCGGTCAGCGATTTCCTCTCCGGGCCAATGGGGCTAGGGTCGGCGGAGGGCGTGCGCTGGTCGCTGATGATCTTCATCCTGTTCGGCGCGCTCGCCTCGGCGCTGTTCTGGATGGCGCGCAAAACGATCCGTGAGGAGATGGTCAGTTGAGTATCGCCAGCATCGCCCTGCCCCGCATTTTCCGCATCGGCGGCGGCGCGTCGAAACAATTGCCCGAGGTGCTGGCGTCGCTGGGGCTGTCGCGGCCGCTGATCGTGACCGACGGATATCTGGTGAGCAGCGGGCGCGTGGCCGAATTGACCGACGGGCTGGCGGCGGCGGGGATCGCAGCGCGCATATTCGCCGAGACGGTGCCCGACCCGACGGTGGCGTCGGTCGATGCAGGCGTAGCGTATCTGTTGGAGGGCGATCACGACTGCGTCGTCGGCTTCGGCGGGGGCAGCCCGCTCGACAGCGCGAAGGCGATTGCCTTGCTCGCCCGGTTCGGCGGGGCGATGGCCGATTACAAGGCGCCGCATGTGCAGGATGCGCCGGGGCTGCCGGTGATCGCGATCCCGACCACCGCGGGCACGGGGTCGGAGGCGACGCGCTTCACGATCATCACCGACGAGACGACCGACGAGAAGATGCTGTGCCCGGGACTCGCTTACCTGCCGGTCGCGGCGCTCGTCGATTATGAGCTGACCTTCACCAAGCCCAAAAGGCTCACCGCCGACACGGGCATCGACTCGCTGGTCCACGCGATCGAGGCCTATGTGTCGAAACGCGCCAACCCGTTCAGCGACGGCATGGCCTTGCTCGCGATGCGCGCGCTGGCGCCGAATTTGCGCCGCGTGTGCAGTGACCCGATGGACGCCGCGGCGCGCGAGGCGATGATGCTGGGCGCGACGCAGGCGGGGATCGCCTTTTCGAACAGCTCGGTCGCGCTGGTGCACGGGATGAGCCGGCCGATCGGCGCGCATTTCCATGTCCCGCACGGGCTGTCGAACGCGATGCTGCTGCCCGCCGTGACCGCCTGGTCGGCGCCCGCGGCGCTGCACCGCTATGGCGATTGCGCGCGGGCGATGGGGGTGGCGGACGAGGCCGAGGGCGATCAGTCGGCGGTGGCGCGGTTGCTCGACGAGCTGGCGGCGCTCAACCGCGAGCTCGAGGTGCCGGGGCCGGCGGCGTGGGGGATCGACGCGGCGCGCTGGGACGCGCTGGTGCCGACGATGTGCGCGCAGGCGGCGGCGTCCGGCTCGCCCGCGAACAATCCGCGCGTGCCCGATGCGGAGGAGATGGCGATGCTCTATGCGCAGGTCTGGGCCAGCTAAGACCTTTTGTTCATCGACAGGCGAGCCGCTTCCTGCTTAAGCGCGCTCGCCCCGTCTCCCTCTCTCCTACGTCTCATCGAGGAGGCGGGGCATCCCCATAACACGACGTCACCCCGGACTTGATCCGGGGTCCCGCTCAGCGACGTTGAAAGCGGGACCCCGGATCAAGTCCGGGGTGACGAAAGGTAGACAGTCGGTGTTCAGACCTCCAGCGGCCCGTGCGTCATCTTCGGCAGCACGTGGCGCGCGAAGAGGTCGGCCTCCGCCGCATGCGGATAGCCCGAGAGGATGAACGCCTCGATGCCCATATCCTGATAGCGGTTCAGCTTCGCGAGCACCTGATCGGGGTCGCCCACGATCGCGGCGCCGCAGCCCGAGCGGGCGCGGCCGACGCCCGTCCAGAGATTGTCCTCGACATAACCGTCGTCGGACGCGGCTTCGCGCAAGGCAACCTGCGCGTTGACGCCGAAACTTTGCGAATCCAGTGACTTGGCCTTGATCTCGGCGCCCTTGGCGGCGTCGAGCTTCGACAGCAGGCGGTCGGCGGCGGTGCGCGCTTCGCTTTCGGTATCGCGCACGATCATATGCGCGCGGTAGCCGAATTTGAGCGTGCGGCCATAAGCGGCGGCACGCTTGGTCATGTCGGCGATGATCTCCTTCACCACCTCTTCGCGATCGGGCCACATCAGGAAGACATCGCAGCCCTTGGCGGCGGCGTCGCGCGCGGCGGGCGAGAGGCCGCCGAAATAGAGCGGCGGCGCCTTGCCCGAGACGGTGCCGACGCGCGCGGGCGCCACCTGCAGCTTCCAGAACTCGCCGTCATGGTCGAGTGCCTCGCCATTGAGCAGGGTTTTCAAAATATGCATCGCCTCGACCGTGCGGCGATAGCGCGGTTCGGACTCCATCGTCTCGCCGGGCATGTCCGAGGAGATGATGTTGACGGTCAGGCGCCCGCCGAGGATCTGGTCGATCGTCGCGATCTGGCGCGCGAGTTGCGGCGGCCAGCTTTCGCCGATACGCACCGCCATCAGCAGGCGGATATTCTTGACCATCGTCGCGATCGCCGCCGCAAAGGCGGTGGTGTCGATGCCGAGCGCATAGCCCGAGGGGAGCAGGATGTTGTCGAAGCCTTGGCTATCCGCCTGCATCACGATGTCGCGGCAATGCTCCCAGCTCGATTTGAGCATCGGGTCGGGAACGCCGAGGAACTCATAGTCGTCGTCGCAGAGCGCCGAAAACCAGCTGACTTCGCAACTGCGGTCGGTCATGGCAGATTCTCCCCCATCGATGTTTGCAGCACCGCGTACCATTCGGCGCGTGTCCAGCGCGGCGCGAAGGCCTGCGGAATTTCCCTGATGCGATCGACATTCTGCGTGCCGACGATCGGGATCGGGCGCGCGGGATGCGCCATCACCCAGCTGTAGGTCGCGGCGGCGCGCGAAACGCCATATTCGGCTGCCTTCGCGTCGAACAGCCCGGCGACTGCGCGCGTGCGCTCGTCGGCCGGATCGCCGAGCCGGCCGCCGCCGAGCGGCGACCAGGCGAGGAAGCTCATGCCCTCGGCCATCGACTGGTCGAAGATGCCGTCGAAAAGCGGGGCGAGATGGAGCGGCGAAAATTCGCTCTGGTGGCTGACCACCGGGACGGGGAGGAATTTGGCGAGCGCCGCGGTCTGGGCGGGCGTGAAGTTTGAGACGCCGATCGCACCGATCTTGCCCGCGCGGTGCGCATCTTCGAGCGCGCGCGCAATTTCCTGCGGGTGGGTGAGCAAGTCGGGGCGGTGGATCTGCCACAGTTCGACATGGTCGGTGCGCAGGCGTTTCAGCGAGATATCGATCGCGGAAGTCAGGTAGGGCGCGCTGCTATCATAGGGCACACCGAGGATGATCCCGCCCTTGGTCGCGAGCACCATCTTGTCGCGGAGGCCGGGGGCTTCGGCGAAGACGTCGCCGAGCAAAGCCTCGGCCGAACCGAAGCCGCCGGGGGTGTCGCAGCCGTAGATGTCGGCGGTGTCGAACAGCGTGACGCCGGCCTCGAACGCCGCATCGACGCGCGCGCGCGCCGTGGCGACATCGACGCCGGCGAAGCGCCACATGCCCCAGGCGATGGGTGAAACCTCGTGACCGGCGAGCGTCACGTTGGCGGGAGCGGGAAGAAAATCTGACATCGCTGTCATATACTCCATAATCGATCGGGTGGGAAGCGGGTTTGTTCGGATGGCTTCTTAATGGGCGAGGACCGGGCCGGCCTCACCATCCTCCTCTTCATCGACCGCGACGATGCGCGGGAGGATGAGGTGGATCGCGGCGAGCGCGACGAGATAGGTGAAGGCGCAGACGAGCATCATCGGGAGGTACCCCCTGCCCGTGTCGAGCGACCAGCCCGCGAACTCGATCATCGCCATGCCCGACAGATTGCCGGCAAAGGCGCCGATCCCGATCGCCGAGCCGACGATGCGCGCGGGGAAGACGTCGGTGGTGAGGCCGAAGAGATTGGTCGAAAAGCCCTGATGCGCGAAGAGCGCAAGCCCGAGGATCATCGCGGCGACCCAAGCACTGTCGACCCCGACGAGCAAGGGCACGGGCAGGATGAGCAGTGCGTAGATCAGCATCGTCGTCTTGCGCGCCGCGTTCACAGTCCAGCCGCGGCGCCCCATCAGATACGATGGTAGATAACCGCCGGTGATGCCGCCAAGCGCGGCCATGAAATAGACGAACGCGACCGGAAGCCCGAGCGTGCCCTGCGTCAGCCCGAACACGCGGTGGAACAGGTCGGGCATAAAGAAAAGCAGGAACCACCACACCTGATCGGTGAGCGCCTTGCCAAGGATCACTGCCCACTGGCGGCGATCGCGCAGCAGGCTGCTCCACGCGATCTTGGGCGCGGCGGCGTCGCGCGCGGCGTTGGGCTGTTCGGGGATGCGGACCATCAGCCAGACGACGACCCAGACGAGCCCCAGCCCGCCGGCGATCAGGAAGGTGGCCTGCCAGCCCCACATCAGCGCCATCAGCGGGATGAGCAAGGGCGTCAGGATCGCGCCGACATTGGGCGCGATGCCGCCAAGGCCGAGGACGAAACTTCGCTCCTTCGCGTTGAAGTAGGTTGCGGCGGTCTTCACCGCGGCGGGGGTACCGATCGATTCCGCCGCACCGAGCACCGCGCGCGACGCAACGAAACCCGAAACGGTCGAGGCGAAGGCGTGCGCCATGCCCGCAAGACTCCACACACCGACGCCGATCGCGAAACCCCAGCGCAGCCCGACCCTGTCGATGAACCAACCGGTGCCAAGGAAAGCGAGCGCAGCGGCGAACTGGAAGGCCGAGGCCATGTGGCTGTAGTCGCGGTCGGTCCAGTCGAACTCGAGCTGGAGCGTCGGCTTGAGCAGCGCGAGAATCTGGCGGTCGACATAGTTGAGGACGATCGCGACGAAGACGAGCCCCACCACAAGCCAGCGGCGTTTATCGGCGATGTGCGCCAAGATCGTCTCTCCCCGAATCTGTTTGTCGCTCGATGAGATAACGTTGTCATACCGGAATGGACAGCGGTTTTTTATCCGGGTGCGCGCAGGCCGCCGATCGCGTCCCGAAGGACCGCGGCCGACGGCCCGCCTGCCCGTCCTTATGCGTCGATCAGCGCCGGATCCCCATCATCCGCGTCGACGATATTGCCCGACTGACGATCGAACAGCCGGCGATACTGGCCATCGGCGTTCGCGAGCAGCGTTTCATGGTCGCCGTCCTCGATCACCCTCCCCTGATCGAACACGAGGATCCGGTCGAGCGTGCGCACCGTCGACAAGCGGTGCGCGATGACGATCGCGGTGCGGCCCTTCATCAGCCGGTCCATCGCCTGCTGGATCAGCGCCTCGCTTTCCGAATCGAGGCTCGACGTCGCTTCGTCGAGGATCAGGATCGGCGCGTCGGCGAGGAAAGCGCGCGCGAGCGCAACGCGCTGGCGCTCGCCGCCCGACAGCTTGACCCCGCGCTCACCGACGAGCGTCGCATAGCCGCGCGGCAGCCGGACGATGAAGTCGTGCGCGTTGGCGAGCCGCGCCGCCGCCTCGACCTCGGCCCGGCTCGCGTCGGGGCGGGCGTAGGCGATATTGTCGGCGAGGCTGCGGTGGAACAGGATCGGTTCCTGCTGGACGATCGCGATCTGCGCGCGCAGCGACTGCTGCGTCGCGTGCGACACATCCTGCCCGTCGATCGTTACCCGGCCCGCGTTGACGTCGTAGAGGCGCTGGATCAGCTTGACGAAACTCGTCTTGCCCGATCCCGAATGGCCGACGAGGCCGATCCGTTCGCCGCCGCGGATGAGCACGTCGAGCCGCTCGTAGAGCGGGGTTTCGTGTCCGCCATAGCGGAAGGTGACGTCGTCGAAGCGTATCTCGCCGGCACCGATGCGGATCGGTTCGGCGTCGGCGCGGTCCTCGATTCCCAGCGGCTGGTCGTGGAGGTCGACGAGTTCCTCCATCTCGTTCACCGAGCGTTGCAGGTGATGGATGTGAAAGCCGATATCGACGAGATAGCCGTGGACGACGAAATAGCTGGTGAGCACGAAGGTGACGTCGCCCGGGGTCGCGGCGCCGCTCCACCACAGCCAAAGGGCGGTTCCGGTGATCGCGCTGCGCACGACCCAGAGGAGCAGGATCTGCGCACTGCCCGACCAGGTATAGCGCATCCACGTCCGCCGCGTGCGCTTCGCCCATTTGGCGAGCAGCGCCTCGACGCGCGTCTCTTCGCGGTCCTCGGCACCGAAAGCCTTGACGACGGCGTTGGAGCCGATCGCGTCCGACAGGAGCCCGCCGAGCTTCGTGTCCCACGCATTCGACAGCGTCGCGGCGGGCGAGGCCCAGCGCGCAGCGAGCAGGACGGTCATCGCGACATAGAGCGCCGCGCCGATCCCCATCACGAGCCCGAGCACGGGCCAGTGCCAGCCGAGGAGGAGCATTGTGCCGATCAGCACGACCACCGAAGGCAGCAATTGCAGGAGCAGCACGTCGTTGAGCGTGTCGAACGCCCACATGCCGCGCGTGATCTTGCGCACCGTCGAACCGGCGAAGGCGTTGGCGTGCCAGTCGGTCGAGAAGCGCTGGACACGGTGGAAGCTGCCCTGCGTCACGCGCTGCATCATGCGCAGCGTGAAGGGAACGATGCCCGCCCAGGCGAAATGGCGGAGGACCACCATCGCGAGGCCAAGCGCCGCCATCGCGGCGAACAGCGCGAGCGCGCCGTCGCGTCGGTCGGCCGCAAGCGCGTCGATCAGGCGGCCGGCGTACAGCGGCACGAAAATCTCGGTCACCGTCGCGGCGGTGATGAACAGGGCGATGAAGGCGGCGCGTCCGCGCTGCCCCGCCCAGTGACGGAAAGTGAAGTCGAGGACGCGGCGGATCGAATCCGCGCGGCCCTTTTCGGGTGTCGATGTCATATCATGAACCGGCGCCGGGGCGCCGTCTCCAAAGCATTATGTCAGGGGGCGATCGGGTCCGAAAACCGGATCACGGAGGCTTCAGGACCTAGTGGTCGAAGCGCTCGAAGGCGCGAAACCTTCCGGAAGGGCATGCTGCGAACATGAATTTCATTGCGCCCTCCTTTCTTCGCATTGGAACGGCGTTCGGTGTACCGCCCTGAAATATGCTTGGCAAGCCCCTGGTATTTCGATGATTTGGAGCCGGCCCCGGGGGGCCGCTTTCGGTCAGCCTGTGGGCGCCGCGGTCGATCCGCGCACGATCAGTTCGTGCGGCAGCTGGCGGCGCTCGATCGTCTCGCCGAATTCGAGCAGCAGGTCGGCGGCGGCATAGCCCAAATCGCGGATCGGCTGGCGGATCGTCGTCAGCGACGGCCAGACGACCTGCGCGAGATCGGTGTCGTCGAAACCCGCAACCGAGAGCTGGCCGGGCACCGATATGCCCATGCGGTGCGCCGCGGCGAGAACGCCAGCGGCCATTTCGTCGCTGCTCGCGAAGATCGCCGTCGGCGGTTCGGGCAGCGCCAGCAGCGCCTCGGCGGCGGCGATGCCCGACTGGAAATCGAACTGGCCGGGGTGGACGAGCGCGGCATCGAAGCCGATCCCCGCGCGCTGGAGCGCCTGCCGGTAGCCGGTCAGGCGCTGGCCGCTGGCGAAATAATTGGCGTGGCCGGTGACGAGCCCGATGCGGCGATGGCCGAGCGAGATCAGATAGGCCGTCATGTCGTCGGCGGCCTGGACGTTGTCGATGTAAACCGCCGACGTCGCGGTCAGGTCGGTGCCCGGCTGGACGCGCACGACAGGAATCTTGCGGCGGAACAGCTCGGCAAGCGCGGTGCCGACGTCGGTCACCGGCGGGGTCATGATGATGCCGTCGAGCTGCGCCTGATCGATCAGCGCGCCGATATCGTCGACGAGGCCGGGCGAATTGATGTCGCACGGCTGGATGATCATGCGGAAATTGGCTTCGCGGCAGCGCTGTCCGACGCCTGCCTGCATGTTGAAGATATAATAGGGGCTGGGGTTGTCATGGATCAGCCCGATCTGGAACGAGCGCCGCCCGGCGAGCGTGCGCGCAGCAAGGCTCGGGTGATAGTTGAGGCGCGCGACCGCTTCCTCGACCTTTTGCCGCATGTCTTCACTGACATAGCGCTCCTTGTTGAGAACGCGCGACACCGTCTTGATCGACACGCCGGCGACGCGCGAGACATCCTTGATCGTCGCCCGGGTCATGCGCGCAAGCGCTCCGCACCCGGCTGGCAAATTGATGTCACGATCGTGCGTCTCCCCGTTCGGCCTTGCTGACCATCGTTGTCTGCTTAGGCCGGTCGCCCTGCCCTTCGCAAGAGAAGCCTTGCGCGGCCGCCCATGCTGACGATATGGCGCGACTCTATGACAGCGTTGGACAGAAACGATTTGACCGCGATGCGCCATGCGCACTGGAACAATCTGCCGAGCGGCGGCGACCTGTTCGGCGAATTGCACCTCGCGCAGACCGCCGCCGGTACCGCGCCGAAGGGCAGCCTCTTCCCCGGCCTTGCCGCCTGTGCGACCGCATCGGCGGCGGCGGCGTGGCTGTCGGATCATTATGGCATGCCGATCATCCTGCTCGGCCTGCTCGTCGGCCTCGCCCTCAATTTCATTTCGGCGAACGAGGCCACGCATCGCGGGCTCGACTTTGCGTCGCGCAGCTTCCTGCGCATCGGGATCGTCATACTCGGGCTGCAGGTCACTTTCATGCAGATCGCGGTGCTAGGGCCAGTGCCCTTCGTGGCGCTGATCGTCATCATGACGCTGACGATGGGCGCGGGCTTCCTGGGCGCGCGCCTGTCGGGGCAGACGCCCTATGCCGGACTGCTCGCGGGCGGCGCGACGGCAATTTGCGGCGCAAGTGCGGCGCTTGCGCTCTATGGAGTCATCGGCAAGCAGCGGCTGTCGCAGGCGCAATTCGCATTGACGCTGGTCGGTGTCTCGCTCGCGAGCGCGCTCGCGATGACGCTCTACCCCCTGTTCGCCGCGCGTTTGGGCCTGAGCGATGCGGAGGCGGGTTTCCTGATCGGCGCGTCGGTTCACGACGTCGCGCAGGCGATCGGCGGCGGCTATGCCTTTTCGGACGCGGCGGGGGCGAGCGCGACGATCGTCAAGCTGGCGCGCGTCGCGCTGCTCGCGCCGGTGGTGGCGCTCGTCGGGCTGCTGCTGAAGCCCGAGGACGGCGGCGATAAACAGATCTGGCGCCGCCTCGCCCTGCCCTGGTTCATCATTGCCTTCTTTGCGATGGTGACACTGAACAGCGTCGCGCCGATCCCCGAAGCGGTGCGCGGCGCCGCGCTCACCGGATCGAAGGCGATGCTGCTGCTGGCGGTGACGGCGACCGCGATGCGCACGCGCATGGACCTGTTGCTCGAAATGGGATGGCGCGCGGCGGTGCCGGTCGCGACGGCGACGGCGGCGAGCTTTGCCGCCGCGCTGCTGTTCGCCTTCTGGATCGTCTGACCGTCAGCCGGGGAACGCCGGCGCCCTGCTGACCATCGCCGGCAAGGGGCGATCCATCACCCCGGCGAGCCAGCCTGCGGCGTCGACGATGCCGGGCAGCGCGAGGCCGGTCCGGACGCCGCTGCGTTCGAGCACATAGGCGACATCCTCGGTCGCGACATTGCCCGCCGCGCCCGGCGCGAAAGGGCAGCCGCCGAGCCCGCCGAGCGACGCGTCGACCGTCGCCGCGCCTTCGCGCACCGCCGCCCAGACATTGGCGATGCCCGTGCCGCGCGTGTTGTGGAAATGGACGCGCACCGGAAGATCGCCGACCGCCTCGCGCACGCGGCCGACCATCTCGGCGACCTGCGCGGGCACACCGACGCCGATCGTGTCGGCGAGCGCGATTTCGCGCGGGGCCGCGTCGGCGGCACGCTTCGCCATCTCGACCACGCGGCCCAGCGCGACCTCGCCCTCGAAAGGACAGCCGAAGGCCGTCGCGATGGTGATCTGTCCGCTGCGTCCCCCCGCCTTCGCCAGCGCGACGATTTCCATGGCGGCGGCGAGCGATTCGTCCGAACTTTGCCCCTGATTGCGAACGCCGAAACTGTCGCTCGTCACGCACACCGCGCCGAGTTCGTCGATGCGGCCGGTCGCGAGCGCGCGTTCAGCGCCGCGGCGATTGAGGACGAGACCGATCCAGGTCACATCGGCGCGGTCGGGCAGCATCGCGACGAGTTCTTCGGCATCGGCGAGCTGCGGCACCTTCTTCGGGTTGACGAAGCTCGTCACCTCGATACGCCGGACGCCAAAGTCGATCGCGCGGCGGATCAGTTCGAGCTTGTCGGCGGTCGAGACGATCGCGCTTTCATTTTGCAGCCCGTCGCGCGGGCCGACTTCGACGATTTCCACGGCATGATTTTTCAACATCTTGCGTCCCGATTATCCCGAGTCATTTAGCAGGTTGAAAATTACATAGCATTCTAAGTATACAATGGCCATGGGCGAGGCAGGCCGTCTTATCAGAGTCGGCCGCGAAAGGAATGATATGAGCGAGACGGGCAGCGGGGGCGCGCTGGAAGGCATCAAGGTCGTCGAAATGGGGCAGCTGATCGCTGGCCCCTTCTGCGGCCAGCTCCTCGGCGACATGGGCGCCGAGATCGTCAAGCTCGAACCCCCGGTGACGGGCGACCAGATGCGCAACTGGGGCCAGGGCGACAAACCGAGCTGGTGGCGCGTGATCGCGCGCAACAAATATTCGGTCGCGGTCGATTTGCGGTCTGAAGAGGGTCAGGCGCTCGCGCGCGAGCTGATCGCCAAGGCCGATATCCTTATCGAGAATTTCCGTCCCGGCACGCTCGAAAAGTGGAACCTCGATCCAGTCGAGCTGCGCAAGACCAATCCCGGCCTCATCGTCGTGCGCGTGTCGGGTTACGGCCAGACCGGCCCCTATTCGGCGCGCGCGGGCTTCGGCGGGATCGGCGAGGCGATGGGCGGGTGGCGCGGCATCGTCGGCTATCCCGACTTGCCGCCGGCGCGTATGGGCGTATCGATCGGCGACACGCTTGCCGCCACTTACGGGTGCATGGGCGCGCTCGCCGCGCTCCACCACCGCAGCAAGACCGGCGAGGGCCAGATCGTCGACTCGGCGCTGTACGAGGCCGTGCTGCAGGTGATGGAATCGACCGTGTCGGACTATTCAGCGAGCGGCACCAAGCGCCGCCGCACCGGATCGACGCTGCCCGCGATCGCGCCGTCGAACGTCTATCCGTGCAAGGATGGCGAATATCTGATCGGCGCTAATCAAGACGGGGTGTTCGCGCGGCTGGCGGCGGCGATGGGGCAGCCCGGGCTCGCCACCGACGAACGCTATGCGACGCACCGCGCCCGCGGGGTGCGTCAGGAAGAACTCGACGCGCTGATCGGCGAATGGACCGCCACGCTGACAATCGACGAGCTGGAGCAAAAGATGGTCGAGGCCGGCGTTCCCGCGGGCCGCATCTTCGATGCCGAGGATATGCTGACCGATCCGCATTTCACCGCACGCGAGGCGCTGGTGAGCGTGCCCGACGCAGAGCTGGGCGAAATCCGGATGCAGGGCATATTCCCGAAACTGTCGGCGACGCCGGGCAGCGTGCGCCGCCCGGCCCCGCTGACCGTCGGCGAGGACACCGCCGACGTGTTGAAACGTTGGCTCGGGCGGGAGGCATGACGCGATGATCACCCTCTATGGTGGCCCGACCCCCAATGCCCGCAAGATCGCGATCGCGCTCCTCGAAATGGGGCTCGAATGGCGGCTGGACTATATCGACATCCTCGCGGGCGACCAGCTGACCCCCGAATTCCTCGCGCTCAACCCGAACAACAAGACGCCGGTGATCGTCGACGACGAAGGGCCGGATGGCGAACGCTTCGTACTGTGGGAAACGGGCGCGATCCTGCTCTACCTTGCCGAGAAGACGGGACGCTTCGTGCCGGCCGATCCGGTGCAGCGCGCGATCTGCTGGCAATGGCTGATGTTCCAGGTGTCGGGGGTCGGCCCGATGTTCGGGCAGGAGGCCCACTTCACTCATTATGCCAAGGAGCGGCACGATTATGCGATCGCGCGTTACAGCCGCGAGGTCGACCGGCTGATGATGGTGATCGACAAGCGCCTCGGCGAAGCCGAATGGCTTGCCGGCGGCGACTATACGATCGCCGATATGGCGACCCTGCCCTATCTGCGCCGCCAGCTGATCGAAAAGGTGGGGCGTTTCCCCAACGTCGACCGCTGGGGCGCCGCGATGCTCGAACGCCCCGCGGTCGCCGAGGGCATGACCGTGGGCGTCGCACGCGCCGAGACGATCGAGGGCGGGCTTACCGGCTTTACCGACGAGCATCGCGCGATCCTGTGGGGCGACCGACAGCACGCGAAGCGTTGAGGCGATCTGCCCGCTTCGCGCTGGCTAGCCGGCCGGGTTGTCGTCGATCTTTCCCCTGTATTTGAGTTCGGGCTGGTCGGTATCCGGCTCGCAATGACTCCAGCGCAGGCGAGATGCGTCGATGATCTCGCCCCCCATGTGCGTTACAAATGCTTCGGTTAGCGCGGCCTTGTGATCATTATATTCGGGCAGGTTGGGATTCAGATTGTCCGCCAGCAGGAGCCATTCGACAAATTGAGACGCGTGAACCGGCCCGGTTGGCGGGATGAGCATGGTGACATGGAGCGGTTCGCCGTGCTTCAGGCACCCGCAAAATCCCCAAGTCACGCACGCGGTGTGCATCAATGCGTCGAAACCCGATTTTTCCATCGGGCCGATCTAGTTCCTGCGACGGGCGCCGGCAACCGGCTCGAGGAACCTCAATCCCGACTTACCGCCGCGCGGTTCGCGTCGCCGAACATGTTCGACCATTCCTTATCGTCGAGTTGCTGGTGGCGGCCCACATATTTGGCGGGCGCCTTGAGATCGTCGCGCGCCATTGCGCGCGCTACCGCAGGGCGGTCGCGGATGCGTTCGAACCAGCCGCGCATCGCAGGCCATTCGTCGAGCCCCAGCCCCATCACGAACGCCGAAGCGCGGCCGGGCCAGATCGCCATGTCGGCGATGCTGTATTCGTCGCCCGCGACATAGGCGCTTTTCTCCAGCCTTTTTTCGAGCACGGTGAGCAGGCGCGTCAGCTCCTTCGTATAGCGCTCGATCGCATAATCCTGCCCCGCCGGGGCGTAGCGGAGGAAGTGACTCGCCTGCCCGCCCATCGGCCCGAGCCCCGCGACCTGCCAGGTCAGCCACGACAGCGTTGCCGCGCGCGCCGCGCCCGATGCGGGCAGGAAACGCCCGCTCTTTTCGGCGAGATATTGCAGGATCGCGCCCGATTCGAACACCGTCACCGGATCGCCCCCGTCTGCCGGATCGCGGTCGACGATCGCGGGCAATTTGTGGTTCGGATTGATGCGCCCGAATTCGGCGGTCAGCTGGTCGCCCTCGAAGATGTCATAAGGAATGACGCGATAGGCCGCGCCGATTTCCTCGAGCATGATCGCGATCTTCTGCCCGTTCGGGGTCGCCGAATAATGAAGGTCGATCATCTCAGAGCACCTCATAAATCTGATGGCGGACGCCGAAATCGGTGCGTTCGCCGACGCCGACCGCGAGCACGCCGTTGAGCCAGCCATATTTCGCGCTAGCGGTTTCGAACACCGGCGCGATTCGCAGGTAATAGCGCGACGGGTCGGCGTCGGGCACCGCCGGATCGGCAAAGGTCGCACGCACATCGTCGGGAATGATGTTGCGGCCGGTGTAGCTCAGATAGATGAGGTCGCCGTCATCGGTCTGCCACACCGCGCGGGCGTCGAAGGTGCCGACCGAAGCGCTGTCGCCGAGCCGCCCGCTGCGCGACCAGTTGCCGCCGCCCGGCAGGACTATACCGTTGATACGCGGACCGAAAAACCGCCCCCCGCTGATATAGCCGAGCCGCTGATCGCCGAACGGCGAGGCCCCGATCCCGATGATCCCGCCGCCCACTTCGAACTCGACGGTGCAAAGGTGATGGGTCGCCAGCGGCGCGTGCGAATTTTCTGCGTTCATGATGCGAATCCTCTTCCTGCCTATGGACAAGCATAAAACAATTAGTATACTAAGGGTCAATCAGATTGACGGATCGGAAGCCATTCCGGGACCGGCGACAACAAGCTCTATGGGAGGGTGAAGATGAAGGCGCATAACCAGTTCCTGCTGTCCGGCGTGGCCGCGATCGCGATGCTCGCCAATGCCGCGCCGGCGATGGCGCAGGCCGCCGCCCCCGCCGATGCGGCGGAGGTCGACGACAGCAATAGCAACGAAATCATCGTGACCGCGCAAAAGCGCGAGCAGAATCTGCAGAATGTGCCGATTTCGATGGAAGTCGTCAGCGGCGCCAAGCTCGCCGAGTTCAACACGAGCGACATCAAGGCGGTGATGAACTACACGCCGAACGTCTTTGTCCAGTCGACCGCGGGCAACGACGTCATCTATATCCGCGGCTTCGGTTCGCCGCCGGCGAACTTCGCCTTCGACCAGTCGGTCTCGCTCTATGTCGACGGCATCTACGCCGGCCGCAACCGGCAGGCGCAGGCGCCCTTCTTCGACCTTGCGCGCGTCGAGGTGCTGCGCGGTCCGCAGGGCGCATTGTTCGGCAAGAACACCGCCGCGGGCGCGGTCAGCGTCGTGTCGGCGGGCCCGACGAAGGATTTCGAGGGCGCGATCACCGGCCTCTATAATTTCGACCACAAGGGCACCGATTTTTCGGGCTATCTGTCGGGGCCGATCAGCGACACGCTGGGCGCGCGCCTTGCGTACAAGATCGTCAACCAGGACGGCTATATCTATAACCGCGCGACCGATCACGACGATCCGGAAATCAAGTCGCAATTGCTGCGCCTGACCCTGAAGTGGGAGCCGTCGGCCAATTTCGATTACACCGCGAAGGTCGAATATGGGAACCGCGAAGTCAACGGCGGCATCACCGTATCGAGCCCGCTGACCAGCGGGCAGGATCCGCAGACGACGCGCTATCTCGAACGCTCGGCGCTGGGCGATGAGGGCAATGACAATAAATCGGTGATGATCTCGGGCGTCGGCAACCTCGCGCTCGGCGATTTCACGCTGACCTCGGTCACCGGCTATAGCTGGTTCAAGTCGAAGATCATCAACGGGTTCGACCAGACGATCCCGAACAGCGGCGGCGCGTTCACCGCAAACTCGGTCTACAACGCCTTCCCCGAACGCTTCGACCAGGTTTCGCAGGAAATTCGCATCCTGTCGCCGACCGGCAAGACGTTCGAGTTCATCGTCGGCGCCTATTACGACAAATCGAACTACACGCTCGAACAATATCAGGGCTTCAACCTGCCGAGCCTGACGATCCCCGGCGTCTTTGCCGGCCCCTATTTCGGCCGCATCGACAGCGTCTTCAATCAGGAAGCCGAAAGCTGGTCGGTGTTCGGACAGGGCACGTTCAACGTCACCGACGCCTTCCGCGCGATCGGCAGCCTGCGTTATTCGCATACCAAGAAGGAAGGCGATTTCGCCGCACGGCTGGTCTACGGGACGAATGGCCTCAACGGCCAGCCTTTTGCGCTGCGCCCGATTTCGAGCGCGGTAGGCAAGATCAGCGAAGGCAATGTCGATCCGTCGGTGACGCTGCAATACGACATCGCGCCGCGCATCATGATCTACGGAACCTGGGGCCGCGGTTCGAAGTCGGGCGGTTTCGTTTCGAACACGCTCGGCACGACGAACGCGACCTTCACCTTCGAGCCCGAACGGTCGGAGAATTTCGAGGCGGGCGTCAAATCGACGCTGTTCGACGGCAAGGTCGTCGCGAACGTTTCGCTCTATCACACCAAGTTCAAGGACTTGCAGGTTTCGGTCTATCAGCCCGCGACGTCGAGCTATCTGACCGGCAATGCCGCGGCCGCGACGTCGAAGGGTATCGAAGGATCGCTCAGCATCTATCCGATCGAGAATTTCGATATCAGCGCCTCGGCAGCCTATTCGGATATCAAATATGACGATTATCCGGGCGCGGCCTGCCTTGCTTCGCAAGTCGGCTGTACGCCGGCGACGAACAATCTCGCCGGTTATCCGGTCGCCTATTCGTCGAAATGGACGGGCAGCGTCACCGCGCACGCGCGTTTCGACATGTCGGAGGATTTGAAGCTCGACATCACCGGCGTCGCCGCGGGCCGTTCGAAATATTTCAATTCGGACAACCAGAGCCCGATCTTCGGCGTTCAGGACGGCTATGTGAAGCTCGACCTGCGCGTCCAGCTCGCCGATCGGGACAATAGCTGGCACCTCGCGCTGGTCGGGAAGAATCTGACCAACCAGAAGACGATCGGCAGCGCATTCAACCTGCCCTTCCCGATCACGCCGGTTCCGCGTGCGATCCTCTACCTCGAACCGACGCGCAATATTTCGGTCGAGGCGGGGATCAAGTTCTAGACTCGGTTCATTCGATGTCCCAGCGATCGGCCGCGATTGACGCTCTCCTCGACCGGGAAGCGGCGATCGCGGCCGTGACCTGTTATGCGAGCGCGCTCGATGCGCGCGACTGGGCGGCCTATCGTGCGCTCTTCACCGACCAGATCGCGATCGATTATGGCGCGATCGGATCGCTCGTCGCGACCGTGCCGGCCGACGAATGGACGCAGCGTTGCAAGGCGCTCGAAGGCTTCGACGCGACCGCGCACCAATTGCACAACATCGCCCCGACGATCGACGGCGACCGTGCGACGGTGACGAGCATCGTCGATGCCGTCCATGTCGTCGGGGTCGAGGACCGCGCGCTGCTCGGCGACCTGCTCGGCCGCTACACGCACCGGCTGGTCCGGCAGGACGGATGGAAGATCGCCGGTGTGACGCTGTCCGTCGTCGCCTATCCTGCGGGCAAGGAGGCATTCGAAGCCGCATTCGCCGCCGCGCGCGCCATTTTTGCCGAAGGGAAGTCCGCATGATCGACGTTTATTTCACCCCCACGCCGAATGGCCACAAGGTTTCGATCATGCTCGAAGAGACCGGCCTGCCACATCAGCTTCTGGCGATGAACATGCTGGAGGGCGATCATCTGACCACCGAATATCGGCGGATCAACCCGAACGGCCGCCTGCCCGCGATCGTCGATCACGACCCCGTCGGCGGCGGTGCCCCGCTGCCGGTGTTCGAGAGCGGGGCGATCCTGCTCTACCTCGCCGAAAAGAGCGGGCAATTGCTTCCCGAAAACCCGCGCAGGCGCAGCCAGGCGCAACAATGGCTGATGTGGCAGATGGCAAGCTTCGGCCCGATGCAAGGACAAGCGCATCACTTCATCCGCTATGCGCCCGAGGGCCAGACCTATCCGGTCGAACGCTATCGCAACGAGACGCTTCGGCTGCTCCATGTCCTGAACGGCCGGCTCGGCGAAGCCGACTATCTGGCGGAAGAATATAGCATCGCCGATATCGCGACCTGGCCGTGGACACGCGCGATCCGCGCAATCGGGCTGACGCTCGACGATTATCCCGCGGTCGCCGACTGGTTCGCGCGGATCGGCGAGCGCCCCGCAGTCATCACGGGCACCGACGTCAAGAACGCCGCCAATCTGTCGAGCGCGCGGCCGGTGCTGACCGACGAACAATGGTCGAACCTGTTCGGCAAGAATATGCTCGAGGCGCCGACACGCTAAACCGTGTCGGCGTGGCCCCACTGATATTCGACCTGCCCGTTCGACCGCCGCACCGCGACCCAGTCGCCGCCCGCAAGACTGTCGTCCTCGATCAGCATGACCACGCCGCCGGCGATATCCTCCGGCACGCACGCCTCGTTGTTCGCGAGCACGGTCTTCATCCACTCCGACTTGCCGCCCGCGCCCGTCGTGTCGAGGATCGGCGTGTCGACGAGCCCGGGGAGCATGCCGGCGACGCGGACGTTGCATTCGTCCTTCAAGGGCGCGCAGCAGCGCGTGAACATCATCACCGCCGCCTTCGTCGTCGCATACATGGCGTCGTAAAAGCCGGTACCGAGCGCGACGGTCGAGACGGTGTTGATAATCACCCCGCCCCCGCGCGCCTTCATCCGTTGCACCGCGACCTGCGTCGCCGCGACGAGCGAGGTAATATTGACGTCGATAATCCAGCGGAGACGCGCTGCATCGACATCGGGGAATTGCGGCAGGCCCGACACGACCCCGGCATTATTGTGCAGGATGTCGACGTCGCCATGCGCCAGGAACCAGGCTTCGACCGCGGGCACGTCGGAGAGGTCGAGGACGTGGGTCATCGCCCGCGCACTCTCCGCTTCGACAAGCCGCGCGGTTTCGGCCAGCGCGTCCTGCTTCACGTCGACGAGCCGGATTTCCGCCGCGCCGCGCTGGGCCAGCATCACCGCGGTCGCGCGGCCGATGCCGCCGGCCGAGCCTGTGACGATTGCGGTCTTGCCCTTGATGTCCATCTCTTCTCTCCCGCTTATCTTGTCGCTACCGTAAAGCACATTGACAGATAAACTTAAATACCTAAGTATTTTTCGACCGGGAAGACTCGTGCGTTTTGGGGAGAGTTATGTCGCAAGCCACCGCCCTTGATGGAGGCGCTCCGGTGCCGGACAGCGGCCTCACGCTGCGCCGCAATGTCGCGCTGGTGATGCTGTTCATCGTCGGCACGATCAATTTCGTCGACCGCCAGCTCCTGTCGGTGCTTGTCGAACCGATCCGCGCCGACATGGATTTCAGCGACACGCAATTCGGCCTGCTCACCGGCCTCGCCTTCGCGCTCTTCTACGCCGCGATGGGCGTCCCCGTCGCGATGATCGCCGACCGCTGGAACCGCGTGAAGCTGATCGGCATCGCCTGCGTCGTGTGGAGCGGGTTTACCGCTGCGTGCGGCATGGCGTCGAACTTCTGGCAACTCGCGCTGATGCGCTTCGGCGTCGGCGCGGGCGAAGCGGGCGGCACCGCGCCCTCGCTCTCGGTCATCGCCGACTATTATCCGCCCGCGCAGCGTCCGCTGGCAATCGGGCTGTTCACCTGTAACGGCCCGTTCGGCGTCTTTGTCGGCGCGACCTTCGGCGCATGGGCCGCCGCCAACATCGGCTGGCGCAACGCCTTTCTTCTGATCGGCATCGTCGGGATCATCATCGCCCCGATCCTGATCTGGCTCGTCCGCGAACCCGCGCGCGGGCAGATGGACACGCAAAAGGCGGCCGACGCCGCCCTGCCCTTCAGCGAGAGTCTTGCCATGTTCTGGCGCCGCCCGTCGCTGCGCATGGTGATGATCGGCAGCGGCCTTGCCGCCTTCACCAGCTATGGCATGCTCAACTGGATCCCCGCCTTCCTGATGCGGACGCAGAAGATGCCGCTCGAAGCGATGGCGACATATTTCGGCCCGGCGGCGGGCATCACCTTCGGCATCGGCATCCTCGGCGGCGGCTGGCTGGTCAGCCACCGCGCGAAGGTGTCGGCGCGTGCCTATGGCTCGATCCCCGCGCTCGCCACCGCCGTGCTGATCCCGACCTTCATCGCCGCGCTGCTCGTCGACAGCTGGCAGCTCTCGCTCGCGCTGATGCTGATCCCGATGGCGGCGTGCACCGCCTATGTCGCCCCTGCCCTCGCTCTCGTCCAGAACCTCACCCCGCCGCGCAGCCGCGCGACCGCCGCCGCGGTGCTGATGCTGATGTTCAACATCGTCGGGCTCGGACTCGGCCCGTTGTTCGCCGGGATCGTCAGCGACAGCCTGAAACCCGACTATGGCGATGGCAGCCTCCGGTGGGCACTGATGGCGCTGATGCCCTTTGCCGCCGCCGCCGGCATCGCGCAGTATCGCATGACGCGCACTCTCGAGAAGGATTTCGCCGAATGACCGACGTCGCGGGCAAGACGGCTTTCATCACCGGCGGCGCGAGCGGGCTCGGGCTCGCGACCGCCCGGGCACTCGCCGCAAAGGGGGCATCGGTGATCCTCGCCGATATCGACGCGGCGGGTGCCGAAAATGCAGCCGCAGGATTGCGCAGCGACGGCGCAAAGGCAATCGGCCTCCAGCTCGATGTGACGAGTGAGGAGAGCTGGGCCGAAGCGGGTGCAAAGGCGCGCGACTTCGGCCCGGTGCGCATCCTGTTCAGCAACGCCGGGGTCGGCGGCGGATCGGGACCGTTCGAGCAATATGACACCGACGTCTGGCGCTGGAACTATGCGGTCAACGCGCACGCGCATCTCTATGCGTGCCGGACCTTCCTCGGCGAGATGAAAGCGAGCGGCGAAGCATCGCACCTCGTCATCACCAGTTCGATGGTCGCGATCGTGCCGCCGCCGATCTCGGTCGCCTATATCAGCTCCAAATATGCGACGCTCGGTATCGCGATGGCGCTGCGCAACGAGCTCACCGAAAGCTGCGTCGATATTTCGGTGCTGATGCCCGGCATGTCGGCAACGCGGATCGTCGAGACGACGCGCGAGCTGCGCCCGGTGGAGGTCGAAGTAGGCAAGGCCGCGGCAACGAGCCAGGCGATGCAGGGTGTGCTCGCGGGCGGCATGTTGCCCGACAGGATCGGCGCGCGCGTCGTGCAGGCGATCGAAAATGGCGACTACTGGATCTTCACCCACCCCGAATGGAAGGCGATGGCCGAACTGGTGACGCAGGATATGCTGTCGTCGTTCGGCCCCTCGGCTGACCCGACGTACCGGGGTGACGATATCGACGGGCTGATCGCCGCCAACGGCGGCCGCATGTTCGGCGCAAAAGCATAGGAGAGAGACATGGCCGAAGAGAATGATATCCGCGAAATGGCGCAGCGTTTCTTCGACGCGATCGAGGCGGGCGACATCGAAACGATGCAGGGCAGCTTCACCCCCGACGCCGAAATCTGGCACAACACCGACGAGCTGATCGTGACGCCCGCGCAGACCGCGCAGACGCTGACCGGCATGGTCGCGCGGATCAAGGACCGCGAATATGCCGACCGCCGGCTCACCGCCTTTCCCGGCGGCTTCGTGCAGCAGCACGTCCTGAAGGGCCGCCGCGTTCACGACGATGGCGAAGTCCGCCTGCCCTGCGCGATCGTGTGCAAGGTGGAAAATGGCAAGATCACGCGCCTCGACGAATATTTCGACAGCGCGCATGTCGCCGAATTCCGCAAATTTGCGAACGCCTGAGGAGTTTATCATGCCCGTGTTGCGCCAGGTTCCCCGCTCGGAAGTCACCGACGAAACCGTCCTTGCCTATTACAACCGCCTGTTCGGCGACCGCGATCCCGTCGCCGAGCCCGGCACCGCGACCGGCACGCCGGGCGACTGGTGGACGGTGTTCGCGCTGTCGCCCGACATTTTCGAACATGCGGTCAAGGGCTTCGCCGTCTATCGCAACCCCGCACGCACGATCGACCCGGTGCTGCGCGAGCTCGGCCAGACGCGAGCGGGCTGGGTCAAGGGCAGCCAGTTCGTCTTTTCGCAGCATTGCAAGTCGCTCCGCGGCCTTGGCGTCAGCGACGAGAAGATCGCCGCGATCGCGCACTGGCAGGTCGCCGACTGCTATGACGAGCAGGAACGCACCGTGCTCGCTTATGCCGACTGCCTTGCGCAGGCGAGCGGGCGCGTGCCGCTCGAGGTATTCGACAAGCTCAAGACCTTCTGGAACGACGAGCAGATTTTCGAATTCACCTACATCACCTGCCTGTACGACATGCACGCCGTCATCACGCGCGCGCTGCGTATGGAATATGATGCGCGCGAGGAACCGATCGTCGAGGTCGCCGCACCCGAAGGCTTCAACGCCGCCGACTTCCTCAGCGCCCCGCGCCCCGCAAACGGGTGATGCGCGACTACGGCACCCCCGAGGTCGTCGCGAAGGGCCTTCGCTTTCCCGAGGGACCTGTCGCGATGCCCGACGGGTCGGTGCTGCTGGTCGAAATCGCGCGCGGGACGCTGACGCGCGTCGCCCCCGATGGCAGCCTGTCGGTCGTCGCCGAGCTCGGCGGCGGCCCGAACGGGCTTGCGCTCGGCCCCGACGGCGCGGCCTATGTCTGCAATAATGGCGGTTTCCAGTGGATCGAAGGGGGTGGCCTGCTCTTCCCCGGCCATGCCGCGCATGCCGAGCCTTGCGGGTCGATCCAGCGCGTCGACCTGACCACCGGCGCGGTGACGACGCTCTATAACAGCTTCGAAGGCGCCCCGCTGAAAGGGCCGAACGACATCGTCTTCGACGCGGACGGCGGCTTCTGGTTCACCGATCATGGGCAGGTCCGTGCCAGCGGCCGCGATCATGGCGCGATCTATTATGCCGCCGCTGACGGGTCCAGAATCAGCCGCCAGCGCGCCGACATGATGGGACCGAATGGCATCGGCCTCTCGCCCGACGGCAAGACGCTCTATGCCAGCGAGACGATGACCGCACGCGTGTGGGCGATGGAGATCGTCGCGCCGGGCGAACTGGCGCCGCCGCCGCCATGGGCGCCCGGCCGCTTCGTCGGCACGCCGCCCGCCTTTCGCCTGCTCGACAGCATGGCCGTCGAGGCAGGCGGGAACATCTGCGTCGGCACGATGGTCGAGGGCGGGATCACGATTTTCGACCCCGACGGCGGCGGATCGGAATTCGTGCCGCTGCCCGATGTCGGCATCACCAACATCGCATTCGGCGGTGCCGACCGGCGCGACGCTTATGTGACGGCTTCGACGACGGGGATGCTTTATCGTATCCGATGGCCGCGCCCCGGATTAACCGTCAACTAAGTTGACGATTAATCCGGATAGTGATAAAAGAATCGGGAGAGGACAGAATGAAATTCTATACCAGCGTCGGCCCCAACCCGCGCGTCGTGAAGCTTTTCATGGCCGAAAAGGGTATCGAGATCCCCGAGATCAGCGTCGACCTGCGCGGCGGCGAGAACCGGCGGGCGCCTTATAATGTCGATGTGAACCCCGCCGGCCAGACGCCTGCGCTCGAACTCGACAATGGCAGTTTCGTCTGCGAAATCACCGCAATCTGCGAATATCTGGAAGAACGCTTCCCCGAAACGCCGCTGATCGGCACCACGGCGGAAGAGCGCGCCAACACCCGCATGTGGACGCGGCGCGTCGACCTCAAGATTTGCGAGCCGCTCACCAACGGCTTTCGCTTCGCCGAGGGGCTGCCGCTGTTCGAGGCACGGCTGCGCTGCCTGCCCGAAGCGGCTGACGGATTGAAGGCGACCGCGCAGGACGGGACCGCATGGCTCGATGCGCAGATCGCAGGGCGCGAATTCGTCGCGGGCGACAGCTTCAGCCTCGCGGACATCATGCTGTTCGCTTTCCTCGATTTCGGCGCGTCGGTCGGCCAGCCGATCGACCCCGCCAACGCAAATATCCAGAGCTGGTACGAGCGGATGAAAAGCCGCCCCAGCTTCGCCGCAAACTGAACGACAAGGAGACGGATCATGGCTGCAGCAAATAGCGAATTCGAATTCTGCGGGGTCAACCACCTCGCCCTCGTGTGCAAGGATATGGCGAAGACGGTCGAATTCTATCGCGACAAGCTCGGCATGCCGCTCACCAAGACGATCGACCTGCCCGGTGGACGCGGCCAGCATTTCTTCTTCGACATCGGCAATGGCGACAGCCTCGCCTTCTTCTGGTTCCCGAACGCACCCGAAGCCGTTCCGGGCATTTCGGCGCCCGCCGCGCTGCCGACGCAGGGTAGCTTCGTGTCCGCACACGGGTCGATGAACCATATCGCGATCAACGTCCGCGCCGACAAGTTCGACGATTATTACAACCGGCTGATCGAAAAGGGCATCGAGGTTACCCCGGTGCTCAACCATGACGACAGCCCGATGCAGGCCTCGGCCGAAATGCACCCCGGCGTGTTCGTGCGCTCGGTCTATTTCTTCGACCCCGACGGCGTTTGCCTCGAATTTGCGGCATGGACCAAGGTGTTCGACGAAAGCGACGTCGCGCACGATCCGGTACAGGCCGACGGCACGAAGCGCGAAGGCTTCATCGTGGGCCGCACGCCGGTGCCCGCCGAATAGAATTTCCCAAACTATTACCCTTTGGGAACTCCTCCTGGACCCGGCCTTTGGCCGGGTTCTTTTTTGGGCTACCCAGATGTCTTCTCACGACCGATTGCTGCCGCCTCTATCCTCGTCATCCCGGCGAAGGCCGGGATCTCGCCGGCGCGTCATTTCGAGAGGGTGAGATCCCGGCCTTCGCCGGGATGACGGATATTAGGAGTGGCAGCTTCCCACCCCAAAATCGACATCACCAAAATACCGCTGTCCTACATTGTCGCGCTATGCCAGCCTCAAGCCCGCTCTTTGAAATAGTCGGCTTCAGCAACCTCGCCTAAAGCGACAAAGGAGACATTTGCGACGCGCGCATCCGTATCCTTTGTCGCCTTAAGGCCTCAAAGGACGCAGTTTCGATACGCCCATGCGGGGCTTTTGTGGCTTTAAGGCGATTGACGCGACTTGGCCGTCACTCAACCCTATCCCGGCGCGCAGCCTTCCTACCCCACTGCCCGGTCGCGCCCTTCCCAATAGGGGGCACGCAGTTCGCGGCGCAGCACCTTGCCCGAGGGATTGCGCGGTAGCGCGTCGATGAACTCGATGCTCTTCGGGACCTTGTACGCGGCAATACGCTCGCGCGCCCAAGCGACGATGTCGGTGGGATCGAGCGTCGCGCCCGCGGCGGGCACGATCAGCGCCTTGACGCCTTCGCCCCATTTGTCGTCGGGCACGCCGATCACCGCGACGTCGGCGACCCCGGGACAGCCCATGATCGCGCTCTCGACCTCGGCCGGATAGACATTCTCGCCGCCCGACACGATCATATCCTTGATCCGGTCGTGGACGTAATAAAAGCCGTCGGTGTCGCGGTAGCCGACGTCGCCGGTGTGCAGCCAGCCGCCCGCCAGCGTTTCCTCGGTCGCCGCCGCGCGGTTCCAATAGCCCTTCATCACGATGCCGCCGCGGATCGCGATCTCCCCGATCTCGCCGTCGCCCAGCTCGCGCCCCTCGCCGCCCAGGATCGCCATTGCGGCGCCGGGCCAGGGCTTGCCGCACGAGGTCAGCTTGCCCGGCAGGTCGTGCGCGCTGGGCGAGAGATAGGAACCGCCACCGGCGGATTCGGTCATGCCGTAGAATTGCACGAAGTCGCAGCCGAAGGTCGCACGCGCCCGGCGCAGCACATCCTCCGCGATCGGCGAAGCGCCATAGGCGATCGACTTGAGCTTTGGATAAGCACCGTCATTCGCCGCGGGTTGGAGCAGCATCATCTGGATCATCGCGGGCGCGAGGAAGGCGTGCGCGACATCCTCCTCGCGCATCATGCGCACCGCGTCGGCCGCGGTGAAATCCTTGACGAGCACCAGCCGCCCACCCTGTGCGAGCCCCGAGAAGCTGACGTTCGTGCCGGCGACGTGGAACAACGGCATGACGATCATCACCGTCTCGTCCTCACCATAGGCAAAGCCGTCGACCTCGGTCGCTGCCTCGAGGAAGGTGCGATAATTGGCGTTGGTCAGCACGACGCCTTTCGGCAGTCCGGTCGTGCCGCTCGTGTAAAGCTGGAGCACATCGTCGGTAAGCTGCGGCGTATCGGCGAGCGGGGCGTCGGACGCCGCGCCGAGCCAGACGTCGAACGGTTCGAACGCCGGATGTTCGCCATAGAGCGCGACCAGGCGCGGCGGGGCGGCGAGGTCGGCGATCGCGGCGAGCGCGCAGTCGAAGAAATCCTCGCCGACGAACAGCAGCTTCGGACCGGCATCGCCCAGGATAAAGCCGATCTCGGCGGGAGCGAGGCGGCAATTGATCGGCGCGAAACAGGCCCGCGCACGCGCCGTGCCGAAGAAGAGCGGATACCAGCTGTCGTGGTTCTTGGTCAGCGCCGAAACGCGGTCGCCGGGCGCTACGCCCGATGCAATCAGCGCGTGTGCAGCACGGTTCGACCGCGCATCGAGTTCGGCAAAACTCGTCTCGCGCGCGCCGAATTTCACCGCGGTGGCGCTCCCCCGTACCCGCGCCTGCGCCGCCGGAATGTCCGCCAGCGTCCGGATGGCCTCCAGATCGATCATTTTGCTCTCCCAACCGTCGTTTCGACTTGAATTAGATAGAATACTAAGCAAATGCTTGGCCAGCTAAAAATTCGAGAGGATTGGCCTTGTTCAACCACCCCATATTGCCGACGACCATCGTCGGAAGCTACCCCCAGCCTGACTGGCTGATCGACCGCGAGCGTTTGAAGGCCAGCCTGCCCCCGCGCGTGCGCGCCGAGACGCTGTGGCGCATCCCCGAACCCTGGCTCGCCGACGCGCAGGAAGCCGCGACGCTGATGGCGATCCGCGATCAGGAAGAGCTGGGCATCGACATCGTCGGCGACGGCGAAATGCGCCGCGAAAGCTATTCGAACCGGCTCGCGACCGCGCTGTCGGGCATCGATACCGAGAAGCATGGCACGGCGATCGACCGCACGGGCAACGCCAATCCGGTGCCGCTCGTCTCGGGCCCGATCCGCCGCGTCGCGCCGATCGAGGCGCAGGATGCGGCCTTCCTCCGCCGCCATTCGACCAAGCCGGTGAAGCTGACCCTGCCCGGCCCTTTCACGATGACGCAGCAGGCCGAAAATGGCTATTATCCCGACCTGCGCGCGCTCGCGATGGACTATGCCGACGCGGTCAATGCCGAGGTGAAGGATCTGTTCGCGGCGGGCGTCGACGTCGTCCAGCTCGACGAACCCTATCTGCAGGCGCGCGCCGCCGAGGCGAACAGTTATGCGATCGAGGCGATCAACCGCGCGCTCGATGGCGTCGACGGGACGACCGCCCTCCACATCTGTTTCGGCTACGCGATGGTGCATCACGGCGCGGGCGCGACGGGGCCGAAGCCCAAGGCCTATGACTTCCTCGCCGAGCTCGAAGCCTCGGCGATCGACGTCATCTCGATCGAGGCGGCGCAGCCGGGACTCGACCCCGCCATCCTCGCCGAACTGCCGACGAAGACGATCATGTATGGCGTGCTCGACCTGTCGATCCCCGAGGTGGAGACCCCCGAAGTCGTGGCCGGACGCATTCGCGAAGCTTTGCGCTATGTCGACGCCGAGCGCCTGTGGATCGCGCCCGATTGCGGGATGAAATATCACAGCCGCGAGCATAGCCAGGCCAAGCTGAAGGCGATGGTCGACGGGACCGCACTGGTCCGGGCGGAGTTAACCTGAGTTTGTCATCCCGGCGAAGGCCGTGATCTCACCGTCGAGATCACGGCCTTCGCCGGGGTGACGCGTTAGTCAGGCGTCGATAAACTCGCTTAGCAACGGCACGACCGCTTCAGGCGCCTCTACGGTCGGCAAATGCCCTGCCCCCGCGATCACCTCGAGCCGTGCGCCCGGGATCGCGTCCAATATCTCGTCATGATGCGCGCGGCTGGTGATGCCGTCCTTTTCGCCCCAGATCAGCAGCGTCGGCACCGCAATCTCATGCAAACGCGGACGGCTGTCGATCCGCGCCATGATCGCGCGCTGCTGCGCGAGGAAGGTATCGGCGCCGGTGTTCGCCGCCATCTGGCGCGCGATGCCGAGCAGATGTTCGTCATTCCGCTTTTCTTCGGGGAAGAGGATCGGGATGCGTTCCTCGACCACCCGATCGAAATTGCCGCTCTCGACGAGGTCGATATAGCCCTGCCGCCGCGCGGTCTGCGCGGGGCCGTCGGCCGAAGCGAGCGTCGAGATCAGCGCCAGTTTGGCGACGCGTTCAGGCGCGCGGCGCATCACCTCGAACGCGACGAAGCCGCCCATGGCGTGGGCGACAAGGGCGAATTTCGGCGGCGCGTTGTCGAGCAGGCGCTGCGCGAAGCCCTCTATCGTATCGTCGCTGCGATTGTCGGCGACGATGACGTCGCGGTCGGGCCACGCGTCGAGCAACGGCTGCCACACAGCGTCGGTCAGGAGTTGGCCGGTGATGAGGACGATGGGGAGAGTCATTAGACCACCTGATGCAGGAGCGGCTCGCCGGCGACGAGGCGGCGGCAGTTTTCGTGCGCGACGGTCAGGCTGCGCACGAGCGTTTCGGGGGTGAGCCACGCGATATGCGGCGCGAGCACCGCGTTCGATAGCCCCAGCAGCGGATTGCCGCGCGGCAGCGGTTCTTCGGCGAACACGTCGAGCCCGGCGCCGCGCAGATGGCCGCTGGTCAGCGCTTCGACAAGTTTGCCTTCGTCGACGAGCTCGCCGCGTGCGGTGTTTACCAGCACCGTGCCTTTCTTCATCGCGAAGGGGTCGATGCTCGCGCGGGTGTCGTCGGTGAGCGGCATGTGCAGCGACACGATGTCGCTGGCGGCGAGCAGGTCGCCCAGCGGCAAAAACTCATAGGGCACGTCGCGCTTGCTGCGCGCGGTATAGACGATCTTCGCGCCGAGCGCGGCGAGCGCGGGCGCAAGCAACTGCGCCGAATTGCCGAAGCCGACCAGCCCCACCGTGCGCCCGCCGATCTCGCCGACGCTGTCGAGTTCGGAGGGGTCGGCGGTCCAGCCCTGACCGGCGCGGGTGCGCGCGTCGAAGAAGCAGGTGCGGCGCAGCACCGCCATCATCAGCGACAGCGCCATTTCGGCAACCGCCTGACTGTTGGTGCCGGGCATGTTGCACACGGCGACGCTATGATCGCGCGCGGCATCGAGCGCGATGGTGTTCACGCCGACGCCGAGCTTCTGGATAAGCTTCAATTTCGGCGCCGAAGCGATGAACGCGGGGGTCACGGGCGTCAGGACATGGAGCAGCGCGGTGATCTCGCCCGCGACGCCGTCGAGCGGTTCGGCCTCGTCGACATGCGTCACCACGCCCGCGCCAAAGATGGCGTCGACGGCTTCGCGGAAACCGGGACTTGGGCGGGCGTGCAGGACGATCATGCGTGCACCGCGCCGATTGTGCCCGCAAAGGCCGAGAAGCCCGCGAACACCGCGTCGGCGCCCATCGCTTCCTCGATGCGCAGCATCTCGTTCCACTTCGCCATACGTTCGGAGCGCGTGAAGCTGCCCACCTTCAATTGCCCGGCGTTCCAGCCGGTCGCGAGATGCGCGATGGTGACATCCTCGCTCTCGCCCGAGCGCGCCGAGACGATCGCACCCCAGCCGCGCGCGACGGCGGCGTCGAGCGCGGCCTTGGCCTCGGTGACGGTGCCGACCTGGTTGACCTTGATCAGCGCGGCGTTGCACACCCCTGCGTCGCCGGCGCGGACGACACGCTCGGCGTTGGTAACGAGCACATCGTCGCCGATGATCTGGACGCGGTCGCCGATCGCGGCGGTGACGGCGGCCATCGCGGTCCAGTCGTCCTGCCCCGCGGGATCCTCGATCGACAGGATCGGATAGCGGCCCGCCCATTCGATGATGCGCGCCGCCATCGCCTCGCTGCTCAGCCGGCCGTCGTCGAGCGCGAGACTGTAGCCCGAGGCGTCGCCGAGTTCGTTGGCGGCGATGTCGAGCGAGATGAAGACATCCTCGCCCGCGCGGTGGCCGCTCGCCTCAATGGCTTTCGTCAGCGTGTCGAGCGCATCCTCGTTCGAGGCGAAATTGGGCCACCAGCCGCCCTCGTCGGCGACGCCGCTGAGCGGGCCTTTCGCCTCCATCAGCTTGCCCGCGGCGCGGTAGACATCGTCGGTGATCTCGAGCGCGCGGCGGAAGCTGCCGGCACGCGGCGCCATGATCATGAAGTCCTGCACGTCGGTGCGCCGCCCGGCGTGCGCGCCGCCGCCGAATATCTGGATTTCGGGGAGCGGGATGCGGACCTTCGCATCGCCCGCAAGATAGCGCCACAAAGGTTGGCGGGCATCGGCGGCGGCGGCGTGGAGCACCGCCATCGACACCGCGACGACGGCATTGGCGCCGAGGCGCGCCTTGTTCGGGGTGCCATCGAGTGCGCAGAGTGCTGCGTCGACCGCGACCTGATCGTGCGCGTCCATGCCGGTGATCGCTCGCGCGATCTCCGACCCGATCCCCGCGACGGCGCGGTTGACGCCGTAGCCGCCGAAAGCCTCTCCACCGTCGCGGATGTCGATCGCCTCATGCGCGCCGCGCGAGGCGCCCGCGGGGGCGATGGCGCGGCCAACGGCGCCCGAGGCGAGCGTGACTTCGGCCTCGACCGTGGGGCGGCCACGCGAATCCCAGAGCTGGCGGCCGGTGACGGAGACGATCGGCGATGGCATTCTAAGTCCTTTTCCAGTTGGCGACGAGCGCGTCGGTCTGCTGCGGCGCGCGGATCAACGCGCGCGCCTGATCGCGGACGACGCGTTTGTGATCGGGGTCGGTCAGATAAGGCGCGGGCGACTTGCCCTCGACGCGCGCGAGGAGCAACGCGGCGGTGAGCTTGCCCGCGCGAAGCAGCAGGTCGTCCGCATCCTCCCAGTCGATACCGGCGCGATAGGCGGCGACGAGTGCCGCGGCCGCTTCGTTCAATCGCGGATCGCCCGACCAGACCGCCTTCAGCAACAGATGTGTCGTGCAAAAGGCGACATCGAACGCGGCGTCGCCATAAACGGCGCATTCGGCGTCGAGGAACACCGGGCCGTCGGCGCTGACGAGGATATTCTTCGGGCTGACGTCGCCATGGACGAGCGCGATCTTGCGCCCCGACAGGTCGGCGGCGAGCGCAGTGAGCGCGGGCGCGAGTTCGGCGTCATGCTGCGCAACATAGAGCAGGAAGGGATCGACGCGCAGCGCGCGAAACATGTCGTCGTTGGGAAAGTCGGCGCGGTCGACGTCGTTATAGGCGGTCGCGGCGTGAACTGCGGCGATTCCCTTCCCCACCTGCGCGGCGAAATCGGCATCGACACGGCCCGCCATCAGCTCGTCCTTCCACACCGGGCAACCGGGGAGGAAGCGCATCGCAAAGGCATGGCCGGTCGGCAGCTCGGCGAGCACCTCGGGCGCAATATGCGGATCGACGCCGCGCGCACGGCGCAGCCAGCGCACCTCGCTGGTCCCGCGTTCGACGGGGGCCAGCCATTCGGCGGCGACGCGCAGTTGCGGCAGCGGGCGCTTGACGACGATCGGTCCCGACGGCGTTTCGACCTTCCACACATCGCACGACACGCCGCCGGTGAGCGGTTCGAGGACGACGTCGCCCTCGCCGACCAGACCGGCGCCGCGCAGTTCGTCCACGATGTCGGCGTCCACCGTCACGTCACAGCTTCTCCCGGATCCAGCTTCCGACGAGATCGGCGGCATTCTGCCGTTCCTCGATCGAATCCTCGAAATAATGCGCGCCGGGGATCAATTCGAGCTTCTTGTCGCTGCTCCCGAGAAAATCGAAGATCTTGCGCGCATCGCTGGGGAAGACGCCCGTATCCGCCGTTCCCTGTACGACGAGCGCGGGCGTGTCGTGCTTGGCAAGATGCGGCTGACCCTGGCACGGCGAGGTTTCAAGGCTCCACATGTTGAGCCAGGTCTTGATCGTGTTGGCGCGGCCGATGCTGGGTGTACGGTTCGCAATCGCCGGATCGCCGCGATAGCACCAGTTGGGCTTGCGGTCCGATGGATCGATCGCCGGATCGACGCAGCGGATGTCGCCCCAGCAGCGGAACATCGGAAAGATGCGATCGGGAATGTCGGCATCGTTCAGCCGCTTCAGTTCGGCCTTTGCCCAGTCGGTGATGCGCTGGTTGCGGGCGCGCTGCGCGGTGCGATATTTTTCGATGAACGCGTCCGAATAGGGCGGACCGTTGTCGGGATTGAACGGGTCGAGCTCGGGATCGGTCGCCACGGGGTCATTCTCGTCGACCACCGACGCGTCCATCCAGTCAGTCAGCACTTCGGGCCGGCCCTGATGCGCGTTGAAGCTGATGTAGAGATCGCCTTTGATGAGGTTCGCGAGGGCATCCTGACCAACCGAAGGCAGGCGATCGGTCAGCGTCGGTGCGATCGCCTCGGCCTGATAGGCACCCATCAGCGAACCGCCGCCCGAATTGCCGAGAATGACGATTTGTTCGACGCCCGCCTCTTCCTTGAGCCACTTCATGCCGACGCCGATATCGAGCACCGCATGTTCGAGCAGGAACTGGTCCTCGACACCGCGATAACGTGTATTCCAGCCGAGAAAGCCGAAGCCCTGCCGCGCGAAATAGGGGGCGATATAATGTTCGGAGAAATCGACATTATAATGGGTGGCGATGATCGCGACTTTCGGCCGCTTGCCCGCTTCGGTCCAATAAATGCCCTGGCACGGATGCCCGCCCGCCTGAATGCGCGGCGCCGTCGGCGACACCCGCCCGATGAATTGCGCGTCCAGTCCTTCGATCCCGTTCGGGTCCATCATCGTCTCTCCTGTTTTCGATTATTTTCAGCGCGTCACTTCGAAGGGCAATTTGTAGCCTTCCAGCCCGGCGCGAATGGCCTTTTTGTCGATCTTGCCCGTCGGCCCCAACGGGATCTCTTCGACGAACAACACATCGTCGGGCATCCACCAGCGCGCGATCTTGCCGTCGAGAAAGGATTTGAGGTCGTCGGCGCAGGCATCGGCGCCGTCCTTGAGCTGGCACAGCAGGATCGGCCGTTCGTCCCACTTCGGATGAGCGACGCCGACGACCGCAGCATTGGCAACCGCGTCATGCCCCATCGCGATATTCTCGATCTCGATCGAGCTGATCCACTCGCCACCAGACTTCACGACATCCTTGGCGCGGTCGGTGATCTGCATATAGCCCTCGCCGTCGATCGTACTGACGTCGCCGGTGTCGAAAAAGCCCTCGGCGTCGAGCACATCGCCGCCTTCGCCGCCATAATAGGCGCCGGCGATCGTCGGCCCCTTGATCATCAGCCGCCCCGGCGTCCTGCCGTCGTGCGGCAGGCGGTTGCCGTTATCGTCGACCAGCTTCATTTCCAGCCCGCAGAGCAGCCGCCCCTGCTTCAGCTTGTACGCCATCTGCTCGGCATCGGATTTTGCCGCGACCGCCGCATTGGGAACCGACACCGTACCAAGAGGCGAGGTTTCGGTCATGCCCCAGCCCTGGATCACGTCGACGCCATAATCGTCGCGGAAGGTCCGGATGATCGATTCAGGGCACGCCGAGCCACCGATTGTCACACGCTCCAGCGTCGTGAAGCGCTTCCCGTTCTCCTGCATATAGGTGAGCAGCATCTGCCACACTGTCGGCACCGCGGCCGAGTAAGTGACGCCTTCCCGCTCGATCAGATTATAGATGGATTCGCCGTCCATCCGCTGGCCCGGCAACACGAGCTTCGCGCCGACTGCCGGCGCCGAATAGACGACGCCCCACGCGTTGGCGTGATACATCGGGACGACGAGCAGCACGGTATCGCGCGCCGACAGCGCGAGCGCGTCGCGCTGCAAGGTCATCAACGCGTGGATATAATTGGAGCGGTGCGAATAGAGCACGCCCTTGGGATTGCCCGTCGTGCCGCTGGTGTAGCAGAGCCCGCAAGCGGCATTTTCGTCGAAACCACCCCAATCATATTCGGCCGGATGCTCCGCTATCCAGTCATCGAACGCGACCGCGGCAAAGCTGGTTTCGGGCATCGAGGCGGCGTCGCAGAAGAAGATCACTTTCTCGATGCTCGGCACTTGCGGCAAAAGCTCTTCGACGAGATCGGCGGTCACGGGATCGGCGATCAGCAGCCGGTCGCCGGCGTGGTTCGCGATATAGGCGATCTGTTCGAGGAAAAGCCGCGGGTTGAGCGTGTGGAGCACTGCCCCCATCCCCGCCGCACCATACCAGGCCGCAAGGTGCCGCGCGCCGTTCCATCCCATCGTCGCAACGCGGTCGCCCGGCTGGATCCCTTCGGCGGCGAGCGCATTCGATACGCGCTTCGCATCGGCGTGCACCGACGCATATGTCGACCGCGTCACCTGCCCTTCGGCGTCGCGCGACACGATCTCGCGCCCGCCGTGCCAGTTCGCCGCATGGTCGATGATCCGGTCGACCGTCAGCGGCACATTCTGCATCAACCCGTCCATGCGGTTCGTCTCTCCCGGCCTCTTGTTGATATAGATAGTATGCTAAGTATTTTGCTTTTGCAATATCGGGGAGGCGCCTTGCTTCGCCCTTGTCGCTCTTCTAGCGTGACAGGGCCGGCGGGGCTGCCGGCAACAGGGGTCGTCACTGGCACAATGCGTACCAACCAGCTTATCATTGCACTTTTCCAGCGCTTTTGCTGGCTCGACGAAGGCTTGCAGGCGCGGCTCCACGATGGCGGCTGGCCCGACGTCAGCCGCCCGCAATCGATGGTGATGACCAATATCGTCAGCGGCATCGTGCGCCCGTCCGATATCGCGCGCAACCTCGGCGTCTCGCGGCAGGCGATCCACAGCACGATCAACCAGATGGTCGCGCTGGAAATCGTCAAACTCGATCCCGATCCCGACGACCGCCGACATATGATCGTTTCGCTGACCGACACCGGCGCGCGGATGCGCCAGGACGCGCAGGCGGCGATGGACGAACTGGCCGACCAGCTTTCGGCGCGGCTGGGCAAGGATCGTTTCGATGCCCTGCTCGCCACGCTCGAGGCCGACTGGGGCGACAATATCGGGGCGTCATCGCCCGCGAAAAAACGGCAGGCCTGATCGTCAATATCGGCCCACCGATCGGGCGCTTAGCCGCCCTTCTTCTTCGCCTGCGCCGCCTTGATGCCCTCGACGAACTGCTTCTGGTTGACCTTCATGGCCAGTCCCTTGTTCGACATGAAAAATGCCGCCCGCGGCATGGTGACATTGCCCTCGCTGGTTGTCAGCACCGCGCCACGCGGCGCCACGGCCTTGACGGTGCCGAGCACCGCGGCGCCGTCGGCACTATGAACCTGCGCCCCCGGTTTCAACGCCCCGTCGACCGCGGTCGCATCGGCCTCGGCTTCCTTCAGCACCGCGAGGATTTTCTCCTTCGGCGCCTTCAGTGCGGGGCCTTTGGCCGTCCCCAGGAAATCCTTCTTCGGCACCACCAGCCCGCTACCGCCGATCGCCACCGCGACCTTGTCGCCGAGGACCTTGACGATCTGGCCGACCTCCTCGCCCTTTTCGTCGTAAACTTTGGCGCCGGCGATCAGCGACGCGGCGGGTGCGGCCTGCTGCGCCTGTACTGCGGGGACCGCAACGATTGCGGAAACGGCAAGGCATAGGCCGGCGAGCAGGCCGGAAGGCTTGGGCATAAAGGCTCCTGTCGAATAGCAACACCACCCGTGCCGCATCGCGCCGCGTCGGACCAAATGCCATGCTGCCGGACCGTGCAGCCGACACGGCGAGCCGACACGCGAGGCGCCTGCCGACCGGGACGGAGCTTGCCCGCGCTATCCGATCGCCTTCGCAACGGCGACCAGCCGTGCCGCCGTCGCGTCGACCAGCGTCGCCGGCAGCGCCTCCTTCAGATTGCCCGATTCGTCGAATGCTGCGTGCGCGTTCGGCACCAGCACCTGTTCGGGAATGACGAGCGTCTGGACGGTCGACAGGATCTGGCGCAGGTGCATCAGCCCGCGCAGCCCGCCGAACGGGCTGATCGACGCCGACATCACCGCGCTGGCCTTGCCGCGATAGGCGGTGAGCGCGACGAGCGATTCATCGCCGGTAGGGCGCGATGCCCAGTCGATCGCATTTTTGAGCAGCGGCGAGACCGACCCATTATATTCGGGCGATACAAAGAGCAGGCCCTGCTGCGCGGCAAAAAGCTCTTTGAGTCGCACCGCGTCGGGTGGAAAGGCGTTGGCCTCGAGCGCCGCCGAATAAAGCGGCAGGTCGAAAGCCGACAGGTCGATGTCGGCGACGGCCGCGCCATGCGCTTCCAGCGCGCGAACCGCGAGTTTGCCGAGCGCGCGGTTGAACGATCCTTCGCGCGTGCTTCCGACGATGACTGCAATCTGTGTCAATTTTTCCTCCCGGGCAATTTAGTTAGCATACTAACCTATTGCCCGGGCGGGTCGCAACCATCTTTGGCGATCAGGCCTTGATATCCGACAGCGTAGCAAGCTTGGCGGTCTCGTCGGCCAGATTGTCGATCACCCGGCGCAGCAAAGCCTGCAGCGTCTCGACCTCCGCATCGCTCATCCCGCGCGTCGCGACCTCGTGCACTTCGGCGTTCATCGGCGCGAGGATGAGTTCGAGCTTCTTCGCGTGCGGGGTCAGGTGGATAAAGGTCTTGCGGCGATCGTCGGTGGTCTTCTTGCGCGTGATGAAGCCGGCCTTTTCAAGGCCCTTCAGCGCAACGACCGTCGTGGGCTCGCGCATCCCCACCCGCTCGCTGAGCTCGCGCTGGGTGATCCCGTCCTCGCGCCACAACTGGCGCAGGAAACGCCACTGTCCCGCCGACACATCGTGCGTCAGCGTGCCGCGTTCGAGCAAGCGCGAGAAGGACCGGAACACGATACGCGCCAGATAGCCGATGCTGTTGTCCGGGTTGGTGTAATATTCGGCCGGATGCCGGAAGCCCTCATTCTTCTTGGCCAAGATTTTTCCCCTTCGGCCGCCCGCGGGCGGAACCGTGTCATTATGGCGTGAACCTTAGGGCTCTATGATTCGCACCGCAAGTTGCTTCGACTCCGCGATATCCTTGGACAAAGGCATTTTTCCGATATACTTAGATATCTAAGTTAATGGAAATGGCCCATGGAAAAATTCGACCGGCTGACCGCGATCGCGGCGCCGCTGCCCCTCGCCAATGTCGACACCGACATGATCATCCCGGCGCGCTATATGAAGGGGCTGACGCGCAGCGGACTTGGCCGGCACCTGTTTCGCGAGCTTCGCTATATCCCCGGTGGCGACGAGGAGCGTGAGGGCTTCATCCTCAACCATCCGGCGGGCCGACAGGCGCGCATCCTGATCGCCGACCGTAATTTCGGTTGCGGATCGTCGCGCGAACATGCGGTGTGGGCGCTCGCCGATTTCGGCATCCGCTGCGTGATCGCGCCAAGCTTCGGCGATATCTTTGCCGGCAATGCGCGCAAGAACGGGCTGCTGCTCATCCGCCTGCCCGATGCGATTTGCGACCGGCTGCGCGAAGAAATCGCGCTCGCACAATTCGCACCGCTGACCGTCGACCTGATCGAGCAGCGCATCGCCCTCGCATCGGGCGAGACGATCGACTTCGCGATCGATCCCGACGACCGGCGCACACTGATCGAGGGGCTCGACGACATCGCGCGAACCTTGCGACATGAATCCGCAATCGCGCGTTTCGAGGCGAGCCTTTAGCCGAGGCTCGCGGGGTCGGTGATGCACCCCGCGATCGCGCTGGCGGCGGCGAGCGCCGGGCTCATCAGGTGCGTGCGCCCGCCGCGGCCCTGCCGGTTTTCGAAATTGCGGTTCGATGTCGCCGCGCAGCGTTCGCCCGGTTGCAACCGGTCGGCGTTCATCCCGACGCACATCGAACAGCCGGGCTCGCGCCAGTCGAAACCCGCCGCGCACAGCACCTTGTCGATCCCTTCGGCCTCGGCCTGCCGCTTGACCAGCCCCGAACCCGGCACGACCATCGCGCGGATATGTGGCGCGACGGTCCGGCCCCGAACGATGTCGGCGACGATCCGCAGATCCTCGATCCGGCTGTTCGTGCAGCTGCCAATGAAGATGCGGTCGAGCGGGACCCCTGCGATCGCCTGTCCCGCCGCGAGGTCCATATAGGCCAGCGCCCGGTCGGCCGCGACGCGCGCGTCACCCCCGGCAAGCGCGCCCGGGTCGGGAATGCGGGAATCGATCGCGATCGATTGCGCGGGGTTGGTTCCCCAGCTGACCATCGGCCGCACATCGGCGGCGTCGAATATGACCTCGCGGTCGAACAGCGCGCCGGCATCGGTCGGCAAATCGCGCCAGCGATCGAGGGCAGCATCCCGGTCGGCGCCCTGCGGCGCGGCAGGACGCCCCTCCAGATAGGCGAAGCTCGTCGCGTCGGGGGCGATCAACCCGGCGCGCGCGCCCATCTCGATACTGAGATTGCACAGCGTCATGCGCGCCTCCATCGACAGCGCGCGGACCGCCGATCCGGCATATTCGATGACATGCCCCGTCGCGCCGTCGACCCCGATCGCGGCAAGCAAATGCAGCGCAAGGTCCTTGGCATGGACATGCGGTGCGAGTTCGCCGTCGACGGTGATCCGCATGTTGCGCGACTTGCGCTGGCGGATCGTCTGCGTCGCGAGCACATGCTCGACCTCCGACGTACCGATGCCGAAGGCCAGCGCTCCGAACGCACCATGCGTCGACGTATGGCTGTCGCCGCAAACGATAGTCATCCCGGGCTGCGAGCGCCCCTGTTCGGGCCCGACGACATGGACGATGCCGCCGCGCGGATCGCCCATCGGGAAATTCTCGATCCCGAAACGGCGCGTATTGTCGACGAGCGCGGCGAGCTGCGCGCGCGCCTCTTCGTCTTCGACGCCCGCTGGCCCCGCCGCCTGCCCCGTCGTCGGCACATTATGATCGGACAGCGCCAGCGCACGCGCGGGGCGCCGCACATTGCGTCCTGCCGCAGCGAGGCCGGCGAACGCCTGCGGCGAGGTCACCTCGTGCAGCAAGTGCAGATCGATATAGAGCAGGGTTTCGCCATCGTCCTCGGCGATGGCGTGCTTGTCCCATATCTTGTCGTAGAGCGTGCGGGGGCGGTTCACAGCATCCCCAGCGTTTCTTTCCTCGGCCCCATGTACCCGAAGAGGAAGGCTGCGACTTTTCGCATCTGGATTTCTTCGGCGCCTTCGGTGATGCGGTATCGGCGGTGGTGGCGGTAGATATGTTCGAACGGTTTGTGGCGCGAGTAACCGATGCCGCCATGGACCTGCATCGCGC